>Ga0334892_1000108_pt1 | contig 131361 bp, 89 predicted proteins | sample GraSluR3_MG_4_FD_207213 | JGI IMG/M metagenome (GOLD analysis project Ga0334892, IMG submission 207213) | Sludge microbial communities from methane-producing bioreactor in Wageningen University, Netherlands - Granular Sludge_15_04-R3 | ecosystem: Engineered > Bioreactor > Anaerobic >... | reverse complement strand
AAAACATAAAGCACTAAATATGAGCTAATTGAATAAATGCCTCGAAAACATTGAAAAATGAATTAATCTAAAAGAAGATTTCTATGAATAATGGATTAAGAAAAAAGCAGTTTTTAGAGGTGCCCTTAAGACTTACGGTTTCTTTAAGTTGTATGTCTTTAGAAGAAGTTCCAACCAGGATTTCAAGGTTACAGGGATCGTAATCCCAGGTATTGGTTTCTTCATTCCAGTAACTTAAATCTTCTACAGGGATTTTCAGTGAAACGTTTTGTGTCTCACCAGGATTCAAAGACACCCTTGAGAATGCTTTCAGTTCTTTGTAGGGCCACTCAACAGATGGATTTATCCGGTGTACATACACTTGTGGAACTTCATCAGCCTGCATCGATCCGGTATTCTGAATATTAAAACTAACCTCAATCACATCGTCAGCTTTGTACGATTTTTTGTTGGTTTTCAGTTTTGAATAATTAAAATCGACATAAGAGAGGCCGTATCCAAACGGATAAAGTACCTGAAGGTCTTTTGAATCAAACCAACGATAGCCTACAAATAAACCTTCAGAATATGGTGCATCCGGACCGTTAACCGGACGACGGAAAAATGCACTATAATCAACTTTTTCCTTATCAACAGAATCTGGCTTCACGTCATTCTGTCTGTATTGTGATACAAATACATCATTTTCCTTCACCACTTCTTTTTTCTGTGGATACGTTCCCAGTGCAATGGCCGGTGAATCTTCCAGTTTCAGAGGGAAAGTAAATGGTAGCTTTCCTGATGGTGCAATATTGCCAAGTAGAATATCTGCAAGAGCATTACCCCCTTCCAAACCATTCCACCAGCCCTGTACCATGGCTATTGAAAGATCGTTTACTTCTCTTAAATCACAGGGGCCACCCGAGATAATTATGGTTATCAGGTTTGGATTGGCTTCAGCCAAGGCTTTGGCAATTTCATTCTGACCTACTGGCAAATCCATGTTTGCCCTGTCACTACCCTCTGTTTCGATAGATTTGTTTGTTCCGGCGAAAAAAAGGACAATATCTGCTTCTCTTGCCAGTTTCACTGCTTCAGCAATAAATTTGGGATCGGCAGATTCGTCTATTGATTGAGCATTGTTTGGATCTGGCACAGGAGGGCCCCACGACCTGACATAGTTCTTATAACCCGGCGCGTAATTGATAGTGGCAGCGTCCCCTATTCTATTCTGCAACCCTTTTAAAGGTGTAATTTCATAAAGCGTTTTTACACCTGCACCCATACCTCCTGCGGCGGTGGACAAAACAGCATTCTGACCAATCACTGCAATGTTTTTTACCTTTTTCAGATCGATGGGAAGAATATTGTTCTCATTCTTCAATAATACAACAGATTTCCTAGCCACTTCGTAGGCAATGCGTTGCTCTTCCGGTTGAGATGCCATTACAATATTTGCCTCATCTTCAGCAATTGCTTTTACTGTAAAACGAACTCTCAATATCTCACGAACTTTATCATCGACAACTGATTCAGGAACTTTACCGAGCCTTACCGAGTCAATGAGTGGCGGCCCCAGATAATTGTCACCGGTCATTTGCACATTGAGACCCCCCAATGCAGCTCCCATGGTACTATGAGTCCCTCCCCAATCTGAGACGGTCATCCCGTTAAATCCCCATTCGCCACGCAATATATCATTGTTCAGATATGAATTTTCACTACACCAAAATCCATTGACCTTATTGTAGGCTGTCATTACCCCCCAGGCTCCACCTTCAACAACTGCAGCCTTAAACGGTTTCAGGTATATCTCACGCAGCGTACGATCATCCACTATCGCATTTACCTTTCCCCGGTCGTTTTCCTGGCTGTTTACTGCATAATGCTTTAAGCATACAGCTCTACCCTGATCCTGCACACCTTTAACGTAACCAACCGCCAATGCACCGGCAAGCAGCGGGTCTTCACTGAAATATTCATATGTACGTCCCCCTACAGGAATACGTTGAATATTCATTGCAGGTCCCAAAACCATATCTTTCCCCCTGCGAATGGCTTCGCGCGCCATTCCTGTACCATATTTGTAGGCAAGCTCAGGGGACCAGGTAGCCGCCAATGCTGATCCGGTTGGGAAATACGTTGCCGAATCAAGTTTCCATCCCTTAGGCATGAACATGTTACCGATTTCTTCCCTTATTCCAAAAGGACCATCAGCATATTTTATTTCCGGAATCCCAAGCCGTGGAATTCCTTCAGATGACATGATGGTTTTACTGTGAAGCATTTCAACTTTTTCTTCAAGGCTCATACCCTTGATTATCTCATTGATTTCATGATCGTGTTTTGTCAACACCTCCTGTGGCATCGCTGTTTTCTGGGCATTAGCTACCGATGCAATCAGTATTCCGACAGCAAATATCCCCAACATGGAAAGTCTTTTCAAATTCATTCTATTCTAATTTTAATTCGTTATAGTTTTATTTCAATACAGTATGATGAATGGATTACTTTGTTCTACTCCAGGGAGTTGAAAATTCAAATTAATAACCAATCCGAACCCGACTGTCCGGATCCCATTGACTGACAGGAATCTTTCATGGATGCCAATCACCGGTTTTTATCGGGATTACTTAAATATCATCTGGCTCAGGTCATACAAATTATCGCGCCAGGTGTACCAGGTGTGGCCGCCCGGCCTTTCAGAGTATTGGTATTTTAATCCATACTCATCAAATAGCTTCATCATGTTTTGACAGTTCTGAAACGCGATGTCTTCTTCTCCGCCCATTGCTATCCATAACAGTTTGGTGTTTTTATTACACCGTTCGGCGTTTTCTTTAAGCAAGCGTTTCCCTTCATTCCACATTTCCTCGTTGTTGCTGAACCACCCTGTACTGAGAGGAAGAATGTAGGCAAACTTTTCGCAATGAGCCAGGCCCGTATTCAGCGTATGCAAACCTCCCATTGATAAACCCGAAAGTGCACGGTTCTCAGCGTTGGCTTTCACCCGGTATGTGTTTTCAACGTAAGGAATGATGCTTTCAATCAGGTCTTTGCCAAAAGTAGGCACATCAATTGATGCATCGGGCATTACAACCAGCATGGGTTTAATTTTACCTTCAGCAAGCAGGTTGTCGAGAATAAAGTTTGCCTTGCCAACAGTTGGCCAGGAACGGTCGTTATCGCCTCCGCCATGTAATAGATAAAGAACAGGTAATTTATCTGTTCCTTTGTCGTATCCAGGAGGTGTGTACACGTGCATCCTTCTGGTTGTTCCTGTGGCTTTTGATGCATAATAAACAATCCTGACATCGCCATGCGGAACATCCTTCAATTCCCAGAATTCAGAGCCAGTGCCTGAAATATTGAGCAGTGCCTGATTTTCGCGAACCGTCATGCTTTTTGGGTCGCCAACACTCACTCCATCAACTACAAACGAATAACGATAAGCGCCTGGCTTTACACCCGGAATCCGAATGGTCCAAACTCCGTTTTCAGCTTTGTTGATATCTAATTTTTCTCCCCAGGGAATGATATCGCCACTGGCCGAAACTTCTTCAGCCTTGGGCGCATAAATACTTAAAATCACATCGCCATTGGCCAAAATACGCGTCGATTGCAAAGTATCATCAGGCGTGGGATTCCGAACCCATGATTGTGCCTGAACCCCGTTCGAACAAAGCAGAAGGACGAGAAACAGACTTACTATGTGATATATTGATCGTCTCATTTTTATATTACGGTGTTTGGTTTATTTGAACAGCAAAGGAGCAAATGTATTCAGGTAAATACGCCAGTTCGACCAGGTATGTCCACCAGGTGTCACATGGAATGTGTGTTCCAGGCCATTGTCGGTTAACATTTTATCGAGTGTTTTAGCCGAATCAAAAAGAAAATCAGTATCACCACAAGCCAAAAAGTAGAGTTTGTATCCTGCTTCCTTTAATGCCTTAAACTGAGTTTCATAGTTTTTCATCACTTGTTCGTCACCGTCTCTGTTGGTGATACCCATACTTAACGGGCAAATGTAATCGAAGAATCCCGGATACATCAATGAAGTGGTGATAGTATGGCCTCCCCCCATTGAAAGACCTGCAATTGCACGAGCTTCGGGTCTTGCATCAACACGGTATGTTTTTTCAATATAGGGAACAATGTCCTGAACAATACTTTTGGGATATGAATTATTCATCCAGGCGTCACGATCCATGGGTTTTTCCTCAATCATCAGAGTACGTGCGGCAACCTGATTTGGGTTACCATTGGGCATTACGCATATCATCGGTTTTGCCAATCCTTTTTCAATCAAATTATCCAAAATCTGACGGGTACGTCCCATGGTGCTCCATGCATCTTCGTCTCCACCAGCACCGTGAAGCAAGTATAAGACAGGATATTTGTCAGTGCTTTCATTGTAGCCGGCAGGTGTATAAACAAACATACGTCGTTCCATTCCCAGAGTTGGGGAATCATACCAGACCTGGTGCAAATCACCGCGTTTTGTGGCTTCAAAATAGTTCTCCGTTGTTTCTCCTGGAATCAACAAAACACTTAAATAGCGTGTACCGTCGCGTTGCATGAAAACATTGTTCGGGTCGTTTAAACTGATACCATCCACAATAAAACTATAGGAATATAACTCAGGCTCGGGAAGAGGCAATTTGATCGACCACAGTCCCTTTTCGTCTTTTGTAAGATCGAGATTGGAGGGGATATCCATTTCACCCCAGTTTGTTTCCACTTTTACCGTTGGTGTAAAACCACCGGTAATTTTAACCGAATCGGCCTGAGGAGCGAAAAACCGGAAGGTTACATGATTTTCGCCGATTTCAGGAGAAATGATTGGTGTTCGGTTCATAAAGTTGGTTAATTCCTGTGCACTTACACCCAGCATCATTGCCAGACATGCAATAACTAAAAAAAATCTCTTCTTCATATTTTTCATATTTTTTGGTTGAAAACTCTTGACTAACTATCCCTTAAAAAGCAGGTCATCTTATATAATTTATTCAGGCCATTCGAACTGGTTTTTATCCAGACGCAGGAAACGGACTGCATTGTTAAAGAGAATGTCTCTTTTTTGGTCTTCCGACAGGTATTGAGCATGTTCAATCACGCCCATTGAGGTTTCGAACAACCGCGGCCACATCATAAAATCGGTTCCATACATGATGCGCTTTCCAAACCCTGCCTGAATCATTCGTTTGATGTAATAATGTACATCGTCGAGCGGATAACTCCATATCATACCCGAAATATCGACATAAACATAAGCATTAGCCCCCATAAGCGCAATCATGTGTTCCAACATCGGGTAACCGGCATGCATTACCCAAACTTTCATCTTCGGATGACGGGCAAGCAGGTCTTCCAAAAGAAAGGGATCGCCCAACGAAGCCCTGTATTTTGGCTGGGTAATGTTGGCCATTCCGTTACCCCCTGTTCCCATGTGAATCCCAACAGGAATATTGAGTTCTTCCGCTACTGCAAAATAGGGTTCGAGCGAAGGGTCGCCTGGAGAAAGGCCCTGGTATTGAGGAGCCACCTCTGCCATAACTTTGTAAAATCCGCTGCTTAACGAATCGCGAAAGGCTTCTACAGTCATTTCAGCGGCACTACTGATACCGATGCCCGGTATAATACGTCCGGGAGGAGCGGCATCCACCCACTTGTGCAGAATCCCGGGATCGCCAAAGGCCACCATGGTCATATTAAAGTCTTTTATCCGGCGGATTACTTCATTTTGCATGTCCTCGTCACTTTTTGCCGGTTGAAGCGGATCCACACAACCAAGGTTCATAAACATATCCGGAGCTTCATTGGGATCGCCTCCGGGCATGCTGGTTAAAAACCATGGACACATGGATGACGACCATGCCGGATTCACCTTCATTGCATGTACATGTATATCGAAAACGGGCAAACGCGTTACGTTTTTCTCCTGAGCATAACTCATTGAATATATTGCAATTACAATTGCCATAAAAATGAATATCTTTCTCATCGCCTATAGTTAATTGGATTAATTGCTTCCTGTTTTTATATGGTCAGGATCATAAACGATGGTTGCCGAATTATAGGTTGACATCATTGGATTTTCGGCACCAATTCCCGGAATTTTAATTGGGTGAGGTTCCGGTTTGGGTTGGGTTCCCTTATCAATCATTTCGGCCAGTGCAAGCATATCTTCAATGTAACTCCGACCGTATGCCTTTTTAACGTAAGGATAATGGCCACAATAAATTTTGCTGATTCCGCCGTCCATCTGCTTTAGCATTTCCTTGCAGGATTTGGCGTAGGTTTTCATCGAAGAAAATGGCCAAAGCTGACACCATACCTGGCCCGAGCCAAAAGCATCCCCACTGTAACAATTTCCGCTTTCCCTGTCGAGTAATACAATGGAGCCTGGTGTATGGCCGGGCATGTGTTTTACCTCAATCATCTTCCCTCCAAGATCAAATTGATCTCCATCTTTTACATAGTTTACTTTTCCTGGGTAAGGAGCATTCAAGCGGTCCAACAACACCTCATCATCTTTATGAAAGTAGATCTCTTCAAAATCGTTAATGTTTCCTGCATGATCGACATGAATATGGCTTACCACAACATAAAGTGGTTTTTGGGTGATTTTTTTTACCACTTCATTCAGCTTCCTGCAATCGGTACCGGTATCAATCAGCATGGATTTTGTATCTCCTTCAATAATGTACATTGTGGTATTATCCACGGTTTCAATCACCCACATATCGTTTTCAAGTTGAGTAATTGTAAGCTCATCGTTGGTATATACCTGCGGGAATGCCAATTGCCAGCCCAACAATAAAAAGCATAAAAATGAATACGTTTTCATGAAGTGAATTTTTTAATTTTTATCTAAATATGCTACCGGGAAGTGTTTCCCGGCAGCACAATTATTTCAGGTTATTCTATTTAAAAAGTAATGGAACAAACTTGCTGAGGTAAACCCTCCAGTTGGTCCAAACATGACCGCCTTCAGTTTCCACGTACGTGTATTTCATACCCATATTATCCAGTTTTGCGCGATAGTCCGTTATGTTCTGATACAAGAAATCAGTTTTACCAGTCCCAATCCAGTACAATTTATAACCATTGTCCATTTGTACTTTTAAGGTTTCATCAAAATTATCATAAACATTTGATTTTACGCTTTCGTTGGGCATAATAGCTGCTGAAAACAAACCAACATAATCAAAAGTATTTGGATAATAGCGTGAAATATGAAGTGAATGATATCCTCCCATTGAAAGGCCGGCAATGGCCCGGCTTGTTTTGTCGGCTTTTACACGATAACTTTTTTCTACAAATTTGATCACATCAGTGAATGTTTCTTCAAATTTACCATCCATTGTATGAGGCAATTGCATACTTGGTTTGTATAAACCTTCAGGCGATTCGCCCGGTGCTGCCTTTTGAGCTACATTGCCATTGGTCATTACAACAATCATCGGTTTTGCCCGTCCCTGAGCAATCAGGTTATCCAGGATTTGAGAAGTTCGTCCCAAGGCAATCCATGCTTCTTCGTCTCCTCCCATTCCGTGTAGCAAGTACAAAACCGGGTATCTATCTTCACTTTCTTCGTAACCCGGAGGCGTGTAAATGGTCACACGACGTTTCATATCGTTTCCCGGAGAATCATACCAACGGCGAGTAACCGAGCCATGCGGAACATCCTGCACACTGTAGAGATCTCCTTTTCCACCACCTACAATAAATACATCGGTGATGGAGGCAACATCGCGGATCATATAAACATTATTCGGATCGGTAGCGGTAACTCCATCAACAATAAATGAGTAACTGTATAAATCCGATTCCAGGGGCTGCGAAGTAAAACTCCAGATTCCGTTTCCATCCTTTTTCAATAACGCTTTTCCCGGGCCATCAAATACCCCCCGCTGTGTTTTAATTTTCTCTGCAGGTAAGAAATCACCAGTTATTTTTACCGTGTCAGCATTTGGTGCATTAAAACGAAATGTAACGGTATTGTCGCTGTTAACTTCCGGCGAAATAATTTGTTGTCCTCCCCACAAGGCTTGCTGGGCGTAAATATTAAATCCGAGCAACAAAACGAACAGACTGGTAATTGAGATTTTTAATTTCATTTTTGTACACATATTTTATTAGTAATTTTTCTTGTGTATTTCAACCGATTACCTCGCTCTATAATTTAGTAGCATCCGTAATATTCACACTTCCGGGTGTTTCCATTACCGACCATGTTGCTCCCCCGGAGCTAATTAAAGCCTCAAGATTCAGGATACCAAGGTTGTCTCCTGTAATTGTTAATGTTCCACCATTATCTGCAATGGTAATGGTGCCATCGCCTTCGCGCAGGAACATTTTGTCTTCACCTTTCATGTAATAAGAGCCACCTTCCATGGTACCAGCTCCACCGTACCATGACCAATCAAGGTAATATCCATTTCCTATTTGGCCAGTTGAATTTACACCGTCTTTAATGGTGTAGGTCCCCGATAGTGAGGTGGCGTTTGCATCGGCCACTACCTCCAGATAAGCATAAAAAACCTCATCGGCATAAACCGTAATTCGATGCATGGTGCTTCCTTCAATGGGGGTTGCTCCTTGCGCACCTCCTATTGCCGGCGTTTGAGTTTCGTCGGTGTAAGTATAGGTTTGAATGTACGGATCGGGTTGATAAGCATAAGTAAACCCTCCTGTAAGTTTCAACACCGTTTCATCTGCCAGGTAAAGAATTCCGCTAATTGCATAGTTACTGTCCTGTAGCGCAATACTTATTGTGCCGTCAACAACCTCTTGCCCGTTAAAAGTGGTGCTACTTATCAAGTAAGTTTTATTAGCGGCCTGGGCGCCTGGTGTAAAGTCGGAAGCCGGTAAAATGTAGTCGGTGGAAAAGAGTGTCATACTGAATGTATTTGACTCATCATCCTTCAAATCAATCGAGAAAATATAAAGCGGGCCAACTTTCTCTCGTTCCTGTGCTCCGAGTACCGTAAGATCATATTCCTCAGGAGGTGAATATTTTCCGGTGAGTGGGTCAAGCGAATCTTCCTCGCATGATACCAGCGCAATAGTGGCAGCTATGAGGAACATAAAATTTTTCCATGTCGTTTTCATATGATTTATTTTTAAATTTTTTTAGTTCTAATTATTTGGTGTATTGTCCGATGCGTTCCAATGCCATTTCGAGCGATTTTTCCCAGAATACCCAGTCATGAACTCCTTCGCGAGCGATATACTCGTGGTCGAAACCTGCATCAAGTAACTTTGTATGCACCGACTGATTAGAAGTATATACCAGCGGATCAGAAGTTCCGCAATCCATAGTATAAGCAGGTAATTCGCTAAAAGAATCATAAGCAGTAATAATACCGGCAATTGATGGGGTACTGGCAGTGCCAATACCTTCAACAGCGCCACTCATCGAATAACAATACGTGAAATTATCAGGATAGGTAAAAGCATAATATGAAGCTCCAAAGCCACCCATTGACAAGCCAGCAATAAAACGATTTTCGCGCGAGGCATTAACACGGTAAGTGCTTTCAATAAAGGGTAAAAATTCGTCCCAAAAATAGGTTTCGTATTTTAACCCGTTTTGATAGCCGTTGACATAAAACGTGTTGAACGCATCGGGCATAACTACAATCATTGGTGCCAAAACCTCGTTTTTAAACGCATCCTGAATGATTTGTTTGGCATTGCCCTGGCTTGCCCAGTCGTTATTGTTACCACTCATCCCGTGAAACAAATAGAGCACCGGATAGAAACGATCAGTATTAATGTAATAATCGTTTGGTAAAATAATATTGTACTTCATGGTTTTATTGAGCACTATACTCTTTATCGTCTCATCGGTTAATAGGCTAATATTATCGGTAATTATCAATTCCGAATTGTTTTCATCTTCATTATTACATGCCGCCAAAACAAAAATGAAGCCTATCAGAAATAAGAATATAATCTTTTTTACAGCACTCATACCGTTGCTTTGTTTATTATCCTGCATAAACATTTAAAACTACCACCCCGGGTTTTGAACAATACTTTTGTTTAACTGAATCTCGGTTGACGGGAAGGGGAAAAGGTAATTTCTATCCTGAAATCCATACTTTCCTGTACTGTTTCCAGTCGGCCTATAGGAAATTGTCCCGTTAGATGCCATCACCGGATATTCATTTCCCTGATCCGATAAAAATGATTCAGCATCGCCCCAGCGAATTAAATCCTGATAGCGAACATCCTCGAAACACAGTTCAAGCCTGCGCTCTGTTTTAATGGCTTCCATTGATGCGGTTTTATTTCCAAGCCTGGCACGGGCACGGACCATGTTCAGGTAAGTATCGGCTTTACTTTGGTTTCCTGCCAGAAGGTTAGCTTCTGCGGCCATCAGCAGTACATCGGCGTAACGCATAAGGTTGATGTTGTGATCCCAGGTAAAATTGGAACCTGCAGCGGGCACGGCATCTTTGGTTATTCTTGTTTTCCAGAAAAAATATCCTTCAGCAATAATTGTTTTTCCGGCATCAATACTGGCGCCCATTTCCTGAATTTGCTCATATGTTTTTAACGTACGGTTCAAACGGTATCCATTTTCGCCTTCTTCAGCAACAAACGCGTTGTATAAGTCTTTTTGCGGTAAACAAAAACCCCAGCCCAGGTCAGCCAATCCCAGAGCAGTAACCGGCTTAGTTGTAAAACGGTCGGTACGGAAATGAATCATTAAGTGCCAAAAATCGAAGTTATCCCAAACGTTGTTTGCATCCACAACACGGTTCACCTCAAACATCGATTCGCAGTTGTTTTTATTGGTAAAAGCGAAAATATCATCATATTCACCTTCATATAAAGCGTAAAGATTTGAGTTGATTACCGACTCGAATGCCGCTGCAGATTCCGAGTTTTTTCCCTGGTACAAGTAGGCTTTACCCAATAAAGTTCGTGCGAACTGTTTAGTCACCCTGTAAACCGAGTTATCATTTACACCTGATTTTTCCATCAGACTACCCGATGCAATGGCTTGGGTTAAGTCGGTTTCAACCAAGGCCCATAATGCAGCCGGATCTCCGTTTGCCATTTGATATTCCGACGGATCCAGCGGATGGTCAACCAAAGGAGGCGTTCCCCACATTGAAATAAGGTCGATATAAGCAAAGGCCCGAAATACTTTTGCTTCAGCAATCATTTGCTTTTTCACGTCGGTATCGGGCTCAATATACTTCATTACAATATTGGCATTGTAAATAATTCTGTAATAGCTCTGAAAACATCCGGAAAGAAAAGCATGTTCGGCACTAAAAGTAAATTCGTTCATTTTTTCCAGGTCGTTGTTATCGCCACGGTCGGCCCCACCTGCCCATATATCATCCGAACAAATGTTCTTCAGGAATTTGTAGTTGTACATCATTCCACGCAATTCACCATAAATTGCTGTTACTGCACCCTCTGCACTTTCGTCGGAACCATAATATTCTTCTAAGCTAATGGCACCTTTTTGTTCTATATCCAGTTCATCATCGCACGACAGCATTGAAAATATCATTGCTATGGCGGCTAAATATATGAATGTTATTCTTTTCATTTTTATTCGAATTTTTGGTTAATATTAGAATGACACATTAACGCCAAATATGATTTTCTTTGATGTAGGGTAGCTTCCTTTATCAACCCCAAGAGAACTTCCAACACCAGTTACTTCGGGGTCGAAACCTTTATACCTGGTAAATGTGAAGTAATCTTCGAGCGACACATAAAGCCTCAGCTTGTTCAGGCTTACTTTGTCGAGTAAAGAAGCCGGAAGCATATAACCTAATTGTATTTGTTTGATTTTGAAATAGGAACCATCAAAAATCACAGCGGACGAGGTGTAATATTTATCCAGATCGTTAGCACCGGCACGAGGTCGAATACCATTTGGATTGTCAGCTTTCCATCTGTCTTCAGTATAATAAGTAAGACTGTTTACTGCATAATCTGTACGGTTCAAACAAGAGTAAATATCGTTTCCTTTCGAACCTTGTCCAAATACAATCACATCGAATCCTTTGTAAGCCGCACTTAGCGTTATACCATAGGTAATATCCGGTATTCCTTTGCCTAAGTCAACTTTATCGTCGTCGTTAATAATCTCGTCTGAATTTTGATCAACAAAAACCGGATCTCCGGTTGCGGCATCAATCCCCTGAAACTCGTAACCATAAAAATACCAGGCCGGTTTCCCTACTTCGAAACGTGTAATACCACTGGTGGTATGAAATCCTGTTCCGGCGATATAATCCAAAGATTCGTGAATGTTGGTTACTTTATTTTTTATGGTAGAGATATTTCCCCTTACATCGTATTTAAAATTACCTTTCATATCTTTCCATCCAAGTTCAAGTTCCAAACCGGTATTCTGAATGTTTCCGGCATTTATCGGAGAAGCTGTGTTTCCTACAATGGTTGAAGGTGTTATACCGGTAACAATAAGGTCTTTCGTTTTTTTGTTGAAATAATCAAAAGTTAAAGTTAAACGGCTATTCAGGAACCATGCATCCAAACCAATGTTGGTTTGCTGATTGGTTTCCCATTTCAATTCCTCGTTTCCGGTAGTAGATGGTTTGTAACCAATACTGTAAACAGGTTGCGAGCTAAACGGGTAACTGCCTGTGCTGGTAATCGATGTCAGGTAAGCGTAACTGCCTAATCCGGCGAGAGAACCATTTTGTCCCCAACTGGCACGAAGCTTCAAAAAGTTGACAACAGAGGATGAGTTTTGCAGAAATGACTCTTTTGAGATTACCCAGCCAAGCGAACCACCAGGGAAATATCCCCAACGGTTGCTTAGTGGCAGAAATGCCGAGTCGAAAGCATCGGCACGCATAACGAATTCAGCCAGGTACTTTTCACTGAAGTTGTAACCTAAACGACCAAAATAGGCGTTTTGAGCGCGTTGTGTTGGTTCACCACCCGAAACATCTTTAATGGCCTCCGATGTAGCGTAGGCAAAATAATAGTAACGCGGGTCGTCTCTTTGTATGCCAAAATCATCATCTGTACCTGTCTTGCTTCCCGAAACGCCAAATGAGCGTATTTTTGTAAATGATGTTCCCACCATTGCAGTTAAGTTGTGCTGCTCGAAAGAACGGTTGTATGTAACAAAGTTTTCCCACTGAATCCGGGTGTTGTTATAGCTCGATGCATTTAACGACATATAATTTTGATACGACATTGAGTTCGCATAATAATCCTGTCCGTAACCATAACTTTCAGATGCACCCAGCAAATAAGAAAGACGCGATGTGGCAACCAGACCTTTAATGGGTTTAAAATTCACATAAGCGGTTCCGTTAATGTTAAAACCTGAACTTGTTGAGTATGAGTTATCCCGCATAATCAGCGGGTTCAGGTTTTCGCTTGTAAGGAAAGGCGAAACGCTATAGTAATTACCCTTTCCGTCATTCAGGAGTTCTCCAACTCCGGTTGCCCGGTATCTGGCCAATACTGTAGCCATATTGTCGGGCATATTTTCTTCGGTATAGGTTACAGCCGTCATGGGATCGAGCTGTAGCGTGCTTAAAATAAGCGAACCATATTCCGAGCCTTCCGAAACAGCTCTTCTTTCGTAATATTCTATTTGGTTGTTAGTACCTACTTCCAACCAGGGTTTAATATGATAATTGGTATTGATCATACCGGTATATCGCTTGTAAACGTCGGCATCGCCTACAACCATTCCATCGTTGTCCAACATGCTTCCCGACAGGTAATAACTGCCTTTTTCGTTCCCCCCCTGGAAACTAATATTGTGGCGCTGCATTATGGATGATTCGAAAATTTCGTTTACCCAGTCGGTATTTTGCTGAAAATCCCAATACTGATAAACCCTGTCCATATTAAATTTTCCGGCTTCAGTCCAGTAATCAATAAACTGCTCGGAATTCATAACCTTTGGAGTTCTTCCAATACTTTGCGAGGTGAACTGATAATCGTACGAAATACTGCCAATTCCCATTTTTCCTTTTTTCGTGGTAATCAGAATCACGCCATTACCGGCTTGTGCACCATAAATTGCTGCCGACGCGGCATCTTTTAAAATCTCCATGCTCTCAATATCGTTTGGCTCAATGCCTGCAATAGATGAGGCTATTCGGCCGTCAACCACATACAAGGGCGAAATTGAATTATTGGAATTAATCCCCCTGATTCGGATGGTTGGCGAGCTACCCGGTGCTGCCGAGCCTGAATAAACCTGTGTCCCCGCCGTTTTTCCTGCAATTGCCTGAAGTGGATTCGTTATGGTACGGTTCTCCATGTCTTCTGACTTTACCTGCGAAATAGCACCGGTGACAGAGCTCTTTTTCTGAACACCGTAACCAATCGCTACTACCTCTTCGAGGCCAATGGTTTCTACTTCCAACACCACATTAATTTCGGATTTATCTCCAATTGGTATCTCCTGCATTTTCATTCCTACAAAAGAGAAGGTCAGAGATTCAGCATTGTCCGGAACTTTTAGTGAATATTCACCATCAATGTTGGTAGTAATTCCTAAAGAAGTACCTGTCACCACTACCGTTGCTCCCGGCAGTGGTCCTCCGCTTTCATCGGTTACCAATCCGGAAATTATACGGTCGGCTTGCGAAAATGCTAATGAAGAGATCAGTAGCAAACTAATAAGTAACATTTTGGATAAAAACCGTCTGGGTCTTACCAAATGCAACATTGGATTTTTATAATTCTCCATAGTTTAAATTTTAATAGTTCTAAAAATTATTATTGAATCAGAAATTTGGTTTCATTAAAGGAATTGACGAGTTGCAAAAGTTCCTTGTCGTGATTGTATTTTACGCCGCATTCGTTGTTAAAAATCATTGTAGCTCCCTTTTCGATGGTATAAGGTTCCCAGCGCGGTAATTCCGCTGTATTCGGATCTCCTGTTTTGGCAAAATTCAGCCAGGATGAACTCATTTTATCTGCCAGTTTTCGGGCCAGTTCTCCACCTCCGGTCATTTTTTTGCAAAGCTCAATGTTGTTAAATACAAAAGGTAGCTCCATACAATGCGTTGAGCGGAACATGCCATCCAGCACCGGTGATTCCCAGGCAAATAAATAGGTGTAAACCGGTGCGCTCTGCAAACCGTATTTCAAGGCCGCATGTTTTACTGCATTGGGACGGAAAATAAAGTCAACATCCAGCAAATCTTTGGGCTGAAAGTTGGGATACACTTTTTCAAAAGCCGCCAGAAACTCATCGCTTCGTTCGTTGTATTTCTTTTTGAGTTCATTTACAGCCCCTGTTTTGTCGATATCCCGAAAGGCAGGAATATATGTGCTCGCTGTAAATTCGTGTAAAGTTGTACCTACCAGTAAGGGAACGTCTTTCGACTGTTCCATTGCTTTTGGATTGGAAGGTTGCAAGGGCAATACAAATCCATCAACAGTTGGCCCCCAGCCAAAAATGAATGGAGAAAAACCGTCATTTTTGGCTTCTGCTTCAATTTTTTTAATGGCAGTATTTCCTGCTTCCAGCAGTTTTTCGTAAGGTACTTTTGCCAGTTCGTCAATCTGTGCAGCGTTTAGTTTAAGTTCCTCCAAAGTGGCAAGGCCGATTTTCCGAGAATACCTGGCTTCCATGGTATTTAATAAGGAACCACTTTGCACAATGGCTTTTTGGAACAAACCTGCAGCACTGGGGGTTGCCATTAACGTACTTACTTTACCTCCTCCGCCCGACTGTCCAAAAATCGTTACCTTATTCGGATCGCCACCAAATTGTTCAATGTTGTTACGAACCCACTTTAATGCAGCCACAAGATCGAGCAAACCAACATTGCCCGATTGTGCATACTTTTCGCCAAAGGCAGACAGGTCGAGAAAGCCCAGAACATTTAAACGGTGATTGAGCGTAACCACAACAACATCGCCTTTTTTGCACAGTGCAGCACCATTGTACGATGGAAGTTCCTGCCCCGATCCGGCAGAATAACCTCCTCCGTGCAGCCAAACCATTACAGGGCGTTTTTTATTGTCGTTAATTCCCTGTGTCCAGATGTTCACCCGTAAACAGTTTTCGTCGGCAAAACCGTCGTCCCAGTCAAAGGCAAAAGCCTGTTCATCAGAATACCAGCCCATTCGTTTTCCCTGCGGACATACCGGACCATATGCGCGGCTGCTTCTTATTCCATCCCACGATTCAGGTGAATACGGAGGCATAAAACGTTCGGCTTCGGCATACGGAATACCTTTATATATATATATGTTATTTTCGATGTAGCCGGCAACTTTCCCCGATTCAGTCTTAACTACCACACTGCTGGTTGAAGTAGAGATGTTTTCTGCTGGATCACTTTTTTGTTGAACCTTCTGTGATGAATCACATGAAAAGAATGTTGGAATAAGCAAGCCTGCTACAAATAGTGGTTTCATAATACGTAGATTTATTCAGACATTTTGTCTGTACAATGTTATTCATTATCCTCATGTAACTTTTTCCGATTTGTTTTAAAAGCTTTAGAATTTGTTCAAAGCGAATGTCGTATGTGTACAGATTCTTTCGTATTTGTACAAACCGCAATGCTTTGTCTTAAAAATCAGGAGACCGACTGCATTTATTTCTATTTTTGAAGGATACAGAATAAAAACTGATGAAACGAGTTACTTTTACTATTTTCTTTTTTGCTCTGGCTGTTATTGTTTTCGGGAAGGAGAAACCTTCATTTGTGGCAGAGACTGAAACAAATCCGGTTATATCCAACGAAATCTCAAATCAGTTTGTTTCGTCTTTTGCCGAAGATGCATTTGGGTATATCTGGATTAGCACCAACCGGGGCCTCAACAAGCTCAATATCAACAAATATCACCAGTATTTTAGTGCCGACGACTCAATAAGCATAGCTGATAACCGGATTCACCATGTTTACAAGGACTCAAAAAATACACTTTGGGTGGCCACCACCAACGGAGTTTGCCGGTATAACGAACAGGATTGTTTTGACCAGGTAAGCATTGAAAGTGTAAGTAAAAACGCCTTGTTATTTTTCGAAAACAGGGATGGGAAATTGTTTTTAAACATGAATTTTGAAATATTGGTTTATAACGAAAAAACCAACAAGTTTGAACCCGTAATCAGAAATTTGAGTCCTTTAAATTTTGTCACTTCATGCCATGTCGATAATTTAAATAATATTTGGGTTGTAACGCCTTTTGAAGTAAGATGTTACAGCAGTAATACCTACGAATTAAAGAAAAAACTGCAGCGGGAAAATTATACCACATTTTCTCATATTGATGATAACGGAAAGTTGTGGTTAGCTTCATGGGGAAATATGGAAGTTTATGATACTCACACGGATAAATACGTTGAAGTTCCCCGGGAAATTGCCCAACACCCGGTGTTAAATAAGGCAATTATTTATAAAATGTATCCTTACACCAATTCATCGCACCTTATTTTAACGCAAAAAGATGGTGTATTTCTTTACAACAAACTCACCGAAACCGTGATCCATCAATCCGGGAGTGGCTTCCCGTTCGAGGTTCCCGATTTCGAGATCACCACCCTGTTTACTGATTCACGGAAAAATCTCTGGGTAGGTTCGTACGATCAGGGCTACAAAGTAATTTACAACTATAAAGAACGGTTTAACAGCAATCACTTCCTGCAATCAAAACTGGATGGATTATCGGTTACCTCCGTAGCCAATGACCAGGAAAACAACCTTTGGGCGGTAACCCGTTCAGAAGGCATAATGCTTTACCGCAACGACAATCATGAAATACAGAACTTCTCAAACACTGAATTGTACTCTTTTTGGGCCGGTTTTCAGCATAAGGCAAAAAAAATATACATCGACAGCAAAAATGACATTTGGATCTTATCAGACTGGATGTTGCTGCGCACAAGTTTCGACGGAAACCAAATTGAGGTAAAGAAATGGCATTACTTCCCGGGTGGAATTATGTCGATTACCGAAGACGAAAAAGGAACCATTTGGCTGGGAGGTGCAAACCAGATATACCATTTAAAAAAAGGTGAAACAGAATTTACCGAATTTCATTTGTATGGGAAAGAATATACCTTTACCCCCACTATCATTACCCTTTCATCGGGCAATGTCCTGGTGGCTTCATTTAATCACGAACTGCAATTAATTGATGCCGAAACCCACGAGGTGTCGAGCATAAAAATCAAACATTTAATCAAAAAATCGCTTTTTGTACCCGTATATCTTTTTGAGGATGCCGTTGGAGATATTTGGATTGGTACCATTAACAACGGGCTTTATCGTTTAAATATGAATGATGAAACAATTCAGCCGGTTGAAGGAATCAATTGTCCCGATGTAAGTAGTATTACCGAAGATATTTCGGGAAATATTTGGGTAGGCACTTTGTTTGGGTTGAGTAAATTCGACCGCACAACACAACAGTTTATTAACTACTACGCTTCGGATGGAATTGGTGGAAATCAGTTTAACGAACAGAGTGTTTGCCGGCTTTCGGACAATACCCTGGTTTTTGGAGGAACACACGGGCTTACATTCTTCAATCCTATTGACATCAATTACAAGCAAAATATTCCTTTGTTGTTCGAGAATTTAAAGATTCACAATAAAATAGTGCACCCGGCTACCAGTAAAAGTATCGATAAACACCTGGCCTATAACCCGGATATTACATTAAAACACAATCAAAACAGTTTTGCCATTTCTTTTTCTGCCATCGACTACAGTGAGTTCGAGCGCGTAGATTACGCCTATCAACTCGAAGGATTTGACGACATGTGGATTGAAGCAAACAGTAGCCACGAAGCGTATTATTCGAACGTTCCGGCCGGCCACTACACGTTTCGGGTAAAAATTTACAACAAAGAGAATACCATAAAAGAAACTCAGAATGAAATTCGGATGCGTGTAAAACCGGCTCCATGGTTGAGCTGGCCGGCACATATTCTGTATTCCTTAATATTTATACTCTTTGTTTTTTTTGGTATTCGCCTGCAACGGAAGATAAGCACAAACCGGGAAAAAGCATTACAAGCTGAGCGGGAAAAAGAACAGGAGCACAAAGTGAATATGATGAACATGAGTTTCTTTGCTAATCTTTCGCATGAATTCAGAACACCGCTGACCATGATTTCAGGACCGGTTGCCACCCTAAGTAAAGATAACGAAATTAAAGACGAATCGAAACAACTTATATACATTGTTCAACGCAGTGTAAACCGTATGCTTCGACTGGTAAACCAACTAATGGACTTCAATAAGCTGGAAAACGATACCCTGAAACTAAAGGTAAAACTTACCGATATTATTACCGAACTGAAACTTTCAATCGATATCTTCAGGCTAAACGCTAAAGGAAAAGGAATTGATATTAAAACCTATGGGCTGGAAGACAATTTTGTTACCTGGCTCGATGCCGACAAGCTCGAAAAAATACTGGCCAACCTGCTTTCTAACGCGTTAAAATTTAGTGATTCGGATGGGAAAATAGGTGTTTCGTTTGATGTAATAACCCGCGATGAAGCATTGGATTTTTTTTCGCTGACTATTAATGATGCCAGCACCCAATGGATAAAAATTGCAATTACTGACACCGGAAAGGGAATTTCTGAAGACAAACTGGAGAAAGTTTTTGAGCGCTACTTTCAGTTGGATAACCATACCAAAGAAAAGTACAACTGGGGAACGGGTATTGGCTTATACTATACCCGCCGCCTGGTGGAGCTTCATCATGGTTACATAAAAGCCACCAACCGTGAAGAAGGAGGGGCAAAGTTTATTTTTATTCTTCCGGTTTCAGAAATGGCCTATTCACCCGAAGAGCGGAAACAGGAACCTGATGAGCAGCAAACTCAGGATTCGCCTTCGCCCATGAAAAGTGAAAGCCTGATTGCAACAAATTCTGAAAAGAAAAATGGCAAACAAAAATTACTGATCATTGATGACGATATCGATATTGTACATTATTTAAAGGCCTTGTTGTCGCCACATTTCGAAGTAACTTATAAATTCGATGCCGATTCAGCATTAAAAGCATTAAAGGAAATTGAACCGGATTTAATCCTTTGCGATGTGGTAATGCCCGGAACAGATGGTTATACCTTTAGCCGACAGGTAAAAGACAGTCTTTCGTTTAGTCATATTCCTGTAATATTGGTTACTGCCAAAGCTACTGTTGAAAACCAGGTAGAAGGTTTAAATAGTGGTGCAGATGCCTATGTTACCAAGCCTTTTGATCCGAATTACCTGCTGGCTTTGATCAACTCGCAACTAAGCAATCGCAAAAAAATACAAAGCATGTTGGTGGGTGCCACCAAAACCGAACGAATTGAGCACGATGCACTCACTCCTCAAGACAATGCATTTATGAGCGAACTGTACAAACTGATGGAGACTGAGCTTTCGAATTCGGAGGTGAACATCATCCGAATGACGGAAGTATTAAATATGTCGCGCACCAAATTCTATTATAAAGTTAAAGGCTTAACCGGTGAAAATCCAGGTATATTATTTAAAACATATAAATTGAACCGGGCTGCAGAATTATTGTTGGAAGGCAATATGAACATTTCCGAAATAGCTGACATGACCGGATTTAGTAATCCATCTCATTTTTCTGTGAGCTTTAAAAAGCAATTTGGGGTTTCTCCCAAAAATTATCACGGTTAAGGTAGCTTAATAGTGCGAATTAAGAGTTGAATCAAAATAGTTATACACATATGATTGTCAGCAAATTACAATCACAATAATTCTAAAAAATCCTATAAATCAATACCTTAAGATTTTTTTAGTAACCATACTAAAGTCTTATAGTATGATTCCTAAGGCTAAAGAGTTTAAGCTAATAGCTATGTATTTTTATATCAGCGACATATACGACAAAGAACTGAAGTATTCCTGCCAGAGGTTCAGTAATAACTCAGAACCGGATTTCACTGACCAGGAAATTATGACCATTTATCTTTCCCGGAACAATTCCAACTCACCCGCGCTTCATAAAATGACCTTAATCTGTTTAAACAGGCATGGGGTGGAATCGAAAGCCGGGTTTTCTTTGGCGATAAAATTTATCATGACTCTGAATATTTTCAGCGGGCAGAAAATAACCAAAATGCATTTATGCTGATCGCGGTGAAAGCTGTCAAACAGTACCACAGAACACTCCGGATATAACCAATCGGATGAAACCCTTCCTTTTAGGGTGTTCAGGGTGCAGAAATCGAAAAAGGGTCTATTACTATATATTAGATGGATTTTCGATTTCTGCACCTTTTAGAGCGTGTTTACTGGCTGTTCAGGAATTCCCCTAACTTTCACATGCTAAAAATACCATTTCCCCGAAGGTGATGTTCTGGCATTTTACGTCCCGCTTTCAGACAAAAGACCGGTGCATTACAACCATCCTGACAACACTTTTGTACGGCATGAAAGCGCCAACGTAAGGGCTTCAAAAGAAGAAATCGATGCCATGTACCGCGACCAGGCGTTTGGCACCAAAACGGCTGAAGTGGTGCCCGGTAGTTCCCTGGACGATTTGAATCTTAATTCAGTGGAAAACTACCGCGATTACATGGGCCGGTTTAACAAAAGCCTGTCGTATAACAAATTGTCAACCGTTGATTTTCTGAACAAAACAGCCGTTACGTTGGACCAGAAACTCACATACAGCGGATTGCTGTTTTTTGGTAAACAGGACAGGATTCTGGAACATTTTCCCGATTTCCGGATTGATTTGCCTGAAATTCCGGAAACCTCCTATTCCAACTCAACCGTAAGATACACCTACCGGTTACCGGAGCAGGAAAACATCTGGGAGTATTACTTTGCCCTGTTCGAGCGCATCAGCCAGAAAGTGGACAAGCCTTTTACGCTGACCAAAGAAGGATTTGCTGCCGAAGATTTCCCTCACATCGAGGCGCTGAGAGAAGCCACGGTGAACATGTTAATGCACGCCGATTATTTCAGTCCTGCCAAATCGAGGGTGCGGATTTTTACCAACCACATCGAGTTTTTTAATCCCGGCGGATTGCCCAAACCGTTGAAAATGCTCATGGAAACGGATATTTCAATACCACGCAATAAAACCATTGCCAAAATGTTCAGGCTGGTAAAACTGGCCGAAAATGCAGGGTTTGGTTTCGACCGCATGAATGTCGGCTGGTCTTCTTTCAGCAAAACCTTACCGGAATACACTGCCGAACGCGATTTCTTAATCGTGAAATTTTTCCTCGAACCGGAAACTGTGGAGAAAGGTACGGAAAAAACTGTGGGAGAAACTGTGGGAGAAACTGTGGGAGAAAAATTGTCCGAAAGAGCAAAACATATTATTCAGGCAATAAAAGAAAATCAAAATATCACGAGAGAAGAGCTTGCTACAAAAACAGGCTTATCTGTCCGGGGAGTTGAATATCAAATAAATAAACTAAAAAAACTCCGGTATATTGAAAGAATTGGCTCAACAAAAGCTGGTTACTGGCAAGTCACCATTCCTGAATAAAAAAATAAATGATTTAAGGAGACTTGTCAGCGTACAAAGCTCCTGACAACGTCAAATAAAAAGTTAAAATTAAGGTGAAAGGTGGGGTGATATGTGGGGTGATATGTGGGGTGATAAGTGGGGTGATAAGTGGAGTGATAGGTTGGAAAATGGGTTGGAAAATGGGTTGGATGAAAAGTTGGGTGATTAGGATAATAAATGACTTTCAGGCAGCAAAAAGTTGGTCCGGCTTTGCGGCCTTGTGAATGAAACATAGAGCATAATAATTAAATGGTATGCAATACAGAACCATCAACATTCAGGGAAATGGATATCTCCGCTACTATACTGCTTGATAGCAATCAATATTCCATATTAGTAATGGTACCGGCATTGAGCAATGTAAAGTACATTATTTTTCACTCTTGTTGATGTTTTCAATGGCTTTGTCCAGCCGTTCGCGGTTGGCTTTGCTTTTGGTAAGATGCAAGGTTTCCTGCAAAGAATTGTATTCATTAAGCGACATCATAACTATGCTTCGGTTCTTTGGCCGGTGCACCAAAAGTAATTCCTGGCTATCGGTTACAGCATCGAGGTTGGTCTTTAAATTTGCCCGTAATTCTGAATAATTAACTGCTTTCATCTTAACTTCTTTATTTTCGTACAAAATTAAGTACTTTTTTGTTTTTTCCTATTTTGCCAGGCACATAAATCACAATTTCTCAAACGCTTTTTCACTGCCTGAGTAGAAGGTTATTTGTCGTGATAGTTACCGGATGCTGTAACAACCAGTACCGCTATTTTTTCGTCGTTAATGGAATATACAAGCCGGTGTTTTTGGGTGATTCTCCGGGAAAAGAAATCTTTATATCCGTAGCCCAGCGGTTTCGGTTTTCCGGTTCCTGTCCTGGGATGTGCCTGCAGCTCTTTTAAAAGTGCTGTTGCTTTTTTGAATGCTGCTGGTTCGTTTTTCTTTAGTCCGGCAAGGTCTTTTTTAGCTTCCTCAGTAAAATACAGAGCGTAGATCATAAATTGTCAAGAAATTGGTTTAGTTCCGCTTCCGTTTCTATTGTTGTCACTTTTCCTTCATTCGCCTGTTTTATTGACTTTTTAATTTTGTCAAGCATCGCCGGGGTGAAGTATAAATCTTCGTCATCAACCGGTGTTAACAGATAAGCCTGTTTTTTGCCCCTCCTTATTAATATTTTTTCACCTTTGTCAGCCAGATCAAAAAAATCTTTTTGCCTGTCCCTGAAATGCCTGCTTGTTGTCTGAATAATTGCCATAATTTAAATCTTAATTGTGTACCAAACCTGGTACAAATATAGGAGCTTTTTATGAATTAAGCTAATTGCGTAAGACCATTCCGTAATTATCAGATGAATATATTATTTGAAGATAGTGGTGATATAAAATTTCATGTAATTGCCTCATATACAGTCTATAATTAACTAAATTTTTTAGTTATATAAGCTTACGGCGCAACGATTGATGTGTGAATTATGTAATATTTTAAAGGAACTATGTAAAAATTTTGCTTGACATGGTGCGTACCTTTATCAGGAATTGTCTCTAAAAAATCAAATTAATGAAAGCATTATTTATTCAACCCGGTTACCCGGATACATTCTGGAGTTTAAGACATGCCTTAAAATTTATTTCCAAAAAGGCAGTATATCCTCCCCTGGGATTAATGACCGTTTCTGCCATGACTCCTGTTAACTGGACAAAAAAACTGGTTGACTTGAATGCTTCACATCTCAAAGATGAACAAATTATGTGGGCAGATATCGTATTTATTAGTGCGATGTCGGTTCAATCTGCGTCGGTTTTTGAAATCATTGCAAAATGCAAATCTTTAAATAAAAAAATGGTCGCCGGGGGTCCCTTATTTACCGAAGAACCCGAAAAATTCGACGATGTGGACTATTTGGTTCTCAATGAAGCAGAAATAACTTTCCCGCTGTTTTTGGCTGATCTTGAAAAAGGAGTGGCAAAACATGTTTATCAAACGGATGAATTTGCCGATTTGTCAAAGTCTCCCGTGCCCGATTATTCATTGATCAACAATTCCCATTACGCTTCACATAGCATTCAATTTTCGAGAGGATGTCCTTTTAATTGCGAGTTCTGTGATATTACTGCCCTGCTTGGGCATAAAGTCAGAACAAAAACTACGCAGCAAATACTGGCTGAATTAGATAAAGTTATGGAAACCGGTTGGAAAGGAGGAGTATTCTTTGTGGATGACAATTTTATTGGTAATAAAAAAATATTGAAGCAGGAGTTGTTACCCGCTGTTATCAACTGGATGGAAAAAAACAGATACCCGTTTAATTTTATTACAGAAGCATCTGTTAATCTGGCCGATGATGAAGAACTGATGCAAATGATGGTCAGGGCAGGTTTTATCAAAGTATTTGTGGGAATTGAAACTCCCGATGAACTCAGCCTTGCCGAATGTAATAAAACCCAGAACCACCATCGTGATCTATTAAGTTCGGTAAAAACTATTCAGGCGGCAGGTATGGAGGTTGCTGCCGGATTTATCGTTGGTTTTGACAATGATAAACCATCCATTTTCCAGCGGCAGATTGATTTCATCCAGAAAAGCGGCATTATTACAGCAATGGTAGGACTGCTCAATGCACCCCGGAAAACCCAGCTTTATAAACGGCTCGAAAAAGAAGGAAGAATTGTTTCAGATTTTTCAGGTGATCCGACAGGTTATGCCATCAATTTCGTCCCTAAAATGGATCTTCATGAACTGATGACCGGATATCAGAAAATCATCAGCGGGATATATTCCAGTGAAATGTACCATAAAAGGGTATTGTCGTTTCTGAAATCGTATAATCCTCCGCTTTTGGGGGGAAATCACTTATCCTTCGACAAAATTATGGCCCTCATAAAATCGGTAGTAATTATCGGAATCCTGGGAAAAAACCGGAAATATTACTGGGAGTTGCTGCTCTGGAGCATTTTCAGAAAACCAAAAGTTTTTCCCCTTGCAGTAACATACAGCATTCAGGGTTACCATTACAGAAAAATTTTCAGGGATGTTGCCTGAAAGTTTTTGATTGCGTTGGATTCTAATCCATCCGCTCAAAAAGCAACTGAAATTTTTCCTTTTAAAAGAGTAAATGAATGTGCAGGAAATTCGTAAGTGAACGATTCTGCCTGACTTACTTTAACAGATTCTTTTTGAATTGTTTCAACACTGGTTTTGTCAAAATCGTTTTCAGCTTTTATATCCGGACCGTTAACTTCGTATATTTCGAACTCTCCATCAAACAGTCCTTCCTGTGATATCAGGTCTGTTGCAATGGCTTTATCTTTGTGTCGGTTAACTACGGCAATAATCAGCTCTCCATTATTGTAAGCTGCCGAAACATCGAGGTAAGGCACGTCGTTTTGCTGGGTGGCCTGTTCTGCCAATCCAAGATAAAATTCGTCAGTGTTATACGTATCGCAATCCACAAAAACATCCAGAGAGGTACCATACATATTTTGGGCGAAAAGTTGCAGCGGATAATAAATGGTTTGTTTAAACATGCCGTCTTTTTCAGCAAAAATGGGGGCAATCACGTTTACCAACTGCGCCATATTTGCCATTTTTACAATATCGGCATTGCGGACAAATGCATTTAAAAAGCCTGCAATCACCAAGGCATCTTCAAGGTTGTAGCGTTCTTCAAGGGCCCTTTCCCCGCTCATTGTTTCGCTCTGGCGCCAGCGGTACCAAATGTTGTATTCGTCCCAGGCAATGTAAATCGGGTCCCGGTTGCCACGATTGGCTTTTTCCATTTCGCGTTGAATCATTCCTCTCACAACCTGCGTGCGTTCTTCAAGAACAAGCGGAGAAGAAACAAAATTGTAATAATTATCTTCGTGGTTGCCAACATACATGTGTAAAGCAATGTAATCAACCACATCTTTCAATTCAGCAAGAACTGTTGCATTCCATTCGTGCGGATCGCTATCTGGCCTGAAATTGGATGCCCCGGCTGCCACGAGTTTTATTGACGGGTCGGTTAATCGCATGAGTTTGGCTGCCTCGCGGGCTTTTTTACTGTAATCTTCGGCATTCAAATGTCCCATTTGCCAGAATCCGTCCATTTCGTTTCCCAGGCTCCAGTATTTAATGTTGTGTGGCTCAGGATAGCCATGTTTTTTGCGAAGTTCTGCATAATATGGTCCTTCTTTAACATTGCAGTATTCCACCCATTCCTGGGCTTCTTTTATTGTTCCCGTACCCAGGTTAACGGCAAAATAGGGTTCGGTATTCATGAGCCGCGCGTATTCAATAAATTCGTTTGTTCCAAACCGATTACTTTCGAGCCGGGCCCACGCGAGCTCCATCCTTGCCGGACGTTCATCTTTTGGCCCCACACCATCTTTCCAGTGGTAGTTTGAAACAAAGTTTCCTCCCGGGTAACGGGTAAGCGAAACATTCAATCCTTTGGCTGCTTCCAGCACATCCTGGCGGAAACCATTCTCATCCGAAAGAGGAGAATCTTCGTCGTAAATACCACCGTACACACATCTTCCGAGATGCTCAACAAAGTTTCCGTAGAGGTTTTCATTCACTTCGCCTATTTGACGATCGATGTCAATTTTTATGCGGGCATTATTCTGTGCAAATAAATTGCCTGAAATAAATACTCCCGCAATCAGTAACACGTTTAGTTTCTTCATTTTATTTTTTGATTTTGGTTTGAATATTTTTAGATTTTCACAATTGGCCAACCTTCATTATCCCACTCCATTTTTTTTATCAGAAGTTTTGGCTTCCCTTCATCATGCGCATCGTAACCGTGAAAAACAATATAGTCCGCGTTATCAAAAGTACAGGTTGAATTATGTCCTACTCCATGCCAGTTTTTATCTCCTTGCAGCAGAATGGTGCCTCCCCCTGTGGCCATACTGTTTCCCTCTTTATCCAGAAATGGGCCTGTAATGTTTTCAGATCTGCCTATAATTATTTTATACGTGCTTTCAACACCTTTGCAGCAGTAATCGATGGAAGCAAACAGATAGTAATAATTTCCTTTTTTAAACATGAACGGAGCCTCAATAGCATTACCTCCGGCATCTTCAGGATTATTATCGATGGAAGGTGGATTTGGTTCGGAAGATGACTTTTTACGCGATGCAATGGTGGGAATTTGATTGATATCTTCAGCCGGAGCTGTGGCATCAGCATTCATTTTTACCATTTTCAGCCCATCCCAGAACGAACCGAACGTAAGATAAGGCGTACCGTCTTCAGCTACAATCAGGTTTGGATCAATTGCATTCCAGTTGGTAACTCCGGGAAACGACTGTATCACTTTCCCGTGGTCGATCCATTCGAAATCCGGATCATCAGAATTGAGTGTTTTATTTGTTGCAAGGCCAATGCAAGATGTATTTTTCCCGAACGAAGAAACCGAATAGTAGAGGTAATACTGTCCGTTAAAAAAAGCAATGTCGGGTGCCCAAATGTGACCTCTGAAACCTTTCACGGCTTCCAGTGCCCATTGGGGTGGTTGTGAAAATACTGGCTTTTGGCGAGTCCAGTTTTCCATATCTGTTGATGACCACACACTGATTCCCCTGCCGGTGCAGAAAAGATAATAGGTATCATTTTCCTGAATCATCACAGGATCGTGCACCGAAATGTTCTGCGAAACGACTCTTCCGGTAAGAAAAATCAATACGAACAATGCGGTAAAAAATGATGTGCTTTTGTTCACTATTTGTCCAGCCATGGCAATGTATTGGTTTAATTTTGTTTAAATTACTTTTTGCTTATCGATATAAAAGGACGATACAAGATGCTTATTTAAATGAAAAATTACGGACTGATTTTAAGACAATAGGTATCACAAAATCGTCGCTTACCAGAATTTCATGAAAGATATAACAGTGATTAAAATAGTGGTTCGGAATTTATTAAACTATCTGTGGATAACAAAAAGTTATTCGTTTTTCAGTTTTTGCAGGTATTCGCTCGGACTTAAACCAAATTCTTCTTTAAAACATTGCCTGAAATAACTGCTGCTGTTGATGCCTATTTTAAACATGATTTCTGATATATTGTACTGACCTGTAAGTAAAAGTTGTTCAGCATAATGTATTCGTATTTTCCTGATAAATTCATTGGCTGTTAAATTGGTCAATGCTTTAATTTTGCGATATAATGTTGAATGACTCATATTTAGTTGAGTTGCTACCTGAGAGATATTAAGATGTTCGTCTTCAAGATTTTCTTCGACTATTTTGGTTAATTTTTCCAGAAAATCTTTGTCTAACTCACCGATTGATTCATTCAGTAACTGTTGTTTTTGTTTGAATTTTGAAAAACCAGACAACGATTTACTTCTGGCAACAAGAATATTCCTGAGCCTGCTTTTCAACAGAACACTGCTAAATGGTTTTGTCAGATACGAATCGGCGCCAACATCGTAACCAATCTCCTGATCGTGAAATGAACCTTTGGCAGTTAACAAGACAACCGGAATATGACTGGTTCTTAAATCCTGTTTAATGAGTTTACACATTTCAATACCATCCATAACAGGCATCATAATGTCACTAACAATCACGTCGGGATTTTCTTTGCATGCAATTTCAAAACCAATTTGACCATTTTCAGCCTCAAAAACATGGTAGTCAGGTTGAAGTGCCTGATGTAAAAAGTTACGTAAATCAAAATTATCATCCACAATTAGTACTGTGGGTTTCGTTTTGTCATCAACCATTTCTTCCTCTTCATATTTCGATTCTTTAGCGATGATATGCTCAGACAATGCATTTACACGGTCCATAATATTAATCTCGGATGATAAAGCAGTTTGATTAATATCCCCGGCATTAAAACGGTCTTTTGTGAAAGGAATGCATACTGTAAATTTACTACCATTGCCTGGTTCACTTTCCACTTTAATTTCTCCGTGCAGCGCCTTTACGATTTCACTGGTTAAAGCCAGGCCAATTCCGGACCCGGAAAAATCAGTATCATTGATGTTTTTTTCACCCCTGTAAAATCGTTCAAAAATATGAGGTAAATGTTCTTTTGCAATTCCATGGCCTGAGTCTGTCACACTGATGGTTAAAAAGGGTGGCTGAATACGATTCTCCTGCACATTGGTCACCAGCTTAGCTTCTAAAGATATCGAACCACATACAGGTGTATTTTTAAATGCATTCGACAACAGATTATAAAATACATCTTCCAATTTTTCGGCATCAAACCATATCTCTTCGTTGATAACATCACACTGAAACTGATAATTTATTTTTCGGTGTTCAGCTAAGTCTTTAAATGACTCGAAAACACCATGTAAATAATGCATGAAATTCCCTTTATTCACATTAAGTTTCAACTTTCCGGTTTCAATCTTTCTAAAATAGAGTAATTGATTAATAAGATGAAGTAATCTTTGGGCATTGCGGTTAATAATGCTTAATGTTTCAAATGTGGTTTTATCGTTTTTATATTTTTCCTTCAGACTTTCGAGCGGATCGATTATAAGCGTAAGCGGTGTACGGAACTCATGTGAAATATTGGTAAAGAATCTCAAGCGATGCTGGTTAACCAAATTCACTTTTTTATTCAACTCTATTACTTCATCGCGTTGCCGGGCTATTTTTTCATTCTGTTTTTCCAGTTCCTGCTTATGTTCTTCTATTTGCTGAGTCCGTTTATGCACCAATAGCTCAAGTTTTCGTTTTTGCACCTTTAAAAACCGTATTCTGAAGTGTACATAGGCCAATACTAAACCAGCTGCAAAAAGTACGGCTAAAATCTGAAACCAGGTTGTTTGCCAGATTGGTGGTTTAATGTTAATGGTAAGAGTGGTGGGTGATTCGTTCCACACGCCATCGCTGTTGGCCGCTTTTAGTGTAAAAACATATTCGCCACCAGAAAGATTGGTATAGTTGGCAAACCTGCGGTCTGAAGAAACTTCCACCCAGTTTTGGTCCACTCCCTCCATTTTGTATGCATACTTCACTTTTTCCGGAAGGAAGTAATCCAACGCTGAAAACTCGAATGAAAACACTGCGTCTTTATAAGATAATTCTATTTCGGAGGTTTCACAAACAGGTTTTTCAAGAATAATTTTTGAATGATACTTTTCACCGATGGCAACCGGTTGGCTGTAAATAGAAAATTCAGTAAATACCGGTTGCGGTTTAAACGGATAAGCATTAATCGTTGAAGGATTAAAATAATTAAGTCCCTCAACTCCACCGAAATATAAATTCCCATTGCTGTCTTTTGCCGAAGCAGACCAATAAAATTGATTGCTAAGTAGTCCATCGCTCCTGTAAAAATTCTGAAAGGTTTCATTTTCCGGATTAAATTTCGATAATCCGTTGTCAGTGCTTATCCACAAATTTCCATTTGCATCTTCCTCGATGGCATAAGCCACATTATTGCCCAGTCCTTCTTGTTCACTGTAAGTTATAAATGCAGCAGAGTCATCCTGTCCAGCCAGTTTACAAATACCGTTTCCATAAGTACCAAACCAGATGGTTCCGTCATCCGACTCAAAAATTGAAATGATGTAATTTCCCGGAACAGAAGTTGAATCGTTGGGATTGTTCAGGAATTTTTCATACATAACCGATTCTGAATTACCAGAAAGATCAAGTAATTCATTTTTTTTAAAGCAAAACAATCCATTCTCTGTGCCCATCCAAACCCTGTTTTGTGAATCGACGAGCAAACAACCAACTGCAGGAGCAGTCTTTTCATTCATCTTTTCGTGTACATGCAGAAAGGTATTTGTGGCCGGGGAAAATAAATCGAATCCGCCGTTTGTTCCCACCAGCAAGTTATAATCATCCAGAGCAATTATGGATGACACAAAATTATTGCTCAGGCTGGAATGGTTTGCCGGATCATTTGTAAATCGTTCAAAATCGTTGCTGCTTTCATTTCTCATCCGGTTTATTCCCCCACCCCAGGTGCCTACCCACAATTGGTTTTGAGCATCTCGGTGTATGGTGGTGACAAAATTACTGCTAAGGCTGCCGGAGTTTTGCGGGTTATTCATAAAATAGGTAATTTCACTAAGATTATTCATCAGTTTATTCAATCCTCCTCCCGCTGTACCAACCCATAAGCTATTATTTTCACTGTAAACAGAGTTGATGATATTATGACTGAGTGTGTTCGGACTTGACGGATCACTTTGGAGAGAATAAAAAGGTTTCTGAAATGTGTTGTAATAATTAACTCCTCCTTTTTCGGTGCCTATCCAAACATTTCCAAATTCATCGGAAAAAAGTGAGTTAACAAACGGACTATTTAGTGATTCTGCTGAATTCATTTGGTCAGTCAAATGGGAAAATGAGCGGGTAGAACGGTCATAATAATTAAGTCCTCCCAATGTACCGACAATGATATTTCCATCTAAGTCTTCGATAATATCTCTGACATAAAGGTGGTTTAAATCATTTTCAACATCCGGATCGTTGCCAAAGAAATTTAGCTGACCGGTTGTTGGATCAAAATGATACAGTCCTGCATCTGCCGTGCCCAGCCAAAGTTCATTTTTTGAATCCGGAAACAAAGTCTGGATATTGATTCCGCTAAGCTCATTTTCCAGCTCCTTCCACCCGGGAACCACGAATTCATTTTTTAGTGGAATGACAGAAAGTCCCTCAGCGGTAGCAACCATCAAATTATTATTTTCATCCAAAATGAGATCATTAATGCTTTCTGACGGAAGAAAATTCTCAAAAACCTTATTGCTTGTATAATTCCCATCCTTAATCTTTTGAATTTTCCAAAGCCCGTTACCCGAGGTCGCTACCCATAAAATCCCATTTTCGTCATTTAGCAAACTTGTAATGTCGTAATTGCCAAATCCAATTCCCAGCTCTTCCAGTGAAACAAATTTCATTTGTTTATAATGAAAAAGCGCAAGCCCATTTTCGGTACCCACCCAGATGTTTCCTGATTGATCTTCTGAAAGTGAATGAATAAAATTGCCCGGGAGCTTCTTTTCGTCCTGTTTTTGAAATATTTTAAAAGTATATCCGTCAAACCGGCAAAGTCCGTTCCAGGTTCCAAACCAAATAAAACCTTTGCTGTCTTTTAATATACAATCGATAGTATTTTGAGGCAGGCCTTCATTAGTTGTCAGGTAATTAATTCGAATGGGGCTATGCGCAGCCGGAAAATCACCTGCCTGGTTTTTATGCGAAACAAAAAAAACCAGATGAATGATAACCAAATATTTAAAAACAGTCTGCATTCAAAACGGATTACAGTTATGAAAATCCCAGCGTACTAATATATAAAAAAGGTACAAAATACCATTAAAAAATCAGCTCTATTTTTACGCATACCCCAATTTTTGTCGCTGAATTTATTAACATTGTTTGACGAGTTTGTATTGAAGGGGATTTTTCATTCGATTTACTTTTGTTGAGTGTCTTAATTTGCAACAGATACAAGCATTTCAAAACATTGCTTAAAAATCGCCTGGTCTTAACGGTTAATGTTGATGTAAACTTTGCAGACGCTGGAATTGAAGGAAACTGTGAGGTTTGGGAATTGTGGTCGGAAAAAATTCTGAGAGAATTTCACGGGTATTTCAAACAAATTTTAAATGGCCATTCCAGTAGCTTAGTCAAAATTATAAAGTAAAAAGCAGATGAATTTTAAATTTCTAACTATACCAATATTACTTTTTCAACTGGCAATTGCAACAGTTTCTGCACAAAACCTAAATGAAACTGACAAAATTGAAAGCGCGAGTAACAATTTACAAGCATTTCCTTTTGCTGATCGCACTGTATCATACAATCTTTCAGACAGTGGTAAATACAAACCCATTATCTGGGGTGTGGATTTGGCCTGGCTCGACCAGGTAAATATTATCAGGGGAATAGCTTATATGGGGAAAGAACGGGTTGATGTTGTCAGATCATCGTTCATACCTACCAATTCATTAGCTGGCGATACCGCATTGCAGGGCGATGCATTGATTAATACCCGGAAACGAATAAATATTATTAATACCTTTTTAAATCCAACTACTGATGTGGCGCTCAATTCCGACCATCCGTCTGTGGATTCTTATTTTAAAGGAAACGCCCCGCGGTGGGCAGCACTAATCGATATTACCACAAAAATGCACCAGGAAGCCGGACGCAAAGTTATTACAGTATCTCCTTTCAATGAACCGGATTACACACAAACAGGCCAGGGAACCATACAGGATTTTTACAATATCATTATTGAACTGAAAAAGAATTCCCGTTTCGACAGTATTCGAATTTCGGGTGGAAACACATTGAACAACGACCAGGCATTATACTGGTACAACTTTTTAAATTCTGCCGGTTTGGACGAAGGAAACACACACCAGCTTGCAGGAAGCTTCGATACCTATGCCAACTTCTTTCAGGAAGTAAGAGCAAACGGCGATCACGCAACAAACGATGAGTTACACAATGTAATGGAAGCCATGGTTGGGGTTGAATATGGCCTGCAAACCGGAATCTGGTGGGGAACTGCAGAGCTGGCGCGGGGAGAATTTGTAAAAGCCAGCGACGGAAAAAGGCTGGGGTATGCCGAACATCGCGACAACTGGACGGCAGCATCGGTGTACCGTGCTCCTGATGGGAAGGTACAAGCCTTTATAGGCGGATCAGAACGTCAGGGAGTAACCACCTCCTACCGGTTTATATCTGAAGACAGGGATGTATTTTATGATGGCTACGGCCCGCAACGTGAATACATAATGGAGTTGCCAGCCGGCGACCCCAACACCTATTGGACGGAAAAGCATACCAACGCAGAAAAGGTAATCAATATCACCTGGGGCGACGATATCCAGCCGGTAATCGATGGCAAATATATTTTGGTTAACCGCCACAGCGGAAAAGTACTGGAAGCAGCCAACGGTTCTTCTGCCAATGGTACAAATATTCAACAAAACACCTTCAATGGTGCAACATACCAGCAGTGGAATGTAAATCCAATTCATCCGCGCAATGGTGGAGATTTCAGTTACTTCACAATTACCGGAGTGCATAGCGGCAAACCATTGGATGTTATCAATGCCTCGCTCGACAATGGCGGCAATGTAATCCTTTGGGAAAAAGGTACGTGGTGGGACGGAAGACAATCGCTCAACCAGGTTTGGTACCTCGATTATGCTGAAGATGGCTGGTTTTACATCCGAAACCAGTTTAGTGCAAAGTGTTTGGAAGTGGCAAACAACAGCACTTCAAATGGCGGCAACATCAATCAGTTTGATGTTGATGGCGGTTTCAATCAGCAATGGCGCTTTCTCCCCATCGATGCCGGAGTAGAATTTACAGCCCCAACCCCGCCAGCAAACCTGATTGCCACAGCAAATGCTGAATCAATCCGGTTAGACTGGACTGCCAGTCCGGAAGAGGATGTTGCGGGATATACTATTTTTCGTTCAGCATCAGCCGGTGGACCCTATCATACCATTGCACGAAATGTGAAATCGACTGTTTTTGTTGAAAACACCCGTACAGAAACAGGGCAGTATTTCTATGTTGTTAAGGCTGTTGATAAATCATTGAACAGTTCGGCTTTTTCAGAGGAAGTAGAAGCAACAACCACAGGTGAACCCGACCTGGTAGCTCATTTCAGATTCAACAACAATACACGCGACAGCAGCATCAACCTGAATCATGGTGCAACACTGGGTGCAGTTACCTACGCAGAAGGAAAAGCCGACAGTATTGCCATCGATTTGAATGGCCAAGATGCCTTTGTGCAATTGCCGGCAACCGTGGCCAATCAGGAAGAAATTACGGTAGCAACCTGGGTTTACTGGAATGGCGGCACACCGTGGCAGCGCATTTTTGAGTTCGGAAACAACGAAACGGAGTACATGAGCCTGACACCGAGATTGCGCTTTTCCATTAAAAACGGAGGTGCCGAGCAACGCCTGAATGCCCCGGCCCTGCCTGAAGGAGAGTGGGCCCATGTGGCTGTTACGCTGGGCGAATCGGGTGCAAGCCTTTACCTGAACGGAGAATTGATGGATGAATCAACAGCTATCGATACACGGCCTGTTGATTTCAAACCGGTTTTAAATTACATCGGTCGCGGAATATTCCAGGTTCCTCTGTTTAACGGCAGGATAGATGATTTCAGAATCTACAACTATGAATTATCAGGTGAAGAAGTCTTTAGTTTGTATAACAATATTCAAACCGATGCATCCCTTTTAAAATTCAATCAGGAATCAAGATTGCATGTCTATCCTGTTCCTGCAACCGATGTGGTAAAATTTATTTACAATTTTCATAATCAACCTGGCGATAGAAAGATAGAGCTATTTAATGTTTACGGAAATTTGGTGGTACAACAAAACATGGGAAATCAGAAGGAAGGAGAAATCAATGTTTCAAATATTCCGGAAGGGATTTACATACTCAAACTTTCTATCGGACAGGAATTTGCAACTAAAAAAGTTTTTGTTAAACATCAATAAAAAAGGAAAAATGAGCCTAACCGGAGCCAGATTAAAAAACATTCAGAATATTTTTACCGGAATTTTAACTGTGTTCACTTTTTCATCGCATGCCATTGAAAAAGAGACCATTGAAAGCCTGGTGAATGAAAACCGGGAGCTTTCGTCTGCCATTGAGTTGCATCTCACATCGGCTGATTCTCCTTTGGTAAACAGTACAGTGAGCCTGAACCATGAAGATGCATGGCTGTTTTTCGACAACATCCGGCCACAAAATGTTATTGCCAATCATAAGTCAGGCATTTTAATAAACGGAGAACCATTACTTGTTGGTGGTAACGGACGTGTGGCCATCTACGGCAACGGAACGGTTGTAATGCCTTTTGGCAATGACTTTAAGCCATTGACTGTTTATTCCGAAGAAGATTTTGGAGGAGATGAACAGCAACTGGAAGTTCATACTTACCACAATAACCTCGGCGAATTCGACAATGCGGTTAAGTCGTTTAAACTGAAACGCGGATACATGGCAACTTTTATCAACGGCGCTGATGGAAGTGGTTACAGCAGGGTTTTCTTCGCCGACAAAGAAGACCTGGAATTCAGTGTAATGCCCGAAGAATTGTATGGTACCGTTTCGTTCATCAGGGTATTTAAACACGAATGGGTGAGTAAGAAAGGCTGGTGTGGATGGAATGCAGATGAAATTGAAAAAGCGAATGTTACCTGCTATTACAATTGGAGTGCAGGGGGAAACACTACTTCAAATTACGAGTATTCACCAATTCGTCAAAATGGAGGATGGCCTTCGTGGACCGAAATTAATGAAAAACAAAATGTTACCCATCTGCTCGGATTTAACGAACCCGATCGTCCGGATCAGGCAAATATGACATTCAATCAAATGATTGACCTCTGGCCCGAAATGATGAAATCGGGGCTTCGGGTGGGCTCTCCTGCCTGGTCGAATCCCTGGGGTGGAAACGGCGGCAACCTGTTCGATTTTATCAACAAATGCGACGAACTGAATTACCGGGTCGATTTTGTGGCACTTCATTGTTATTGGGGAGGCAAATCGCCCCAAAACTGGTACAACGACCTGAAAAACATTCACGAACAAACCGGCCGGCCTTTGTGGATTACCGAATGGAACAACGGAGCCAACTGGACCAATGAGGGTTGGCCCGATGCCAGCCGGGCATACACCGATGCCAATGCTCAGAAACAACTCAATGACCTGAAAGGAATTCTTCAGGTACTGGATACAGCCAGCTTTGTTGAACGATATTTTATTTACAACTGGGTGGAAGACTGCAGGGCCATTGTCTTCAATAGCGAATTGACCCTGGCAGGAGAATATTATGCTGAAAACAAATCAGCGATAGCCTATAATAGCGAAAAAGAAGTGATTCCCCGGTGGAATTATCAAAAACCGGAACTCGATTACCGGTATTTTTCACTGACCAACTCCATTAGAGTAAGCTGGACCGACAGTAACGGAGAACTCACCAGAGAGTATGTTTTGCAGAAAAAAGTAAACAGCGGAGGTTTTGAAACAGTCTATTCCAGCAATGATGTTTCCAAAACCTTTTATCTCGATCCGATGGATCCCAAAAGCGGAGGTGCAATTTCTTACCGGTTAACAGTAAAAACTGCATCGGGAGAAACCCTGGAATCAAACGAAGTTTCCTACTTCCAGACTTCAGGAGAAGATGATTTTCAAACAGGGAATTTTGCAGTAACCGGCACAGACATAAATACCACATTGTATCCTATGAAATATTCTGCGGCACCACTGGTTATGCTTGGTATTCCAACCTTTAACAACGATATTCCGATGACCCGGCGAATCACCGGAATTTCAACCACCCAGTTCCGGTTTCATTTTTATCCCTGGTCTTATTTGGGAAATTCGCAGCTTTCCAATCCCGAAATGCTTGCAGCCATGGCTTTACCTGCCGGCACTTATGATTTTAGCGGACTAAAAGCAGAGACCAAATCTGTATCCGGAGTAACCCGCGAATGGACTTTTATTCCTTTCAGTCAGACATTTGATCAGGCTCCTGTAGTATTTTGCACAGTTGCTTCCAGTGGAAATTTTTATCCTCTTACGGTTGCAGTCCGAAACGTGAACACAAGTGGATTTGAAATGAGACTGAAGAGTGAAGAGAATATCACAGCAAACTTAACCGGGGAAACAATCATTTATTTTGCCATTGAACCGGGGAAAGGAGCAATCGATGGTAAGCGAATAACTGTGGGAAGGAATTACAAAAACAATCTTATTTCTTCCACACCTGTTGAGATATCTTATGACTCCACCTTCTCCGATCCCGCTGTATTTGCAGGACTGTTAACATCCGAAGATGTTTATGCTTCAACACTGCACTATTCAAAAACGGGAGACTCCAGGATTGAAATAAGTAAACAGCGTGAATTGTCGGGTGGTGAATCTGAAATAATAGCTGATGATTTTGGCTGGATGGTTATGGACATGGCTGCTGATCAGCCCGGCGTGGGGACTGGCGTCAACAAAATGATTATTGAAAAGACGCTGAATTTTTATCCCAATCCGGCGCAGGAAACCTTATATTTTTATTTCGACAAACCGACTCTTGTAGAAATTTATGACCTGGCAGGTAACTCTTTACTTAAGTCACTCGTATCCTACTCGATGGATATCAGTTCACTCAAGGCCGGAGCATATATTCTGAAGTCGGAGGAGGGATTGAGTGGTAAATTACTCAAATCAGAGTAAAAGGTTCTAAGACTGTAATTAGTGAAAGAATTTTAAAAAGAAAACTAAAAAATCAAGCATCTGCTTTATAAAAGTTATAGTTACACTTAAAATGATGAATTTGTGACCAAAAAAGGCGAAATTGAGCTTTTAGGAGAACTCACCTAAAACTAAATTGCAACTCAGTATTTACTAATAAAACACTTAAATTTAAACGTTATGCATAAAAATTTACTTTATGGATTCTGGACCATTCTAACGTTTACGGGCATCCTGCTCTCAAGCGCAAGTTTTGGTCAGGCAACTTTAAAACATTCCTACACTTTTGAAGAAGGGACCTATGAGGGGACTACCATTTTTGATCAGTCGGGATCATTGGACGGAACCATGGTCGGAAGTGCAATTTCCATTGCTGATGGTAAATGTGTTGTCTCCGGTGCAACTTCCAATACAGATGGGTATGTTGTTTTCGATGGTGTTTCTCTGGATCTCGCGTCTTATAACGCTGTTTCGCTGGAAGCACTTATAGAAACCGGCGAAGTACTCAACACCACTTACACCATGCTTGCATATTTTGGGAGTACAACTTCGGGGCAAAATTGCTTTTGGATTCAGCCTACACGGGCGGCAACTGAAACTAGAATCGAGGCAAATAATGGTTCCACTACTATTAGCGCAATACTAAGCGGCTATGAAGTGGATGACGGAGAAAAGCACCACCTTGTGGCCATTCTTTCACCCGAAGCACTTATTTACTACCTTGATGGTATTGAAATTGCCAGGGCTTCCACTGAGGGCGCTGATTATATCAGCACACTCGGAACTGACATTGCCCAGCTTTTTAAAGGCCCGGACGGATGGGCGGATCCAAACTACAATTGCTGGCTGGAAGAATTTAATATTTACGACGGAGTACTCGATCAGGTAACAATTGCCACACGTGCCGGCAATTATCTGGGACTCGACATGACGAATGCCTTACTTGCTAATCTTTCGTTCAGTGTAGGCTCACTTGATCCCGCGTTTGATACCGGAACAGATATTTACGAACTTACTGTACCTTACGGAACAACATCGACTACCATAACCGCAACCCCTGAAGTTGGAGGTGCCGGCATAACAATTATTGATGGTTTCGGAGTTGAAATAACCAACGGCATAGTGACTTTCGATAAGGATGACGGCAATTTCATTGAAATTGTGGTAAAAGCAATTGATCAGGTAACTGAACTGTCATATTATGTTGATATTTATCCTACCGAAGGAGCGGCAGCAGCAACTCTGGCAAGTATCGATTTGTCAGCAGGTAATTTTACTACCGGATTCCATATGGATAATACTTCTTACGTTGCAATCGTTCCTCCCGGAACTACCTCTGTAGATGTGACAGGAGTGCCAAACTGGGACGACGCAACAGTTGAAGGTGGCGGAACAGTTACACTTACAGAAGGAATGGGTTCGACGTCTATTACGGTTATTTCAGAAGATGGCACCGCTAACATGGAATACACTGTTGAAGTTTATGTGTCAAATTTTGAATCAGGAACAGATTATTACCTCGTACATGAGTTAAGTGATTTGGTAGCAGCTGAAAGCGGGGCATCTTTTAACCAGGTTGTTTTGGCCGATGCAGCTTACCAGGATAGTTCGCAAATCTGGCAATTTGTTGAAAGTGGAGTTGAAGGACAATATTATATCCAAAACAAGGCCGGAAATTACATGTGTCTCTCGCGTACTTCAGCCGAAGTCTATGACCTGGAAGTTTATCCTGGACTTCCTGATGTAGTCCTTGACAGTGCACGATTCATTGTCAATGAATTTGAACCCGGCAGGTTTCGGATTATATCTGTAAGCAGACAGCAAGCCAGTGCAAACAATAATATGTTGGGCACGAATAATGGCCTACTCGGTTCGGCATTTTTTAGCGACAAATGGCGCAGCACTACAAATGATCCGTTGACTGTTTTTAACCTTAAATTTCCGGAAGAAGTGGTGTCTGAATATGATCTTCACCTGGCAAGTCTTACTATTAGCGGGGCTACCTTTAAACCCGCATTCAATCCGGCCTATAAAACATACTATGCTACTTTACCTCCCGGCATGAATTCAGTTGAAGTTGCGGCAACACCCCGTGACACTCTAACACCACCAGCCATTACAGGAACAGGTACAATCGATGTTTCAGATGGAGAAGGTACAATAACTATCACAGTTACAGCTACAGCCAATCCACAATTTACACGTGACTATGTTATAAATTACATTTCAGATACTGAACTTACATTAACACATTCATATACTTTTAATGACGGAACTGCCCTTGATCAGGTAGGAAATGCACATGGAACGGTACATGGAGGCACTTTTGCCGACTCATCGTTTATAGCAACCAAAGAGGGCGATTACATAATTCTTCCGGCTGAAGAAATTGCATTGAATACTTATCCATCGTTCACGATGGAAACCCATGTAACTACAGGTACAAATCCAGCCTGGACCATGTTTGCCTATTTTGGCAATGCAACTGGTGGCGATCATGCTTTCTTTATTTCCCTTGCCGGAGATAACAACCAGGCCAGGGCAGTTTTAGATTTGGGTGATAGTGAGGCCCAGGCTGCCTCAACGGAACCAGGTGCAGGAGAAGTTCACCATTACGTCGCCGTAGTGACCAACGATACCATTTTTTGGTATGTTGATGGTACGCTGGCGCAAAAAACAGCAACTCCGGCCGGTTATCTGTTAAGGGATATCGCTGGCACACATGCCTGGATGGGATTTGGAGCATACAACGACCCTACCTGGATAGGAACTACTCATGAGTTCAATATTTACAGTGGCCAAATGGATGCTGCAACTGTGGCAGCACGTGCACAACAGTACTTCGGAGGCATATCCATTGATGCAACCCTGTCTTCGCTAACAGTTGATGTAGGTAGTTTGATCCCGGCTTTCGACCCGGATATAAGAAGCTACTCAGTAATTGTTCCTGAAGGAACAACCACCGTTAATGTGTCAGCTGTTCCAAATGACGAAAAGTCAACTGTGGAAGGTACCGGTGCCGTCGATGTCTCCTCAGGTAGTGGAAGCGCTTCCATAGTGGTTACAGCAGAAAATGGTTCAACCATAACTTACAACATTGGATTCAGTACACCTGAAGAATTTACCTTAATGCACTCCTATACATTTGAAGATGGTACAGCTGCGGATGTTGTTGGAGGTGCGGATGGAACCCTGATGGGAAATGGAACCATCGAAAACGGAGCATACACCGCTGCAGCCAATGGGGATTTCATTGAATTGCCCGCTGCAGATATCGCAATCAATACATACTCCGCAATCACTTTAGAGGGTTATATTTTCGCAGATGTTGATAATACCGAAGCCGTTATGATGGCTTACTTTGGTGGAAATGAGAATGGAGTTGGCGGGAATGGATACTTCTTAACACCCGATCGCTGGTCAGAAAGCCGAACTGCAATTTCCTGCGGCAACATTACTGAACCCTGGAATGCTGAACAAGGTGTTACCGGCCCTCCGGTCAGTGTAGGAGAAAAACATCATGTTGTCAGCGTACTGACAAATTCTTCCATCAAATGGTACATTGATGGTGTATTGGTTGGAGAAGCTGAAGTATCAGGGAATAATTCAATCGCCGGCATAAGTGATGCGAATGCCTGGTTATGCAGAGGGGGTTATGATGATGACCCAACCTGGATGGGTACCATTCATGAATTTAATATTTATGCGGGTGCAATGGATGCAGCTACTATTTCACAACATGCCAGCAAATTCCTGGGAGGTTTAACCAAAATGCATTCCTATACGTTTGAAGACGGAACTGCAAAAGACGTTATTGGGGGTGCAGATGGAGTCCTTATGGGAGATGGTACAATCGCAGACGGAGCATATACTGCTGCTGCCAATGGAGATTACATTGAATTACCTGCTGCAGATATCGCGATCAATACATTCTCCGCAATCACTCTGGAAGGCTACATTTTTGCAGATGTAGATAATACCGAAGCTGTTATGATGGCCTATTTTGGTGGAAATGAGAATGGAGTTGGCGGGAATGGATACTTCTTAACACCCGATCGCTGGTCAGAAAGCCGGACTGCAATTTCCTGCGGCAACATCACAGAACCATGGAATGCCGAGCAAGGTGTTACCGGTCCTCCGGTCAGCGTAGGAGCCAAACACCATGTTGTCAGCGTATTAACAGACTCTTCAATCTCATGGTACATCGATGGTGAATTGGTTGGAGAAGCTGAAGTGTCAGGCGATAATTCAATTGCCAACTTAAGCAATGCAAATGCATGGTTTTGCAGAGGTGGTTATGACGATGACCCAACCTGGATGGGTACCATTCATGAATTCAACATTTATGAAGGTGCAATGACTGCATCTACCGTTTTGGAACATGCCAAAGAATTTCTGGGAGAAGAATCACGTGATGCAACCTTGTCTGCGCTTACAGTTGATGTTGGTGTTATGATGCCTGAGTTTAATCCTGAAGTAACAACATATTACGTGACTGTTCCTGAAGGTACAACTTCCGTAAATGTTACAGCTACTGCTACCGATGCCAATGCAAGTGTTGCCGGAGACGGTGCTGTTGATGTTTCCTCAGGTAGCGAAAGTGCTGCTGTTGTTGTGACTGCAGAAGACGGAACTACGGTGATGACATACAACATTGTAATTAGCACTCCCGGTGAATTAACAAAAATGCATTCCTACACTTTTGAGGATGGAACAGCGGCCGACGTTGTTGGCGATGCCGACGGAACAATCATGGGAAATGGTACAATTGCGAACGGCACCTACACTTCAGCAGCCGATGGAGACTATATCGAATTGCCTGCCGCAACAATCGCTATCAATACCTATTCAGCAATTACACTGGAAGCTTATGTTACAACCGGAGTAAACGATGGATGGACCATGCTGGCTTATTTCGGAACAATGGGAGGCTGGCCGTCGTACTGGATGTCAATTGCCCGGGCAGACGATGTTAGTATGACCACCGTTGACGCAGGCCATGGAGCCTTTGGTACCAGTGGTCCCGAACCGGCTGCCGGAGAAACACATCATTACGTTAGTGTTCTTACCAACACTGCTATTTTCTGGTTTATCGACGGTGTTTTGGTGGGTAGCGCTACCACTCCTGAGAACACCACGATTGCAGGAATTACAACGGATGTAGCGCTCCTCTGCAGGGGTGGTTATCCGGACCCTTCGTGGTTAGGAGATATTCATGAATTCAACATCTACGAAGGAGTAATGGATCCAATTACCGTAGCAGAACGATATGATAATTTTGTGACTGCGGTGCCAGACATTGAATTGGATAAAGCTAACATCAAGGTTTATCCGACTTACTCAACAGGTCACTTCAATGTGGAAACCAACGGAAGCAGCGGTATAATTACCGTGTATAACCTGACAGGCAAACTGGTTCTTCAAAAAGAAATTGAAAGTACCCTGGAGTCTGTTACTGTTAGTGAAAGAGGAATGTACATAATGAAGGTTGATAGCGAAGGTGCATCCAAATCATTTAAAATCTTTAAAACAAGATAATTACAACATGTGACAAGCATTAACAAGGAAGGGAAAAAGTGATACAATGGGCTGTTGAAATTCATTTTCGGCAGCCCATTTATTTCACATCAGTCATTCATAAAAACTATGATTATTAAGAGGAACATCAGGATATTGGTTTTATTTGTTAGTTTATACCTCTCAGCCAGCAGCCTTACTGCACAAACCTGGCCGGCGGGGATTCACGATCCGTCGAGCATAATTAAATGCGATGACACCTACTGGATTTTTGGCACAGGAGATGGCATATACAGCATCTATTCCAAAGACCTGATTACCTGGCGACCAGGTCCCACACCTTTTACAAAAACTGAATATCCGAAATGGATCAACACCTACGTTGGTGCATTCGAAGGAAATTTCTGGGCTCCGGATATTATTTTCATGAACAATCAATATTATCTGTACTACTCCTGCTCCGAATGGGGCACCATGACCTCCACAATCGGATGTGTCACAAACAAAACACTCAATCCGGAAGATCCGGACTATGAGTGGGTGGATGCTGGTTTTTTGGGAATATGGTCATATCAGCCCGGTTTGGCACTGAATGCCATTGATCCCTCGCTCATGAGAGGACCCTACGGAAAAATCTGGATGGTCTATGGCTCGTTTAATGAACGGGGAATTGTTATCACCGAAATTGATTCCATATCGGGAAAACCAAAAACCTACAGTGGAAATCTTCCGGGCACCAGCATTGCCAATTCATGGACCGGCCCGCAAAGCCACAATTATGGCGAAGGGGAAGGAGCCTCCATGATTTATCGCGATGGATATTATTACCTTTTTTACAATAAGGGCGGATGTTGCGCCGGAATCGCAAGCACCTATTATATCGTTGTGGGTAGATCAACAAATCCCCGGGGACCGTTTTTGGATAAGTCAGGAAAAGCGATGCGCATAAGCGGTCAACCCAGTGGCGGAACGGTTGTTTTCCGGCATGACAGTTCCCGCGGAACAGACGACCGTTACTTTGGACCGGGGCATTTTGGCTTATTCAGTGAAAACGGTGTGGATTATGTAACGTTTCATTATTACGATGCCAACGGGTATTATCCAAATCCGGATGTAAACAACCAGGGACGTCCAACGCTCGGAATAGCCAAACTGGTGTGGCAGGAAAATGGATGGCCCTCCATTTCCCTGGATTTTGTGGATGAGGGTATTTATACCATTGAAAATGTGTTCAGCAATAAAGTGGTTGACATTTCATCTCATGCATTGATGGACGGGGCAGAATTATTCCAGTACCAGGCCGACACCTTGTCTGATATCCAAAAATGGGTATTTACATCGCTTGGCACTGGTGAATACACCATTCAGAATTATGCCAATCCTGCGATGTTTGTAGAGGCAGGCGGAACAAATAATGCAACTACTCTGTCTGTTACTTCGGAATACAATGGTTTCGTAAATCAAAAATTCAGGACATTGACCTCGCCCAACGGAAAATCCATTTTCTACCCGTCAACCAAAGATGTAATCTGGGGTCTTCCGGCAGCTACAGGCAATGATATTAAAATTTCCCTGAGATCTGCCATCAGTCATGATTTTCTGCGCTGGTTTACCATACCCTTTGAAGAATCACTGGCTGTTTCAGAAAACAAACTCACGGTTGAACATACTTCCGGAACAAATAAAACCATTGTGGTAGAAAGTAATGGCTTGTGGAGCGCCTCGGCTTTGAATGATTCCTGGTTAACTATTGAAGCTTCCGGTGTAAAAAATGACACGCTTCTTTTAACTTTTACAGAAAACCCGGATTCGGAAGATAGAAAAAACCGGATATCTGTCAGATCAAATGGAGGAAAAGCTTTGCTTATAACCTTGACGCAACTTGGAAAACCAAACGCAACCGAAAAAATAACAGATACCAGCATGGCTGTTCTTTATCCCAATCCCGCAAATGATATGGTACATCTTAAAATGAAAAACAAAGGATACCTGACTGTTTACAATCAATTCGGACAAAAAGTACAGGAGTTCAATCTGCAGGCAGGGATGAATAATTTTGATATTAAATCGTTAAACAGCGGAATGTATTTTTTTCATATTCTTTCCAACAATGGAACACTTGTAAAGAAACTGATTAAAAACTAATATATAGCCGGCTTTCCAATTTCTATGGTTCAATTCACTCACCAATTGAACTTTACGGCCTTATGTACCAGTTATTTTCATCCATTAATTTTGAACGAATTTCATCCCTGTTAACGTATTTGGCTGAAACAAGATTGGCCAGATAAGATGGGTCATTTCGTCGTATGGCAACACGCATCAGGTCGTGAAACCGGTTTCCTTCAAAGGCAGTTTCAAGGGCCAGTTCTTCAATGATTTTGTCCTCCACATAAAGAATTGAATCCTGAAGAGAGTTCAGATGCGGGATAATAAAATCTGTGGCCAGCTCTACATTGCCGCAACCGCGGGAATGTACGCCAACATTCTCGTCGAACACAATGTTGTTGAAATTCACGTAATCAATAAAAGTACCCGTCGATTCTGTGTAAACACTGTATTTTTCATGGCGAGGAACGATGGAATCCAATGCAAGGGCATCAGAGTTCATGCCGTTTTTCAACACCGCAAAAGCCAGATTGGGCTTACCTGCACGGTTCACCGCCTCAGCATAGCGCAGGTAGAGCGTGGCAACCCTGTAAATCATCACTGCTTTCGAGGCCTCAGCTTCAATCCACATCAAATAATATTTTAAAATTGCATTATCATCGCTGGAGGAGACGTCAAAGATAGCTCCTGTATTGTTGGTTGACAGATAGGATCCTACGAGGCCTCTTAAATCGCCTGGATTTGTGGCGTTTCTGTTGTAATAATATGTTTGTGCATTCCAGTTATCGATCGCAACTTGCGAAGGCATTAGCTCGTAATTATCGATAGTCAGTCTGTACATTTCATCTTCTTCTCCCAATTCGGTCGATCCGGCAATCAGTGTAATTTGCTCGCTTGTTGTAATTTCGAAAATATCCAGGTAATTCTGATAAAACAGATCTCTTGAGACAAAAACACTGTTATCCACTGTCCATGTTGAACTGTACCTGTCGTCGATCACATAACGTTCATCTTCGATCAAAGCATAATATTCGCGGGCTGCATTCTCGAATTGCCCGTTCCAAAGGTAAAGGTCACCCAGTAAAAGAGGAATGGGAAAGAACAGCTTTTCACTGGACATATCCACTCCCAGTGAAACTGCGCCCGGAGTTTTTGCGTATTTTACAGGCTCAAGATCCTGGATTAAAACAGGAACCAGTTCATGGATCGAATACTCAGGAAAATCTCCTTGTGCAGCCTGCACTGTTAACAGTGGTTCGACGTAATATTTGGCTTTACCATAGTTTAAAGCGATTTGCATATAGGTCCAGGCACGAATCGCTTTAGCAGCTTCGTACTCTTTGAACAAAGACTTTTCACCCCTGACAGTAAAAGCCGTGTCGATGTTGTTGATGAGGTAATTGCAGTGGTTAATCACTGAGTAGTAATCTTCAATTATGTTATACGAATTATCAGCCGAGATTTCAAAATTGTAAATTTCGTGCAGATCGAGCCGTGCATTTTCAGTGATATCCATCAGGTCGCCACGCAACTCGCCGAACAACACATAGCGATCAGCCAGTTTCTGTAATTGAGTAAAAATACCAATCATCGTATAAATCGAATCATTTGGCGAATCTATCTGATGGTTTTCAGGAAACATTAAACGGTCAGAATCGGCATCCAGAAGCGTGTTGCAGCTGGTGGCAATCACTGTAACAACTATCAGTCCGAATATTATTTGATTAAGCTTCTTCATCTTTTTCTCTTTAAACCGATTACTAAATTCCACATTTTTCAAACACATTTCATTTGCCGATTACAGGTTCATTGTTATTCCAACAAAATAAGTTCTGGAAAGGGGAAGCAGGCCCGCGTCGATTCCCTGGTACAGAACGTTGTTTTTCAACGATACTTCCGGATCACGTCCCAAATAATTCGTAAAGTTAACCAGGTTGTTGGCCGAAATCCACACCTTAAGGCCCTCTATCATAGTGCTTTTAACAGGGACAGTGTAGCCCAGCGATAACGTTTTGAAACGCAGGTACGAACCGTCTTCTATCCATCGGTCAGAAAAACCCGAATTACCCAAAGGATCCATGTAAGCTACCCTGGGCTGGCTGGTTTCCTGGCCTTCGTAAAACCAACGGTTCAGCATCGCTGTAGTCTGGTTTGCAACTAAACTTCCCGACTCAAGCTCTGATCGCAGGGCATTGTACACGTCATTTCCGTATGAATAGGTAAACAGCATATCTACTGTAAAATTCATGAAATTGATTTTGCTGTTGAAAGAGCCAAAAAAGTCGGGATTTGGATTGCCGATTACCTGGCGGTCGTTATCATCGATAATACCATCATTATTCAAATCGTCAAAATGCATGTCGCCGGCTTTGAAGTAATGCGAAGCTCCGTTGTCGTCAATCACCCTCAGGTTTGCAGCCGCAGCAGCCTCTTCACCGGTAAAAACTCCCAGGGTTTTATAGCCGTAAAATACACCGGACGGATTTCCTGCCGATGTCAGAATGTCGGCGCCATATATCGATGTAATGTAATCACCATCGGGTAAAGATTCAATCTTGTTTGTATAATGTCCGATACTGGCTCCCAATTCCCATTTAAAACCGTTGAGATTAAACAGCTTAATATCGGTTGATAGCTCAAATCCTTTATTTGACAATTCGCCACCGTTGCCCCAGTAATATCCGTTACCCGCAACTTCGGGTAACGATTTCAGGAACAGCAGGTCTTTGGTTTTATTGCTGTAAATATCAGCCGAAAAGGCCAAACGGTCGTTGAAAAGAACTGCATCTATTCCAAGGCTTGCTTTTGCTGTAGTTTCCCACTGAATTTCAGTATTACCTATATTTGCTATAATTAAGGCATTGGCCCGGTCCATATACCGTGATGACTGGAAATAAGCACTCCAGGCATAAGGATCAATATCATCGTTTCCCGAATAGCCGTAACCGACTCGCAGTTTCAACCAGTCGATGGATTTCACGTTAGCCATGAATTCTTCGGAAGAGATCAGCCAGGCTGCATTGACCGATGGAAAAACTGCCCAACTCCTGTCGAAAAGCTGGAAACCACCCCGGGTTTCGCGCCCAAAACGGGAGGATGCATCGACTGCCGTAGAAGCGGACAGAAAGTAGCGATTGTCGAAACTGTAATCAACCAGCAGGTAATTCGATATTGATTTTATTCGGTTATTGATACCACTTGTGCTTCTTATGATTTGGTTCAGCAGATTTCTTTTCTGGTCGGACCCTGAGTTGTGACCTTCGCCGTAATCCGCTTCAAAATAGTTGGATATATATCTGATGCCGGCAATTGCTTTAAGGTTGTGAACTTTGTTAATTTGTTTGTCGAACTGCAAACGTGTTTCATCAAAAATTGAAATGTTTCGCATTTGCTGACTTTTAAAAACATTTTCCGAAATTCCGATACCGGGAAGCTCGCGATCGGCCACGCCAATCATCGGACTGTAATAGGTTTCCTTAAACTTGTCGATGGCATAGTCGAACTGAGTACTCAACGTCAATGCAGAGGAAAGTTGAAATTCCGGTTTAAATCCAATAGAAAGGCGGTAATGCTTATTTGTATTCAGTGCATTTTCAATAATTGCGGCAGGATTGCCCACTTCGAACATGTCAGCATCTTCAAAATCCTGGGTCAGTGTTCCCGTAGGGGTGTAAGTATAGGGCGTTAAAAAAGGAGCTTTTATCATGGCCAGGAAAGTGGGTGAGGTGTAAAAGTTTATTCCATCATCGAGCAAATTGCGATCGATACTCGTATAGCCAACATTCATGCCTAATGTTATGCCAGGTGTTAGAAAAAAATCGGAATTAATCCGGGTGTTCAGGCGTTGCAAACTGGTTGTTTTAACAATGCCTCTGTTCCCGGAATAACCCAGTGAAAAATAGTAAAGGGCTTTGTCGTCACCACCGCTTACACCGATGTTGTAACTCTGGGTTAACCCCTGCTGATAAACTTCATTGTCCCAGTTTGTGTTATTGTGGTAAGTGTTATAAGTTATCGCGTTTGGATCGTCATTCAAAAAAGGCATTTCATCGATCTCCATTAAAGTCAAACCGGTTGTTCCCAAAAGGTCGGTTGTGTAAATCCGAAACTGATCACCATTCATCATGGGCAGTGATGTTTGTTTTTCGGTCAGGCCGCCAAAGGCATTAAAAACGATTTTGGTGGCAAGATCCACCCCACGTTTGGTTTTGATCATGATCACCCCGTTAGATCCTTTAGAACCGTAAACGGTGGTTCCATCTTTAATAACAGTAACACTCTCAATATCGCTCATGTCGATATCGTTCAGCGGATTGGTAAAAAACCCGTCGTGAACAGACTGGATATCGAAATGGTTATTCCAAATAACTCCATCGACAACAAAAAGAGGTTGCGCGTTCATGTTTACCGAATTTAATCCCCGGATAAACAAACTGGCACCCATCCCACTGTTGCCTGACCGGCTCATGGCACGTATATCAGCTCCCATTCCGTATTGGATAGCATTGTCAACCGAAAGATAAGTTGGATAACCAATTTCGTGCAAGCCTTTTGATGAATTAACAGTATATGAGGAGCGGACCGGGCCGGTTACATTTTCAATTTCTTTGTAAAAATCACGATAAACATCTGAATACAAGTCGATTTCAAGGCTTTCTCTTCCCCGCACGGGTACTTCGCGCTGGTTATAATAAAAAGCAATGACGACTAAAATTTCTCCCGGAGAACTGACTGTAATCTCGAAATTTCCATCTTTATCTGTAGTGGCAGCCGACTTGTGGCTCCGTGAACGAATCTGAGCAGCAACAATTGGTTGCCGGGTTTTTGCATCCCGAACAATACCTTTAACTATATAAGCCTCTGTATCGATCACCTGTTTCGTTTCAGCAACCGTTGGCTCACCAACCCTTGTTGTATCGGTTTGACCATACACCATGGTACTCAAAGCCAAAATTCCGGGCAGAAAAACCGAACGCAGAAATTTTCGCAAGAAATGATTCCTCATTGTACTGTATAATTTGATATCTCTGTTCATTTTCATTTTCACTGTTTTTTGAACCTATTCCAGAACAGGTTCCAAAATGATACAATCGATACGCATGGTTCGGCTAAAATCACCCGACTGTTCTTCCTGCGTTGTTACATCGCTGCTAACTTGCAGTTTAACAGCAACTCTGTCGTAATCCGGATCGACTATGTTGGCAAATTCAAAATCGAACTGACCAACAAACATTTTTGTAAGTGCTTCCGGATCAGTCACATTATTCTCGGGTGTAAACCGGCTGATAAATGTACTGCCGGTCTCTCTTCTGATGTATGTTAGCTGAAACTTTGCCTTAGTTGGCGTGAAATTGTTGGAATCCACTATTTTGGCAGGTACGAACACACAGTAAATGTTGTATTTCGCCGAAAGCGTATTTGGGATGGAAAATTCAACGCTCGGTTCAGTCGATGCAGGATCGACTAAAATATAATAGTTGTCGGAGGCCGTAAATTCTGTTCCAAAACTGGACCTTATGAAAATATTGCTACCTCTGTTGGTTCTGCCAATTGAGTTTTCTGCCTCAACCCTGATTTCCTTAAAAAATGAGGCAGTATCTGCAAAAGGCATTTTACTGGTAATATAAGCGAGACCATTACTGAGCGATTCATATTCAAGCCCTTTAAACATTTCACCGGGATTGTAGAACCTGTTTCCGTATGTTGATGTTAGCGAGTTGAGTTTTTCGGGTTCTCTGATCCTGCCGCGGTAAAGCATATCCTGAATAATGGTAAAGCGGGTCAAGTCCCTTTGGCGTTCAGAGCTGCCGGCATCCCTCGGAAAATTGAAATAACTTACGATCCTTGAATAGGCTTCATCCCAGGCAGTATTATCCGGTATGATTGCAGTATAGCTGCTGTCTTCCACGTCAATGGTTCCAAGCTGGTCCAATACCGGATTCCAGATAACAAACGCACTGTCGTAAATTACCTGTCCGTCTTCATTAGCACCAATCTCGATACTGTTTTCCGCATCAAATACCCTTTTCGACTGACCGTAAATATATTCGCGCAACGAGTCCACACCTTCAGTATGCCCAAGGTATTCCCAAAGATTGTACACGTAGGGTGCATAACCGTCAATTACATGGATTAACCCGTTTTTTGCAGGCTGATTCGCCCGGATAACATTATTCTCTCCAAAAATATATCCTGACTGGTCTTTGGTAAAACTAACATATTTGTTGTTCAGCATTCGAATGAATGAATCATCGATTCCTGAAGTTGTTATTCTGCTGCGGGTTATGTGGTTCTTCACTGTTCTAGCCACCAGTTCGGTGTTGGAAATATCGAAACCAGTCAGCGCATCGTTTGTTGGAGCCCAAATGGTATATGACTGCGAAGCGTTGAGAATATCTTCGAAACCTGCTATCTCCAGCATACTAACATAGGTACTCAGATCCGGTTGATCCTGTAGATACTCCATCACCGTTTTTCCGGGCAAATCGAATGAACTTTCATCGTAATGATCGTCCCATTCCTTTGCACAACCAGTAGCCAGCAACATAAAAACCAGAGCCGGGAGGGAGACAAAGCCTGTAAAATGTTTATAATTCATTTTCAATTGCATTTCATTCGTTAAAATTTCAAATCTCTGCGGTACTCATGGTACTCATCCCGAAAATACGGTCCTCATTTCAATTTTTAATAAATGTCTTCGTACTCCAATACCTCAAGAGGAACAAACTCCAGGTAGTCGAACATAAATTCACCCGATTTCACCGCTTTTACTGAAAAGGTGTGCGTACTGTATTCATTAAAAGTATAAATACCCAAAATCCGGCGGAGAACATCCTCGCTCATTCGTGCACTTGCCCCGCTGTACCACCATTCTTCTATAACAGTATAGCTGGCAGGGCCTTTCATGTAACCACGGTTACGCATCGCTTTATCGTTTTCGAAACCGTCCGGGTCTCGTGCATCTGTGCCCGGATATTCATACCCAATATCCGGGTCGTTGGCATACAGCCGCAGGTCAAGAGGAATCCCGGTTGGCACTTCGTCCCAGTACAATTGTGCCACACCGCGTAAATGGGTTGGCTGGTAACCAAAACGCACTTCGTAGGTGCCGGGAGGAATGGGTAGTGTTGTAATTTCAAAATCATACAACCCTAAAAGAAACAATTCATCTCCCTGATAATCCATGAATCGGTCGTCGGCATTAAAGTAATGAACCTCGGTTGTTGCAGAGGCATTAATCCGGTCAACATATCCATTGGGAAGAAACCACCTTTCTGAAAATAATCCACCACCGATTAAAGAATTCCCTATACGGATATTATTATTGACCAATTCGGGGAAAAAACTGGCAACATCCATTCTCAGGCGTTTGGTAGAAAGCATGCGTTCCACATTAGCGTCATAAACCAGTATATTGTCAATTTCATGATAAACCCCGTTCAGCGCATCATTATCGAAATTATCAGTCAGACGAATCGCGGGGCCTGATTCTGAAATCATATTAAAAATATTGTATTCATTGGTTGTCCGAAGCGTACGAACTTCCAGCAAAGTATTCGGGCACAAGGTTTCTATGTACTCGAACATATCCACCACTTTTACAGAGTGGGTTTCGCCTGTTGATGCGTAATTCATTCCTGTATTGTCATATTTTTCGATAAACAGCCTCATTGGGAGTTTTTTGTTTATCAGGTGATAAGCCACAAACCGGTTCAGGCTGTTCTTTCTGTTTGTCACATCGGTAATTGATGCATCTTCGGGATACATCGTATCATATACGTTTCTCGCATAGGCTTTCAGGTCGTCCAGATTATGAATATCGTTTTTCGCATAAGTCGCATTACTCTCCATCAAAGCGGTAAAACCATACTTTCTTTCCCGTGGAACGCGTACTCTTGCGTAGTTATAAATCGTATTTGCGTTTTCCATCGCCACATATTCCGGATCAGGAACATAACTCTCGTCTTTAATCAGACTGATTTCCTGATCGAGGCCGGTTGCCACCAGTGCTTCAAAAAAGAGTGAAAAATTTTCATCCCGGGAAATGGCTTCGACCAATGTATTGTCGGTAGGAGATAAAACCTCATTAATTGAATGAATAACACCATTATGAACTTCAATATCCCTTTCTGTAATTTCCGAATGCGTATTTATGGTGTAAACAAGACCTGATTCATCAGAAGAAATTCCAACATCTACATATCGGCCACTCATGGTTTGTTTTGTTAAAAAGCCTTCCACAAAATCATCAGTGGTAATGACAAAATTCTTGATGATATGATCAAAAGCAATTTTCTGAAGTGCATCAACTGAAAAATCACTTAAATTGTTTTTTCCTTCGCTTTGGTAAAACCGGATCATAGCCTCATTATCAGGCAGAAAACAGGTATAATCGCCGTATGCGTTCAGCAGTCCCATTACTCCTGTTGTGTCCAGGATATGTGTGAATTCAGAGTAAGATTCAGGACGATTTTTAATATACTGTCCGACAGTTTCTCCGGTGAAAGTATAGTAATTTTCGCCGATATCATCGCTGTTGCAGGCAGGCCACAGGAATATTATTGCCATAAACACGCTAGTTAACAGAAATGCTCTTTTAAATCGCACTTTTGCAACCATGCTGGTGAAGACTGAAAAATTTATTTTATGAACTTTCATGCTAATCATTTTTACTGTTAATTTTTCCCTTCTCCGGTAACCTTATAAAATTCATTCTGCACCAGCGCACTGTTCGCTTTTAATTCATCCGTATGTACAGGCAAGTACAAGGCATCCATAACCGACATTTTTGTTGACTGAAGGGAAGTTCCCCCAGAGAATTTTTTTGTTACATAGCTAAGCAGTGGTGCCGGCGAATTAACGCGACGCGCCATACGCATCAGGTCAAACCAGCGCTTCCCTTCGAACATCAGTTCACGCTGGCGTTCTCTCATATAAAGTTCATCGAGTCTGAGTTTTGTCGTGTAATTTTCGGCCATCAAACCTTTTTCATCCTCATCTGTATTGGATCTCATATAGATGGTGTTAATCAGTTCAACAGCTTCTGCAATGTTGGTATCGAGTTGAATCATCGCTTCGGCTTTCATGAGGTAAATTTCTGAAAGACGGTAAACAATCCAGTTGGCTGTTACATTTCGATAATAATAAGAACTGACCTCAGTGGTGGGATCTTCTCTTCGGCTGGCACCGGCATATTTAAATACATAATATTTGTCACCACCGATTTCCTGGCGTAGAAAATCCTTTTCGCGCAGGTCTTTATTGCTCTCTTTGCTATTGCCAACAATGTAGTTGAACGGGCTGAATTTCCCGGTAACAAACACGCCCGGGAAACTCCACTGACCGGCCGTATTGCCAACATCTCCATAGTAGTCGCGTACCACCCAGTTGAACATCTGGTCGTCGTCGAATTGCAACTCAAAAATACTTTCCTTCGAATTGCCCTGATAAAAAACCCTGGGAATTACATTTTTACCTGTTTCGAGTTCCAAATCAGAATCGTTCAAAATCTGATCGCACATTTCAATACATTTATCATATTTCTCTCTCCAGAGGTAAATATCAGCCAGAAGTGCTCTTACTGCATTTGTAGTGACTCTTCCTTTGGTATATGCGATAGTTTCATATTTATCACGTGAATATTTTAAAGCCGTTTGCAGGTCACTTTCCAGGTTGTCAAGGATAAAATCTTCAGACGATTGAGGGATATGATAATCCTGTGCATCGTCGATACTTGGTTCATTAACCCACGGAACTTCCCCGAATGTTCGCACCAGGTAAAAATACATAAGTGCACGGATGGTAAGTACCTCGGCCTCCATTGCACGGAGTTTTGACTCGGTAAAGTTGGCGTCTGCATCGACAACTCCCGGTGCATAATGCAAAAAATTATTACAGTTGTTTATAACGGTATAAAACGATCCCCAATGGCAAAATCCGTTATCAGCAGAAATATCCACATTCAGCATTTTATACATATCCGCAGGCATATTTCTCCCAAAAGTTACATTGTCCGATCTCAGTTCCCCCCAAACCAACATCCTGCTCATAACACCAACTTCTGTAACCGAGCGGTAACATGCAGCAAGAACCTGTGTTACCTGGCTTTCGTTCTGCCAGTAATCATCCAGTACAACCTCACTCTCGGGCCTTATGTCGAGCCAGTCCTTACAACCCGACGATACCATTATGAGACTTACAATTGATAATATGGAAATTAGTTTTTTCATCTTCATCTTCCTTTAAAAAGTTACTGAAACTCCAAAAGTTGCATCTTTCGATCGTGGTGTCGGGGAGTTGTCCGTACTCACACCAAGCCTTCCGTATCCTACCTCCGGATCCACACCCGTATAATTTGTTATAACCCACAAGTTGTTGATAGTGAGATAAAAATTTACCTGATGTATTTTGTATTTATCCAATTTAGCTTTTGGAATTGAATAGTTAAATGTTAGGTACTTCATTCGCAAAAACGAGCCGTCCTCCACATAACGATCGCTGCCCAGCCAGTTGTATCCATAATTATACAGTGCGCGCGGCATTTCGGTTACATCCCCGTCTTTCCTCCAGCGCCAGTTCACCGAAACACTCTGGTTGTCCAGGAAATACATGCTTTCAGCATTCATTCGGGCCATGTTAACAATCTTGTTCCCGTAGCGGAAATTGAAAAATGCCGTTACGGAGAGGTTTTTATATCGGATGGTTGATCCAAAACCTCCGTTTACCTTCGGATTCGAGTTTCCCAGGTAAACAATGTCCAGTTCATCAATCGAACCATCGTGATTGATGTCCTCATAAATCGCATCGCCGCCTCTGAACTGATAAGCGTTGCTTCTGCCAAAGGCAAAATACATGGGCAGCGGATTACCCTCTTCATCGGTAAAAACGTTTCCGTTTTCATCCCGGGCTACCGGAGCATTTTCCTGCACACCTTCAGCGTATTCGTTGTACTGATAAACGCCCTTGTAGCGAAATCCGTAAATTGATCCATAAGAGTTACCTTCCTGAATTCGCGACAAATAGGTTCCGTTAGTAAAGTCATAGTCAGCATTATAGTTGGCCAGTATATCGTCTCTCAACTCAACGATTGTGTTTACAAAATTCGACAGGTTGAAGTTAAAATCAACTGAAAAGTCTTTCCTGCGGATTGCCTGACTGGAATAGAAGTTCAATTCCCAACCATTGTTGTCCATAGTTCCCACATTCTGCACAGGAACGTCGTAGAAACCTGACGAACTCGGGACCTGTAAATTTTCGAACAATAAATCTTCTGTACGTTTATTATAAAAGTTGACATCAAAAATTAAACGGTCGTCAAAAAATCCAAGGTCAAAACCAAAGTTGAACGAAGTTGATTTTTCCCACCTCAGGTCAGCCAGACGGAGTGTGGTGGGACGGGTTGCCGGCATATCAATATAACTCCCGTAAGGCGAGTAACGGCTGAAATGCAGGTATTCTGCTTTAGGCTGGTTACCAGTGATTCCCCAACTGGGCCGAATTGCCAGCATGCTTAGCCATTTACGGGTAGAATGCATAAATTGTTCATCTGTAATAATCCATTTGGCAGAAATGCCCGGGAAGTTGCCGTATTTGTATTTTTCACCGAATTTTGTACTTCCGTCCCTGCGGAAGGTTGCCCCAAGAATATATCTGTCTTTGAAAACATAATGCCCTCTGAATGTTATCGCGTTGGATCGAAAAGCAAACCGGCTGGAGGAAATGCCGGTTGAATATCCGTAAGCTGAAGCGTCAACAATATCTCCCGAAGGAAGATTGGCAACACCCATACCCTGTGAAGTACTGTTTCCTGTAATGAACTGGAATGAGCCCTGAACCAATACGGAGTGATCGGGATTGAATATTTGCGGCTGCCATGAAACTTTGTTTTCAGCCAAAACGGTGACACTTTCCGAGTCGAAACTTTCAGCCAGGTTGATCGCTCCATCGTTCCAGGGAGCGTTGGAAACTTCGGCAGGCAGGAACCTGCTTACTTTATCATTGTTTACATCGAACGAAACATCCAGGTTGTACCTAAGTGTCTGTATCTCCGGATCAAACAGGTCGTACTGCAATCTGAATATCGGACGAATCCGGTAGTTTGTCAGGTTGTTGGTAGCCAGTTTGGCCAGTGCAACCGGATTTCGCAGATCACGCTGAGAGCTGTGGAGACTGGATGAACGCGAAATATTATAATAAACATCCGTTTTATTGCCTTTGGAATCCTGCTGGTAAACACTAACATTGGGCATTTTCCGGTAAGCAACACCCAAAATACTTCTGTACGTACCATCATCTGTCCAGTTTCTATCGTTATCAGTGTAAAAGAAGGTTAATTCAGAAATAAACTTGATTCGTTCAGAAACAGAATAATCGAGGTATGCTGTTGAGGTAATTCTGTCCATTTTCTGCCCGATGACAGTTCCTGTTTGAGTCAGGAATCCGCTCGAAACCCTGTACCTTGCCCGCTCACCACCTCCCGAAACATTTAAGTAGTGGTCGTTTTTGAATCCGATTTGGGTCACATCTTTTACCCAGTCGGTGTTATTGTTAAAATTCTCGTATTCTGAAAATGTTGGATCGTACTGGAATTCGCGGACATTCGCTGCGTTTTCGTCCTGCTGCGGATTAAAGTAGGCCTGTTTGATCATCATCGTGTAATCATCGCCGTTCAGCATATTCAGGCCTCTTGGTTGCTTTGCAGCAGTAAAACGATAGGAATACTGAACCCGGGTTGGTCCCTGGGCACCTTTTTTGGTTTTAATTACCAAAACACCGTTAGCTCCTTTCGATCCCCACACGGCAGTTGAAGCAGCATCTTTTAGTACCGTAATTTCTTCAATATCATCGGGATTGATGCTTAACATATTTGCATATTGTTCCTGGTTGGCCGCAGCAAAATCAAATGACGGATCAATATTAATTTCGTATGGAATGCCGTTTACCACTATTAAAGGTTGTGTATTTGCATTAATCGAAGAAGTTCCCCTGATTCTCATTGTTGCTCCGGAACCCAGGTCACCGGAGTTGGCTACAATGTCGAGGCCTGCAATGCGACCCTGCATCGCTTCATCAATCGAAGTTACCTGTATGCCTTCAAATTCTTTTGAACTAAGGGTTTGAACTGCAGTTGATATCTCCCGTTGCGGAATTTCAAAACTCCCGTCAGATATTTTCTTTTCTGCAGTTATTACAACATCTTGTATCATTTGTAAATCTTCCTCCATTGAAACATCGATCACTGTTTGGTCTCCGATTTTCCGGCCCTGAGTTATAAATCCTATAAAGCTGAAAACTATGTTGTTTTCGGGGTTCTTTATTTTTAGCACATACTGCCCGTTTATATCGGTAACAGTTGCACTTATAATTCTTTTCATTTCGTCAGCTTCAATAATATTGGCTCCTACAAGGGTTTCGCCATCGGTTGCCGATCGAACCGTTCCCCTCACCACTCGTTCAGTTCCGGGATTCTGCCCGAAGGAAAAAAAAGGTATGAGTAGATAAATAAACAGAATTGTACCAACAATCTTAAATTTCATATCTGTTGTCATTTTATTCAAACCTTAAAACATTATCAATCTGATGAATAACCGCTGTAGAGGAAGTAGTAATGGATGAATTCGAAAATTCAGAACCCGTACCGGTACCGTCAATTTCCCGGTAAGCCGGTGGATTACCGCTGAAAATGTAATCGCGTGTCAGAATGTTATACAATCCGTTGTCCTTTATAAGATTGGCTGTCCCCCAATTCTCAGTTTCCAATTTTATGTTATCCCCTTCGCTGATAATCCTCAACCTGTAATATTTATCTTCGTATGTCCTGAATTGTGTTTCCTCATCGTTCTGCTTAATAGTCGCTGTTTGATAAAGCCTGACAAATGTCTCACCGTCAAGGAATACCGAGTTATCCTGGAAATGGTAACGAAGAAAACGCTCAAGCTTATCCATTGCATTTGTTTTTTGCTGATTATCAGTGATTCCATTTATCTGATCCCAGCTCATGATTAAACCATCGTTAATGGCTTGCCGGATGGCCTGGTTGGTGGGAACATACACCGAATAATTGAACGTGTTAAAAAACCTGATGTTAAAATCGATACCATAGTAGTTGGTTCTTTTTACAAATATTTCTCTTGTTGCGGGAAACCCGTTTAGCAAAGCAAAAAACTCGCTAAACTCCGGCGTTTCGCTTAATACTTTGTAAACGGATTGCAAGGGTGTCTGGAGTGGTTTATCAATAAAATATGTTGTGCCGTTTTGTTGTCTGTAAACACCATTATTTAAAACATTAACCACGGTACCCGATTCAATGTCATGTCCTGCCTGCACTTTCAGTTCAGCTCCTTTTCCCTCAACCAGCAATACGTTCCCGTCTTTGGTAAAAAAGTATTTGCCCCCCGATTCCACATCGCCAACCACAACGTGTGTGTCCAGCAAATCAAGCAAACGTCTTGAAATAAAGTTGGAATTGGTGATTGTATTAACGGAGTCGCCAACCTCTCCGGTTAGCGGATTGTAGGTATAAACAGTTGCATTCACTGAGTTGGTTTCTGTGTTATACCAGTATTTCATGACACCTTTTACTTCTTTTGCATAGGCAACAGGATCGATATAATTCTTAAAATAAGCATCGGTAGGCACAAAAAAACTGTATGTGCTTTTGAGTGCGTTTAAATAAAGATAAAATTCGTTTTCATTCACCGCCCAGTTGAAAACACTGGTTTCATTGCTTAAAAGAACCGGAGCGTAAACCGAAATATAATCATCAGGAGGATATACTTTGTTGGTGTTGTAAACCACGCCGTTCAATCCCACATACGAACTGGTAATATCGCCCGGCCCGATGGGGATGGGAGAGTTGTTGGCATCCACTAATTTATCGAAACGCCCGGGTACTGTTTCGAGAAACGATTCCCGAAGATGCCTTCTCAGAAGCTTCATGATTATGTAATCAGGGGTGTTTTCCCAGGTACCAAAACGGTTCTTTAAGATAACTCCTGCTCCGGTTTCAAAATAGCTTGACATTGCCGCATTGGTTGGTGCAAAAATTGCTGCCATATCCGACTGCATTGAACTGCCGGCAGCAGACGAAACATATTCGTTTATGCCCGGATTTAAAGGCAACAGTAAGTCAGTACTTATCAGACTTCCATTGGGATAACGAATTTGTCCGTCGTAATCTGAAAAATATATTTTCTCAAAAATTGAATCGATTGGATTTTGCGGATTGATCAGATTGTACGCACTGGTCTGAGCCGCATTGTAGTAGGGTGCACAAAAGCGATCGAGCAAATCCGAAAATATTTTTAAATTGGGATTGGTTTTCAGGTGTTCGGCAACATTCACCGGCGGGATAAGTACTTCCTCCAGCACGTGGATGTATCCGTTCTTGCAGGTAAAATCTCTTTCGATGACTTTTACACTGAAAATATGGGCATCGTTAGTGGTCCGGTCAACACCCGTGATAAGGCTAAAATCATTATTGTCAATACCGGCGTTTTTAAGTGATTTCTCCAGGAAATGAACCATCGGCCACGAAGTAGCATCTTTCATCAGGTGAATCCCTTTGTTACGGCGACCATCCCAAAAACGACCTTTGGGCAACAAGTCCCCCGATTCGAACTGAATTGAATCGAGAACTGAGACAGATGTGGAACGTCGCAAGGCCGTTCCTTCCTGCAGTGTGCCGTCGAAATAATTTGGCAAAGTTTCTATCAGATAGGCATTGTCGATCATCGCAAACTTAATGATCAGTTTTTTCTGTGTCAGCGAAAGATCGTCATAACTGTTTACATTCCACGGATTATCCTGAAAAAAGCGGTCGAAGGTTGCATCATCTGAAACAAAGAGTGTTTTACTTCCTGTTTTTTGTAGTACTGAGGTATAACCAACATCATCAATTAATTTAATGAAATAACTAAAATTTCCGCTCGTTTTTAAATAATCATATATGCTCTCACCAAGCCAATCGGGTTCCTGGTTGTCGTACAAATAATCGTCTCTGCAGGATCCTAAAAGTAATGTTCCAACCAGAAAAATAGTGAGCAGGGCCAGTCTGTTATTGTGATTCCAAAATTCTTCTTTCATTGATTTAGCAAGTATTTAGTTTTAGTTCACTCTATTCATATTACGAATGTAGTTTGACGGAAATAATTTGAGAATCTGAAATCAGTCAAAAACCGTCAGAATTTCACAATCCTGTTTATCCAGACTGTCTATTTAACGGAAATGAATATTACTGCCTGTAAGGCATAGCCCTTTCCTTTTGTTCCAATCGTATATATGTGTTAAAAAGCACCTGTTTTAATCCGGGATAAGATCCGCTTTCATATGCCTTTAATAAATAGGGCAATGCCTTCCGGTATATCGCTTTTCCTTCTTCAATGCCTTTAGTGTATATGGAATAGTCAACCCTGTCGGGGTTTATTTTAGACTCGTATTCTTCTTTTCTAAATGCGAATATTTCAGTGCCATCGTTGTACAACATCATGCCAATACCCATATTGGCACCTGGATGATTGGGATCTGCCACCAAAACCTTGTTGTAATAAACCTTAGCTTCTTCAATCTGATTCAGGTTTTGAAGTGCCACCCCCTTAAAAAATAGGTATCCTATCTCATCCGGATACATCTCTAAAAGTTTATTGACTGTATTCAGTAATTTTTCATATTGACTGGTATTTGCATAGTGATTTGCAAGACTTTTTGTTAAAGGATCATCAAAATCCGGGAAGGCCTTTAACTTTTCCAGCAGTGCAAATTCATATACCGAATCATTTTTTTCTTTTTTTGAAAGGCTTATAAGCTTGTCGTAAATGTCGAGTTGAGGTACTTCCAGTTCAACCGCTTTTCTGTAATAATTTATCGCATCTTCCGTATTTCCAAGTGCCTCGCTTGATATGCCGGCATAGCTGTAAACAAAGGCAAGCTGAGCAGAGTCTCCCGCATTGGATTCAATTATACTTTTGCAGGATTTTAACCCTTCTTCGTAATTGCCATCCATCATTGAGAATTTAATCTCAGTTAATTGGGAGTCAATGTCTTGTGCTTTTATTGCCGACCAGATTAAAAGGATTGAACATGCTACCAATACAATTTTTCTATACATTTTTAACCCCTCCCTTAAAAAATAAATTAGTAATCAAAATTATAATTTACCGGCTTCAACCATCGAATACATATTAGTCAAAGTCTGTATATAAAATGGTCTGAATAATTAGTACCAGCCTATTCTGTTTACCGCGATAAAACCATCTTTATGCTCGATTTCTGTTCTGTGGTAATCAGCTCACAAAAATAGACTCCATTCGTTACAACCTCATTATCACTGCATTTACCCTCCCACTGGATTTCATGTAACCCTCCATTCAAAAAACCATCTGTAAGAACTTTAACCACCCTCCCGGTTAAATCCAGCACCTGAAGTTTAGCATCCGTACTTTCACTTAACTCGAATCTTATTTTGGTTGATCTCTTAAAAGGATTTGGAACATTTTGAAACAATCCTGAAGACCGATCTCGTTTTACATCATTTACTCCAACTGAAATATCTTTTTTGATGGTTATTACACATGCCGAATAGGCCGAAGAAACAAATGAAACGTTCTGCCCGCTGACCGATACAGAGTTTTCTGTTACCCTTATTTTATCCGGATGCGAAAAAGTATTCTCATCATAGAGTGAAGGAGAAGAAACTCTTTTTATAACAGCTGTTTCGGGAACAAACGAGTCGTCCAGGTTTAGTGTGATGTTGATGTTATTCGTTGAGGTATTTACAACTTTAAAATACACTGTACTGCTATCAGCAGACAAGGTGGAAACAACATCCAACGAACTATTCGAACCTGTGGTTTTTAAGAAATTTGGTGCATAGTGTTCCCGCCACAACTTCATTACTACATAGTTTGGTGCAGGAAACCAGTCAGAATTATTGAAGTTTATAAAAGCATTGTTCCAGGCACCGGCCGAAGAATGTCTCAACCACAAAGCCGGGCCACCCAGTGTAAATCTTTCGCCCTGCCTTTCAAACATGTTAAGCATACCCCCTGCGTAAAGACCGATACGCCAGTCGATGGGGTCCCAAAGATTCCACTCCGACATATAAATTTCCACATCGGGATTGGAGGAATTCTTTATTCTTGCCGACAAATCTTTAACAAACGCCTCGTATTCGGCCACACCGGTTTTAAATTTACCTGGATCTTCATAATGATGTGTGCTGATATAATCGATTAAACCGGCACATTCATTAAGCAAAGTCTGGTTCCAGTTGTAATCGTAACTGCCACTTCCACATGCGATAATTTTCACATCGGGGTATTTTTCGCGCATAGCCGGGGCAAATGTTTTCACTTCATCCACATATGCATTAATTCCGGCACTCCAGGTTTCATTATCAATTTCCCAGTATTTCACATGGTAAGGTTCGGGGTGCCCGTTGGCAGCCCTTATTGCCCCCCAGGTTGTTGTGATATCACCATTGCAATACTCCATCCAGTCCAACGCGTCCTGCAAATACTGTGCAGGCTCAAGTTTTTTGGTAATTACGGCTCCGCAGGTTCTGTCAAGTACTCCGGTGTTTACCACTATTAACGGTTCGGCACCAACCATCCTGCACATTTGTATGAATTCATCAGTACCGTATGAGTTCACATCGATGTCGTTCCACAATTCGATGGGATAAGCGATGCGGTCCTCTTGCGGTCCAATGCCATCTTTCCAGAAATAAGCCGAAACAAAACAGCCTCCCGGCCATCTGATAATGGGTGGCTGCAAATCTTTAACCGCCTGAAGCAAATCCGGCCTGAAACCGTTGCTGTCAATTGAATTTTGGCCCATCAAGCTTACCTGGTCTATAAATATCTGGCCGGAATCGGGTGTGGAAATTCTTAAAATACCCTCAGTTGTTGTTGCCTGCGGATAAAACTCAAAAGTGAATTCTTCCCAGTCGGCGCCCGAAACAGTGAATTCATCCTGTCCCAAAACAGCTCCTCCGCCAAAAAGTTGAATTGCCAATACTTTTCCCGGTTCTGCTTTTGCCCAAAACGAGCCGTAATATTTTTGCGGAATGATATTTATATTTTGTTGCTGAATATAGGCTGTGTTACTTTCCGGGTTCACCAGTTGTGTGCAGAAATCACTGTTAAAAGCATCACCTTTTCTGTAAAGCCGGGCATTGTTTGATTTTTCCCAGTTGGCGAACTCAACTTCTGTCAGCTCGCCCAATTCCGGCAACTGGTTATAAAGGGTATCGCCGCTTGAAATATCGGTGACCACAATGTTTCGGAAAGTTGCTCTGGTAATCCAGGTTCCTATTCCAGCCTGACCGCTAAGGTGTGCGTCATTATCGGTGAAATCAAAAAGCAGGTCCCCGTCAAACCATATTTGGAAACGATTTCCTTCGCAGCGAATTTTTATGTCGTACCAAACGGCTGTTGCAATGCTACCGGAGCTGGTAAGTCCGTTAAAAACTCCCCAGCGTCCCTCACCGGCAGCTCCTTTTTCAATGGCATGCTGACTGTTTCCCCAACCGCCAATATTCAGCCAGTAGAAATTATCTCCATCGGCTCTGAACAATAAAAGAAAGCCTTCATCTCCTCCCAGCTTTTGGGCTTGCAGGGTAATTTCATAATTCTGCCAGGTGGTTTCTCCAAAAAGCAACCGAATGTTTTCGTTTAATGAACTTTGGACAATCGCATCGCCCTCAATGTTCCATTCACCTCCCGAACCGACTATTCTTTCAAAACTGCGGTTCCACACCAAGTCTCCCCATAATCCTCCGTTTGTTGAGTTATAAATGTGCTCCAGAAACTGGCCGTAAACATTAATGTCTATCTGGTGCTCAATTTGTTTTGTGTCTATATTATACGTTGTTTGGGCAGTTAATGTATTCAAGCCAAGACAAAAAACAATCAGAATCAGCGATAAATACTTTTTCATCTTATTAAAATTTTAATTTTCACCCCTTCTAAGGTGGAGCTCGTATAATTTGAATTGCTGTCGTTCGTGTCAAAAATTTGTCCTGCCCGTTTTATTACCACAATCGTGCTAATAAACTCAAATATATGCAATAAAAACCCTAAAATATAAGTTTGACTAATTTTTTGTTCAAATTAACTGAAATTCGCTAAATGAACAATGTTTTCACAACTCAAATTTACGAAAATGCTTGAAATCAATGAATTTCAGGCATTTTTTGTATATAAACACTCAGATAAAGTGAACGGTACAACGATTATCTGATGTGTGAATTCTGTAATTTATAAAAGGAAATATGTAAAATTTTTGCCCCACCCGGAATGTACCATTACCTGAACTGAAACCCGCCTTCTTTCATTTGCGAAAAGGCCATGGGGCCTATGTCGGTTGCTACAGCTCGCCCGTCGAGTGTGGGGTGGACAGTGCCTTTGCCTTTCAGATAAGCTGCAATTACCTTCGTGTTATAGTAATTCATTAGTTCAAGCATAGTCTGTTTGCCATACACCACTTCCCAGTTGCCGGGAATCAGCAAATCGTAATTCATTGCCCGCACAATGGGCGGAAAAATCTTTCCCCGGGAACGAACACTTTCACCGCTTCCCTGGAAAAGGTCGCCACCATCAACCAGAATGGTCCCGTCCGGGTTCAGGCCCCTGATACTGTCGGTGAGTGTTTTAATATGCGCCAGACCACCTGTTTCCCTGAAGATAATGTTGTCGTTTTCAACAAAAAGCTCAGTGTGTGGATTAAGATATGAGTGAATGTCTGCAATTTGCAAAATTGTGATGATTTTTTCTTCCTGTTTTTCTTTATTTTGACAACCGCCAAACAGCATAGCCACAAGGCTTGCAACAATCATTTTTCTTGAGATTCATGTGTCATTCCAATTGTCTCAGGCATCAGGCATCTCAAAAGAACCAACGATAGGCCAGGTTGAAATTGCGTCCCGGCATCACAAAATTACGGTCTTCAATTCTCGACAAGTGATCGCGGTATTTGGTGTCGAGTACATTTTGTACTTTCAGAAGAATGACATGGCGTCCCATGCCGTTTATTCTGACTCCGCCATGCAGATTCAAAAGCGAATATCCCTCGGTTACCTCCTCCTCGGGAGCCACTCTCCCCTGACGGCTGACTGCCATAAAATTGAATCCAATCCATCCGCGGGTAAAATCATACTCTATTTCGTTGTTTAAACGGAATGGTGGTATAAACGGCAGGTTTTCGTTTGGAGCGCCTCCTATTTTCCGAATACCGCGTACCCAGTCCGTACCAGACTGGAACCTCAGGCCTTTTGCCAACTCCCACCCCAGGCTTATCTCGCTGCCAAACAGCACGGACTCCCCTTCAGTATAAGCAAAAACATGATAATTCGAAGGCTCGTGAACCTGTCCCGTAGGCTGAAAAATAATGTAGTTGGAAAATTCGTTGACAAACCCGGTTACTTCAACCTCAAAATTGTTTTTTTTGTAGTTCACAAACAGGTCGGCGCCGTGGCCAATTTCATCCTTTAGGTTCGGATTACCCACTTCATATACTCCTGCTCCCAGGTGGGTACCATCGGCAAACAACTCCTCCACAAGTGGATTCCGGTGCGAACGAGCCAGCTGGCCTCCTATTTCCATTCCTTCCATTGGTCTTATGTTAAGTCCGATAGAACCTGAATAATTGAAAGAGTTACGCTGCAAATCAACATCGGGGAATACCTCGTTTCTTAAAGCCCGGGAGTTTTGAAAATCAAGCCTCACCCCGAATTGCAGGCGCATGGAATAAGAAAGCGGAACTTCCTGAAAAGTGAAGGCTCCGAGTGTAAAACGCTGCTCTCCGGGTGTATATGCCTCATCTCCAAATATATCGAGCTTTTGACCGTTGAAGCTAAATCCCAAAGCACCTCTGGCAAGTATTCCGATTGGCTTGTGTTGCAGAGTCAATGTTGAGCTGAGGGCGTTCTGCTTGTATTCCAGTTCAATCTCTTCCCCGGAAATACCGCCGGGAAGATGGTCTATCTCCACCTCCTGCTGAAAAAACCGGGTAGCATTGAATCTTACCTGTGCCTGATCAAATAATTCGCCATACAGTTTGCGCCCAAAACGTCCCTGAAATGCCTTCCGGTTGGCACGGATTTCAACACTTTCTTCAGGAACATCAATCGATTCGGGAATTTCAAACGCCTGGTCGGAGATGGACAAACTCAATCCTCCGTTAACCCTGTCGTGGTTCATCCCCCAGCCAAGTGAGCCATCGTAATTTCGCATGGAGGTACCGGGAATTTTCCCTTCCGGTGTTGTAATATCGCCCGCCTGGCGCATAGCCATGCGACCAGTGAATGCATTTTTCTCACCGCCATAAGTCAGCCGTCCAAAACCAGCCCCCATACTGTTCATGGAAGCGGCCTGTGCCGAAACCACCCCGGAAACGCCCTTGTCCCATTGGTCGGGAATGTCGGTAGTCATCAGGTTGATAACCCCTCCCAGTGCGCTGGAACCATACAGTAAACTGGCAGGGCCCCGGATTACCTCTACGCGGCTTGCCGCCAAAGGGTCGAGTGAAATGGAGTGATCGGCAGAGGTTTCTGAAATGTCGCCCATCCGTTCGCCGTTTTCAAGTACCAGAATCCGGTCGCCATCCATCCCCCGGATGACTGGACGGGCCGGAGCCGAACCAAAACTGCGCATGGCCACACCCGGCTGGCCGTTGAGCATTTCACCAAATGACGGTTCAGCCCTGCGCTGAATCTCTTCGCCCATAAATACGTTATCGGGCTGATACCGGAAACCACTTGCCGTTGGCGAAGCTGTCAGCACAATTTCAGTAAGATTGATACTGGTGGGCTGAAGGCTGATATTCACCTCCTGTGTGGTTTTGGCAATGGCTTCGATTTCAATTTCTTCAGGCGCGTAACCCAAACTCTGCACCATTAAAATATGGTTGCCAATCGGGAGATTAGTCAACAGGTAATGTCCGCTGGCATCGGTAAAAGTTCCGATACGGGTACCCTTAATGAGCAGGTTCACAAATGGCAGATGCTCACCGGTGGCGGCATCAATAACATGTCCGAAAATATTGGCATCGGTTTCCGGCCGCTCATCATTGGGATTCGCCGTTGCCGTTAAAAAACCAGCCGCCATGATCAAATGAAAAAGTATTGAAAAATATATTTTTTGCATAATTATTTTGAAAAAAATGAATGATCGGTTTATTCTTTTTTGCGAATAATTTCTGGAACTTTAAAACTCAGGAATAATGCTCATAAAAGGAAAAAAGAAAGAAAGATTTTATCTCATCAAAAACCCCGGGAAATATTGTAAGTCAACTTTTGCCTTTCCTTCTTATGAACAAAATCTTATTTGGTTGTATTTGAATTTCAAATGCAACCTGGCAAGCTCATTCCCGGAAATTACCTGAAAGCAAAGGATGGAGGTCCGCGAAGCAGAAGTGTTCGGTAGAAACCACGAATTAAGTCTCCGGCAAAAGGAATAAGGAGAAAAAAACCGGATTTAAAACTGAAGAGTAATCCGACAACCAAAAAGGCGAGAAGTAACGGAACAGCATTGAAAACCAGAGTCAGAAACAAAAATTCAAAGTTGTTGTGTTCATGCTCCTGAAAGGGAGTTCCAGGAATGGTGTTGCTTTCATAAGGATGAGCATGTACCACCATTGCGCCATTATTCATAACATGGAAATGCCAGTTCGTCATCTGATTGTGATTTAACCAGACAACAAGAATCAGGCTTAACAAAATGAATATTAACTTTTTACCCCTCTTCCAAACCATTTAAAATTCCGTTTTAATATCATTGCACAAAAATAAAGAATTCCGGATTGCCCGCAAATCAGGTATCAATTCGATCAATACGACAAAAAAAACACATCAAATGTTCACAAACCGGCCCGGAGGGGCTTTAACAACCAGAGGAAACAGACTGTTACTCTGAAAGCTGATTTGAAAAAAACTTCAGATTAACCCTTTTTTAATACCTTTGAGTTAACCAAAAAATTGAACGATGAAAATTGTATCGCTGGAAAACGTTGAAAAGAAAAAAGTAAACATGGAAGGCGCTGCCGGAGCCTGGAAGCAGTTGCCGCTGGGCAGTGAAGACAGTGCCCCGGTTTATGCCTACCGGGTTTTTACAGTTGAACCGGGTGGACACACTCCTTTTCACCACCACCCGTACGAACACATGAATTATGTGATTGAAGGTGAAGGAACGCTGGTGAACGAAAAAGGGGAAGAAACACCACTGCAAACCGGCGATTTTGCCCTTGTTGAACCGGATGAAAAGCACCAGTACCGCAACACCGGAAACAAACCATTTAAAATGATTTGCGGAGTGCCAAAAGATTTTGAATAAATTCAGGATACTGACAGATACCATAAAAGTTGACCCTGAAAAATGATATTTTCACCCCGTAGAAAAACCAAAATATCATTTTAATGAACAGCACTGAAATAAGTATGAACCCAAACGAACTGGTACAGTTCCTGAAAAAATCTCCCGAAAATTTCACCAGTACCGATTTGACAAATTTCTGCAAAGAATATGGCATTCAGGTGGTTAATTTCAGGTATGTTGCAGAAGACGGACGATTGAAAACACTCAACTTTTTTATTACATCGGAAGAGTACCTGAAAACCATTTTAACACACGGCGAACGGGTGGACGGCAGCAGCCTGTTTTCGTTTGTTGAAGCAGGCAGCAGCGATTTGTATGTCATTCCACGGTATCGCACGGCCTTTTTAAATCCTTTTGCCGAAATCCCAACCCTTGAAATTTTCTGCTCGTTTTACAACAACGAAGGAAGGCCGCTGGAGAGCGACCCGGGTTACATTTTACGCAAAGCCAATAAATGGTTCTCAAAGGAAACAGGACTTACTTTCAAATCGCTCGGAGAGCTTGAATATTATGTGATTGCCCCCAAAGAAGACGCCTATCCCACCACCGACCAAAAAGGTTACCACGAATGCGAACCCTTTTCCAAATACGAATTTATTCGCACCGAAGCACTGCACTTGCTGGCAAAAGCAGGTTGCAGCATAAAATACGGACATGCCGAAGTAGGATGTTTTTCGGATGACAGCAACTACTACGAACAACACGAAATTGAATTTTTACCCACACAGGTTGAAAGGGCTGCCGAACAAGTCATTTTAGCCAAATGGATATTACGTATGCTCGGCTATAAACATGGAGTAGATATAAGTTTTGCGCCAAAAATAACTGTGGGGAAAGCCGGAAACGGCATGCATTTTCATATCCTCATTGAAAAAGATGGAGTAAATCAAACCTCGGTAAATGGAAAAATAAGCGAGGTTTCGCGCAAAATGATTGCAGGCATACTGAACGCTGCCGATGCCATTACTGCCTTCGGAAACACCATTCCCACTTCTTACCTCAGGTTGGTGCCGCATCAGGAAGCACCTACAAATATCTGCTGGGGCGACCGGAACCGGTCGGTGGTGGTGCGTGTTCCTTTGGGCTGGACAGCTGTTGGAAATATGATTTCGGATGCTAATCCTCAGGAAACGGATGAAGTTTTAAATGGCGCCTCAAAACAAACATTCGAATTCAGGGTACCCGATGGTTCGGCAGATATTTATTTAACCCTGGCCGCACTGGTAGTAACTTCGCTGAACGGAATAAAAGATGAAAACGCGCTGCAAACCGCAGAAAAACTTTATGTTGACGGAAATATTTTCAGCCCGCAGAACAAAGCGAAGCTTGCCCACCTGAAACAACTGCCTTTGTCGTGCCATGAGTCTGCCGAGGCGCTGGAAAGAAACCGGGAAATTTTCGAAACCGGTCGCATTTTCCCCAAAGGATTGATTGATAACCACATTAAAAAGCTCAAATCATTCAACGACAAAGGATTGAGCGAAAAAATATTTGGAAAAACCGACGAGATAAAAACGCTGGTTGAGAAATACATCCATGTGGGTTAACAATCCTTGACATCTTTTTCCTTACCGCAATAACATTATTTGCAAGGTCACTATTCGGTTTAAATTTTTACTGCCGCATTTTTCTATCGCCTCTGATTTTGAGGTTATGATTTTTATTCCGGTTTATCTTATGTGATTTAACAACTACCAGGACCAGTCCGCTAAAAGCGTTGCACTGGAAAGAGGGAAACGACGCCATTGCCAATGCCGTTTTCGATGCCTGTGGTGCCCATGTATTCAGAATGCCTTTAACACCACAACGTATTTTGACGGCAACGAAAAATAACCTTTTGCTTGCTCGTGGCGGTGCAGAAAATGGGCAGCAATGGTGGTACTGCCCATTAACCGGAGTACTGTTCTGAAAATCGCATCAGAACTTTGTCGGCGTAAGTTTTTGATACAAGAATGTCGGGAGCTGCTTCGGAGTCGAGGCTCAGAAAAAAACCTCCCTGCTCTTTCCTGAGAATTTTTACCCGGTCGAAATTTACAATGACCGAGCGATTGCATCGCACAAGGGTCGTACTGAAAAAATCATCTTCAATTTTTTTCAGCGTGTTCCTCACCATAAAGGTGGCAGGTTTTCCTTTGTTCTGATAATGTATTTTTACATAATTGTCGGCCGCTTCAATCCAAAGCACCTGCTCGCTTACCACAGAGAACCTGAGATCCTTCTTTTCATCTCTGAAATTAAACATTTGTTTTCCGGAATGCCCTTCTTCCATCTCTTTGTTGCTCAGTGTGGCCAGCCTTTTATTCCGGTCTTTCAGGGCAAAGTAAAGCCATAAAATGGAATAAGGGAGCAACAATACAAGTGAAGTATTAATGATGGATTGCCGCAGCATATCGCTGAAAAGTCGCTTGTCATCAAGGATAATGCTTTGAAAAAGTGTGTAGAACATGGCCATGGCAAAAATTTCAACTAGTATCCACAATGCATATTGCCAGAAAAAGAGCCCGTTGCGCCGGGCGTAGTGGTACATGATAACCCGGCTTATCAGTACTACCAAAACACCAGTGAGAATAACCAGGCTTGAAAAAACCAGGAACATTTCTTCTGATATGGGAAACCAGTTGCGCGAATCGAAGGGCTGATAAATATTGATAAAAACAAGGGCAAACAATGCAGTGTAAATTATCAGCTTTGTGATATTCCCCTTTTCATACAGGTATTCCGAAATTTTTTGATTCATTTTTTCTTGAAAAATAGTTATTGGCCTGCAATTCGCAAAAAATGTTTTATGGTCCTGTAAAGTTAGCCGATTCGTCAACTTTATGCAATCATTTTAATTATTCTTTCATCGGATTTCACCCCAAATAAATACATTTTGCCCCTGTAGAATAGACTTTCTCCCCTTTCAGAGGCGTAAGACCCATTATTTTGCACATGGAATTTTGCCGGCTTTTATTTGTGACAGAACAATCTGTTTTTGTTCGCTCAAAAAGAAAAGCTATGCAAACAAAACAACATCCTCTGGTTCAAAATAAATTTCCAAAGCGGTTGCTGATGAAAAATTTTACAAGGAAGCCCGCATTGAAAACATTGAATTTTTCGTTTCACTCTGAATTTTCAACCACTGATGTAACCCGGGAAAATGGATTTCTGTCTTACGATTCTACTATATCAGAAAACCGGTATTTTCATTATTCTGTAATTGTTCCGGTTAACAACATTAACAACTCGTGTATTATGTTGCTTCACGGACTAAATGAGCAGAGCTGGGATAAATATATTTCCTGGGCTGAATACCTGGCTGTCTCAACACGCAAGCCGGTAATTCTTTTTCCCATTGCTTTTCATATTAACAGAAGGCCTTCTGAATGGAGCGATCCGAGAAAAATGACCAGGTTAATTGAAAAACGAAAAAGGGCGGAAGGGGATTTCAGCTCATTAAGTTTTGCCAACGCGGCAATAAGTGAGCGATTGACGGAAGAGCCTCTTCGTTTCTATAATTCGGGAAAACAGACAATTGAGGACATTTTTCAGTTGGCCTCACAAATCACAATTGGAAAGCACCCGCTTTTCAGGAAAGGAACAACTATGGATTTTTTTGGCTATTCGATTGGTTCTTTTCTGGCCGAAATACTTTTGATGGCTAATCCGGGAAAACTGTTTTCTGCATCGCGCCTTTTCATTTTTTGTGGTGGTGCAATTTTTGGTAATATGTATGGAGAATCGAAATATATCATGGATAAACAGGCATACAACCTGTTGTTGAAATTTTATTGTGAAAATTGGATCGGAAAGAGACAAAACCGACAGATATCTAAAGATAATACGAATGATATCTTGTTTCAGTCCTTTAAATCAATGATAAAGCCTGATGTTAACCGAAATGAGAGGGAAACATTTTTTGAAAGTCAGAAAAGCAGGATTGCGGGAATTTCTCTTTTAAAAGATAAAGTAATGCCTTTTAGTGGAGTGGAAGCCTGCATGGGAAAACAGCGGGCCGACGAATGTTTTGAGGTGATGGATTTTCCGTTTGAATATTCGCATGAATCGCCCTTCCCGGAAAATAACAGGATCGACCGCGGTGAGCTTAAATCCGCATTTAACAAAGTATTTAAGAAAGGAGCTGAATTTCTTGCCTGAGTCTTTTCCCGAAGTAAAAAACCCAGATAGTAATTGTCATCAGGGTTTTTGGTATGCGTTCTATCAAAAAAAAATTAATTGATCCCCGATATGATATCGTTTATCCTGAAATAATCGAAATCCACATACCCGCCGGCTGTTTGAGTTGCAAAATTGAACAGCCCGAAACGGTAGCCCATAAAATGCGGAAGCGTGTATTCCATTTTCAGTTGTGAGCCGATTTTTGTCCACGATTCTCCGTCGTGGCTGAAGTAAAAATACGCCTCATCTTTTCGGTTTCTGAAATCACCTTCCGCTTTTAGGTAAACCTTTTTCTGGTCAAGAGGCAAACTTTCAATCTCAACAGGCTCATCGTTTTGAGCGCTAATCATCACAATTTTTTTGGCCCCGTTTTCAAACTTTACGCCAACCAGGCCATATTTTTTTTGCAACAATGCCAGCCCGGCAAAATCGCCCTCTTCCATCTTCGAAACATCGATTAAAGTTGAGCCGGAACATTCAGGGCCGATGGTTCGTTGTGTGAGTGTATTTTTAGCCTGAAGAAAATGCTCGTCAACGCGTCCGGTTTTCAAACGCAAGAAACCTTTCCGGCGGTTAACCGACCAAAATTCGTTTTCGGGATTGTGGTTCCATTGCCACACCAGCGGCAGGTCGGGCTCTCCCCTTTTTCGCCTGAAATCATCCGAAGCCACAATTCCCGGAATCAAACCTTTACTGGCCGGGAGGTTCAGTTCATCGGGCACTTTTCCGTCGGTTCCCAATACCGGCCAGCCGTCTTCCCAGGTAACCGGTACGAGGTAGGGAATACGGCCAACGGAGCCGTAATCGCGGAACAGGTAGGCATACCAGTCGCCATCAGGCGTATCGATTAATCCGCCCTGCGCAATGCCCCGGTCCTGCAAAGCCAGCCGGCTCTCCCACGGACCGGCAATATTATCGGCATGGTGAATGATTACGGTGCGCATACCACCTCGCGGCCAGGTGATGTTGAACAGGTAGTATTTGCCGTTTACCTTAAAAAGCTGCGATCCTTCGGCAGGCAGCATAATGTTGTCGCCCGCCGGTTCGCTGGCGTTTTCAATCAAAACCCGCTCAGTTCCTTCTTTCACGCCCGAAAGGTCTTCCTTCAGTTCCATCATCATCAGCCGGCCAACACCCCAAATCATGTAAATTTTCCCGTCATCATCGAAAAAAATGGTGTGGTCGTGGTAGCTCGGACTAAATGAAATCTTTTCCCACGGTCCGTTTTCAATGTCTTTGGTAGAATAGATGTACGTTTTGTTGGTGGTTCCCGCAAAGGTGCTCACGTAGTAAGTATCGTTGTGGTAACGAATGCAACTTGCCCATGAACCGCTTCCATACGCATTTTTACCGTTTTCGAGGTTCAGTGCGTCCACATCGTCCAGCGTATCGTAACAGTAACTCACAATTTCCCAGTTCACCAGGTCGTTCGATTTCATAATAGGAACTCCCGGACTCATGTGCATGGTTGTGCTGCTCATATAATACGTGTCCCCCACCCGAATCATCGACATGTCGGGCACATCGGCATGAATGATTGGATTTTCAGCCCGGTTTTGTGCCAATGCTGAATTTTCAGAAACAAGGATAAGCAAACCACAAAGAATTACAACAAACGTTTTCATAACTATTCAGGTTGGGCATCGTTAGCTGAAGTGGCATACAATCCGATTAAATTCCCGGTAAATCCTCCGGCCACGTTGGTAGAAAGGATATCGCCCGAAACGGTGCCGCCCAGATTCTGAAAATCGCCATCATCAACCGCATAATTGAACCGGTAGTCGTCGCCATCGGCTTTTATCTGAAGCTGAATGGGTTGCGTTGCATCAATTTTGGAGCTTGCAATGATTTTCGATCTCCCTCTTTCGGTTCGTTCAAGTAACAAATAATAGTCGTTGCCTTTTTTTGTTATTCCGAAAACGTAATTGAACCGTTCGCTCTGGTAGCAAACCAACCCGGCCAAATCTTTTTCCGAATCAGGCGTGAATTCCAGCGTTGTTGTAGCTGAGAACGTTTTGTGCATTTGTCGTTGAAAAAGCGCGGAGACGGGCGAAACTGCTTTTATGTTTGCATCGAACGCATTAATTTGCAGTCCGCCCGAAGATACTTTAATAAAATCTTCACGCGGTCCTCTCATTCCAATCCAGCGGTAATCCAGTTTTTCCGACGAAAAATCCTCGGTAAACGTAAAGTTCCCGTTGGGAAAGAATCCATCCTGACCGGTCTTGTTCACAACTCCTTCGGGCATTTTCAGTTTGGGTTCCATTGGGATCAGGCCGTTTACAAACACCGGAAATTCGCCGCTCCAGTCAACCGGCAGGATGAAGGTTTCGCGACCTGTGTTTACACGGTTCTTTTCGTTAGGCCGAATCGCCAGAAAAACACCGTACATTTTACCGTCGGGGCCTTCCACCAAATCAGCATGACCGGCCCATTCCACTTTGTTGGCCCGGTTGGGGTTCAGATACCTCTGCGACAGGATGGGATTATTTTCAGCCGGTGTATATGGGCCACGTGGATTATCGCTTACAAATATCACCTCGCTGTGCCAGCCGCCAGTCCCTCCTTCGGCACACATCAAATAGTAACGTCCGTATTTTTTGTAAATATGCGGCATTTCAATCCAAATAGGCTTTTGGGTGATGTCAACCCCGCCATCCACAATTATTTTGTCGGTTCCAGCAATTACCTGGTCGTTTTCCAAATCATAATCCCAAATTTTTATTACCCGGTGGCCTTCATACAATTCTTTCCCTTCATCGGGAGCATCGTTGTGCACCACATAAGCTTTGCCGTCGTCATCGAAAAAAAGCGAAGGATCGATTCCGTTGAAATTGAGTTTGTACGGGTCGCTCCAGCCTTCAAACGGGTCTTTGGTCTTTACCACCATATTCCCGATATTTCCGGCAAACTGCGTTGTAATCATGTAAAACATGTCGTTATGCGGATTATATTTGATAGCCGGGGCAAATATCCCTGCGGCAATCCCGGTGTCATGCACTTTCAGTTGCGATTTCCGGTCCAGTACATGGCCGATTTGTGTCCAGTTTACCAAATCTTTTGAATGAAAAATAGGCACGCCAGGGAACATAGCGAAAGATGAGTGCACCATAAAATAGTCGTCGCCTTTACGAACTATAGCCGGGTCGGGATAGCAGCCCTGCAAGATAGGGCTGTAAAATTCATCATCTTCCAGAGGATAATCTTTGTAAACCTGGTCGTTTCCCTGGTAAACGAATTGGGTGAAAACAGGAGTGTTTACGGGTTGATTTTCTTTCACTGAATTTTTGGCGTTACCGACTCCAACCAAAAAAACCAGAGCTAATAATGATAACAAATTGATTTTAAGTTTCATATTGTAAATTTTATAGTGTTATTATTCTGTTTTTATCCGAATTACTGTAAACTACTTAGTGCTATTTTTTCCCGTCTGAAACCTATGGCTCATCAGACTTAAATACCAGTTGTGAAAATCTGTACAAGCTGGCTTTCCAAACTTCGAAATCGTGGTTTCCATCGTAAATTTCATAAATATGCGGAACACCGTTTTCCTCCAAATAATCGCTTGTGCGTTTACTGAAATTTATGAGTCCATCTTTGTCGCCGCACGACAGCCAAAGTAATTTCAGTTGTGCTTTTGCTTTTTCAGGATTTGGTATCAGTTCCTGTGGTGGTTTGGTATTGGGTGCCGAGGAAAATCCACCAACCCAGGCAAATTTATTCAGATTTACCAACCCGAAATTGAGCGATTGTCCACCGCCCATCGACAAGCCCGCAATGGCCCGGTGTTCCCGGTCTTTCATCGCCGGATAGTTTTTCTCGATGAAAGGAATCACATCGTTCAGCAAATCCTTTTCAAAGTTGGCAAACGCTTCCTGTTTCTCAGGAGCAAAAACATTTCCGGTGGCCCGGTCGTCTTGCATCGCTCTGCCGTTGGGCATCACCACAATCATAGGTTCCATTTTGTTTTCGGCGTAAAGATTATCGAAAATAACCTGAGGGCGGCCACCGTTTAACCATTCAAATTCATCTCCGCCAATGCCGTGTAAAAGATAAAGCACCGGGTAATTTTTTTCGTTTGAAAATCCGGGCGGTGTGTAAATAACAGCCTTACGGTTAGTGCCAACGGTTTCTGAAAAATAGGTTATTGTATCGATATTCCCGTGCGTAATATCAGTACGAACAACATCGTAACCCTGTGGTGCCGGATTTGCAACTTCCTGCGAATAACCGGCAAGGCCAAAAAGAAGGGGAAAGATTAAGGAAATTAATTTTTTCATATCAGGTTAAAAACTATTGATTTAGAACATTCCATAAAAAAAGTAAAAATTACTGTTATGGCGAAATGGAACAGCATCTTTTTTTGATTTTGTGTTGAAAAATACTTTTTCTCCCCTGAAACTCTCTATTTCCGAAGCAGCCGGATGTAATACACACCGCCGGCAGTGCTGCCTTCGTGTGCCTGAAACTTCACCCGGATAAAATCTTTTCCTTCAACCATCGAATCCGGAATTTCATAAACCACATCCTGAAAAGCCGATTGGTTCCACCGGCCGGTATTGTCTTCGGTTATCAGCTTCTCATTATCGATGTAAATGTCAAACTTTCGGCTGCCCCATTCAAACCCCCAGTAGCGAACCTTCAGTTCCAGATTTTTTTCTCTGCCGGTAGCCAGCCGGTAACTGAAAAAACCTCCGTTGCGGGCTTCTCTGTAAAACTCATCCCAGTTATTTCCCGAACCTGAATTTTCAGCTTCCATAGCATGGTCAGCTTCGGGTTGTTGTTCTCCGGGCGCCACAAAATCGATGGTTCTTTTCTGCAGGTCCAGCATCTCTTTTTCAGTCCGGGCAATGGAATCGAGATGTGCCTGGTAGCCCGAATTGGACAGAACCATCCAGTATATGCTGTATCTGGCATCATGAATCCGGAAGAAAGGTTCCAGCACGATTTCCTCAGCATTCACCATTTTTAACCCCGAAAGTTTCCAGGTCAATGCACTGTTCTGAACCGGTTCCAGGTAATTTGTAATTTCAGAAATATCGTCGGCCACAATCACAGGTGCTTCGTCAACCGGAAGTCGCTCTCCGTGAGCAATATGTCCCCAGCGGCTGTCGCCGGCAACCAGCCCGGCCAAATCGTGGGTGCCGGCATTGGCTGCAAGCAAAACAGGACCATACATAAATGCATAGTAATTGGGCACATTGGGCAGTTGTTCCATTCTGTGTTGCATCGGAAATTCGATTTCCACCACATCGCCTTTCTGCCATAAACGGTCGATGCCTGCATACGATGAAGGAGAGGCAGAAACCGGCCACTCTTCGCCAATTATTTTTACCTGAAACGCTCCATCAGCCACCCAACCCGGGTAACGCACATTCAGTTCAAACTGCCCGGAACCTTCGGTTATTGTCAGCCTTGTTTTCTCTTCAAACGGAAAACCGGTTTCCTGTTTTAGTCGAATTCCCTTTTCCTTCCAGTTCAGTTCCGATGCAATAAACAGGTTCAAAAACAGTGAATTCACTTCATGGGTATAAATAAATTCATTGTATTTTCCGTGGTTTTCCATTCCCGTGCCCACACAGCACCACATTCCCTGATTGGGCGCGGAATAAACCCGGTAGTGCTGTGGTCGCGCCGGCGTAAAATAAACATACCCGCCGTGTTCAGGATGCTGGGTTGACAAGATGTGGTTAAAAAGCGCCCGCTCGTAATAGTCGGCATACCTGGCCTGCGGACTGACCCGAAACAAACCTTCGGTCAGTTTAAGCATATTGTTGGTATTGCACGATTCCGGTCCTTCCACATCCACCACATAATCGCTGCATGCCGATGCCGCCGGAAAATGTTCGCGCCGGCTGTTGCCGCCAAACGCCAGGCTCCGGTTTTGGGTCACCGTTTCCCAGAAAAACTGTCCGGCTTTTTCATATTGTTTATCGCCACTTAATTCAGCAATTCGCTGAAATCCTACAGCTTTTGGAACCTGCGTGTTGGCATGCAGGTTATCCAGATTGTCGTGGCCTTCGGCCATGGGCTTCAGCAAAAACTTATGCGAAAACCGTTTGGCTGCCGTTACATATTTTTCATCGCCTGTTATTTCATAAGCATCGGCAAAAACTTCGTTCATCCCACCATATTCTGTTCCCAGCATGGCTTCCATTTCGTCATCCGAAAAACCCGAGGTGACTTCAATGCCCCAGTTGCAAAACATCAGGAACATACTTTTTGCCTCTTTGCTATTTCCATACCACCAGGCATCGCGTAATCCGGCAAACATTTTATGCAGGTTGTACCACGGCACCCACGACCGGTGAAAAGCACCAAGATTGCCTTTTTGAAAAGCAGACCAGATTTCTGCACTTCCAGGAACTCCTCCCACATAACCAACTCCCCATTCCGGGTTGTTTCTTGCATTGGCTTCCTGGCAGGCCTGTAATTCAGCCAACATGTAATCCATTCGCTTTTTACATTCCGGATTTCCCGTTGCTGCATAATTCATGGCCATGGCCGACAAATAGTGCCCTCCAATATGCCCGTCGAGGCCAATCCAGTTTTCGTAACTTTCGGCTTTGGGTTCCAGGCCAGCTTCTTTTCGGAAAGGCGCCAGTAACCGGTCAACATCGTATGCCAGCAAATGCTGAATATTCAGGTCGCGGGCATGTTTGAACGGACCTTCCATCAAAACCACATCGGCAGGTGGAAAAGTGTTGGAATAGTTTTGGCCTGTTGTATTACCGTCACAAACTAAAAAAACGATCACAGGGAAAAGCAATTTTTTCATACCCGAAGTGAATTAAAATAATTATTTGAAAACAGTATAAATCAACCGTTTCAAAACACTATAAAAAAAGTAAAAAATACTGTTGTGAAGAAATTTCTTCAAGACTTTTTATTAAAATCATTAAAAATCTCGTAATCCTTATTTTCTGAAAATTAAAAACTGAAGATACACAAATCCAATATAAGTGAATGAAAAAATTTAACTTGCACAAAAAAACGAACAGAAACTTTAACTATATACATGATGATAAAACCAGGATTTTTCATTTTTATGGGAGTATTCATTTCTTCCCTCGCCTCTGCACAGTTTTCGCAACATTACCGCGACAGCATAAACCGGCTTAGCCATGCCGACCACCGGCAAATGATGCAGCAACTGGGCATTTCCGAACTGCGACCGGGTCCGTCGGGAAATCCTGAAGCGCCAAACGCAGCAATATCTGACGAGGCCAAAGTTCTGCCCTACTTTTTGCCTAATCCGCTGGAGTTTGACGATGGCTCAAAAGTGACTTCTCCGGAGGACTGGAAAAAGCATCGGATGGAAATTACAGAACACTTCGACCGCGAGATTTACGGACGGTTTCCCGAAAATATTCCCGGTGTTACCTGGGAGATTGTTAGCGAAAAAGACACCATTGACGGCGACTTTCCCGTAAAAATAAAGCAACTGAAAGGCATTGTGGATAATTCCTCTTATCCTGAAATAACAGTTGAAATTGATTTGACATTGGGAACTCCGACTGAATCCGACAAACCGGTTCCGGTCATTTTGGAATTTGGATTTAACTGGCCAGCAGGATTTGGTCCGCAAAACAAGGATGAACTCACTTGGAAGCAGCAATTGCTGCAAAAAGGCTGGGGATATGCTGTAATTGCACCGGTAAGTGTTCAGGCTGATAACGGTGCCGGCTTACGGCAGGGAATCATCGGCCTGGTAAACAAAGGAGAACCCCGAAAACCAGATGATTGGGGAGCATTGCGCGCCTGGGCCTGGGGAGCCGGCAGAGCCATCGACTATTTTGAAACCGACGATGATGTTGACGCAAAACGCATTGGAATCGAAGGCCTTTCCCGATACGGCAAAGCGGCGTTAGTTGCGATGGCTTACGAACCACGCATTGCCATTGGATTTATCGGTTCGTCGGGAGCCGGTGGCGCCAAATTGCTGCACCGTGTGTTTGGCGAACAGGTTGAAAACCTGGCTAGCTCAGCCGAATATCACTGGTTTGCAGGTAATTTCATAAAATATGCCGGGCCATTATCACAAGAGGATTTGCCGGTGGATGCGCACCACTTGGTAGCTTTATGCGCACCCCGGCCGGTTTTTATCAGTTCTGGCTCTGCGGCAGTCGAAGGCCAATGGGTGGATGCAAAAGGCATGTTTCTGGGTGGCGCCATGGCCGGTCCGGTTTACGAATTGCTGGGAAAAAGAAGCATGCGCACCATGCTCTTTCCACCGCAGGAAACGCTGGTTGATGGGGATGTGGCGTTCCGGCAGCATGAAGGCGGACATACCACCGGCCCCAACTGGCCGTGGTTTATAAAGTTTGCTGAAAGATATTTTTCTGATTGATAATCAATCCGTAAAAAAAGGATTTCTGAAAAATTTGCATCAAAAAAACCAGCCTTCCCGAAATGAGAAGGCTGGCTTGAATGTATATTCTTATTTTGTATAAATAATCACAACAACCATTTACCTGCGGCCTGAACTTCTTGTGGAAGAACTTCTGGTATTGCTGCTTTTCGGCGCAGCGGCACGGCTGCTGCCGGAAGAACTACTTCTGCTCACTGAAGGTGTTGACTGACGTGAAGTACTTCTGGACTTACTTACAGCCGGAGCCGATTTCGTTTTAGGTGCCGACTGCCTCGAAACCGACGGCGCCGAACTTCTCTTTGAGCTGGTGCTTCTGCTTACCGATGGGCCTGATGTACTTCTGCCGGTTGAAACGGTGGCCGACTTTTTCGGTGCACTTGATCTTGCCGGGCTCGAAACGGCTGAACGCTGCGGAGTACTGGAAGAGGAACTGCGTACAGTACCCGAATTACTCCTCACGGTTGAGCTTTTTACATTTCGGTTATTGCTCTCTGAAGCAGATCTGACTGCACTACCTGTTGTTCCCTGGCTTACTGCTGAACCCGAATTGGTTCTGGCAGACCGGGTAGTGGTTGTTCCTCTGGAAGTATTCACCGCAGAATTCCGGGTTTCACCAGAGTTTTGCCTTACGGTTGAATTTGTACTGTTCCGGCTGCTATTAACAGTAGCCGATTTTCTTTCAGCGCTGTTTCTTGTTGCAGCAGAATACCTTACGGCCGACCGTGTTCCGGCATTGTTGCTCTGAACGTTGGTACGTGCACTCCTCACAGTGGTAGTGCTGGCTGACCTTGTTCTGCCGTTTTCAGAACTTCTGTAAGTGGTGGAATTTCTTCCTGAATTGTTCCTGGCATAAAGTACTTCTCCTTGTTTCCGTAAATCGGGACGAGAATAAGTTGTTCTATATACTCCCTTGTTAATGTTTACAGTTATCCTGGGAGAATAATTTCTGATATTGGTATAGTAATGGTTTTTGTATCGAGGATAACGATAATGATTCCAGTGACGATAATGAGCATAGTAGTGGTTATGCCAGTTATAGTGGTAACCGTAATAAGTGTGCCAGTAAAAAGGCCTCCACGGATTCCAGTAAACCGGTCGGTAACCCCAGTACCACGATGACCTCCAGGCCACGTAAGTAGGAAGGTAAATGAACCTTACAATGGGCCATTCTGCTACCTGATAGGTGGTTGTGTGAACAACGGTAACTTTATTTGGATTGCGGGTATTACCCACATAGCCGGGATTTGGCGTTTCTGCATTCTCTGCATAATAGGGTTCTACAATGTAATTCTTACCGTAAAGCAGTTCATCGCCAATCAGTTGTATTTGAACCGTTCCGTCGCCGAGGCGCTGCACGGTAAAAACAGCAACATCCTGGGTTTCATGCTCATCGAGTGCAACACGCAGTACAACGGTGTGAAAATCGCCTTCAGCGTAATCAAAAACCATTATATAATCGACCAGATTGTCTCCGTTCAGGTCAAGATTATTTATCATGGAATTTTCATCATTCAGGCTTCTTTCAAAATCTTCAAGGGTTTCTGATTCCTGAAACAGTTTCATTACTGCATACAAATTGAGGTTATCTCCGGGCAGTCCCAGGTATTCTTCCGGGAACTCCTGTGCACTGGTGAGGTTCCATCCTGCTGTCAACAGTGCGATGATTGATATGATAATAAAATTTTTCATGACTTTGAGTTTTAATTGTTTGACTCCTTGCAATGAATAAAGCAAAAGCCATACCAGACTTGTAAAAATTCACTAAACCCCTAACAGTCAGACTGATGTAAAAACAAAAAAAAGAAGGGCTAAAACTTTTTGCCTTAACCCTTCCTTTAGAAAACCGGCCTTACCATGCAGCCGGTTCCTTTATCCATTTAAAACAGACGGCTATACCAGAATATCTGTAGTAAGGTTGTGAATACTTGTTTCCAGTGCTTCAAACGGTTTTCCGTTGCCCTGGTTATCATCTTCCACAAACAAATATTTCATTCCGGCAACTTCCTTGGCTGCAAGAATTCTTTTGAAATCGATAACTCCTGCACCTACCGGGGCAATGTCGTCCTTCGTAACATCGAAGAACGGAGCTTCGTTTGTAAACATGTCTTTCATGTGGAACAACTGGAACCGTCCGGGATATCTGTTAAACATTTCCACTAGGTCCTGTCCGGCTTTCGATGCCCAGAAAATATCGATCTCCATGGTCACCAAATCCGGGTCCAACTCGGGCATAAAAATATCGTAGAACGGAACAATGCCATCGAGATTGTCAAACTCAAAGTTGTGGTTGTGGTAACCAAACTGAATGCCTACGCCCTTCATGATACGTCCCACCTCGTTCCAGTCGGCAACCATTCTCCTGTAGGTTTCCACATTCCGGTCTTCTTCTTCAACCCAGGGATGTACACAGAATTTCACCCCAAGTTCGGCATGGTCGTCAGCCATTTTTTTTGCATTTTCCAGCGTAACTCCCTCTGCTTCAACGGCTGTATGACTACTGAGCACTTCCATACCCATGTCGCTCACCATTTTTTTGAACTCAGATGCCGTATAACCGTAAAATTTCCCATTGGAATAATCGGCAAGCTCCAGGTTTTTATATCCTAAATCCGAAACCTTTTGAAGCGAACCTTTCACATCGGCGCTCATGGCATCGCGAATGGTATAAAGCTGCAAACCAACGCCAAAACTTTTTCTGTCGGTTGTAGCGCCCGGCGAGCATGCATACGGGCCCATTGCCATCATTCCAAGGGCTCCTGCTGCCGAAATTTTCAGGAAATCCCTTCTGTTTTTCGAAGTTTTCATAATTCTTATTTTCTTTTATTAATACAATTGCTACTGCAAAATTCTTTTGAAGGTTAAAAATAATACAAAACAGTTATTTAAAGGTAATAAATACAGATATTTTCTCAAACAAGCCGCTCTTGTCTGTTTCCGATATTGTGCACCTGCACCTTTAAGATGCAGTCGCTGGCATTAAAAAACCTGAACTATGGCATAACTTTGTGTGACAAAAAAAGTTTGTTACTTTGTTGTGAAAATAAATTAATCCGGAACAAAGCGAAAGGGAAAGTTTACTGATATTTTCCATTCCGGCAAAACGATATGATTATGAAGGAAATAAAAACGTCAGTTTTAGGCATTGGCAATGCATTGGTTGACGTAATGAATGTATTGGAGAATGACACCGTACTGGCCAAATTTGGATTGCCGCGCGGAAGTATGACACTTGTGGATGCAGAATTGTCGCGGAATATCTATAATGCCACACGGTATAACAACCGCGAAATAACAACCGGCGGATCGGCTGCCAATACCATACATGCACTGGCAGCTCTTGGAACAACATGCGGATACCTGGGAAAAACCGGGAACGATGAGCTGGGAAATATTTTCCGCCAGGAATTTGAGAAGAAGAACATTAAAACATTTTTGCTGCAAAGTGAAAAAGATACCGGCCGGGTGATGGCAATGGTTAGCCCCGATTCGGAACGGACCATGGCTACTTATTTGGGTGCAGCGGCCGAACTGAAACCCGAAGAGCTGAAACCTGAAATGTTTGAAGGATTTGGAGTGCTTTATGTGGAAGGATACCTTGTGCAGGATCACCGGTTAATTGAAACGGCAGTGAATTTAGCCCGACAGGCAAAACTGAAAATTGCCATCGATTTGTCGAGCTTTAACATTGTAGAGCAAAACCTTGCATTTTTGAAAAGGCTTATTAAAGAAAAAGTAGATATTGTTTTTGCCAACGAAGAGGAAGCTTTTTCATTCACAGGCAAAAAACCGGAAGAGGCTTTGGAGGAAATTGCAGCAGTTTGCGAAATTGCCGTTGTTAAAACCGGAAAAAAAGGTTCTCTTATTCAGCGCGGAAACGAAAAAGCAAAGGTGGGAATCATTTCGGCGCTGGCCATTGACACAACCGGCGCCGGCGACAACTATGCGGCCGGATTTCTTTATGGCCTCATCAACAATTTTAGCCTGCAAAAATGTGGCCGCATTGCGGCCCTGGTTTCAGGCAAGGTAGTGGAAGTGATGGGTGCGAAAATTCCTGAAGACCGATGGCCCTCCATTTTTAAAACCATCAACGAAATGGACGACTAAAAAAGACCATGAATCTGGGCATCGATTTTATCTATAATCGAACTCAAATCTTCCGGATTGGTAGTAAAGTCGAGGTTATCGACGTTTATTACGAGCAGTTTACCCATTTTATAGCCCGTAACCCATTTTTCATACCGCTCGTTAAGTTGCTTCAGATAATCGAGGCGAATGGAATTTTCGTATTCGCGTCCCCGTTTTTGAATTTGGTTTACCAGGGTAGGAATGGAAGCCCGCAGGTAAATAAGCAGGTCGGGCGGTTGAATCAGGCTTACCATCAAATCGAAAAGAGACTTATAATTCTTAAAATCGCGGGTACTCATAAGCCCCATACTGTGCAGGTTTGGTGCAAAAATTTCGGCATCCTCGTAAATGGTTCGGTCTTGTATAACTGTCTTGCCCGATTTCCGGATATCGATAATTTGGTTAAACCTCGAATTTAAAAAATAAATCTGCAGGTTAAACGACCATCGCTGCATATCGTTGTAAAAGTCGTTCAAATATGGGTTCAGATCAACATCTTCGTAGTGTGCTGTCCAGTTATAGTGTTTGGCCAGCATCTCTGCCAGAGTAGTTTTTCCGGCTCCAATATTTCCCGCTACCGCTATATGCATATTGTTTTGTTTTTGTCGAAAATAAAAAATTTATTTATTCCTGGATCAGTTCCAGCAGTTCTTCAAGGTATTTTCTGTTGTTCGAGAGGCGCGGAATTTTGTTTTGTCCGCCAACTTTTCCCCTGTTTTTCATCCATCTATAAAAAGTTCCTTTGGGGGCACTGGTTAAATGCAACCTTTCAAGCGTGAGGTTCTTGTACCGTTTGGCCTCGTAGTCTGAATTCACTTCCTGGAGTCCCTTGTCGAGCAGTTCGGCAAATTGTCCGGTATCGGCAGGTTCTTTCTCGAATTCGATGATCCACTGGTGAGCCCCTTTTTGGTTGTCGCCCATAAATACCGGTCCGGCAGTGTATTCGTTCACAATGGCACCGGTTTGCGAACAAGCCGATTGCAGTGCATTTTCAGCATTATCAATAATCACCTCTTCACCAAATGCATTGATAAAATGTTTCGTGCGTCCGGTAATTTTTAATCTGAAAGGATTCCGGCAGGTAAACTGAATGGTGTCGCCAATCATGTACCGCCACAAACCCGCGTTGGTTGAAATAACCAATGCGTAATTCTCATTAAGCTCCACATCCTGAAGCGTTAATACTTTGGGATTTTCGCTGCCAAATTCACTCATGGGAATAAATTCGTAAAACACACCATAATCGAGCATGAGCAGCATATCGCTCCGTGAGGGATCGTCCTGTATGGCAAAAAATCCTTCGGAAGCATTATAGGTTTCCATGTAATGCATCTTCTCCGAGGGAATAATTCGTTTATACTGCTCCCGGTAAGGCTCAAAGTTGATGCCTCCGTGAATAAAAACCTCCAGGTTGGGCCATACCTCTAAAATGTTGTTTGCCCCTGTTTTTTCGAGAATTCGTTTCAGCAAAACGAGATACCATGAAGGGACACCGGCCAGTGAGGTCACATTCTGGTCGAGCGATGTTTCTATAACCTGTTCTATTTTTTCTTCAAAGTCTTCGATGAGGGCAATTTCGGCAGGTGGAATACGCATTAAATTAGTCCAAAACGGAACGTTTTCAATCAGAATCGCAGATAAATCGCCATAGTAGGAATTGTTGCTGAAGTTGTTTATCTGATGGCTTCCGCCGATAGTAAGAGTTTTTCCCCAGAGCACACCGGTTTCGGGATAATTTTTGATGTACAGCGCAAAAACATCTTTCGGACCTCTCAGGTGACAATCTTCCAGTGCCTCTTTGGTAACCGGAATGAATTTACTTTTGTCGCTGGTAGTTCCCGACGATTTGGCAAACCACTTTACTTCGCCCGGCCATAAAACATCGTTTTCTCCTTCCCTCAGCCGGTCAATCCAAGGTTTAATGTCATCATAGGTTTGCAGTGGCAACGTTTTCTGGAAGGCTTCAACCGAAGAAATGGCTTTGTAGCTGTATTTTTTTCCCCAGATAGTGTCTTTCGCCCTGCGCAAAAGATTCAGCAGGGTTTCCATCTGAATATCGTTCGGGTGCTCGCGGTATAACTGTATCTGGTAGTTCCGCTTAAAATTAATCCAGTTTATGACAGAATTAAGCAGTGGCATTGTTTCATTTAAAATTTGATTCCAAAGTTAGAAATTATTTGCAAGGGTTAACCATGCGGGGTTTACTTGTTCAAAATTATCCTGAAAGTAGTGCCTTTTCCTATTTCAGACCATTTTATAAAAATTTTTCCCTGATGGTAGTTTTCTACAATTCGTTTCGCCAGTGAAAGGCCAAGCCCCCACCCCCGCTTTTTTGTTGAAAAACCGGGTTGAAAAATGGTTTTAAACTGCGACTTGGGAACTCCTTTTCCTGTGTCGGTTACATCAATAATTACGGTCGATTCTTTTTCATGCACTTCAACGGTAATGTTTCCATGGTTGTCCATGGCATCGATGGCATTTCTACACAGGTTTTCAATTACCCATGAGAAAAGTGCTGCGTTGAGGGGCACAAACAACGGATTTTCTTCGGAAAATATTTTCTCAAATTTCACTTTCCCCGACGACCGGGTTTTCAGGTAGCTTACAGTGGAACTCAATAATTCTGTGAGGTTTGAAGGAACAAGTTCGGGTTTTGAACCGATTTTGGAAAACCGTTCCGTAATTTTTTCCAGCCGCTGGGTGTCCTTCTCAAACTCTTCAACAATGGCCGGATCAACGTTCTGTAATTTCAAAATTTCTATCCAGGCCATGAGCGAGGAGATGGGAGTGCCCAGCTGATGGGCGGTTTCTTTCGACATGCCCACCCAAACCTGGTTTTGTTCGGCCCGCTGGGTTGCACTGAATGCCGAATAGGCGGCAATGATAAAAACCATAATTACAAAAAGCTGAATAAAAGGATAGTAGCGCAGGTTTCGCAAAATATTCGATTCCCTGTAATACAATAAAAGGTAATCGCCTTCTTCCTCTGAAAGATCGATGCGAATGGGATCGGCATGCGTTTTCATTTTCTCCAGTTCTTTTGAGAGCACCTGCTCCCTTCTTTCTTCATGAAAGCTGATATTGGCATCGTAATTAAATTGACCGCCGGGTTCAATAATTACCACAGGTATGGTAGTGTTTTGCTCCAGAATCGATTGAATCAGCGAAAGGTATGCCGTATTTAACTGTTCAACATTTGCCTGACTGGAACTTTGAATGCCGGCGTCGGCCACTCGTTTGGTTGCTTCTGCCCAAAGCTCTACTTTTTTGCGTTCTTCGTTGGCCATTTTTTCGGTTAGCCAGTTGGTGTAGAGCAGCGACGCCAGCCCAATGATTACTGCTACAACCAGCAGCAAAATTTTTCCGCGTTTTCTTTTCAGGTAAATATCCAAGGCAAGTTTATTAAATCATTTCAACCAAAACGGGAGAAATGTACAAATATTTCCTTATGCATCAACCATTTCTTTCGATGCAGAAATTATTCCGTCGGTATCGATGCCGCAAATTTTATACAGGTCTTCCAGCGAACCGTGTTCAATGAATTTATCGGGAACGCCCAGAATTTTTACGCGGGCCGAAAATCCGTTTTCGGCCATAAATTCCAGCACAGTACTTCCAAATCCACCTTTTATAACCCCATCTTCTACCGTAATTATTTTTGAAAAACCGGAAAATACATCGGTCAGCATTTGCTCGTCGATGGGTTTTACAAAACGAAGGTCGAAGTGAGCGGCCGAAATGTTCTCGTCAGCAAGTTTTTTCACAGCTTCCTGAACAAAAAACCCGGTTTTCCCAATGGAAAGAATGGCCAAATCGGTTCCTTCACTTAGTTGACGCCCTTTCCCTACTTCCATTTTCTGAAACGGTTTTTTCCAGTCGGATACGTTTCCGCAACCACGCGGATAGCGAATGGAAAAGGGTTGTTTGTATTCAGCTAACTGGGCTGTGTACATCATGTTCCGCAAATCCGATTCGTCCATTGGCGCCGCTACAATCATATTCGGAACGGTTCGCATATAGGCAATGTCGAATACCCCGTGGTGAGTTGGCCCATCTTCTCCAACCAAACCTCCCCGGTCGAGACAAAAAATGACAGGCAGGCTCTGAATGGCAACATCGTGAATCACCTGATCGTAGGCACGCTGCATAAACGTAGAGTAAATATTGCAAAACGGAACCATTCCCTGGGTTGCCAGTCCGGCCGAAAAGGTTACTGCATGTTGTTCCGCAATACCCACATCGAATGCCCGATCAGGCATTTTTTCTATCATCAGGTTCATGGAACAACCGGAAGGCATAGCCGGAGTAATGCCCACAATTTTTTCGTTCATTTCGGCCAGTTCAACAAGGGTTTCGCCAAACACATTCTGAAACTTGGCAGCCTGTTCCACGGCACAACCGCAGGAAAAAATCTCACCGGTAACTTTATCAAATAAACCGGGAGCATGGTACTTTGTCTGGTTCGCTTCGGCCTGCAAAAAGCCTTTACCCTTTTTGGTAACCAGGTGAAGCAATTTGGGACCGGGAATTTCCTTTAAATCGTTTAGAACCTCGGTAAGATAAACCACGTCGTGCCCGTCGATGGGACCAAAATACCTGAAATCAAAGGCTTCAAACAGGTTGTTTTCCTTCAGCAGCATATTTTTAAGGGCATGCTGGTTTTTTTGAATAAACTTCCGGGTTCTTTTTCCAAATCCGTCGAGTTTCCCCAAACCTTCCCAAACCTCCTTTTTTACCCTGTTGTAAGTGTGCGATTTTGAAATATTCAGCAGGTACTGACCAATTACCCCAGAGTTTGGGTCGATGGCCATATTGTTGTCGTTCAAAATTACCAGCAGGTTCGATTTGTTGGCGCCTGCATTATTCAATGCTTCAAAAGCCATCCCACCGGTCATGGCGCCATCGCCAATCACTGCTACAACTTTCCGGTTGTTTTCATTTTTTAGTCCCGAGGCAACGGCCATTCCCAAAGCAGCAGAAATAGAGGTGGATGAATGCCCAACACCAAATGTGTCAAATTCACTTTCTTCCCGTTTGGGGAAACCACTTATTCCCTTAAATTTCCTGTTGGTGTGAAAAATATCACGTCGCCCGGTCAGAATTTTATGTCCGTAAGCCTGATGACCCACATCCCAAACCAGCAAATCGTAGGGTGTATTGTAAACGTAATGAAGCGCAACCGTAAGCTCCACAACACCAAGGCTTGCGCCGAAATGCCCAGGGTTGGATGAAACCACATCAATGATGAATTCACGTAATTCGGTGCAAACTTCAGGAAGATCTTCCGGCTGGAGCTTCTTTAAATCGGCAGGACTATTTATCTTAGCAAGTAATTTTTCTTTTATTGTAACCATTTCGTGTGAAAATATTTTCAAAGATACAACAAATCAAATACGCTGTTTTGTTCAAATGAATGCACGTGGCATCAGATTTGTTCTTAAGCTGCAAAAAAAGTAAATTTAGCCGGAATTAAAATTTAAAAAAATGAGAACTGCACATATCCTTATCTTTTTTGGCGGAATCCTGTTGTTTTCTTCATGCGTTTCGATGAAAAAACTGACCGATGTTCAAGATGAATTAAAAAGCACCAGGCATGAAGCCGAATTGCTCAAACAATCGAATATGCGGCTTGAAACCGCCAACAGGGAGTTTGAAAGCGCCAATAAAAACCTTCGGGACAGAAATAAAGATTTGAATGCACGGCTCGAAGAAGCGTTATATGATTTAAATGCCCAAAAACAGAAATATGCCGGTTTGGAAATTGATATGCAAAACCTGAACAGGCAACTCGATATTTTGAAAACCGGCAGTACATCTGAAATTGAAATTCTGATGGAAGAACTGCAAAACACCCGGCGCGATTTAACCCTGCGTGAAGACCGGCTGCGCGAAGCCGAAAAAGAACTGGAAGACCGGAATGCCCGACTAATCGAACTGCAGGAAGTGCTGGCCCAAAAAGAGCAGGCGGTGAAAGATTTGAGGGACAAAGTGATGCGTGCTTTGGTTGGTTTTACCGATGATGGATTAACCGTTCATGAAAAAAACGGAAAAGTTTACGTTTCGATGGACGAGAAACTGCTTTTCAAAACCGGACGGTGGGATGTGGATCCGAACGGACAAAGGGCTTTGCGCGATTTAAGCAAGTTGCTTGCCGAAAACCCCGACATTAACATTATGGTGGAAGGCCACACCGACGATGTGCCCATGCGCGGCTCCGGCGAAGTGAAAGACAACTGGGACCTGAGTGTGATGCGCGCTACTGCGGTAACCAAAATCCTCACCCAGAATCCGCAGCTCGATCCGGAACGCATCATTGCCGCCGGCAGAAGCGAATATGTTCCGCTGGTTCCCGAAAAAACCCCGGAAGCCCGGCAAATGAACCGCCGTACCGAAATAATTCTTACTCCAAAACTGGATGAACTGCTGGAGATTTTAGAATCTAACTAACAAATATCAAATCCAAACACTTGTTTTTGCAACTAAATATAGTTACATTCGTGTGGTGACAAAAAAGGAAAAGCTATTATCCCGTTTTTTGAGTATGCCATCTGATTTTCATTATGACGAGATGGTTACCTTGTTAAACTACTTTGGGTTTCATGAAATTAAAAAAGGGAAAACGTCAGGATCAAGAGTTAAATTTATTAATACTGAAGGAAAGATAATTATTATGCATAAACCACATCCTTCAGGAATAATGAAAAAATACCAATTGAAACAAGTAAAAGAGATTTTGAGTTTATGAAACAATTGAATTATAAAGGATATACAGGAAGCATTGAATTCAGCAGGGACGATGATTTGTTTTTTGGCAAAGTTCTTGGAATCCAAAGCTTAATTTCGTACGAAGGTAAAACCGGCAAAGAGTTGGAAAAAGATTTCCAGGAAGCAATAGACGATTATTTGGAAACCTGTAAGCTAAATGGGTCAACCCCGGAAAAAGCTTTTAAGGGAAATTTCAATGTCAGAATTTCACCTCAGTTACATTATAAAGCAGCTTTGTTGGCAATGGAAGAAAATATGTCGCTGAACAATTTTGTTGCAGAGTCAATCCGGGATAAAATTAGAAAAGAGTCGGGAACTATTTAATCGCAAACAATGCGGCAAATTTCAACCAAACCATCCAGCGTTAAAAGCAGCTCCACATTTTTTATGTTTTTGGTTAGCGGGGCTATTACCGAGCTCAATCCGCCGGTAGCCACTACAGTAAGTTTTTCACCCAACTCATCCTGTGTACGTTCAATCATGGAATCAACCAGTCCGGTGAACCCGTAAACAATACCTGATTGAATGGCATGAACTGTATTTTCGCCCAAAACCGAAGGAGGCGGAGTAAGGTGCACATGTGGCAACTGGGCTGTACCACCTGCCAGGGCAGCCACGGCAGTTTGCAACCCGGGCGCAATAGCCACGCCTTTTATTTCACCATTTTTGCCGATTGTGGTAAACGTGAGGGCAGTGCCGAAATCTATTACGGTTGTTAGTTTCCCATATTTATGATAGGCCGCAACCGCGTTGGCTACCAGATCGGCGCCAATTTCGTACGGATTTAAAATTTTAATGGGTAACTTCGGGTAAATGCCGGGATCAACAACTGTAATTCTTGTTCCGTCGAACAATCCCGGCAGCATTTCGGTAAACGGACGAACCAGCGACGGGACCACACTACTCAAAATAATGTTGTCAACATCGGTCAGGCAAATTTTCCCAGCTGAAAGCAACGAGCGAAAAATAACTTCGTATTCATCGGCAGTTTTTTTATGATCGGTTTGAATACGCCAGTTGTTCAGCCACTTTCCGTTATCGTTCACTCCAAAAACGATGTTTGTGTTTCCTATGTCGATTGCAAGTAACATATTTCAATTTCTCAAAACAAACTTAGCTGATTATCCTTTTCATCCGGCTTTTGGGCCGGTTTATTTTTTATTTGCTGAACCAGTTCCTGCTGAATTGTGCTGAGAAACGGGCTTTTGGGCAGGTTAAATTTTCGTCCGCGCAGTGTTCGGCTCCGGGCATGCGATAGATACAAAAGCTTTTTGGCACGGGTCATTCCCACGTACAGCAATCGTTTTTCCTCTTCAATATCCACTTCGGTTCTATAAAGGTTGTATGGCAGCAATCCATTTTCGCAACCGGGAATAAAAACACATTCAAATTCAAGGCCTTTCGATGCGTGCAAAGTCATAACTGAAACAGCTTCCAACCGCCGGTGAGTATCGGTACCCGAGCCCAATGCAAGAAAGTTAAGGAATTCATTCAGATTCTTCATTTCTCCTGCCAATGCGAGAAAACGGCTCCATTCATCGCTTTTAAATTTACGATTTCCAAAGAATTGTTCTTTCACCCAATGAAGAAAATAAACCGGTTTTTCTTCCTTCATCTTCTTTTGGGCCCATTCAAACTGCGCAGCAGAAACCGATTGTCTTTTGAGTTTGAATAGCGGCTGTGCCTGTTTATAGCTTTTCATGAAAAGAGCCAGAAGCAAGCTGGTGAATTCGGCAAACGGTTCTTCGCGAAAAAACGGAGCTGTTCCCACTTCCTGGTAGGGGATGTGATGATCGCTTAACGCTTTGGCAATAGCACTGAACTGATTGCGTGTGCGGCACAACACCGCCAAATCGGAGAGGCTGGAGATGCCTTCGTTTTTATCGCCACGGGTTACCGAACTGTCGATGGAAAAGAAGCTGACACCACCCACCAGTTTCACAATCTGCCGCGCAATAAATTCGGCTTCGGCGGCGCCTGTAGGTTGTTCCGCAAAGTTAACCTGAACACCTTCAGAAAGGCCTTCCAAAAAGCCGGAAGTTTCATCCAATACATTGGCCGAAGCAGAAAGTATGGTTTGTGAGCAACGATATGAACGGGTGAGCCGGAAAATTTTAGCACCGGGGTAATCTTCTTGAAACCGTTTGATGTAACCTGCGTTTGCACCACGAAATCCATAGATTGACTGATTTGCATCGCCTACTACACACAGGTTGGAAGTGCTATCCGGTGCAAGCAACCTCAATAATTCGTACTGTGCATCATTGGTATCCTGGTATTCATCCACAAAAATAAACCGGAAACGATTTCGATAAGTTGTTTTCACTTCTTCATTTTTCCCGAAAAGCTTCAACGGTTTTGCAATCAAATCATCCAAATCAAAAGCATCGATTTTTTTCAGTTCCTTTTCATATCTCACGAAAAAATCGGTTTCCGGTTTTGTACCGTTTTTTATTTCCGACATTTCGGAGCTCAACTTTTTGGCCTCCCCGGCTTTCAGTTCAGAAAAAGATTTGATGATTTCCAGTTTCAATCCCTCATCTGCCAAAATGAAATCTTCACTTCGGTTAAATTCTGTATGGTATTCTTTTAAAACTGAAAGACCAAACGCGTGAAAAGTAGCCACAGTAATTTCACCCGCCTTCGTTTTGTTTTTCAGCAAAATTTCCAGCCTTTCCCTAAGTTCGCCCGCAGCTCTATTGGTAAATGTTATAGCCAGAATTTCTTTTAGTTCGGCCATGTGATTTCCCACCAACCAGGCTATTTTACTGGTGAGGGTTTTGGTTTTTCCCGTTCCCGGTCCGGCAATAATCAGCGAGGGGCCTTCATTGTACTGAACAGCAGTAAATTGATCCGGATTTAAATCATTAAAAACTGGTTTTTCAGCAGCTATTATTTTGTATTCTTCCGCTTTTTCAGCAGCCAGGTTTTCAATCTGCTCTTTTTGATGTAAAATTTTTTGAATGCCTTTCAAATCGAAATTAATCAGCGCTCTTTTTTCGGGTGGCGCCGGTTTTTCCATGTGGAAAAGAGAACCTGTGGCTTCGAAGTTTTTCACCTCGCCAGGTCTGAAAACACTGATAATACCATATTCACCGTCGTATCCTTCCTGAATGAAAATTTCGCGGTTTCGCATTCTGCGAATAGCTTCGGCCAGGGTAGATGACATTTTCGATTCGATTATTTCCAATGGAATTTCAAGTAGAATTTCCAGTTCTCTTCCCAATTTTTGAAGGGTTTGCAGATAAACGGCTTCCACCTTTTTTGAGTTTACGCCAACACCTTCCATTTCGGCCAGCATTTCCTTCAGTGGAATAATGGAACGGAATGGCAGTTTGTTGGGACGACTTTCAATATTTTCCCGGTCGGATAAATGAATTACGCGGTTCATCACGCCAACAGTTACCGGTTTTCCGCAAACGGGGCAAATGTAATTGTTGCGAAGTGTTTCTGCCGGATTCCAGCAAACGTTGCATTTGCGATGGCCGTCGTAATGGTACTTTCCTTCCTGCGGAAACATGTCGATCGTTCCCAGGTATTTTTCCGGATTTCCGGTTCGCAGCGCTTCGGTAATGGAATGATAACTCTGTTCGGTATTGAAAACATTGGCGTTTCGTCCCAGTTTATCGGGCGAGTGCGCATCGGAGTTGGAAACCAGCGTAACGTTGTCGAGAAACGAGCAGAGCCAGTTCATAGGCGGATCGGTGGAAAGGCCAGTTTCAATGGTATGAATGTGAGGCGACAAATCGGCAAAACACTCCTCCAGCGAATCGAACCCCGATTTGGAGCCCAGCATGGAAAACCAGGGTGTCCAGATGTGGGCCGGAATAAAATAGTTGTTTTCGCTGCAATCGAGTACAATTTCCAGTAAATCGCGGGAGTCGAGCCCGAGAATCGGCCTTCCGTCGGAAGTGAGGTTGCCGCCCAGATTTATAAGCTTTTGGTTAATTTTTTCAGCTTCTTCAAAACCCGGGGCCAGCACCACATTGTGCACTTTTCGAACTTTATTTCCCCGTTTGTAAATATTGCTGATTTCAGCGGTGAGCAGAAAACGGGTTTCGTTATCGCCAAACGGTGAATCAAGGCGGTATTCTTTTTTTAGTTTGAATAATCCGTTGCCGTCGGGTTCCGTTTTTTCTTTCAGTTCGGCCAGCCAGCCGGGATGGGTAAAATCGCCGGTTCCGACAATTTTTATTCCTTTCAGTCCGGCATGGTAATCGAGGTACCCGGGCGTAAGCGTTTTACTGGTTGCCCTCGAAAAATGGGAGTGAATATGGAAATCGGCTATAAACTTCATCTATTGATTTTATCCCGAAAAGATAAGGGATTTTGCCCGGAATCACCAATTATTAAAAATGATTTTTGTTGGATATTAACTTCGGAAATTTTGCTACCTTGCCGGTTGAAAAGATAACAAAACCGGAAAGAATATGGCAAATATAAGGGATTTGAAAAAAGACATCGACCTGCTGATGTCGCTGGTATTAAACGATTGCTTTTATATTTTGGAATACAATCCGAAAGTGGACTCGAAAGCGGTGATGAAAATTGCCGGCGAAGTGGTTGAGAAGCATCGTGAGTTCAGAATCAGAACCAACCATCCTGATGGAAAAGACGACCCAAAACTGGTAAAAAAATACTACAACGATTTGGCAGCCGATGTTTTAACCGCTGCCGACGAGGCTTTCGAAGCCCTTTCGGCTGAGGTGAAAAAAGTGGCTTAAATTCCTTAAAAACCGGCTTACGTTTTCCCATCGTTAAAATTGTAAAACGTTTGAATAAAACTAACTTAAATGAACAATAATATACTATTTTTACGCTGAAAAATTTAATAGGTGGTATTTATCAGGGAAAATAGTAAGCTGTTGTTTGTTTTGTTTGTGCCGCTCTATTTTTTTATAGCGCAAAACTCGCTTCAAAACAGGCATACGCATATCAGTGCCAATGGCATTGTGATTACTCATTCCCATCCGGTAAATCATTCCGGACATGACCCTTTAAGTGCACACGACCATTCCGATTCGGAAATTTGCTTTTATCACCTGGTTCATTTCGATTTTTTTTCCGTATCCCCTGAAATTCAGCTCACTTTTCAGGCAGATATTCCACAATCAAAATTTTTTCTTGCGGATGAAAAAAGCTGCCAGCAATTTTTATTGCAACAAAACTACAACCGCGGTCCTCCCTCATTTTTCAACTTTTTTGCTTAACAGGCACAACCATTTTTCTGCTTTGAGCTTAAAAAATCCCAATTATTAGGGATTTCACAGTAAAATGGCACTATCTATTTTTGCGCCTGATTAAGTGTTTCAATTAACCAGTTAAAATGATGGAGGAGAACCATCAACCGCAATTTTTTTAATATGAGATTTTTATCAGTATTCAGTTTATTTGCTCTTATTGTATTTAATTCATTTTCGGGTTTTACCCATGAACCTGTAAAACGGGAAAAAACCGATGCCATGCTTTTTGGCGATGTTAAATCGGAAGGTGAACATATACCGTTTGCAACCATAGTGATAAAAGGTACAACCATTGGAACTGCAGCCGATGCCACCGGACATTTTAAAATGGCCCATTTACCAACAGGAAGACAAACGGTGGTTATTTCCGCGGTAGGCTATAAACCATACTCAAAAGAGGTGGTTTTAAAACCCAACAGCAGCATTACCCTGCTGGCTGAGCTTGAACCCGACAACATTGGAATTGAACAGATAGTTATTTCTGCCGACCGGAATTCCAAAAGCAGGAAACGTACCCCAACCATTGTAAACAGCATTAATCCGAAACTTTTTCAGCGCACCCAAAGCGTTACCCTAAGCGAAGGTTTGAACTTTTCACCAGGGCTTCGCATGGAGAACAACTGCCAGAACTGTGGATTTACACAGGTAAGGATAAATGGACTGGAAGGCCCCTACACCCAGATTCTAATAAATTCACGTCCGGTTTTCAGCGGACTGGCAGGTGTTTACGGACTGGAACTAATTCCAGCCAATATGATTGAGCGCGTAGAAGTTATCCGCGGAGGCGGTTCGGCTATGTATGGCAGTAATGCCATTGCCGGAACGGTAAATCTGATTACCAAAGACCCGATAGCCAATACATTTTCCGTTTCAGGTAATTATGGTTCGGTGGGGCAGGCAGAAGAACACAGTCCTGCCGGCGATTTTAGTCTGAACCTGAATGGCTCGTTTGTATCAGAGGATTACCGCACCGGGCTAACCATTTTCGGGTTTTACCGAAACAGAAACCCATTTGATGCCAACAGCGACGGCTTTTCCGAGCTGGCATCAATCGACAACAATACTCTCGGCGCCCGTTTCTACCAGCGCGTTGCCACACGCGGAAAACTAACCATGGACTATTTTCACATCAATGAATTTCGCCGGGGAGGAAACAAATTTGAGTTGCCGCTTCACGAAGCCGATATTGCCGAAAGTGTCGATCATGCCATTCATTCGGGAGCAGTAACTTTCGATTTGCTCAGGCACGATGCGGACAAATTTTCTGTTTACTTTTCTGCCCAGCAGGTTGGCAGAGACTCCTACTACGGCGCCAATCAGGACTTGTCGGCTTATGGCTCCACAACCGACTTTACCTATTCTGCCGGCATCCAGTACCTGATGCATACGAACTACCTGCTTTTTGCCCCCGCTGCCATAACAACCGGTTTGGAAACGGGCGGGAGCTGGCTGCAGGACGAAAAACTAGGGTATTACGACAAAGAAGAGGGAGTTCATTACGGTAATACATTGGTGGCCGACCAGCAGCTTTTCAATCAGGCAGCCTTCCTGCAATCTGAATGGAGCCTCAATGAGTGGGTGCTGACTGCCGGTGTTCGTTACGATCATTACGCGGTAACCGACCTCAATGGCGATAACAAAACGGTTTCGGGCAATGTGCTCAGTCCAAGGGTAAGCCTGCTGTATAACCTTGGAAGCAACTGGCAGGCTCGGGCAGGTTTCGCTAAAGGGTTCAGGGCGCCGCAAATTTTTGATGAAGATTTGCACATTGAAACCTCGGGTTCGAGGCAGGTACTTCACCGCAACGATCCCAACCTGAAACAGGAATCATCAAACAGCATGTCTGCCTCGTTAAACTATACTTTCGACCAGGGGAAATGGCAATATCAGGTTTTGGCCGAAGGTTTTTATACTTCTTTAAAAAATCCGTTTGCCAATGAGTATGGAGAACCAGACGAAAATGGTGTGGTGGTTTATACCCGAACAAATGCCGAAGAAGGAGCAAGCGTTCGGGGTATTAACCTGGAATTCAACGCTTCGCCCTCAAACCGCTGGCAGTTTCAATCAGGTTTTACCCTGCAGAAAAGTGCATACAAAGAACCGCAGGAGTTTGATGAAACCCGGTTTTTCAGGTCACCCGACAGCTATGGTTTTTTAAGCACGAATTTTCAGCCATCGCCGCGTTTTAGCATATCAGCAACAAGCACTTATACAGGAAAAATGCTGGTTCCCTACTTCGGACCGACCCTTGCCAATCCGGAGGCCGGAGTGTTGCGCAAATCGCAGGCTTTTTTCGATGCCGGACTGAAAGCTTCATACACTATGAAAGTAACCAGCCAGGTGAACATGGAATGGAACGCCGGTGTGAAAAATATTTTTAACTCTTATCAGTCCGATTTCGACTCGGGAATTGACCGCGATCCGGCTTACATTTACGGACCAAATACACCACGAACCATTTACTTTGGAATTCGTATCGGAAGTCTGTTGTAACAAAGGCTGTACATAGATTTTAAGAGTTGCCGGAATACCGGTGACCTTTTTTTATTTGCGGCAGTCAAAAGATTATTAATTTTACAGCGTTTATACGTAGTAAAATAATGGAAATGAATGAACAGGATTTACAAAAAAAGATAAAGGCAAAAGACCTGAGGAACAACATCATTGTGGCTGTGCTTTCAGTTATTCTTGTGACACTGGGCGTTTTGTATTTTATTCAAAACCGTGAACACCAGGGAATTGTCAGAGAATTGAATACTGAAAAGGATGCCATTCAAAACGAATTGAATACGCTTATGGTAAGTTACGATTCGCTTGAAACCGAAAACGATACCATAAACGAACAGCTTTTTGTAGCCCAAACTAAGGTAAAAGACCTGCTGCTGGAAATTGAGCAGACAAAAAAGGTAAGCCTCGAGAAAATCAATTCTTACCAAAAACAGGTGACCACCCTGCGTGAAATTATGCGCGATTTTGTGGTGCAAATCGACTCGCTGAACCGCAGAAACCAGGAACTTCTGGCTGAAAACCTGGAAGTAAAGGAACAGTTCAGGCGGGTGGAAACCGAAAAGCAGCAGCTAAGTGAGGAAAAGGTACGCCTGGAACAAAACCTGCAGCGGGCAGCTGTCCTTCAGGTGCGCGAAATAACCGTTGAAGCACTGAACAGACGCGACCGGGAAACCCGGTTTGCCAACAGGGCCGAACGCATTCGCATCTATTTCATCATCAGCGAAAACGTAACAGCCAGACGGGGAACCAAAAATATCTATGTCCGAATTATGCGGCCCGACCAGCTTTTGATGAGCAAATCAGCCGACAACCTGTTTCCGTTCGAAGATTTACGCATTCAATATTCCGCCATGCGCGAAGTGGTTTACGAAGGGCACGACCTTCCGGTGGCCATTTTCTGGGACAATACCAACGAGCCGGAGCTTATGCCCGGCGAATATACGGTCGATCTTTTTGCCGACGGGCACAATATTGGAACTGCCACTTTTGAACTTCGGTAGTGCCTTTTAAGCATGCATAAAAATAGGCTCGGTAACCTGCGAAAGTTCTGTCAGTTTTGCGGTTTCTTCGGAGGTAATGTCTCCAAAATCGTTCATAAATTCCAACGCTTTTAAAAACAGGGTGTTTTTCCCCGGCGGAACAGCAGCTGTTACATTCTTCGACAAGGTATATTTCAGTGCCATTTTCATGATGTCCTCATCCAAAATAGGCCGGTACCACACATTTTTATACAACTTTTGTTCGCCGTCTTTCAACCGTGTCAGTGCCATGGCTTTCAGTGCCAGAATACCCATCTCCTGCCTTTCGGCTTCGGCATACACCTGTGGGCCAAAGTTTCCTGCATTCCAGCAGGCAAAATTGAGCGGGAACAGAATGGAGTCGAAGGCATAATTTTTCATAGCCAGCATGGCGGCATCCACCGAGTGGGCTGAAAACCCCAGGTGTTTCACTTTTCCCTCTTCCTTTGCTTTTACAAAAACCTCCATGGCACCGCCCGGAGCAAACACCTTTTCAACATCCTCAACCGAAGTGAGTGCATGCAACTGATACAAATCGAAATGGTCGGTCTGCAGCAGCCGGAGCGAATTTTCCAATTCCCTTCGGGCGCCTTCTGCATCGCGCTCGCCGGTTTTGCAAGCCAGAAAACAATTGTTACGGTAAGGCTTCAACGCGGGGCCAAGCCGCTCTTCGGCATTCCCATACGACGGAGCAATGTCGTAGTAATTTACGCCCAACTCGTAAGATTTGGCAACCAGTTCGTTGGCAAAGTCCTGCGGATTATCGTTCAGCATAATTCCGCCAAACCCAATAATGGACAACTTTTCACCTGTTTTCCCGAGAACCCTGCGCGGAATCTCATAGGAAGGTGAAAAATTATTTCCAAAACTTCGGATGGCGGGAATGGTAAGCGCAATTGTTCCCAAAGCACTGTTCCTGATAAATTTTCTTCGTTTCATGATTTCCGGATTTAATATTCTGCTTAAATATAGTGAATTCTGTTTAGATAGATAGAATAGATTCAGTTACCCAACGAAAAAGGTGCTCTTGTGCGAACACCTTTTCAATGCGGTTAACCCAGGCCTAATCCTTTCCGTGATACTTGAAAGATACTTTCAGTTTAACCCGGTAGTACTGAATTTTGCCTTCGTGCAGGTGCATGTCCATTTGGCAAACTTCGGCAATGCGTAAATCGTCAAGCGACTCGGAAACACGGCTAATGGCATTTTGTGCAGCCTTCTCCCACGATTCGGGACTGCTTCCCACTACTTCAATAATTTTATAAACACTGTCTGGCATAATTTTAAAATTTTAAGGTTAAAAAATACGGATTGTTTTCTTGTACGAACCTGCCTGACAAATGGTTTAGGTAATTGCAAATTAATGTACGAAAAAAAGCAAACAATCAACCAAATTCATTGCTTCAGAAATAAAGAATCGGCAGAAAAATCCATTACATATTTCACAACGCCTCTGTAGTCCTGAATTCCCTGTTCAATTTTATTGCTTTTCAGGTACGCATCATTTACTTTGCCTGCCGCCTGGTCGATTTTTTCTACCCGCAGCTCCAGCCAGTGTTTCCTTATTTTCTGAAGGTCGGCCACAACCGGTTCATCGAGTTTGGCCACTATTTCCGAAAATTCTGCAAGCCGGCTTCCTTGGTTTATAAAATACCTGAGAATAACCAGATTTGCCGAGTATCGCAAATGTTTGGAGTTGCTTTGGGAACAAACCAGCCAGGCATAAAAATTGGCTTCAGCTTCGCTGGTAATTCCCAGTTGGTGAGCCTTTTCGTGTGCTAAAACAAATGGATATTCCTCCGGCAGGTTGTAACTGTTTACATGCACCTCGTTAAAAAAAGGCCCGTAATAACCCGATATGCCTGCCTGAGCGAAAAACCGGCTGAATGTAATTGGCTTGGCTCTTCTCTTCCCTGCCGGATAAGGAATTTTCAGCCTGGAGGCCCACTGCCGGTATGAAGCCTCTGTCAGGCTGTCAATCTCTTCTTTTTGAATGTCTTCAAAACCGGTGTAAGCAGCATTAATTTGAAAGACCAGGTTTTCAAAAACATACAGAAATTCATCTGTATCGGCCACCTGCCCTGCTAAGTCAAGTCGTTGGTTTAGCCCGGGCCGGAAATAGTTAAAACCCCATAAAAGATAGAAAGCCATGTAAACGGCTGCCAAAACATTAATGGCAATCTTTCCCACAATTTTTCCTGAAATTTTTTTAAAAATAACCAACACAATCAAAATAATTGGCAGCAAAGCAAGTACGACGTAAAAAATATCGGAAAGTGAAAATGGAAACAGACTGCTTACCGATGAAAGAATTGTGGCAAGAAGAGGATAAATGCCTGTAGCATAATATTTTTCAACCCATTCGGGATGTTGTGCCAGCAGTTCGGTAAGCAAAAAAATGCCCAAGGCCATTGCAGGCAAAATGAGCCAGCGTGGAAACCGGTATGCGGATGAATTGAAAAACATGGGGTCAAAAATATGAATTTACCGACAGAAATTAATTTGTATTGATTACCAAAACCATCCTTTTTGCTATTATTGCAAATATCATTTTGAATTATTAACAGATGTTTATTAAAATTAGTTTATTTATTTTGGCCGGAGTTCTTTTTATAACCCCATCTGACGAAAAAGAAGTTTCAGAAAAAAAAGTGACGGAGATACATGAGAAAGCGTTAACGGTTGATACGCATGTGGATACACCTATGTTCATGGTGCGCGAAGGATTTGATGTGGGAAAAAGAAATGAACCTCCCCGCAGCCGTGTAGATTTTGTACGTATGAAAGAAGGTGGCCTCGATGCCATATTCTTTGCAGCCTTTACCGGTCAACGCGAACGCACTGCCGAAAATACCGAAGCAGCCTACCGGCTGGCACACCAGATGATTGATTCTACTTACGCTGCCTGCGACAGGTATCCCGATTTGGCCGAAATAGCCACAACATCTGCCGATGCAGAACGCCTGGAAAACCTGGGAAAAAGAGCCATCTACATAGGTATGGAAAACGGGTTTCCGCTGGGAACCGACCTGAACCGGGTAAGCGAATTTTATGAACGTGGTGTGAGGTACATCACGCTTAGCCATTCCCGGAACAACGAAATCTGCGATGCATCCACCGATGCCAACGGCCCGGAACACAACGGGCTAAGTGCGTTTGGGAAAAAAGTAGTGCATGAAATGAACCGCCAGGGAATGATGATTGACGTATCGCATATTTCCGACAAGGCTTTTTACGATGTAATGGAGTTAAGCAAGGCACCGGTAATTGCCTCCCACTCCAGCATGCGTGCCATTGCCCGTCACCCGCGAAACCTCACCGACGATATGCTGAAAGCACTGGCCCGAAACGGTGGTGTTATTCAGATTTGTCTGCTCGACGACTACGTAAAAGACCCGGACACAACAACGGTTCGGTACAAAAAAATGACAGAGCTGCGAAAAATATACAATGCAGAGTTCGAGTCGATGAGTGATGAAAAGAAAGAAGCATTTCGTGATTTGTGGCGCCAAACCCAGGAAAAATATCCCAAAGATCTGCCAACGGTTGCCGATTTGGTGGATCATATCGACCATGTAAAAAACCTGGTGGGAATAAATTATGTGGGCATTGGCAGCGATTTTGACGGCGGTGGCGGACTGGCCGATTGTGAAGATGTGAGCCAGTTTCCCAATATCACCCGCGAAATGCTGAAGCGTGGCTACACCGAAGAGGAAATTCTGAAAGTGTGGGGCGGTAATTTCTTCAGAGTTTTCAGGGAGGTGGAGGAGTTGGCGGAAAAATAAATCATGTCAAAAATAATTTTCGGAAAAAATGAAGTTTTTTTTGAACCTTTTTGCAACTGCTGCGTTTAACTGATATACTTAGCTCACTACACACAAAGGTTTGGTTTTTGGTTTAGTTTAGGTTTAGGTTGATAGAGAAAAGGCCGGTTGTTGAACCGGCCTTTTGTTTTTTATCGTTTCATTATTCCGTAGCAAATAATTTTCAGAATAATATCCACACTGCGCTCCAGGTTTACAGCGCCGTAATTGCCGGCAGAAAGGGGCATTTCCAGTCCTTTTATAGCTGTGGTAATGCCAATGGCAACCAGATTAAAGTCGTAAATCTCAAACTCGTTTTTACGCACACCTTCAATAAGAATTCGCTTTATCATACGGATTTCATCCTGCTCGTAGCGACGTTTTACCTCTTCGATGAATTCAAGGGCAGTAACATCGTTTTCAATGGCATGGTAAAAATTGGCCAGATTACGGAAAGTAGTCAGCTTGGTAAGAATGTAATCGCGCAACTTGTCCACCGGATCGGTATTTCGGTTAATCACAATTTCCAGCTCATGCGCCAGAATTTCCACCTCCTTCATAATTACTGCCTGAAACAAATCTTCCTTGCTGGCAAAATAGTAGTAAAGCGAACTTTTCCCTTTTCGCACGGCATTGGCAATGTCGTCGAGCGTTGTTTTCCGGTAGCCGTATTTACTAAATATTTCGCGTGCTATTTTCAGGATGTTTTCCCTGTTGAGGTCTCTTTTTGTACCGTTTTCAGTGTTGGTCTGCATTTTAATTCCCCCTTTTGATGCATTTAAAAAAGTAAACAAATATAAATATTTATTTTACTCAATACACATTTTTATTTTTCGACTAAATAAGGCGACCCTATCCCAAACCAATTTTAAGCCCTTTAAAATCAGGGAATCCATCCGTTTAACTTTCTGAACCTTCGGGTTCTGTATTATTTACCAGTTTAAAATCGAGCTGCTTTTTTTCCAGGTTGGTGCGCCAGATTTTCACCGTTATTTCATCGCCCAACTGGTACTCTTTGTGTTTATGCCGGCCTACCAAAGCATAATTTTTTTCATCGAAAATATAAAAATCGTCGTCCAGTTCGCGAATGGGAATCATGCCTTCAATTTTGTTTTCCAGTTCCACATAAATTCCCCAGTCGGTAATTCCCGAAATCACTCCCGGATACACTTCTCCCACATGTTCCTGCATAAATTCAACCTGCTTGTATTTTATGGATGCCCGTTCGGCATTGGCAGCGCGGGCCTCCATGTCGGATGAGTGGCGGCATAGGTCTTCGTATTTTTGTTCGCTTGCCGAACGTCCGTCTTCCAGGTATTTTTCCAGCAGGCGGTGCACCATCATGTCGGGATACCGGCGGATGGGCGAAGTAAAATGGGTGTAATGGTCGAATGCCAAACCGTAATGACCTATGTTCCGTGTGGAATATGCGGCCTTGGCCATGGTTCGGATGGCCAGTGTTTCAACCACATTTTGTTCCTTTTTGCCTTTTACATGAACCAGCAGGTTGTTCATTGAACTGGAAATGGTTTTTGCAGACTGGAGCTGAATGCCATAACCAAACCGGCTGATAAATGAATTGAATGACTCCAGCTTGTCGGGGTCGGGTTTGTCGTGAATGCGGTAAACAAACGTTTTTGACTTTTTCCTGCCTTTGGTTTTACCAACGAATTCGGCCACTTTTTTATTGGCCAGCAGCATAAATTCCTCGATGAGCTGATTGGCTTCTTTTGCTTCCTTAAAATAAACCGAAAGCGGTTTCCCTTTTTCATCGATGTTGAATTTAATTTCAACACGGTCGAAGGCAATAGACCCGTTTTTAAACCGGTCGGCACGTAGTTTTTTGGCCAAATCGTTCAGTTTCAAAACTTCTTCATCAAGCTCACCTTTACCGGTTTCAATAATTTCCTGGGCATCTTCGTAGGCAAACCTTTTGTTGGAATGGATTACTGTTTTTCCAAACCACTGTTTTACCACTTTCCCCTCATCGGTTAATTCAAAAACAGCAGAGAAACAGAGTTTATCTTCGTTGGGTCGCAGCGAGCACACTCCGTTGGAAAGGCGCTCGGGCAGCATGGGCACAACGCGGTCAACCAGGTAAACTGAGGTCGCTCGGATTTGAGCTTCGGTTTCCATTAGCGAATTAGTTGTAACGTAGTGCGTTACATCGGCAATATGAATTCCCACTTCCCAGTTGTTGTTTTCGAGTTTTCGCAACGAAAGGGCATCGTCGAAGTCTTTGGCATCGGCCGGGTCGATGGTAAACGTGGTAACATTGCGAAAATCCCGTCGCTTTTTGTATTCTTCCTCAGGAATTTCAAACGGAATTTTTTCGGCCACCTTATCCACTTTCTCAGGAAATTTGTGGGGCAGTTCAAACTCGGCTAAAATGGCATGCATTTCGGCGTCGTTGTTGCCTGTATCGCCCAGCACTTCGGTAATTTTGCCGAACGGACTGCGCGCTTTGGGTGGCCATTCTGTAATTTCAGCAATGGCTTTTTGCCCGTCTTTGGCGCCGTTCAGGTTTTCTTTGGCAATAAAAATGTCGAATCCCACTTTTCCGGCAGGTAACAAAAAAGCAAAGTTGCGCGACATTTGTACGGTTCCCACAAAAATGGTTTTGGCCCGTTCCACAATTTCAGTCACCTCGCCTTCCAGATCGTGTTTTTTGCGGCGGGCATACAAATGCACCCGCACCTTGTCGCCGTCCATGGCATTGTTCAGGTTGTGCGCCGAAACCAGAATAGGACGATCCACCTCATCGCTGTTGATGTATGCAAATCCCTGCCGTTGCAATTCAACCACTCCGCAAACGGTGCCGGTTTTGGCTTTCAGCCGGTACCGCCCACGCGAAATTTGCTCGAGGTATTCATCCTCCTTCATCTCCTCGAGGGCAACGTTAATGAGTCGCCTTCCTTCGGAATCTTTTATGTCCAGCCACGATGAAATTTGCTTGTAATTCACCACCCTTGCCGGCTCTTCATACAATATGGAAAGGATAGCGTTTTTAAGCTTTTTCTTATTAAATACAACTGAATTTTTCAGCTTTTTGCGTTCTTTCTTTTTTCTTTTTGCCATTTGGTTTTTATTTAAATCTTTGGCAATTTAGTTCATTCTATTCAACTAAACTGAATTTTTAACTTAATCTTTTATAAATTTCCAAAAGCTTCTTTGATTTATTTAACAACCCCCTACCTGCATTCTTTGCAGGAATTTGTATGTTTGTGGTTCGTTTTTAGGAAGAATGAAAATACTCGATAAGTTACCATATTTTATTGTGGCAGGGTTTGCCTGGGTTGTAATTGTTTCATCGTGTGCCAACCAGGGAATGCCCACCGGCGGCCCGCGCGATACCATTCCACCGGTGTTGGTTGGAACGCATCCGGCCTACAAAGCCCTGAATTACGACGGAAATGAAGTTCGGCTTACGTTCGACGAATTTATTATTCCCGACCAGGTCTCAGAGATGCTGGTGGTTTCGCCGCCGCTGGAAAAGCGACCGACCATCCTCACCAAATCGAAAACACTGATTGTGCGCTTTACCGAAGATTTGCGCGACAGTGTAACCTATTCGCTCGATTTTAAAAATGCCATTGTGGACAACAACGAACGAAACCCCATGGACAACCTGCGTTTTTCCTTCAGCACTTACGACCAGCTCGATACACTTAGGGTTGCGGGAAAGGTAATTGACGGATTTAACCTGGAACCGGCGGAAAATACATTGGTGATGCTGCATAAAAACCTGCACGATTCGGCGGTTTATACCCTTCGTCCCGACTATATTGCCAAAACCGATGAAAACGGCATGTACCTTTTCGACAATCTTCCTGAAGGAAAATACCACCTGTTTGCATTGAATGACCTGAACAACGATATGCGTTACAACGAAGGAGCCGAAGAAATTGCCTTTCACGACACACTGGTTGTTCCCTCGGCCGAATACCACGCAGAAGCCGATACACTTGCCTCCGGAGCCGATTCACTGCTCATCGCTGGCCATATTCATTTTTTACCCGGGCCCATTTACCTGAGGCAATTCACCGAAAAAATATTTGAACAATACCTGAAAACTTCGAGGCGCGATTCGCGGTACCAAAACACATTCGTTTTTAACGAACCGGTGAGCGATACATTTAATATTCAGCTTATTGATACCATTGTACCGGATTGGTATGTACTGGAACCCAACGAGAAATTCGATTCACTTACCGTTTGGATTGCAGACACAACACTGGCTGCAAGTGAAAACATCAGAATGGAGATCTCCTATTTTCAACTTGATTCTTTAAGCGAAATTTACCTGCATAAAGACACGCTCGACATGAGTTTTACGGAAAGAGAGGACGATTCACGACGGAGGAGAAGAAGTGCCAGAGCCGAAGATGACGAAGAGAAAGGGCCGCCACCAGTGCCTCAGTTTAACTGGGAAACAAACCTGAGCACTTCCGGATTCGACCTGAACAGGGACATTATGCTGACAGCGCCGCATCCAGTCAGGAACATCGATCCGGCGGCCATAAAGATTTACCTGGCGGAAGATACGCTCAAAACTCCGCTCAATGTGAAATTTGAACGCGACTCGCTCTCACTACGGGTCTTCCGGCTGGCTTTCCCGTGGGAAAGTGAAACCACTTACACCCTCGAAACCGACTCGGCTGCCAGTATAAATATTTACGGGATTACCAGCAAGGCACTCTCTTCTACATTCAGAACCCGTTCTTTGGATTATTACGGAACAATTAACCTGGAAATAACGGGGGTTGAAGGGCAGATGCTGGTGCAACTGTTGCAAAACAACGATGCTGAAAACGTTCTCAGGGAAAGTATAATATCGGAAAACCAGACGGTTGTTTTCGATTACCTGGCGCCGGAAAAATACAAGGTGAAAGTAATTTACGATGAAAATAAAAACGGCAAATGGGATACAGGCAGCTTCCAGGACAAATACCAGCCCGAAAAAGTAGCTTACATCAATGAAGTGATTAAGGTAAGGTCGAACTGGGATAGTAATCTGAGCTGGATTCTGGAACACGACCCTACCTTTACGAAGGATATACGCGACAGGGAACTGGAAGAGCAACAAAGAAAAGAAGCCGAAGAAAAAGCCCGCCAGGAACGTGAACAGGAGCTTACCCCCGGCGTACAGCAGGATCAAAACAATATGTTTATGCCCGGCGGTACAACCTCACCAGGGGGAGTTCAGCCCATCAGAAGATAATTGTCTGTTTATCAAACAAACGGTAAACTAATTCGTTTTAACTGAAAAACAAAATAAGTTGGTTTCAATCAGAATTTTCTGTAAGTTTGATTGGTGTAAAATTTTGTGGTATGTTTATAACTATCAATTATTAATCGGGCTGCTATGCAAAAAACAAAAAATCCACTCATCTTTATCGTACAAGACAGTGTAATCTATAAAGACCTGATTGCTGGATATTTACAGCAACACAAATTCACGAATCTGAAAACGTTTAAAACCGGAGAAGAGTGCCTGAAAGCCATTCACCAAAAACCGGATATCATTGTTTTGGACTATTCTTTCGAAGGGATTACCGGGTTGGAACTTATGAGGAAAGTTCAGATTGATCATCCTGAAATCGATTTTATCTTTTTGAGCGGCCAAAACGATGTGGAAGTTGCTGTGAAAATTATGAGAAAGGGGGCAGCCGACTACATAGTGAAAAATGAAAAAGCACCCGAGAGCCTGGTCCATTCCATTCAGTATCTTATTTCGGCTACCCGAACCAAAAAAGTGAAAAAAGGGTTCCAAATTGGGGTTGTCGGCTTCTTCATCATATTGTTTTTAACCATTATGATCATTATTTTAATGACCATATTCCTGGAAGATTTTAACCTTTAGTTTTTATGAACGGTTCAAAGTCATTCCCTTTCAATTTTTCCTTTTAACATTTGCCTTGTTTTACTACCTTGCGCCCTTCAATTTTTAAAATGAATGGCAATGGGATTTGTATCGGTTATTAAAAAATACAACACAACATTTTGGGCAGCCAATGTTATCGAACTTTTTGAACGTTGGGCGTGGTATGGTTTTTATATGGCTTTTGCGCTTTACCTGGTAAATTCAAAAGACACTGGCGCACTGGGGCTCACCCAGGCACAAAAGGGAATTATTATGGGCACAGGCTCCATGCTGCTCTATTTTTTACCGGTAATAACCGGCGCCATTGCCGATAAAGTGGGCTACAAACGCATCCTGTTCCTCTCCTTCACAGTTTACATTACCGGATTTTATATGATTGGCAGTTTTGAGACTTTCGGCTGGATGTTTTTTGCGTTTATCTGGACCTGCATTGGCGGAGCGCTTTTTAAACCCATTATTTCGGCCATGATAGCAAGAAATACTACAGAAGAAACTTCCTCCATCGGATTCGGGATTTTTTACATGATGATTAACATTGGTGGGTTCATAGGCCCGTTTATTGCCGGTGTACTCATGCAGAAATCATGGGATTTTGTATTCTACATGTATATCATCACTATGTCCGTCAATTATTTTATTACTGCGTTTTTCTTTCGTGAGCCTGTTGTTAAGGAAAAAGGAACCTCGCTGCTGAAAAGCATTGGAAATGCCTTTGTAAATATTGGCATTACGCTTCAAAACTGGAAGTATGTTTTATTTCTGATTATTATGATTCTTTTTTGGACTGCGTTTAACCAATTGTATTATTCCTTCCCTGTTTTTGTTGACCAGTGGGTGGATACTTCTGCGTTGTACGATGGTATTCATTCCATCTGGCCCTGGCTGGCCGAGGCAATTGGAACGCCCGAAGGAACCATTACGGCTGTAACCCTTGGGAGTATGGATGCCTTTTTTATCATTGTTTTCCAGCTTATGGTTTCAGCTTTTGTGATGCGTTTTCGTCCATTGGCTGCCATGATGGGTGGAATTTTGGTACTGGCAGGAGGACTGGGACTGATGTTCTCGAACCAAAACAGCTGGCTGATTCTGTTGGGAATACTGGTTTTTGCTTTGGGCGAAATGGCCAGTTCACCAAAATTCACCGAATATGTAGGCCGCATTGCTCCTGAAGATCAAAAAGCGTTATATATGGGAACCTCTTTCCTTCCCATTGCTGCCGGGCATCAGTTGGCCGGCTGGCTTTCAGGCGGCGTTTACGAGCGCATTGCCGATGATATTTCTTTATTAAAACTGGAGGTGGCCAAACGTGGTTTATCCATACCCGAAATTTCCGATACATTCAGTAAAAATGATTTTATTGCAACAGCAGCAGAAAAAATGGGAATGACCACACAGGAACTTATTCAATTTTTATGGACAACTTATAGCCCTTCAAATATTTGGTATGTATATTCCGGAGTTGCTGTTTCGGCAGTAATTTTATTGTGGATATACAACCGGTTTATTCTGGAGAAATAAGAAGAAGATATCTCCAGGGTTTGCTTACCCATGGTTCGCCGGCATAATTTATACCCACACGGGGAGCCGTTTTAGTAGCAACTGGTTTTTCTGAATTTTCAACCCAGATTCTGTTTGAAGTGAACAGGTTTTCGCCATAAAATGATTTGTCCAATCGAAGTGCCTTGCCCACCCGTCCGGGACCATTAATATCTTGCAGTCCGCGGATTAAAACCGCCGAGGCATCGTCTTCTTTTCCTGTAACAATATTCAGTAACCAGTGAATGCCATAAACCAAATAAACGTAAACCAGGCCCCCTTCGCGAAACATTACCTCGGTGCGGGGTGTTTTCCCCTTGATGGCGTGGCAGGCCAGGTCGCCATCGCCGCTGTATGCTTCCACCTCGGTGATGATGAAGCGATACAAATGACCATCATCAAACTTACGAACGAGAATTTTCCCCAGCAATTCAGGGGCAACCTCTAAAACATCACGCTGAAAAAACCCGGCCGGCAAACGCGATTTCATCCCCATTTTATTTTTCGGGTTGAATTTTTCGCTTTCGGAATTGCATAAAACCGTAACCAGCTATGGCCAAAATCAGCAGTAGCGAACTTGCCAGTGAAACTTTGTTTCCCATGTAATACGATTTGGGTTCAAACCTGAATTCGATAGTATGCCGGCCAGCCGGTACAATCATGGCGCGCAATACATAATTCACCCTGAAATGGGGAACCAGTTCGCCGTCAATGTAAGCATTCCATCCTTTATCGTAGTATATGTCTGAAAAAACGGTAAACTGGTGGCTGGTGGCATTATAATCATATTTCAGGTAATTGGGCTGGTATTCGGTCAATTCGATTTTTCCCATCCGATCTTTGGCCACGGTGACACCTTGCACATGCTCAATAAACCGCTGGTCAACAATGGCTGTTTCCGCCGGATTAAATGTTTCCATTGCCTTAATTTCATCATCGGCGTTTCCTACCATTTTAAAATCCGATACAAACCACGCATTTCCCAACGGATGTGGATTACGAATGGGCGCCTGGTTTAAATCGAAAAGAATGTATCGTGTATTCAGCATATTTATCACCGGCAACTGCCTGAAAACCGAATCAATGGAAGAACCAGCCTGCAAACCGGTAACCATTTTTTGCATTTCGGGCTGCAAATGATGTTCGATAATTTCCTGGTACCGGCGTAGTTTGGCCGCGTGGTAACCGCCCACATTTTTGTGGTAATACGACGCCCGGGCATCGTTAAACGGATTTTGCAATGGTAAAACCCGGTAATATAAATCATCATCAGCTAAAATGGCCTGATCAGCCGGCATCATCGGGAACGGATTTTCGGTCTGGCGGGCAGGGACAAAGTGATCGTTGTTGAGGTAACGTTTGTCCACCGTCCACAAATCAACTAAAATGAGAACTCCCAAAATGGCAATAAACGGTGTCGTTTTTATTTTTTTGAGGTGCCACAGATACAAAGCACCGGCAGCCAGGGCAATAAACAAAAACGAACGGAACGCATCTGCCCTGAACATGGATTTCCGGTCGACAATTACGCTGTCCATCAGCCAGTCAGGGAACCGCATGGCGTCGAAAGCATTGGTAAAACTGCCTGAAATTCCCGGAATTGCTGCAAAAAGCAACGAAAGTCCGCCGGTAGCAATAACCGACCATTTTAATCCATTCAACCATACTTTTTTATCTACTTTACCCATGAGAATATCGTTTAACGCAATTATTCCCAGTAGCGGCATGGTAAATTCAGCAATTACCAGTGTCATGCTGGGCGCCCTGAATTTGTTGTAAAACGGCAGGTAGTCGAGCAGAAAACTGGTAAGCCACATGATGTTTCCGCCCCAGGACAATACAACAGAAACTATAGTGGCTGAAAGAAGCCACCACTTCATTCTTCCTTTCACCACAAACAAACCAAGCACAAAAAGGAAAACCACAATGGCACCCACATAAACCGGTCCTGAAGTTCCTGGTTGACCGCCGTGGTACATGCTGACTCCCTGAATCACTTGCCGCGGGTTTTGCACGCCCTGGCGCTGCAAAGTCCTGTAACTTTCCGAGTCAATGCCCGGATTTATCTGACTACCGCCTCCTTTAAAATTGGGAATAAGCAATGTAAAAGTCTCGTCGATGCCATAACTCCATTGCACCACGTAGTCCTTGTCCAGACCACTGGTTTTGTTTTCGTTATCCGATGTCAGCTCCGACGGCCCGCGGATAGTATATTTGGAGTATTCCCAAGTGGTGTAAAGGCGCGAAAAGTTCATACCCACAGCCAAAATTGCTCCGGCCAGCAAAAACAAAAAAGCTTTGAAAAAGGCAGGCAATGTTTTCTCGCGAATGGCAAAAATCAGTTCGACCAGGCCAAGGATAGCAATCATCAAAAACCCGTAGTAGGTAATTTGCAGGTGCCCCGAGAGTAATTCCAGCGAAAAAGCTGCAGAAAATAGCAGGGTTCCAGCAAGCGGTTTTCCTCTGAAAGCCAGCAAAATCCCGGCAATGGTAGGTGCCAGCCAGGCAATGGCATTGGCTTTCGAAATGTGCCCGGCACCCAGAATAATCAGAAAATAGGATGAAAAGGCAAATGCTATTGCGCCCGCTACACTCAGCCACCGATTCACTTTCAGGCTTCGGAGCAAAACAAAAAAGCCAATGAGGTACAAAATAAGAAATGAAGCTGTTGAAAAGGTTCTTCGAATGGGCGTTGTAATGTGGCGCCCCAGGTTTCCGGGATAAATCACAGAAATCATGTAACCGGGCATACCGCCAAACATGCTGTTGGTCCACACAGCCTCCTCTCCGGTTTCTTCCCGGTAATCGGCCAACTCTTTCGACATGCCTTTGAAATGCATGATGTCATCCATTTCCAGCGTTTTACCTTCAAGAATCGGAAACATGTAAGCATACGCCAAAACAATAAAAAACAGGATTATTCCCAAATACATAAAAAGTTTACGGAAGCCGTTTATCTTTGCCATAAATTTTTTCTATAAATTTTAATGTGAACAAAAATAGGGATTAAAAAAAATCTGGCAGCATAAATGGGAATAATCATTAAACAAAGTATCAAAGGGAGCATCTGGTCGTATTTGGGTGTGGCCGTTGGCTTTGTAACTACTGCCTATCTTTTTCCCAATTATTTGACAACCGATACGATTGGACTTTTTGGGCTGTTAGTTGCATGGTCAGTAATCTTTGCACAATTTTTTTCATTGGGAATCAATGGGGTAACAGCTCGTTTATTCCCGTATTTTCGCAATAAAAGAAGTGGGCATAACGGTTATTTGTTTCTTACATTTATTGTAATGCTGATTGGATTTGTATTATTTTTAGTCACATTTTTTATTATATCTCCCTGGTTAATCAAAAACAATATCGAGGAATCCGGCTTGTTCTCGGAGTATGTTTGGTTACTCATTCCGTTAACTTTCTTTACACTTTTATTTAATGCGCTTGATAGTTTTAACAAGTTACTTTATGATGCTGTTTTCGGTACTTTTTTAATTGAATTTCTGCAGCGGTTATTAATTATTTCGGTAGTTATTTTATTTATTTTCGGAATAATCAACCTTTCTCAATTGATAATATCCTATGCTGGTGCTGTAAGTGCTAAGGGAGTTGTTATTTTCTTTTATTTGTTATTAAAAAGAGAGATAAATATAAAACCCAAATTGAATTTCATAGATAAAAAACTTAAGAATGAAATGATTAGCGTGGCATTTTTTAGTATTCTTACCGGAATAGGAGGTCACGTTATATTTAATGTCGATAAAATTTTAGTGAATCATTTTTTGGGTCTTAGTTCAACTGGTATATATACTATTGCATCATTTTTCGGTATGCTTGTGCTATTGCCATCACGCACATTACTGCGTATTTCAGGAACACTTATTGCCGAAGCCTGGAAACGTAACGATGTTGAATATATTTTTGATATCTATAAACGTAGTTGCCTGAATCAATTTATTATAGCAGCCTTTTTATTTGGGGGCATCTGGATTAACATTGACAATATTTTAGTTATTCTTGGAGAAAATTATGAGACGGGAAAGTGGGTAATTTTTTTTATTGGATTAGGAGCACTCATTGATATGACAACGGGCGCCAACGCAATAATTATTGGTTATTCAAAATACTTTAGAATGACATTATGGTTTTTGCTGATTCAGATTGCTATTTTCTTTGTTGCTATTTTTTTATTTATACCTATGTGGGGGATTTCCGGAGCTGGAGCGGCAGTGGCAGTTTCATTCAGCCTGAATAATTTATTCCGATATTTATTTTTACGTATAAAATTCAAAATGCAACCTTTTGGGTTCAAATTTTGGTTTGTATTCATTTCCTGGGCAATAGCATATTTTACCGTAAAACTTATTCCACAACTTGATTTAGTCTGGGATATACTTTTGAGAAGTTCACTTTTTACAATTATATTTATTTCAATTGTTATTGGGCTTAATACTTCTTCTGATGTAAATGACATTTTGAAAAAACTTAAAAACTCTATTAAAACTTATCTGAAAAAATAAATTATCGGATTCACCAACTTTTTCTGCCTTTGAATAAATTCCACCACAATTTTAAATTTCTAAATATTGGGAAAATACCTAAATATTGGGTAATCCTCATCGCTATTTTTTTGAGGCCAGGGTTAACCGGAATCTGCAAAACCTCGGGCCAAAGTATTTCAATCATTTTTTTATACACAACGGGATTTTGTTTTCTGCGATATTTTTTAGGCAAACCATAAAGTGTTAGAATTAATTCACGGGAATTAAAAGGAGAAAAGACTTCAATACCATAAGCCCGGAATTCTGTTTTTGATTTAGCTACCCAATTTGCACAATTTTCCTCCCAATATAACATATCAAGAGTTCTGTATCCCATTTTTAAAAATAGGGATTTATTTTTTTTATACCATTTTTCATACTCATTTTCAACATACTTTAAGGATGGGTATTTTTGAATAAATGCGATTTTTTTCGGTGTTAAATTAAATACCTCATCAAATTCAAGCCTTACAATCTCACTTATATTCCCATTCAGGGTTAGTTTGCCTGGATGTTTTTTGTAAAAATAGTTAATGATGTATTCCAGATTTTTCTCTCTGTAAAATGAAATTGAGTTTTTCACTATTTCAATTTCCTGGCTATTTATATTTTTAGAATAATCTATTATTTCTATTGGTAAATTAAGCTTTGCCATTAATTTTCGGGGAGTCTTAATATCAAAGTGACGTGAGCCTTTTATATGTGTTTGCAAAACATAATAGACTATTTCATTTTTTAGACTTCTGCTTGCAGCCAACAATAATCTACTATCCCACCCGGCACTAACAGGAATCATTACCTTATATCGGTGATTTGCAGCTTTAATAAAATTTGCTATTATTTTGGAGCTTTTTTGTGAGGCTTCTGTCAAAGATGTTGGTTTAATTTTTTCACAAGGGAAAAATCTTACATTTTCACCAGTATTGATGTTTAAATAAAAATTCGGTTTCAACCTGTAAAGGCATTCATAATTAGTATCATCTAATATAAAGGCTTTTCTTTTTTTGAATGCATCAGATTTATAAAATTCTTTAAACAGGGGATTTTCTTTCTCTTTTACCGGGAAAAATTTACTGATTAATTTGTCTGTTGCACCCAAAGCAATTGTCTTATTTCCCTGCTTTAAATAATATAATTCTCTTTGCATGGATGTATCACCCAAAACAGATAAGGAATTATCTTTTTCACAATAATGGAATATTAAATAAGTACCGCCAAGTGAGAAAACATCTTCTGATTTAACTAAAGTTTTAAAAAACTCATATTTATTATTTAATTCGTAAGCAATTTCCTGATTAGATTTAGTAGGATGATGCGGGTTAAAGGTGTCTCCGATAATCACTAGCTGGCTTTTTGAATTTTTTGCAAAAGCTGTTTTAAGCGTAGGATGCAAATAAAAAAAATATTGACCAATTAATATTTGATTCCAATTAGTTAATTGACAGATTGATCGAGTGGCTATTAGAAATTGATTTTGAAAGAACTTAAAATCTAACTGCATAAACTGCATAATAACGAGGTGTAATATTTCTTAACAAGGGACGAAATCCAATTTTTTTAATGGGTGATTTCCATTTTTCCCGATGAATGATTTTCCATCCGCTTTTTTCGAGCAGCCAGTCAAACTGCCAGTCTTCGAATTCATGGTAGTGGCAATCCCATGAATCTTTCGGATTGCGGTATGCCGGGCTGAACCATAACCGAAGCGGTACAGTGGCAATCAGTTTCTTACCTGGAAGCATTTGAAGCAGAGGGAATGGCGATACAAGATGCTCAAGTATTTCAAAGGCTGTTACTACATCAACATCAAAGTTTTTAACTATTTCCGGATTTAAATCAAGATCAGTCTCTCCTGTGTTTTTAACTATAAACCCCTTATCCTTAATTATTTGCGAAAGTGGATTTTCGACACCTAAATCAAGTACTTTGCTCTTGGAACTTAGATTTTGCCGGTTAAAAAAGTTAATTGTTTTTTTATACCTGTTTAAAAGAATCTTATTGGGATTTTTATATGAATTAGTTACCATAATTAATTAAGATTTTTATATAGTGCTATTAGATTTTTTGATGTATTCTCCCAATTATAATTTTTAATAACGGCATTAAAACCATTATTTCCCCAATATTTTCTTTTAGAAGGATTATCAATAAGAAATTTAAGTTTTTCAGTAAAATCTCCCAAACTGTTATTACTATAAATAATTCCACATTCTGTTTGCTCAACTATGTTTTGAATATAATTGCAATTAGTTGCCAGAACAGGCTTTTTTGCCAGCATATAATGAAATATTTTGTTCGGCGAAGTATTGTCAGTATGTTCATTTTTTAAGTGTGGAATAACTGCAATATCTGATTTAAATAATAATTCCAAAACCATTTTATGTGGTTTCCACCCTAAAAAAAACACTTTTCCCTCCAGGTTTAATTCTTTAGTCAACTTTTTTAAAAAAGGCTCATTCCGGCCTTTTCCAATGATCCAGAATCTAAAATTATCTGGCAAATTCATTTTGGCCAGACCTTTTATAACTATGTCCAACCCTCTATGCAAAGTAATTCCTCCGGCATAATAAAGAGTTATATATTTTGGGTCGGGCTCAATATCTTTATTTTTTTCAAAGATATCTATATCAGACGTATTAGGGACAATTGCAATTTTTTCGTTTTTTACACCTTTGCTCAACAACCTCTGCTTCATTTCTTCTGCAACCACAATTAATCCATCAGCTAAAGAAGCGTATTTCTTTTCGTATTTCAACCATTGTTTTTGATTTGACAGAATTCTGCCTAAAAAAGATTTGGTGTGCGGAGATAAATCAAGCAGTACCGGCCAGTTCTCATGCAGGTCCAGAACAAATTTCATATTATACTTGCGACTAAGGCTGAATCCCACTTTTGCCAGTGGCAAATCATGAATATGGATTGTGTCAAATTTTTTTTTGCTTAATATGCTTTTTATGAAAACATCCCAAAAATTAAAATAGAAAGGAAACTTAAGTGCCCCAACAGAAGTTTTCGCTCTTAATTTTGAAATTGATTTTCTATAAATCTCTATTCCATTATAAACTTCATAAGATGCAGATTCTTTTGTAATACATGCCAACGATACATTATGACCACTTGTTTGCAAGGTTCTAATCTCTTTTGTAACTCTTTCATCTTCTGGATACTGATGTTCCAATACCATCAAAATATTCATAATTTTCTAATTAACTTCATCTTTCAATTCTAAAACAAAACTAATCCATTTAGTAATATAATTGATATGACAGGTTAAAAACATCTGAAGGTTCTTGTTTTGTAATTTTTAACTTTGTAAAAATTCAATTTAATATGAATAGTATAAAAATTATCTCAGTTGTCGGAGCCCGCCCCAATTTTATAAAAATAGCACCGTTTATTCGTGCGATAAATCAATACAATAAAAATAACCTAACTAATCAGGTTATCCACATTCTGGTACATACCGGCCAACATTACGACGATCGTATGTCGAAGGCTTTTTTCGAGTCGTTGGATATTCTTGAACCCGACATCAATCTGGGGATTGGTTCCGGTTCACATGCCGAACAGGTTGGAAATACCATGATTGCGTTTGAGAAAATATTGTTACAGGAAAAGCCTGATTGGGTGGTGGTGGTTGGAGATGTAAACGCTACTCTGGCTTGTTCTGTTACCTCCAAAAAATTAAACATCAAAGTTTGTCATATTGAAGCAGGCTTACGCAGCGGAGACATGACCATGCCCGAGGAAATTAACCGGCTTGTAACTGACCGCCTCAGTGACTTGCTTTTAACTCCAGACAAACTTTCCAGCGAAAATCTCAGAAAAGAAGGAATTTCAGAAAAAAAAATCAAATTTGTTGGCAATATCATGATTGATACGCTTATTAACAATCTTGAAAAAGCCTCAAAACTTGAAATAAGGGAAATCATTCAAAATAACCTTATTGATACAACAACTCAGAAAAGTGAAACAGAGAAAATATTTATTTCAAAAAAAATCAATGAAGGTTTTGCATTATTAACCATCCATAGACCATCAAACGTTGATAAAAAGGAAACCTTAGAACCTATCCTCGACTTTTTGATTGATGAAGTTGCAACAGAGATTCCCGTCATCTGGCCCATTCATCCCCGCACAAAAAAAATGCTTCACAAATTTGATCTGTGGCAAAAGATCAGAAATTGCCCAAATATTATTTTGCTTTATCCCGTTGGTTATCATGAAATGTTGCGTTTAAATAAAGATGCAAAAATAATGTTAACGGATAGTGGCGGACTTCAGGAAGAGTGTTGCGTTCTGGGAACTCCCTGTTTAACTCTCCGGTGGAATACTGAACGTCCGGTTACCCTCAAAGAACATGGGGGAGCAAGTGTTTTGGCAGGAAATAATGTTGAGAACATCCGGAAAGCTTTTCATAATGAATTAAAAGCAGGTCGGATACCTCAACAACCTGAACTATGGGATGGACAGACAGCCATGCGTTGTGTTGATGCCATAATAAACTATATCTAAGCTTTCGTTATTATTAATTGTTTGGTTGGCATAAAACTATAACTAATGGAAAAAATTCACATGTGCGACACCTACGGGCAGTACCTCACCATGAAAAATGAGATTGACGCTGCCATGCAGGAAGTAATAAAATCTACCCAATTTATAAAAAGCGGAAAAGTGCTGGAGTTTGAAGAGGAGTTGGCCAACTATCTTCAAACTAATGTAATTGCCTGTGCAAACGGCACCGATGCCCTGCAGATTGCCTTTATGGCGCTTGGCCTGCAACCGGGTGACGAGGTAATTACCACACCATTTACTTTTATTGCAACCGTGGAAGTGCTGGCGCTACTGGGGCTGAAACCGGTTTTTGTGGATGTTAATGCCGGAACATTCAACCTGAATGAAAATGAAGTTGAAAAAGTAATTACCAAAAAGACCAAAGCCATTTTGCCGGTTCACCTTTTCGGACAGTGTGCTCATTTGGAACCGATGCTCAAACTGGCTGAAAAACACAACCTTTTTCTGGTAGAAGATGCCGCACAAGCACTGGGAACCGATTACATTTTTAGCGACGGTACACGAATGAAAGCCGGCACCATCGGGCACGTCGGGTGCAATTCATTTTTCCCGTCGAAAAACCTGGGGGCTTTTGGCGACGGCGGGGCCATTTTTACAGGTGATGAAAAACTGGCGGCCATCATCCGTTCCATTGCCAATCACGGAATGAAGGCAAAATATCAGTATGAACGGGTTGGTGTCAATTCAAGGTTGGACAGTATTCAGGCAGCGGTTCTGAGTGTGAAACTGAAATACTTCAACAAGCACATCAAAGCCCGGCAAAAGGCAGCGGCCTGGGACGACAACCATTTAAAAGGAATTGAAGAAATCCGGTTGCCGGAACGCGTAAATTACAGCTCACACACATTTCATCAATACACCATTCAAACCAGCCGGCGAAATGAATTGCAGCAGTTTTTGAAAGAAAAGGGAATTCCTTCCATGGTTTATTATCCGGGAGTGATTCATTTGCAGGAAGCGTACCAGTTTATAGGCTACAAGAAAGGTGATTTTCCGGTAAGTGAACACCTGGCAGAAAATGTTCTTTCTTTGCCTATGCACACCGAGTTGACGGAGGAGCAGTTGGAGTATATAACAAGTGCAATAAACGAGTTTTTCAACAAATAATCTTTGCGACTTGGCGTCTTTGCGAGAAAAAATTGCACGCAAAGGCGCGAAGACGCCAAGGAAAAAGTCAAACCAAATCATATTATTATGGATGAAAATTATTTAGCAAAAGTTATTGTAAACACATGTTATAATATTCATGTGGAACTCGGTCCCGGTTTGTTGGAATCGGTTTACGAAGAAATCCTTTATTATGAATTAACATCACAAGGATTAAAAGTTGACCGCCAAAAGGGAATCCCAGTAATTTGGAAAGATAAAAAGATGGATATTGGATTCAGGGCAGATTTAATTGTTGAAAATAAAGTAGTGGTTGAAATAAAATCTGTTGAAATGATTGCCCCTGTTCATCCAAAAATTCTTTTAACGTATCTTCGGCTGACAAAAAAGAAATTGGGTTTGCTGGTAAATTTTAACGAAGCATTGATTAAAGACGGTATCACACGAATTGTTAACGGATTATAAAAAAAATCTTTGCGCCTTCGCGTCTTGGCGAGAGAAATATCACGCAAAGGCGTAGAGACGCAAAGAAAAAAAACAACGATGAATACTACATTTATCCACAAAACAGCCGTGGTTGACGACGGCGCTCAAATAGGAAACGGCACTAAAATCTGGCACTTCTGCCATGTGATGGGAACGGCACAAATTGGCAAAAACTGCGTGCTGGGGCAGAATGTATTTGTTGGAAATAAGGCCGTTTTGGGCAACAATGTAAAATTGCAAAACAACGTGTCGGTTTACGAAGGGGTGGCTTGCGAAGACGATGTTTTCCTGGGTCCATCCATGGTTTTTACCAACGTGGTGAATCCGCGCAGCGCCGTTAACCGAAAGGAAGAGTTCAAAAAAACGCTGGTAAAAAAAGGCGCGACCATTGGCGCCAACGCCACAATCGTTTGCGGAATAATCCTTGGTGAATACTGTTTTATCGGCGCCGGTGCTGTGATTACCAAAGATGTAAAACCCTATGCGCTGATGGTTGGCGTTCCGGCACGGCAAAAAGGATGGGTGAGCCGTTCGGGTGCTATTTTGGGCGACGACCTGGTTTGCCCCGAAACCGGAGAAAAGTATATCTTAGCCGATGGATTTTTGAAACTGATTTAAATAAAAATATCACGCAAAGACGCTAAGGCGCAAAGAAGAATCTTTCCTTCGCGTCTTGGCGACTTTGCGAGCATAAAACAAAAATATGAAACGATTTGCACTGATAGGTTCGGCCGGATACATTGCCGACCGCCACATGAAAGCCATAAAAGAAACAGGAAATGAACTGGTTTGCGCCACCGACCGGTTCGATGTAATGGGCCGAATTGACAGCTATTTTCCGGATGCCGAGTTTTTTCTGGAGATTGAAAACATGGATAAATACATGGACGACATCCGGCGCGAAGGGAAGCCCATCGACTTAGTAACCATTTGTACACCAAATTATATGCACCCGTCGCACATACGGTTTGCGCTACGCAACGGCGCACACGCGATATGTGAAAAACCGCTGGTGGTTTACCCCGAGGATATGCACATTATAAAAGACATTGAAGCCGAAACCGGGAAAAATGCTTATACTATTTTGCAGTTGAGATACCATCCAACCATATTGGCGCTCAAAAAGGAAATTGACGAAGGTGGCAACAAAATATACGACATTGACCTGAGCTACATCACCACCCGTGGAAAGTGGTACATGAAAAGCTGGAAAGGCGATGCACAAAAATCAGGCGGCGTGGCCACCAATATCGGTATCCATCTATTCGATATGATTACCTGGATTTTTGGCGACGTAAAAGAGAACATTGTACACCACTACGGACCGCACAAAGCTGCCGGTTTCCTTCAGCTTGAAAAAGCCCGTGTGCGCTGGTTTCTCAGTCTCGACTATAGCGACCTTCCGCCACAGGCCACCGTACAAGGAATGCGAACCTACCGGTCCATCACAGTAAACGGAAAAGAAATAGAATTCAGTGGCGGATTTACCGATTTGCACACAGTTACCTACCAGAATATTCTGAACGGAAATGGATTTGGGATTGACGATGCACGCGAAAGCATTTTGTTGACGGACTTTGTTCGAAATACCAAACCAATTGGATTGAAAGGTGATTACCATCCGTTTCTGAAAAATACCTGAATGTTACTTTTCGGCAAGATTGATGAATTTTTGAGCCAGATTTTTCCGGGAAAATTTTTCTATTGCAGCAGACTCAACCTGAAGTTTTCCTTCATTAAAAAGCTTGAAATAATTTTCAAGGGATCCTTTTATTCCATTTTCATCATTAAAATCATAAGCTTCACCAGCCTTTGTATCTTTCAGAATTTTAACGAAGTCAGCATCGGTGGGGCCGATAGCCAGAATGGGTCGCTTCAACGCCATGTATTCATACATTTTTCCCGGTAAAATTCCACGGGCATTGGACGCATCGTTAATGGGAAGTAGCAGAATCTGCGATTTGGCCAGTTCTTCCAATCCTTTTTTATGGGGAAGGTGTTCTGATTGCTCCAGGTTTTCCTTCAAACCATGCTTTTCAATATCCTGAATAACAGAGTCATCGGTTTGGCCTATCAGCCAGATGCGGAGTTTTTCCCTGAACGTTTTGTTTTCTTTAGTAAGGCTACCCAGTACTTTCCAAAGAATTGCCGGATTCCGGTCGCGGTTGAAAGCGCCAAAATGTGCAACAGAGAAAAATTTTTCAGGCAAATTTGAAATTCCTTCAAAATCTTCAGGATCAAAACCGTTGTGAATAATTTCTATTTTTCTGTAAATCTTCTTCTGTAAATCTTTTGCCCAGCTATTACTAACTGTCACCACGTGATCAGCTTTTTCAAGGACTTTCAGCTCTAATTTTCGGTGTTTTTTATCGGCCCAACTTGTTAACCTGAGTTTTTGGTAAAAATCGATATCGGTCCACGGGTCGCGAAAGTCGGCAATCCATGGAATGTCAAACCTCTTTTTCAATTCGAGTGCAATCAGGTGCATGCTGTGTGGCGGTCCGGTGGAAATTACAAGGTCAACGGGATTTTCTTTCAGGTATTTGGTTAGAAATTTCACCGAAGGTTTTATCCAGAATTTGCGCGGGTCGGGAATCAGAAAGTTTCCCCGGATAAAAACCGATAATTTGCTTTTCCAGTCGCCCGATGAGGCTTCGGAAATGTATCCGGCTTTGAATTTTTCACCCTTCTTTTTGCCGGTAAGTTTCCGAAAAACTTCGTAAGGTTCCCAAATGGGTGTTTTCAAAATTTCGGTTTCGGGATGAATTTCGTTGGTTAAACTTTCGTCAACCACCGAAGCATCCGGATTTTCAGGCGTATAAATCACCGGTTTCCAACCCAATTCAGGCAGGTATTTTTGCATTTTCAGCCAGCGCATAACACCTCCACCTCCGCTTGGCGGCCAGTAATAGGTTATAATCAGAACTTTCTTCATAATATCACTGACATGTGAAAATTTCCCGTTTGCAAATTAAAACCGCGAAGGAGGAGGCAGAGAAAAAAATAAAACTCTGCCTCTTTAATCCCTCGCGGAAAAAATATTCTATAATTCGACATTCATTCCCTCTTGAACCGCAACATCAGCTAAAAGTTTATCGAATGTAAGAAAAATATCAGTATCTTCTTTAACGCTTAAAGCTGATGCCAATTGAATTGAATCCAAGGTTCTTAACCCTTCACTCCAGTATTTTGCAATCAAATTTTTAGCCAATTTTCTTAATCCGAAGGTTTGCGGAACAAACCTAAATTTTACAGAATCATTGTCGAATTTCTCAATAATTATTTTGGCAAGATGTTCATTTATTTCACCTTTCCTGCATTTCTTCCAAACAGCAGAACTAAATTCAATTTCAGTAACTTCAGAAAGGAATATCACTTTTACGGAACTTTCTTTAAAAAAGTTCATCAATTCGTCCGTACCCTCTTCGTTATGGTATAATTTGAATAGCGCTGAAGTATCAAAAAACAAATTCATACTGCTTTTCGTCTTTCTTCAATTACTTCATCGGAAAACGAAGTTCTGCAATCTTTCAGCAATTCCTGTGTTTCCAAAAACGAAAAATCAGAAAGCTTTAAACCGGTTTTTACATCTTCTTCAAAAGTAACGGTAACTTTAACCGGCTTCGAAAATTTAACTGGTTTATCGAGTTTTAACCTGCCTTTGTAATATGTTCCTGTTAATGTTTGCATACCTGATTTTTTTCAGTTATAAAATTACAATTTTTCAAACAATTTCCGCATACTCACCTTTTCGCCAATTATTTTGCCCAACTCAGCAATAGCTACCCGTTCCTGTTCCATGCTGTCGCGATGACGGATTGTTACGGTGTTGTCCTGGGTGGTTTGATGATCTACCGTCACGCAGAAAGGCGTTCCAATGGCATCCTGCCGGCGGTAACGTTTTCCAATGGAATCTTTTTCATCGTACTGGCAGTTGAAGTCGAATCTCAGGTTGTTGATGATTTCCCGTGCTTTTTCGGGCAGACCGTCTTTTTTTACCAGCGGCAAAACAGCCAATTTTACAGGCGCCAGCACCGGTGGAAGTTTCAGCACTACGCGCGAATCTTTTTCCAGTTCTTCTTCGCAATAGGCTGCCGAAATCACCTGCAGAAACATGCGGTCAACTCCAATGGACGTTTCCACCACGTAAGGCACATACGATTCGTTCAGTTCCGGGTCGAAATAGCGGATTTTTTTACCTGAAAATTTTTCGTGCTGGGCCAGGTCGAAATCGGTACGCGAATGAATGCCTTCCACTTCTTTAAAACCGAACGGGAATTTAAATTCCACATCCACCGCGGCATTGGCGTAGTGTGCCAGTTTTTCGTGCTCGTGGAAACGGTAATTTTCTTCGCCAAAACCAAGCGCCTGATGCCATTTCATACGAACAGTTTTCCATTTTTCAAACCAGTCCAGTTCGGTGCCGGGCCGCACAAAAAACTGCATTTCCATCTGTTCGAATTCGCGCATACGGAAAATAAACTGCCGGGCCACAATTTCGTTGCGGAAAGCTTTTCCAATCTGGGCAATGCCAAACGGAATTTTCATGCGCCCGCTTTTTTGCACATTCAGGTAATTCACAAAAATTCCCTGGGCGGTTTCGGGACGCAGGAAAATTTTAAGCGCACCCTCGGCAGTTGAACCCATTTCGGTAGAAAACATCAGGTTAAACTGGCGAACGTCGGTCCAGTTGCGTGAACCGGAAACCGGGCAAACAATTTCCTGGTCGATGATAATTTGTTTCAATTCTGCCAGATCGTTGTCGTTGAGTGCCTTTGCAAACCGTGCATGCAATTCGTCGTATTTTTGCTGGTTGGCCAAAACCCGCGGGTTGGTTTCCCTGAACTGTTTTTCGTCAAACGCCTCGCCAAAACGTTTTTGAGCTTTGGTAATTTCTTTGTCGATTTTTGCTTCGAATTTGGCCAGTTGTTCTTCAATAAGCACATCGGCACGGTATCGTTTTTTAGAGTCTTTGTTATCGATGAGCGGGTCGTTGAATGCATCCACATGCCCTGAAGCTTTCCAGATGGTAGGGTGCATAAAAATGGCCGAATCGAGTCCAACCACGTTTTCGTGCAGCAAAACCATGCTATCCCACCAGTATTTTTTGATGTTGTTTTTCAGTTCAACGCCATACTGCCCGTAGTCATAAACGGCGCTCAGCCCGTCGTAAATTTCGCTCGACTGAAAAACGTAACCGTATTCTTTGCAGTGCGCTACCAGTTTTTTAAAGATGTCTTCCTGTGCCATGTATTTAATTTTCAGAATTAATTAAGCGACAAAAATAGAATTTAATTGGATGTTGTGAAAAAGAGGAGAATCAAAAACAAATTCGGGAAGCTCATTCCACTTCTTCAAAATCAACATATTCCCCGTCGTCACGGTTGCGAATATTGTTGCGTTTTGGGTCGTATTCAATAGTAACTTCACCTTCCTGTTTGCCGGTTCTTTTTTGTTGTTTTTGCTGCTCATGCATTTTTTGCTGCATATCTTTTATTTTGTTTTCAAGAATCAGGGGTAAAACATAGCGAGTAAACAGCCTGATTACAAAATAAACGATTGCAATAAAAATGATCGTGCGGAAAAGTCCGACCGGATTTAATAGGATAAAAAGATTCATTTTTTGTAATTACTTTGTTTTAAATAAAAAATTGATTCCAAGGCACAAATTTACATGTTTTGCCGAAGCTGGCTGAAATATCCCGGAAATATTATTCCCCGCAAGGTAAAACTGCAGAAAATCGCCCGTATAAGTTAACCCAAATCCGGGAAGAACAGCAGAAAAATTCATCAGGGTTAAACTTCCGTACATTCCCAAATTCGGGAAAAAGAAGGTCTCAACAAACGGGGTAAAACTGTTTTGTGTTTTATCGCTGAAAAAGGTTACCTGGTTGCTGGCTCCAAGGGTTGTTTTTTCGCTGAGTCTGAATTTTGCGGCGGCATGGATTTTCGTGGGCAGTGCCGAATAATTGCGTTTTTCGGCATCGCTAACATCAATGATATATGAAACCGAGTCTCCAAAAGCTTTCAATGCTTCCCGGGGCTCAAGATAGCAATCTTCGTCGGGTGCATTCGACTGATAGGGTCTGTTTGCAGAATAAATAATTGGCCGTGAAAACTTTGTGTCGAAGCTGTTGTGCCTGAATCCGATGAGACCGGCATCGGTAATACTGAATGACCACTCTGCAAATTTGTTTGGACGATAAACGATGCCAAAATCCAGGGCTACACCAAGGTTACGGGGTTGAAAAAAATAATCGCCCGGTGAAACACCGGCTGTAAAACTGGAAAAATGGAATATGGTATCCCGCTTGTGTTTGAAGGGGCCTGACAACTTAAAAGTACCTTCCGGTTTAAGAAACATCTTACCGTTTTCTTCGGGCGATTCAACCGACATAAACATTTCCTCCATTTCAAAATTCAACTTCCCAAATAAAACTTTCGGACGAATTCCTATATCCAATCCTTCCCAAATCTGTTTCGATATGCCCGGAGCCAGTTCGCGGTAATGCCTGAAAAAAAACGTTGCCGATCCCAAATCTTCATTTGTTCCGAAAAACCCAAGGG
>Ga0334892_1000107_pt1 | contig 132571 bp, 112 predicted proteins | sample GraSluR3_MG_4_FD_207213 | JGI IMG/M metagenome (GOLD analysis project Ga0334892, IMG submission 207213) | Sludge microbial communities from methane-producing bioreactor in Wageningen University, Netherlands - Granular Sludge_15_04-R3 | ecosystem: Engineered > Bioreactor > Anaerobic >... | reverse complement strand
TAAGTTGGATGTGGCGGTGCAAATTTTTTTCCAAATCGGCCAGTTGTTTTAGGGTAACCTCGTAGGTTGTACACCCGTCAGCTGGAACCTGATAATTGTTGGTCAGTTCCGAAATCCGCACATAACGTTCTCCTTCATTTTCATGCTCGGCCATCATAGCTGCAATAGGATTGGCAATCTTAACGGACAAAAAGGTCCGTTAATGATTTATGTCAAAAAAGAAAATAAAAAATCATTCGGAAACAAGCAGGTAGGCTCCAAATTTCGTGTTTTCAAGGGCAGGGGTCAGGGCAAAAAATCCGGATTCAATTTTTGTGTCCTGCAATATCAGTGGATGTTTGGTTTCCATTTTTTGTTTGAATTCCAAAAACGATTTGCCTTGCCGGAAAAACATTTTGAACATTGCATTTTTATTGAGTAAAACCAGTTTTTCGAGATGAAGGGAAAGCAAACCCATGTTTTGCCTGACATTGATTTCGAGGCAGGGGTTAACCCGCAAATTTCCTGTTTCATCGCGGAAAATAAGTGTGTCAACACCAAAATTTCCTTCGTAATTTTCCGCTAAAGGACTGGTTTCAATTGCTTTTTGAAGTGGTTCAATTATCATTTCGGGCAAAGATTCTGCAAAATGCAAAACTTGTGAATTCAAATCTATTGGCCAGCCGTTCAGATAATTTCCCAGGTACTGCCCTTTATTGTCGGTAACAAACCGGCTGATTCCCAAATAGTTTACCTTTCCCTGTTTCAGTTCAAACTGAAAAGCCAAATCCATAGCTTTATCCAGTAAAGGTTCGGCAATGGCATATCCCTGCGCATTTATAATTCCACAAAGTTTTCCCCATACTTTTTCCACCACCGGGGTTTTGGTAATCCGCTGCAAACCACGCCCCGAACTGCTCCACGGTGCTTTCACCATAATTTTTCCCCACTTTTGAATGTGTCTTTCCAGCTCTGTTCTGGAGGTGCAGACTTCTGGCATTAAATGAGGTGGTAAAACCTTTTCCGGCAGAAATTCAGGTAGTAATCTTTTCAAAATTTCAAGGGCAAACTTTTTGGAATAGATTTCACGGTATTCCGGTTTCCAGTTAAAAACAGTTGATTTTTTGAAATTTTCCGAACAAGCAATTTTCAGGGGATTGAGTATTCGGTGGGCTGCCGGACTCCAGCCCCAGGGAAGCAGCCGGTTTTTGGGTTCGTTCAGGAAGAATTCATTTTTGGCGATTTCGTTCATCTGAATGAAACGGGGTGGTGTAATTCTAATTTTTTTAAGTGATGCCAGATAATCAGCCGGAGGGAGATTTTTTACCAGTACCACATCCGAAGGGCCGGCCAAAAATAGCGGCAGTGTTCCCAAATCTTCCTCCATTTTTTGCAACAATTGGTTTGGCTGCCATGAAGTTTGCCCATTGGCCACCGCATATTCGCATGTGGGATTAAACAGGTAGATATCTGGAAATTTTTCTGGCATATAACCTGGTCAGATTAAACGGTTAATGGAATTTCTTCCGGTCGTATGTGTTTCCAGCGACGGTGCGACCAAAGGTAATGCTCCGGTTCCTGCCGGATAATTTCCTCCATTTTGTGAACGTAAGCCAGCAAAATCTCTTTGGGTTCCTTTTCTGCCGGATTTTCAATTAGCGGAACGAAATTGGCTACATACTTTCCGCGGCTAACTTTTGTCATGTGCTGAAAAAATACCGGTTGGTTGGTTTTTATGGCAATTTTTTCAGGCCCCGAAAAGAAAGGAGCTTCACGGTTCAGGAAAACCGTCCAGAATTTCGATGTGGCCGGTGGGGTTTGGTCGGCGCCAAGCCAAAGGGCCGTTGGAATTTTTTTTCGGTGAAACTCCAGTGTTACCCTGGCTGACTGGTTCACCGGAATGCATTTCCCTCCCCATTTTTCACGTCCGTGGTTCATGAATTTTTCCATAGCCTGATTACCACGGATGGGATTGTAAATCATCAGACCCAGGTTTTTCCCTTTGGTTTGCACAAAACTACACCACTCCCAGTTGTTGTGGTGCATGGCCAGAATGATAAAACTTTTTCCCTTGTTGTATAATTTGTCAAATGCCTCGGTGCCCTCAAACCGAAGGTGTTCGTTCATAAGCTTTTCGCTGATGGAATGCAGTTTTATGGTTTCTACCATCAAATCGGTAAAATGGTGGTAAAAGCGGTTGATAATTTGTTGCTTTTCCTGTTCCGTTTTTTCGGGGAAAGCATACCTGACGTTTTCTTTTACCACTTTTTCGCGGTAATGAAAAACGTGCCGAATAAAAAAATGAAGAACATCGGAAAGAACAAACAGAACCCGGAGAGGCAAAAGCGAAATAAGATACAGAATGCCGGCCAGCAAGCTGTTGAATGTTTTTTTCAACAGGCTTTCGCGGTAACGCGGGTCTGTATATTCAAGCTTTTTCATTTTTATCCTTTCATCGCCACATCTGCCGGGCGTTTGTGTTTCCATCGTTTGTGCGACCAAAGGTAATACGCCGGTTGTTCGACAATGGTTTCCTCCATTTTTTGAATATAGGCTTTCATTATTTCAGTTTCGCTGTATTTTTCCGGGTTTTCAAACAAAACCTCAAATGTGGTTTCATAGTATCCTCGCTTTGTTTTAACGGTTTTCTGAAAAATAACCGGATAATTAAACCGGCGGGAAATGGCTGCCGGACCGGGATAGAACATGGTTTCCTGGTTTAGGAACATGAGCCAGAACTTATGAAAAGAAGGTGGAGTCTGGTCTCCGGCAAGCCATATAAATACCGGTTCTTTTTCCTGATGGGCTTTAACAACCCGCCGCAGTATGTGTGCATTGGAAACCATTTCGGCCCCAAACCGGGCACGGTTACGGTTTATAAAGGCATCGAACTGAAGATTGTGAAGGGGTTTGTAAACGCCCAAAACTTTATGTTTCAAAAACAGCGGAAATGCACTGCCCCATTCCCAATTGTTGTAGTGCATGGTAAGCATCACAACGCTTTGTTTCCGTTCAAAATACCGGTTAATCAGGTCGGGGTTTTTTACCATCATCCGTTTTTTAAATTCTTTTTCGCCAATGCTTGCCAGCTTGATTGCTTCAATCATTAAGTCGGCAAAATGCCGGTAAAATTTCCGGGAAATGGCTTTTAACTCCTTTTCTGTTTTTCCGGGAAATGAATTTTTTAAATTTTCCATCACCACCGTTTTCCGGTAGCGAACTACATGGTACACCACTAAAAAAAACAAGTCTGAAAAAAAGTACAATACCCGGAAATGAAATCCGGCCACCAGTTTTAAAATGAAGATACCGATATGTGAGGAATTTCCTTTGTTCATGCCCTTTTATAGAATGGTGTAAAACTACATTTTTTCAGGCAAAACTGACCGAAAAACTTTTTTCCTTTATATCTTCGGCAAAATTAAAACGGAAGATCATGAAGATTCAAATGAGTATTGTTTTGGTTACAATCAGTTTAGGTCTGTTCGCACAGCAAACGTTTATTGCCCACCGCGGAGCCTCTTATCTTGCACCTGAAAATACGGTGGCGGCGGCAAACCTGGCCTGGGAGCTCGGCGCCGATGCTGTTGAAATTGATGTTTACCTGACCAAAGACAACCGGGTGATGGCTATGCACGATAAAGACACCAAACGAACAACCGGCGGTAAACGAAACCTGACGATTAAAGATACGCCATCGCTGATGCTGCGCGATTTGGATGTGGGAAGCTGGAAGGACGCGAAATACAAAGGCGAAAAAATTCCATTCATTTCCGAAATTATTGAAACCGTTCCCGAAGGAAAAAAACTGGTAGTTGAAATTAAAACCGGGAGTGAAATTCTTCCGCATTTAAAAAGAGCAATAGAAAAAAGCGGCAAAAAGGAGCAGATAATTTTTATCTGTTTTGACTGGGGTACCATTCTCGATACCAAAAAGGAATTTCCCGATAATGCCTGTTACTGGCTGAGTTCGTTGAAACAAGGATTGAAAAAAAAGATGGAGAAAGCAGCCGAAGCCGGGTTGGAAGGGGTAAATCTGAATTATAAAATCATTGATGAAGATGTGGTGCAAATGGCAAAGGAACTGAACCTTGAAGTGCTGACCTGGACCGTGAACGACCCGGAAATGGCCAAAAGAATGACCGACCTTGGTGTTACTGCCATTACTACCGACCGCCCTAAATGGCTGAAGGAGGAAATGGAAAAATTATAAAACAAAAAAGGAGCAAGACAGCTCCTTTTTGTTTTTAAATTGGATAGATTATCATTTAGTCAGCCTTTCCAGCCTTTTCATAATTGAGAAAATAAACGCAGCCGAAGCCAGGCAGCAAATCACAAAAATAGCCCAGAGCTGCCACATTTCCAGGCGGTCCCAGAAATAACTTCCAATTCCCAGCAATTTGTTCCCAACTGCTGTGGCAAGCAGCCAGCCGCCCTGCATCAGTCCCTGGAAACGCACCGGTGAAACTTTCGATACAAACGACAATCCCATGGGGCTGAGGAACAATTCAGCAATGGTAAGCACCAGGTAGCTGCTCATCAGCCAGTAGGGCGAAACCCGCGATACGTCGGGCACTTCTTCACCCTGCAACTGTACCGGCGAAATCACGTCGAGCGAGGCCACCAGCATAATCAGAAATCCGAACGACGCGATAATCATCCCGATTCCGATTTTTTTCGGAGTGGAAGGTTCTTTTCCGCGGTTGGCCAGCCAGGTGAATAGTCCCATTACCAAAAAGGTGAGTGAAACAATAAACAGCGGGTTAAACGACTGAAATATTTCGGGCGCAATGGAATGTTGCACATCGCCGTTACTGTAAAAATACCAGGTGAGAAATCCCAGTCCGGTTAACAAAATACCACCCAGAATACGCATTTGACTATTTAGTTTTCTGCTCAGTACCATAACCAGTCCGGCCACGGTGCCAATAAATGTCAGAATATACCACAAATTGAAAAACAGGTAAGTAAACGGGCCTACTGATTTTACGGTATAATCGCGGGCAAACATGGTTTGTGTAAGGCCGTTCTGGTGAAACGACATCCAGAAAAAGATGACCACTACAAAAACCAACAACAACGCGGTAACACGCGGGCGCTCTTCTTTGGTTGAAGCCTGCAGCATCCAGGCCACAAAACCGGCAAAAAGTCCGAATGCAAATGCAATGTCGGCATTGCCAACCGCAAAGAAAATGGCAAATCCCACCACCAGGATTGTTCCAAGGGAAATGCCGATTTTTTTATAGCTTTTCTCCACTTTTACCTCTTTTGCGGTAACGGTTACCTCCTTATTCGGAAGCAGTTTGCTGAATAAAATATAAACCATCAGCGAAACCAGCATGGCAATGGCAGCAACACCAAAAGCGTAATTATATCCTTTGGCAAAAACATCGATGTACTCCTGGGCAAACTTATTTATGTCGGTAACAGGACCGTTCAGGCTCACACTGTTTGCCAGCTCGGCAAAACGGGTAGAGTGGGTTAGTTTGCCGCTGATAACCTGGTGGCACAAAGCCGGCAAACTGCCATCGTGAACAAACCCATTGGTTTTCAGCCACCAGTCGCGCACGGCAGTGGCGGCAAAAGGTGCGAAAAAAGCGCCAATATTTATCCCCATGTAAAATAAGAGGTAAGCCTTGTCGCGCAGTTTTTCATACTTGGGATTGTCGTACATCTGGCCCACCACTGCCTGCAGATTTCCTTTAAACAACCCGTTTCCCAGGGCAATGGTAAACAGAAAAATTACAGTGAGTGAGAGCGGCATTCCGGGAATAGCCATCAGTACATAACCGGCAAACATAATAACGATTCCGGCCAGGATTACGGTTTTGTACTTTTTGGTTGCATCGGCAATTATCCCGCCAAGCAATGCCAGTGCATAAATGGCAAAATAAAACCAACTGTAAATGCTGCCTGCAGTTTCGGCGTTAACGCCGTACTTCGCCTGTAAAAAAAGCACGAGGATAGCCATCATGGTGTAGAAACCAAAACGTTCGCCCATATTGGCGAAAAAGGCGACTATCAGGCCTTTGGGATGATTTTTAAACATCGGTTACTGATTAAAAGTTTTTTTGATTGAATTGTCACAGAACGAGCAAATATAATTGGCATGTAAGGAAAAGAAAGGTGATAAAAATCAGTTTTTGTAATTCGGTAATAAAAGAAACTTGTACTTTTTTTTGAAGGCAGATATAACAGATGAACATTTTTTTTTGTTACTGTGTGAATCTCAATAATATATTTTACTTTCGTAACAAATTAATTTAACTTGTTGAGCTATGGCCGCTAAAAAGAACAATCTCATTTTTGTTGTAGAAGACAATAAAGTTTACAACAAAATGATTACCGAGTACCTTACCAGGCAAAATTTTACCAATGTAAAACCTTTTTTTTCCGGCGAAGATTGTGTGAGTGCCATTGAAAAAGGGGCGAAGCCTGACATCATTCTCCAGGACTATTTTCTGGAAAAAATGAATGGAATCGATGTTTTACTTAAGGTGAAGAAAATCAGTCCGTCTTCAGAGTTTGTGTTTTTGACCAATAACGACAGTATGGAGGTTGCAGTAAATACCATAAAATATGGTGCTTACGACTACATTGTAAAGGATAAAATAACGCTGGATAAAGTCGTTGACAGGATTCAAAAAATAAGAAAAGTAAAAGCCCTGGAATCAAGGAATAAACAAATTAAAATGGCTATTATGCTGTTTTTGGGTGCAATTTTCTTAGTCGTTTTATTTTCAGTACTTTATTTTATTTTCGGTTGGTTTGGGGGTGAATAGATTTTCCCGGAAATGAATACCAAAACAACCCCTTTGCTTTCTGTTCGGCTTAAGTTTGCAATGAACTTTTATTTGATGTATTTTTATGGCTGACAGGCTTCAGGTAACAAATCGTCATCATTTAAAAAAAAGAGAATGAAAATCTTTGCAACAAAACAAATAGCTAAAATAGATAAGTTTACCATTGAAAACGAACCCGTTGCCGACATCGACCTGATGGAGCGGGCGGCCATGCAAATTACCAACTGGCTGGTGCAACGTTTTTCCACTGAACAGAAAATGATGTTTTTTGCAGGCCCCGGCAACAATGGGGGAGATGCGCTGGCCATTGCACGGCAACTGGCCAATCTCGATTTTCAGTGCGAAGTTTTTCTGCTCGATTTTGAAAAAGAGTTGAAAGGTTCGCCGGCCATAAACTGGAAACGGCTTGAAGAGATGGGAAAGGTGAAACTGGCGAAAATCAGGAATATGAAAGATTTCCCCCGAATTGAACCGGCAGATATTCTCATCGACGGACTTTTTGGTTCGGGACTATCACGACCACTGGAAGGACTACCGGCTGAGCTGGTGAAAAAGATGAATGACCTGCCCAACATCACCGTTGCCATCGATATTCCCAGTGGTTTGATGGGAGAAGACAATAAAGAGAATAATACTGAAAACATTGTCCGGGCTGATTTTACCCTCACTTTTCAGTTTCCGAAAGTCAGTTTTCTGTTTGCCGAAAATGAACCTTTTACCGGAAAATGGGAGGTGCTTCCCATTGGTTTGCATCCCGAAGGAATTGCACAAACGCCTTCTGATTTTCAGTTTGTTGAAAAGAAAGATGTAAAAGGAATGATTCCGGCCCGGACAAAGTTTGCCCACAAGGGAACGTTCGGTCATGCGCTGCTTATTGCCGGAAGCTACGGAAAAATGGGAGCCACGGTTTTGGCTTCCAAAGCCTGTCTGCGGGCGGGAGTAGGACTGTTGACAACTCACGTTCCTCATTTTGGTTATACCATCATTCAAACCACAGTTCCCGAAGCCATGGTCAGCATCGACGATCACGACTCCATTTTTACAGGAATTCCCGATTTGAATCCGTTTAACGCCATTGGCGCCGGTCCCGGAATCGGTATGAAAAGCAATACTAAAAAGGCTTTGACAGAACTAATCGAAAATGCCAAAGTACCGCTGGTTCTCGATGCAGATGCGTTGAATATTCTTTCAGAAAACAAAGAATGGCTGAAAGAACTGCCCGAAAAATCCATCCTTACCCCGCACCCCGGAGAATTTAAGCGGCTGGTTGGTAAAACAGCCAATTCGTGGGAACGAATCGAAAAACAACGGCAAATGGCAAAAGAATTCAAAATAATTTTAGTGTTAAAAGGCGCTTTTACAACCATTGCGTTGCCTGACGGAAAGTTGTTTTTCAATTCCACCGGCAATCCCGGAATGGCCACAGCCGGAAGCGGTGATTCACTTACCGGAATCATTCTCGGGCTGCTGGCACAGCGCATACCTTCCGAACATGCCGCTATTGCCGGTGTTTTTCTGCACGGGCTGGCTGGCGACATGGCCTCCCGCATAAAGTCGGAACACGCATTGATTGCCGGCGATATTATCGAATTTCTTGGTGAAGCTTTTTTGGAGTTGAAAAAGCTTCCTGAGTAAGGGCAATCCATTTTTATCTTGCACTGAGCAATAAAAATTCTATTTTTAGGTCTTAAATTAAATTCAAAACAATGAGAACACTGATTTTTATATTGGCAATATTACTGGCGGTGCCGGCTTTCGGGCAGCGACGTAGCAGGGCTGACGAAGAAGTAGCTCCTGCTTTTACTGAAGGTGTGGTTTACGCCCTGCCGCGAACCGGTTTAAAGATAAAGGTAAGTGCTGTAAAAGAGGTATTTGAGCCTGGTCCGTATGCAGCGTATGCCGAACAACTGCTGGGAATAACCAATGCGCGAAACCGTGCATCGGTCAACTGGCATATCGCTAATGTAGAAATGGAAACTTTTGCTGAACCCGACCCTGACCAGATATATAAAGCTTTGGGGAATGCCGCTTTTCTGGTAAACTTAACCACCGACGGATGCCTGGCAGGAATTAATTCAGGAAAGCCGGAAAACGGTAGTTTTAGGCTGGGTATTAACTCTTTTGCAGAAAAGAAACCAAAGAACGACGGCTTCGATTTTGCTCACATCAACGATTCGCCCATTTTTGTGCCGGGAGACTCCACCAACAATTTCAGGCCAACACGTGTCAGCAACGAACGCAAAGCCGCCGAAGCGGCAGAACGAATTCTGGAAGCCCGGCTTAGTCGTTTTCACATGGCAGCCGGGTTAATGGATGTTTTTCATCCCGATGGCGAAGCATACCAGGTAAGTTTGAAAGAGCTGGAACGAATCGAGCAGGATTATCTGAGCTTGTTTGTGGGGCGTACTACATACCATACAAAAAAGGTAAGTTTCGATTTTGTTCCGTCATCCGCCGCTGAAAGGGGCGAAGTGGTATTCCGGTTTTCGGAAGATGCCGGTGTGCTTCCTGCATCCGATCTTTCAGGAAAACCGGTAACTGTGAGGATTGAACCTGAGCGAAACCTGGTGTCAAAATATACAGAACTTGCCGGTTCTGCTAATCCTGCTGCCGGCGAAAGCGGTATTTACTACCGGATGCCGGCTGTGGTAAGTATCAGCCTCATTTATGAGTTGAATACCATAGCAACCGCCCGTACGGTTATGGCTCAGTTCGGCCAGGTAGCCCCAGTTCCCGAAGAACTTCTGTTTGGCGAATATGCCGTCGAATTTCACCCCGAAACAGGGGCTGTGAAATCGGTTTACAGAAAATAAAAGAAAGGGAAAAAGGGTGTTTCGGTGGTGAGGCGCCCTTTTTTGATCCTGTCATTTTTATCCGATGTAAATTTTTTTATTTTTATCCGCCTGAATTCAATCTAAAACAAACTAATATTTAATTAAAATGAATGATTCAAAAAGGACTTTAAAAGACTCGGCGGCAATCCGCTGGCTGATGCTGGTGCTGGTGAGCAGCCTCATGTTTTCAACCTATTATTTCCAGGATTTTTTTTCGCCCCTGCGCGAGTTGATGGAAACCGACCTGGGAATTAACAGTGAAGAGTTTGGAAGGGTAATCGGTCTTACCACCATTGCGAACATGTTTGGTATGATCATCATCGGGGGTATTATTCTCGATAAGTGGGGCATTCGCCTGGCTGGTTTGGCCTTTGGCGGGCTGGCAACCCTGGGTGGAATTATCACCGCCCTCGCATCCATGGGGTATTTCGGCGATGATAAATCGTCCGTACTTACCGGGTTGATCATTGGCCGTATTTTGTATGGTTCGGGTCTCGAAGTGGTTTGTGTTGTGGTTACCCGTACCATTGTGAAATGGTTTAAAGGATACGAGCTGGCACTTGCTATGGCCATCAACATGGGATTTGGCCGTTTGGGTTCAGCTCTTGCCATTGCCATTTCGCTCGACATAGCCGGAGTTAGTGTATCGCCTGCCGTTGTGTTTGCAGCTGCCCTCATTGGGTTATCACTTATCTTCTTTCTGGTGTATATGTTCTTCGATATAAAAATGGACAAACAGGTGAAAGCCATTAAAGCTGCCGAACTTGCCAAAGAAGAGGCCGCACTTGCTGCCGGAGCCGTGCAGGAAAAAGTTGAAGCTGCCGACGAAGATTTTAAATTCTCCGACCTTTTAAAACTGGCCACGAACAAGTCCTTTATTTACATAGCCCTCCTTTGTGTTGCTTTTTACTCGGCAGTATTTCCTTTTATTCAGTATGCGCCCGACCTGCTGGTGAATAAATTCGGGTTTTCTTACGTTTTGCCCGAGTCGGCAACCGTGGTTGCATTTGGCAGCGAAGCACTGGGGAGTTCACTGGTTTTTATTGTGATATTTATTTTTGCCCTTTCGGTAACCTTAATCCCCAACAACCTGAGGGAAAAGAGCGCAAAACGATTATCTGTTATTGTTATTGTCGGTGTGTTTGCCATTATCGTTTACCTTGTGCGCGATACGCTTGGCGTTTGGCTGGTTAACGGCCCCAAAACCGCTTCGCTCATCCCGCTGGGGACCATCATTTTCACACCCATTTTCGGAAGCTATGTGGACAAAAAAGGAAAGGCCGCATCATTAATGATTCTGGGATCGCTCCTGCTCATTTTTGCCCACCTGTCCCTTTCTGTTTTCCACTCTCCCATGCTGGCCTACTTTGGGCTGCTTAGCTTAGGGATTGCATTCTCACTGGTGCCGGCTGCCATGTGGCCCTCGGTGGCCAAAATTGTGGCTGAAAACCGGCTGGGCACAGCTTATGCCTCCATGTTTACCGTGCAAAACTGGGGTCTTGGCGCCTTTTTCTGGGGAATTGGCGCATTGCTTTATAAGGTAAATCCTGCCGTAGTAAAAGCCATTTCCGATATGCGGGAGTCTCTGCTGGCACAAGGTTTTTCCGGTGGCGAGGTGTCCGATAAAATCAAACTGCTGCAAATTGAAGGATCGTTGCCTTATTACGATTATACTTGGCCGATTCTGATGCTGGTGGCCTGTGGTGTGATTTCAATCTTTCTTGCCTTTAAACTGAAGCAGGCCGACAAAGAACAAGGCTACGGTCTGGAACTGCCCTCGGGAGAAAAGCCGGAATAGTAGCCATGGGTTTAGGACATTTAAAATATTGTACATTAAAGTATTCTGTAAATTCAAAATTAATAGATGAAATGAAAAACATAAAAGATATTCAACCCACTGAAGTGTGGGGAGTTTTCGACCAGATGCTGGCCATTCCTCGTCCCTCGAAGCACGAGGAGAAAATACAGGAATGGGCGGAAAACTTCGGTAAAAACCTGGGATTGGAAACCATCAAAGACGAAGCAGGAAATGTAATCATTCGTAAACCTGCCACTCCTGGTATGGAAAACCGGAAAGGTGTAATTTTGCAGGGCCATCTCGACATGGTTCCGCAAAAAAACAGTGACAAAAAACACGATTTTACTGCCGACCCCATAGAAGCCTTTGTTGACGGCGATTGGGTTACCGCCAATGGCACCACATTGGGTGCCGATAACGGAATCGGTGTTTCGTCGGCGCTGGCTGTACTGGCATCTGAAAATCTGAAACACGGGCCGGTTGAAGTGTTGCTTACCGCTACCGAAGAAACCGGAATGGACGGGGCCAACGGACTGAAAGCCGGCGTTTTGCAGGGCGATATTCTTATCAATACCGACTCGGAAGATGAAGGTGAACTTTACGTTGGGTGTGCCGGTGGTGAAGACGTGAACATTCTTTTCAATTATGAAGAGGAAGAATTGCCTGACGGATTTATTGCTTTCGATGTGAACGTTACCGGAATGAAAGGCGGCCACTCGGGCATCGATATTCCTCTGCAACGGGGAAATGCCATCAAGGTGTTCTTTCGCATTTTGCATACAGCTCAGGAAAAACTCGGCGCACGGCTGGTTTCCATCGATGGCGGCAGCCTGCGCAACGCCATTCCGCGTGAAGCTTTTGGAACCATGGCCGTGAGCGATGCAAGCTCCGGAGATTTTGTGGCTCTGGTAAATGAACTGGCCGAAGTGATGAAAAGCGAACTTTCGGCAACTGAACCCGATTTGAAAGTGGAGGTGAAAGAAGCGGAAGTGCCTGCTGTTGTGATGGATGAAAAAACGCAGAAAAACCTCACTCTGGCTGTGGTGGCATGCCCCAATGGTGTTATTCGTATGAGCGACAGCATGGAAGGCCTGGTTGAAACTTCTGCCAACCTGGCAGTTTTAAAATCTGATGAAAAGGCCAAAACCATCAGTGCTGCCTGCCTCATGCGCAGCTCGGTTGATTCGGCAAAAGAGGAACTGGGTGCACGATTGAAAGCCGTTTTTGAACTGGCCGGCGCACTGGTCTCTTTTTCGGGAGAATACCCGGGATGGAAACCCAACATGGATTCGCCCATACTGAAAACCATGCAGGATGTATATGACAAAAAATATGGTAAAATCCCGGAAATAAAAGCGATTCATGCCGGGCTGGAATGTGGAATTCTGGGAGGGAAATACCCGAACTGGGACATGATCTCCTTCGGCCCTACCATCCGTTTTCCACACTCGCCCGACGAAAAGGTGAACGTTAAAACCGTGCAGAAATTTTGGGATTTTCTGGTGGCAACGCTCGAAAGCATTCCTGAAAAGTAAATGAAATGAAAGCGACAGATTGTTTTATTGCTTTTACCGGACGGGATGAAACCCTGAGATTGAGTTCAGAGTTGAAAGCCCACGCTTTGGTGAGTAACATTTTTGTTGTTAGCCCTGAGCAGGTGGAGATTTCCGGGTGTGAAACTTTGGTGGTGCAACAACCCCTCTCCACCGATACAATGCTTCAAATTGCCAATAAAGCAACAGCAGAATTTGTGCTTCTGGCTCTTCGTTCCACTCCCCTCGAGTGTGGGCAATATGCGCTGGAGCGATTGTTTCAGGTGGCAGAAAATACTGGCGCCGCAATGGTTTATGCCGATTACCGTGAAGTGAAAAACGGAACGGGAACGGTTCATCCGGTAATCGATTATCAGATGGGTAGTTTGCGCGATGATTTTAATTTCGGACCGGTGCAGTTTTACCGGTCCGATGTGCTGAAAAGCTTTTCCGAAGCGCAATTTCAATTTGCCGGATATTATGCACTACGGCTTCATACATCGAGGATGGGCGAGCTCGTGCGCATTCCTGAATTTTTATTTTCCATGGTGGAAACCGACACGCGTAAATCGGGCGAAAAACAGTTCGATTATGTAAGTGCCGGAGCCCGCGAGAAACAGATTGAAATGGAATTGGCCTGTACGGCACATTTAAAAAAAGTGGATGCATTTTTAAAGCCGCCTTTCAGAGAGATCGATCTCTCCGAAGGTGAATTCCCGGTGGAAGCTTCGGTCATCATTCCGGTACGAAACCGCGAAAAAACCATAAAAGATGCGGTGGAGTCTGTGCTCAGGCAAAAGACAAAATTTCCGTTCAACCTGATTGTAGTTGACAATTATTCAACAGATGGCACTTCCAAAATCCTTGCTGAATTTGCAAAAGCCGGGCAGCTGATTCACGTAGTTCCCGTCAGAAAAGACCTGGGCATTGGCGGTTGCTGGAATGAAGGCGTTTTTCACGGGAAATGCGGTCGTTTTGCGGTTCAGCTCGACAGTGACGATTTGTATTCCGGCGAGCATACGTTGCAAACCATTGTGGATAAATTTTACGAAGAAAAATGTGCTATGGTGATTGGCAGTTATCGTATGACAAACTTTGCGTTGGAGGATATTCCTCCGGGAATCATCGATCATAAGGAGTGGACACCCGAAAATGGTCCGAATAACGCTCTGCGAATTAACGGATTAGGTGCCCCGCGGGCTTTTTATACACCGGTTTTGCGCGAAATTAAAGTGCCCAACGTCAGCTACGGTGAAGATTATGCCGTAGGGCTGGCCATTTCGCGAACCTATAAAATCGGGCGGATTTACCAACCGGTTTACCTATGCCGCCGCTGGGACGACAACACCGATGCCTCGCTGGATATTGGCAAACAAAATGCGCACAATGTCTATAAAGACCGCATTCGTACCATTGAGTTGATGGCACGTATGAAAAATTCAAGCCCTGGCGAATAACCATTGATTTCAAGTGGCCTTCATGGTTTTAATGCTTTGAAGGACATGGTTTTCAAGGAAGTGGACATGTTAGAGCAAAAAATAATTTCGGTTGAAGAACTCTCAAAGTACGGGCCGGTTACCGGGTTGAATGAACAGGCCATCACGCTGGTGAAGCAACAAAAAGAAACCTGGGAACTCGCCCGAAAGAATTACGCTGCGTTGTCGGGTGTTCAAACCAAAAAAATCGATTTTGGACATTTTAATATCGTTGCCCAGCACAACCCGGAACGGATTCGCTCTTCGGCTGCAAAAACCGATGCAGACTCGATTGCAGCGCGTCCCTGTTTTTTATGCCTCGAAAATCTGCCGTCGGAGCAAAAAACGATTATTTTTCAGGGGAAATACCTGATCCTCACCAATCCGTTTCCTATTTTTCCACTGCACCTTACCTTGTCGAACCTGGAGCATACCCCGCAGCGCATTCAGGATTTTTTTACCGATATGCTTGAGCTAAGCAGGGAACTAACCGGGTTCACCCTGTTTTACAACGGCCCCGAATGTGGCGCTTCAGCCCCCGACCATTTTCACTTTCAGGCTGGCAACAGGGGGCTTCTTCCGATTGAAAATGAACTTAAAACACTTGAGAATCTGTATGCAAAAGTGCTCGTTCAGAACCAAAAAGTAAAAGTGTTTGCCGTTGAAAACTACCTGCGGCAATTTGTGGCCATTGTTACTTCTGATACGGTTGCAGCCGCCGAAATGTTTCGGCAGATTTTTTTGTTTCTGGCCGGAGAAAATCCAAAAGAACCGCTGTTGAATATTTTGTGTTACTACGAAAATGGCGCCTGGAAGATTATCCTGTTTCCCCGGGCAAAACAACGTCCGTCTCATTTTTATCGAAACGATGAAACACAAGTGGTTGTAGGGCCTGCCGCCGTTGAGCTGGGTGGGGTACTCGTGCTCCCCCGAAAGGATGATTTTGTGAAAATTACAAAGAAGATCATAGCTGAAATATACGGTGAGGTTACAATAGCTGAAAATGATTTTAACCTAATGCTTGAAATTATTTGAGGATTGAGATTATATCGCAATAATAATCAACTGTTAAGAAGGTGTAATTTTTACAATATTTAGAAAAAATACGATTGAAAGGATTAAAATAATTTCTATTTTTGCATGACTTTGCAAGGTTGTTTAAAACTGTTGCAAAGGATTACAAACCCATGAAAACAAAAGAATTGATGAGTGCAGAAGAACTTTTAGAGGCCCTTCCGGTAAATTATTATGTGATTGATTTGGTGAACAAAAAGATTGTTCATACCAACGATGCCCGGGTTACGTTTGATGATTCGCCTTGTTTCAGGCAGCTTTTTCAAAAAGAGGCACCCTGCCATTTCGGGGATGGAGGCTGTTTGTGCGACAGCTTGATTGCAGGTGTTACAGAAGCCTCTTTCATGATAAAACCGGAACAGGGAGACGGTAACCGTTACTTTAAAGCAAGGATAAAAAAAGTCGGCGATGGGAAAGTAGTGGCAACCTATACCGATGTTACCGGAGAATTGGAGTCGGCCAGAGAAATGAAAATTAACACCCGCCGGATGGAAAGGGCTGAAAAACTGGCGGCCTTCGGCTCATGGGAAATCGATTTACAGTCCATGATGATGTATGGAACAAAAGGCGCCAGCGAAATATACGGACTGGATACAGAGTCGTTACCGGTTTCGGAGGTAAAAAAAATAGCCTTGCCCGAGTACAGGGAAATGCTCGACCGCGCATTGGAAGATTTGATTGCCGGCAGAAAGGCCTATCAGGTTCAATACAGAATTAAACGGCCGTGCGACGAACAAATCCGGTATATTCATTCCATTGCCGAGTACCGGAAAGATAAAAAAATGGTTTTTGGGGTAGCTACCGACATTACCGAAGTGGAGGAATCGCAGGGCCGGCTTCATGAAAGTTTAACCGACCTGAGCCTTGCGCAGGAAATTGCTCAAATCGGTAACTGGAAGTATGACCCCGAAAACAGAAATCTTCAGTGGTCGGACCAGGTTTTGCAAATTCTGAATCAGAATGATATTCCTGTAAACCCAGGCCTCGATGATTTCAGGCATTTTACAGACAGTGACCAATTTGAAGTTTTTAGTAAAGCCATCAGGTTGGCCATCGACCATGGAAAACCTTTTGATCAGCAGTTCAAAATTAACACCGGAGAATCAGTCGAAAAGTGGATTGAGGTTATTTGCCGTCCGGAAAGCAAAAAAGGATCAGACGGTTATTTTTTAAGGGGAACGCTTCAGGATATCACTTCAGGAAAAAAAACAGAACATGAGTTGAGCGATGCCAACAATATGCTCAATACGCTTGTGCAGAATATCCCCGATGCGTTGTATATGAAGGACGCACAATACCGGAAGGTGATTGCGAACAAGGGAGACCTGTCTAATTGCAATAAAAAAGACCTGGAAGAAGTGATCGGAAAAACAGATTTCGACGTTTATCCGAAAGAAATGGCGGAAAAATATTTCCAGGACGATCGGCAGGTAATAGAAGAAGGGAAAGCGGTGGTTAACCGGGAAGAAACATTACCCGGAGATCCGATAAGGTGGATTTTAACCACCAAAGTTCCGATAAAAGACAAAGAAGGGAATATTACCGGGCTTGTGGGAATTGGCCACGACATTACCCACCGGAGAAAGATGATGGAGGAATTGGAGGTTGCGAAGTTAAAAGCGGAGGAAAGCGATCGGCTTAAATCTCTTTTTCTGGCCAATATGAGCCACGAAATTCGTACCCCCCTCAATGCCATTCTTGGGTTTTCCAACATCCTTAGCACGGGCAATCTGGAACAGGACAAACTGGACTACTTTGCAAAAATAATCGATAATTCAGGAAAACGGCTTATGACGGTTATCGACGACATTATCGACGTTTCCATGATACAATCGAACCAGCTAAAGCTCGATTATTCCACATTCAACATCAATGAGCTGATTGAAGAGCTTTTTGTATTGTATAAAACCCAAAATCAGGATCAACTGGAAAAACTGGATTTTAAAGTCCGTATTTGCGAGGACCCCGGCCATTGTATATTGTATTCCGATAAAAACAGGCTGTTCCAGGTGCTTAGGAATTTGCTCGACAATGCATTTAAATTTACCGAAGAAGGATTCATTGAATTTGGCTTGTCGGCTTCTGATAAAGATGAGCTGGTGCTTTTTGTGAAAGACACGGGCATAGGTATTGAAGAAGAAAAAACAAAAATTGTTTTCAATACTTTCAGGCAGGCACACGAAGGTTTATCGAGGAAGTATGAGGGCACCGGACTTGGGCTGTCCATCGTTTCGGGAATCGTGAAGCAGTTGGGGGGCAATGTTTGGGTGGAGTCGGCTCCCGGACAGGGCGCTGCCTTTTATGTTTCCGTACCCCGGAAAACGAGAACGAGTCAATTCGTGCAACAAAGTGAACAGCGACCAAAAGAGGATAGATGGGAGCGAAGGCTGGCTGTAAAACGCATAGTTTCTTTTGAAGACGACCCTGCAAGTATCCAGTACCTGAAAAGTGTGGTAAACCTGTTGGGCTACGAGTTGATAAATTTCGATTTGCCGGAAACGGGAATTGAATATTTACGGAAACATTCTGCCGACCTGGTTTTGATGGATGTGAGGCTGCCGCAAATGACCGGGCTGGAAGCTACGCGCATCATTAAATCGGACATTCCCGGCCTGCCTGTTATCATTCAAACAGCTTATGCCATGAAAGGCGACAGAGAAAAAGCCTTTGAGGCGGGGTGCGACGATTATCTGACCAAACCGGTTTCGCTGAAAGACCTGAAAGGGAAAATTGTGCAGTATATAGAACAGGCAAACTGAATCCTTGTTATTGCTTTTCCGTAAGGTATTTCCAAAACCTGCGGGGCATGTGCTGACGCTGTAACCGGAGGTTTTTCCGTTCTTTAATGCTGATGTTTTCGAAATACGATTTCCAAAGTGTCTGGTAAAATGCATCTCCTTCGTTCAGTACGTTTTTATTTACCTGCCCGGTATTCCGGTTGATTTCTGAACTGGTAAGTTCTACTTCCTCAACTGTTTTTTTGTTGTAAAAAGCACCGTAATTTCTTTTAAGATCATACAACAGCCACTGCTGGTCGGCAAACCTTTTTTTGAAATGCCCCACTACCAGAGGAAGAATATCATAAAGCGGATCAATACCGCAAAAATACAATCCGTCTTTGGTTTGCTGAAACCGCACAAACTGAAGAATGCGGTGTGCTTCCTTTTTTACTTTTCGGGCGTTCTGAACTACTTCCAGCACATCCATGTCGCCGAGGTCGGTTTCAATATTTTTTTCTTCGCTAAACAGCCGCCGGGCAAATCTGAGTATTTTCATTTCAATTCCTTCCTCTTCAGAAAGAAAAGCATAATACAGCAACTGCCTGTTTTTTGCAGAGAGTTTTTTCTGAATACCCTTCCACACGCGACTGGCTTTCACTGCATCGGAGTCGATCTTTTTCAGATCGGCAAACAGTCTTTTGGGATTTTTTCCTTCCGGTTCAATTCCATCAGGGAAGTTTTTCAGGCTGTATCCCTCAAAAATACAGGTAAGTAAACCTTCAAAAGTGCTGTCGTAAATAAATATCAGCATCAGTGCTTTTTTTCAGCGTTTAATATAGTGTTTCCTTACTGAAAAGAAAAACAGTTTATTTTAAAGAAATCATATACAGATTAATGCATTGTCAGTCAGTGTTCTGTAAAAATTATTTCTTTTTGTGCAAAAAAAACGGGGTGTTTTAGAAAACATCGGTACAGGCTTTTTTTTTTCAAAAAAGGTCTATTTTGGCCGTTTTTAAGTTTTAAGAACCAAATAGTTAGAATTATTATGTTCCACGATCAGTCAGAACAATACGTAGAAAAGAAGTATCCGCCTTTTGTGGCGGCCGATTTGAATATTTATCAGGAAACCATTGGTTTTGATATGGTTGAGAGGCTGAAGCGGCTGGCTCTTCCGTTGGAAAACAAAGTGTGGGCACACGTAAACTCCACTTACGAGGGGGGCGGTGTGGCCGAAATGCTGAAAAGCGTAATTCCGCTTGCCCGGGGGTTGGGAATTAACGCCCAGTGGCATTGCATGGAAGCGCATACCGAAGATTTTTTCTTCGTTACCAAAAAGTTCCACGACCTGATTCAGGGGGTAGAGCAACCATTCAGCACCGAGGAGCTCCACGGGGTTTATATCGATAATTCGCTGAAAAATTTTGAAAATTACTCTGTGGAAGCCGACTTTACCATTGTGCACGATCCGCAGCCATGCGCCACATCGGTTTTTGGAAATTACGAAGGTCCAAAACTTTGGCGTTGCCATATCGATACCACATCGGCCAACAAACTGATATGGAATTTTTTTCTGCCCTTCATAAATCATTATGATGGCGCCATCTTCACCGATAAAAGTTTTGTAAAACCGGGTGTCAGAAAGCCGGTTTATCAGATTGCGCCCTCCATTGATCCACTGAGCCCTAAAAACAGGCAGCTCACCAAAAATGAGGCACGCCAAATAGTACAACCCCTTTTCGAAAAACACAACATCGAATGTGACCGGCCCATCGTTCTGGCTGTTTCGAGGTACGACATTCATAAAAACCAGGCAACCATCATCAAAGCATTTAAGCAGATAAAAGAAGACAAAGAAGTTCGGGAGAAAAATCCCCTGCTGGTGATGGTTGGCAATACGGCCTCCGATGATCCCGACGGACTGGCCATGTATGGAAAAATGGAGGAAGAGCGCGAAAACGATGTCGATATTTTTCTGCTGATGAATATTGAAAACAACGATGAAAACATCGGGGCACTCATGCGGCTTGCCAATCAGTTTGTTCATGTATCGACAAAAGAGGGTTTCGGACTTGTGGTTACCGAAGCGTTGTGGCAGGGAACACCGGTGATTGGAAGTAATGTAGGCGGCATTCCGCAGCAGGTAATCGATAATAAAACCGGTTTTTTGGTTGAGCCTTTCGATGTTGAAAAAATTAAACAGCACATGAAATACCTGCTTTTGCATCCGGAAGACGGTGTGAAAATGGGCAAACAGGCCATCGAGCATGTGCGCGAACATTTTCTGATTACCTCACTGCTGGAGAAATACCTGTTGCTCATGCGCCATTACAACGGGATTGATAAAAATCCGCCATATTTTAAAATCGGATAACGATCTGACTTTTTCGCTCATTTCGCCTGTTGGTTCATGATAGTCGCTCATAATTTTCGGTTTTTTATTGTTTGCTTAAAGCTAAAAAAAATTCTGTAACAAGCATAAGTAAGTTGCTACAAAAGAGGTATTCTCAATTAATGCCGGATTTGCATAACTGGAAGCGCAGGCCGTGTGTTTTCAAACAAATTGAGCTGCGTATCCATTGCTTTTTTGCGCTTTAGTGCATTTTCTGAAAGCAGCATTCGTTTCAGGTTTTCGGGTGGAAGGTCGGTTTTGAGGCCTGCCGGCAGTTCGTTGGTTTTGATGAAGTATTTGGCCCGTTTGAGCACCACGCCGATTTTTTTCAGATGGTGAAACGTGAGTTTGCGGTGACGCCGCGCCTGGACAATGCGTTGTGCCGACTGCACGCCAACACCCGGAATGCGCAAAATCATTTCGTAGTCGGCGGTGTTTATATCAACGGGAAAAAGATGCAGGTTGCGCAGGGCATATCCCAGCTTGGGATCCACATCCAAATCGAGAAAGGGCTGGTCTTCGCTGAGAATTTCCTCGGCTTTGAACCGGTAAAAACGCATGAGCCAGTCGCTTTGGTACAACCGGTTTTCGCGCACGAGCGGCGGTTTGTTGATAGCCGGCAACCGCTGGTCGTAGCTATTTACCGGGATGTATCCCGAAAAATAGACGCGTTTCAGGTTTTGGGTCTGATACAGATTTGACGATAACAAAATGATTTGCCGGTCGGTTTCAGGTGTGGCGCCTACTATCAGTTGGGTACTCTGTCCTGCCGGCGCAAAAAGCGGCGCTTTCCGGTATTTTTTCCGTTCCTCTTTACTCATCCCAATTTCATTCCGAATCTGTTCCATTGGCGTCATAATTCCGGAAAAATTCTTCTCCGGGGCCAGCTTTTTCAGGTTGGGTTCGGTTGGTATTTCTATGTTTACGCTCAGGCGGTCGGCAAAAAGACCTGCCTGGCGAATCAGTTCTTCGCTTGCCCCGGGAATGGCTTTCAGGTGGATGTATCCGTTGTAGTTTTCTTCGAGCCGCAACTTCCGTGCAATTTCCACCATTCGCTCCATGGTGTAATCGGGGTTTTTGATTACCCCTGAACTGAGAAAAAGGCCTTCGATGTAATTGCGGCGGTAAAACCCGATGGTCAGATCAACTATTTCCTGCGGAGAAAATGTTGCACGTGGCCTATCGTTGCTTCGCCGGTTCACACAGTAGGCACAGTCGTAAATGCAGTGGTTGGTCATCAGGATTTTAAACAGGCTGATGCAACGCCCGTCTTCGGTAAAGCTGTGGCAAATGCCGCAAGCCACACCGCTGCCAATTCCGTTTGTGGCATTTCTCCGGTTGCTGCCGCTGGAAGCACACGACACGTCATACTTGGCCGCATCGGCAAGAATATTCAATTTTTGCTGTATTTTTTCGTTGTTCATTCTGACTGAAATATAACCAAAACTGATGGCTATAATATAATTATTTCTATGGTTTAAGCAGCTTTAATATTTTCAAATACGAAATTAAAGGCCGTAATTTGGAATTTCTTTTAAATTTGTCCTTAAAACATGAGACCTTGCTTGCTAACCATATTGTTTTGTATAGTATTTTGGCCTCTGAAAATGTTTTCTCAGGAGATTGAAGAACTGAAACAGGATTTGAATTTTGCTGTTTTGGAAAAAGATACACTTGGCATGTCCCGTATATGTTACCGAATAGGGCGCTATTACGATCAGAGAAACTTAATAACTGAAAGCAATCACGCATTAAAGCAAGCCCTATTTTGGGCAAAAACCATTGATAACGAAAATGCTATTTCCACAATCTCGAACTACTTAGCGTCGAATTACAGTATTTCAGGAGACAAAGATTCGGCCTTTTTATATTACAACATAGCTTTGGAGGCTTGTATAAAAACCGGTGATAGTTTAAAACTTGCCACCGTTTTGGCCAATTTGGGCGACGAGTATTCTGCCGGAGGAAATTACTCCGAGGCGATAAAACACTCCCTGAGAGCCATCAGGATAAAAGAAACACGAAAGGATTCGGCAAGTCTGGCATATTTTTATCAAAAAGCCGGAGAGATTTATAAATTAGCCGGAGAAAGCGGAAAGTGGATGGAATATGTTCAAAAGGCTTACGGGTTAATATACTATCCTGAATATGCTCCTCCAAAAGCAGTTGCAGCTATTTATAACGATTTGGGAGGAATTGCCGAACAACAGGGAGATTACAACCAGGCACTGTTGTATTACGATACGCTTGCAACAATCGGGAAAACGCATGAATATCCTCATGCCACAGGCATTGCACTCACCAACCGGGCCACCATTTACAAACTGCAGGGAGAAACAGGCAAGGCACTTTTAGCTGCAGATGAAGCTTTGAATTATTTGGCTCCTTCTCCCTATCAGGAGATATACCATCACAATCTGCTGGCTGAGCTTAATTTTGAAACAGGAAACCTTTCCGAAGCATTGGAGTACTGCAATATGGTGATTCAAAACAGCGACAGCAGAAACTTTCCGGAAGAGAAGATGCGTGTATACAAGAATCTGCACCTGATTGAAGAAACAAATCAAAACTATGAGAGTGCTCTTTTATGGCATAAAAAATTTAAACAAATCTCAGATTCCATTCGGGATAAAGAAGTCCGAACCCAAATTGTAGAACTCGAAATGGCTTATGAAACCGAAAAGAAGGAACAGAAAATTGAATTGCTATCGGCCGAAAACCATATAAAAAACCAGCGGTTACGGGCCGGATTATTTTTGCTGGCAGCACTCTCTGCATTCATTCTGCTCATTTTATACATCCTTCAAATGAGAAGAAAACAGGCCGCCCTTGTTCAAAACAACCTGCATCAGCAATTGCTTCGATCGCAAATGAACCCGCATTTTATCTTTAATGTGCTGGGATCTATTCAAAATTATATGTTGTGTAACGATTCGAAAAAGGCCGCCGGCTATTTGTCAAAATTTGCTTCATTAACAAGAAATACCCTCGAATATTCTTCGATAGAATTGATTTCGTTGAGCGATGAAATTGCCATGCTTCGGGATTACATAGAGTTGGAACAAATGCGACAGCCCGGCAGATTTGAAATTGAAATCGATCAAAGTGAAGCGCTGGAGTTGGAATTTATACAGGTGCCTCCCATGATGATTCAACCCTTTATTGAGAATGCGATTAAACATGGCTTTAAAGAAATTAAAGGTGGAGGATTACTCCAGCTAAAATTTTATGAAAAAAGAAGCAGGCTTCACATTGAAATTACGGACAATGGTATTGGCATAAAAAAAGCCACCCAATTAAAAAGGAACGAGCATAACAGCATGGCTATGCAAATATTTAAAGAGCGCCGAAAATTATTTTTGAAAAAGACAAAGCAAAATATTGAGTGTGCAATTATTGACCTATCCAGTGAACATTCGTTTTCACAAGGAACAAAAGTACAGATAAGCATTCCAATAGATGTTGATTTATAATAAACCCGAAACGAGAATAAACGCAAAAACGAACTCCAATGAAAGTTGTTTTTTATTTAGTCCTGATTTGTTTACTTGCTACGGCAAACCGAAGTTCCGGCAATTCCCCCTTAAATTTAACCGATAGTTTACGCAATGTAATCAATAAGCAAACAGCTCACCATGAGTTGGGTGAAATGCTTGACTTTATCCGCAAGCATAAAAATGAACTGGGCGAAAACTATATTCCACTGTTAAAGCAATATGCCCAACGGGCAGAAAGTAAGGCTTACATTTGCGGGGAAATGAAAAGTTACGATTTTATTGGACTTGAATACCGCTATAAAGGAATCTTCGATACGGCTTATTTTTACCATACAAAATCTTTGGAGTTGGCTTTTCAGGAAAAAGACAGTACCCAAATGTTTTACAACTACAACAATCTGGGGCAGGTATTCCGCAAGCAAGACATTACAGACCTGGCCATTGAATATTTTCATAAAGCCTTGGCCATTTCAGATGCGGTTGGTAATTTACGATCATCGTCGTACACCATGAATGCTTTGGGAACCACTCTTGTTCTTCAAAAAGACTATGACCGTGCGATGCTATACTTTCAGCTATCTTCCAACATTGCCAAACAACGTAATGATAGCAGAACCCTGGCCTATAACTACGGCTCAATGGGCGAAATATTTTTGGTAAAAGAACAAGTTGATTCGGCCATGTATTATTTCCAAATCTCGCGCGATATGCTTGTTAAAACAGGTTCAGACACCGGAATGGGCGTAGCCGAGCACCTGATAGGAAAAGCTTATTTGGCTAAAAAAGATTATGTCAATGCCAAAGAACAGTTTAATCTGGCTTTAACGTATCACCAAAAGGATAATGACCTTCGTTACCAATCCTATTGTAATTGTTACCTGGGTGAAATTGCAATTGCTGAGAAAAACTTTACGGCTGCTTCCGGGTATCTTGATTTGGCAAAAATGCAAGCCGAAAAAGTTAATTCATTAAAAAATTTGATGAAGGTTTACACCAATTTTGCTGAAATGTATGGAGCCCTAAACCAATGGGAAAAAGCTTATGGCGCATTGAAACATAGCCATATTTACGCCGACAGCATACTAAACGAGAAAAGTAAAAAAACAATAGAGGCACTTGAGATTGGTTTCGAAACCAAAAAGAAAGAACAGCAGATTGAACTCCTTTCGGCAGAAAACAAGTTAAAAAACCAGCGACTTCGGGTGGGAATTATTTTGTTAGGTGTATTAATAGTTGCTATTATAATGATTTTGTATATTCTGCAAATCAGAAAAAGGCAAGCAAAACTTGTTCAAAACGATTTGCATCAACAAGTGCTTCGTTCTCAGATGAATCCCCATTTTATTTTTAATGTTTTAGGGTCAATCCAGAATTTTATGATGCAAAACGACACCCGAAAAGCATCAAATTTTCTCTCACAATTTGCATCGTTAACCCGTGCAACTTTAAATAATTCGGTTGCTGAAACGATTTCGCTTGCCGACGAAATTAATATGTTGCGAAATTACATTGAATTGGAGAAAATGCGCAAAGCAGATAATTTTAATTTTGAAATTATTTACGATGAAAACATGGAAATTGACTTTATTCAAATTCCGCCCATGCTCATTCAGCCTTTTATTGAGAATACTATTAAACACGGCTTTAAAAACATTGAGCACAAAGGCTTTTTGCGTTTGCAAATAACCGATAAAACCAATTGGGTTGAATTTATTATCGAAGACAACGGAATTGGGATTTCAAAAATGGAAAAGAGAAAAACTGGCCACAAATCGATGGCTATGAACATTTTTGAAAAAAGAAGAAAATTAATTCAACAGAAGTACAAGAAAGATTTTATATTTGACATATGTAATTTAAATGAAACAAACCCAAAATTTTCAGGTGTAAAAATTACAATTGGTATTCCAGTTTTAAACAATGATTAAAGCAGTAATTATCGACGACGAAATAGCTATGCAGGAAATGAACAGCAGATTGTTGGTGGATTATTTTCCTGAAATAGAATTGGTTGGGTTGGCAGATTCAATAAAAAGCGGAGTTGAATTGATTGCCCGGAAAAATCCTGATTTGGTGTTGCTTGATATTGAATTAGCAGATGGAACGGGTTTCCAACTTTTGCAAAGACTCCAACCCTATAGTTTTAAAGTGGTATTTATTACCGGTTTCGATTCATTTGCCATAAAAGCAATAAAATTCAGTGCCATCGACTACATCTTAAAACCGGTAAACGAAACCGAATTCCAACAGGCAGTTCAACGCGCCCTGGAATTAATCAACAAAAATGAAAATACCCAGCCTCAGGTAGAGGTTTTAATGAATTCATTTAAAAAAGAGTATAAAAATAAAAAACTGGTTTTACGAACATCAGATTCTTTGTTTATTATAAATGTGTCTGATATATATTTTTGTAAAAGCGACAACAGTTACACCACTTTTCATTTTGAGGGCAATGAAAAAATCCTGGTTTCAAAAAGCCTGAAAGACTATGAAGGATTACTTGCCGACTATGGGTTTTTCAGGCCTCATCAATCGTTTTTGGTAAACCTGAACCACATAAAAAAAGTGGACAAAACCAACGGTGGGTTTATAATCATGGAAAACAAAATAGAAATTCCTGTTTCGTTACGCCAAATGAAAAATTTAATTGGATTACTGGAGATGTTGTAAAGTTCATTTTTTGTTTCCTTTTTGTGAATAATGCAGGCTTAATCACAATACCATAACATATTCAAACTTAAATCAAGCGAATTCAAATTCCCTGATAGTAAAAGCCTGAAAGCATTTATTTTTACTAAAAAAAAGAGAAATGCCTTCAGTTCAAAGAATTTTACTAAATACCAACAAAGCCATTCATTTGGTGCAAATTCAAAACATCCTGTATTGCAAATGCAATAACAGCTCAACTACTTTTTACTTAACCAACCACGAAAAAATTTCAATATCACGCAACATAAAAGAGGTAGAAAAGCAACTTGCCGATTCAGACTTTTTTAGATCGCATCAATCGTACCTCGTCAATATAAATCACATTGTTGAAATAAAGAAGACAGATAAATACGTCATTGTTCTTTCCGATGGATCAAATATTCCTGTTTCAATCAGAAAGAAAAAAGAGATTTTGCGAATCCTGCTTAAAGATTAGCGAATTCAAATAAAAACATCACAATGTCAAGTTTGCCACTTTTAAAAAGAAAATGCTGTTTAGATTTGTTTCATTATAAAACCAAAAATTCAAATTAAAATGAGAATCACTTGGCTATTTATCTTATTTGTTTCTGCTTCCGTTTCGTTACCGGCACAAGTTAAAGTTGATTGGAACAAATTTGATTTTATTCCGGGGGATGAAATTCTTTTTGAAGATGAGCTGGAAAATGAACGCAATGGCGAATTCCCCGGCAAATGGGATTTGGTCAGAGGATCAGTGGCCGAAGGTAAAGCCCAAAACAGAAGAGTTGAATTTGTGAAATTTTAAACTTTATAATTATGAGAACCAGACAGACCGGCCCCTTTGCATCAATTCTTATCAGTATTGTTTTTATAGTCGCAGGGTGGCTTGTTTACAAACATGTTACCAGTCCTTTAACCGAAGAGGCAAAGGCTTCTGATACCTGGCCTTCGGTAACGGGTGTGGTTATAATTTCCGAAATCAGCGAATCGTACAGCGACAATACCAAAATGTATTCGCCCGATGTTGTTTATGAGTATTCGGTTAATAATGAGCCATATACAGGAAGCAGGATTAAAAGTTTGGATGGAACCACCAGTAGCTACTCTTCCGTAATAAAAACATTGCAAAAATACCAGGAGAGGAAAAATGTAAATGTGTACTACAATCCGGAAGCCCCGGGTATTTCAATGCTGGAGCCCGGAGCCGGATTTTTTACTTATCTGATAAAATATGCGCCGTTGCTGTTTTGCCTTGCAGGTATTTTGATATTGCTGAAATTTTTAAAGATGGCAGGAGCAGTTATTCTGGCGCTTATACTTAGTGCTGCAAAAAAATAACCAGAACCATCGATTAATAAATAATTATTTCATAATAACTCTTTAATTCAAAATCATGAAAAAATCAATTTTAAAGATTGCAATTATTTTAAGCGCTTTCGCCATTCTGGCAACATCGTGCGGAAAAGACGACGACGATGAAGTAACAACACTGAAAGGAAAATACACATTGACGATGGATGGAAAAACCGTTGCAAGCGGCGAAACCACAGAAGTTGGAATGATTGGCAATACCATTTCGCTTTCCTTAGGAGAAAGTTTTGCGGTTTTAGTGACAGGAGTGCCTGAATCTGTTGGAGGAGTGGCACAAATCGGTGATGATGAGTCGGATGCATCTGTGTCCATTACCGGTAAGAATTTATTGGGAAATGGTGCAGATGAATTGTATTTTTCCATCACCGGTACGATAAAAAGGAGCACAGCCGGCAAAATTACGTTTGAAGGAACCTGCAGTGAATTTGGCGGCACTACAACTCATACTTTTAGCGGCACGGCTGAGTCTGACGTTTTTAAAATTATATAAAAAATGAAATCACACGAAATCGACTATAAAATTTTGGGGCACGATATTCAATTTGTTGAAATTGAACTTGACCCGGCTGAAACTGTAATTGCCGAAGCAGGTGCAATGCTTTACATGAAAGAAGGCATTGAGTTTAAAACGAAAATGGGAGATGGTTCAGAGCCCGGTCAGGGGTTTATTGGCAAACTGTTCTCTGCTGCCGCACGAAAAATTACCGGAGAATCGATTTTTATCACGCATTTTACGCATATAGGCGAGGGGAAAAGCCATGTGGCATTTGCCGCTCCTTACCCTGGTACCATAATTCCCATTGATTTGAATGCAATGGGAGGAACCATAATTGTTCAGCGTGACGCTTTTCTTTGCGGAGCGTTGGGAACAAAAATAGGAATGCACCTGAATAAAAATTTAGGCGCCGGCTTTTTCGGAGGTGAAGGTTTTATTCTGCAAAAAATTCAGGGAGATGGCAATGTATTCATTCATGCCGGAGGAACGGTTATCGAACATGAATTAGATGGAACTACTTTGCGTGTAGATACAGGTTGTGTCGTTGGATTTCAGGAAAGTATAAATTTTAGCATTCAACAGGCAGGAAACCTGAAATCGATGTTGTTCGGAGGCGAGGGGCTCTTTTTGGCAACTTTACAGGGTACGGGAAAAGTTTGGCTGCAATCCATGCCCGTAAGTAAACTTATACGTCAACTTTCGCCGGGTGGTTCAAACCGCAAAAAAGAAGACAATTCAGGATTGCTGAGAAATCTTCTGGAATCATAAAATCAAAGTTAAATTATTTAAAACTATTAAAATTATGAAAAAGTTTTTCCTGGCAACCATTGTGTTTGCCTTCTTCTTCTCTTCATTTCAGGCCAGTTCGCAGATAAGCGCCGGCGGTGGAATTGTTTACGCTACCGATATCAATAACATTGGTATTAGTGCAAACGGCAAATATCAGATTAACGAAACCTGGAGTGCCGTGCCTACGTTTACGTATTTCTTTAAGAAAAATGGCATAACCTGGTCGGCACTCGATTTGGATGCCAACTACAACATCACCGAAATAGAAAATTTGGGTAGTTTGTATGCCCTTGGTGGATTGAATATGACATTTTTCAAGTGGAAATACGATGCCGATTTTGGCGAATTTGGCGATTTCAGTGGTTCTGCAAGTGGTTCTGATGCAGGAGTTAATATTGGGGCCGGCTTAAACATTGCCAAAAACGAAAAATTTGCCATTGCCCCTGAATTACGATATACTTTAGGTGGTGCCAACTATTTGCGTGTTGGTGTGAAAATAATGTTCGGGCTATAAACAACTTTTTCTTGTTCCTGGCAAAGGCTATCCCAAAACCGGGGCGGCCTTTCTTTTTTTAATTCGTTCTGCGCTGAACTTTTTTGCTTGGTTTTTCAGACTGTTTTTTTTTGATGGGTATTGTGTTCTTTTACGCGGTTTTCTTCAGGTTATGTGCTATTGCAATTGAGCTAACTCAATGTTTACTTTTATAATCCTGTAGCTATTTCTTTTATGGTATTTTCTCTGAATCGCACATATCAGCCAGTTTTGAGCCTGGTAACAGAAAAGAGGCTGCCCTTTTGAGACAGCCTCTTTGTATCTTGTTGTTGAAAGTATGTTTATTCAGTTATGGTGTATTTAACGGTTACATTGTAGTCATTTGCTGCTAAATCGGCATATTTTTCATCGTTCATATCCAGGGTATAAGTCAGCTGGTGTCCGTTTTTGTAACCATCTCCGGTGTATGCACTTCCAATTCCGGTAATAACGTTTTTTGCTGTACTTTCAAGTGTAATTTCACTTTCAGGACTTCCTGCGGCGCCATTACCTAATGAAGCATCGGTTCCGGCCTTTACTTTTAGGCTTACTCCTGCCGGAAGATTGCCTGAGATGGCAGCGGTGATGTTTCTTTTCTGGTTAGACTTTACAATTGAGGTGTAGTTCAGCCACAGGTCGTTGTTTGTTGCAGAAGAAAAATCAACTGCGGCTCCAGCTTCCAGTCCATTCACTTCAGGAATAAGATTAATTGTAGGTGATTCTCCGTTCTGTCCTTCAATGTCAACGATTGCTACGGTTGGGATGGTAATTTCTACTCCGTGAGAAGCTTTGTTTGAATCGTCTCCGGTTGGCACAACTACTGCGTTTGCTACTCCAAAAGAAAATAAAACGGTTGCGATAATAACTGATAACTTTTTCATGATTTCGTGTTTTTAATTGTTTATAAATTTTTTAATTTTTTACATCTTCAAGCGTGCCAGTAACTTAACAACCCGAATGCCAAAAATGTAAATTATTGAAAAACAGTGTTTTGGTAGATAGACGTGCGATGTGGTTGCCTTTTTTTGGGACAGAATTTATCAAAATGGGACATAGGGCAGGTATGGGACAGCTATTTTTTTCTGAAGCCACCGGTATTTCCAGATACCGTTTATAAGTGATTCAGAACAGTAAAACTGATTTTCGGGTAGCGTTGCTCTGTAAAGCAAGTCTCCGGAGCAACGGGCAGATGAGTTTTGCGCACAAAAAGTAAAAGGCTACTCTTTTGAGGCAACCTTTTTCATGTTTTCAGCAACAATATTGTGCAATACTTAGTTTAAATCCAGCAGTTTATAAAAAAAGCTAATTTCGCTTAATGTTCATCTTCCTGGCGCTGGCTTTTAAATAACGAAGCCAAATGCTGAAAAGCCTCTTTAAACGATTCTGCACTTTTTGAAAAAGCTTCTTTGGCTTCGGCCCATTTGCCGTCGCCCGACTCTTCCATTTTTTTGTACCTGGCTTCCAGTTCGGCTTCAATTTCTTTAATTTCAGCCATAATTTCCCTGTATTTGGTTTTCGACTTTTCCTTTAAATCACCACTTTTTGATTCCAGTTCTTCCAGTTGTGCAAAAAGATCGTCGATTCCCCTTTTGGCTTTTTCCTTAAATTCTTCCCTGTTCATTTTTTATTCAATTAAGTTTCTTTTCTTACCAAAAATAGTAATTTTAATTTTTGAAAAACTGAAAAAATTTATGAATATCACTGCGAAAAAGTTTGGCACAGCGCCGGTGTTTTTTACCGCAATTTCTACCATTCTGGGGGCAATCCTGTTTTTGCGTTTCGGTTTTGCCGTAGGAACACTTGGTTTTTGGGGGGTTATTCTGATCATTTTGCTTGGGCACCTCGTAACCATTCCCACGGCGCTCGCCATTTCCGAAATTGCCACCAACAAGCGGGTTGAAGGCGGCGGAGAGTATTTTATCATATCCCGTTCGTTTGGACTTAACATTGGCGCCACCATTGGCATTGCCCTTTTCTTTTCGCAGGCCATTAGTGTAGCTTTTTATGTAATTGCTTTCACTGAAGCATTCGAGTTCCTTTTTAATTTTATTGCTGAAAGATTTGGTTTTGTGCTGCCGCGGCAGGCCGTTAGTTTGCCGGTAATGGCCGGCCTGGCTGTATTAATCATTAAAAAAGGCGCCAACCTGGGTGTGAAGGCACTCTATTTTGTAGTTGCCATCCTGTTTATTTCCATCATTATGTTTTTTTTGGGGAGCACAGGTCATGCCGACGAATCAACATTTAACCTGGCCAGTGCACAGTTGCGAAACCCACAGGACTTTTTCGTGGTATTTGCCATTATTTTTCCAGCTTTTACCGGCATGACAGCCGGAGTAGGACTATCGGGCGATTTAAAAAAACCGTCGAAATCCATTCCGCTCGGAACCACCCTGGCCACCTTTTCAGGTATGATTATTTACTTTTTTGTGGTTTACAAACTGGCCTTATCGGTACCCATCGACGACCTTTTGGAGCACCAGCTGATTATGTCACGCATTGCCCTGGGTGGCGCTATAGTTATACCGTTGGGACTGGCAGCCTCCACCATTTCGTCGGCTTTGGGATCGGTAATGGTAGCCCCGCGCACCCTTCAGGCACTGGCGCTCGACCGGGCATTTCCCTCGAAAAAAATCAACTACTGGCTTTCAAAAGGCCGATCGGGCGACAATGAGCCTGTAAATGCTTCGCTGGTCACCTGCATCATTGCCTTCGTGTTTGTGGCAATGGGCGATGTTAACGCAGTGGCCTCCATCATCTCCATGTTTTTCATGGTAACGTACGGCTCGCTGTGCCTTATTTCGTTTTTGAACCATTTTGGGTCTTCGCCGTCATACCGGCCTTCTTTCAAATCGCGGTGGTACATTTCGCTCACCGGATTTGTGGTGGCCGTTTGGGTGATGTTTAAAATCAGCACTGCCTATGCCCTCCTTTCTTTCGGACTAATTGCCGCCATCTATTTGTATGTTGACTATTACCATAAATCGCGCAAAGGTTTTGCCTCCATCTTTGCCAATGCCCTGTTTCAGCTCAACCGGAATTTGCAGGTAATGATTCAGAAAAAGCAGAGCAAAAAAGAGCAAAAAGAGTGGCGGCCCAGTGCGATTTGCATTTCAAAAGATTCGTTTAAGCGCGATAAGGCTTTTCGCCTGTTGAACTGGATATCGTATAAATACGGGTTTGGAACCTACCTGCACCATATTGTGGGGTACTACTCCAAAACCACCGCCGAACAAGCCCGGACAGAGTTGACAAAACTGATGGATCATGTGAATAACATCGAAAACCATGTTTACATCGATACACTCATTTCCCCGTCAAATACATCGGCCATAGCGCAGGCCATACAAATTCCAGGCATTGCGGGCATGGAAAACAACATGGTAATTTTTGAATACGATAAAGAAAGCCCAACCAACCTGAACGAAATTGTCGATAATTTTTCACTGGTTGCTTCGGGCGATTTCGATATTTGCATCCTGGCCAGCGGCCATCGTGAGATTCCATACAAAAAGGGCATTCATATCTGGATAAACTCGCTGGATACCGAAAATGCCAACCTGATGATATTGCTCGGGTTCATTATTTCCGGTCATCCCGACTGGCGAAAGGGCCACATTCAGATTTTTAATATTTGCCGGCCCGAAAATATGGAAGAAACCCAGAAGGCCATGGATGAACTGGTCCTTTCAGGGCGGCTCCCCATTTCAGGGAAAAACATCCGGCTGATCATTCAGAAGCCGGAAGTTTCGTCAAAAGCAATAATCAACGAACATTCGGCAACTGCCGGCCTTACCATGATTGGGCTGCGCGAAGAACGTATTAAAAAAGACAAAGAGAAAGTATTTGAAGGATACGACGAATTGGGTACCATTTTATTTGTTCACTCAAAAGAACAGAAAAGCATTGAATAATGGCAAGATTCATTAAAAGCCGTAAAATTTCTCATGGTGCAACCCCCGGCTCCCTCATTTTTATAGGGAACCGCAAAATGGAGAAAACCGAAATTCACCTGATGATTTACAGCAGGGAAGAGCTGGTGGAAAAACAGGTAGAGAAGATAAGCGACATCCCGGAATCAGTTCCCGAAGGTTCTGTTCTTTGGGTGAATATTTACGGACTGCAGGATACTGACCTTATTGCACAGGCAGGCGAACGATTTTCCATACACCCACTGGAACTGGAAGATATTATGAATACCGACCAGCGCCCCAAGGTGGTGGAAAAAGAGCAAAACCTTACTTTTTTTCTGAAAATTTTGAATGTTGCAGAAGATACCGGCAGGATTACAGGAGACCAGGTTTCCATTGTTTTGACAGCGAATGCAGTAGTTACCTTTCAGGAAAAACCGGCACACTATTTTGACCCGGTACGCGAACGTATTCGCAACGGGCGGGGCCGGATAAGAAATTCCGGAGCCGATTACCTGGCCTATGCACTCATCGATACCCTTGTTGACGGGTACATTCACAGCATCGAAAGTCTGGGAACCGTTTTGGAAGGAATGGAGGACGAAGTGCTTCATCATTCGGAAAAACCGACGCTCGAAAAAATTTACCGGTTAAAAACCAACATCGGGTTTCTTCGGAAATCCATTTTCCCATTAAAAGAAATCATGCTTTCGGTAAACAAATCCGAATCAAATCTCATCCAGAAAAAAACAGTCAGCTTTTTGAAAGACCTGAACGACCTGGCCACACAAGCACTGGAAGCTATTGAAATTTATCACAATATGGCGAATGATTACCTGAACATTTATCATTCGAACGTGGCCAACCGTACCAACGAGGTGATGAAGGTGCTTACCATTTTTGCTTCCATTTTCATTCCGCTGACATTTATTGCCGGAGTTTATGGCACCAATTTCGATTATCTTCCGGAATTACATTTCAGGTTCAGTTATTTCATTATGTGGGGAATTATGATAGGAATTGCAGTTGTAATGTTATTTTATTTTAAACGAAAAAACTGGTTATAAATAATGGATAGTATGCAGGTAATTTTAGGTGCAGGAGGTGCCATTGGGAAAAATTTGGCAAAAGAACTGAAAAATTATGCATCAAAAGTGAGGCTGGTGGGCCGCAATCCGCAAAAAATGAATGAAAACGATGAATTGTTTCCCGGTGATTTAACTGACGGACAATTTGTTGAAAAGGCCATTGAAGGATCGAAGGTGGCTTATCTCGTTGCCGGGTTGCCTTATCGCCTGAAAACATGGAAACAGCAATGGCCGTTAATCATGCGGAATGTGATTTCTGCCTGCAAAAAGCACCGCTGCAAACTGGTGTTTTTCGATAACATGTACCTTTACAATGCAGGAAATCTGAGTCCCATGATAGAGGAGACCGAGGTGAATCCACCATCGAGAAAGGGCAAGGTGCGGGCACAAATTGCCCAAATGCTGATGCACGAAGCAGAAACCGGAAAATTAAATGCGCTGATTGCCCGTGCGGCCGATTTTTACGGGCCGGGCATTAAAAACAGTATGTTTAACGAGGCCGTGGTAAAAAACCTGAAATCGGGCAAAAAAGCCAACTGGTTCTGTTCTCTGAAATACAAACACAATTTCACCTATACCCCAGATGCTGCCAAAGCAACTGCACTTTTAGGAAACTCTGAAAATGCCTTCGGGCAGGTATGGCACCTTCCCACCGTTCCTGCACTTACTATGCAGGAATGGATTGAACTGACGGCTCGTCATCTGAGCGTTGAATCCAAAACCATGGTGGTTAGTAAACCACTTATTGGTGTGCTGGGCCTGTTTAGCCCGCTCATGCGCGAAATGAAGGAAATGCTCTATCAGTACGATCGCGATTACGAATTCGACAGTTCGAAGTTTGAAACGGTGTTCAATATAAAACCAACGCCGGCAGAAGAGGCATTAAAACAGATTGCAGATGCTGGCTGATCCGCGAAAATTTTGTATTTTCCTGCCATTAACAGAAAACCGAAATGAATAATGTCTATGATTTTCTGAGCGATGTCACCGGGTTGCCACCCGAAACGCTGGGGAAACTCTTTCTCTCGCTGGCCATCATCTTATTTTTATATCTCATTCGGGTTATTGTGCTGCGCATTGTGTGGCGGCAAACCAAAAATGTAAAAGTGCGCTACCAGTGGAAGCGGACCATTTCATTCATTGTTCCGTTTGTCGGAACTATTTTGGTTGGAAGTGTTTGGGTGCAGGCATTCAGGCAGTTCGGAGCTTTTCTGGGGTTGTTTTCTGCCGGCCTTGCCATTGCACTTAAAGATCCGCTTACCAACCTGGCCGGCTGGTTCTTCATCATGTTCAGGCATCCTTTTGTGGTGGGCGACCGCATACAAATTGGCGAAAATGCAGGGGATGTTATCGATATTCGTCTTTTTCAATTCACCATTCTGGAAATAAATAACTGGGTGGAAGCTGACCAAAGTACCGGTCGTATCATCCACATGCCAAACGGGAAGGTTTTTACCGAACCACAAGTGAACTACAGCACCGGTTTTGACTACATCTGGAACGAAATGAAGGTACGTCTCACTTTTGAAAGTAACTGGGAAAAAGCAAAAAACATTTTAGAAGACATAGTGAACCGCAGAGCCGAAAACATCGACAGGGCTGCCGAAAAGGAAATTTTTGAAGCCAGTAAAAATTTCATGATTCATTATACACACCTCACTCCCTATGTTTACACTTGCGTTAAAGATTTTGGCGTGCAGCTTACCATCCGGTATCTTTGCAATCCGCGCAGACGAAGAGGTTCTGAAAATGAAATCTGGCAGGATATCCTTACACAGTTCCGAAATCACGCCGACATCAGATTTGCTTATCCAACCACCCGGTTTTATACAAGGGGGGAAGATGCAATGGATTTTTCTTCCTGATTTTTTATGTTCAATATGCCCCGTAAAGGGTTTTTGAACAGTCAATTTTTGGAATATATTATTCTTTTGTTCGATAGATTTCTTTGTAGTTGGTTGTTGTACAGCAATTTGCTTTTATTTAGAGTTGGTCTAAATAAATAAGGTGCACCATTTTATTGCTTTTCAGTAATTTAATGAAGAATGAAAAAGGGGTATATTTGGCCGTTATAAAAATCAAAAAGAAATGACGGTTAAAGTTACGCGTACATTTGATATCCTCGATAAATACATGCAGGAATTTCCGCGCCAGGATGCGTTGGGTGGGAAAAAGGACGGTGAGTGGTACACCTATTCCACAGAAGAATATTACAAAAAGGCGCATCAGTTTGCTTTAGGCTTGCTTGCCCTGGGTTTTGAAAAGGGCGATAAGGTAGCAACGGTTACCACCAACCGGCCCGAGTGGAATTTTGCCGATATGGGCATGGCCATGACCGGTGTGGTGCACGTACCCATTTATCCAACCATTGCCGAAGAAGAATACAGTTACATTCTGGAACATTCAGAATCGAAAATGCTCATAGCCGGCGACAGTAAGTTGTTTGAAAAGCTTCAACCGGTTGTTAAAGCTTTACCGGGAGTTCAGACGGTTTATACTTTTGAAGAGGTGGATGGAGCAAAAAACTTCGGGGAGATTTTAACGCTTGGTGAGTCGAAAAGGAAGGAGCTGGAGAGCAGGCTGGAAGAGATAAAAGCTTCCATCCAACCGGAAGATTTGGCAACACTGATATATACTTCAGGTACCACCGGCGTTCCCAAGGGCGTTATGCTTTCTCAAAATAATTTGGTGTCTAATTTTGTGTCTCATGCCAAAATGCACCATTTAGGGAAAGATCACCGGGTTATCAGTTTTCTTCCGTTGTGCCATGTGTATGAACGGAGCGTAAACTACCATTTTCAGTATAAAGGCATGGGGGTTTATTATGTGGGAAATTTGAATCAGATTGTTTCGGCCATCAAAGAGATTAAGCCTCACATGTTTAATTCGGTTCCCCGCTTACTCGAGAAGGTTTACGACGGGTTTGTGGCCAGGGGAAAAGAATTGTCGGGCATTAAAAAGTCGCTCTATTTCTGGGCGCTCCGGTTAACACGACATTTTGAATATAACAAAAAATACAAGGCCGTACTGAAGTTCAAAATTAAGCTGGCCGACAAACTGATTTACTCCAAATGGCGGGCAGCCCTGGGCGGAAATATTGTTTACGTGGTTTCCGGTGGTGCCGCTTTGCAACCCCGCATTGCCCGGGTACTTGGCATGGCAGGCATGTATAACCTGGAAGGCTACGGACTGACTGAAACTTCGCCCGTTATTGCCGTTAACAATCCGGCCACCGGCGAAATGAAAATCGGAACCGTAGGCCCGGTTTTGGAAGGATATGAGGTGAAAATTGCCAGCGACGGTGAAATCCTCTGCAAAGGGCCCGGTGTAATGATGGGCTATTACAAAGCCCCGGAACTCACTGCCGAGGTAATTGACGAAAACGGCTGGTTTCATACCGGAGATATTGGTGTGTTCGAGGATGGAAAATACCTGAAGATAACCGACCGGAAAAAGGAAATCTTCAAACTTTCGGGTGGGAAATACATTGCCCCGCAAATGATTGAAAACAAACTTAAAACATCGAACCTCATAGAGCAGGTAATGGTAATTGGCGCCAACCAAAAATTTGCCAGCGCGCTTGTTTCTCCTAATTTCCCGTTGCTGCACGACTGGTGTGCCGAGCATAAAATTCACTACCAGAACAACGAGGAGTTGATAAAAATTCCGGAAGTGATTGAAAAAATTCAGAAAGAGGTTCAGATTATTAATAAGACGCTGGGTTCGCACGAGCAAATCAACCGTATCAGGCTGGTATGCGAAGAATGGACTCCGGCAACCGGTGAGTTGTCGCCTACACTGAAACTTCGGCGGAATGTGGTTTCGGTTAAATACCAGCACCTTATTGATGAGATTTATACCAACGGGAAGAATTAAAGGTGTTTCACGCGGGTTTTTTTTCGACGATTAATTGTTGTTGATTTAAAATCCTGAAATGGAAATTTTTACCATTACGCTTTTAAATTTGTTCCCGCTAAAACCAGTGAAAACACCAACATTTCCGACAAAAAAGAGACTGTTTAAACTGTAGCCGGCCTCCCAGTAGTTTTTTAAAACCGTTGTGGTGAGGTAGTTAAAATGCAGGCTTTCGCTCCAGGTTTTTTGATTGATAAACGAAAAATATCGGAGCAAAATATATTCAGTGCGCATTTCTGCCCCTATATTAAAATAGCTTTCGTTTGTGCTGAAGCCGTAATCGTTCAGTAATTGAAAAGTGTGTGTAAAGGAACTGAAAGGCATGGCGATTTCAGCAGTTCTGAAATGTTTGTATTGAGAAAAGTGCATTTGGCTGGGTTTTAAAAAATGGCCGGCGTTGAACTGCCAGTCGATTCCTGCACTGGGCGAAATATTGGCCTGCTGCTGAAAACTGAAATCGATTTGACTGAAATTGGAAACCGATGATAATACGTTTTTTAACCCCTGTTTGAATTGCAGGGTTGCCGTATAATAATCAGTCAGGAAAAGAAAGGGCGATTCCTGCAACCAGGGTTTGTATTGTCTTTTCCGGTAGTTTAGTCCTACCGAATATTCAAAACTTTTTTGTGGCTGAAATGCTGGGTTATCTGCCGAAAATTCCCCGGGAATATTCGAGGAATATTCCTTTTTGCCCGACAGAACATACGAAGCATTGTTTTCCAGCGGGTAAAAATGGTTGTAATCTGCCGAGAACAGCATCCGTAAATTTTTACCGGTTCGCTGCGAAACATTCAATTCAAAAAATGAAGTCTCGTAGAGTTTCATGTAATTCTGAGCAAAAAACCACGAGCTAATCGAATTTAACCCCGGATTTATACCCAGTCCTTCGGGTTTAAAATCGCGGCTCTCTTTCCCAAAATCAATTTCTATCTGGCTGTTTTTCCAAAATATATTACTGAATCGTGATTTTACCGAGCCAAAGAGGGCTTTTCGGTGAAATGCATATCCCAATTCGGGTGAAATTGAGAAATACTTACCCGAATCGGGATTCATGCTAACCCGCAATTTTTGTTTGTATTTGTACCCGTCAACCGAATTGAAATCGAAATTTGCGGGCGAAATTAATCCGTCATAACCAAGTCTTTTTATCGAGTCAGTGAGAAAATTGTGGTGGCCGCCAACCATTTTTGAAAAAAACGTTTTGCTTTTTTTGTTGCCTGTAATTGAGTCTTTTTCAGTATTTTCCATAGACATTAGCGAGTCGGCAACCTGATAACTCCTTATTTCGGCGGGCGAAAGCGGTATAGTACGGACGGTGTCCCAGAATTCAGTATCGCGTATCATCGAGTCTTTTTTATCTTCGATGTTGTAATTTCCGTACCGGGTTGTGGTAATTGTCGAGTCCAGATATTGTTCTTTCAGAATCTTCCGGTTCAACCTTGCCGCCTTTTTTACATCGGCATTGGTGAGTTCTTCTTTTGCCAGTATTTGGTCCATTTCTTTTCGCAGTTCCACTTCTTTTTCGCCTGCTGTTGTTGCCGTTTCAATTGCAACTTCATCCTCACCCGGGACTTTTGCAGAAGGGAAATTGTTCTCTTCCACCACCGTATATTTTAATGATGCAGCGTAGTAAAACTGCCCTTTTAACCCCAGCATCGAAAAATTGCCGTCCATAATGTTCGACACCGGCAGCCAGTTGTTGTTGCCCAGATTTTCAAACTGCTGTTTTATCCGGTAATCGAAAAACTCAAAACTGCTGTTAAAGTCGAGGTTGTAAATGCACCAGAGCTGGTCAACAATATAAATATATCCCTCAACCAGTTCGTCGCTTTTACGTTTTGGCGTTACCTTAATTTTAAAAACATCGAAATTGCCTGCCGTAATAAACCCTTCATACCTGAAATCGTAATGCCTTAATGCCAGCGACGCCAGTGGTGAGATTACCTGATTGGGGCGTTCATCGTAAAAACTGGCGGTCATTAAGCCCAAAACCGGGGGCTCATCGAAGCCAATCAACGAACTCTTTTTACTGATTACCTGCTGATCGTATTTTTGCGGATAATCGTAGGTTATTTTGTTTTGCGATTCAATTACATAGGTTACTTTCTCCTTTAAAACCTCCTTGAGTTTTTTCCCGTTTACCTCGATTTTGTTTTGGTACAATCTGGGGATATTTGAAAATACAAAGTTGCTTTTCAGGTATAAATCGGCTTCGTAATGCTTAATTTTTTCGCGGTAAAAAGGTGCTTTGGCCATGGCTTTGCGCATAATAAACCAGGCAGGATCTTCTTTGCCCGGAAATACTTTCACCTCTTTAATTTCAAATTCCTGGCGTTTCATGGTAATGTCGATGTTCAGGCTGTCGGTATTCAGATAAACTTCTTTCTCTGTTTGTACAAAACCCATAGAACGAATGGTAAAATGGTAGTTACCCCGGGGCAGTTGCAGCCTGAAATTACCTTCCGCATTGGTAATGGTGCCCTCTTTTGCTTCGGCAACAAAAATAGTAGCGTATGGAATTGGTTCGTTTTGCGGCCCCGAAATTCTTCCGGTAACAACCTGGGCTGAAGCTTGATGGGCAAAAAGAACAGCAGTAATTACAAAAACAGAGGCCCTGAAATATTGTAAGCCCATATATTTAATTTTCGTTTTCTGAATCATGATTACTTCAACGGTTGGAATGATTTTAAGGTATGCTGTCATTTTTATCACCGGCTGCGGGTAAGGTAAATACAAACCGGCTGCCTTTTCCCGGTTCGCTTTCAACCCAAATTTTCCCGTTGTTTTTTTCAATAAACTCTTTGCAAAGAATTAGTCCCAACCCTGTTCCGGTTTCGTTGGCTGTTCCTGCTTCTGAATTTTTTTCAGTAATGGTGAACAGTTTTTTCAATGTTTCCTGGTTCATTCCAATTCCGTTGTCTTCAACAGAAATTTCAAGACAACCATCTTTTTTAGCAGCTTCAATTTTTACCAGTCCTCTCGTGTTAGTGTATTTTATGGCATTGGAAATCAAATTTCTGAAAACAGTGGACACAGATTTTTTGTCGGCAACTGCAAATGTATGTTCTCCGATATTTTGTTCCAGTGTAATATTTTTATTTTTTGCTGAAGTTTCCAGTTGTTCAGTCACTTCTTCTGCCAGTTTGAAAAGGTCTGCTTTTTCCACCCGGTATTCAATTTTTCCGGTTTGAATTTGAGCCCAGCTCAGCAATCCTTCCACCAGACCAAATACATTGGTGACCGACTTTCTGAGTTCCAAAATCAGCTTTTTAGTTTGGGCGGTGGGAAGCTCGTCAAAGTTTTCAGCAAGAATTTCGGTAACACCCAGCAATCCGTTGAAAGGGCTTTTTAAATCGTGTGCAATGAGTGTGAAAAATTTGTCTTTACCGGCATTGGCTATTAACAACTCCTTTTCCGATTTTTCGAGTCGGGCACTCATTTTTTTTAACTTGACACGGCTTCGGGTAATAAAAAATAAAATGGCCAAAATAAAAATCCCGCTAATGATGAGAATTCTGGTTTTTAATTTTTGCTGCCGGATTGCAATTTCCTGAATTTCGTTCTTTTGCTTTAAAAGCAGGTTTTCCCTGGTTTGTTTTTCGGTGAAATATTTAATCTGAAGGTCGGTGAATTTTGAAAGTTCATCGGTATTAAACAAGCTGTCGCGCAATGCGGTGGCCTGTTTTAGAAAATCCAGGGCTTTCCCCGTATTTCCCTCTTGTTCGGCCAGTTCCGACAGGGCAAACAGGTTATCCCTTTTCAGGGAAAGGTAATTATCTTCCAGCGAAGCAGAATAGCTCAGGTTCAGGTATTCGCGGGCCAGCTCCGGCTTATCCATTTCAAGGTGAATTTTTCCGAGGTTGTAATTTGCCTGTGCAATCCGGTTCGTGTTGTTTATCCGCCTGGCATAATCGAGCGCCCCGAGGAAATAATGCAGTGCAGAATCGCGCATCGCCATTTCCCTGTATGTTTCTCCGAAAAACGAAAAAAAGTAGGAATTCTCCCGGTTTTGTTCATCCACTTTAACCACATAGTTATGTCCTTTCCGGTAGTTGCTAAGTGCCAAATCAAACTGTTCCAGTTTTTTATAACAGGCACCAATATTTGAGTAACAATAAGCCAGTTCAGAATAGGTGCCTGCTTCTGAAATGGCCTGTAACGCTTCCTCGTGCCATTCAAGAGCTTCGTTGAAAAGCCCCCAGTCCTGGTAAATCATTCCAATGTTGTTCAATACTTTTGAAACTCCTGAATGGTCGTTTAAAACCCTGCGAATTTCAAGAGACCGGTGGTAATTTGTTAACGCTTCGTTGCTGTTTCCAAGCCAGTAACTGGCAACTCCCAGGTTATTGTATATTCTTCCTGTTCTGGTGCTGTCGTTCAGCGCTTCAAATAAATCTTTCGCTTTTAAAAATTGTTCCGTTGCTTTGGTGTTTTCCCCCGTTCGCAGAAAAATCATTCCAAGCGAATATAAAAGATCAGCTCTGATGGAGTCAGCCATTTCATATTTCAGGGCCTCTGTATAGTAATATTCAGACTTTCCCAATTCGGCGCCTTCCACCGCTTTTCCCAGGTGCAACAATATTTCAACCCTCAATGAATCATCCTCCGTATTAGCCAAAATACTTTTTAGGCTGTCTTCTTTTGCATTTGCTGAAAGGCTTGGTGGTATAGCGCTAAAAATCATTAAAATGAATAATGCTGATAGTTTTTTAAACCATCGTATTGGTTTTCTTTTGTTCATGTAAGGAATACGCTGTTAAAATCGAGCTAAAGTAATTATTTTTTTATTTCATCCGAATAAACTTTCTCATGTTGTGAAAATTGAATCAGGTTGTTATATTTACAATTTGAAATCTAAACCATATATCATGAAGAAATTTTTTTTGCTGGCAATGGTTATTGCTGTTTTTTTTACCGCAACCTCCCAGTCTTTGATCATTAATGAGGATGAATATTTTGAAATGCCCGGGTTGAATGTGATGGTGTTTTATGACATCTATCCCGAGGGGCATCAGGGTGGAATAGCAATTATCCAGAACGGAACACGCGTTGCAACCAACGGCGACATCAGGCTGGAGCCTACACCGGGCCAGTGGCAACCCATTCCAAAGGTGGGTGAGCGGCAGGTTTTTCCCGAAAATAACGAAATCAGAATTGCCTGTTCATATCCCGACGAAAGCCGTCACATGAAAGGGTTCAATCCAATTTTTTACCCCGACCTGGATTTCAGTTACGATGTTCGGGTGTTTGGCGAAGGAAAAAACTTCCGGATTGTGGTGGATTTGGAAGAGCCGCTGCCGGAAGAGTGGATTGGCAAGGTAGGTTTTATTCTGGAACTTTTTCCCGGCGATTTGTTTGGAAAAACCTGGTACATGGACGAAAAATCGGGCCTTTTCCCCACCCAGCCCAACGGCCCCATGCAACAGGATGCAGACGGCAACTGGCAGGCCTTTCCGCTGGCAACCGGAAAAATGCTTACCATAGCTCCCGATGTTCCGGAGCAAACCATAAAAATAACCAGCATGAAAGAGGAGTTAAAACTGCTCGACGGCCGGTTTTACCACAACAACGGCTGGTTTGTGGTCCGTTCCGAAATCCCTTCCGGCGCAACCAAAAATGCAATCGAATGGTTTGTCGAACCGTATGTGGCGGTAGGATTCAAACATAAACCGGTGGTGCATGTCAGTCAGGTAGGTTATCATCCCGGTCAGCCTAAAGTGGCAACTTTAGAACTGGATAAAGCCGAAACTCATATTGAAAATATTTCACTGATTCGGTTATCGGAAAAAGGAGGTTTTGAAACCATAAAAACCGCAGTGCCGGAAGAGTGGGGCAGATACCTCCGTTTTAACTATCACCGGTTCGATTTTTCGGAAGTGATGCAACCGGGCCTGTACCAGGTGGTTTACGACGACTTTAAAACCGAACCGTTTAAAATAGATGCCGATGTATATGACCGGCACGTGTGGCAGCCCACGCTGGAATATTTCCTGCCGGTGCAGATGTGCCACATGCGCATAAACGAAGGTTACCGTGTTTGGCACGACCTCTGCCACATGGACGATGCGCTGATGGCGCCGGTGGACACCAACCATTTCGACGGATATGTGCAGGGGCCTTCCACCTTAACCGATTTTGAACCCTATGACCAGGTGCCCGGCCTTAACATTGGCGGCTGGCACGATGCCGGCGATTACGACTTGCGTGTGGAATCTCAATCGGGCACAATCTGGACGCTGGCACTGGCTTACGAAGAGTTTGATGTGGACTGGGATATGACAACCATCGATCAGCACAGCCGAATTGTTGAGATACACCTTCCCGACGGCAAGCCAGACATTTTGCAGCAGGTGGAACATGGTGTGCTCTCCATTTTGGGAGGTTATCAAAACCTGGGTCGGCTCTACCGGGGAATCATTTGTAACAACCTGCGGCAGTATGTAATGCTGGGCGACGCAGCAGCCATGACCGACGGCTTGAAATTCAATCCCGAACTGGGCGAAAATGAGCGTACCGGAACCGAATCGGGAAAAACCGACGACCGGTGGGTGTTTACCGAAGAACATCCCGGCCATGAATATACCGCCATTCAGGCACTGGCGGCAGCCTCACGCGTGCTGAAAGGGTTTAACGACACGCTGGCACAGCAATGCCTTCAGGCTGCAGTTGAGCTCTACGATATGGAACGCGACATGTCAAACCGGTGGGCTTCTTCCCGCATCAACGCCGCTGTCGAGCTTTTTATTTCTACCGGAGCTGCCCGCTATAAAAACGATTTGGTGGCTATGGAAGAACAAATCATGAACAACATCCATTCTACAGGATATATGATGGCCCGGATTTTTAACGATTTGGAAGATGATGCGTTTCGCAGAAATTTGTTGCTGGCGTTTCAGAAACTGCAGAATGATTTGGTGGCCCGGCAAAAGGAAAATCCCTTCGGAGTTCCCTACAATATCCGCATCTGGGGCGATGGATGGGGCATCCAGCGGCTTGGTATGCAGCACTACTTTTTGCATAAGAACCTTCCGATGAATTTCGATAATAGCTTATTGCTGAATGCACTGCATTTTATGCTGGGGCACCACCCGGGAGAAAATACATCATCGTTTGCCTCGGGTGTGGGGTCGAAATCGTTGCTTGTAGCTTATGGAGTAAACCGCGCCGACTGGTCGTTTACGCCCGGTGGTGTGGCATCCGGTACAGGCATCATCCGTCCCGACTTTCCCGAGCTGAAAGTGTGGCCGTTCCTGTGGCAGCAAACCGAATATGTAATGGGTGGCGGCGCTACCCATTTCATGTTTCTGGCACTGGCAGCCCAACATTTGCTGAATGAATGAAAACAGGTGACAGATTCACTTACCGGATTTAATCAGAACGGATTTTGAGGGGATTGAGTTTTAGAACAAATCAACCGGATTGATTCTCAATATCTCTTTCCAGTTTAAGCCTTCATTTGAAATTAAGTACATTTTGTGTGGTTTGAAATGTGAACTGAATCGTTGCATTCCTTTAGTGAATTTTGCAGAACCTATTTTCACCTCAATTCCGATAATTTTGTTTTTATATTGAAGGATAAAATCCACTTCAAAATTGCCTTCCCGCCAATAATTTAATTCCAGATTATTTGCCCTGGCCGCATTCAAAAAGTGTGCGCCAATGGCTGACTCAACATGTCTTCCCCAATTTTCAGTATTTTCAAGAACTTCAGAAAACTGATAATCGCTCAACGCACTGTAAAGGGCCGTGTTTTGAACCTGAAACTTCGGACTTGAAGAACGTTTGGTAATCTTTCCTTTTGAGAATTTTTGCAATCCGGACAATAATCCGGCACTGTCAAGTAAATGCAGGTAATGCGATAGCGTTGTGGTGTTTCCTGCATCCTGAAGTTGCCCCAAAATTTTTGTGAAGGATAAAATCTGACCGGAATAAGAGCAGCCCAATTCAAACAGATTTCGCAGCAAAGCGGGTTTGTTAATATTTTCCATCAGCAAAATATCACGCGAAATGGTTGTTTCAATGAGCGAATTTATGATGTAATCGTTCCAGCGCTGTTCATCGTTTATCAAACCGGCAGCACCAGGGTATCCACCGAACCAAACAAACTGTTCTTCAGTGATCCCGAATGCCTGGTTCATTTCCTCAAAATTCCAGTGTCCCGTGTATATCACTTCGAATCTTCCTGCCAACGATTCAGTCAAACCTTTTTGAATAAGTAACCGTGAAGAACCAGGCAAAACTAATTTGATTTCAAGGCCGTTCAACATATCCGAATCCCAGTTTGCCTTAACCATTTCGCTCCAGTCGGGAATTTTCTGAACTTCATCAATTACGAAAATCAATTCAGCAAAATTGTTGGTTTTCAGCTTTAACCTGGCGTTGTTCCATTGCTGTTCAATCCATTCGGGGCCAATGTTTATTACTCCATCGGCAGAAACATACATCGACGGAGTTTGAATTTCTTTTAAAACCTGCTGCACCAGAGTTGTTTTTCCTACTTGCCGAGGACCGGTTATCACCTGAATGAACTTTTTAGGTTCTTTCAATCTTTTTGTTAGAGTCTGAAAATAAGGTCTTTTAAACATATTCTGTTATTTTACTCAATCCACTGAGTAAAATTACTCAATGTATTGAGTAAAACAAAAATATTGTGATAATTTTTTGATTACCTGGTTTTGTTAACTAATTTTTTTCCAATCTTTCTCTGGTGGAATATTTTTATTCAATCTCCCAAAAAATATTCAAAAAAACGGTAAGTCTGCTCGTTCGAATCATCATTGGGCGAATGTTCCGGGCGGTTGATCATGGCTACCCGGTTGTGGTAACCGAGCAGTTTATTCACGGCAATGGTATGGTTTAACGCTTTCCAACGTTCGGGCGGGTCGGAGGAACCTCCCGAAACCAGGAACGGCCGGGGAGCCATCAGGGCGTGAAGTTCATGGAGGTCGTGGCCTTCCCTGATCAGCGTTGGATAAAGGCCTTTTGCATTTTCGGTGTTGCCTGTTTTTCGCCAGGTGTCGCTCCACGGAGGCGGGTAATAGCCCAAATACCAAGGTTCCCAGTAATTTAAGGCCGAGCCTTTGGTTTCGTCGAAAACAATTCCAGGATCGGACCAAACGGCACATGCAAACTTTTCAAACAGGCAGGAGGCAAACAAAGCCCATTTCCCGCCAAACGAATGCCCGGTAATTCCAATCCTGGTGGAATCCACTTCTTCCACTTTAGCCAGCACATGCCAGGCATTGGCGGCAGCGTATGCCAGCAGCGACAAAGGTTGTACTTCGGCGTTTTCAATGGACGGATAATAGAGCGAATAGGTTTTATTCTCAGTTGCCTCCGTTGTGCCGATGGATAGAGTTACTAAACCGCGTTTGGCAAGCTGGTAAGCAAAATCGCGGTGCGGTTTTCCCAGTCCAATGGCTGTTTCAGGTTCGTAAAAAACAGTGATTATTGCAGGCTTTTTCCCTTTCCCTTCCGGAATTAAAAGATACCCTTCGGTATTTTCGTTTGGAAGCCAGCGGAAAGAGACCTTGTGTTGTGTGAAATTTTCCCTTTTTGTGGTTTCAATAATTTCGAATCTCTGATCGGTAATCAGATCGGGCCAAACTCCCATCATTTCGTTCCAGTGGTTGAGAATTTCTTCTCGTCGTTGTTTCCAGTCGTCGGCAGAATGAACCGCTTTCCCGTTGTAAAACTTTAGTGGCGAACGAAATTCCCCAAACTCATTCCGGAATTTTTCAGGAGGAGAAAAGAAAGGTTCAATTTGTTCCCACAACTTTTCTTTGTTCCGGTTTTGAAAGTCCTGTGAAAACACTTTCGCAGAATGAAAACCAAAAATGAAAAGTATGGAAAGCAGGAAAAATTTCATCTGCAAAATTTTAACGCGTTTTAAAATATGCATCGGCAAATTGTATAAACTGCTGCCAGTCGTAAGGTGTCATGTTGTGTTTGCCCTCGCGGTTGTGAAAACCCATGTGAGGCCGAATGATTTGTTCATTGACTTCAGGCATTTCTTCCGTCAGATTTGTTTTGATTCCATACAGGTTGAAAACCGGTTGAGACTCTTTTAATCCCAGGTACTGCCCTTTGGGATCGGCCCACAAATCTTCGGCTGCGCTGGCCACATAAACGGCCCGCGGAGCAATCAGTGCAATCAGCATGTGCTGGTCAACCGGAAGTTTATTTTCATTACCGGCATACTGGCGGTAGTTGGGACAAAACCAGTACGGAAAATTGGTAGTAATCCGGTCAACTGTTTCTCCGAAATTCCTGCGGGAAAGCGCTGCACCCGAGTTCCCCGATTCGTTGGAAATGGTAATGGCTACCCGTTTGTCCTGCGCGCCAAACCACAGCGAAGATTTGCCTCCGCGCGAGTGCCCCACAGAAATAATTTTGGTCGCATCCACCGATTTGTCTTTTTCAAAATAGTCGATAGCCCGGGCGGCGCCCCAACCCCATGCACCCAACCCACGCATTCCGTTGTCCATTTCCAGTTGCTCGGGATAAAGCTGGTTCAGAATTCCATCGGTAAACTTCACCTTATCGTCGGGTGAAATATCAATCACATCAAAACCGGAAATTCCGTATCCGGCTTCAATCACTTCCTCTACCGGCCAAAACCCGTCCTTGTTTTGCCTGGTAACATCCATGGTTTTAATTCCCCTGTGGTTGATAACCAGGAACATGGGCACCGGCTTTTTTACCTTGTTGGGCGTGAACATCAGCAGGTTCATGGTCACCGACTTTTGATTTCGCGTGACGGTAATGGCTACTTCCTTCAAGGTGGCTTTTCCGTCCATTGCCTTTTTATCCTGTTTTGATACTTTGAATTTGATGTCGTCAAAATTTTTGGGAACCTGACCGTAAACGTGATCTTCAAATAGTTTGAGGATTTCCGGGCGGCGAATATTTTCCCACTCTTCAGGGGTCGAAACGGCTTGCCCGTTTTCAGTGACCAACAGCTCCGGAAGCTGGTATTCTCCCACTTTTGATTCGTCATAGTTTTGAGCGTAACTCATATTTAATGAGGAAAATAAAATCAGGAGAAGAAAGAGTTTTTTTAGGTTTTTCATTTTTTGCAACTATTCGTTTTTAAAATTGAGACTATTCTGAGAATGTTTTTTTTGTATCACGCAAAGGCGCAAAGAGCGCGATGTTTGATTTATTTTGTTCTTTGCGGATTAGCGTCTTGGCGTGAAATATTTTTTACTCTTTTGCAACCATAGAAAACGTTTTTGCCGACCGGTAAATATCCAGTATTAAAGCCACCGATTTCCGGGCTTCTTCACCGTCAATTTCAAACGGCCGGTTTTCTTCGATTGCCTGAATAAAAGCCGCCAGATTTTTCGCATGGTTTTCATAGGTCATAGCTGCCGGGTCGGCCACTCCGCCACCACCTTCAATGGCGCCATACTTCTGAATGATTTTCTCGTCTTCTTCGCGCATTTCGGCAAACTGCCAAACCTGCAGACTGTTTTCCACCAAAACAATGGTGCCTTTCGTACCGGTTATTTCCAGCCGGCGAAACTGCCCTGGAAATGACGCCGTTGTTCCGTAAATCACTCCAAGGGCTTTGTTTTTAAACTGAAGAACACTCACTGCCGTATCTTCCGCCTCAATTTGCGGATGTCCCAGGTGCGAGGTAAATGCGCCCAGTCGTTCAACAGGCCCCATCATGTACAAAAGCAGGTCAACCATGTGGATGGACTGGTTCATTAGCGCGCCGCCTCCGTCGAGTTCCCAGGTGCCGTGCCACCCTTCGTAATAGGCATCGTTGCGCCACCACGGAACGTGCACTGCGGCATAAGTGATTGTGCCCAGCCGGTTTTCATCGATGGCTTTTTTAATAATTTTCGTGGTTTCGTTGTACCTGAAATTGAAAATTCCACCCAGCCACGTTCCTGCTTTTTTATGGGCTTCAATCATCCGGTCGATCCGGTCGAGCTGAATTTCCAATGGTTTTTCGCACAACACATGCTTTCCCTGTTTGGCTGCTTCAACAGCCGGCTCTTCGTGAGCGCCGCTGGGCGTGGCTATCATTGCCATATCCACGACATCTGATTGCAACATGTCTTGGTAAGTTTCCCAGTGTTTTACGTTATATTTTTCCGCCATTTTTTTCGCCTTTTCAGGCCTGATGTTGCTAAAGCCCGCCAACTGCGTATTGGGCAGCGACTGGACAGCCTGCGCATGAAAATCAGCTATCATTCCCGTTCCGATAATTCCTATTTTCCAGGTTTTCATTTTTTTGAATTTTAAAATTACATATTAAGCTTTGAGGCCGAACCTTCATCGAGGTACAAAACCATATCCAGATGGGTTCTTAAAATAGTAGCAGGACACGCTGTTGATATTTCAGCATTCAGCGTATTGTAAACCGCTTCGGTCTTGCGTTCGTCGGGCACCACACAACTGATGGCTTTGCAACGCATAATGGCCGAAATGGTGAGTGACAGCGCATGAGTTGGGACATCGTCGAATGTGGGGAACCAACCTTCACCCAGCTGTTGTTTACGACAGGCTTCGTCCAATTCCACCACTTTTACCAGTTTTGGGTCGTTGAAATCAGCTACAGGCGGGTCGTTAAATGCAATGTGCCCGTTTTCGCCAATGCCTATACAGGCGATATCGATGGGGTGTTCTTTCAGCAGGTTTTCGTAATGTAAAACTTCGGCTTCCACATCGGGTGCATCGCCGTTGAGATAATACACTTGCTTCGGCTGAACTTTGTCCAGTATTCTTTCCTTCAGGTATTTACGAAAACTGGCCGGATGGGTGACCGGCATTCCCTTGTATTCATCCAAATGAAAAACCGTGATTTTTTTCCAGTCGATAACCTGCTTTTGCAGGTGTTCCAGAAACTGAAACTGCGATGCGCCAGTGGCGAGAATCAGATTGGCAAATCCTTTTTCTGAAATGGTTTCGTTTAGTTTTTTTGCTACGGCATCAGCCGCTGCTTTTCCCATTTCATCTTTGGTTGCAAAGATTTTTATGTTGAGATTGTCTTTTTTGAATTCGGTATTGTTCATTTTTTTAATATTTAGTATCAAGTATCAAGATTAGGATTCTGCAAGTCTTGTGTCTCATTGTCTCATAATCTTATATCTGTTCTCTCTACATCAGCAATTCAGTAATAGCAAAATATGTGGTTACAAACGAAAAGATTACAACCGCCCAGATGCCAATATTTTCCCGCAGGGAAGCTTTGTTGATACCCATGAGTTTCGCCCGGTTTATCAGCAATAGAATAGGAATGGCCACCGCGGGCAGAATGACAGCCTGAAATGCCTGCGAAAAAACCATCAGAGCGGGTGGACGTTGTTCCAGAAATACGGTGCCGAAAGCAAACAGCATAGCCACAAAAATAAGTATCCGCGACTGGGTCGAACGCGTATTCCGCGGCTTTCCGGTGTAGTCGGCAATCAGCCAGGGGGCAATCAGCACGATGGGGAAGATGGTTGACAATCCGGCGCCCACAATTCCCAGAATCAGGATAAACGCTGCGGCGTTTCCGCCAATGGGTTCAAACAGAAGAATCATTTCAACGGTGTTGTCCAGTTTAAATCCCATCACGTGCAGGGTGCCGGCCGCAACCGCCATAATCACTCCGCTCAGAAACAACATCATTGCAGCGGATACGAAGGCGTCCTTTTTTTCCTCTTTCAGGTTTTTAATACCCCAGCCTTTTTCAGCCACTACCGTACTTCGCATGATGAACACGGCAGCCGAACAAGTTGTTCCCGCAATGGCAGCTACTAAACCCATAGCTCCGGGTGTGTCGGGAATTCCGGGAACCAGACCATTGGCAATGACCGATAAATTCGGGCTTACCATAAAAAAGACCACGATAAAGGAAAGCCCCATAAAGATTACGAAAAAAGTGAGCACTTTTTCAAAGGTTTTGTACTGGCCAAACCAAAGCAACAGGTACAAACCGGCAGCCAGCACCAGGATAATCCAGCCGCGGCCGACAATCCGTTCATTAAAAAGCAGCCTGATGGCTTCCTGTACCAAATCGGCGACAATGCCCATCACGCCCATCAGTGCCAGTAATTCGCCGATAATCAGTGCAATTAAAATGTAAAGTGCCAGCACCCAACCGTATTTGAATTCGTGTTTGATGTTTGTTAATGCCGTTTTCCCTGAAACCAGGGTTACCTTACCGTATGCCACCATGAGCACGAAGGTGAAGATACACGACAGTACCAGCGCCCAGAACAGCTCCATGCCGTGTTCGGCGCCTGTTTTGGCCATTGTTGTTACACTTCCGGTTCCAATGTTGTATCCGATGAGGAACAGCCCCGGGCCAACCGCGGCGAGGGCGATGGCTATTTTTTTGTAGGTTTTGTTCATGTAAAATGTATTTTTTATAATTTTTTGATTCAGATAATACTCAAATTAAGAGACAAAGAATTCCGACCATTTGGTTATTGAATATTGGTTATTCTACATTGTTTTATTTTTTGTACCGCTAAGTGCGTTTTGCCAACTGCCTACTGTTCATAAACCAACTTTCCCATCACCCATGTCTCCTGAATATTCACCTGAAAATCTTCAAGAGTAAACAGCACGATGTCGGCGCGTTTGCCGGGCTCAAGCAGGCCGCGGTCGTTCAGGCTGTAAAGCCGGGCTGGATTGGTACTCGCCATTTTCACTGCATCGGCCAGGGTGCAGCCGGTAACCTGCATAACGTAACCGACTCCTTTGGTTATGGGTGATGCCGAACCGTAAAGCACGTTTTGAGCTGGCAACCGCAGCATGCCGTCTTTGGTCAATTCGATTGTTTCGCCGGTTGAGGTTCTGTATTCGCCCGGTTCCAGCGCGGCATAATGGGTTACGTCGGAAGTGATAATGGTTTTTTCAACGCCTTTCACTTTGTAAAAAACCCTGATTTGTTCCGGCAACAAATGAAAACTGTCGCAGATGATGCTGATATTCAGTCGGTCGTCGGCAAGTTGCGGCCAGAATGGATTCCGGTGCCGGTTGATGGTGTTGGCTGCACCGTTTCCCAAATGCGTGGCAATTTTGGCGCCGCGGTCGATGGCGGCGGTTATCGTTTTCATATCCGCATTGTGATGACCCAGTGCCACTGTAATTCCGTTCTGACTGCATTTTGAAATAAAATCCAGCGCTCCGTCCATTTCCGGAGACAGCGTTACCTGCAGAATGTTTTTGCCCGATGCTTCATAGAGTTTCAGAAATTCGTTCCAGTCGGGCAGTTTTACAAACTGTTTGGGGTGCGCCCCCCGGAACCCGTCTTCCGGATTGATGTAAGGCCCTTCGAGATGAAACCCGGGAATGGAACCCCTCATTTTTGGGTCGTCCACCGCTTTGGAAAGCAGTTCAAAATTCCGGGTTAAAACTTCGATGCTGTTGGTGGTGAGAGTAGGCAGATAGGTTGTTACGCCTTTTTTCCACAACTCACTGGTTGCTTTTTCAATGCCTTCGGGCGTGAGGTCACTGTCGCCAAAAGCAAAAGAAACGCCGGCAAACCCGTTCACCTGGTTGTCGAAAAAGCCTGGTGCTATGTACACCGGGTTTTTACCAGCCGGTTTATCCAATGGAGTAATGTTTTCAATCATCCCATTGTATATGGTCACCCGAACCGGCTGTCCGGTGTGGTAATGAATTCCTTCAATCACTTGTTGTGCTTTTAAACCTTTCATCCCCAAAACAAATAAAAAGAAAAACAAGAAGCTCTTGATAATAAATACTGTTGCTTTGCCATTCATATTTTTGACTTTAAACATTAAACTCTGTACTTTAAACTTTTAGGTACTCCACTTCCATCCATTTTTCGGTTTCAGCCGATTTTTCCAGTGCTTCCAAAACCGAAACACAGTTCAAAATGCTTTGGTGCGAACGCGGTTCTTTCCCTGTTCGGAACATTTCGGCCATGTCAACATAATTCCGGGCCGGATTTTTTTCTTCCACCCGTGGTTTCAATTCCACCAGTTTTTGCGGTGTTTCCACAAAGGTTTCCCAACCACGGGCTTTTTCCTTAATGATTATTGTGGCAAACAATCCCGAGGAAAATTTCAGGCTTGCATTGCCATAGCTGCCGTTGCGACTGACTTTTACGCGCTCAATGTCTTCGCCAAAAACATACATGAGCGGCTGAACAATGTGAACGCCGTAAAAGAATATTCCTCCGTACTGCGAATCAAAATCCCCCGGGCCGGTGCAAATCACCTGGCTGATTCCATCCATGTTTTTCACCTGGTCTTTCAAATCGAACGTAGCGTCGCTGTGGGCGATTGAGCTGAAAGATGTAACCGGTGTACCCATTTTTTTTGCCAGTTTCAGAAATTCCTGTCCCTCGGCTGCCCGGTAACAAAATGGTTTGTCGATAAATGTGGGAATTTTTGCTTTGATGAATGGAATGGCCGGTTCCAGATGATACTTCGGATGGCGGTGGTCCACAATCAGCGCATCGATTTTCCCCAGCATTTCGTTGGGGTCTTTCACCTGGGTTGGAATGTTTCCCTTCTCCATCGCATTTTTGGCAAATTCGTCGGTTTCTCCCCAAACGTAAAGTACTTCCATTCCCGGAAACTTTTTATCGGTGTTGAACATTTTGCCAAATCCGATGGTGTGCGAGTTTTCAGCGCCAATGATTCCAATACGGATGTTTTTCTGAGGCTGATCAGCAAATGCTGATTGAGTGACAATTCCCGGTGCCACAGCAGCCAAAGCCACTCCTTTCCCGGTTGTTTTGATGAAATTTCGTCTTGAATTCATAATCAATGCTTTTTGTTAAAATCACTCTGTAAATGTTTTTATAGTTTCACGCAAAGGTGCAAAGAACGCAAAGTATTGAATTACAGATTTTTATTCTTCGCGAAATTAGCGTCTTAGCGCGAGATATTTTTTTTTGAAGTGTTCTTAAAGTTTCATTTCCCATCCTTTTTCATAATCGCGCGACCAAAGTTTTTCTGCTTTTTTGTCTTTCAGAATATGTCCGTTTTCGGGATTGATTTCCAGCGAATGGCCCACGCGTTGTGCAATGTTACCAAGCTGCACCAGTACCGTACTTTTGTGGCCCGAATCGATATCGGCCACCAGGTTTTCTCCTGAAAGGATATTGTTGAAGAAGTTGCGGATGTGCAGTGAATCGAGGTGACTTGACGGATTGGCAGCATCGCGCGCATCAACCGCTTGCGAATCTTTTACCTCCTTGATTAGGTTGTTTTTCAGGTCGAAAACTTTATACTCGTTACCTGACGGAATGAAAAGGCTTCCTTTTTCGCCGTAAAAAATAACGCCAACTGAACTGCCTTCGATGGGTTTTCCGTTGCAGCTCCGGCCTTCCCAACTCATGGAAACACCTTCCTTGAAATCGAGGTTAATCACCTGCGTGTCGGGCGTTTCCCAGTCGTCGGAATAGTGGTAACGGCCACCGTTTGAGCTCACTTTTACCGGGTAATCCACGCCGAAACCCCAGCGGAGCAGGTCAATCATGTGGGTACCGTTGTTCAGCGCCTCGCCGGTTCCCCAGTGCCAGAACCAGTGCCAGTTGTAGTGCACAATATTGTCTTTGTAATCCATTCGCGGCGCCGGGCCTTGCCAGAGTTCCCAGTTGAGCCAGTCGGGAACGGCCACTTTTTTGCCTACGCCAATGGGGCCGCGGTTGTTGGTGTACCAGCCTTTTCCAAAATATGGCCTTCCGATGATTCCGTTTTTCAGTTCCTTAATTCCTTCCACCACCTTGGGATAGGAGCGGCGCTGGTTGCCCATTTGGATTGATTTTTTGTACCGTTCGGCAGCTTCCACCAGAATTTCGCCCTCGCGCGGACTGTGGCTGCACGGTTTTTCCAGATACACATGTTTGCCTGCCTGCATGGCCAGCAGCGCAGCCGGTGCATGCCAGTGGTCGGGCGCGGCTACTACCAGCAGATCCACATCCTTGCTTTCCAGCGATTTTCGGAAATCCACAAATCCCTGTGGTTTTTTGTTTTGCACTTTTTGCACGTTGTCCGAGCATTTTTCAATAGCCCGCGAATCCACATCGCAAACATGAATAACCTCGCAGTTTTCCTGGAAGGCGAAGTTTTGTGCCAGTGCATTTCCTCGTGAAAAGACACCCATCACCGATGCCCGAAGCATGTCGTTGGCGCCCATAATGCGCCGGTAGCTTTCAGCACTGAAACCGGGAAGAATCCCGCCAACCATCAGTCCGGCTGAAACACCGGCCGATTTTTTAATAAAATCCCTTCTCGAATTGAAATTTTTATCCATAATATTCTCGTTTATTGATTGTTATTAATTCCGTTTTGAACGTGCCGGTTAAAACTGATGTAAAAATCCAGGTTTTCCTGAATTATAATGTCCAGCGGAACATGCTGAATTTTATCCGGTTCTTTTTTAAATACAAAAAAATCGAACAACGTTTGAATTGCTCTTTTCCCTTGTTGAACAGGGCTTTGGGAGATAATAAAGTCGATTCCCCCGTTTTTCAGATGTTCCATATTTTCAGGAACCAAATCATAACCCACCAGTCGGATGTCCAGATCATGAAGACGGTGAAATTCTGCTACCAGAAAAGCTTTGGAATTGGTTACAAAAGCCCCTTTAGTGGCCGGGTGTTTTATATAGAACCGGGTGAGTTCCCTGAAAACATTCTCCTTTTGGGTGGAGTTGATGGTAAGTGTGTGGATTGTTTTTGATTTCTCCATTCCATTTTCATGAAAATAATTATTAAAACCCTCCTCCATTCGATGAAGCGCCGATGCGTTTTCAAAACCTTTGACCATGTTCACGATAAGCATTTCAGCGTTATCTGGAAGGAGAGAATTTAACAGCCGACCGGCAATGAAAGCACTTTGTTTCACATCCGGGCCAATGTAGGAAAGACTTTGTCCGCCCGGAAAATCAGCATCGATGAAAATGTAAGGAATAGTTTTTTGTCTCAGTTTTTCAGCGAAAACCTTGCTTTCCTTCAGGAAAAGCGGGGCGAGTACCACCCCGTTTGGTTCAATCGCGGCTATTTTATTTGCCTGTTGTGTAAAGCTTTTTTCGTCGAAAAGGTCGTAGAAAAAATATTCGGTAATAATTCCGTAATCCTTAAACTGAGTCGCAGCCATTTCCAGTCCCTGCAACGGCATAGACCAGTAATGCCCCGGATAGGGAGCAGCGGGAACAAGTACACAAATGGTGAATTGATTTCCAAGAGCGAGGGTCCGCGCCAGCATATTCGGATTAAATTTGAGTTTTTCGATGGCTTCTTCCACCTTTTTTCGTTTTTCAGGTGAAACTTTGCCCCGGTTGTGGATTACCCGGTCGATGGTGCCCACCGAAACGTTGGCATATCGGGCTACATCCTGAATGGTTACTTTTTTGGTTCGCTCCATCGGTTTTTGAAGTAAAATTTTATCAAATGTAAAAAAATGATAATCAACTACAAACAAAATGTGTGTGCGTGCACACTTTCCGATGGTACCGGTGACTGAACAATTAAATTATATGACTGATATATAGATTTTTATTATTTGGTATGTTTTTCGAAAAAATGTTGCAAAACAGAAAATATGTGTTCGGACACACTTTTTGGCAGTTCACAGGATTATTTGTTTTTTTACACGTTGAGAAATCAATTTTCACCAAAAATATTCTCATGCTTGTAAACAGTTTATTGCTGGTCTTAGGTCTTGCGGTTTTAATTAAAGGGGCCGACTGGATGGTGAACGGTGCTTCGGCGCTGGCAAAAAAATACCAGGTTTCCGATTTGGTGATTGGGCTAACTATTGTGGCCTTTGGAACTTCGGCACCTGAACTTGTAGTGAATGTGATTGCCTCATCGCAAAATTTCAACGACATTGTTTTGGGAAACGTATTGGGGAGTAACATTGCCAACCTCTTTTTAATTCTGGGCATCACCGGAATCATTTATCCGCTGGTGGTACAATCGAGCACTACCTGGAAAGAAATTCCCATTTCGCTGCTGGCTGTGGTGCTTTTATTCTTGTTGGCCAATAACTTTTTCCTTTATGAAAATCCCGTGATCTCAAGGCTCGACGGCCTGTTTTTACTGTTGATGTTCGGTTTGTTTTTGTTTTATGTTTACCGCCTTTCAAAAACCGACACGGCTCCCAAAGAGGTTGTGGTTAGCGAAATGTCGTTATTCAAAATGATTGCATTTATTGTTATCGGCCTGGCCGGACTGGTACTTGGCGGGCGCCTGGTGGTGAACAATGCGATTGAAATAGCTACCATTCTGGGCCTGAGCGAAAAAATAATCGGGTTTACCATTGTGGCTATTGGTACTTCCTTGCCCGAGCTTGCAACCTCTGTGGTGGCAGCTCTGAAAAAGAATACCAACATTGCTGTGGGAAATATCATCGGCTCCAACATCTTTAATATTTTTCTGGTTATCGCGACAAGTGCAGTGGTGTCTCCTGTTGTTTTCAATCCGGTTTTTAATACCGATATGTACCTGCTGGCTGGAGGTACGCTGTTTCTTTTCATTGCCATGTTTACCGGCGGAAAAAAGAAGCTCGACCGCTGGGAAGCCATTATTTTATTGTTGGTTTACCTCGGTTACACTGCTATGCTTGTAGCAAAGGAAATCTGAGTTTGACCTGGTTTGTCAACCATTCATTTTTCTACTGAACTTTAATATAAAAATTTTGTTTTATTTTGTGTGTTAAAAATTAGACAAAGAATAAAAATGAAAAACAACTGGACAACAAGAAATATTCCTGATTTAAAAGGAAAAGTTATTATAGTTACCGGCGGAAACAGCGGACTTGGATATTGGTCGGTGAAAGCGTTTGCCGAAAAAGGAGCAGAAGTGATCTTGGCAAGCCGCTCTATAGAAAATGGAGAGAAAGCCAAAACAGAAATTCTGAACGAAATTCCTGAAGGAAAAATTGAAGTGGATGAACTCGACTTGGCCGATTTGGAGTCGGTGCGCCGGTTTGCCAAAAACTTTCAGCAGAAACATTCGCGACTGGATATTTTGCTGAACAACGCCGGAATTATGACCACACCATATTTTAAAACCAAAGATGGTTTTGAAGGTCAAACCGGAACCAATCATCTGGGGCATTTTGCACTTACCGGGTTGCTGCTTCCTGTGCTGAAAAAAACACCTAAATCGAGGGTAATAAATGTAAGCAGCATGGCACACAAGCAGGGAAAGATGGATTTTGACAATTTATTGTTTGAAAACGGCAAAGGCTATTCGCCCATGAAATCCTATGGTCGTTCAAAGCTGGCCAATCTGCTGTTTACTTATGAATTACAGCGCTTTTTTGAGGGAAATAAAATTGACAGCATTTCAGTGGCTGCGCATCCCGGTGTTTCACAAACCGAACTGTTTCGCTACCTCGATGAAAAATGGTACTTCCGGATGGTTCGGCCACTGTTTAAAGCCATTTCCCAGGAAGGCAAAATGGGCGCATTGCCCCAAATCAGGGCAGCAGTTGACTCTGATGTTAAGGGCGGCGAATACTATGGCCCCAGTGGTTTTATGGAACTGAAAGGCTACCCTGTAAAAGTGCAGTCCAACGGCCGCTCGCACAGCGAAGAAGATGCAAGAAGGTTGTGGGAGGTTTCGGAGGAGCTGACAGGGGTGAGTATTTAGTTCATCAACCTCACCACATTCCCCGCCATAACCTTAATCCCGGTTTCAATGGTTTTTTCGTAGTCGGGATTCAGGAAGGGCGAATGCAGCGGAAAAGGTTCCTTCCCTTCGGCTTTTAATTGTTGCATCAATTCGGGACTGGTGCTACCCAGCCAGATGAGGCAGATGGGAATATTTTCAGGGGTGCGTCCGTAAACGCCAAAATCTTCACCCACCATGGCCGGAGAGGTTTTTACAATGTTTGCTGTTCCGATTATTTCCGAAGCAAAACCATGCAGTTTTTCGCTTAGTTCCGTGTTGTTCAAAACCGGTGGCGTGTATTCATCCAGAACCACAACTTCCGGCAGCAGGTCGTCGGGCATGCCGGCCGTTTGTGCGGCTGCATTGCAAATTCGGCGGATGGCGGAAATCACCTGTTCAATCACTTCATCGGAATAATAGCGTAGCGTAAGTTCCATTTTAACTTCGTCGGGGATGATGTTGGGACGGGTGCCGCCGTGAATGGAACCGACGGTTACCACTGCCGGTTCCAGCGGACTGATTTCGCGGCTGACAATGGTCTGCAAATCCAATACAATGCGCGATGCAATCACAATCGGGTCAATGCACTTTTCGGGATAAGCGCCATGTCCGCCTTTTCCAAAGACGGTTATTTCCACGGTTTCAACGCCCGCAAAAATGGGGCCGCCCACCAGGCCAATCTGCCCCGATTCCAGTTCCGGATTGATGTGATAAGCCAGGGCATAATCGGGTTTCGGAAAGCGGGTAAACAGTCCGGATTCGATGGCTAAGCCTGCGCCGCCACTAACTTCCTCAGCCTGCTGGGCAATAACCACAAGGGTTCCCTCCCAGTGTTCTTTTAACGCTGCCAGTGTGTGAATCGTTCCCGTCCAAACCGACATGTGGATGTCGTGGCCACAGGCGTGCATTACCGGAACATCTTCGCCATTTTGGTTTTTGGCTGTTTTGGTACTGGCAAATTCCAGCCCGGTTTTTTCCTGTACCGGCAGGGCGTCCATATCGGTACGCAACATCACCACCGGGCCTTCGCCGTTTTTTAAAACACCCACCACATTATTGCCTCCCACTTTTTCGGTGACTTCAAAACCTGCCTTTTTCAATTCAGCAGCCATTCGCTTGGCCGATTCAAACTCCTGAAACGACAACTCCGGGTTTTGGTGAAGGTGTTTGCACAACTCCAGGGCATAACCGGTTTGATTCCGGGCTTCTTCTTGAATTTCTTCCAATATCTGGGCAAAAGTGTTGTTTTGAATAACCATGGCAATCAGGATAAAAAATATTTTTGAATTCATTTTTACAACTCATTTTCAATATTTCGAAAATACGGAAAGTTTTGGGAAATGGGGTAGTCTGAAAAAATAAACCTTCAAGGTTTCCAAAACCTTGAAGGTTTAAATATGTAAAAAACAATAATCTAACTACTTCACAATCGGTGTGAGCACCATATTCCGGTACGAAACTTTACCATGGTCTCCTTGCAGGTAGATGGGGCCCGCTGAAAACACATCTGCTTTGATAGCGCCGCCGGTTGGTCCGTAAACCGGCTGGTTGTTGATGATGGTGGTACCGTTCAGTTTAACCGTTAAGTGTCGGTCGCACAGGGTGATGTCCATGGTTTGCCACTCGCCGGCAGGTTTTTCAGCAGCTACAGTTGGCGTAATTCGGCTGTATAATGCGCCCATGTTGTGTGAATCGAGGTCCCGCCCGTAGGAATCAAGCACCTGGATTTCGAATATCCCCCGCAGGTAAACGCCGCTGTTGCTGCCTTTCGGAATATTTACCTCCAACGTAAGGTTAAAATCTTCGAACTCCTGTTCGGTGCGGATGTTCCCGTAAGAAATACGTTCACCTTCTCTTTGCACAGGGTCGTTTACCAGTACACCGTCAACCACTTTAAATCCGTTGGTCTGGTTCGGGTTGATAAGTTTCCATCCTGAAAGGTCTTTTCCGTTGAACAGTTTCACCGGCTGGCCGTATTTTACTTTCGACAGGTCGGGTGCAGGTGGCACTTCCGGAAGTTTCCATCCGTAGAATTTCGCTTGGTTTGTATTCATCCCGTCGCGGGCCGGTTGTATGGAAACACCGGAAATGCGGTCGCCGCTGCGTGTGACTTTAAACAGGTGGGGAGCCACCATTTTCCGTTCTTTCCCGTCTTTGCCTTCGCGGGTAACTTCGCCGGCACGCATCACTATCAGGTTATCGTCGTCGAGCAGAAAAACACTTTGCACGGGTGTAACGCTTCCCCCGCGCCATAGCAGTTCGGCATCGAGGAACCCGTTGTTTTCAAAAACCTGAAGCCAGCCTACTGAGCCGCCTTCAATTTCTATGGTCCACATGCCGTAAAAGCCGTCGGGTTTCTGGGCGCTGGCAAACAAAATGGTTGTAAAAACCGTGATAAACAGTAAAGCTATTTTTTTCATTTCTAAAAGGTTTAATGGATTTTATTTTTTTCTTTTCAATTCTTTTTCAAGATATATTTGAAACATCTCGTCAGTTGAAATGATTTGATGAAAGCCTTTTTCCTGAAGTCCTTCTATTAATTTCTTATCACCAGTCCATAATTTACATTTCAATTGCATTGCAAGGCCTACAAATAAGATATCATCGGGATCAATACCCTTTGTTAACTTATCAGCCTGGTAATAACAGTCAGGATTTATCAATAATTGATTTACAAATTTGATTTTTGATTTTATTAAGCCATAAATTTTATAATAATCTTTCTTATTTAATCCGCTAATATTTAATATTTTGTCTTCATGTTTGTCAATCTCTTCCTTCAATTGACTGATAGATGAAAAATGAAAATATTTTGAACCATTAAGAATTATTTGACCTATCGGACTGTCGGGATTAAGTATTGCACTGAAAACTATATTTGTATCAATGACAAAATTCATGGATGGATTTATTCTCTTAATTTCCTAACCTTCTCCATCATTGAACGATTAACTTTTTTTACTAACTCATCAATGTCAGATTGTTTAGCTTTAGATTTGGAAACTAATTCTTTATATTCCAAATAGTCTAACATGTCCTGTAAATCGGAGGTATTTGTTTGAGGTGATAATCTTACCAGTATCTCATTATTTATTCGTTCAACTATCATTATTTTAATTTTTATCAAAGTTAGGAAATTTGTGACAAATTGACCATTCGGAGTAAATAACTTACAACCAAAAAATAGTTAAAACTTTTTTTGTCAGCAAAAATCACCAAACCAAATCACACGCTTCTGCCGGCATCCAGTGTTTGTCTTTGCCTTCCCATTTTACATTGCAGCCAATGGGATTTGTAAGCGGCACCGAAACCAGTTTGCCTGAGGTGAGTTCATCCAACGCCCGTTCCAAATCATTCACCGTCATTTTCGACACGTCACGTGGATTGTCAACTCCCCTGCCGGTGTACACCAGTTTCCGGTTTTCATCAAAAACATAAAAGTGCGGGGTACGCAAAGCGCCGTAAGCCAGTGCCACTTCCTGCGACTCGTCGTACAAATATTTCCATGGAAATTTGTACTCTTCCATGCGTTTTTTCATGTGGTCGAAATCGTCTTCCGGATAGGTATTGGCGCTGTTGGAATTAATGCCCACAAACACCACGCCTTTGTCTTTGTACTTTTCGGCAGTTTGCCGGGTCACTTCGTCGCTGCCAATTACATACGGACAATGGTTGCAGGTGAAAAACACCACCAGGTATTTTACATCCTTAAAACTGCTGAGCGAATAGGTTTTCCCGTCGGTGGCGGGCAGGTTAAAACCTTTTGCTTTTTCTCCCGGTTGTAATGTAAAACTCATAATTTCTCTCTTTTTGTTTCTCTAAAAAAGAAAAAAACGAAGGTGCTGATTTGTTCAGTTTAATTTAAATCTTTCTGAAAATTTTTTATAAGTCTGTTGTAAAAATTAATCATGGCTTTGTAGTTTTCAATGGTAATCCTTTCGTTATCATTATGAAAAAGATCAATATTTTCTGGTGTAATCTGATAGGGAGCAAACCGGTAAACATGGGGCGAAACTTCGGAATAATGGTAACTGTCGGAACTGGCTGTCATTAAAGTTGGCGCAACATAGGTATTTTCAAAACTTTCCCTGATGGTTTTGTTCAGTACATTAAAAGCTTCGCAGTCGATGCGCGAAACTTTGGCCGGTTCTTTTGTATTTCCAACAATTTTTACAGAAACGCGTTTGTCGTTTATTGTGTTTTCAAGGTGGGCAATAACTTTTTCGGATGAATCGCCGGGTAACAATCGAAAATTAACAGTAGCCTTAGCCTCAGTTGGTAATACATTTTCTCTTATTCCTGCACTTAACATTGTAGGTGCAGTTGTTGTACGAACCGCAGCATTTCCCGGGCCCGAACTTGTATAAACCTTTTTTAGTACACCTCCCAGCAACCACTGATTGGCAAAAACAACACGTGCCGGCCATGGAATTACCGGACCAATGTAACTTAAAAAATCTTTTACCGGCGGTGTAAATTCAGGGGCCGGCTGATTTTCGGTAATCGCAACAAGCGCTTTCGATAAAATGGAAATGGCCGTTTCTGCCTGTGGTAAGGCTGCATGACCGCCCTCAAATTTACTGGTTATTTCCAGGGAAAGATACCCTTTTTCAGATGTTCCAATCAAAGCCACCGGATTCGAAATCATGGGGACGATTCCCGAAGTTATTGCCATGCCTTCATCCAATACCATTTCAGCTTCAACTCCCCTTTCTTTCAATGTTGCAGCCAGCGCCCGTGCACCTTTGCCATTAATTTCCTCATCATCACCAAATGCAAGATAAACTGTTCGTTCCGGAATAAATTCTTCATCCAGTAATTTTTCAACTGATTCAAGAATTGAAATCAGGCTGCCTTTGTCGTCGAGTGTTCCGCGTCCCCAGATAAATTCATCATCAATTTTTCCTGAAAACGGGGGTTTTTCCCAGTTTTCCTCCACAACCGGAACAACATCCTGGTGGGCAAGCAAAATCAGTGGTTTAAGATTTTTGTTTTTTCCCTGCCATTTATAAAGCAAAGCATGATTTCCGTGAACTTCCTTTTCAAGATGTTTAAATATCAAAAGATAAGTTGAATCGAGAAAAGCATGAAACTTTACAAATTGCGAAGTGTCTGTAAACGAATAATCTTCATAAGAAATGGTTTTAAACGAAATCGCCTTTGCCAGATTTTGCAGACTTTGGTTACTAATTTTAATCGCTTCAACCGGTTCTACATTCAATTGTTTTGAGGGGTAAAAAGCAGTTTTTACCACCAAAATAGCAATGAGAATCAAAACGATCAGGCCTAAAAGTTTTATTGCTTTTTTCATTTCGGTTGATTTTTTGCTATTCAATTTAAGCTTAAATTTTCTATTTCATTGCGAATTATTGAAAAATAATCGTTGAAAACTAAAATCAGTCCCCGGTTAATCGAAAACTGCTTTTTGTATATTTGTTTCAAAGTAAAAAACATGAATAAGAAGGAAACCCGAAATAAAATTGACCAACTGCGAAAAGAGCTGGAAGACCACAATTACAAATACTATGTGCTGGCACAACCTGAAATCAGTGATTTCGATTTCGACATGAAACTGCGCGAACTAGAAAAGCTGGAAACGGAGTTCCAGGAGTTTGCCGACCCGTATTCGCCAACACAGCGGGTGGGAAGCGACATCAGTAAGGCGTTTGAACAGGTGGAGCACCGGTATCCGATGTTGTCGCTCAGTAATGCTTATTCCGAAGGCGAAATTACCGATTTCGACAACCGAATTAAGAAGCTCATCGGTGAAGATTTTGAATACGTTTGTGAACTGAAATTCGACGGTTCTTCCATCAGTTTGCTGTACGAAAACGGTAAACTGGTGCGGGCAGTCACCCGCGGAGACGGTGTAAAAGGCGACGATGTTACGGTTAATGTGCGCACTATCCGCTCCATCCCGTTAACCTTGCGCGGAAGCGGTTATCCCGAAAGTTTTGAGATCAGGGGTGAAATTGTGATGCCGTTCCATGTTTTTGAGGAAATAAACAAACAACGCGAAGAAGCTGGTGAGCCGCTTTTTGCCAATCCGCGCAATTCCGCTGCCGGAACGCTGAAAATGCAAAATCCGGCCATTGTGGCCACCCGCAAACTGGATGCGTATTTTTATTCGCTGATGGGCGATAATCTGCCTGCCGACGGGCATTACCAAAACCTGAAAAAAGCCAGCGAATGGGGTTTTAAAATTTCAGATGCCACCCGGATTTGCCGAAATCTGGATGAGGTTTTTAAATACCTGCATAAGTGGGATTTAGAACGCCATAAAGTTCCGGTAGCCACCGACGGGGTAGTAATAAAAGTAAACTCGCGCAGGCTACAGGAGGAGCTCGGATTTACAGCCAAATCGCCGCGCTGGGCCATTGCCTACAAGTTTAAAGCAGAAAGTGCGGCCACTATTCTGAAATCAGTTTCCTATCAGGTTGGACGCACCGGCGCCGTAACTCCGGTAGCCAACCTCGAACCGGTACAGATTGCAGGAACTGTTGTAAAACGCGCATCGCTGCACAATGCCGATATTATTAAAAACCTCGATTTGCATTTGAACGATACCGTTTTTGTGGAAAAGGGAGGTGAAATCATTCCGAAAATTACCGGCGTGGATGCCGGAAAAAGGCACCCCATGGCACAGGCGGTTGAATTCATTGAAAAATGCCCTGAGTGCGGAACACCATTGGTGCGCAACGAAGGGGAAGCCGCTTATTATTGTCCCAACGAAACCGGTTGCCCTCCTCAGATTAAAGGAAAAATGGAGCATTTTGCAGGCCGAAAAGCGATGGATATCGACGGGCTGGGGCAGGAGACTATTGAGTTGCTTTACAATCAGGGACTGGCCAAAAGTATTGCAGACTTTTACCTGCTGAAAAAAGAACAACTGGCTGGTTTGGAACGGATGGGCGAAAAATCGGCACAACGCATTCTCGACGGACTGGAGGAATCGAAAAAAGCGCCGTTCGAGCGCGTGCTGTTCGCTCTCGGAATCCGTTATGTCGGAGAAACGGTAGCCAAAAAACTGGCCAAAGAGGTACATTCCATAGATAACCTCCGGCAAAAAACGAAGGAAGAATTGATGGCAATTGATGAAATTGGCGAACGGATTGCCGAAAGTATTCTTGATTTCTTTTCGAAACCGGAGCACATCGAAATGATTGAATTCCTGAAAAAGCAGGGACTTCAGTTTCAGGTGAGCGAAGAATTGCTAAGTAATCGTACCGAAAAGCTGAAAGGACTGAGCATCGTGATTTCAGGTACGTTTGAACAGCATTCACGCGATGAGTTAAAGGGGCTGATTGAGCAGAACGGTGGTAAAAATGCAGGTTCCATCTCAAAAAAAACCAGCTATGTGCTGGCTGGCGAAAACATGGGGCCCAGCAAACTCGAAAAGGCTCAAAAGCTTGACATTCCCATAATCTCTGAAGAAGAATTTTTGAAGATGCTGAGCGAATAGCCATTTTTTTTCACATTTGATTAACTTTGCGCCACAGTGTATGAAACTGATTGAAAAATATGCATCGCGAATACTTCGCAAAAAAGCCGCCCTGGTAAAGCGGCAGGTGAAGCTGCCGAATCCTGAATATATCAGGAAAGTGGGTGTATTGTGGCAGCCGGAGCAGAAAGAGGCATTTCAGTTTCTTGCCGATCATTTTTCAGCATCGCCGGTTATTCTCCGGAATCTTTGCGTTTTTGATGAAAAGACGGAGGAAGAGACCGGCATAAACACCATCACGCCCGGGGAACTGAACTGGCTCGGTTTTCCAAAACCCGGACCGGCCGATGAGTTCATAGCAACTGAATTTGATTTGCTTTTGAATATTGCGCTGAACCAAAACCGGGTGCTCGATTACCTGACTGCCCTCAGCAAAGCGCGCTTTAAAATAGGATGGTCGCCCGACCAGAGCAACTTCTTTGACTTGAATATTAACATTGGAGGGAAACAGGATGCATTGTTTTTAGCCCGGCAACAAATTTTCTATCTTAGCCAACTGAATAAAAAAGTATAAGTATGAATCATCCGTTTAAGGGTGCAGGCGTGGCATTGGTTACGCCTTTCACCGATGAAAATAAAATTGATTTTGATGCGCTTGGACGAGTAATCGATAAGCAGATAAATGGTGGAATGGACTATCTGGTAGCGCTTGGCACCACTGCCGAAACACCTACCCTTGCTGCCAAAGAAAAGGTTGAAGTTCTCAACTTTGTAAAGGAGAGGAAAGGTTCCCTGCCGCTGGTTGCAGGTATGGGAGGAAACGACACCCGGAAGATCATCAAACAAATTGGAAAATTCGATTTTGACGGAGTAGATGGTCTTCTGATTGTTACTCCTTATTACAATAAACCTTCGCAGGAAGGAATGTTCAGGCACTACTCGGCCATTGCCAAAGCCAGTCCGGTACCAATTATTTTGTACAACGTACCTTCGCGCACCGGAGTGAATATGGAAGCAGAAACCGTTATTCGCCTGGCCAAAGCATCCGAAAAAATTGTGGCCTTGAAAGAAGCTTCGGGAATCCTTTCTCAAATCACGCGTATTAATAAATATACGCCCGAACATTTTTCAGTAATTTCGGGCGACGATGTGCTGGCGCTGCCCATTTTATCTGTGGGCGGAATTGGGGTTATCTCTGTTATTGCCAATGCATTGCCCGGAAAACTCAGCAGCCTGATTCATCTGGCACTCAACGGAAAATACAACGAAGCCCGCGAGCTGCATTTTGAATTGATTGATTTATTCAAACTATTGTTTAAGGAAGGCAACCCGGGAGGAGTAAAAGCCTTGCTGCACATCCAGGGAGTCATTCAGAACGAACTGCGTTCTCCGCTTTTCCGCATTGGCGAAGAAACCTATAATGAGATTAAGGGGGCGTACGGGAAGTTGAGGTGACAATTTTTCCCCGGCTAAATTGTTCAAAGCCAAAAATTTTGGTTTACAATTCAAAAACTTTTCCTACTTTTGCACCCTGAAATTTTATGCCGTTGTTATTGAAAGCGATGCTGCGGCGTAAACATGGTTTAATTTAAAATTTTTAAAAGATGTATTTAACACCGGAAAAGAAACTGGAGTTCTTTGCCAATTACGGCAAAGACGAAAAAGACACAGGAAGCGCAGAAGGTCAGATTGCTATGTTTTCGTACAGAATCAATCACCTGACACAGCACCTGAAAAGCAATAAAAAAGATTTCAGTACCCGCCGGGCGCTGATTAAACTGGTTGGAAAACGACGCAGGCTGCTCGATTACTTAAAAGAAAAAGACATTGAGCGTTACCGCGCCATTATCGAGAAGCTGAATCTGCGTAAATAGAAAATAAATGGAAAGGCAATGTTTGAGTTGCCTTTCTTTTTTGTATATTGCAAAACCTCACCACCCATTGTAATTTATTAAAACATGTAGAATTTATTTTAAGATTATGGTAAACGCAACAACAAAAACAATCGAACTTGCCGATGGCAGGACGATTACCATAGAAACCGGCAAACTGGCCAAACAGGCCGACGGATCGGTTGTAGTAAGAATGGGTGAAACCATGATGCTGGCAACTGTGGTTTCTGCAAAAGAAGCCAAAGAAGATGTGGATTTTATGCCACTAACGGTTGACTATCGCGAGAAATTTTCAGCAGCAGGCCGGTTTCCCGGCGGATTTTTAAAACGGGAAGGACGTCCTTCCGACGAAGAAATTTTGACTGCCCGCCTGGTTGACCGTGCCCTGCGCCCGCTGTTCCCGGAAGATTATCATGCCGAAACAGCCGTAATGCTTACGTTAATTTCGGCCAGCAAGGATGATTTGCCCGATGCACTGACAGGACTTGCAGCCTCTGCTGCCATTGCTGTTTCCGACGTGCCGTTTGAAACACCCATCTCGGAAGTGAGGGTAGGCCGGGTAAACGGCGAATTCGTTATTAATCCCACCTATTCACAGTTGAAAGAGGCCGACATCGATATTATGGTTGGAGCTTCCTTCGACAACATCATGATGGTTGAAGGGGAAATGAACGAAGTTTCCGAAGAAGAAATGCTCGAGGCCATTAAGTTTGCACACGAAGAAATTAAAAAACACTGCAAGGTGCAGGAAGAACTTGCTGCCGAACTCGGTGTTGTAAAACGCGAATACAGCCACGAAACCAACGATGAAGAATTGCGTGAGAAAGTAAAAACTGATTTATACGGTAAATGTTATGACCTGGCTAAACAACAAACCAGCAAACAGGAACGCATAGCCGCTTTCGATACTATTCGCGATGAATACATTGAAGCCTACAAGGAAGCCAATGCTGAAAATGAAGAGACTGACATTGAATTGCATGAAAAGCTGATTAAAAGATATTTCCACGATGTGGAAAAAGAAGCCATGCGCCGAATGATTCTGGATGACAAAGTCAGGCTCGATGGCCGTAAAACAGATGAAATAAGGGCAATATGGGGCGAGGTGGATTACCTGCCCGGTTCGCATGGTTCGGCGCTTTTTACCCGCGGCGAAACCCAGTCGCTGACCTCGGTTACGCTGGGAACCAAAATGGATGAAAAAATCATCGACAATGTAACGGTTCAGGGAAAAGAAAAATTCCTGCTGCATTACAACTTTCCGCCGTTCTGTGTTGGCGAGCCCCGCACCCCGCGCGGACTCAGCCGCCGCGAAGTGGGTCACGGTAACCTGGCCCACCGTGCGTTAAAACGGATGATTCCCGATGATTTTCCTTACATGGTTCGTATAGTTTCCGACATTCTCGAATCAAATGGTTCTTCATCGATGGCTACCGTTTGCGCCGGAACTATGGCAATGATGGACTCGGCTATGAAAATGAAAAAACCGGTATCGGGTATCGCCATGGGGTTGATCACCGATAAAGGTGCTGAAAAATATGCCATTCTTTCCGATATTTTGGGAGATGAAGACCACCTGGGTGATATGGACTTTAAAATTGCCGGTACGGTTGACGGGATTACTGCCACCCAAATGGACATTAAAGTGGACGGACTTTCTTATGAAGTGCTTTCACAGGCTTTAATGCAGGCAAAAGATGGACGGCTGCATATTCTGAATAAAATGCTGGAAGTGATTCCGGAACCTCGTGCCGATTTCAAACCCAATGTGCCTCGCATTGAAGTGATTGAAATACCAAAAGATATGATTGGTGCGGTGATTGGCCCTGGTGGGAAAATTATTCAGGCCATCCAGGAAGAAACAGAAACCGTTATTGCAATTGAGGAAGAAGGCGATAAAGGTTTGGTAGAGATTTCCGGAGCCGGTATTGAAGCCATTGAAGCAGCCAAAAAACGAATTAAAAACATCATTGCCATTCCCGAAGTAGGAGAGGTGTATAAAGGGAAAGTGAAATCGGTAGTGTCGTTTGGTGCTTTTGTGGAAATCATTCCAGGCAAAGACGGTCTGCTGCATGTTTCAGAAATGGCATGGGAGCGCGTTGAGTCGGCTGAAGATTTTACCAAAGAAGGCGAAGAGCTGGAGGTGAAATTAATAGGCGTAGATGAAAAAACCGGTAAGCTGAAACTTTCGCGCAAGGCACTGTTGCCCAAGCCTGAAGGTTATGTAGAGCGCCCGCCGCGTGGCGACCGGCCACCCCGCAGGGATGGAGGCCGCAGAGATGATAACCGTCATGGCGGAGATCGCCGGGATGGATATCGCCGCGACAACGACCGGAGGGATAACGACCGCCGCGACAACCGCAGGCCGCGCCGCGATAATTAGCAGCTGCTCAAAAAATATTTTGCAAAGAAGCCGTTCATTTACCGAATGGCTTTTTTTGTTATTTTTGGGTTTCAAAATGAAACAGGGATGGAAGAATGGGCAGCATTTACCATAGCGCAACTGGATGAAAAGGTGAAAAATATAAGGCAGCGCGATATCCGGTTTTTTCGGGTGGAAGAACTGAAAAGAAACATTGAACGGGTGGGGACTTTTGCGAAAAACTGCCCCTGGTGCGAAAAAGAAAAGCTGAACATTGCAGAAATTGTTTCCGAAATGGATGTGGCTGTTTCAGTGCCGGGGAAATCACGTCGCGAGTACGACCGGCTTATCAGCCGGCTGGCAGGTCACATGCAAAAAGTGCATGGATTTTTCACCCCGTTTTATTATACCTATCTCTTTTCGTTTTTCGGAATGGTTGCCGGCCTTTTGGTTGGGTATCTGTTCATGAAACTGCTTCCGGAACATGCCTTTGCCGCGCTTTCAGCCGGTTTCGCAGTTGGGTTAATTGCAGGTTACTTTTTGGGAGTGAAAAAAGATGGTAAAATACGGACACAGCAAAAACTGATGTAAGAATGATGAAAAACGACATCCGGTTTTTGTTGATTGAAGGAAACATAGGTTCGGGTAAAACAACCCTGGCAACCATGCTCGCCGAAGAGCTCAATGCAAAACTCATACTGGAACAATTTGCCGATAATCCGTTTTTGCCGAAATTTTACAAGGAACCCGACAGGTACTCCTTTCCGCTTGAGCTTTCTTTTTTGGCCGACAGATACCACCAGATTAAAAAGGAGGTGCTTAACCTCGACCTTTTTCATCCCATGCTAATTGCTGATTATTATTTTGCAAAAACGGCTATTTTTGCCCGGAACACACTTAAACCCGACGAATATCACCTTTTCAGGCAAATATTCAACATGGTTTCCGAAAACCTTCCCAAACCCGATTTATACGTGTACCTTCACTCCGACACCCCAAACCTGCTGCAAAACATAAAAAAAAGAGGAAGGGAGTATGAACAAAACATTACGGCTGATTACCTGAACGGAATCAGGGATGGATATTTCAGCTATTTCAAACAAATATCCTCATTCCCAGTGCTTATTATCGATGTGAATCAGATTGACTTTGTGGAAAATCCCGAACATTTCCACCGGCTAAAGGAGGTTATATTTAAAAGCGATTATAAATTGGGGATTAACCGTTCGATTTTGGTCTGATTTTGGCTTTTTACTATTTCGGATATGAAAAAGCTTGTTATTTTTGTGCGCAGAGGGAAATAATTATATAAATCATTTAATATTACGGTAGGTTATGAGAAATTTTAATTTTAGATCATGGGTTCTTTTTGTTTTGGCCGTTGTGGTGTTATCGGGCTGCTCGGGGCTGAACAAAATGAAAAAGAACGCAGATCAGATTCAGTTTAGAGTTACGCCCGAAGTTTTGGAAACACATGCAGGAGAGGTGGACTTAACCGTTGACGGCAGGTTTCCGGTGAAATATTTTAATAAAAAAGCTACTTTAACAGCAACACCTGTGCTGAAACACGCTGCCGGCGAAACGGCTTTCAGCCCGGTTACTTTGCAGGGGGAAAAAGTGCAGGGGAACAACAGGGTAATTAGTTACAATGCAGGAGGTACATTCAGTTACAAAGATGCAGCCGGTTTTGACGAAAACATGCGAAGGTCGGAACTGATTGTGAATATCACCGCCTCGAGAGGAGCAAAAAGTGTTGATTTTGATCCCATTAAAATTGCCGATGGTGTAATTGCTACCAGTACAATGGTTGCCAATTTTCCAAAACCGGTTTTAGGCGTTCGCCGCGAGGCCAACAACACCGGGAAATACGACCCCAACATCGATCCGTTTCAAAGGATTGTTCCCGATGAAATGATGGCAGACATACTTTACCTGATTAACCGCGCCAACCTGCGCAATGAAGAGCTTACCAAAGACGACATTATCGAGTATTTGAATTATACCCAAAGAGCCAATCAGGAAGACCGTATCGACCTGAGAAACATCGAGGTTTCAGCTTATGCCTCACCCGATGGTTCCATCGATTTCAATACCGAACTGGCCAGCCAGCGAAAAAATACATCTTCCGATTTTCTGGCAGGAAAACTGCGTGAACTAGGCGTTGACTATAACCTGAGAACACGTTACACACCCGAAGACTGGGATGGTTTTAAGGAACTGGTGGAGCAATCCAATATTCAGGACAAAGAACTGATTCTGCGGGTACTTTCCATGTACACCGATCCGGAAGTGCGTGAACGTGAAATCAGAAACCTGTCTGAAACTTTTACCGCACTGGCCGATGATATTCTTCCGCAGCTGCGTCGTGCAAAACTGCTCACAAGTGTGGAACTGATTGGAAAAACCGATGAAGAACTGATGGCCCTTGCCAAGTCCGATCCGGCTTCGCTCAATCCGGCTGAATTGCTTTATGCAGCTACTTTGTTCGAAAATTTGAACGAACAGCTTTCCATTTACAATTCATTCATCAAAGTATATCCGAACGACTGGCGCGGACCCAACAATGCAGGTTATGTACTGGTAAAACAGATGAAATACACCGATGCAAAGCCATTGTTCGAAAAAGCCGAAAGCCTGAAAAATGACGACCCGGTGATTAAAAACAACCTGGGCGCCATTGCCCTTTACGAAAATAAAATTGCCGAGGCAGAAACCCTGTTTGGTGCTGCTGCCGGTGCAGGTAAAGAGGTAGATTACAACCTGGGAATTGTAAGCATGAAAAAAGCCAATTACGACCAGGCTGTTCGCTATTTCAGCGACTTCCAGGATGTAAACTCCGCCCTGGCAAAAATCCTGACCGGCGATAATAATGGCGCATTGAGGGATTTGGAAGCTTTTGAGCGCCCGAATTGCTTTATGAAGGAATACCTGAAAGCAGTTGTTGGCGCCCGTACGGCCCGCGAAAACCTGTTGTTCGACAGCCTCAAGGCTGCTGTTGAATACAATCCCGAAATGAAAGCCAAAGCAAAAACCGACCTGGAATTTGGCAAATATTTCAACGACCAACGCTTTACAAGTATTGTAAATTAAAAATATCAATCGATTTTTATTCAAAGGGTGGCTCATTGTGGCCGCCCTTTGGTTTTTATGACTTTTTCTCTTTCCTGTTTAACGAGAAAACTGTATTTTATCCATCTGTTTAAATGAAAATCAAATTATTTATTATGACAACAATTAACGCTTACATTGAAAAGAACAAAGACCGGTTTTTGGAAGAGCTGTTCGGGTTGATGCGTATTCCTTCCATCAGTTCAATAAAAGACCACAAACCGGACATGTACAAGGCTGCCGAATATTGGAAAAAACTGTTACTTGAAGCGGGAGTCGACAAGTCTGAAATTTTTGAGACCGAAGGTAATCCGGTAACTTATGCCGAAAAAATGATTGATCCGGCATTACCCACCGTTTTGGTTTATTCCCATATGGATGTGATGCCTGTCGATCCCATTGAAAAATGGAAAACAGAACCGTTTGAGCCGGAAATCCGCGACGGTAAAATCTGGGGACGTGGCGCCGACGACGATAAGGGGCAGGGCATGATGCACGCCAAGGCTTTTGAGCTTATGGTGAAAACCAATACACTTCCGTGCAACGTAAAATTTATGATTGAAGGCGAAGAGGAAATCGGCTCGCCAAACCTGGGGAAATGGTGCGAAGAGCATAAAGAAATGTTGAAAGCCGATGTCATTTTGGTTTCCGATACTTCCATGATTGCCGCCGATATACCTTCCATTACTACCGGTTTACGCGGACTGGCCTACTGGCAGGTTGAAGTTACCGGTCCCAGCCGCGATTTGCATTCCGGGTTGTTTGGCGGAACCGTGGGCAACCCCATCAATGTGCTTTGCTCCATGATTGACAAAATGGTGGATAACAAAGGCAAAGTAACCATCCCCGGGTTTTATGACGATGTGCTTGAGGTTTCTGCCGAAGAACGCGAGTTGCTAAACCAGGCGCCATTTAATGAAAAAGCTTACAAAAATGCCATAGATGTGGAAGAACTGGCCGGCGAGGAAGGTTTTACGCCTATGGAACGGACAGGAATCCGTCCGTCGTTCGATGTGTGCGGAATTTGGGGCGGCTACACCGGCGAAGGTGCCAAAACCGTTTTGCCCTCCAAAGCGTATGCAAAAATTTCAACCCGGCTGGTTCCCAACCAGGACCACGAAAAAATAGCCGAACTGTTTAAAAATCACTTCGAAAGTATTGCGCCTAAGTCGGTTAAGGTGGAAGTTACGCCGTTGCATGGTGGCCAGGGCTATGTTTGCCCCATCGATATCCCGGCATACCAGGCGGCCGAAAAAGCTTACACTGATGTGTATGGAAAACGACCGGTGCCTGTCCGGTCTGGCGGAAGCATTCCTATCATCTCCACGTTCGAACAGATTCTGGGAATTAAATCGGTACTTATGGGATTCGGACTCGAAGCCGACGCTATCCACTCGCCCAACGAAAACTATCCTCTGGAACAGTTTTTTAACGGAATAAAAACCATCCCTCTGTTTTACAAGTATTTTGCAGAGATGAATAAATAGCTTTATTGGAATTGTTCAGCTGGTGTTTTCAGGTCACCAGCTGTTTTTTTTATGTTTGAAATGATGCCGGTAAAAAAAATAGTTTTGGTTGTTTTGGTTTTGGGGGTCATGTATTCATGTGCTCCGCAAAAACAACCACCTAATTTTGTATTCATTTTGGTTGACGACCTGGGTTGGGCCGACGTTAGATGCAATTACCCGGAAACATTTTATGATACGCCAAATATTGACAAACTGGCGGAAACCGGAGTGCGGTTTACAAATGCTTATTCTGCCAATCCGGTTTGCAGTCCAACCCGTGCGGCCATAATGACCGGCAAACATCCCAACCGGGTAAATATTACCGACTGGATTCCGGGAAACGATCCAAAAAACCGTCCTTTGATTGGGCCGCAGGATGGAACTGGACTGGCTTTGGAAGAAATCACTTTAGCCGAAAAACTAAAGGAAGCCGGTTACAAAACTTTTTTTGCCGGGAAATGGCATTTGGGCGATGAAGGTTATTTTCCTGAAGACCAGGGATTCGATATCAACATTGGCGGGCACGACAAGGGAAGTCCGCCGGGAGGCTATTATTCACCTTATAACAATCCAAAACTTGAAAATGGTCCGGAAGGGGAATATTTAACAGATCGTTTAACCGATGAAAGCATCCGGTTTCTGGAGCAAATCAAGGAAAATTCCTTTTTGCTTTTCCTTTCATATTATACCGTTCACACGCCCATTCAGGCAGCTAAAAAACATATCGAAAAATACGAACTGAAAAGAGAAGAGCTGGAATTGGATTCCATCCCGCATAAAAAAGAGGGCGACGGCTGGACAAAAATGGTACAGGAAGATGCTGCATATGCATCGATGGTGGCCGCTATGGACGAAAACGTAGGCAGGATTATGGAAGCGCTGAAACGACAAGGGTTGGACAAAAATACCTGGGTTATTTTTACCAGCGATAATGGAGGGCTTTCCACGCTTTACCGTAAAAATGCACCCACCAGTAACGGCCCGTTGCGTGCAGGAAAAGGCTGGTGTTACGAAGGAGGAATCCGTGTTCCGTTAATTATTACCGGGCCCGGAGTCGATACCCCCGGACGGGTCTCAGAACAACCAGCAGTGAGTATGGATTTTTATCCTACCATTTTAGCGCTGGCCGGAATTCAGCATAAAAAAAATAATGGGGAAAGTTTACTTCCAATTCTTAAACTAAACGAAAAACTTACCCGTAACGAACTTTTCTGGCATTACCCGCATTACCACGGCAGTGGCTGGAAACCCGGTTCGGCAATCCGGCAAGGAGATTGGAAGCTGGTGGTGCATTACGAGAGCGGAAAAACCGAGTTATTTTATCTGGGTGAAGATGCCGGTGAAACTTCCGATATTTCAATGCAAAATCCTGAAAAAGTTGCGGTGTTAAAAATTATTCTTGATAAAAAACTGGCCGAAACAAATGCCAAATACCCGGAAGTGAATACAAATTTTTAAACCTTTAGTACCGTTTGCCATCTAATTTATTAAACTATAAAAACCATGCAAAAACTTCAACTATTCAGCGTACTGCTTTTTATTTCTTTTTTAACTTTTTCGCAGGAAAACACTTTACCTAATGAACGACTTAAATTTTTTTTGGATTGCCACGACTGCGATTTCACCTTTGTAAGGCAGGAACTTCCGTTTATTTCCTTCGTGCGTAACCCGCAACTGGCCGATGTTCATATATTGTCATCCGAATCACGAACAGGGAGTGGCGGACGAAAATATTTTCTGAATTTTATTGGCATGAATGGCCTTACCGGAAAAAACGCTGAATACGAATACCTTTCCGGACAATCAGAAACTGACGATGATGTGAGAAGAGGGTTACTCAAAATCATTAAAACCGGAATTTTGCATTTCTATTCAATAACGGGCCTTATAAACAATATTGAAATCGAGCTTGAAAAGCATGAAATGGAAAAGGCAGTTACTCCGGGCGATGATCCCTGGAAATTATGGATTATTAATATCGATGCAGGGAGTGATTTTGAAAAGGAGGAGAGTCAAAATGAATATGCATTTAATTCTGAAATTGAAATTGAAAAGGTAACCGAAGCCTGGAAAACCAATTTTGAATTGAGCTATGAAACAGAACAGGAAAACTATTTTGACGATGGTGAAAAAATATCAAGCAATCAGTACGAAATCGAATTTTCAGGGAACTACATCAAAAGTCTGACTTCCAGATGGTCTGCAGGAATTTTCGGGGGATATTACTCTCAAACCTACTTGAATATAAAAAACCGGTATCAGGCCAACGCCGGAATTGAATACAATATTTTTCCATGGGATGTGAGCAACCGAAAAGTGTTTACCTTCCGCTACCAGGCCGGAATCAATAAATACGATTACAATGAAATTACTATTTACGATAAATTGAATGAAAACCTTTTATACCAGGCATTAAGTTTAAATCTTGAAATGGTGCAACCCTGGGGAAATATTGAAACCCGGCTGGAGGGAAGAAACTATTTCCACGATTTTTCGAAAAACCGGATAACTTTTGATTCCTTCTTTTCCATCAGGCTCACACGCATGCTTTCGGTTTACGCAGGCCTGGAAGCAAATGTGGTACATGACCAGTTGTACTTACCAAAAGGTGATACTTCTATTGAAGATTTGCTATTAAGACGTAGAAAACTTGCCACCACTTATGAATTTTCAGGTCGGTTCGGATTCCGATTTACATTTGGTTCCATCTACAATAGTGTTGTGAACGAAAGATTCTGATTATGGTCCCGGTTAGTCAGTCCTTCCGGAATGTTCAATCTATTCAACTCGGTTCCAATTAATTTTTGGATTATAAATCGTTCTTTTATAAATAACTCCAACCATTTTGTGTTGTAGCTCTTAATTAAAAGGAAGCAGTTTTCTAATTTTATGACAATCAAATCTTTGAGGTTTTTTACCATCAATCAATTTAAAACCTCAACCTGTACTCAATTCCCAAAATGTGAATGGAAGCTTTATCGGTGTAATAATCTTGAAGGCGATAATAGAGACCCACGCGGTGCAGATTGCCAAACCGCCGTGTGGCCCCCACATCAAACCTCGATTTTTGCAATTCCTTCTTTGTAAGGTTTTGAAACAGTTCGTAACTTGTATAGGGTCTGATTCTTTTTCCTCTGGTTCTGTATTCAAGTTTTACCCTCGGTCTGAGGTATTTACTCGAATTGTCATCATCTAATTCGGAAAAGTTGGTGTATCTGCCGCGCAATGATAATTCGAAACGATTTATATCCTTTGATGCCTGTGCATCGAGTGCATAACGGCTGTATGATACATTTCCCTTGTTTTTAATTTCTGTTCCAACCCGATAGGTGCCAGCAATTGACAAAAAAGAAAAAACATCATACGAAAGTTTTCCCTGTACCATGTATTCGTCTAATTGAAAATGATCCTGAAACCGCAGTTCAGGGACAATGCTAAAGGAAAATTTTTCAAGAAAATCTTTCCTGAACTCCAGCTCAATCCAGGTGCCAAATTTTTCTGTGTTTGCCTGTGCAGCTGTTGCCGACAATATAAAGATCGCTATCAGCAGAATAACCCTTCTCATCATTTTGTCTCCATTTTTGAGTGGCCGTTGTTGTCGAAATAGATGGTAATTTGTGCCATCTTGCGTTTGTAATTGATTTGTTCCACGTGGTATCGTTTTACTTTAAATCCTGTGCGTTTTTCCAAATCTTCAAGCAGCAGGGCTTCATTGTTTTTGTGCAGGTTTTCAATGTTATTGTAAATAATAACCACCGAGTTTTCCTGGCGCATCATAAGGATGTTTTCCAACCCCCATAAAGCTCCAATAAGAAGTGTATTCACAAATGCGAGTTCCAGGTACCCCAGGTATTCTTTTGACAATGCGTTGATTACGGATACCGCAATAATGATGAAAAGATAGGTCATTTCTTTGGGGGGAATGGTATCGGTACGGTACCTGATGATGCCGAAAATGGCAAACAGCCCCAGTGCAAATCCCAGTTCAAGTGTTACGCTTTCAAGTAAATACACCAGAAAGAATACGGCAATACTAATGGCAAAGTAACTGAAGTAAAACTCTTTCCGTTTGCTGATTCGGGCATACAGAAGCACTACGATAATAAAAGTAGCCACAAGATTAAACGCAAACCGCAGTGTTAACGTGGTTAAATTATCAATCTGGCCTGAAGTAATAATGGTTAGTTGTTCAAGCATCATTTTAGTTTTACAATACCCTTTTTAATTAAATTGAAACAAAAATGTAAAAATTAATTCATAATCATTTCATCCGGGCGATGAAATTTTAGGAGTTGTTCTGTTATGTTCTGTTTTTTCCTTCTCAACCAAAAAACTATTTTTGTCAATAACTATAAAATCTGTTATATGAAAACTTTCTTTTTGTTTTTTTTATTGTTTTGTACGCTTTCTGCATTTTCAGAAGATGGATATGATTTATGGTTAAGATATGCACCGGTTGAAAATGTTAATTTACAAAAGACCTACCGGAATCAGGTGAAAAGTATTGCTTTTAATGCGAATACGCCCACTTTAGAGGCTGCTAAAAGTGAGCTAAAAACCGGCCTTTCAAAAATGTTGGGATTTCAGCCTGAATTTGCAGAAATAACAAATAATACCGGAAATCTTATTATTGGGCTACCCGATAATTTTGAGGTAATAAAAGAAAACACGGGTACGGAGGAATTAAATGATATAAGCAGGGAAGGTTTTATTTTAAGGCAGATTGAAAATAACAATTTGATTATAACGTCAAATACGGAAATCGGCCTGCTTTATGGTGTGTTCCGGTTTTTACAGATTGTGCAGCAGGAGCTGCCCTTGTCGGGATTAAATGTGGTTGATTCACCCAAAACGCAGGTCCGGATTCTGAACCACTGGGATAACCTGAATAGAACTGTGGAGCGCGGTTATGCGGGTTTTTCACTCTGGGACTGGTTTCGTCTGCCCGATGTCATTGATCCGCGTTACATAGACTATGCGCGTGCAAACGCTTCCATTGGGATTAACGGAACTGCATTAACCAACGTAAATGCCAATGCACAGATTTTAACTCCTGTTTATCTTGAAAAAGTGAAGGCGCTGGCCGATGTTTTTCGTCCTTACGGCATAAAAGTTTACCTCACGGCACGGTTCAGCGCTCCTATTGAGCTGGATAACCTGCCCGTGGCCGACCCGCTCGACCCGCTGGTGCAGGAATGGTGGAAAAAGAAAGCTGCGGAAATTTACAGTTATATTCCCGATTTTGGCGGTTTTTTGGTGAAAGCCGATTCGGAAGGGCAGCCGGGACCGCATAACTACAACCGGAACCATGCCGAGGGCGCCAACATGCTGGCCGACGCTGTGGCCCCGTATGGCGGAATTGTGATGTGGCGCGCATTTGTGTATGACCAGCATGTGCCCGAGGACCGCACCAAACAGGCTTATAATGAATTTATGCCGGTTGACGGGGAGTTTCGTGAAAATGTAATCCTTCAGGTGAAAAACGGACCGCTCGATTTTCAACCCCGCGAACCGTTCCATCCGTTGTTTGGCGGAATGGAGAAAACCAACATCATGCCGGAGTTTCAGATTACGCAGGAATACCTCGGCTTTTCAACCCACCTGGTTTATCTTGCTCCCTTGTATGAAGAGTGCCTTCAGTCCGATACCTGGACAAAAGGAGAAGGTTCCACCGTTGCAAAAGCCATCGATGGGTCGCTTTTCGGACAGAAACTTACTGGCATGGCCGGCGTTTCCAACATTGGTACCGACCGCAACTGGACAGGACATCCGTTTGGGCAGGCCAACTGGTATGCGTTTGGACGGCTGGCCTGGAATCCGTACCTCGGCTCTCGTAAAATTGCAGACGAATGGATTAAAATGACGTTTACCAAAAACCACGCATTTGTTGAGCCGGTTACTGAAATGATGCTCACCTCACGCGAAACCGCTGTGAATTATATGACTCCGCTGGGTTTGCACCATATTATGGCTGCCGGTCATCACCACGGGCCAGGTCCGTGGGTGGATGGACGACGACCCGACTGGACAGCTGTGTATTACCACCGGGCTACCAGCGAAGAAATTGGCTTTGACCGGACCCCGGGTGGAAGTAATGCCGTGGGGCAATACCACCAGCCTGTTGCCGATAAGTTCGGAAATATCGAAACCTGTCCCGAAGAGTATCTCCTTTGGTTTCACCGTGTGCCCTGGGACTATCGCCTGAAATCGGGAAATACCCTCTGGGACGAGATGGCCTTCCGTTACAACCAGGGAGTGAATGAAGCGCTTGCCATGCAGGAAAGCTGGAATCTGCTGGCGGATTATGTCGATGGCCAGCGGTTCAAATATGTGCAGTCGTTACTGGAAATTCAGACCAAAGAAGCAGCCTGGTGGCGCGATGCCTGCCTGCTTTACTTTCAAACGTTTTCAAATATGCCGATTCCCGACGGGGTAGAAAAACCAGTAAAAACGCTGGAGTACTTTATGGGCATTAATGAGTTGTATATGCCAGGCCACCACTGACTTTCGAGACAGCAGCTGTTTTTTAGTTTGTTTCAGCCAGTATTTCAGGCTGCCAACTTATATTTAGTAATTCCCCCATCAGGGAGTCTTTCAGCATCATATATTCCGCCATTCGGGTTTCATGCACAGGTTCAACAGGTGGTGCTTCAACTTTTAGCGGGTCAACCGGCGTCCCGTTTTTGAATACCCGGTAGTCGAGGTGTGGCCCGGTGGATAGTCCGGTTGAGCCAACGTAGCCAATAACCTGACCTTGATTTACGCGCGAACCCTGTACTACTCCCGGGGCAAATCCACGAAGGTGCATGTAAACCGTTGTGTAAACCGAATTGTGTTTGATGCGTAAATAGTTTCCGCCACCACCGGACTGATAGGCGCGGGTAATTACAGTGCCATCGCCGATGCTTTTAACCGGTGTGCCTGCCGGTGCGGCGTAGTCCACTCCATGATGAGGCCGCCGGATACGTAAAACGGGGTGCATACGGCTGTGAGAGAATCGCGAACTGATGCGGAAAAAATCGAGCGGGGCTTTCAGAAAAGCTTTTCGCAAACTGTTGCCTTCTTCATCGAAATAGTCGAAGCGTTCGTCCTGATAAAAACGGAAAGCGTAATTTTCTTTACCGATGTGATCGAACTGGACGGCATGTATTTCTCCAATGCCAATGGACGTGGAATCCACAAACAGTTCATCGTAAATTACACGGAAGCGATCGCCACGCTGGATGGCAAAAAAGTCGATGCTCCAGGCAAAAATGTCGGATAACCGCAACGCCAGCATGGGGTCTAATCCGTTGTCGGTCATTGTATTCCATAGTGAAGACTCGATTTCTCCATGTGCGGCTCGCAACCTGGAATGTATCTCTTTCTCCCCCCGGTAAACCCGCAGTGAATCGAATAACTCAAATACATAGTAGTCGGTGGCTGAATTTTCGTACACAAAATACCGGGCTTCGGCCAGTGAATCGGGTGTTTGAAAAATGGTATAGTTGTTACCTCTCCTGATCTTCCGAACATCAAATACATCTTTCGATTGCCTTGCTATCTGATCGATAATACCCATGCCAACCCCGTAACCATTTAATATGTGGCTTAAATGCTGGTTGGGTAGGATGGTTCCCTCTTCAATTTGAAATGAATCAACAGGCAACCCATATTTTAAAGCAGGCTCAGGAGGAATAATGGTATCGGTTTCAATTTTTTCAGCGGCTTTTCTGTTGCGTTTTTGATTGCAGGAAAATGAAATTCCTGCAATAAGAAGAAGTAAAAAACCTAAACGTATCTTTTTTTTCATTCGAATTTCAATTTACATTTTAATTCTGTCAAAACCCTTCCCGTAAACACCCATTACACTTCCCATGGTTATGAACGCATCCGGGTCAATTCCCTTTATTCCCCTGAAAATCTGGCTGGTTTCTTTTTTGCGTACCACCGACATGATGATTTTTGTATTCTCGCGCGTGTACCAACCTGTTCCATCCAGTATAGTAACGCCCCTTATGGCCTCATTATTGATAAAATCGGCAATTTTTTCGTATTCTTTTGAAACAATGAACATTTGGGCCGACCGGTTGGTGCCGCTCAAAAACGAATCGAGCGAATAGGCTACAACCCACATGGAAACATATCCGTACACCAGTTTTTCGGGCGATTGAAAAACGAAGTACGAAGAAGCGATGATTATTACATCGCAGTATAGTATAATCCGGCCAGGGCTGATGTTCCTGTATTTGTTGATTATCATGGCAAAAATGTCGGTACCTCCGGTACTTCCTCCGCGTGAAAACACAACTCCCAGCCCAATGCCGCCTGCCATTCCTCCGAGCACTGCCGATAAAAACATGTCGTCAACAATAGGTTCTTTTACAATTCCTTGAAAAAAAGCAAAGAAGGCGGATAGAATTAAAATGCTGTAGATAGTTTTTACTCCGAAGTTGGCCCCCAGTATCCTGATGGCCACCAGCACAAGCAAAGCATTAACTGCCAGGTAGGTAACACTAACCGGAATTTTTGCCGCATAATAGAGAACAGCTCCAATACCACTGACTCCTCCGCCGGTAATTTCAGCCGGGATGAGAAAAACCACCCACCCAAGGGCAAACAAGAGAAGCCCAAAGGTGATGATGACATAGTCTTTTATAGCTGTCGCCAGTTTCCGGTTCATATTCAACAATCCTGTAAACATCGCAAAATAAATGATTTTGATTAAAACGGGCGCAAAAGAATGAATCGAATGATGAAAAAAACGTGATGATTGTCAGTAAAATGAAAGCTTAATGGTGATTTAAGATGGACTGGGAAATTGAATTTTTCGATCCGTTTATTTCTGCAGTAAATTTTTGATGTTTTCAACCAGTTTATCATGTATTTCCGGTTTTGAAATCAACAGTTTGTCGCTTTTTCCGGTCCAGTTCCGGCCTTGCCAGTCGGTGAAAACACACCCTGCTTCGGTGGCGATTACTGCGCCGGCTGCAAAATCCCAAATCGAATCGCCTGAACAGACAAATGCATCGGCAGAGCCGGCTGCCAGGTAGCAAAGTTCGAGTGCAGTTGTTCCGAATTTCAGGGTGTCGTAAGGAACTGCAAGCTTTTTGGCAAGTTGAATAAAGTGGTTCCGGTCTGGTTCTCCGTAGCTGTGGTTCAGAAAAATGCAGGGAGTAAAACCGGGCTGAAAAGCAGGAAGGACGATTTTTTCTCCGTTACAAAAAGCACCGCCTCCTTTTTCTGCGCAGTATTCATTCTGCAAAATGGGATCGATAATAACTCCTGCCAAAAAATCATTGCCTTCCATCAATCCGATGGATACGGCAAACAGCGGAATTCCCCGGGCAAAATTGGAGGTGCCGTCCAGCGGATCGACCACCCATTTTTTACCCGGTTCGTTACGAAGCAACCCACTTTCTTCGCTTAAAATGTTGTATGACGAATGTTTTTTCAGCACTTCGAAAATCGCCTGTTCGGCAGCCAAATCGGTATCGGTAACCAAACCCTGCGCTTCGCCTTTCACACGGGCGTTTGACGAATCGCCAAACCGATGACGGATAACTTCAGCTCCGGCGCGGGCCGCTTCAAGCGCAATGGATAAGTCAGAAGGAAGGTTGTGCATAATTCAGCCTTTAAATTTCCGGCGCATTTTCCAGCAACCAGGCTTCTGCTTCCACATTCCACAATCCTTTGGTTTGGGCGACCAGCCTGGCCAGTTCGGCGTAAAACGGATCTGTTTTTCCTTTTTCTGCAAAATCGGAAATGGCTGTCAGCGGCAGGTTTTTGTGGGTGTAAATCAGTTTTTTTCCACCGGCAATGTTGGGCAGGTTCAGTGTAGTTTCTGCCACTGCATTCAGCCCGCCAATGTGGGTAATCAGTCCGGCTGGATCGAGGCCTTTGCTCATGCATTGGAGTGCTTCCACCATGTCGTCGTTGTTTCCTCCCGAGGTTCCTGTAATGTGAGTGTAGGCGTAATGCACATTGTAAAAATTCAGTCTGGCAGAAAAATTCGGGTCGGACGGGCCTGCAAAAAAGTTGAGGCAGCCATCGTGTGCCAAAATCGCATCGGCCTGCTCCACCACCGGGGCCACCGGCGCAAAAACAAATACATCGTCGTAACCTCCACCTGAAACTTCCTTCAGTTTTTCTACCGGATTTTCCACATTTCCGGTGTTCAGATAAACCAGTTCAATCCCGTTTTTTTTGGCCCATTCCACCGGAAAAATTTCAGCAGCCCGGTTAAGGCGACTATCGTCAATGTCGGTGATAACCAGCAACGAAGGTTTGCGGTCTTTGCGGCTTACCACATAATTAATGGCTGCCAGTCCCATGGGACCTACCCCGGCAAGAATGGCCATTTTACCACCCTGTTTTATTTCCATCTGGTGAACATAGGAACCCGGTTTGGTGTGGTAATTGGCGTGCATGGCGCCAATCACGCAACTTAACGGCTCTGCCAGCGACGCCGGGTAAAATCCCTGCCCGTTGTAAGTCAGCAGACAATCCTGCACCAGCACATCGTTGGGGATGATTACATACGTTGCATCGCCTCCGATATTTGGATAGGAGTAACCCGGAGCGCTTAAAATTCCCATCGGACCATTTTCATAATAAATGGCGGGTTGTATGGAATATTTCTGCCCGGCCCTGAATTGGTGTTGCCATTTGGAACCCACCTGTACAATTTCACCGGCAAACTCGTGCCCGATGATGATTGGGTTTTCGTGCACATTATCCGGCACACGTTTGTGGTCGGGACCCTGAGTGGCTGCTTTGTAACTCGACATGCAAATGCTGTCGGACACCACTTTGGCCAGAATTTCATCCTCTTTAATTTCCGGAAGTTCGAACTCTTCGAGCCTTAAATCTTCCTTTCCGTATAGTCTAATCGCTTTCGTCTTCATATTTTTTGCTATTGGCTTCCGGCGGCTTGCTTCTGGCTGGCCGTCAGAAATTTTAACGATCGAATTTTTTAATAAAGTTTGTCAATTTTTTCCCAAGTAATTCACATTTTGAGTGAATAAAATCATATCGTAATTTATTTTTTAATGAGCCTGTTTCCCATAATTCTTCCAAATGGTCAATTGTTTCATCATTTGAACCTAATGAATAGATCAGAAATTTATAATATTCCTGTTGGTAACGTTTTCTTCCATAACCTTCTACAATGGTAGAACGACAGCTTTTTGAAGAGCGCCTGATTTGCTTGCCGGTTTCAAACATTTCAAACTGCGGCAAATCTTCCAATGTCATTTTATGGACTTCAAGAGCAATCTCTCTCGCCAACTGCCATATTTCAAGATTTTTGTAAGACATGCATTTAAATTTGCTTCTGGCTTCCAGCGGCTTGCTTCACGCTTGTTGCCAGTAAGTTAAACGATTTCTATATCAAAAATAATTTTACCCAATTTGCAGTTCAGTCAGTCGCAAGTCGCCAGTCGCCAGCGGCCAGTAACTATTTCAACATATTTTGTCCTCCCGTCACAGGAACGGCCTGCCCGGTTTCGTACTGCTGGTCAATGACGTAGAAAATGGCTTTGGCTACATCTTCGGGTGTACAGCCGCGACCAGCCGGCACCTGTGCTTCGTAAAACGCTTTCACGTCGGCAATGGTTTTGGCACCCGGTACTTTACCGGTATTCAGGTATTGCACAAACAACCCTTTTTCGGGGTCGCTCCATAACGGCCCGTCGAAATAATTGCCCGGGCAAATGGAATTTACTTTAACGTGAAAAGGCATCAGCTCCAAAGCAAACGACTGGGTAAGGCCAATGCCGCCAAATTTCCCTCCGGCATAAGCAAAGTTTTTATTGCTGCCTTTTAATCCCGATTTGGAATTGATTTGAATGATGTCCATGTAATGCCCCGGTTTATATTGGTGCTGGATTTTCATCACTTTTTGGGCGTATTTGGCACACAGGAAATAACCGGTGTAGTTCACTTTGGTCATCAGTTCGAATGTTTTCGGGTCCATTTCGTCGAGGCTGCCGGCGTGCAAAATTCCGGCGTTGGAAATCATCACATCCAGCCCACCAAATTTTAGCACTGCCTGTTGAACCATCTTTTCAACCGAAGAAGCTTCGGCCACATTCACCGGAACAAAATGCGCTCTGTTTTTGGTGTTTTTTTCGTTTAGTTGGCCGGCAAATTCTTTTCCTTTCTCCTCGTTCAGATCGGCCACCACAATGTTGGCGCCTTCTTTAAAAAGAATTTCAGCAATTCCGGCACCAAACCCCTGGGCAGCGCCGGTAACCACTACGGTTTTATTTTCGAGCCGGCCCTGTGCTTTTCCGCCCAGCGATACTTTTTTTCGGTAGTTTTCCACCTCCCAGTTTTCGATAAAAGTTACCTGCTCTGATGTGAGCGGATGAGGCCCGCCAAAATTTTCTGTGAGTTTGGCAATTTGGCAAAAATCGTTTACCATATCTTTCAGGTACCCCACTGAAACAGCAGAATCTTCGGCTGCAATTACTCCTTCATTCTGAATAAAAAGAATTTTGGGCGCAAAACCGCGGCGGTTACGGAATTCTTCGATTTTGGTTTGAACATTGGCAATTATTTCCTCACAAGTTCCTTCATTTTCAACAAACAGGTATTCCGACAGGCAGTAAACCATCTGGTCGGGATTGTAGGGGAGGGCCAGCCACTCTTCAAATTTTTGCTTATTCGAAATAAAACCTGAAATCCATGAGCTGTTAAAAGCAGTTGCTATTTTCAGTTTTTCATCGGAGAGCAACATGCGCACAGCCGGCAAAATTTCCGCCATTTTCGCGGAAACAGAAAGTTCTTCCGATTCGGGAAAAGTTTTAAAAGTATTTTTTAGTTTGGCTTCAACACCGGCGTAAATGCCTTTTATTTCGTCGGTTGTATCGGCAGCCACAAAAATGCCGTGGTTTTGAATGAGCACAATTCGCGGATCGCGACCAAATTTTTGATTGTATTCAGCAATTTTCTCAGCAATAATTTTGAAAAGGATATAACCGGGGTCAGAGTAAGGAACAAACAAAACTTCCTCTCCGAAAATTTCTTTGGTTTTCTGTTCGGCCTGGTTGCTGCACATCAGTCCGTTAACCAGTGTGGAGTGGGTGTGCACCACATAACGGTAGCTAAACAGGTTGTGCAACGACGTTTCTACAGATGGTCGCAAACCGGAATCGGGATTGACGCGGCTGCTCATCAGGGCATTTTTAACTTCTTCTTCGCGTTGCACTGAATTGGCTGAAAACTGCTGGTTGGGTATGTCATTCAATTTTGCACGGTCGAGCACACAAAAGCCATTTTCATCGATATTTCCTAAGTTAATTCCGCTGGCTTTTATCCAAAGTTGTTTTTCATTTTTGAAGGATGTGTTTCCACCGCCGGCTATTACGTAAGCTTTGTCCTGCCCGTAGTACCTTGAAATTTCAATTAAATTTTTTATTTCCGGATTCATTGTTTTTGATTTTGAAAATAGGCAATAACTGCTTTCCCCAGTTCCACAAATTTTTCTTTTTCAGCAATTTTGGCTTTTCGGCCATCCAGGTACCCCACCATACCATTACTGAGGAGGTACTGGTGGGCGGCGATAACGGCAGTCCCTTCGTAATTAATTTCCATCAGCTCTTTATCCAGCGGTACACCGCCACGACAGGAAACTTTCAGCGGGTCGAGCTGCGGGGTGTTGTGTTCCGTTCCAAAAGTAATTACAAACCCGTTTTGGTTGAAAAAGGTCACAAAATCTTTTAAAATCTCATAATCGTTGCGGCCTGGAATCAGTTCAATGGAATACACATTGTTTTTAACAAGTTCCTTCAGTAACTTTTCTTTATCTGCTTCATAATCGGTGAAGTTTCCCTGTGCATCGTCGAGAAGCACCGGATAACAGGGAATTCCGCCAGCATCGATTATGAGTTCGATCACCTCTTCCAGCGAAAGAAATGCTTTTGGGTCTTCAGGAACAAAAGCGGTTCCTCCGGCTTTAAGGAGGTTGCTTCTGATTTCATTTTCTATTGATGCAGCACGTCCTATTGGCGCCTTCAGTGCCTTCCCCGAAAATAATTTTTCGAACAGTCGTTTCCTTCCGTCAGCGGTGCTCTCTTCTTTAAAAATTTCCAACCGGATGGCCTGTGCAATGTGCCTTTCGCGGAAAAGGTTTTTAGCCAGTTTTTGCTGAAGTTCTGCCGCATCAAAATGTAAATTGATTTGGTTCTCTGCAAAAAATGCATTTAGTTTTTCCACCATCTGGTAGGATTGCCGGTTGCTTTCTTCTTGCAGTGTATTAATTTTTTCACGGGAACTTTCACTCATTTTTACCGGATAACGCAATCCTTTCCCGCTAAAATAAGTTCGTCCGGGGTTATTGGGGTCGTTTACCCTGATGCCTGCTTCCTGCAGGTCTTTCTGCAGCCCAATGAATTCGATATTGAAGAGTGGAAAAATGTTGAACCGCATGGCCATTTCAGCAAATTCTTCGTAGCCGTCGGTTGTATAAAAATCGTTGATTCCCAATACGCTGATTCCCTCGTGCCGTGCCATTTGAAATGCCAGATCAATGGTTGAAAAGGCACTGAATGAGTGCGGAGTATGAATATGCCCGTTGATCTCGGGAACCGGTTGTTTTTTTTGTTTTTTGTACCATTCCAATAATTCTTCTTTTTCAGGGAATGTGCTGAAAATACTTTCTTGTTTTCCCATTTTCCTTTACAAACTTAATTTCCTGCAAAATACGAAAAGAATGGTGAAGAATCCGTCCTTTGGTATCCTGTTTTTTGATTTTTAGGCTTTTGAATTTTTTAAGAACATCAGTTAAGTATAATTGTTACATAAATCTAACATCAAATTTTTTAGAAGATGGGTAAAACAATTTTGATGATCGCTTCGGTATTACTTGCACTGGCGGTTTCGCTGGGAGCGTTTGGTGCACACGGATTAAAATCCCAGCTTTCAACCGACATGTTGCAAACCTATAAAACCGGCGTGGAATACCATTTTTACCATGCACTGGGATTGGTGTTGATCGGAATCCTTGCAGTTTCGTATCCTTCAGAACTCATGAAATGGTCTGCCATTTTAATATCGGCAGGAATTGTTTTGTTTTCGGGAAGTTTATATGTGCTGGCTGTGTCTGGGAATAAAATGGCTGGGGGCAATAACTCCGCTCGGCGGATTGAGTTTTATTGCCGGCTGGGTGTTGCTGTTTTTAACGGTTTGGAAGAAAGTTTAACGGAGTTTAATTCCAGCTAAAATTAACATTCATTAAAATCGTGAAAAAAAAGAAGTTATGTTTTGGTAATTAAAAAAAAGAAAATACTTTTGCAGTCCCGATTATTGTCCGTACTTACAAGTATTGTAATAGATTGATTTCCTTTGGATAACAGACTTCAGGAAAGCCCGAAAAACCTGAAAAAAACCACAGGAAGAGGTTAAATGTTGAATAAAAAAATTAGGACGAGTGGATACATTGAGTTACAAAACCGTTTCGGCCAACAAGGCAACCGTTAATAAAGAATGGGTGCTGGTTGATGCTGAAAACATGGTGCTGGGCCGTTTGGCCAGCGAGGTTGCAAAAATCCTCAGGGGCAAACACAAGCCCGAGTTTACACCGCATGTTGATTGCGGCGATTACGTAATTGTAGTTAATGCAGAGAAAGTGCAGCTCACCGGTAAGAAACTAACAGACAGGATTCATTTCCGTCATAGCGGTTACCCGGGCGGACAAACAACGCAAACACCGAAACAGATTTTGGATAAATATCCTGAAAGGCTGGTTGAAAAAGCCGTGAAGGGAATGTTGCCCAAAAATAAACTGGGAAGGCAATTGTTCCGTAACCTGCATGTAGTTGTAGGAGCAGAGCACAAATACGAAGCTCAGAAACCAAAAGTTGTTGAATTAAGTACGAATAATTAAGAAAAATGGAAGTAGTAAATTCAATAGGGCGTAGAAAATCAGCAGTTGCACGCATATACGTGAATGAAGGTAAAGGAAATATTACCATTAACAAACGCGACTGGAAAGAGTATTTCCCAACCACTACCCTGCAATATATTGTTACTCAGCCGCTGAACCTGGTTGAGGCAGCAGAAAAGTACGACATCAAAGTGAATCTGGATGGCGGTGGAATTAAAGGACAGGCCGAAGCATTACGCCTTGCCATTACCCGTGCACTGATGAAAATTGACCCGGAATCAAGAACAGAACTGAAAGCTGCCGGCTTTGTTACCAGGGATCCACGCGAAGTGGAACGCAAAAAACCCGGACAGCCAAAAGCAAGAAAACGGTTCCAGTTCTCAAAACGTTAATATTTTTATTGTCAAATTATATGGATCTAAAACGGTTGAGACTCCGTCGGCTGACGGACTACTCAACGGTTGCTTTTAGAATCATAAAAAAGTAAACAGATGCCTAAAGTATCATTTCAGGAATTATTGGATGCAGGTGCCCATTTTGGCCACCTGAGAAGAAAGTGGAATCCGAACATGGAGCCTTACATCTTCATGGAGAAAAACGGAATCCATATCATCGATCTGCAAAAAACAATTGTTAAAATCGATGAAGCGGCAGCTGCCATTAAGCAGATTGCCAAATCAGGACGAAAAATCCTGTTTGTTGCCACTAAAAAGCAGGCAAAGGAACTGGTTTCCGAACAAGTGAAAAGCGTTGGAATGCCTTATGTTACCGAACGCTGGCCAGGCGGTATGCTTACCAACTTTCCGACAATCAGGAAAGCAGTAAAAAAAATGATTTCCATCGATAAACTGGCCAAAGACCCAAGCTGGGATAACTTGTCGAAAAGAGAAAAACTGCAGATTGGCCGTCAAAGAGCCAAGCTGGAAAAAATTCTTGGAAGTATTTCCGACCTTACCCGTTTGCCGGCTGCCTTGTTCATTGTTGACGTGATGAAAGAAAAAATTGCAGTGCGCGAAGCTCAGCGCCTCGGTATTCCTGTTTTTGCCATTGTGGATACCAACTCGAATCCCTATGGTATCGACTTTGTAATTCCAGCCAACGACGATGCTTCCCAGTCGATTAAACTCATTGTTGGCGCTATGGTGGAAGCCGTGGCCGAAGGATTAAACGAACGGAAAGCTGAGCGAAAAGACGAAGATGAAACACCAAAGAGAAAAAGCCGCAGGAAGCTGAAGAAAGAAAAGCCAGCTGAAACAAAACCTGTTGAGGATGAAAAAGTTGAAGACGACGAAGATGTAGTTGACGACGAAGACTCAGGAGACGAAGAAGAATAGCCATAAGCTATCCGCATTATAAAATCATTTTAAAAACAAGTTTTATGTCATTTACAACAGCCGACGTAGTAAAACTGAGAAAAGTAACCGGTGCAGGTATGATGGATTGCAAAAACGCCCTGACAGATGCCGGTGGTAATTTCGACAGAGCCCTCGAAATCATCCGTGAAAAAGGAAAACTGGTTGCCAGTAAACGTGCCGACAGGGACGCAACCGAAGGTGCAGTTCTGGCCAAAACATCTGAAGATAAAAAATTCGGTGCGCTGGTCGTATTGAATTGCGAAACTGATTTCGTAGCTAAAAATGAAAATTTTGTTGCTTTTGCCGACAGCATTTTGAATGTGGCACTGGCTCAAAAACCGGAAAATCTGGATGCATTGAAAGGTCTTGACCTTGAAGGCAGAACAATAGAAGCGCAGGTGACAGAGCAAACCGGTGTTATCGGTGAAAAACTCGACCTTTCCTATTACGGAAAAATTGAGGCCGAAACAGTGGTAGGGTACATTCATCCCGGAAATAAACTGGCCACTTTGGTTGGTTTCAGCAAAGCCGGTGTTGAAGAGCAGGTTACCAAAGATATTGCCATGCAGGTGGCTGCCATGTCGCCTGTTTCTGTTGATACCGACTCCATTCCGCAGGAAGTTATTAACAAGGAACTGGAAATAGCCAGAGAGAAATTCCGTCAGGAAGGCAAACCGGAAGCCATGCTCGACAAAATTGCACAAGGTGCACTTCAAAAATGGTACAAAGAAGTTACTCTTTTGAACCAGGCATTCATTAAAGACGGTAAAATGACCGTGAAAGATTACCTGGCACAATACGACAAAGAGTTGAAAGTTACCGGTTTCGAGCGTTTTGCTCTCGACGGTTAATTGCAATCTGTAATACGATTGAGCAGGCGAGCGAAAGTCGCCGGCTCAATTCAAAGAGGCTGTTCGGTTTTTCCGGGCAGCCTCTTTGCTTATGTTTGTATTTTCCGGTAATTTTTTCAACTTTACCGGAAATCAGAATTTATGAGAGCAGTTTTTTTTGAAAAATTTCAGGGACCCGTGGAGGTGCGCGATGTACCGAAACCAGAGGCATCGGCAAGAAGCGTGGTGGTAAAAGTAGAAGCCACAGGACTTTGCCGCAGCGACTGGCATGGCTGGATGGGACACGATGCTGATATTCAGTTGCCACATGTGCCGGGTCACGAGCTGGCGGGTGTTATTATTGAGACCGGCAAAGGCGTGGAAAACTGGAAACCGGGCGACCGGGTAACCGTTCCGTTTGTGGGTGGTTGCGGGCATTGTCCGGAATGCAATTCAGGAAACCACCAGGTTTGCGACCACCAGTTTCAACCGGGATTTACCGCCTGGGGTTCGTTTGCAGAGTTTGTGGAAATTCAGTATGCCGATACCAACCTGGTTCGCTTGCCTCACGAAATGAGCTTTGAATCGGCTGCCAGCCTGGGATGCCGGTTTATCACGTCGTTCAGGGCTGTCATCGATCAGGGAAAAGTAAGCGCCGGACAATGGGTTGCGGTGCATGGTTGCGGCGGAGTAGGATTATCGGCTGTTATGATTGCCGCAGCCTGCGGAGCCAGTGTTGTGGCTATTGATATCGATAATGAAAAATTGAAACTGGCACAAACAGCAGGCGCTGGTGTGTTGCTGAATGCCCGTGAAATAAAGGACATACCCAATGTGGTGCATGAAGTAACCGGTCGCGGGGCTCATATTTCCATCGATGCGCTGGGTAGCCAGGAAACCTGTTTCAATTCTGTTTCCTGTCTGCGAAAACGGGGAAAGCACATCCAGGTAGGGTTAATGACCGGAGACCACCAACATCCCAAAGTGCCCATGGACAAAGTGGTGGCACATGAGCTGGAAATCATCGGCAGTCACGGGATGCAGGCATTTCGTTACACTGAAATGTTTGAAATGATTCAAGCCGTTAAATTGAAACCGGAATTACTCATTGGTAAAACCATTTCGCTGAATGATGCTCCGCAGGCGCTTGTGGATATGGATAGGTTTGAAAATTTGGGTGTTACTGTGATAAACAGATTTTAGAAAAAGCAAATGGAAAAACTAAACATTACACTCGTTCAACCCGATATTGTTTGGGAAAACTGCGAATCCAACCTCGAAAAATATTTAGAATTGTTATCGGAGGTAAAACAGACAAACGTTATCATTTTACCCGAAATGTTTACCACCGGATTTTCCATGAACCCGGAAAAGCTGAAGGAAACCATGGACGGACTGTCTGTTCAATGGATGAAAAACCTGGCCAAAGAGAAAAATGCGGCAGTTGCCGGGAGTCTCATTATCGAAGAAAACGACAAATCATTTAATCGTTTTTTGTGGGTTTTTCCTGACGGGAAAATTGAATTTTACGACAAACGCCACCTGTTTACCATGAGCGGCGAGCATTTGCATTATTCACCGGGAAATAGTAAACTGGTGGTTGAATACCTGGGCTGGCGGTTTTGTCCGCTCATCTGTTACGATTTGCGTTTCCCGGTGTGGAGCCGCAATGCCGAAAACTACGATGTGCTGTTGTACGTGGCCAACTGGCCTTCACCCCGCCATCATGTGTGGAAAAATTTGCTGGTGGCACGTGCTATTGAAAATCAAAGTTATTGTATTGGAGTGAACCGCACGGGAACCGACGGAACCGGACTTCAATACCTGGGAGATTCTGCGTTGGTTGATTCTAAAGGGTTTGCTACATTTCTGGGTGAAAAGGAACTAGTAAAATCGTTTGAAATTTCGTACGATGAATTGCATCAGTTCCGGAAAAAATTTCCTTTGCTGGAGGACAGGGATAATTTCAATTTGGGTACAGCGAATTCCAATTCGCTGATTTGAGACATTTGTATAAAACAAAAAATTGGTGAATCGTTCGAATGGATACCTTCGGTAGAATTCGCAGAACCCTAAAACTCAAGCACCATTCCCGTTTTTATTTGTCGGTTTTGAAAAGCATCGTAAAATGCAGCCAGTGCAGGCAGTTCGGTGCAATGCGACGGAAAAATCTGTTTAATTTTGTTTGATTTGAAATATGCGATGGTTTTCCGGGTTTGTTCGTTTTGTTCTTTCAGGTGAAAACCGCCCAAAACAGCTTCCACTGTTGAAATTCCGGTAACCTTTTTTGTCCGCTCCACAATGTTGCAAACCCCTGAGTGAGAACAGCCTGTAATTACCACCAGCTTTTTTTTCACAATGGCTGCCAGTGCCGAATCGTCGGGAATATAATCGTCGTTTCGGAAATCATCCACGAAAGAAGTAGATTGGGCTTCATAATCATTTTTGCGGGGGATTTCACCCAAAAACCAAAGGTTTTCTGAAATCTGCACGGGGTTTTTGGTTTCGGTTAAACTGAACCGGTTTTCAATCTCTTTTCTGGAAAGCGCCAATCCTACCGGCGTAAAATCCTTTTTCCGAAATCGCCTGATAAATGCTCCGGGATGGGCAATCAGCCGTTTGTTTTGAAGATAACGTAATCCGTCGCCGTGATCCCAATGGCCGTGGCTGAGAACAACGGTTTTTACTTCATTTTCAATGTTAATTCCCAGTTGCCGGGCATTTTTCAGAAAAACATCGGAATGGCCGGTATCGAACAGAATTTTTTGGTCGTCGATTTCAATCAGGTACGAAAGGCCATGTTCGGCCAGATATTTTCCACCTGCGGTATTTTCTGTGAGAATAGTAATCTTCATTTTTTACAGTCGATTTTAAATATAAAAATAGCAGCTGAGGCTATGATAACCATGAACAGAGCAAAAAAAGCTTTGAATCCGAAAAGCTGAATCAATGTTCCGCCCAGTAACGGAAAAAGGGCCGGAAGAATGTTGCCGGCGCCGGCAAATCCGGTATAAAGTGCGCGGTTTTCATTGCCTGAAATTTCCAAAAGCAAACCGTTCATGGTCATGGTGTAAAGCGAATAAACCACACCACCTGCCACAAAAATGTATTTCAGCCCGTCGATTCCTGAAATTCCCCAGGCCAGGCCACCCAACAGCAGTGTGAGCGCCACGTTGCTGTAAAGCAATATGTTGTATTTCAGTTTTTTGGCGCCCAGCAAAACCAGCAGGCTCACAAAAACAATCCCGATTACCTTGAACAACAAAAAGTTTCCGGTGTCGCTGCTTTGAGTATGAAAGGTTTCTTTGGCGTACAAAATCACAAACGGCAGAAACGAAATGGCAATTCCCTGTGTATTAATGAATCCCAGGAAATACAACAGCTTTTTATTCGATTTCAGCTCCTGCTTCATCACACTGATGAAGTTTTTCACTCCTGAAATTTTCATGGTGGACGGAACTGTTTCGCGGACGCTCCAGAATCCGCCGGAGGCCACCAGCAGCAAAGCTCCGCCAAAGAAAAACATGAGGGCGTAGTTCACGGGGAAATCCCTCCACACCAGTACTTTTTTGACCAGAAAAGCTGCCCCCAAAACGATAACTCCTGAAATGATCTGGTTCGATGAGAAAAACGTTTTGCGTTTTTGCGGATTGACCGATTTTCCCAGAATATCGTAATAACTCACATTGGCAAAAGCACCGGCCAGCGAAAACAGCGTGATAAACAAAAATGCGAGCCAAAGAACGTATCCAACCTGTTCACCTTTCAGCATAAATAACAATGCGCCCAGCCCAACCAGTGAAAAAATGCGGGTGTTGATGCCCGCGAGCAGGTACTTTTTTTTATAGGTTTGGTTGCTGAGGTATGGAGCAAAAAACAGTTGGGTGAAACTGGCGCCGCCCAGCATAATGGCTGTCATAATGCCGATGTGCATCGCTCCACCGCCGGCTTCCACCAGCATGGCCGGGATAATGGTGTCCACATCCATAAAATTCTTGGCCAGCGCCAGAAAACCGGCATGCCACAAAAACGACCAGAAATTACGGTTCGATATATTTTTGGGTAATGTCATGTTCACATCGCTTTAATGTCAGCGAAGATCATGAATTTTTTCGAGTTTTTCCCAAAGGGATTTAAATTCCTGCCCCGGTTCTGAGTCCGGAGCAAATTCAACCAGGCTTTTTCCGGCCACCATGGAATCCACCAAGCGGGTGTCGAATGGTATTTTCCCGATGAGCGGAATGGATTTTTTCTGCAAAAACTGTTCGGTTTGTGCTGTAATTTCCGGATTAATGTCGTATTTGTTGATGACGGCAAAAACCGGAATGTGAAACGATTCGACCAGTTCCAGCAACCGTTTGGCATCGTGCAGACCCGAAAGCGAGGGTTCGATAACCAGCAGCACTTTTCCGGTTCCTGTTACCGAGGCAATTACCGGACAGCCAATGCCGGGAGGCCCGTCGTTAATGATAAATCGGGCAGATGTTTCGCCGGCAATTTCGCGGGCTTTTTTTCTGATTTCGGTAACCAGCCGTCCTGAATTTTCCTCCCCGGCACCCATGCGTGCATGCACAAGCGGGCCAAACCGGGTGTCGGACACAAACCACATGTTGTTGTTAAACTGAACTGATGCAATAGCATGTTCCGGGCAGATTCGTTCGCACAAACGGCAGCCTTCGCACTGAAAAGGATTCACTTCAGGAATTCCCTGTTCGTTTGGATGAATGGCGTTAAACCGGCAGTGCTCTTCACACAGGCCGCAAACCGAACATTTTTCAGGGTCAATTAATGCTTTGCTGCCGCTGCTGAACTCATGTTTCTCTTTAATTTTCGGGTGAAAAATGAGGTGTAAATCAGCCGCATCCACGTCATTGTCGCAAAACACCGTGTTTTTGGCCAGCGACGCAATGGCTGCAGCTACACTGGTTTTCCCGGCGCCACCTTTTCCGCTCAATATGGTTATTTCCTGCATGTTACTTTTTCAATGATTCTGCGGTACGTTTCTTTCAGTTCCTCCGGGATGTTATTCAACAACTCTCCTGAAGAATACATCCGGGCAAGTTCTCTCGAAAACGGAATTTCTCCCAGCAACTCAATGTTGTTTTCTTTCAAAAAAGTGTAAACATCACCGGAGCCCAGACCTGCTTTGTTCACCACAACACCAAATGGTTTTTGCAGTTCATTCATCAATTCCACAGTGATTTTAAGGTCGTGCAGTCCAAACGGTGTGGGTTCGGTCACCAGAATTACATAGTCGGCGTCAGAAACCGTTTCCACCACCGGGCAACTGGTTCCGGGCGGAGAGTCGAGAATGGTATAATTTACGTTCGGGGTTACTTCTTTTTTCAGCTCTTTGATGAGCAGAGTTTGCATGGCCGATCCCACTTCCAGTCTGCCTTCGGTAAATTCATTCCCGTTTTCTGTAAGGTAGCGGGTGATGACACCCAAAGGATACGGTTTTTCGGTGAAAGCATTTTCGGGACAGGCTACCAGGCAGGCACCGCACGAATGGCAAAGAGTGGTATCCACTTCGGCAAACTGTCGGTTGGCCACTATCGTAATGGCATTGAATTCGCACCACTCCGCGCATTTTTTGCAGAAAGTGCAAACCGACGTGTCGATTTCCGGAATATACTGATGAACCTGTTTCTGCTCCAGAGTTTCCAGCGACGAAAAAAACAACGCATCGTTGGGTTCTTCCACGTCGCAATCAACCAGGTGCACTTTTTCATTGTGAAACTTTTTCCAAAAATAAAAAAGGCTCACTGCCACAGTCGTTTTTCCTGTTCCCCCCTTGCCGCTTGCAACTGCTATCTGCATTTTAATCGAATTCAATGGTCGCAGTAATTGGCCGAGAATTCGATGGAATTGTTCAGGTATCCGTTTACCAGTTCTTTGGCTGTTGTTTTTGGAGCTCCCACAAACACATTCACCCCATGTTGGTTGAATAGCTGAATGGCACGGTTTCCCATCCCGCCGGCCAGCACGTCGGTAACGCCAAGGTCGGCCAGCCAGCTTGGCAAAACACCCGGTTCGTGAGGTGGTGGCTGAACAATTTCTTCCGAAACAATTTCTTCGCCTTCCACTTTGTGTAGTGCAAAGTAGTGGCAATGGCCAAAGTGAGCATCCAGTACTCCGTTATCGTCAATGGGAATGGCAATTTTTTTATTCATATTTTCTATTTATCAGGTAGTTTACTGCTGTTCTCATTATCTGTTCAACTGGTCAATCATTTCACCAATGGATTTGTTTCCTTCTTTGGGAATGACCATTTGTATTTTTAGTTTTTCGAGCAATGTTTTGGCTTTCGGTCCAAAATCGCCTGATATTACGCTTTCTGCTCCCAGTTCGGCCACTTTTTCAGCAATTTTGGTGCCGGCGCTGCCATTAATGTTTTTGTTTTCATTTTCAATGAATTCAGTATTTTTTGTTTCCGTGTTGTAAACACAAAGCCAGGCACAACGGCCAAACCTTAAATCGAATTTCGAATTCAGGTTATTCCCTTTGGATGTAATGATTATCTTCATCGTTAAAATATTTTTTTCTGATGCAAATTTAGAAATAATGTTTGAAAAGAAAAATAAATTAATGAACTAATGTTTATTTTTTGTGATTGTAAATTTTCAAATTCTGCTCATGCTGGGTTTTGTTTACCTGGGTTGAAATTTCGCCTGGATAAATTGCAGTCTGCAGAAGACTTTTCGCAATGAAAAGTTTTTGTTTCTGTAAAAAAGTTTAAATTTGCAGCGGTTTTTACCAAACGGGGTATAGCGCAGCCCGGTAGCGCGCGTCGTTCGGGACGACGAGGTCGTCGGTTCAAATCCGGCTACCCCGACTTTTGAAAGGATTAAATTGTTGATATACAGTCTAATCCTTTTTTTGTGTCCCGGCATTTGCTCAACCTTTAACAGGGTTTAACACATTGTTTTGTTTTCAGGGCCTGTTGTTCCTGCGAATAAAATGTATTTTTGCACCACAACAGAAATGGAATTTATGCAGGTATTTTTTGCCCGGATATGGGATAATGTGAAAAGTGTAATTCTGGAACCCGTACAGTTCTGGAAACAAAAGGCAGAAGAAGGTGCAAACAGTGAACACTTGTTTACAAGATACTTTCTGCCATTGGTGTTGCTTGCCTCGGCAGCTGTACTGGCAGGAGAAATCATACGTGGTTCCCGCTTCTATGTATTATTTCCGGTAATGAAAGGTTTGCGCGAAATGGTGTTGTTTTTGCTCCAGTATTTCATTTCGGTTTTTTTAACGAATCATTTGATAAAAGCCTTCGGCGGAGAAAAAAACATCCGTGCAGTTCGTCAACTGATAGTATTTTCGCTTACCCCGTTTTTGCTGGCATCTGTCATTACCGGTTTGTTTCCTTTTCTTTATGTTTTTGATGCATTGGGGCTGTATGGATTTTTTATTTTCTGGATTGGGGTGAAAAAACTGCTGACGTTTCCGGAAAGGAAAGAGTCTGGATTCAGTCTGGTGGCTATTCTGGGTAATTTTTTTGTTTTTAGCTTTTTAAGTATTTTTCTATCGAAATTATTATCTGCATTTTTGTAAAGGTTTTAATTTGATTTCAATGCAGATAACTTTGAACAGGGAACAACTTTGAACTTTAAACTACATTTAGTGGCACATCCAAAATCAAATATCAATATAAAGAACCGCAAGGCGACGTTTGAGTATGAGCTGATTGAAAAACTGGTGGCAGGCATGCAGCTGGCCGGTACCGAAATCAAATCCATTCGTAACGGTAAAGTAAGTATGAACGATGCCTACTGCCAGTTTCACAATGGCGAGCTGTTTGCAAAAAACATTCATATTTCGGAATACGAACTGGGCACCTGTAACAACCATCCGGCCAAGCGCGACCGCAAGTTGCTGCTCACGAAAAGGGAGTTGCAAAAGCTGGAACGTAAACTGAAGGAATCGGGGTTGACCATTGTGCCCACACGGCTTTTTATAAACGACAGGGGATTTGCAAAACTCGAGATCGCACTGGCCCGCGGGAAAAAAGTTTACGACAAGCGGGAGACACTTAAAAGCAAAGACTCAAAACGGGAAATGGACCGGATGATGAAATTTTAGTTGCCACACTCAAATCATTAATGTCATTTGTTTGCCATTGGGCTTCGGGCTGTTTTCTGCGTCCCTTTCTCACCCATCTTCCCATTTCCTGCTTCCTCCTACACCACTTCCATGTTTTCTATGGGAATAATTTTATCTCCTTTGTATTTCAGCAGCAGGTTGGCTACTGCCAGCGTGTCTTTTTCGCAGTAGCGCACAATGCGGTCGAGGTCATTCTCTTCCCAGTAAATGCGCGATACCTGGCTTCCGTCAATATCGTCTTTCGGGGTGGGGATATTGAAAAGTTCGCAAAGCAGCGACAGGGAGGTGTAGTGTTTGTAGTCGCCAAACTTCCATAGTTGCAGGGTGTCAATCAAGTGGTCTTTAACCTCCCATGGTTTGGCGCCGGCAATATCGAGTATTTTGGGCAGAGGCAGGTTGTTTACAAGGGCGCGCCGGGCAATGTACGGAAAGTCAAATTCCTGTCCGTTATGAGCGCATAACCTTCGTTTCCCTTTTTTTGAAAAGGCCTCCAGAGCATTGAAAAATTCCTGAATCAGTTTTTTTTCGTCTTCGGCATAGAACGATTTCACCCGGAAGAAAAATTCCCCTTTTTTCTGGAAGACATACCCTGCCGAAATGCAGATGATTCGTCCAAATTCGGCATAAATTCCGGCACGATCGTATAAAACATCGGCTGGTTCGTCGTTGCTAATCTGAAATTGCATTTTGTGTTCCCAGAGTTGCCTCCATTTTTCATTCAGGCCGTTGTATTCCGGGGCTTGCGGAGCGGTTTCAATATCGAGAAACAGCACTTCTTCAATGTTCAGGTTACGAAGCATTTATTTGTTTTTTAAAATATGGTTAATGTGATTTGTTAAAATGTTGATAGCTACCTGGTTCATTCCTCCCTGCGGGATGATGATGTCGGCAAACCGCTTGGTGGGTTCAATGAATTGCAGATGGCTGGGGCGCACGGTTTTTTCGTACCGGTCGAGCACCTGGTTTATGTTGCGCCCCCGTTCGTTAATATCGCGCCGGATTACCCTTGAAAGGCGGAGGTCGGAGTCGCAGTCCACATAAACCTTTATATCCATCAGCTCGCGTAATTTTTTATGTGTGAGGCACAAAATGCCTTCCACAATCAGAACTTCACGAGGCTCCACCCGACGGGTTTCGGGCTGTCGCAAACAACTGATAAACGAATACACCGGTTCCTCGACAGGCTGGCCGTGGCGCAGTTTTTTTACATGGTAGCACAGTAAATCGAATTCTACCGAGTCCGGGTGATCGAAGTTTTTAGCCCGGCGTTCTTCCAGGCTCAGGTGGCCGTTGTCAAAGTAATACGCATCCTGCGACAGAAGAGCTACTTCATTCCTTGAAAACTGTTGTGCTATTTTTTTTACCACAGTGGTTTTTCCCGAGCCGGTTCCTCCGGCAATGCCTATTATCAGCATGGTTCCTTTTAGTTTATCGTTAATATTGGATGAAATTAAAAATTTTGCCTGCACCTCTGCCCGGAAATCATTAATTTCGCCGCTGAAAAACGAAGGTACAAAAATTCATGCGATATGGTAAACCACATAGTACTTTTTAAACTGAAAGAATTTCCCGGAGAACAGAAAAAGGAAGTTATTGTCGAATTGAAAGAAAGGCTGCAGGGACTTCAGCAGAAGATCACCGAAGTAAAATACATCGAGGTTGGCGTGAATTACGAAACCGATTCCAAAAGTTTCGACCTGGCGCTTATTTCTCATTTCGAAAGCCTTGAAGATTTGGATGCATACCGTGTGCATCCCGAGCACCTGAAGGTAGTGGAACGGATTAAGGAAACAACAGTTGACAGGGCTGCGGTAGATTACTTTTTTTAATCGCCGCTTAACCTTTAAATAACGGTTTGTGGCAGAAACAGATAACAATAGCAGAATATGGCAGGATTATACCCTTTGAAATTTAATCCCATTTTTCTTGAAAAAATATGGGGTGGAAACCGCATTAAAACCGTGCTTGGTAAGGATTATGATTTACCCAACTGCGGCGAGAGCTGGGAACTTTCGGCAGTGGAAGGCAATGTTTCGGTGGTGAGGAACGGGTTTCTGAAAGGAAATAACCTGACCGAGCTGGTGGAAGTTTACATGGGCGATCTGTTGGGCGATAAGGTTTATAAAAAATTCGGTATTGAGTTTCCGTTGCTTTTCAAGTTTATCGATGCCGATGCCGATCTTTCCATCCAAGTGCATCCCGGCGATGAACTGGCTGCAAAACGGCATAATGCGTATGGCAAAACTGAAATGTGGTATGTAATACATGCCGAAAAGGGAGCCCTCATCAACTCAGGCTTTAACCGGGAGATAACTCGTGAAGAGTATGTCGAATTCCTCGAAAAAGGCAAACTCACCGAAATACTTTGTTTTGAAGAAACTTTTCCCGGGGATGTGTTTTTTATTCCGGCAGGCAGAATTCATGCCATCGGGAAAGGAATACTACTGGCTGAAATTCAGCAAACTTCCGACGTTACTTACCGCATTTACGATTATGAGCGGAGAGATAAAGAGGGGAAAATTCGAGAATTGCATAACGAATTGGCCTTAGATGCCATTGAGTTTGCTTACCACAGCGAATATAAAACGAAATACGAATCAGAAAGCAACAAATCATCCGAGATTGTTAGCTGCCCCTATTTTACCACCAATATGCTCCGGTTCAATCAAAAGCTGGAAAAAGACTATCATCAGCTCGATTCGTTTGTGGTATATATGAACCTGAAAGGTAGCTTCAGTATTGAATTTGAAACAGGAACAGAGGTGGTTGAGCAGGGCGAAACCGTATTGATTCCGGCAAGCCTTGAAAATTTTAACCTGGTTCCGCTTACCCCGGAAGTTGAAACCCTGGAAATTTACATTAAGTAGTTTTTTGTCGGCTGTTTTAATTTTTTTTACCAATTTTAACCCACGGAAAATATTCCTTATGGAGATAAAAGATGCCCGTTTTGTAATTAGTAATACCGACGTGGAAAAATGTCCCCGTCCCGACAGGCCGGAATATGCTTTCATCGGGCGTTCCAATGTGGGAAAGTCATCGCTGATAAATATGCTCGCCAACCGTAAATCGCTGGCGAAAACATCGGGAAAACCTGGTAAAACAAGGCTCATTAATCATTTTCTAATAAATGATACATGGTACCTGGTGGATCTTCCTGGTTACGGATATGCTAAAATCGGGCGTCGGGAAAGCAAAAAGTGGGGTAATTTCTTTCGGAATTATATCCTTACCCGTGAAAATCTGTTTTGCCTTTTCGTTTTGATCGACTCGCGACACGATCCCCAGCCCATCGATCTTGAATTTATGGAGTGGCTGGGAACAAACGAAGTGCCTTTTGCAATTATTTTTACAAAAGCCGATAAGCTGAAGGAACAGGAGTTGGAGGACAATATGAAAAATTATCAGCAAAAAATGCTGGAGACCTGGGAAAGTATGCCGCCCTGGTTTGTTTCTTCTGCTCAAACAAGCCACGGACGCACTGAAATATTGAAATACATTCAGAATATTAACCAAACAAGCCAAATACCGTGATTCGGAAAAAACGATTTAACGCATTATTTCATAGTAAAAAAAGTGGGAATGACTTACCTTTACAGTATTTTCAAAACAATAACAAAAACAACATACCTATGGGCAGTAAAAATCATCCTTTAAAAATTTTTTCGGGAAGAGCTTCAAAGTATTTGGCAGAAAAAATCTGCGACAGCCTCGACGTGGATTTGGGCCAGACCTCGTGCCCCGTTTTTTCCGACGGTGAGTTTGAACCCTGCTACGAAGAAACCATTCGCGGTTCGCATGTGTTTATTGTGCAATCGACACCTCCACCAGCCGAAAATCTGCTGGAACTGCTTCTGCTGATTGATGCCGCGAAACGAGCCAGCGCTTCGCATGTGGTGGCCGTTATCCCTTATTTTGGGTATGCCCGGCAAGACCGCAAAGACAAACCACGCGTTTCTATCGGTGCCAAACTGATGGCCGATTTGTTATCGGCGGCAGGCGTTGACAGGGTAATTACCATGGACCTTCATGCAGACCAGATTCAGGGTTTTTTCGATGTCCCGGTCGATCATCTTTTTGCATCTGCTTTGTTCATCCCGTTTATCAGTAAAATGGGGCTGGATAACATCACTATTGCGTCGCCCGATGTGGGTGGAACCAAACGGGCCAACACCTATGCCCGCATGTTGCAAACCGATATGGTGATTTGCCACAAAACAAGGGCAAAAGCCAATGAGGTGAATAGCATGACCGTTATTGGCGATGTGAAAGGCAAAGATGTGATAATTGTTGACGACATGATTGATACAGCCGGAACCATTACAAAGGCAGCCAATCTGATGAAAAAAGAAGGCGCCAATTCGGTGCGTGCTTTTGCAGCGCATGGAGTGCTGTCCGGCCCTGCCATTGAACGCCTCGAACGATCGGTGCTTGAAGAGATTTATTTTACCGATTCAATCCAACCAAAACTGGGGTGCAGCAAGATTAAATACCTGACCATTGCCGATGCCATGGGCGAAGCCATCCGAAGGGTGTATAAAAATCAGTCAATAAGTTCGTTATATTACCGCTAATTTATATCTTTGCACCGCTTTTTCCGAAAGAGCAGGAGCATTTAGGGTGATCCAAACCTGTAATTTCTTATAAATCACGAAATTTGGGTTTGCTCGCTTTTAGTTATGCATGCTGTTTGTCCCGATGGCTATCGGGAAGGACTGAGTACCATAATTATTAACGTAAAATTTTTAAAATGAAATCATTGAAAATCGAGGGACAGAAAAGAGAAAACCTCGGAAAAAAAGAATCGAAAAGATTGCGCCAACAGGGTTTGGTTCCCGGCGTGTTGTACGGAAAAGACGAAGTAATTCATCTGTCTGTTCCTTTTAGCGATCTCAGACCATTTGCCTACACTCCAAACGTGTATCTGATTGGTCTTACGGTTGATGGCGAAACTTATCAGGCGATGATTCAGGATATTCAGTGGCATCCGGTTGAAGAACAAATGATGCACATCGACTTCCTGAAAATTGAAGAAGAGATACCTGTGAAAATAGATATCCCCATTCAGTTTACTGGTTTGGCCAAAGGAATTAAAGCGGGGGGTAAACTTAAAACCAACATGCGTAAACTGCGCGTGAAAGCGTTGGCCCAACACCTGCCCGATGTGATCGAAATTGATGTAACAAAACTGGCCATTGGCGACAGCATTAAAGTAGAAGAATTGCACCGTGAAAATCTGGAATTTCTCAATAACAAATCGAACATGATTGTTGGTGTGGTTTCCACAAGAGTAGCTCAATCGGCTATGATGTTGCCGGAAGATGAGGAAGAAGAAGGTGAAAGCGATGGAGAAGCTGGCAAAGAGGGCGGTGAATCTTCTGAAGCAGCCGAATTATCAGAACAATAAAAACTGACTATTTGTGAAGTATTTAATTGCAGGGCTTGGAAACATTGGCCCGGAGTATAAAAATACACGTCACAACATTGGATTTCAAATATTGGACGCTCTGGCCGGGGCGTCCAATATTGCTTTTAGTGATAAACGCTACGGTTTCGTTGGCGATTACAAATACAAAGGACGAAGCTTTCTGCTGCTGAAACCTACAACGTATGTGAACCTTAGCGGGCGAGCCGTAAATTACTGGCTGCAAAAAGAAAAAATTCCTGTGGAAAATATGCTGGTACTGGTGGACGATTTGGCGCTGCCCTTCGGAACCCTTCGGGTAAAAGCCAAAGGCAGTCATGGCGGTCACAACGGGCTGCGCAACATCACTGAAGTGCTGAGCCGGAATGACTTTGCACGGTTGCGCTTCGGAATTGGCGATCAATTTCATCCCGGGTTTCAGGTGGATTATGTGCTGAGTGAATGGACCACAGAAGAAAAAAAACAACTCCCCGAAAAAATAGACAACTGCATCGAAATCATCCAAAGCTTTGGAACCATTGGTGTTGAGCGCACCATGAACTTTTTCAATAAAAGGAAGTAACATGGCTGAACATTTCAGAATAGACAAATGGCTGTGGGCGGTAAGAATTTTTAAAACACGCAGCCAGGCCACCGAAGCCTGCAAAAAAGGCAGGGTTATGGTGGAAGATCAACCTGTAAAAGCTTCGCGCGAAGTGCATCATGGAGAAGTGATACAGGTGCGAAAACCACCGTTTACACGAAGCTATAAAGTGCTTGGACTGGCTGAAAAGCGGATGGGGGCAAAGCTGGCGGTTAATTTTGTGGAAGATATTACTCCTTCCGAAGAACTTGAAGTTCTGGAAATGCAAAAACAGATGAACTGGAGCCAGCGACAAAGAGGCGCAGGCAGGCCCACTAAAAAAGAACGACGCAAACTCGACGACTTTTTCGATTTATAGGTACATTTGATTGTTCGTAAATTGCTTTTTACTCATTGGAATTTTGAGTTTAATTAAAATTGTGCACATGCTGGTAGCCAAACAAAAACGAAAAGAAAACATTGCCGAATATATTTTGTACCTCTACCAGGTAGAAGACCTTATCAGGGCTTTTCATCTCGACAGGGAATTGATTAACGAAAATCTGGTGAGCCGTTATCATGTTGAAAAAAACGAGAAGGAAGAACTTACGGCCTGGTATGAAAATCTGGTGTTGATGATGGAAAAAGAGGGAAGGCATAAAAAAGGACATTTACAGTTTATCACAAACCTCATCAACGAGCTTAACGAGTTTCATCTGCGGTTAATACAAACCGAATCGGTACCCATGTATGTTGCTGTTTACAAGGCTGTGGCCGGGTTTCTGGCTGAGCTGAAGCAGAAAAACAAATCGGCTGACAATGAAGTGCAGGTTGCCATCGACGGCGTTTATGGGTATCTGTTACTGAAAATCCAGAAAAAGGAAATCACTCCCGAAACAAAAGATGCTGTTAAGCGAATGAGCCATTGGCTTTCGGAGCTGTCCCGATTGTTCAAAGATTACGAAGCCGGCGACTTAGAGTTCTAAATCGTGTGCTTCGGGAAAATATTTTCGCTCATAGGGTGAAGGAATCCTGCACGTTGATTTTTTACCGAACCAGCGGTACCTGTTCCGGACAACCCACCGGTAAATGCAGTTTCGCCAACGCAACGGTACAACCCTGAATATTCCGGCTAAATTCCACGGAAAAGGTAGCATCCGGGCTATCTTAATTGCAGCCTCCGATTCCATGTGCATGTTACCGCCGTGTAAAAGTGCCACCGAATCGGGCATTTCAGGCAATCCGAAATGTTGTTTTATCAACTCGCCGGCTTCTGATTGAAGGGGAACAAACCTGAACTTTTTTAATTTGTCCCTTTTCAGAATGAAATCAACCGTGCCGTTACACAGATTGCAAACACCATCGAACAGTATTACTGGATTCTGCATCATAGCGGGGTAATTTTTCCAGGCTTTCCGGGCGCTTTCATTACGGTGGCCTTTCGTTCATTCTATCTTCTCTTTTGCAGCTTTTTGTTCCTTGTCCTGTTCGTATTTCATATCTTTCAGGAAGGCCCAAATCATCAATCCGGCAACAATTGCAAAACTAACGGGCACCATGGGGTTTAATCCGTCAGCTACACCTTTGCCGTAGGAGTGCAGCCCCGAGAGGTAGTAATTCACGCCAAAATAGGTCATAATAACCGAACCAAGCCCAAGGATTGATGCCAGGTTGTAGTTGTAAATTCCTTTCAGCGAAGGTATCAGCCGCATGTGTACTATAAACGCGTAGATGATAATGGTAATCAGTGCCCAGGTTTCTTTCGGGTCCCAGCCCCAGTAACGGCCCCAGCTTTCGTTGGCCCAAATTCCGCCCAGGAAGGTGCCAATGGTGAGGAAGTACAATCCAACGGTGGCCGACATTTCGTTAATGGTGGTGAGCTGGTCGATAAACAGATTTACCTTTTTTTCGTTTTGATTTTTCCGAAGCACAATAAGAATAAGTACCAGAATGCCAAGGAAGGCACTCAGGCCAATAAACCCGTAACTGGCGGTAATTATGGAAACGTGTATGGTAAGCCAGTACGATTTCAGTACCGGAACCAGAGGCGTAATTTCCGGGTTCATCCAGCTCAGATGGGCCACAAAAAGCGAAATGCCCGCTAAAAAAGCCGCTGTGCCAATAACCATGGGGTATTTTCGTCCGAAAATGAACCCTGCCAGCATGGCAGCCCAGGCCACATAAACCACCGACTCGTACCCGTTGCTCCAGGGTGCGCGTCCGGCAATGTACCACCGCAAAATAATTCCTGCCGTATGCACCACGAATAGCAGCAGAATGACCAGGAAAAACGATTTTTTCAGCAACACGGGCAATGGTTTCAGCCTGAAAATGTTCACAAACAGCACAAACAGCAGCAGAAATCCAAAGGCCAGGTAAAATGGAAAAATACGTTCAAATGGATTTACTTTATTGTACAGAATTTCAGACCGTTTTTTGGTTTTCGAAGGCAGTAAATCGCCCCCGTATTTATGCTGAAAATGGTCGATGGCATTCAACACCTCAAGAGCTTCGGTTTTGTTTCGGCTGGTAATGGATTGCAGCAGCAAATTCACTCCGTTTTTAATAAAAATGGAATCGCCGCCCGAATATTCTTCAGCAACATCTCCAGGTGAGTACCAGGGGTCTTCAATATTTTTTCTCGGGAAAACAGTAAACAACGAGCCCCGGAATACCATGAAGCAAATGCTTACCCGTTCGTCGAGGTAGATGTACTCTTTTTCTAACTGGTTGCGAAAAGCAGCGGGTTTGTTGAATGCAGCCCGAACCTGTTCGCCAATAATGTAGTTTCCATGTTCGTCAAACAGCTGCTGAATAGAAATGGTTTTTCCGGAGATGCCCAGCTGTTGGGTCAGCGACTTATTGGCAACCCGCACAAAAGGCAGCGTTTGCCAAACTTCCGGGTAGGCCATCATGCTCAGCATCACTTCGTCCGGCGATTTTCCGTAAAGGGATGATTTTCGGGCTACTTTGCGCACAATTTCGCTGTTCAGCGTGCTCAAAGGCTCAATACGCCCATCGACTCCCTGTACCCAAAGCTCACTGAAGTTTTTGACCACTTCGCTGTCGATGGATGGAATTCCGGCGCCAACACCAGTCTGTGCCGTGGCTCCGAATGTGAAACCTCCAACAAGAATTGCGGTTGCAGTTATTTTGATTGAACTCTCTTTCAGCCGTTTTGCCAGGTGCCTGAAATGTGAATTTTTATTGATGAGCGAAAGAATGAACCCCAGCGTGAGCATGGCATAACTGAGGTATGAAATCCATGTCCCCCATAAATCGTAATTTACCGAAAGAATAGTACCCTGTTCGTCGCGGTCGTAAGATGACTGGAAAAATTTATATCCTTTGTACAGCAATGTGTTGTTCATATAAATGCGAACATCACGTTCAACTCCTTCCGCTTCATCGATGAGTACTACCTCGGAGGCATACGAGGAGGGAGAGTCGGAACCGGGATAGCGTTCCAGCTGAAATTCTTTCAGGTAAAGGCGAAATGGCAAATGAATGGGTTTGGCGCCGTAGGCCAGTTTCAGGGTGGAGTTTGCCAACGGTACCTCTACGGTATCTGCCTCCATGTTGGGGTGTCCGAAAACCGGAACCGTTTGTTGCCTTACTCCGTCTGAAATCTTCACCATCACCGCATGTTCGTGTGTTTCATGCGAGCTTTTTACTGCGGTAAAAGATGCACTGGGAAAGAAATCTCTCACCAGAAACCGGAATTCACCCTGGTTGTATAGAAACATTTTTTTTATGGCTATGGTGTCGCCGGGTTCGTATTTGGTGGTTTCCTGACTGGCCATAGTGCTCTCTTCAACAACAATATCGGAGATTAACAGCAGCTCGCCATTCTGAATAAAAAAACGAAGCGGTGTTTCTCTTTCCGATTGAAAACCAGCCGTTAGTCCGGGGTAATTTAGTACATCGCCCCTGCGAAAAATGAAAGATTGCATGCCTTGGCGATCTGGAGCGGAAAAAACAAAGTCGAGTACAGGTTCGCCCGATTCCGAAGGGATGGCTTTGCGCTCGGCATGAGAAATGAATCCAACGGTTTTCACATCGATTTTTTGGCCGCCCACTTTTAGTTTTGCTGAAAACTGTTTTGGAGTAAGCTCCGAAAATCGTACCTCTTCCTCTTTGGTTTCATTGTTCACCCCGGCAAAAAAGGAAGCTTCAGAAGAGAGGATAAAATCCGTGCTCTCGTTTTCGCGGATGTGCATGGTGCCTTCGAAACTAAGCCAGCGGGTTACGGCAGCTCCCAGCAACATGACCAGAAAAGACAAATGAAACAGCCCGATGGTAAAACGACGCTTGTTAAGTAGTCGGTATTTAAACAGGTTGTTCAGCAGATTAAGGGCAAAAAGCCCCCAAAGCGCCTCAAACCACCAGGCATTGTAAACCAGCGAACGGGCCGCCGGTGTACCGTAACTGCTCTCCACAAACGTAGCGATAGCCATGGCAAATGCCAGGGTTAAAAATAAAAATGCCATAAATGGCAACGAGGTAATAAACTGATATATTTTCTTCATTTCTCCCTGTACTTAAAAAGCGATGAAAATAGCTCATTTTGCTCAAACCACAAAAAAGACAATGAAGTATTTCTTTTGAAATCAAATTCAATTATTCATATAGTTAGATGTTTGTTAAAGATATTTAAACGGTTGACTGGCTTTTCTGCTATTAGCTAATTTTTTGCTTTCTTTATGTTTCCGAATTTTTAGGAATATGAAACAAAAACCGTGTATTGTTTTTTGCCGGTGTGGCGCCGGCGTAATTTCTGTCAATGAGTTGAATGAAATTGCAGAAGGCTTGAAAAAACTGGATGTCCAGGTGTATGAACTACGTGATTTGTGTGCTTATTCAATCCAGGGGCAAGATGTATTAGATGCCATTGATCATGAATTTCAGCAGAAAATAATTATTGCCTGTTATCCGCGTGCCGTTAAAAATATGCTCCGGCAGGGAGGAGTGGATTTAGGAGATTTCGATGTATTGAATTTCAGGGATTTATCGCCGAAGGAAATTTTTAGGGTATTGGAAACAAAATATCGGATAACGCAGGGTGAAGCACGCTATCATGTTGAAACCAACGCACTCGATGTGCCTGCATGGTTTCCGGTAATTGATGAATCGCTGTGCACCCTCTGCGGAAAATGTGCACGGTTTTGCCTGTTCAATGTGTATTCGTTTAATAAAAAGAGTTTGAAAGTGGTGAATCCGCTGGCCTGTAAAAACAAGTGCCCTGCCTGCGGACGTACGTGCCCTGTCTCTGCCATCATGTTTCCACGTATCGGTGAAAAATCGGCGCTGGCGGGTGCAGAGCCTGATACAGTTGGTAAAACTACCGGAGAAGAAGGTTTGTTTGTGATGCTGAACGATCGCAACCGTAACCGGAAAAACATTTTCAGGCTAGGCTTGTTACAACAGGCAGAAGACGAACGCCGAAAGGCGCTGGAAGAACTGAAGGCCTCAGTTAAAAACCAGAAATGATTTTAAAAACCAGAAACGATATTGACAAAGCGTCTATGCTTTGTACCTTTAATTTATTGAAAGAATGTTGAGACGAATTATAAAAAATACCGACAAAAGATGCCTCTGGAAAATGATTTACAATCTGGGTTTCAAAGGAACACTCAGTTTTAACAGATTTCAGCGACGGCTTAAAAAGGGGGAATTCTTTCCCGCGTTTCATTTTATTTCGGTAACCGACGACTGCAACCTGAATTGCCAGGGGTGCTGGGTTACCGGGAAAAAAGAGAAACACCGGCTTCAACCGGAACAATTGAACCGGATAATTGAAGAAACCAAAGCACAAGGCTCCTGTTTTTTTGGAATTTTGGGAGGTGAGCCGCTGATGTACAAACCGCTTCTCGATGTTTTCAGAAAACATCCCGACTGCTACTTCCAGCTTTTTACCAATGGCACATTGCTTACCCCTGGTGTGGCCGAAGAGTTGCGCCAAATCGCCAACGTTACTCCACTCATTAGTTTCGAGGGAGACGAACAGGTGGCCGACGTGCGACGGGGAGGAAAAGAAGTATTCCGTCGCACCTGGGAAGCCATCGAAAACACCACCGCTGCCGGGCTTTTCTCCGGAGTGGCCATGAGTGTTTGCAAATCGAACCTGGAGTTGGCCACGTCACCTGATTTTATAAACAAATTGATTGACAGGAATGTCGCCTATTTATGGTACTACATTTACCGGCCTGTGGGAGAAAATCCAATGCCCGAACTGGCGCTTGAAAAAGAAGAAATACAACTTCTGAGGGAATTTATGATTGAAGCACGGGAAAAATTTGACATTGCCATTATCGATGCTTACTGGGATGAGAATGGCAACGGACTTTGCCCGGCAGCATCGGGTCTTAGTCACCACATCAATGCAACCGGATACATCGAACCCTGTCCGGTGATTCAGTTTGCCGCCGATAAAACAGGCGAAAAACCGTTGGAAGAATTATACCGGACTTCTGCCTTTCTGAACGAAATAAAAAATGAAATTCCAAAGAAAACAACCGGTTGCATTATTATGGAAGACCCGGCCTGGATTGTTGAAGTAGCTGAAAAGCATGGAGCCATCGATACATCGGGCAGAGGAAATGAAGCAGAACGTTTACGTAAAATGCCCCCGGTACCCAGTCATGGTTCGGGAACACCTGTTCGCGAAAGCCGCTGGATTTACCGGTTTGCCAAAAAGAAAGCTTTTTTTGGATTAGGCGCTTATGGATAAGAATATGATGGAAGTGAACCGCATACTGAAAGTACCCCCACAAACCGAAATCCGTAATGAGTTACGGACCAGGGTTCGCTCGTTTATTGCCGGAAATCCCGTGCTTCCACCTTCAAATTTGGAAACATTGGAGAACCTCGCCAAAGAAATTCTGGGTCGTTCGGGTTTAAACGGAGAGTTTTTGGATTTTACCATTGTACTTCTGGGAAATGAAATTTGGCGCGAAACAGTTATGGCTACGCCATTTCACCGGCGACTGCTGCTTTTACCACAATGCCTGCGCAACGATACCAAATGCCAGGGAGTGTTCGACGAGCTGGGCCTGATTTGCGCCGGCTGCCGGAACTGCCGTATCGATTCTATTCTGGATAAGGCAGAAAAACTGGGCTACACTACCCTCGTTGCTGAAGGTTCAACAGCTGCCATCAGTTTGGTAGAAGAGGGGGCCATCGATGCGGTAATCGGTGTAAGTTGCATGCCTGTGCTTCAAAAATCGTTCGGATCGGTTGCCCGGGCAGCGATGCCGGGAATTGCCATTCCTTTGCTGGGTGATGGATGTGTTAACACCATTGCAGATTATAATTGGCTGTTCGAAGAGATGGAAACCTACATCGGCGATTATAGTAACAAACCACTGTCAGTTTCGCTGCTGAAAAATCAGGTGACTGATTATTTTCAGTCTCCGGTGTTAAATTCCTTTTTCCAGGCCGAAAACGAAACGGAAAATCTGGCCCTGAAAATGATGGGAATGGGCGGGCAGCGGATACGTCCTTTACTTGCAGTTATGGCTTACCAGGCTTATGCCGAAAATCCTGTGGATGAACTGCTAAAACAACTGGCCGTTATCATCGAATGTTTTCACAAAGCTTCCCTCATACACGACGATATTGAAGACGATGAGGAAACCCGTTACGGCGAGCCTGTTTTACACCGTACCAGTGGTATTCCCACTGCCATAAATGTGGGTGATTACCTTATCGGAAAAGGATACAGACTTCTGTCGCAAGCAAATATTGAGTCTGGTATTTTGGCTGAATGTTTGTCGGTAGTAGCTGCCTCACACACAAATTTGGCAGAAGGTCAGGGGGCCGATATTCTGCTGAACTCCACTATGGCTGAAAAATCAGTGGACGATGTGCTGCATATTTTCAGGCTGAAAACCGGAGAAGCCGTAAAGGTGGCGCTGCTGATTGGCGCTATTGCCGGTAAAGCTTCCCATGCAGAACAAATGCTGCTGGCACAATTTTCAGAGCACTTCGGAATTGCTTACCAGATTCGTGATGATTTGAATGAATACCGGGATGAATCACACACGGGCCATCTGTTCGATTTCCCGTTTTTGCTGGCTTTGTTGAAAGAAGAATTTCAGGATGGTGGTTATGCATTCCGCCAGATGTTGACCGATAATAGTCTGTCGGTTTTCAGGGAAAACATGAAAAACTTTAATGCCGAAGAAAAAGCGGAACAATATCTTCGAAAATATGTGAAGCAATGCTACACCGACCTTGATAATCTGAAAAATCAAAAGCTTCGGCTGGGATTGTACATTGTTATGGGTAAAATTTTCAAAGAACAGGTGCGTGAATAAAAAGAACCCGGATGTTCCTGTTTATCACAGCTTTATCAGGCTTGTAAAAAGAGGGTTGGATATGCTCGGTAAAAAAAACCAGAGAGAACTGACCGCATTTGTAAAAGCAAGTCAGCACTTCGGAGGGGGTTTTACCGACCGTGCCGGAAATCCCGATTTATATTATTCCCTGTTTGGCGTTCTGCTCGCCTCTGCTATGGATATGACAGGGACTTTGGAAACCCACAAACAGTTTATCAAACAGAAATTAATACAGAATAAGAATCCCGTAGATGATTTTGTTGTCATGCTTATTCAGGATTTGCTTTTTGGAAACGAATACAATCGACCCTCCTTTTATAAGATACTGAAACTGGCTTTCGGTAAAAACAGGGGAACCAGCTTTTTTTACCGGCTATTTTTGTTTTTGCTTGTAACTGATGCTTTTTACAGTAAAAAGGTTACCGGAATATTTGCGCGGTTGGGTTTAATTTTTTATACTCCGCCAGCTGAATCGCCCTGCAGTGTTTTTGCCGCATATACGGTTGTACGGGTAAAAGCAAATATGAAAACACAAAAAGAAAAACGAAAGCTGTTTTCTTTTTATGAGGAAACAAAGGGTTTTAAAGCTTTTTCTGAAGCAAGTGAGGCCGATATGCTTTCAACTGCGGTAGCACTTTTTGCACTGAAAACAACAGACGCCGATTTGCGGATGGTGGCGCCCGGCTGTCTGGATTTTATTCAGCAAAATTACGATAACGGCGCCTTTCTGTCTGGCACGGGCGATAAAGGGCGCGATTTGGAATATACGTTTTACGCATTAATGGCCTTGGGAACTTTGGTATGATACAGAAAAACGATTTGGAAAAACGTTTAAACGAGCTGGGGCGGCGGCTGGTATCCGGGCTCAAGGCCGGGGGATACTGGGAAGGAAAGCTTTCTTCGAGTGCGTTGGGTGTGGCTGTAGCAATAGCAGCACTTCATTTCGATGATCCGCAAGCTAACCAGATGGAAATCAGTCGTGGGCTTAACTGGCTGAAAACAAATATCAATTCCGACGGGAGTTATGGCGATACGCCCGAAAGTCCGGGAAATGTAAGCACCAGTCTGTTGGTTTATGCAGCATTGAATCTTTATGCAAAAAGCGATAAGACCATTCGCAATACCCAACAGCAAATTGAAGGGTATCTTCATTCCTGCGGAATTGATGTAAAATCGGCACAGGTAGCGGAATTTATTTTGGCGCATTACCAGAAGGACTATACTTTTTCGGTGCCCATTCTGGCCTTATGCGGGCTTTGTGGTGTTCCCGGCGAAGGAGCTTTCAGGCATATTCCCCAGCTTCCTTTCGAGTTGTCGCTCATGCCGCGTCATTTCTACAGACTGCTGAATTTGAGTGTGGTAAGCTATGCTATTCCCGCGTTGGTGGCTGTTGGTATTGTAATTTTCAGGAAAAAGAAATCCAGTTTTTTCTGGCGAACCGTGCGCCGGTTTTCCATTCCCAAAGCCCTTGGGATTTTGCACCGCATGTTACCGGAAAGCGGGGGATACCTTGAAGCCATTCCGTTAACGGCTTTTGTGGCTCTAAGCCTGATAAATGCAGGATATTCCAACACAGAAGTAGTAACCAAAGGCATCCGGTTTTTAAAGCAAACACAGCGAGAAGATGGCGGCTGGCCTATCGATGTGGATTTGTCCACGTGGGTTACAACGCTCTCAGTCAAGGCTTTCAGGTCAAGCCTCGATGGGTTTTTGCATACCGATTTGCAGGACAAAATTGCCGATCATCTGCGACTGATACAAAACGATAAAGTGCATCCGTTTAACGGAACCAGGCCCGGAGGATGGGGTTGGACAAACTATCCAGGGTCGGTGCCCGACGGCGACGACACCCCGGGAGCCATTTTGGCCTTGCTGAAACTGGAACCTGCCGGCAAAGTGAAAAATGAAGTCCTGAATGGTTGCAGATGGTTGTTCCGGCTGCAAAACAATGATGGCGGATTTCCTACTTTTTCCAGAGGTTGGGGCAAACTACCCTTCGACCAAAGTTGTGCCGATTTAACCGGACACAGCCTGCTGGCAATTTCAACCGTATTGGAAATTTATCAAAATGAACTTTCCGGCAGGCAGAAAAAAAGGTCGCAAAAGGTGTTTGAAAAAGCACTGCATTACCTTGAAAAACACCAGCGCAGTGATGGCAGCTGGCTGCCGCTGTGGTTTGGAAACCAGATGACAACTGACCATACCAATCCGGTTTACGGAACAGCAAGAGTGCTCACCTACCTCAAAGATGCTGTGCATCATACCTGGCTGCCTGAACCGCTGGCCAATCGCCTGAAACCCATGATTACCGGCGGAACCCGGTATTTGGTTTCGGTTCAAAACCCGGATGGAAGCTGGGGCGGCAATAAAAACATTACAGGCAGTATCGAAGAAACAGCACTTGCCGTCTCTGCACTTGCTTCGGCTGAAAATCTGGAGATTTGCAAAAAAGGTTTGGACTGGCTCGATGATTATTACCGGGAAAACGACTTGAAAGCTGCCCCCATCGGCTTGTACTTTGCCTCGTTGTGGTACGATGAAAAACTATATCCTGCAACAGCCTACCTCGAAGCCATTTCAAGAGTGCTGGAGTTAGTCTGACTTTTGTTTTACGGTTGGAGTTTTGGATTACCTCATTATCCGTTTGTCAAGTTCCAGCGGATAAACTTTCCAGGTCAGCATTTTAAAATTTCCTGAAAGCGGATTAAGTACAAAATTGAGAGAGCTTTTATCCACAACCGAAGGAATGGCAAAACATAAAATGCCCGATTGAATTAGTCTTGTTCCAAACACCTGGGTTGTTTTTTTAAAAGGAATAGCATCCCAGTCTGCCGGTAATTCGCTTAATTCAGGCCTTTTAATTAATCTGTCGGGGCAGTTTGTTTCCATAATGCTGTAAAGGACATATCGTTCGGACGCAAAAAGTTCCGGGTCAACGGTCAATCTTTCCAGTAAAGCAGAAGCAATGGTGCCGCACCCGTACAAAACAGCATAACCCGGAAGATTCCAGCGCCCGCCGTAAATTTTGGCACCCTCGCCGCTGGTGTCGCAAAATTCTGTTCGTGCAATCCGGTAAATAATCATATAGCAATGCCGTGTTGCAACCGCATAATTTCAGCTTTCAACAAACCAAGGCCTTCAGAAACATCGATAAGTTCAATGGGTTTTCGGTTTCCAATGCTGAAAAGGGGCCTGGCCATCCAGCGCCTGAACCCTTCCTTTCCAAAATAAGAGATTCCCAATGCATACAATTCGGCAAGCTCATACATTTTTTCAGACTGAATAACCCCGAAAACATTTTTTCGCTGAATTGTTTTTGCAGAAACACCCAGCGCTTCTGCCAATGTATTGTTATCGAGACCGGTAATTTCCTTTAGCCGGTCAAATGATTTCCGGCTGAGGCCTTCCCTAAAAGTGTCAACCCTGTTAAGTGGATCTGCAACATCTTTGGAATTAATATTCAGAATAAACTGAACAGAGACGGATTCAGAAGAGTTGGAATAGCCAGGTGCCAATGCTGCTTCTGCAACCTTACCCGATTTTTCTTTGGAAGATTTATACTTTTTATTCATTTCCTTTTATGTTTTCCAGAACTACTCGTTTTTATATTACAGTAATTTGTCCACTAATATACGGTATTTTGTCCGGAATATAAAATATTTGATAATTTATTTCAGTTTTTTATCCGAAAAGAAAATGAATGTTGGAAGTCAGAGGTATTCATGTGTTGATCATGGATATCTCTTCTCCTTCGGTTGTCAGATATTTCCGGGCCAGGTTAGCAGTTAGACACGAGTGGATGGGGACAATATCAACCAGGTCGCCAATTTTGAAGTGGCTGAAATTTTTTTGCGAAACTTTAATAATACCATGTTCCTGAGAGAGCCGTGAAACATAGTTACGTTCGTTCAGCAATTTTTTCTTCCCGTTTTTGGAAATAATAATGCGCCCGAAAAAGCGTTTGCCGTCGATATTTATGAGCGATTCCTGCGATAAATGAATGGCACCGCCGTAAATCACCACCTCATTTCTCGATGCGTGTTTTGCAACTACCGGGCAAACCATGCGTATGGCAATGTCATCAAAACTGCAAACGCCAAGGTTTTTTTGCATTAAATCGTAGAAAACAAAATTCCCCGGTCGCAATTCGTCCACTCCCGTAAAGTTGGTGCAAAGCGTGCTCGAAGGTGTATCACCAATGGAAACCTCAATGTTTGGGAAAGTAGCCGAAAAGCGCTGTTTCAAAGATTTCAGCTTGAGGAGGGCATCGAAATGCCGACTGAAAATTTCGTTGGTTGAGTTTGCTGAATAGGTTTGGCCGTTATGCGCAAGAAATCCTTTGAATGAAAGCTTTTTGTTTTTTAAGAGTATTTCGATGATAGAATTGATGGTGCCGGTTTTGGAAAGTTCAATGCCGGTACGGTTGGCGCCGGTATCAATTTTTAGGTAAACCCCCAGCGGGTAATTTATTTTTTCTGAAAGTACTTTGGCTGCCTCTTTGTTTTCCACAAGAACGTTAAGTTTAATATTTGCTGCAAGCCGGTTAATGCTGGTTATTTCCAGAATATTTACCGGAAACGCAATGGTGATGTCGTCCCAACCGTAGCGGGCAAAATATTCGGCCATCAGAACCGATGAAACAGTGATGGATTCTACCCCGAAAAGACGGAACCAACTGCCAATTTCTTTCGACTGGTGTGTTTTAAAATGAGGTCTGAACCGTACGTTATAATCTTTTGCTTTTTGGGCCATTCGCTCAATGTTCCGAAGGCATATTTCTTTATCGATGACCAGCGTTGGTCGGATTATTTCAGCCATTGTTAATGATCTTTTTTATTCCAGACTTTTTACCAGTGCATTTCGGGTTTTCAGAAGTTTTTCAGAAATACCTGTTTTGTAAATATGCGGACTGATAAATCGCTTATGCTCATCGGGGAGCAGCGATGCCCTCGTTAAGAGATATTTATGGATATCTTCAAGGCTACAAGCTTCTGAAATAATTTCTCCGTTTTTGATAACTGCATTTAAAAGCGGCTCTTTTATCAATTTGCTGATATTTGTGTTTCGCTCGGGATAAAAGGCATCATAAATTATCTCTGCCTCATCCGGGTTTTCATCGGCCAAAAGTATGGCATCGCGATAAAACATTCCATGATTGTCGTAGCATCTGTAAACCTGTTTTTTGCAAGGCAGGGTAACCTTCTCTATGTTTTCGGAAAATTTCATTTTCGGCTGTCCGTTAATACCCGAGAGCTTGTAAACCCCGTCGAGGGCACCATCGCTTTTTCCGGTAATAAGTTCAGTTCCAATGCCAAAAGCATCGATTGATGCGTTTTGGTCTTTTAACAAACTTTTTACCACATGTTCATTCAGTTGGTTCGAGGCAATAATTTTTACATACTGAAGGCCTGCATCGTCGAGCATTTTCCGGGCTTTTTTACTTAGGTAGGCCAGGTCGCCGCTGTCGAGCCTTACGGCCAGCAGTTTTTTGCCCTTTTGCTCCAGTTCGTGTGCCACGGTTATGGCATTGGGTATGCCCGACCTGAGCGTGTTGAAGGTATCCACCAGCAGAATGGAGTTGTCGGGATGAGTTTCTACATAGGCTCTGAATGCTTCAAGCTCGCTGTCGAAACTCTGAACCCAGGAATGTGCCTGTGTGCCGGAAACCGGAATGCCGAAAATTTTTCCGGCCATAACATTCGACGTGGAAGAAGCGCCCCCGATAAATGCTGCTCTGCTCGCGTGCAACGAACCAAGTCCCTGTGCCCTGCGGAGTCCGAAATCAGAAAATATTTTCCCGTTGGTTACCATTTTTATGCGGAAAGCTTTGGTGGCAATCAGCGATTCAAAATTGAGGATGTTCAGCAGCAGGCTTTCAATGAGCTGACATTCAATTACGTTGCCTTCAACCTGTAAAACAGGTTCGTTGGGGAACATAATTTCACCCTCGCGGGCGCTTAGAATATCACCCGTAAATCTGAACCCGGACAGATAGTCAAGAAACTCTTTTCTGAACCCCTGTTCTTCAAGGTATTTAATGTCGGAAGAATTAAAAGTGAACTCCGAAATCATTTTGAGTAAATCCTGCAATCCGGCAAAAACGGTAAAACCGCCTTTAAACGGATTGGTTCTGAAAAAATAATTGAATGTGGCAGTATCTTCTCTTTTTCCGCAATAAAAATACCCCTGAGCCATTGTTAACTCGTAAAAATCGGTATAAAGCCCCCAGTGATTCGATGATAATGGCATTGACATTTATTTTTAACCCTTAAAGATAATTAATTTGTTAACAGTTTTGTTCTGAAAAGGGTCTTCATTTATCAGATTGTTAAAAAAAAATTTGTTGAGTGTGCTGGCCTATTACAGATATATTTCTATTTTTACTCATTGAATTATTTATCATAAAAAAAGACCTGCAAGTATTTTTTTGAAATAAATTTCCTTGCCATATTTTGATTTAAAATTTTAGTTGAGCCAGATATGAAAAATTCTACCACGCCCGGAGGTGTTCAAAACCAACTCCTCAATGTATTTTTATTTGTTTTGTTTCTTTTTACAATTACCGGGGTTCAGGCCCAAAATTGTGGTGTAAATGCGGGTTTGCCGCAATCCATTTGTGCTGATGAAACCCTTACTTTAAGGGGTAATGCTGATGGCCTTCTGGCAGAATCAGTTAATTGGTCGCAAATAAGCGGGCCTTCTGCTAACATTTTGTCACCTGGAAATACCGAAACAGAGGTTTCCGGTCTAATTGGCGGTAATAACTATACATTCAGAATTTCTGCCAATTGTACCGATGGTTCTTATGTATTTCAGGACGTTGAGGTAACGGTAAATATTTCTCCAGATGCAGATGCAGGTTCCGACCAAACTTATTGTCCGGGAACTTATAGTTTGAATGGGAGTTCAATTCCTTCGGGCGGCAGTGGCGCCTGGACAATCGAGGGCAGCAATGGAGCGGGGTTAACTATCAGTGAGCCCGGCTCACCAACTTCTTCGATTACCTTGCCCGACAACAGGGCAGGTTCTACAACCCTTCGTTGGACTGTGACTCTCGGAGATTGCTCAAGCTTCGATGAAGTTGTTATTACCAACAGGGGAGGGGTTACCTCAGTTGATGCCGGCTCTGATCAGACTTTAAGTAATTGCTTTTCGGCAACAACCTCAACAAACATGACTGGAACCTTCGATGGTAACAATATTGACGGCCAAACTGGTTTATGGACGGTTGTGAGTGGACCTTCCATTCCAACTATTAATAATCCCTCATCAAATAATACAACTATCAGCGGTTTGGTTGAGGGAACGTATGTTTTTCGCTGGACGGTAACCGGACCCTGTGCTTCAGGCTCCGATTTGGTTACAGTAACCGTGCCGCCACCTGCCGGTAGTGTAAGTAATGCTTCCATCTCTCCAAATAATCCTACCTATTGCGATGGAAGGACTTCACAAGTACTTACCGGTTCCCAACCGCTTTATGCCAACGAAACGGTTTTGTGGGAACAAACTTCCGGTCCATTGGGTGTTACTATTCAAAACCCAACCAGTTCCACAACACTGGTTAGCGGGTTGGATGGAAGCAGCAGTTATACATTCAGATATACCATTGAAAACAGCATAACTGGTTGTTCCAGCTCATCTGCAACCACCATCAGTTATGGTGTTTCCCCTGTGTTGACTATCACATCATCTTCTCCTCTGATTCTCGGATGTGACGAAACAACGGCAGAGATTGAATTCACGCAATCAGGACCCGGCACTGTTCAGTACAGTATTCTAAGCGGACCTGAAAATATTTTTACCTATCCAACATCTTATACCAATGCAGTTTCCTCTCCGTTAACCATATCCGGACTTACCGCCAGCGGTACTTACCGTGTTGGTTTGCGGAAAGGCACCACAGGCGCTGCCTGTGCTCCTGTTTATACCACGATTGATATTGTCGTTTCACGAAGTCCGGCTGGAGCCAATACCGGAACCGATCAATTTGTTGCATGTAATGTTTTTCAAACTACATTAGCAGCAAATGTTATTCAGCCCGGTGAAACAGGCTTTGGGCAATGGACGCAGGTTAGCGGTCCCAATACAGCAACCATTGAGGATTCTTTTGATGCCAACAGCGAGATAACCGGGTTGGTTAATGGTTTGTATGTATTCCGATGGCTGGTTACCGGAGGTGATGAATGTGCCCCTGCTCAGGATGATGTTGAGGTTAGGGTTGCGAGTATACAGCCTGATGCGGCCACTGCAACAGGCCCGGTTGATGCTGTTTGTGCAGGTTCCACGGTAGTTTTGGAAGGGCGCGAACCCATATTGAATGAAACAGGTACGTGGACACTTGAATCAACCAACCCTGCAACAACCAATCCGGTAACTTTTAGCCCCGATATTAATAGTCCAACCGTGGTTGTTGACGGACTTGATCCTTCTACTGAATATACATTCCGCTGGACAATACAAAATGGCTGTGGAACTCAGTCTGCAGATGTTATCGTAACAACCACAGCCGAAACGGGACCGGTTGCTGCTGATGCAGGTTCTGATCAGTGTTTGCCTGCCGGTACCACATCTGTAACACTGCAAGGTAACGACCCTGATCCGGGAACCGGTAGTTGGACCCTTATTTCCGGACCTAATAACCCAACTTTTGCAGATGCAACATTATACAATACAGAAGTAACAGGATTAACCAACGGAACGTACGAATTTGAATGGACCATATCTTATGGTACCGGATGTGCCGATACGAAAGACCGGGTTATCATTACCGTTTGGAATATTACAACAGCCGATGCGGGTACTGACCAGGACATTTGCGGAACGTCAACTACATTTGATGCGAATGCTGATGCCGCGGAAGAAACGGGGGAGTGGAGTCAGGTTTCCGGCCCTGCAGGTTACGAGATTTCAGATATAAACGATCCCAATGCTACAATAACCGGTCTGATTGATGGTGCCTATGTGTTTAGATGGACTATTTCCAATGGGGTCTGTTCCTCATTTGATGAGGTTAAGTTCAGGGTTTCTACTACTGTTCCTACAACTGCTGATGCCGGCACCGTGAACGATGTATGCGGATCAACATCTGTAACATTAAATGCCAACACACCAACTGAGGGCACTGGTTTGTGGTCAATTGTAAGCGCACCCAACACGCCCGCTTTCACTGATCCCACGTCGCCAACAACCTCGGTAACTGGGTTAATTCCCGGAACATATACGTTTAGGTGGACTATATCGGGTGGAACATACTGTACTCCTTCAACTGATGATGTTACTTTTACGGTTTATCCCGTTGCTGATGCCGGCCCCGATGCCAGTTTCTGCGATGCCGTGGCAGTCAATCTTAACGGAACTGTTAACAGTTCCGGAACGTGGGCGTTTGTAAGCTATGCGGGTTCATTATCAGGAAATTACACTCTTAGCCAAAATGCCCCCAATGCTGCAACGGTAACAGATTTGGAAACAGGTGTGTATGTTTTCAGTTATACTATCCCTGCTCAGGGAGGTTGCCCGGAATCAACCGATGAAGTGACCATTACGAACCTGAATACTACCGATGCTGCTAATATTACCGCACCGGCCATAACAGAATATTGTGATGATGGAAATATATCCTTTACGCTACAGGCTGATAATCCGGGTGTTGGTACCGGAAGCTGGTCGAAAGTGAGCGGGCCGGCGGTTTCATTTGACGACGCCACCAGCAATGAAACGAATGTTACCCTTACCGGTGGCCCGGGTATTTATCTGTTCCGCTGGACAGTTACCAACGGTACCTGCAACAGTTTTGATGAAATTACAATAACCAATTATGCTCCGCCAACAACGGCCAATGCCGGCCCCGATCAAACGGCTGTTTGCGGATTTGAAACGGTTATGGATGCCAACCTGCCGGATGACGGTCTTGGGACCTGGACACAAATAAGCAAACCCACAGGAGCGACAGATGCTGTTATTGAATCACCCATTTTGCCCAATACAGCCATATCGGGAATGGATGAAGGAACGTATGTTTTCGAATGGACCATTACCAATGGCCCAGAATGTGATCCCAGTTCTGATCAGGTAACCATTACTACCTTACAACCACCAACGCCTGCCGATGCAGGACCGGATCAGGAGCTGTGCAATCTAACCAGCGCTACACTGGCGGCAAATGAACTAACATTCGGAACAGGAACATGGTCACAGGTTTCCGGGCCAACGACAGTCTCATTTGACGACGTAAATGACAGAAATACCACGGTAAGTAATCTCGATCCTGGTTCTGTTTCAGGAACGTATGTTTTGCGCTGGACTACTACTCTTAATGGATGTACTTCCGAAGATGAAGTTACCATTACCACATGGGCGCAGCCCACAACGGCAACAGCAACTAATATTACCGAGTGCCTTTATGAACCTGTAAATCTGACAGGCAACACGCCAACCGTTGGAACGGGCCAATGGATCCAAACCAGTGGCACAACTGTAATTATTGAAGATCCTGCTTCCCCGACATCTGCTCTGCTGGGCCTTAACGCAGGTAGTTATTCATTTAAGTGGACAATCAGTAACGGACCAGAGTGTGCTTCAAGTGAAACCAATATAGATGCAACCATCACACCACTACCCACCATTGCAGATGCAGGAGACAATCAGTTCCTGTGTAACACAGGAAATACAACCCTGGAAGGAAATACTGCTACTGAAGGTGACGGAACCTGGTCTTTTGTAAGCGGAGGAACCGGAGCAATTATTACAGACATAAACAACCCAACAACAACAGTAACTAACATACCTGTTGGAACCCATCGCTTGCGCTGGACGATCAGCAATAGCGTTTGTACCGATTTTTTCGATGAAATGAATATTACAAGATATCCCGAGCTTGAAGTAACGGGACCGATTGCCAGTTCAACTTATTGTGAAGGTGGGACGCAAACACTTGAGGTGGTTGTATCAGGCGGAGATGGAACGGGATATACTTATCAGTGGTATACTAGAACTGACCCAGGTAATACCTGGTCATCTATTAGTGGTGCCACAAATGCTTCATATACAACTCCTACCATCCTCGCCGTTGGAACGTATTACTACTATGCCGAAGTAACCAACTGCACCACAGTTTCATCATCGGAGGCACAAATTACGGTTGTTGCCGACCCGGTGGTTACGACACATCCGGTTGGTGCCGAGTATTGCAGCCCGTCAACTCATACAATGTCAGTTGTAGCAACCGGTGACTCCGGAGCGGGCGCTTTGAGCTACCAATGGCAAACCCGGACAGGAACTACCGGCACTTGGTCAAATGTTGGTGGTGCTACTTCAATAAATTATACAACTCCTGTATTAACTGCCACAGCGCCAAATACACTTGTAAAACAATACAGGGTTAGAGTTGTGCAGACAGCATCAGGTTGTGAAACTTATTCAAACACTGCAACCGTAACAATTTACCCAGTTCCATACATTACAAGTTCTGCTTCAAAAACAATATGCAATGGAGATAATACAGATTATACAATTACTTCAGACGTTACCGGAACAACATTTAGCTGGACAGCCGCACTTCAATCTGGTACTGCTTCAGGCTTCTCTGGTGGGTCAGGAAGTTTAATTGATCAGACACTGACTAATTCAACCAGTTCTCCTGCAGTGGTGCGTTATACCATTACACCAACAGGGCCTGCACCAACTAATTGCGTGGGTTCTGATTTTACACTTGATGTAACGGTAAATCCCACACCTGATGTGATTGCATCTCCTGCTTCAGCAAGAATATGTAGTAATACAGAAACCAATATATCTTTATCTACAAATATTACTGTTACTACAGTTACTTACTCATGGACTGCAGCAATCATTTCCGGTTCAGCATCTGGTTTTTCAAACAGTTCAGGTAATAGCATCCAACAAACAATTACAAATACCGGGAATACAGAAGCAGTTGTTAGGTACACAATTACTCCGGCAATTGGAAGCTGTACCGGTACACCAATTAATGTAGATGTTACCGTAAATCCATCTGGTCAGGTAAATGATATTACCAATCAGGTGGTGTGTAATACTGATAACACTGCAGCGGTTAACTTTAGCACGACTCGTACAGATGGAACCACCACCTATGCCTGGACAAACAATAATACTTCCATTGGACTTGCAGCTTCAGGAAGTGGAAATATTTCGTCGTTCAATGCAACTAATGCAGGCACTTCACCAGTTACTGCTACAATTACTGTTACTCCAACTTACACAAATGATGGTGTAAGTTGCGAGGGGCCTTCAAAAGATTTCACCATAACCGTAAACCCAACAGCACAGGTCACGAATCCAGGAGTACAAACATTTTGTAACCAGACTTCAGCTTCGGTTAATTTTTCAACTAACCGAACCGGTGGAACAACCACTTATGATTGGACAAACAATAACACTTCAATAGGACTTGGTGCTTCAGGAAGTGGCAACTTATCTTTTACCGCCACAAATACAGGTACTTCTCCAATTTCGGCAACCATTGAAGTAACACCAACTTTCAGCAATGGAGGAGAAGATTGCTCCGGGCCTTCTGAAACATTTACGATTACTGTAAATCCTTCGGGACAGGTAAATGCCATAGGTGATCAACAACTTTGTAACGGAAATCTTACCAACCCCGTAACTTTCAGCACCAACCGTACCGGGGGAACCACAACATACCAGTGGACAAATAGTCTGTCTTCCATTGGTTTGGCTGCTTCGGGCAGCGGAGATATTCCTTCGTTTACTGCAATTAATACAGGAAATGAAACAGTTGTGGCAACTATTGGGGTTACTCCCTATTTCGAAGGTTGTGCCGGAACATCTGAAACATTTACCTTTACAGTGTATCCCACACCGGTTGTTACAAGTGATGAATCATTGACAATTTGCAGCGGCGATGCTGTAACTTATACTCCTGAATCAAATGTAACGGGAACTACTTTTGCATGGACTGCCGCCAATACCGTGGGCACGGTAACCGGTTTTACAGCCAGCGGTTCAGGACCGATTAATGATGTACTAACCAATGCAGGTCCGGCCAATGGAGTTGTAACCTATACCATTACCCCCACTGGTCCTTCGCCACTCAATTGCGGCGGCCCGGTGTTTTACCTGGTGGTAAATGTTGTCAACTGCGATCCGGTGATCGGTGTAGCCAAGCAATTGGTAAATACCACATACCAGCCTGATGGTACAGTGGATGCTACTTTTAATATCCGGGTTCAGAATTACGGAAATGTCGATTTATTTGATGTACAAGTGGTTGAAGATTTGGCAGGTGTATTCGGAACCGGTAATTTTGAAGTACTACAGTTGTACAGCACTTCTTTCGATGTGAATTCTTCATATAATGGAGAAAGTGATACAAATCTTCTGGATAATGGTGGAACAAATAACACACTAGCAGTGGGAGCCTCAACCAACATTTTGCTGAAGATAAAAATATTAACCTCTGGAAATTTCAATAATCAGGTAACTGCTTCAGCCAATTCGGTGGGTGGAAACACCTCCGACACTTCGCAGAATGGTTCCGATCCGGATCCGAATGGAGATGGAGACCCTGGAAATGATAATGAATCAACGCCAGTGAATATTGGTTCATGTACACTTACAGCAAGTGGAATTCAAAATACTACCTGCGGAAATTCTGCCGGTGAGGTTACATTAACCGGAAGTGAAGCTGGAACAATAACACTGAATAGTGATGTGCAAACTTCTCCGCATACATACACCGGTTTGCAGGCAGGTTGGTACACTGCAACATTTATTGCTGATGCAACAGGATGTATAGAGTCAACCAGTTTTGAAATTACGAACTCAAACAGTGATTTGGCAGGCTCAGTAACCGCGCATACCGATGTTAGTTGTAATGGCGGGAATAATGGTTCCGTTACCGTTACACCAACAGGAGGAACTTCACCCTATTCTTTTGAATTGAATGGTTCATCTGAAAGTGACGGAATTTTCACAGGATTATCGGCAGGAGAATACGGAGCAAAAATTACCGATGACAACGGATGTACCTACACCGTAAGTTTCGATATAGATGAGCCCACTCCTTTGGTATTATCCCTTGCCAGCAAAACCGATGTGCTGTGTAATGGCGGTTCCACGGGAAGCGCAGTTGTAGTAGCATCAGGCGGAACACCAGGATACAGTTATGCCATAACCAGTGGCCCTTCCGGACATTCAGCAACAGTTACCGATAATGTAATTAGTAACATGGAAGCGGGCGATTACGTTATCCGGGTAACAGATATCAATGGCTGCACATCAGATTTGATCGTCACCATCACCCAGCCTGCTGCAGCGCTTGCAGCTTCTACCACTGTAGATGCGAACGTATTATGTTTTGGAGCCTCAACAGGTCAGGCTACGGTGAATGCCACCGATGGCACAGCGCCTTACACTTATTTGTGGAGCAATGGCTCGACCGATCAGACCGCCACAGGACTTGCTGCGGGCACGTATAATGTAACAGTAACCGATGCGAACGGCTGCACCACGACCACGAGTGCGACGATCACAGAGCCTGCCGATGCAGTAACAGCAAGCATCACAGCGAGCATTAATCCGAGTTGCGAAGGCTCGACCAGCGGCGAAGCTACAGTAACAGCTTCAGGCGGCACTTCACCCTACACCTATTTATGGAGTGACGGGCAGACTACAGCTACGGCTACAGGCTTAACGGCAGGTTTTTACACAGTAACAGTAACAGACGATAACGGCTGTACCGCCGAGACGAGCGTCTTGCTGACGGATCCTACGGGCATCATGGCCGATATCACATCGGTCACGCATGTAGACTGCAACGGCAGCGCCACGGGCGAAGCTACAGTAACAGCCAGTGGCGGCACCGCTCCATATACATATTTATGGGATGATGGCAGCGCACAAACCACAGCCACAGCCAGCAATTTGATAGCGGGCAGTTACACAGTAACAGTAACAGATGCAGGCGGCTGCCAGGCCACTGCGTTTGTAGAAATCACCCAACCGTCAGAGTTGGAAATCCAGTTGCTGAGCCAGACGAATGTAGATTGCTTCGGCACATCCACGGGTTCGATCGTAGTAGATGCTACGGGCGGTGTATCAGCCTATACCTACAGTGTGTTTGATGAGCCTGCCGGCGGCACCGATGCGTTATTAAGCGGCAACACGATCACCAACATGGAAGCGGGCGATTACGTTATCCGGGTAACAGATATCAATGGCTGCACATCAGATTTGATCGTCACCATCACCCAGCCTGCTGCAGCGCTTGCAGCTTCTACCACTGTAGATGCGAACGTAT
>Ga0334892_1000105_pt1 | contig 132949 bp, 111 predicted proteins | sample GraSluR3_MG_4_FD_207213 | JGI IMG/M metagenome (GOLD analysis project Ga0334892, IMG submission 207213) | Sludge microbial communities from methane-producing bioreactor in Wageningen University, Netherlands - Granular Sludge_15_04-R3 | ecosystem: Engineered > Bioreactor > Anaerobic >... | reverse complement strand
AACCGCCCCGCACGCTCACGAAAGCCAGCCGGGGTTAGTCGACGTAGGCTTCGCTCGCGGTTGCCTCGATGGTCTCCAGAATCTGCGGTAGATCGCTCGGATTCTGGACGAAGTTCAGCGTGCCGGTCCAGAACGCCTGGTTGACGTCGCCCGGCATCAGGTCCGACCCGTCGAAACGGAACGAGTCAACCTGCTGCAACAGCTCAGCCGCGCGGGCGCTCAGCACGTCCGGGTACTGGTCCAGCGGGAATTCGTTGTTGGTCGCGATGCCGCTGCCGCCACCCTCCAACCAACCGGCCAGGGCCTCGGGCTGGCTCAGGAACTCGATCAGCGCGCGCGAGTTGTCGTTGTCGTTGAACATCACGAACAGGTCCGCCGCGCCGAGGCCGGGCGTCCCGTACTCTTCGTCGATGGACGGGAAGAGGAAGAAGTCGAAGTCTTCACCGGGGACCAGGTCCTCGCCGCCGGGGCAGTCCTGAATGAAGGACTGGATGAAGCTCGCCTGGCGGTGCAGGTAGGCTCCGGGCGGATCGGTGAACAGCGGGCACGGCGCCTCGCCGAAGTTGGTGCTCAGCGTGCCGGACGAGCCGCCATAAAGGTAGTCTTCGTCACCCACGATCTCGCCGAACGCCTCCCAGGCACGAGTCACCTCGTCGCTGGTCCACGCGATGTCGTGGCTCACCCACGCATCGTAGGTTTCGAGATCGTTGGTGCGCAGCATGATGTCCTCGATCCAGTCGGTGGCCGGCCAACCGCTCGCCGGGCCGCTTTCCAGGCCGATCGAGAAGCAGGCCGCGCCGTCGTCGAAGATCGTCTCGCACAAATCGAGCATTTCGTCCCAGGTCGTGGGCACTTCATAGCCAGCCGCCTCGAACGCGGGCGGGCTGTACCACACGAGGCTCTTCAGCGCCGCGCGCGGGAAGACGCCGTACAGCGTGCCGTCATACGTCCCCAGTTCGAGCCAGACTTCGCCAAACTGCTCGGCCATGCGGTCCATGTCCAGGAAGTCCAGCGGGACAACCTCGCCCTGCTCCAGGAAGGTGCGGATGGCGCCAAAGCTGGGCACACCGGCGATGTCCGGCGGGTTCCCGGCTTCGACGCGGGTGGTCAGCACCGGCACGATGTCGCGGGTGCTCTCCACCTCGATGGTGCAGCCGGTTTCCTCGACGAACGGCTGGACCATCGATTCCCAGTTGGGCAGCTCGTCCTCACCGCTCCACACGGTCAGGAACGAGATCACACAATCATCGTCCTGGGCCGAAAGGGCGCCGGGCGCCAACCCCAACACAAACACAACGGCCAACACTACAACAAGTGACTTACGCATGTCTTTCCTCCTGATTAATCAGTATTCGCGGATAGAACTGTGTCAGTACAGGAAACATTGGCGAAAAAGTGGGTACGGTCCCGATTCACCTCCTTCCAGGGATATCTCGACCGTTCAAGTAGATCAACATCCCGCTCCCCGGCGCCGTGCAGGCGGTGGTTGAGCCGGACGTCCATCACGCTGTGGGCGGTGGTGCGGTCGATTCGCGCACCACAAGCTCGGTTTCGAGCAGCACGTGCGGATTCGACACCTCTTCCCCGCTGATGATCTGGACCAGCATGTCCCCGGCATGAAAGCCAAGCTCCTGGGCAGGCAGGTGAATCGTCGTCAGCCCAGGCTCCAGATAGCTCACCATCGGGATGTCGTCGAAACCGACGACCGATACATCGTGCGGGACCCGAACGCCCCGCTGGCGCAGCGCCTTGATCACGCCCAGCGCGACTACGTCGCCCGAGACGAAGATCGCGGTGAACGGCTCGCCCTGGTCGAGCAGCGCGCTGGCCGCCTCGACCCCGCTCCGGCCCGTGAAATTGCCCAACTGGAGCAACTGCTCGATGACGGGCAGGCCGGCGGCTTCCAGGGCATCGCGGTAGCCTTTGGCGCGCATCGCCACCGCCGGGTGATCGAGCGGCCCGTTGGTGACGTGGGCGATGCGGCGGTGCCCCAGGTTGATCAGGTGCTCGACCGCCGCCCGCGCGCTGGCCGCGTTGTCGATATCGACCGTCGGCAGGTCGTCGCAGGTCGTCGAGCCATGCACGACCACCGGCGCCCCCTGTTCGGCCAGGTCGCGCAGCTCGACGTCATTCGCAGCGGGCCACGAAACGAGCAGACCATCGACGCGCTGGCTGCGCAGCAGTGACGTGTACAGGTTGGGCGCGGCGTCGCTGGCGATGCCGTAGAACAGCAGGTGAAAGCCGTAGGCATTCACCGCAGCCGATATCCCGCTGAGCACGCCGCCCAAAAACAACGAGTCGACCGACAGCTTGGCCGGGGGCGTGCGGACGATGTACGCGACGGTGTTGGTCCGGCCCGTCGCCAGCGACCGGGCTGCAAAATCGGGCACGTAGTTCAGCTCGCGTGCCGCCGCGAGAATGCGCTGGCGCGTTTTGGCCGGGATGTTTACGTCCGGCGTGTTGTTCAGCACGAACGACACGGTCGTCCGCGAGACGCCTGCCCGTTCGGCAATGCGCTGCATGGTCGCTCGTTTCGCGTCGGGTTCGGGCATGATAACAACGATCCTGTCGGCTAACGCGCGTTACTAACTCGTGTTACCATCGTAAAACAACATGGCCCGTCGTGTCAAGTAAGAGGAAAATTAGAGGAAGAATGACAGCCGGTTGAGTCATAGACGGCGGGCGGCAGCGATGTGCGCGCTGCCGCCCGTGACAGGTCATCGACGTGGCCGCCTGCCCCGCGCCATCCACGCTGCGGGGCGCGACCGCCGGGCCCGGCCCGGCAGCCCGTTACCTCCGGCGCCAGAACCAGATCGCCAGCGCGATCACGGCCACCACCAGCGCCGCGATGATGCACAGCCACGCCGGATCGATCCCCTCGTCTTCGCCGGACGTCTCGGCCACAACCGGTTCCATGGTGGGCGTCACCGTCACCGTGCGCTCGATCGTCTCGGTGGGCGCCAGCGTTTCGGTCAGCGTGTCGGTTGCGGTGGCCGTGTCCGTCGGGGCGGCGGTGGGCGTGTCGGTCGGCTCCGGCGTGTCGGTGACGGTCGCCGTGGCGGTGTTAGTCGCGGTTGGCTCCGGCGTGTCGGTCGGTTCCGGGGTATCAGTCGGCGTGTCGGTTGCCGTAGCCGTGTTGGTCGCCGTGGCGGTGTTAGTCGCGGTTGGCTCCGGCGTGTCGGTCGGCGTCGCCGTCCAGCGCGTGGCCGTGGCGGTTTGCGCCTGCGCCACGCGGAGCGCCGTCGCCGTGACGTCCGGCGTGGGCGTCCCCGAGGCCGTGGCGGTCGGCGTGTTCGTCGGCAGCGGTGTGGCCGTCAGCGTGGCGGTGGGCGGCGGTGTATCACTCGGCGCCGGTGTGTTCGTCGGCGCGGGAGTATTGGTTGGCGCAGGCGTGCGCGTCGGCGGCGGCGGTGTGTCGCTCGGCGCAGGGGTGCGCGTCGGCGGCACCGGCGTCACGGTGCTGGTAGGCGTCACGGTCGGCGTCGTCGCCAGCCGGGTCGCCGTGGCATTCGCCAGGCGCGACATTTCGAGCGCCGTCGCGGTGATGTTCACGTCCGGCGTATCGGTCGGCGTGGCGGTGGGCGTGTCCGTCGGAGTCGGCGTCAGGGTCGGGGTATCGGTCGGCGTGCTCGTCGGCGTCAGCGTGTCGGTCGGCGTCGCCGTGGGCGTATCGGTCGCGGTCGGCGTGCTCGTCGGCGTGTGGGTTGGAGTCGGCGTCAGGGTCGGTGTCGGCGTGTTGGTCGGCGTCGGCGACGGCGTGATGAACAGCACCGGGTCGACCGTGAACGCGCGCGTGACGGCCATCTCGTCGCCGCCGGCATCGGTCACGATCACGTCGAGCGTGTGCGATCCCGGCCCCCAGGCCAGCGCGTCGAGCGTGAAGGCATACGGCGGCGCGGCAAGCTCGGCCTGCGTCTCGCCATCGACCTGCACCCGCACGCTGTCCACCGCCTGCTGAGCGCGGCCCACCTCGACGCTGAGATCGACCGTCCCGCTCTCGACGAACGCGCCCTCGTCCAGCCCGGCGATCGTCACCTGCGGCGGCAGGTTCTCGACCTGGAAGACGGCGCGCTGCTCGCGGCGCCCGCCCGCCGCGTCGGTCGCGACCAGATCGATCGTGTGCTCGACTCCCGGCTCGAAGGCGAACGGGTCGAGCACCAACTCGGCGCTTACCGTGTCGTCCTCGCCCGGCGCGAAGGCTGCGTCAATGGGCGCGCCGTCCACCAGCAGCGCCACCTCCCCCACGCCACGCGGCATCTGCGCCCCGGCCCGGACCGTCACCGCTTCCGTCAGCGGGCCGTCCGGCAGGCCCTCCAGGGCAAGCTGGGGATACAGGTCGGGCGCGGTGTAGGCCGCCGACGCGCGCTGCTCGGCGGTCGTGATCTCCACGCGGTGATCGCTCCCGTCCGGCTCGATCCCGCCGTCGATCGCGATCACGTAGTGCGTTCGCAAATAGCGCGACAGGAAATCGTACGCGTTGACCAGCGTGGAGGTATCCGGGCTCAGGTACAGGTCGCCGCGCGTGCGGCTCGCCAGCCCGGTGAGGTAGCTCGGATCGACGCCGAAGCCGATCCCGAACACGTAAAACGCGATGTCCTGCTCCGCCGCCAGGGCGATCCCCTCGTCCGAACTGCGCATGCTGGCCCGCCCGTATTCGTTGCCATCGGTCAGCAGCACGGCGAAGCGGCGCGGGTTCGAGGCGCTGGCGGCCAGCTCCGCCGTCGCGTAGGCGGCGTCGTACAGCGCGGTGCGCCCCCCTGCCTGGAGATCCGTCACGGCGGCCCGGATCGCGTCCAGGTCGGTCGTGAACGGGTGAGCAACGGTGACCGTGGTATTGAACGTGAGCAGCGCGACCTCGTCGCCGGGAACGAGATTATCCAGGAACGCCAGCGCGGCCCCCTTGGCATCGTCGAGCGGCAGGCCCGTCATGCTCTCGCTGGTGTCGATCGCCAGCGCGACCGAGATCGGGAGATTGTCCTGAGATACGTTCTCGACCGAGATGATGCGCGCCGGGGCGCCATCGACCGCGACGGCGAAATCGTCCGCGGTCAGGCCGGTCACCGGCACCCCGAAGGCGTCTTCGACATTGACGAACAGGGTCAGGTCCGGCAGGGCGCTGTCGGTGATGCTGCGGATCTCGATGGAAGCCGGCCCTTCGTCCTGGGCGGCGGCAAGCGGAACCGACAGCGCAGCGCAAACCACGGCAAACAGGGCGATGTATCGCTTGATCATGAGCAACTCTCCAAAGGTTGGGCAAGCCCGCGCACGCCTGGTCCGCTCTGCTGCAACGCACGGAAATATTTGAACCGGCATTTATACCTTACATAGCATATCACAAACTCCCAGCGGGGAAAGTGCGCTTGCAGCGCAGCATCCGGAACCCGACTTGCCTGAGCAGTCAGCATGACAGCGATGCCAAAATCGCGCCTTCAAAATACGCCGCAGACCCGGTACAATGGGTGCTTCGTCCAGTGTGCGCCTCGTGCCCGAAAGCCCGGTTGCCCATGAGCACCCAATCCACCAAATCGATGCTGATTCTCACGATGCTGCTGTTCATCGCGTTCATCAGCCTTGGCCTGCCGGACGGCCTGCTCGGCGTGGCGTCGCCGTCGATCCGGCGCACGTTCGACCTGCCGGTGAACGCGATCGGCAGCCTGTTCGTCGTCAGCACCATCGGGTACACCCTGTCCAGCGTGATCAGTGGCCGCCTGATGGCCTTGCTCGGCGTGGGCCACCTGCTGGCGCTCAGCTCGCTGCTGACCGCCGGGGCGCTGATGGGCTATGCCCTCTCGCCGATGTGGGAGGTCATGGTCGCGCTGAGCTTCGTCACCGGCCTGGGCGCCGGGGCCATCGACGCCGGTTTGAATACCTACGTGGCCGCCAACCGCAGCGAGCGCCTGATGCAGTGGCTGCACGCCTTCTTCGGCGTGGGCAGCACGCTCGGCCCGATCATCATGACGACCGTCTTCCGGCTGGACCTGTCCTGGCGGTGGGGATACGCGGTGGTATCCGTCGCCCAGTTCGCCATGGCGATCGCGTTCGTCGCCAGCGCCGGGCGGTGGAAGGGTACGACCACCGCCACCGACGAGCGGGCACCCATCCCCAGCGCGACCATGTGGAACACGTTGAAACAGTCCGGCGCGCTGCTGGGTATCGCCATCTTCTTCGTCTACACGGGCCTGGAATACAGCATCGGGCAGTGGAGCTACACCCTGTTCGTCGAGTCACGCGCGATAGCGCCCGAACGCGCCGGGCTTTGGGTCAGCCTGTACTGGGGCATGTTCACCTTCGGGCGCATCGCCGCCGGGGCCATCGGGCCGCGCACCTCGTCGGCGGCGCTGCTGCGAGCGGGCATGACCGGCGCGGTGGCGGGCGCGCTCCTGATGCTGTGGAATCCGGCGCCGATCTCCGGCATGTTCGCCGTCGGCCTATTGGGGCTGTCGCTGGCGCCCATCTTCCCGGCGCTGATCTCGACCACTGCCACCCGCGTCGGCGCCGGTCACGTCAGCAACACGATCGGCTTCCAGGTGGGCGCGGCGGGCATGGGAGTCAGCATCATCCCCGCGACGATTGGCGTCCTGGCGGACCGGTTCGGGCTGGAGGTCATCGGCGCGAGCTTGCTGGGGCTGACGATCGTGCTGGCGGCGGTCTACGTGATGGCCGAATCCGTCAGCGAAGCGCGGATCCCGCGCCCCCGCCGGGTATCCCGCGGCCAGCCGGGATGAGCGACGATCCCGCGCCCGGCAGATTCCACCCCGCGCCGTTTTTGCATATAATCTGACCAACGCCCCGCCCTCCACCGACACGGTTATCACAGCGCACAGAAGGAGGACGACATGATGCGTTGGATCGAATTTGGCCCCGCCGCCCGGCGGAGCGCCGCTCCCAGTTTCGAGCTGGCGCTGCCGGATGGCACCCCCGTCACCCGGTCGCAGTACCGTTCCAAAGCCCAGCTCGTGCTGGTATTCGCCGAGGATCACGCGCAGCCGGACGTCGACCGCCTGCTGCAATCGCTGGCCGCACGCCATGACGAGTTCACCGAGGTGCCCGCCCCCGTCTACGCCGTCAGCCCGGACGCTCCGCCCGGGGCCACAGCGATCCCCGTCCTGGTCGACCGCCAGGGCCGGGTCGGCGACGCCTACCGCGATCTCTTCCCGCCCGGCGACTCCCCCGCGGATGGCGAGCCGTTCGTGTTCGTCCTGGATCGCTATGGCACGCCGGGCTTCGCCGGGTACGGCCTGTCCGCGCCGGATGAAGACGCCGAGGCCATCCTCACCCGCGTGTGGGGCCTGGCCTACGAATGCCCCGAGTGAGGCGTCTCGGAATGGCCCGTGTGGTCATTTTAGAGACGGTTTGAGAACCCCCATCCCCGCGAGCCCTTCGGGTCCGCTTCCCTTCCCCAACGAGGGAAGGGTGAAAAGGTGGAGGTTCGTCCCATTGAGTGCCCCGCCAGCGAGAAAAAAAGACCTTCTCGAATGGCCGCTTGGGCCCCGGCGGCACGCTCGCATCATCAACCGGCCACGCCGCGAACAATCCAGCATTCGCCGCGCCCCGGCCCGGAGTCGCCGGCAGCGAGCGCGTGTGCGGGCTGTGCCAGCGGCGATCTTGTTTCTTTGTAAGAGCTTGAGTAGACTCAGCACAATGCACGCAGCACATCACCCACGAAACGGATCGACATGGTACGCTCGAAGCTGGACACGGTTCACACCGATACGCTCAAGGCCGAGATAACCGAGCTGATCGCGAACCTGGGCGAAGGGAAAGTGAGGGGCGTGGCCTATGATACCGCCTGGGTCGCCCGGCTGGCGCCCCGCTATCCGGGCTGCGGGTTCGAGGGCGCGCTGGAGTGGCTGCGCCGGAATCAGCACCCGGACGGCACCTGGGGCGGGCCCCTGGTCCAGTATCACGACCGGTTCGTCTCGACGCTGGCCGCTATCGTAGCCCTGCGCGAAGCCGGGCGCGAGCCGCGTGACGAGCGGCGCGTCAAGCGGGGTGAGAACGCGCTGTGGAAACTCGTGGGCCGCCTGGGGCGCGACGACAGCGACACGATCGGCTTTCCGGTCATCTCGGCGGCGCTCACGCGCGAGGCGGCGCAGTTGGGGCTGGACGTCCCCCTGCCCCCGATCCGCTTTGCCGGCGCGTACCGCAAGAAGGTGCAGGCGCTGCTCGACAGCCCGAACCGCGACTGGTGCGCCAGCACGCTCAACTTCTCGCTGGAAGCCCTGCGCGACGCGCTCCACGAGGGCGACGCGGTGCTGGAAGGCAACGGCTCGGTATCGTCCTCGCCGTCGGCCACGGCGGGCTATTTGCTGTCGTCGCCCAACGGAACGGCGCAAGCCTCGCTCGCCTATTTGCAGCGCATCCAGCAGGAGGACGGCTCGATCCCGGCGGTGGCGCCCATCGACCTGTTCGAGATCGCGTGGGCGCTCAACCACCTGCGCCTGGCCGGCGCCATCGAGCCGGACACGCCGGGCGTGCGGCCCCTGATGGACGAGCTGTGGCGCGAATGGTCGCCGAGGCAGGGCTGCGGCTATTCGTCGTTCCTGTCGGTGGCGGACTCGGATGACACGGCGGTGTGCTTCACCGTCCTGCGGTGGGGCGGCTACCCGGTCAGCCCGCAGATCTTCGAGCACTTCGAAGGCGAGGATCATTTCGTCTGCTACCACGGCGAGACGAACCCCGCGCTGAGCGCCCACATCCGCCTGCTGGCGGCCCTCCGGTCGTGCCGGGAGCATCCCTGGCATGCGGCGTGGATTGACAAGATCGTGAACGCGCTGCACCGCTTCGACGAAAACGGCTCGTACTGGTGGGACAAATGGCACGCCTCGCCCTACTACGTGAGCGGGGCGGCGCTCGGCGCCTTGCGGGATATCGACGATCAGCTCGCGCGCTCGCGCCTCAAGTGGATTGTGAGGACGCAGAACGACGACGGCGGTTGGGGCTACCTGGGCGAGTCCACCGCCGAGGAAACCGCCTATTGCCTGGAAGCGCTGCTCGATTGGCACACCACCACCGACCGAGTCGACAGAACGATAATGGACGCGGCAGCCGCGTTTCTGCGAAAACATTTACAAGAGAACGATCATGAAACCCCGCTTTGGATCGGAAAGAGTCTTTACCATCCGGCAGGGCCGGTTAAAGCCGCCGTGTTGGGGGCGCTGTACAGCTATTCGACGACGTTGTTCTAGTACGAGTGGGTGGACCATCATCCATGCAGGCCAAAGATCCTGCGTCACATCTGATCGACGGTGCCAGAAACGCTTTGGCCTGGTGGCTGACCGCGCGCATGCCCGATCGCCACGACGCGTTTCGGGAGAGTTTTCTGCGCCGGGCAGTCGTCACGATCACCTTGCTCGGCCTGCTGAGCTTTGCCGCGTCACTCTGGGTCTTTCAGGACGAGTGGCGGCCCCTGTCGTTCCCCACCCTGCACATCTACGCGCTCGTTACGTGTTTCGCCGCCGGAATCGCGGTGTATCATGGCCGGTTCACGCTCGCCGGTTGGCTGCTGGTCGCTCTCATCCTGATCGGCGCCGGGGGCGTGATGCTCCTCTCGCGGCAAAACGGCTCGGTGGCGGGCATCCTGCTCGCCGTGCCGATCTTTTGCATGGTTCCCCTTGTGGCGACGATGGTGCTGGCGCACACCTGGATCATCCCCATCAGCCTGGTGAGCACGATCGGCTACGCCCTCACCCAGTTCGCCATTCCCGTCGGTGACTTCGAGATCGAGGGACTGCGCATCGATCACACGCTCGTGCCGGTCACGCTGCTGCTGCTGTTCGAAGGCATCCTGCTGCGCCAACTGCGCATGGAGTTCGACGCGCGCCTGACCCAGATGCGGAAATCGGTGGCGGAGATGGAGCGCGCCAAACAACAGGCCGACATCGCGCGGCAGCAGGCCGAGGCCGACCGCCGCCGGGCCGAAGACGCCGACCGCGCCAAGTCGCAGTTTCTCGCTAACATCAGCCACGAGCTGCGGACGCCGCTGAATGCGATCATCGGCTACGACGAGGCGATGATCGCGGGGATGGCCGGCAGTTTCACCGAACAACAGCACGGGCTTCTGGAGCGCATCCAGTACAACGCGCGGCGGCTGCTCACCCTGATCAACGACGTGCTCGACCTGTCGAAGATCGAATCGGGCGCCCAGGAGGTCTATTGGGCGCCGGTCGACCCGACACACGTCATCCGCACCACGGCGGACAGCCTGCGCAGCCTGGCCGAGGACAAGGGCATCAGCCTGGAAATCGTGACCGACCTGAGCACGCCGCCCCTCGTCGTGAGCGACGTCAACAAGCTCGAACAGATCATCGTGAACCTGTTGAGCAACGCCATCAAGTTCACCGAGGCGGGCGGCATCCGGGTCATGACGTGCGGGATGGACGGCGCGACGTGGCAGATCGTCGTCGCGGATACGGGAATCGGGATCCCGCCCGACGCGCAGAAGACGATCTTCGATCCGTTTCGGCAGGTCGATGGCAGCCTGCGCCGCCGCCACCAGGGGACCGGGCTGGGGCTGTCGATCACCAAGCGGTTGGTCGAGATGTTGGAAGGCACGATCTCGGTTGCGTCGGAGCCGGGCGACGGGTCGACGTTCACCGTGCGGTTTCCACTGCACCGGGACGCCGTGACCCCAGGCGAGATACACGAGCGGTGAGCATCGCAAGGGGCTGGATCGTATGACGCAGGCGCGCAGGTTGTCAGTGTTGGTCGTGGACGGCGACCCGTTCATGCGCGAGATCTTCGGGCTGATCCTGACGCATCACGACGTGCCGCATCACTGCGTCGCAGATGCGCGGGAGGCTCTCGCGTACCTGAAACACAACCGGGTTTCGGTCGTGGTCGTCGATTGCAGCCCTCCGCACAGCGAGAGCGACAACTGCGCGCTGGCCCAACAGCTCCGCGCCGGCGATCTGGCGCACGGGGCGAAGCTGGTCGCGACCTCGATCTACGACGCCCGGCCCGCGCTGTCCGAGCGCGGTTTCGACGGGTTCATCCCCAAGCCGTTCGATATCGGTCAGGTTGTGCCCTATCTTAGTAGACTGGTCGAGAAGACGACAGGTGTAACATGAGCGATCCGTCCGATTGGCGCGTCCTGATCGTGGATGACGATCCGGATAACGTGGGCGTGCTGGAGCTGGTGCTGGAATTTCACAACGCGACGACGCGCGTTGCGGCATCCGGCCAGCAATGCCTGGACATGCTGGGCGAGGAGATGCCCACCCTGCTGCTGGTCGATATCCAGATGCCGGGCATGACGGGGTACGAACTGCTGGAGGAGATCCGCAAGCACGCGGCATGGCGCGATCTCCCGGTGGTGGCGGTGACGGCGCATGCCATGCGCGGCGACGCGGACCGAATCCTGCAGGCCGGGTTCGACGGCTACATCTCCAAGCCGGTGGATGTCGCCTCGCTGGTCGACAACCTGCAGGGCATCCTGGAAGCGAGCGAGACGCATGAATGACACCGGCGCCGCCTTCGCCGAGCGCATCAGGGCCCACTACCCGGAAGGGCTGACGGGCATCTTCGCCATCGGCGGCACCCGCACCGCCTACATTCTCGAGCGCCGCCGCGGCCACCCCGATCCCGGCCAGATCGACGATTACGCTGATTACGCGCAGTACACGCTGGAGCAGTATCTCCGGCTGGTCGCCTTGTTCTTCGAGCTGGGCGGCACGAACCTGATCATCCCGCCGCTGTCGTACCAGGCATTCTACGAGCGCGGTGAGGAGTATACCCAGATCATTCTGGATCACACGCTGCTGTTGATCAGCGAGCCCGCGCGGCGGATCTACGAGCGCGTCGGGGCCGATCCGGTGTTCGTGGGCATCGACACGCTGCGCCACCTGCCGGAGGGCACGCCGTTCCGCGCGCTCGGCGACCGGCTGCACCGCTTCCACCAGGAATGGCCTTACCAGCCAGGGCGGCGCAAGGTCATCTGGGAGATCGCGCCGATCCCGCTGTACTCGTTCTGGAAGGCGGCCCAGGTGATGCCGCCCGGCGAGCAGCGGGCGCTGGCCGCGGCCCTGGACAGCGCGACCGACATGCGCGACATGTACCGCGCCCTGTTCGCCTACTACGCGCGCGCGGCGCTGGGCGTCGAGATCCCCGTGCCGCATTTCTACGTCGGGACCAACCGCAACGGCGATCTCAAACTGCGGTCGATGGTGCCGATCGCGCTGCTGGCCGGGGGACCGTTCCGGCTGTTTTACGTCCCGTACCCGTCGCTGTTTATCACGCGGGACGTGCTGCGGACCATCCTGCACGATCTCGCCTTCGGGCGCGCGCCGGACTCCAAGCAGTACGACTACGCGGGCCAGTTGTCGCCCGGCTGGGCCGAGGCGGAATACGAGCGCGTGCAGGCGCTGCTCGCCGATCCGGGGGCCATCGCCGGGCTGAAGCGCGGCACCTAGCGCGGCCCCGCGCCACATACACGAGGAAACCATGCCACCCGTCTGGCTCATCGATTTCGACGACACGCTCGCCTCCGGCCCGGTGACCTGGGGCTACCGGCGGGCGCTCCCCAAGCTGATCCGAACCCACCGCCTGCCGCTCGATTCGGAGGCACTGGCCGGGGCGCTGCTGGTCGCCCAGGAACAGTCCAACGGCCCCGTCGACCTGGGCGCCATCGTCGACGCCTTCTTCGACCGGATGGGCTGGCCCGCCCACCTGCGCGACACGCTGCTGCAGGACGTTCAGGACAATTACGCGCCGGAGCTGTTCGACGACGCGCCGGGCTTCATGGACCAGCTGCGCCGGGCGGGGCAGACTGTGTTCATCCTGTCCAACAACCCGCGGACCCCGGCGCACGCCGCTCAGCTTGGCCTGAGCGAGCAGGTCGCCGCCGTGATCACGCCGCACATGCTGCCGGGCGCGGGCCCCAAGCCGGAGCGGAGCCTGTGGGACGGGCTGGCGCAACGCTTCCCGCAGGTGGCGAACGAGGGCGCAGTGGTTGTCGGCGACGATCCGTGGTCCGACGTGGCCTTTGCCCAGGTGTGCGCGCTGCCGGTGTGGCTGGTCGACCGGGATGACCGGTTCGGCGGGCTGGACCTGGGCGCGGATGCGCGGCGCGTCCGCTCGCTGGCGGACATCTCCCTGGCCTGACCGCTTCCCCTGGGGGCAGACGCAAAAAACAGCCCGGCCTGGTGGCGCGCGCTGCGTTCCGTGATAGCGACGCTTTGTGATGGAGTGGGTTACGTCCCCAGCAGGCTCAACGGGCCGGGAGACCGCCGCGCGCGCAGGCGGGCCAGCGCCACCTCGGCGCGGGCGCGCACGTGATGCGAGGCATCGTCCAGGTACAACTCGACCACACCCACGGCGCGCTGGTCCCCGATCAGCCCCACGGCCTCGATCGCGGTGTAGCGCACGGCTGCCGAGTCGGTGTCCTGCATGAGCCGCAGCAGCGGCTCGGTCGCGCGGGGATCGCCGATGCGCCCCAGCGCCTGTACGATCCAGATCGTCGCGCCGGACTGCTGGTTTTCGTCCAGGGCGTGCAGCAGCAAGACCGTCGCGCTGCGGTGCCCGATCATGCCGAGGGTTTGCGCCGCGGCGACGCGCAGCGCCCCATTCTCGGCGAAGAGGTAATCACCGACGGGCCGCACGGCCCGCGGATCGCGGAACCGGGCCAGCAGGTTAATGATCTCCCAGGCGAGCTTCATGCCGGCGGTGGGCAGCGCCGCCACCAGCGGCTCGACCGCGTCCCGGCCCTGCAGGACCAGTGCCTGCCGGGCGTCGTCGGCCCCGTCCGGATCGGCAAGAGCGGTTATCAGTTTCTCAATCGAAGGCATATCCCCACCTTAGCGGCGATCCTAAGTGTACCGCCGGATACCGGGATCGGCTAGGATCCCGTCTTGCGCAGCGGCAGCCTGGCCCGCCCGACAGCCGCCCCGGTGCTCACGTGCTCCGCGAGCGAGCCGGGCGTCTCGGCATCCACCACCGAGAACAGCACGGCGATCCCCTGGGGCAGATCGCGCGGCTCGAATGGCTCCAGGTGGAGCCTGATCCCCTGGTTGCGCACCAACAGCTCGACGTCGTCCATTGGCACGGGCTTCCACCACTTGGCGAGATACTGGCCCTTGCCCAGGTCTTCGAGACTATCCGGCACGGCAGGCGCTATGAGATCCCAGATTGCGTTGCGTGATAGTGACTGACCCATGAAAGTACGCCCCCTGTGATTAACGCGAAAGACCCACCCATCGCGTTGCTATGACTCTAACACAGCCGATCGGGCGGGTGTCTGAATTATTTGTGAATTCAACGCCCGGCGCGCCAGCCGGAACCCGGGGCCGTTTTGGGGGCAGCCGGTGATATACTGGGAGCAGGGAGGAAACCCGCGACATGCGCAAGCTGGCCGGAATCGGGCTGCTCTCAGCCGTCGTACTGCTCTTTCAGGTGACGCTCACCCGTCTGTTCTCCGTCGCCCAGTTCTACCATTTCGCGTTTCTGGTGATCAGCCTGGCGCTGCTGGGGTTTGGGGCCAGCGGGTCGCTGCTCGCCGTGTGGCCCCGGCTGCGGGCGCGCCACTGGCAGCCGCTGTACGCCCTGGCCGTCGCCCCGGCGACCGTCGCCGCCTACCTGATCCTCAACGAATGGCCGTTCGACTCCTACGCCATCGCCTGGGACCGGGCGCAGGTGTGGCGGCTGGTCGCCAACCTGCTGGTGCTGGCGGTGCCGTTCACGCTCGCCGGGGCGCTGATCGGCGCGGCGCTCACCGATCCGGACTCGCCCGCCGGGCTGGTCTACGGCGCCAACATGATCGGGTCGGCGCTGGGCGCGATGGCGGCGCCGCTGCTGCTCGTGTGGCTGGGCGACGCGCGGATCGTGCTGGCGTGCAGCGCGCTGGCGGGTGGCGCGGCCCTGCTGCTGGCCGACCGAACCGCCCAAGCGCGGCTGGTCCGCGCCGCGGGCATCCTCACCATCGCCGCCAGCGTCGGCGTAATGGTTGCCGCGCCGGGCGCGCTGGCGATCCGCCCCTCGCCGTACAAGGCGCTCAGCATGTTCCGGCAGAACCCGGACGCAACGCTGGCCGAACCGCGTTACAACGCGTACTCCCGGCTGGACATCGTCCGCAGCCCGACGATTCACTCCGCGCCCGGCCTGAGCATGACCTACCTGGGGGACCTGCCGCCGGAGATCGGCCTGCTGCTCGACGGCGACAGTCCGATGGTCGCGCCCCAGGCCGCCGCCGTGACGCGCGACTTCGCCCAGGCGATGCCGCTCGCCGTCGCGCTCGACGGGGCCGCCGCGCCGGACGTGTTGGTGCTGGGCCTGGGCGGCGGGCTGGACGCGCAGATCGCGCTGGCGCTGGGCGCGCGATCGGTCACCGGCGTCGAGCCGAACGGCCTCGTCGTGGACGCGCTGGCCCACGATCTCGCGGACTGGGCCGGGACCGCCGACCCGCGCCTGGCGGTGATCCACCAGGAGATCCGCGCCTACGCGCAGCAGGCCGACCGGCGCTTCGACGTGGTCCAACTGGCTCTGAACGACGCCTACCGCCCGGTGACGTCGGGCGCGTTCACGCTCACGGAGAATTACGTCCACACCGTCGAGGGCTACGCCGGTTACCTGGGGCTGCTGCGCGAGGGCGGCACGCTGGTGATCATGCGCTGGCTCCAGAACCCGCCCAGCGAGGACCTGCGCACGCTGGGCCTGATCGTCGCGGCCCTGGAGCGGCGCGGCGCGGACCCCGCCGGGCACATCGCGGCCTTCCGCACGTTCCAGACGGTGACGTTTCTGGTGAAGGCCGAGCCGTTCACGGCGGCGGAGATCGAGCGGATCGTGGCGCGGGCCGGGGCGCTGGCGTATGACATGGTGCTGCCGCCGGACGTCCCGCCCGCGACGGTGAACCGCCACGCGCAGATCGAGACGCCGATTTACCACGACACCTATTCCGGGCTGCTGGCCGCCCCGGACCGTGACGCGTTCTACGACGCCTACGATTTCGAGGTGCGCCCCACCACCGACGACCGGCCTTTTTTCTTTCACTTCTTCAAATGGCGCCAGACGCCGGACATCCTCGACAACCTGGGCCGGACGTGGCAGCCATTCGGCGGCAGCGGCTATTTCGTGCTGGTGGCGCTGCTGGCCTTCGCGACGGCGGCGGCGGTCGTCTTCGTCGTGCTGCCGGTGGGGCTGCGGGGCCGGTTTCGCCGGGCGCTGCGCGGGCGTGGCGCGGGGACGCTGGCGCGGATCGTCGCCTACTTTGCCGCGCTGGGGCTGGCTTTCCTGCTGGTCGAGGTGGCGACGATCCAGCAGTTCGTGCTGCTGCTCGGCCAGCCAACGCTGGCGATCACGACCGTCATCGCGTCCCTGCTGCTGTTCTCCGGCGTGGGCAGCGCCCTCTCGGACCGGCTGCCCTGGTCGGCGGCGCTGGCGACCCTGGTGGGCGTCCTGGCGGTGTGGCCGTGGCTGCTCGCCGCCACCTCGGAGATCGCGCTCCCGCTGCCGCTGGGCGCGCGCGTGGCGGTCGCGGTGCTGGTCCTGCTGCCGCCCGGCTTCCTGATGGGCATCCCCTTCGCGCGCGGCCTGACGGCGATCCGCCGCGAGCCGGAACTGGTGCCGTGGGCGTGGGCCATCAACGGCGGCGCCTCGGTGATCAGCGCGGTGGTAGCGGCGCTGCTGGCGCTGTCGTTCGGGTTCCGGTGGGTGTTGTGGGTGGGCGCGGCGCTCTACGCGCTGGCGTGGCTCACTCGTCCGCCTCGCGCGTGAAGGGCACGAACATCACGTCCAGCACGCGGCTCATGTCGATGTCGTCGCCGTGACGCTGCACGAACCACAGGCTCTGGTACCCGCCCGGCGGGCCGATCGGGATGACCATCCGCCCGCCCTCGGCCTTGAGCTGCGCGACCAGCGGCGACGGCAGGTGATCGGGCGCTGCGGTCACGATGATCGCGTCGAACGGCGCGAACGCCTCCCAGCCGTAATAGCCATCGGCGCGCAGCGTGTGGATGTCCGCGTAGCCCAGCTCGTCGAAGATGCGGCGCGCCGTCCCGGCCAGTTCGGGGATGATCTCGATGGTGTAGACTTCGGGGGTCAGCTCGCGCAGGATGGCCGCCTGATAGCCGGAGCCGGTGCCGATCTCCAGCACGCGATCCCCCGCCTCGAGCGCGAGCAGGTCGGTCATCATGGCGACGAGCGACGGCTGCGAGATCGTCTGGCCATAGCCAATCGGCAGCGGGTGATCGTTATACGCCTCGTCGAGATACCGCGTCGGGACGAACGCGTGACGCGGCACGGTGCGCATGGCGTCCAGCACGCGCCCCGTCTGCACGACGGACGCGACGTAGGTGCTGACCAGGTGCTCGCGTCGCTGGCGCATGCCGGCGTCGTCGTCAAGCTGGCGGTCGAGGGATTCGGGCGTCGGCGGGAACATGCCCGGCGTGGGTGCGTCGTCGCCTGCCGCCGCCTCGGCGGGGGCGGACGTTTCGACCGGCGTCAGCAGCGACTCGAGCGGGACGGTCCGCTCGTCCTCGCCGTCGCCGCCGCAGGCCGCCACCAACGCAGCCAGCGCGGCCATCCCCACCGCGATCGCCCAACGCTTCCGGTGTTGCATCGCGCTGCCCTTTCACTCTATCCCCAGGATACCGCATTTTCGCGCCAGGGGATCATGGCAGCCGGGCAGCGCCACGCGGAATCAGGACCTGCCGGCGGGCCCGGCGTACTGGATCACGCCGTAACGCCCGGTGGTGCGCCACTCGTCGCCGGATGCGTCCAGCGGCCCGGTGATCGCGGCGGGCACGCCCACCAGCGTATCGCTCTTGAGGCTGCGCAGCGCGGCCACCGGCGCGGGGAAATAACCCATCGCCTCGGCGAAGGTCACGCCGTCCGGCCAGATGGCATCGCCGATCGCGCGCCGGTAGTTGGCGTCGCCCTTGATCACCACCAGCCGGGCGCCCTCGAAGGCGCGGCGTACGTCGGGCGGCATGTCCCACAAAAAGAGGCTGCTGTTCCAGAACAGCGGCGCCGCCAGCGTCAGCCGTTCCTCGTCCCAGGCACGCCGCAGCCGCGCGGCCAGCTTGGCCGGCTTGCCCCCGTGGTCGGCCAGCGCGCGGATCATCGTCCACACGTCGCCGATCGTCGCGTCGCTCACGAAGGTGGGATGCGCCTTGACGTGCAGCACGACCGCCATCCCCTCGGCGCACAACAGCGCGTCGGCCAGCGCCAGGTCCATCGCCAGCTCGGTCCCGGCGTTGTCCGCGATGATGTGCACCGTCCCGCCCGGTATCGCGCCCCCGTTGGGCAGCAGGTCGTCCAGCAGGCGATCGCGGTCGTCGACCAGCAGCTCGTCGTCGCTGGCCGTTTCCGAAGCCAGCAGCCCCGCCGGGTGGCTGAGATCGACGCGGTTGCCCCACAGCACCAGCGTGAACAGCGCGCCCAGCCGTTCCGCCAGCGTCCCCTCGACGGCCAGCGCCGTGTCGAGCAGCGCCCAGAAGTGCTCGCTCTCGAACTCGGTCCGCTTCTTGAACTTGAACGGGTCGCGGCCCGTCTCGTGCCAGCGCACGGCCCCGATCAGGTGGCGGTAGAGAAACGTCTCGGCGAAGAACCACTCGCTGTGAAGCCACGTCAGCGGCGCGATCCTGGCCTGCTGCGCGCGCAGTGCCGCCTCCCAATCCGCCGCATCCGGCGGCGCGACGGGGCGCGCGTCCAGCATGGGGATCGGCTGGTCCTGGGTGAGCATGGCGTGCAGGCGGTCGAGCGCGCGCTGGACGCCGGGCGAAAAGTCCGCGTTGGCGGCCTGCACCTCGCGGATGATGCCGGGGACGCGCTCGCTCATCGTCCGGAAGGCGAAGTCGTTATCCATGCGCAGGGGGTCGGGGCGGTTCAGGGTCATGGGCTTCTCTCAGGCTCTCGGTCCGGGCTTGGCAGTGCGCCCCGATGATACCAGTTCCCCCGCCCAATGGACAGGGCAATCGGCATGCCGGGGGCGGCGCGCGCCATTGACAAACCGTGCCATTTTATGTTAATCTGATTGTGATAATAGTATTCATGAGTTAGAATTCTGGCCGAGATTTTGACGGCGTTTTCTCCCTTCGCTTCCCGCAAGAAGCCTCCCTGTTCGTTGACACGATCGCTTCACCTGGACGCCCGGATTTGGGGGTCGATTAAGCAATCCGCCTTCGTTTCTAAGCTGAACGCCTGCGCCGGCTGTGGCCGAGCGCGTTCATGTCTGTCCGGCGCAACAAGGCGCGGTTCTGGCCGGTACGGCGTACCGGACGAACACTGTCCGAATAAAGTTAGTGCGGAGGAATTCGACATGAAAGGCATTACGCATCTCGTCTCGTTGAGCCTGCTCATCGCGCTCGCTCTGGCCCTGCTTGTGCCGGGGGCCGGGGTCGCCAAGGCTCAGGGCTCAATCCAGGTAGCGCGTTACGGCGTGACGTCCGGCGGCGAGTCTGTCGACGAATACACGCTGACCAACGCCAACGGCATGGAAGTGAAGATCATCACCTATGGCGGGATCATCACCTCGATCCGCGTGCCCGATCGCTACGGCAACATGGCGAACGTCACATTGGGGTTCGCCAGCCTCGAAGACTATGAAACCAACAACACCTCGTATTTCGGCGCGCTAATTGGCCGCTATGGCAACCGTATCGCGGGCGCCAAATTCACCCTCGACGGCGTGGAGTACACGCTGGCCGCCAACAACGGCCCGAACTCGCTCCACGGCGGCCTGAAGGGCTTCGACAAGGTCGTGTGGGATGCCCAGGAAGCTGAAGCCGAAAACGGGGTGGCCCTACAACTGAGCTATCTCAGCGCGGACATGGAAGAGGGCTTCCCCGGCAATCTCTCCGTCACGGTCGTCTACACGCTCACCGACGACAACGAGCTGGTGATCGACTACTCGGCAACCACCGACAAGCCCACCGTCGCCAACCTGACTAACCACGCCTACTTCAACCTGGCGGGCGAAGGCACCGGCTCGATCGACAACCACATCCTCATGATTAACGCCGACCGCTACACGCCGGTTGACGAAACCCTGATCCCGACGAGCGAGCTGGCCCCGGTCGAGGGCACGCCGTTCGACTTCCGGACGCCCCGGCTCATCGGGCCCTCGCAGCGCTCGCCGGACGAGCAGATCGTCTATGGCCGCGGCATCGACCACAACTTCGTGCTCAACCGCGACAGCTTCGACGACACCTCGATGATGCTGGCTGCCGTGCTGTACGAGCCGGCGTTTGGCCGCACGCTGGAGGTCTGGACGACCGAGCCGGGCCTGCAGGTCTACTGCGAGAACTGGGAGGGCCAGTGGGCCAACCCGATGAAGTTCGGCCCAGGCGGCAATTTCTACCGCCAGGACGAGGGCATCGCGCTGGAAACCCAGCACTTCCCCGACTCGCCCAACCAGCCCGACTTCCCATCCGTGACGCTGCTGCCGGACGAAACCTATGAAACCACGACCATCTTCAAGTTCGACGTAGACTAGCCCGGCGGACAGCCGCCCAGCGGCGGGCATGCTCGAAAACGGCATGCCCGCCCGCGTCTCACTTGCCAAAGTGCAGCAAAATCGCCGATCACCCTCCGATCTCGATTGTTCGTTTGGCTAGCCTGTTGTACCATGTAGATATTGCGTTGATCGTGTGGGAGGGAGGCACTCTATCGCGAAAGACACTGGCAGAAAAAGAATTTGGTTTGGCTTTCGTTCTCGCTCGTTTTCGAACTATATCTCCTAAGGAGGAACCCTCATGAAGAAGATAGGGGCATTACTGGTCTTACTCATCGTCCTCTCCGTCGCTGCCATGCCTCTGCATTCAACTGATACCGTCTCTGCCCAGGGGTCCGATGGCCCCGCCGACAAGTGGTGCAGCGGCGTCAAGATCGTGTTCTTCCCCGGCGGGCCTGCCGGCGGCGTCTTCGCCGTGAACGTGTACAACGGCGCGGTTCAGGCGGCGGCGGACCTGGGCGCCGACGTGGACTACGTCTGGTCGGACTGGGATCCGCAGAAGATGGTCCAGCAGTTCTCCGAAGCGATGGCGACCAGCCCGGACGGCATCGCGATCATGGGTCACCCCGGTGAAGATGCCTTCGAGCCGCTGGTCGATGAAGCCGTCGCCAACGGGATCATCGTGACCAGCCAGAACACCGACCTGCCGCGCCTCGAAAGCCGCTACGCGGGCCAGGGCTTTGGCTACGTGGGCCAGGAACTGTACGCGACGGGCTATAACCTGGGCAAGGAAACCGTCCGGCGCGCCGGCCTGGTCGAGGGCGACCGGGCGATGGTCTGGGGCCTGCTCTCGCAGCCCACGCGCGGCCTGCGCACCCAGGGCGTGATCGATGCCTTCGAGGAAGAGGGCCTTGAAGTCGACTACCTGGAGATCGACTCGGCCACCAACGCCGACCCGCCCGCGGGCATCCCCACCTTCGTGGCGTATGTCTCGTCCAACCCGGACGTGAAGGCCGTGGTGACCGATCACGGCGGGCTGACAGCTACCTTGCAGTCCTACCTGGAAGGCGCGGGCAAGGGCCCGGATGACATCTACGGCGCCGGCTTCGACCTGTCGCCCGCGACCGTTCAGGCCATCGAGAGCGGCTTTACCGACCTGGTGATCGACCAGCAGCAGTGGCTCCAGGGCTACCTGCCGATCCTGCAGATCTGCCTGACCGAGAAGTTCGCCTTCTCCGGCCTGCACATCGACACCGGCGGCGGTTTTGCCAGCGCCGACAACATCGACGTCCTGGCGCCGCTGGTAGAAGCTGTGATCCGGTAAGAAGTTTCCGCCTGCCATCCTGGGCGATGGTGTTTGGGACAGGATTCGACACCTTGAAAACCAAACGACCAAACCGGGCAGGTACGTAGAGAGTTCATAGCCGGTCGAGTGCGACCGGCTATGATTCTGGCCGTTTCGCGCAGGATGTCCGGCTGAAAGCCAATGGGGAGAACCAGATGGACTATATTCTTGAAATGCGAGATATCACCAAGTCGTTCGGCGAAGTGCAATCGCTGCGCAACGTGAACTTCCGCGTGGGGGCCAACGAGATCGTGGGGCTGCTGGGCGACAACGGCGCCGGCAAGTCCACGCTGATCAAGATCATCACGGGCTACCACCGGCCCGACAGCGGCGAGATTCTGTTTCGCGGCCAGAAGGTCGAAGACCTGACCGTGCCCAGAGCCCGCGCGCTGGGCGTCGAAACCGTGTACCAGGAGCGCGCGCTGGCCGACCTGCAAACGCTGTGGCGCAACATCTTCCTGGGCCGCGAGCTGTCCAACCGGTTCGGCGTCCTTCAAGTCAAACGCATGAAGGAAGAAACGCACCGGCTGATGGTCGAGCAGATGGGCTACACCTCGTCGGCAGTCAATCCGGACTCGGTCATCAAGACCTTTTCCGGCGGCGAGAAGCAGGGCGTCGCCATCACGCGGGCGCTCTATTTTCACGCCGAGCTGGTCATCCTCGACGAGCCGACCATGGGCCTGTCGCTCCACGAGACGCGCAAGCTGTTGAACTTCGTGCGCGACATCAAAGAGGCCGGCAAATCCGCCGTTTTCATCGACCACAACGTGTTCCACGTGTACTCGGTGGCGGACCGCGTGGTGGTGCTGGATCGCGGGCAGATCGCCGGTGAGTTCCTGACAAAAGATATTACGCACGACGAACTGATGGATAAAATGTACCGGGTGGCGCAGACCGGCAGCCTGGACTGACGCCAGGCGGACGAATGTTTCGTAAGCGCACATCACTTAAGTGAGGTTGTTTATGACTGCTCGCGTTGAAAACTCAAAACCGGAGCGCGCCAGGTACGCCGCTCTGACCCACTTCGCGCGGCGTAACGGGCTTCAGATCGGCATCGTCGGCGTCATGCTGGGCATCTGGCTGCTGTTCATCATCGGCGCGCCGGAAACGTTCCTCAAGAAGGATATCTACCGCGCGCTGATGACGTCCGTCCCCTACTGGGGCGTCATCGCCCTGCCCCTGACGATGGTGATCATCGCCGGGGACATCGACCTGTCCTTCATCTCGATCATGGCGGTCGGCATGGTGGCCTTCTGGGAAGGGTACGATCTCACCAACAGCCTGGGGATCGCCTTTGCCGCCGCGCTGGTGTCGGGCTTCCTGGTGGGCCTGCTGAACGGCATCATCATCGTCAAGATGGGCATTCCATCGCTGATCGCCACCATCGGCACTCAGTTCTTCTGGCGCGGCGTGGTCGAGGTCGTCCGGCGCGGTCAGGGCGAATCGCTGACCCTCGCGCGCGACACCGTCCTGCGCGATGTCCTGGTGAGCAAGGTGGGCGGCTACGTGCCCGCCCAGGTGATCTGGATGATCCTGGTGGCGCTGGTCGTGTGGTTCATCCTCAACCGCCACAAGCTCGGCGCCCACACGTACCTGATCGGCGACAACGAAGGCAGCGCGCGGCTGATGGGCGTCAACGTGGACCGCACGCGCATGCTGCTGTTCGCGCTGGTGGGTGTGGCGTCCGCCTTCGGCGGCGTCCTCCAGAGCCTGGACGTGTGGTATTTCTGGCCCAACCTGGGCGAAGGCTACCTGATGAACACGCTGGCCGCGGTGTTCCTGGGCGGCACGTCGGTGTTCGGCGGGACGGGCACCATCCTGGGCACGTTCGTCGGCTGCTTCATCATCGGCGCCATCCAGCCCGGCATCATCGCCGTCGGCCTGACCGGCTATTGGACCAAGCTGATCTACGGCCTGATCATCACCGTGTCGGTTGCCATGCACGCCATCGTGCGCCGCCGCATGGAGTAGCCGCATGGTTCAAACAGATTGGTGGACCCTCGAACTGGAGTCGATGCCCGGCTTCGATCTCGCCATGAAACGCGTCTACGCCTGGTTCGAGAGCGCGATCATCGACCGCCCGCCGGTCCGGTTCATGGCGCACAACGCCTTCGTGGACCAGGCCAACCAGGCGTACCCGTCCGGCAGCCTGCGCGACCGGTGGTTCGATGCCGAGTTCCAGGTCGAAACCTTCATCAAGTCGATCGAGGGGCAGACGTTCCACGGCGAAACGTTCCCCGTGTTCTGGCCCAACCTGGGCCCGGAGGTTTACGCCGGGTTCTACGGGGCCGAGCTGCAATACGGCGAGGTGACATCGTGGTCGATCCCGCTGGTGCGCGGCTGGGACGACGTGGCCCGCCTCAAGCTGGACATGGACAACGTCTATTTGCGCAAGCTCGACGAGATCACGCGCTGCGCGTTGGAACGCTGCGCGGGCCGGTTCCTGGTCGGCTATACGGACCTGCACCCCGGCGTGGACTGCGCCGCCGCCTGGCGCGACCCGCAGCAGTTGTGCATGGACATGATCGAGGCGCCCGAACAGGTCAAGGCCCTGATCGAGATCGCCATCCGCGATTTCGAGACGATCTACGATCATTTCGACTCGCTGCTCAAGGAACACCGCCAGCTCTCGGTGAGCTGGATGGGCATCCCGTCGTTCGGGCGGATGCACATCCCAAGCTGCGATTTTTCGTCGCTGATCTCGCCGGCGATGTTCGAGGAGTTCTGCCTGCCGGTGCTGCAGCGCGAAGTCAGGACGATGACGCACAACGTCTTCCACATCGACGGGCGCGGCGTCGCCAAGCACCTCGACGCGATCCTGAGCGTGCCCGAAGTCCACGCGTTGCAGTGGGTGCAGGGCGTCGGCAGCGACCTGCCGATCATGCAGTGGGTGCCGTTCATCCAGGAGATGCAGGCCCGCGCGCCGGTCATCGTCGACCTGAACAAGCACGAGCTCGACGCCTTCATGGAGGCGGTCGATCCCGAGGGCATCTTCCTGTGGATCGCCACGGAGAACGAAGCAGAGGAATTGGAGCTTTTGAAACGCGTATCACGCTGGACCGGATAGGTGGAGGGGTATGAAACCGAGGGAACGCATACAGACCGCGCTGAACCATGAAGCGCCGGATCGCTGTCCGATGCAGATCAGCTTTACGCCGGAATTCGCCGAGCGGCTGCACCGGGACCTGAACATCGAAAGCCACCAGCTTCACAACCCGCACGGCGGCGGCAACACCTACGTCCTCGAGCGCATGCTGGGCGAGGACATGCTGCTGACGTCGGTCGGCTGGGCGAACTCGTACTACCAAGACGCCGAGTCCTACGTCGATGAATGGGGCATCGGCTGGGGCTCGCAGGCATACGAAACGCCGTTCGGCACGGGCCGCTATACCGAGATCACCGGGCACCCGCTCGCCGACGCCGACGCGCTGGCGACCTACCAGCCGCCCGACCCGAACCGCCCCGAACTGTACGCCGAGGCCGAGCGCGTGATCCGCGAATTCCAGGACGAATACTGGATCGTGGGCGTGACGGTCACGACCATCTTCGAGGCCGCCTGGGCGCTGCGCGGCTTGCAGCAGATGCTGATGGATTTCGCGCTCGACCCCGACCTGGCGGATGCCATCCTGGAGATCCCGTACCAGTACCACCTGACCGCCGCCAAAAAGCTGACCGCGCTGGGCGTGGATATGATCTGGACCGGCGACGACGTCGGCGCGCAGAACGCCATGCTGATCTCGCCCGCGCACTGGCGCCGCTTCCTCAAGCCGCGCATGGCGAATTTCATCGCCGAGGTCAAACGCATCAATCCCGACGTCAAGGTGGCGTACCACTCGGACGGCAACATCCTGCCCATCATCCCAGAACTGATCGAGATCGGCCTGGACATTCTCAACCCAATCCAGCCGGCCAGCATGGACCCCGCCGCGCTCAAGAAGCAGTTCGGCGACAAGCTGTGCTTCTGGGGCAGCATCGACGAGCAGCACACCCTGCCCTACGGCACACCCGCGGACGTCCGCGCCGAGGTGATCGAGCGGCTGCAAACGCTCGGCAAGGGCGGCGGCCTGATCATCGGGCCGACACATCACGTGCAGCTCGACACGCCGCTCGAAAATTTCTGGGCGATGGTCGACACGGTGCGCGAGACGCCGTACAGCGCGCTGTGACCGGGCGCGATCGATGGCCGCGCAGTGAGGAACGAGAATGAATGGGCCCGGCTCAGACCCGTTTTCGAGCGTACACCTGATCGCCCCCGACGGCGCGCGCGCCGCGGTCGTGCCCCACGGCGGGCACGTCACGTCGTGGACCACGCCCGATGGCCGCGAGCGCCTGTTCCTCAGCCGGACCACGCCGCTGGAATCCGGCAGCGCGATCCGGGGCGGCATCCCTGTGATCTTCCCCCAGTTCGCGGGGCGCGGCCCGCTGCGCCCGCACGGATTCGCGCGCATTAGCCCCTGGCAGCACGTCGCCACCCAGGCCGGGGAGGACACGGCCACCGCGCACTTCCGCCTCGAAGACAGCCCGGCGACGCGCGCCATGTGGGACTACGGCTTCCGGCTCGACCTGCGCGTGACGGTCGGCGGGGCGCGGTTGGCGCTTGACATGCAGGTGACCAACTCCGGCGACCGGCCTTTCACCTTTGCGGCGGCGCTGCATACCTATTTGCGGGTGGGCGACGTGGCCGCCGCCAGCATCGCGGGCCTGGATGGGCTGGCGTATACCGAACACGGCGCGGACCGCGTCCAGCGCGAGTCGCCGCTGCGCATCGCGGGCGAGATCGACCGGATCTACTGGGACGTCCCCGGCCCGGTGACGCTGGCCGAACCCGGCCAGACCCTGCGGGTGGGCCAGACGGGTTTCACCGACGTCGTGGTCTGGAATCCGGGGCCGGACCGGGCGGCGGCGCTGGCCGACCTGGAGCCGGGCGGCTATCGCCGGATGGTGTGCATCGAGGCGGCGGTCATCGGCCAGCCCGTCGCGCTGGCGCCCGGCGGCGCGTGGCAGGGCGGCCAGGAGGTCGAGGTCGTGGCGTAACAAAGACGCGGGGCGGTCCCTCGAACGAGCGACCACCCCGCGCAGTCAGGCGGAATCATGCGGCGGGATTACTCGTACAGCAGCGCCGCGATCTCTTCGTCGTCGATATTCTCGGCATCGTACCAGAAGAAGCCGGTGTCGATCTCCTCTTCCAGTTCCTCGCCACGCAGCGCCATAACCGCGGCCTCGACCGCCTTATAGCCGATGCCAACCGGGTTCTGCGTGATGGCGCCCGCCTCGGTGCCCGCGCGGATGGCGTCCATTTGCAGCAGGCCGGAGTCGTAGCCGATCACGACCAGATCGCCTTCCATGCCCAGTTCCATCACGGCATTCAGCACGCCGATGATCGAGCCTTCGTTCGCGCCGAAGAAGCCCTTCAGGTCCGGGTGCGCCAGGATGATCGCCTTGGCGAGGTCGGTGGACTTGAGATGATCGCCGCCGCCATACTGCACATCGACGATCTCGATGTCGGGATACTCCTCTTCCATACGCTCGGTGAAGCCGGTCACGCGGTCGATGCCGGTGCGGCTGGTCTGGTCGTGCGCGATGACGGCCACCTGGCCCTCGCCGCCGATCAACTCGGCCATCATGTCGGCAGCATACGCCGCAGCGGCCACGTTATCGGTCGCGGCGGTCGTCACCGGGATGTCGCTGTCCACGCCGGAGTCAAACCCGACGACCGGGATGCCCTCTTCATCAGCGCGTTCCAGCAGCGGGATCGCGGCCACGCTGTCCAGGGCGGCGAACGCGATCGCGTCCGGGTCCTTGTCCAGCGCGGTCTGGAGCATCTCCAACTGCTTATCGACCATGGCCTCGGTTTCCGGGCCTTCGAAGGTAATCTCCACGCCGCAGTCCTCAGCCGCCTGTTCGGCGCCCTGCTTCACGGCCTGCCAGAACTGGTGTTGGAAGCCCTTGGAGATCACGGGGATGTAAATGTCCATCTCCGCGAGTTCTTCGCGCACTTCCTCGGTGCAGTACTTCTCTTCCTCGGCTTCTTCCTCGTCACCATCGTCCTGGGCGCCCACGCTCATCACGCCGAACGCCAGCACCAGCACCAACAAGATGGACAACCATTTGGCGAATTTCATATCAAGTCTCCTTCATAGAATAATGTGGTCTTTTGTATCGTGTGTTTGTGTGACAGTCTCGCATACCAGGCTCGATAACGCCCTCCTTTCGTGGCAACCGCTTATGCACGGCGGCGAATGATATCCATATAGACCGCAAGCACGAGGATCGTCCCGGTGACCACCATCTGCCATTCCTGCGGGACGGAGAGAATGCGCAGGCCGTTGGTCAGCACGCTCATCACGAACGCGCCGATGATCGTCCCGGTGATGGTGCCCTCGCCTCCGCTCAGCGACGTGCCGCCGATCACGACGGCGGCGATGGCGTCCAGCTCGTAGCCTTGCCCCAGCGCGGGCTGCGCCGAGTTGAGGCGAGCCGCCATGACCACGCCGCCCAGCCCCGCGAACGCGCCGCACAGCGTGTAGACGGCGGTCTTCCACACGGTGACGTTGACGCCCGACAGGCGCGTCGCCTCTTCGTTGCTGCCCATCGCGAATGTATAGCGCCCCAACACCGACTTCGCGAGCAGCAGGCCGGCGACGATGGCCGCGCCGAATAAGATCAGCACGGCGTTGGGGATGTCGTATTCCGGCACGACTCTCCCCACGACCGAGCCCATCACGATATTGCGGAAGCCCGGCGCGTTGGAGAAATAGATGGGCCGCAGGTCCGAGAAGATGAGCGCCAACCCCTTGGCGACGTACAACATGCCCAGCGTGGCGATGAACGGCGGGACGCGCATCCGCGCGATGAGCACGCCGTTGATGAACCCGGCCAGCGCCCCGGTCAGGATGCCGCCGGCAATGCCGAACGCGATGGGCAGCTCCCAGTCGGTGATGATCACCGCCGTCATCACGCCCGAAAACGCCATCACCGTGCCGATCGACAGGTCGATCCCGCCGGTGATGATCACGAACGTGACGCCCAGCGCCAGGATGCCGTTCACCGACGTCGCCAGCAGGATCCCCACGATGTTGTTGTACCGGAAGAAATTGTCGGAGGCGAGCGTGAACCCGACGACCAGGATGATCAGCGCGGCGAAGGCCAGCAGCCGCCGCGTGGCATCGGAATGCAGCAGGATGCGGTACCAGCTACGTTGGGAAGGGACAGCCGAAATTTCCATATATCAGGTTCCTATGAACAATCTCAGGACGAAGCCGGCTCGTCGGCACTCAAAATGCCGCCGCGCTGGGTCGCGTATTGCATAATTTTTTCCTGGGTCGCGTCGGCGGCATCCAACGTGCCGGTGATGCGCCCCTCGCACATCACGATGATCCGGTGGCTCATGCGCAGGACCTCCGGCAGTTCGGACGAAATCATGATGATCGATTTGCCCTGCCGGGCCAGTTCGTTGAGCAGCTTGTAAATCTCGCTCTTGGCGCCCACGTCGATCCCGCGCGTCGGCTCGTCGAAGATCAGGATGTGGGTGTCGGCGGTCAGCCACTTGGCGATCACCAGCTTCTGCTGGTTGCCGCCCGACAAGTTCTTCGCCTTCTGCTGGATGCTCGGCGTCTTGATCGACAGCATCTCGACCAGGCGCTCCGCGGTGGCGCGCGTTCTGGCGCGGTCCACGAAGCCCAGCCAGTTCAAGAAGCGGTTGAAGGCCGCCAGCACGATGTTCTCCTCGACATCCATGCCCAGCGTCAGGCCGTACCGCTTGCGGTCCTCGGACAGGTAGCCGATGCCGTGCCGGACCGCGTCGCTGGGCCCCTTGATGCGCACCCGCTTCCCGGCCACGTAAATCTCGCCGGAGTCGATCGGGTCGGCGCCGAAGATCGCGCGCGCCACTTCGGTGCGGCCCGCGCCCATCAGCCCGGCGAACCCGACGATCTCGCCGCGCTTGAGGCTGAAGCTGATGTCGTGGAGCGCGCGCCCCCGGTTGAGATTCCGCACTTCGAGCATCACGTCGGCGTGACCGTTGTCGGGAATTTCGGGCGACGCCTCGTAGATCGTCCGGCCCACCATCATGCTGATGATCTGGTCGATGGTCGCTTCGGGCGTGGGCACGGTGTCGATGTAGCGACCATCGCGCATGACGGTGATGCGATCCGAGATCTGCTTGAGCTCCTCCAGGCGGTGGCTGATGTACACGATACCGACGCCTTTGGTCCTCAGTTGACGAATGATGCGGAACAGCTCTTGAATCTCGCCCTCGGTGAGCGCCGCCGTCGGCTCGTCCATGATCAGCACCTCGGCGTTGAGCGACAGCGCCTTGGCGATCTCGACCATCTGCTGCTTGGCAACGCTCAGGCTCGATACGCGCGCGCGCGGGTTCAGCTTCAGGTGCAGCGTGTCGAGCAGCTCCCGCGTTTTGAGGTTCGTGTCCTTTTCGTCGAGGAGGAACTTCAGCGCGCCGCGCGGCTCGCGGCCAATGAAGATGTTCTGCGCGACGGTCAGGTGAGGCATCAGGTTCAGTTCCTGGTGGATCATGCTGATCCCCAGGTCCTGGGCCGCGCGCGGGTTGGGGATATCGACCGGCCTGCCCTTGAAAAAAACCTGCCCGGCGTCTCTCGAATACACACCGGCCAGCACTTTCATGAGCGTCGATTTGCCGGCGCCGTTCTCGCCCACCAGGGCGTGGACCTCGCCGGCGCGCAGGTCGAACCGGCAGTCGGCCAGGGCATGGACACCGGGAAACGATTTCTCGATTCCCTCCATCGTGACCAGAACTTCACTCATGAGCCATCCCCTGAACGAGCCGGGCAGCAGCGAGACACCATTGGTAACCTATCACAGGACCGGTAACATGTCAATCAATACACGAGGGAAGAACCCAGACAGCACGCACGGTTGAAATTATCGTCACTATCGCAGGAAGCGCAAGCGGTATGTCGTGCCCGGCCCCGGCGCAGCGCGCGCGGAACAGGGCAGCCCGGCAGGGGATCGCGCTGGGGCTACGCGCCCGCGATCTCGGCGTCCGGGGCCAGCTCGACGATCAGGCCATCGCTCCAGTCGTACTTGGCGTCCATCAGCGCGCAAACCGCCGCGGCCAGCTCCGGCTCCGCTGCCGGATCGACGACGCGCCCGCGCCCCTGAAACCGGCGCTCGCCCACGCGAAACGCGATCGCCGGGTTGCGGCGGATGTTCTGCACCCAGTGCGAGCGCTCGCGCTTCTCGGAGACGATGTAATAGCGCGCGTCGTGCGCCACGAACCAGATCTCGATCGTGTGGGGATTGCCCGTCTTCCAGCCGGTGGTGGTCACGTACACATACGGAAGCTCGTCGGCCATGTTCACACTCCCCGCCCCGTTTCAGGGGCGCGCTGCCGGGTCATTGGCGGGCGCGGCGGTGGTGAAAGACGTCCAGCACGTTCTGGTGAAAGTCCTGCACCAGCCGGGGCAGCCGCACGTACAGGAAGCGTCGCCGGGCGAAGGCGAACATCACGGCCAGCCACGACAACATATGCAGCAGCACGCCGGGGTTGTTCTGTATCGCCGCCAGGGCGATCCCGGCGTACATCGGCGCCTGGAACAGGATCGCGTACGAGTTGGGGATCTCGTCCTGCTGGCGAAAGACCCACATCCAGAACAGGAAGTGCGCCGCGCCCCACACCAGCGGCACGTAGTCCGCCAGCACGAGGTACACCAGCAAGCCCACGCTGAAGATCACGTCGAACTCGAGATCGTGCGCGCCAACCCACGTCTGGCGGGCGTCCTGGCTCTGCCGGGCGAAGTAGCCGTCGAGCGTGTCGAACGTCGCCGCGACGATCAGCAGCACGAGCGCCGTTTCGATCCCGTCTTTGCCACTCCGAACAGCCACCCCCACCACGGCCAGCGCCAAAAACACCCGCGAAATAGTCAACAGATCTGCGACTCGCTTCTGCCAGGACATAGTGACTCCCACACGTGAACCGCTCAACCCGATCGCCCGCGCCGGATATTAAAGCGGCACCTACTCTAGTTTAAATCGGCATGCCATCTGCCGTCAATCAGATACTGCCGCGGGGTGCGTTTCAAATCTGGGGCGAGTTCTGAACCACAGAGCACACGGAGAGCACAGAGCGGGATTTTGAGAAATTCTCAGAACATCTCTCTGTGTCCTCGGTGACCTGTGTGGTGAACCCTATGCCCCGAATCTGGGACGCACCCTCGCCACGCGCAGCCTCCCACCCAAAAGCAAACGCCCGCGTTATTCGACGGGCGCTGCGGCTTCGGTGGCGAGATGAAACGCGGCAGGCCAATCCTAACGCCGCCCGGCGCGCGCGGGGCCATCCGGCAGCGACGTGTCGCGGATCACCGGGCGCACGCTGAGCACCGTCATCCCCCGGATGGGCAGGCCCTCGATCTGGCTGATCAACTGGCGGGCAGCGCGCCGCCCCTGCTCGGCGATGTCGGCGGCGACCGTCGTCAGGCCCGCCGCCTCGGCTTCCTCGGCATCGCCAAACCCGACGACCGACACGCTCTCCGGCACAGCGTACCCGGCGCGGCGCAGGGTTTCGACCGCCGCAATACCCATCCGGTAATCCGCCGCCAGCACGGCGTCGAACTGTGCGCCGGACGCGATCAGGGCCTGGAGCGAGCGGGCGGCTACCTCCGCCGAGAAATCGCCGCGCAGCAGGTGCTCCGGCGGGACATCCAGATTATAACGCATTACCTCGCGTCCAAACGCCGTCTTGCGGCCTTCGCTGTCCCACTGACCGCCCACCCCGCGGATGAACACCACGCCGCGCCGCCCGCACTCGACCACCAGATGCCGCATCAGCTCGGCGATGCCCTGGTAGTTGTCGGCGCTCACCGAGGGGATCGGCAGGCCGGGCACCTGGTGGCTGACCAGCGAGACGGGCGTCCCGGCGCCGACCATCTCGCGCAGCAGGCCCGCCGGGGCCGCATCGGCGATCACGCACACGCCCGCTACCGCGCGGTAGTCCAGCGTGATGGGGCGCGGGTGGGCCTCGTCGTCGGCGTACGAATCGATCACCAGGTCGTAGCCGCGCGCCTCCGCGATCTGGCGAATGCCCGCGATCACCGCGCGCTGGAAGACCTGGTGCTGGTTGTTCGTGATCACGCCCAGGTGTGTCGCGCTCATACCAACCCCAGCTCTCGATGCAGCGCCTGGGCGATTGCGCCCACCGCGACCAGGCTCGGCGCTTCGGCCAGCGAAAAGCTCACCGGGCGGAGCGGGTCGGCGCCGACCCATTCGCGGGTATAGGCCGCCGCCTGCTCCAGCAGCGGCTCGCCCAGGTCGGTGATCGGCCCCGCCAGCGCGACGTGATCGGGCGTCAGCAGGCCGGTGATCCAGGCGAACACCTGCGCCAGATGGCGGCTCAGTTCGTCGCGCAGGGCCAGCGCAGCGCGGTCGCCGTTATCCACCGCGTGGCGAATGTGCAGGTACGACAGCGGCTCGTCCTCGCCGGGCAGCAGGCTCGGCGCGTGCTCGCGGCGCAGGGCTTCCGCGCGCTGGCGAACGCAGGGCCAGCCCAGAAGCGTATCGAGGCTCCCCAGCCTGTCCCCCACCCGCAGAGGCCCGATCTCGCCGCCGCCGTGATAGATCGCGCCGTTGATCACCAGCCCGACGCCGACGCCGCTCCCCACGCGCACCACCGCGAAGCAGTGCACCGGCTCGGTCGGTCCATAGACGTATTCGGCCATGGCGACCAGCGCCGTGCTGTGCGCCAGGTAGGCTGGCGTGTCGTACATGTCGGCAATGAGCCGCGCCAGCGGGACCTGCTCCCAATCCAGATGCGGCGCGTGAATCACCATCCCCGCGCCGGCATCGACCACACCCGCCACGCCAAGCCCGATGCACAACAGCGGGGCATCGAGCTGGGCGATCAGGCCGTTGATCGTCTCGCCAACCGCGGCGATCACGTCCTCGCCCCGGGCGCCGCCCAGGTCGGTGTAGTGGCGCGCGACGATCCGCCCGTCGAGATAGGCCAGCGCGGCCATGATGTGATCCTCGCTGATCGACACGCCGATCACCTGCCGCGCTGCCGGCACGAATCGCAGCAGGCGCGGGCGCTTGCCGCCGCCGCGCGTGGACTGGCCCCGGCCCTCCTCGACGAGCAGCCCTTCGTCGATCAGTTCGCCGATCAGCTCGGACACGGTCGGCTTGGCGAGCTGTGTCTCCTGGGCGAGCGCCGCGCGGTTGTCGGCCACGCCCTCGTAGATGGCGCGCAGCAGAAGCTGCCGGTTGTGCTGGCGAAGCTGGCTGTGCGTCGCCTTATTCGCCGTGCTGGCTCTCATTCACATTCACCCTGGCGCTGCTCGCGCAAGACGTCCCAGTTGGCCGGGTCTTCGCCGCCCAGCCCCCAGATCGCCACCCCGCCCAGGTCCGGGAACGCGGCAGCGATCTGATCGAGTTTATACGCCAATCCGGCGGCATCCGCCACCACAATCGTCTGCCGGGGCAGGCCGCGCACGTCCACGCGCAGGATCGCCTCCATCGAAGCGGGGTCGCGCTCGAACGCCAGCCCGTAGCTCTCGATGGCGCGTTGGGCGCTCTCCCACGTGACGACCGCCGCCGAGCCGCGCTGCCAGCGGTAGCCGTAGAAGTGCAGGCCCAGGCGCACCTTGCCCAGGTCGGTCACCGTGGCGGCATAGGCCAACACCTCACGGGACCACCCCGGCGGGCCAATCGGCCCCGGCTCGCGGCTCGCCCGGCTGTGAAAGTCGTAGGTCATGATGCGAAAGATGTCCACCGCCGCCGCCAGCCGCGCCCAGTCCTGGGCCGCCGCGCTGTCCCAGCCGGGGCGGTCGGTCGTCTTGGCGTGCACGGCGATGGACAGCAGCCGCCCGTCGGCGTGCAGCCGGTCCGCCAGCGCCTCGACGAATGCCGAGAACGCGTCACGCGTGGCGAGCGGGAACTCCTCGTAATCGATGTCGATCCCGTCCACGTCGAGCCGCTCGACTAGCGCCACGATCGCCTCGATGTGACGCGCGCGCACGTCCGGATCGGTGATCGCGTCCGGCGAGGCGTGGGCAATCGTCGGCAGGATCAGCAGCCCGGCGTCGCGCCATTCGCGCAGCCTGGCGGCGTCCTCCGCGCCCGGCAGCGACAGCAGCGCCCCGTCCGGGCCCGCCGCATACCAGAACGGGTTCACCTCGTCGATGACGTCGAGATGGTCCCGGATCGACTGGGCGCCGCCGGGGTGCTCCGACGACGGGTACCAGACCGACACGCACCACCGGCGCGGAGCATCGTCCTGGCGACCGCGCGCGGTTGGCGCGCTCCCCGCCGCCAGGATCACGACAAGCAGAATCACAGCTACCAGCCGGGTAGTCATCGCTGTGTCCCTCCTGATGGATAATCTCTCGCACATGAAGATCGAGCGGAACACATCCCGCCCGGCAGTGTCGCGCAGGCGCGGCCTACGCCGGGGCCGCGATCGGGCAGGGCAGCGCGCCCGCCGCCTCGATCTCGCCGAACAGCACGCGGGCAACGGCCTCGGTCGAAACGGCGCGGATGCTGTACGCGCACAGGTAGGTATCGACCTCCGGAAACGCGGTGATATCGAACGGGGTGCGCAGCGCGACGACGATCGGCGGCTGGCCGCGCCGGTGCAGCGCCCGCACCAGTTCCGCCTGGGACGGGTCCTGGTCGGCGGCGACGGTTCCCACGACGACCCGATCGGCGCCCTGGCACGCGGCCAGGATTGCGCTCACGTCCGCGCCGGATGCCCCGCCCGGCAGCGTGAACGCGTCGGTGCGCGGGTGCCGCCGCCGGATCGCGTCCGCCAGATCGATCCGGACGTGGGACGAGGTATCCGCCGGGGTCAGGTCGCGCGGCTCCGGCGTGATCACGGCGATCGTCTGGTCCGGGCCGGGCCGCAGCGGCAGCCGCCCGCCGTCGCGCACGAGCGTGATCGCCCGGTCGGCGATGGTCTGCGCGACGTGGTGGTGCTCCGCGCAGCCGAGCACGTCCAGCGGGGGCAGCGCCCGCGGAATGACCGCCCGCAGCGCGTCGATCCGCGCGACGGCGCCGGGCCGGACGCGATCGCGCAGGTTCCGGCTCAGGGCGAGTTGGTCCGGCAGGTGAGCCAGCAGCACCAGGTCGGCGCCCGCGTCCAGCGCCCCGCGCACGCTCGCCTCGGCCCCCAGGCGGGCGACCGGGTGCATGTCCATCGCGTCGGTCACGATCAGCCCGCCGAAGCCCATCGCCCGGCGCAGGTGCCCATCGAGGATGGCCGGGGACACCGTCGCCGGGTTGGCAGGATCGAGCGCGGCGAAGATCACGTGCGTCGTCATGATGGCCCGCACCCCGGCCTCGATCGCGGCGCGAAACGGCGCCAGCTCGACCCGGTTCATGCGCGCCATCGTGTGCGGCACCACGGCGGCGACGTGGTGCGAGTCGCTCTCGGTCGCGCCGTGGCCGGGGAAGTGCTTGGCCGTGGCGATCACGCCCTCGGCCTCCAGCCCGCGGATCATCGCCAGCCCCAGATCGGTCACCAGCGCGGGGTCCGCGCCGAACGAGCGCACGCCCACCGCCTGGCTGGCCGGGTTCACGTTGATGTCCAGCGACGGCGCGAAGTTCATGTTGACGCCCAGCGCCCGAAGCTCGCGTCCCAGCACGCGCCCGGCCTGCTCGGCCAGCTCCGGCGAGCGCGTCGCGCCCAGGGCCATGTTGCCGGGCAGCTCGGTCGCCGGCTGGCCGACCGCCATCAACTGGCCGCCCTCCTGGTCGATCCCGATCAGGGGCGGGAGAAAGCCGCCGCGCGCTGCCGCGTCAATCAGCGCCTCGGTCAGGGCGCGGAACTGCGCCACGCTGGCGAAATTCCAGTGCCCGAACAGGCAGAACGCGCCGATCTCGCCCCGCTCGACGGCGGCGAGAATGTCCGCCGGCGGCTCGGTGCCGGGAAAGCTGTGCATCAACTGCTGCATGGTGGCTTATCCTTTGGTGCCGGTCGTCGTGATACCCTCGATAAAATACCGCTGGGTGAACAGGAACACAACCAGCACCGGGATCACGAACAACACGCTGGCCGCCATCATGTCTTGCCAGGGCAGCGGCGACTCCTGGAGGTTGAGCTTCTGGGCCACGTAGATCGGCATGGTGTACAGCGCCGGTTTTTGCAGGTAAATCAGCGGCATCATCAGGTTGTTCCACTGCCCCACGAACAGGAACACCGAGATCGTCGCCACCGCCGGGCGCGACAGCGGCATGATGATGTGCCACCAGATTTGCAGCGGGTTCGCGCCGTCGATCATGGCGGCCTCGTCCAGCTCGCGCGGGATGCCCAGCATGAACTGCCGCAGCAGAAAGATCAGCGCCGCGCCGCCCGCGAAAAACCCCGGCAGCGTGATCGGGTTGAAGGTGCGCAGCCAATTCAACTCGTGAAACATCACGTACTGCGGGACCAGCGTCGCCTGGTACGGCAGCATGAGCGTGCTCATCATCAGCGCGAAGACCACGTTGCGGCCCCGCCATTCCAGGCGGCTGAACGAGAACGCCACCAGCGACACCGACGTGACCGTGCCGAGCAGCACGATGGTGACGATGAAGATGCTGTTGGCGTAGGCGCGGTAAAACGCCTCTTCGTTGAGCAGCTTGTCGTAGTTGCGCCACTGCGGCTCCGCCGGCAGCAGGTGAAGCTGCGAGCGCCCGACTTCCTCGATTGTCTTGAGCGAGGTGCCCACCATCCACACCAGCGGGAAGAGGAAGAACGCCGCACCGGCCAGCAACAGGGCATACAACAGGAGCACGCGCAGCCGCTGCCCGCCGTGGCGCGTCAGCCGGGCCAGGTCGAGCCGGGCCGCGCGGTTTATATCCTGGGTTTGAGTCTGTGTCGCCATGCCGGTCTATGCCTCGTAGTGTACCCAACTGCGGCTGTAGCGGAACTGGAGCGCCGTCAGCGTGAGGATGATCACGACCAGAATCCACGACATGGCCGCCCCCTCGCCGATGCGCAGCTCGCTGAACGTCCGCGCGTAGAGCAGGAACGCCGCCGACGAGAGGCTGTCGCGCGTGAGCGGCGTCTGCAGCATGTAGATGATCTCGAAGGTTTGCAGCGCCGCGATCACGCCGATCACGATGTTGTAGAACATGGCGGGCGAGATCATCGGCAGCGTGATCTTGAAAAAGCGCTGGAGGGTGTTCGCGCCGTCCACTTCAGCGGCCTCGTACAGCGCGCGCGGCACGCTCTTGAGCGCCGCCAGGAAGATCAGCATCCCCGTGCCGGAACTCCACATCGTGATCAGGATCAGCGCGGGCTTGGACCACAGCTCGCTGTTCATCCACAGCGGGACACGCGTCCGGTCCGGGAACTGGCTGAGCGCCTGGTGGAACATCGCGAAGTGGTAGTTGGTCTTGCCGGTCGCTTCGGCCAGGTCCACGAATGCCCCAAAATACGCCCGCCCGTCGAGGAACGATCCCGCCGCGATCAGGCCGAAGAACGCCGCCGCGCCGATCGACAGCGCCCGGCGCGCGCGCGGCCAGCGGTCCCCCAACAGCGCGATCCCGGCCAGCACGGCCACCGCCAGCCCGTAGAACCACGTAGCGGACATCAGCCATTCCGGGAACGCCGTCTGGAGATAGTCCAGGTCGGTTTTCGTCTCGATGGTGCTGCCGAACGTCAGGTAGCGCGCGACGACCTCCAGGCGATCCCCGCCCATCTCGCCCGGCGCGTGGCGAGCCAGCGCGATCAGCCCGAACGCGCCCACCACCGCCCACAGGACCGCCGACTTGCGCCGCGTCCACGGGCCCACCGCCGAGAACCCGAGCGCCGCCGCCACCAGCCCCAGCGGGACGAGATAGCGCACCGACTCGCGGCTGGCGACGTCGAACCCGGCGCGGTCCAGGACGAGCGCGCCGATCGCGAGCGCGGCCAGCGCCGTCACGACCTGGATCAGGCGCACCAGGCCGCGCCGCTCGTGCGCCAGCAGGATGATCCCGGCCAACGCCGCCGCCCCGCCCGCGTAAATCCACGCCGGGTCGATTGGCTGGGCCATCAGCCCCTTGGACATCAGGCGGAACGCCACGGCGATCCCGATGATCGTCGCACCGCGCCACGCCAGCACGCGCTTGCCCTCCGACCACTCGCCCCGGATCAGCGCGAACAGCAGCAGCCCGGCCAGCAGCGCGGGCAGCGTGTACTTCCACGGGCCGAGCGGGTCGCCGCGCATGATGCCGATGTAGAACCCGTTGAAGGCCTCGGTCCCGTAGATGAACAGGCGGTAGAGATAGTCGAACACGAAGAACAGGTCGCCCAGCTTGCGCATGGCCTCGTTGACGAAACCGCCGTTCGAGGCGAGCATGTAGCGCCACGCCAGCAAGATCGCCGGGCCGCCCGCCAGGATCACCGGCATGTAGAAGATCGTGCGGAAGGCGCGGATGCCGGGCAGCTCGTTGTTAAGCAGCATCGCCATCGCCAGCGCGGCGGTGATTTGCAGCGGGACGCCCAACAGCGCGTAGTAGAACGAGTTGAGCATGGACGTGTTGAACATGCGCCCCTGGCGCCCCTCGCCCAACAGCAGCGCGCGGTAGTTGTCCAGCCCGATCCACTCGATGCTCTGGCCGAGCTGGTAGTCCGTGAAGCTGTAGTAGAGCGAAGCCAGCGCCGGGCCGAGCACGAAGATGAAGAACCCGATGATCCAGGGGCCGGCGAAGGTGAATCCCCAAAATATCTTGCGCTGCTCCGCGCCGGAGAGCCGGAACAGCCGGGCCAGGGCGCCCAACAGCACGCTGCTGATCACGATGAAGATGACCGTATACAGCGCCCATTCCAGGTTGTGAAATCGTGCCTCAGAGGCCATTGTGCGCTCGCCTCGTTCTCAAGAACGTATCTTTGCCGTCAAAACCAGAAGATCAAATGGTGGTGGGGAGAGCGCGCTGGCTCTCCCCTGCTTCCTCACCCCGCCAACTCAGAGGGTCAGTCGAGGTACCCGTTTTCCTCGAGGATGTAGTCGTACTCTTCCTTGAGCAGCATCTGCGTGGTTTCCAGGCTCTGCTGGTCGGTCAGGAAGAGCGTCATCTGCTCGAAGATCAGCGGGCGCAGCTCGGCGCTGGCGCGGATGTCCGAGAACGCGCGGCCATAGTCGACGGCCAGATCGAGCAGCTTCGACCACACCGGGTCGCTCGCCTTGATCGCGTCCCAGGCATCCTGGCGGGTCGGCGTGAAACCGGCCACGTCCTTGAGCGCAACGGCGTTCTCGTTGCTGCCGATGAACTTCAGGAATTCGACCGCCAGCGCCGGGTCGTCGACGTAAGCCGGTACCGAGAGCCAGTCGATGAACACCTGGATCAGCGGGCTGCCGTTGGCGCCTGCCGGATAGGGCGCGATCGCGACGTTGTCCCAGATCGGGTCGCTGGTCGGCGGCACGGCCCACATGGGGAAGATGCCGCTGATCACGACGCCGGACTCCAGCGCGGTGCCCTCGATGGGCGGCAGGCCGGCGGTGTCTTCGGTCGGGCGCATGATGCGGCGGCGGTCGTACATGTACTGCATCGCCTCGGCGACCGGCTCGCTGTCGAACGCGCTGGTGCCGTCTTCATAGTACAGCTCGCCGCCCGCCGACCAGATGTAGGCGATGAATTCCTGGGCGTCGAACAGGTCGTTGCCGATGTCCATGAACGCCCACTGCTTGGCCGCGCCCTCTTCGAGGACGGTGTTGGCCGCGTAGAATTCGAGCGCGTCGGCGAACGCCAGCGGGACGTCGCCCTGCATCAGGTCGGCGCGGTAGAAGATCGGGCGCGGGCTCATCAGCAGGGGCAGGCCGCGCACGTGCCCGTCATAGGTCACGGTGTCGATCGCGGCGGACAGATATTGGCCCCAGTCTTCCCAGTCCTGGAAGTAGGGGTCGAGGTCCATCAGCAGGTCGCCGTAGGTCGCGGCGTATTCCGAACCGAGGTAGATGATGTCCGGGCCATCGCCGGTGGTGATCCAACCCGCGACCGTCACGTCGAAATCGCCCCACCCGCCGGTGATGATCTCGCAGTCGACGCCGGGGTTGGCCGCCTCGAAGGCGGGGAAGGCCACGTCATTGAACCAGTTCATGGTGTCTTCGGTCAGGCCGGTGATGTAGATCTCCAGCACCTGGGTCTGCCGGGCTTCGGCGGGGGCCGCCGGGCCGCCGGGCAGAACCGCCAGGACGCTCATCACCAGGACCAGAGCCAGAATAAGGGCGCGCTTCATCGTATTTGTTCTCCTGAAAACTCTAAACAACGGATGCAATCGTCGGACGAGGGTGCGTGGTTTTTCCGGGGGCAGGGTCACCTCCTGTCGAACAAGCGGGCTGGAAGCTGACAAGACTCGCGATTAGATAGTTAGGAATAATTACTTACTAACCAAAGCGTATCACCAAACCGCCCACCCTGTCAAGCCCCTCGCGCGCCGATCTCGCGCCCGCCCCGGCAGCGCCCCACCCTGTTAAGCGGGAATCGACCTGGCGTGACAACCGCGCTCACCATACCCGCTTGCCAACGCGTTGGCTATGCTGTATAAATCAGCATAACAGCATCATGAATGGCCCTTACATGAAGCACACGCGCGAGGATATCCCTATGACTATCGACAGCTTTTTGCCCGCGAAACGTTGGATTGTCACCGCTTTGATCGCCATCGCGCTGGTGTCGGCGATCGCCCTTGCAGCCCCGGTCCCGGCTCGGGCCCAGGGCACGACCGACTGCCCGATCCTGATCACGATGTACGATTCCCTGATCATCCGCGCCCAGCCCGGCTATGGCTCGGCGGTCACCGTGCAACTGGTGGCGGGTGACATCGTGTGCATGATCGGGCGCAACAGCGACGCGTCGTGGGTCCAGCTCCGGCGCCCGGCCCCGTCCTATGGCGCGGTGGGCTGGGGTCCGGCGAGCGCCTTCACGACCACCGTGCCGATCACGATCCTGCCGGTGACGGACGGCACCCCGCCAGTGACGCCGCCGCCGGTGGTCACCCCCACCCCGCCCCCGGTCACCCCGGCGCCCGGCGGGCAGACCTACGTGGTGCAGGCGGGTGATTACCTGGCGTCCATCGCCCGGCGCTTCGGCGTCACGCTGACCGCGCTCATCCAGGCGAACAACGTCCAGCCGCCGAACTACGTGATCTACGCCGGGCAGGTGCTCGTCATTCCGGGCACAACGCCGACTCAGCCGCCGACCGGGTATACGCAGTACACGGTCAAACAGGGGGATTACCTGGTCAGCATCGGCAACCAGTTCGGCGTGCACTGGTCCACGTTGGCGACGGTCAACAACATCCAGTCGCCCTACGTTATCTATCCCGGCCAGGTGCTGATGATCCCCACCGGCTAGCCGGGACAGGTCACTTAACTGCAAAACACAACGGGCCGCCGGTCAGCGACAACCAGCGGCCCGTTTTGAGTTCGATCGATCCCGCGCGGGGCGCTACGAGTCGAAGGCCAGCGACTCGACCAGCGCATCGACCAGCGCCAGCGACGGGCTGAACGAGTCCGGCGCGGCGTCATTCAGGCGGGCGGTGCTCTCGGCCAGGTAACCCGGCAGGCCATCCACGAACGCGCCGGGATCCTCGACCGGTTCCGGCTCGGTGGGGAAACCGTCTGCGCTCAGGTTGACGATCACCGACACGACCGTTTCGCGATCGGCGCTGAGGCCCAGGAAGGCGTAGACGAACGAATCCGCGGTGAACGGCTCCGCCGCTTCGCTGTACGCGGTCACGTAGCGGATGCCCGACAGTGCCGGGGCGTCGACGTATGCGGCGCGGGCGCGAACGACCTGCCCGGCGGGCAGCACCGGCAGGAATGGCAGCGTCAGGCTGTTCTCCTCGGCCAGCGACGCGCCAAACGCGGCCAGGTCGGGCCGGTCGTCGAGCAGGGCCCGGAGCTGGTCGAGCACCGGCGCCGTACCGTCATGGGCCGCCAGCTCTCCCGCGGCGTAGACGCGCACGGCGCCCACCGCCTCCCAGATCGATTCGGGGACGGGCCGCGCGGCGTAGAGCAGGAATTCAGTCCGCCACGGATCCGGCGGGAAGACGTCCGGCGCGCTGCCGGACTGCGTGCTGATCGCCACGCCACCGGCCAGCGCGGCGTCGTAGCTGAAGCGCACGCCGTCGAAAGCGACGGTGTGCGCCCGGCCATCCTGGGCCAGCGCCGGGACCGCCGTCGCCAGCAGCACAAGCAGCAGCACGGCAAATTTTCGTTTCATGGTGAACCCTCCAGGTGAGCGCTCGCTCTTTTCACACGATTCAGGTTGGGTTGGTGACTGGTTCGACATCCAGGCTCAGCCCGACCGGCACGGCGCGGTTGAGCGTGGTATACATCAGGCAGCGGCTGCGAATGGCCTCGGTGAAGATCGCGGCCTGCGTCTCGGTGGGCCCGGTCAGGCGAACGTCGAGCGACAGGCTTTGCAGATAGGGCACGGCGGCGGGGTCCTGCCCGGTGTGCGGATCGAACGCGCCGGACACCCGCGCCACGACGCCCGACAGCGTGCAGCCGTTCTCCTGGGCGGCGCGCTCGCACACGAAGATCACGTGCGTCGCCAGCGCCCCGAACAGCATGTCGATCGGGTTGAGCTCCTCGTTCGGCCCGCCCAGCGTCAGCGGTGAGTCGACGACCAGGTGGTGGTTTTTGGCCGTCAGGATCGCCCGCCCCTTCAAACCCACCAGTTGCGCGACAACCGTCGCCTGTGCCAATCGATTCGCCATAGACTCGCTCGCCCTCAACACTGCCTTACCGGGCATTCCCGGTTCACGTTCATTGTGGCGGAAACTGCGCCGCGATGCGTCCACCGAAGCGGCGATCCTGGCTCGGACTTTTGGCGCAGGCGCGGCTCCGACTTTTGGCGGAGCCATTTAGAAAGACAGCCATTTACAAAATGATGAAGCATGTTATAGTTGTAAGGGTAACATCATGTCCCCACTACCTGCGGAGGTCCGAATGCCCGTTCGCGTGCTCATCGCCGACGATCACGGCGTGGTTCGCCAGGGGCTGCGCATGTTTCTGGCGCTCGATCCCGACATCGAAATCGTGGGTGAGGCCAGCGACGGCCTCCAGGCCCTGGAGATGACCCGCGATCTCCGGCCCGACGTCGTGCTGATGGACCTGCTCATGCCGGAAATGGACGGCATCCAAGCCACCGCGCGCGTCCGCGCCGAAGTCCCCGACACCGAAGTGATCGCGCTCACCAGCGTGCTGGAAGACAGCTCGGTCGTCAACGCGATCCGCGCCGGGGCCATCGGCTACCTGCTCAAAGACACCGAAGCCGACGCACTCGTCCAGGCGATCAAGGCGGCGTCGGAGGGGCAGGTGCAGCTTTCGCCCCAGGCCGCCGCCCGCCTCATGCGCGAGGTCCGCGCGCCCAACAGCCCCGAAGAGCTCACCGAGCGCGAGGTCGACGTGCTGCGCCTGCTGGCCCAGGGCAAGTCCAACAAAGAGATCGCCCTGCTGCTCAGCATCGGCGAAAAGACCGTTAAGACTCACGTGAGCAACATCCTGAGCAAACTGAACGTGTCCAGCCGGACCCAAGCGGCGCTCTACGCCGTGCGGATAGGATTGGTCGAGAGCCTGTAGGTGCGCCATGGTGCACAGCAAGACGTGGCCTGACGAAACCCGAATCCTCTACGCCATCTCCAACAAGCTCACCCAGGCCTCGACGCCCGCCGAATGGCTGGAGGCGGTGAGCGATTACGCGCGCGACAACGGCGCGACGTCGGGCGTGCTGGTGTACATCGAGCAGTCGCCGGACGGCAACACCCGGTACACCGAGAGCGCCGCCGTCTGGACGAGCGAAGGCGCCCCGCCGCGCACCACGGGCGAGCGCTTGTTCCTGGACGAGCACGACGCGTTCACGCAGGCGTGGATGTCCCAGCCGGAGCGCCCGCTGCTGATCCCCGACGCGATGAACTGCGACGTGGTCACGGGCAAGACGCGCACGCTGTTCTCCGGGCTGGGCATTCGCGGCATGGCGCTGCTGCCGCTCAACATCAAGGGGCGCTGGATCGGCAGCCTGATCTTCAACTGGTCGGTGCCGTTCTACTTCAACGAAGACGACCTGCGCATCTTCACGGCCATCATCCAACAGGCCGGGCCGGTCATCGACTCGATGCGCCTGTACGCCATCAGCCGCGAGCGGGCGGCCCGCGCCGAGCACCTGCTGGCGATCAACGCGGCCCTGTCGCGCGCCACCAACGAGGGCGGCATTCTCGCCGCGCTGGCCCTCTACGCGGACCGGTACGCCCCGTTCTCGCTCGCCCTGAGCTACATCGACAGCGACGCCGGCAACCAGCCGGTCACGAGCACGATCATGGCCGTCTGGCGCGATGGCCGCATCCGCCCGGACGATCCGCGCCTGGGCCGCACGTACCGCGTGGCCGACTTCGGGCTGACGCGGCTGTGGCAGGCGCACCCCAACGAGATCGTCTTCATCGACGACATCGAGGCCGATTCCCGCGTGGACGAACGCACCCGCCGCCTCAGCGGCGAATATGGCATCGGCGCCCTCGCCCTGATCCCGCTGTTCAGCTACGGGCAGTGGCAGGGGCTGGTCACCATCGAGTGGACCGCGCCGCACGCGTTCTCGCGCGACGAGCACAGCACCTACCCGGCGCTGCTGCAAACGCTGCCTTCGGTCGTCGCCAGCCGCCGCGCCTACCTGGCCGCCGAACAGGCGCGCGACGAGCGCGAGCTGCTCTACCGCGCCAGCGCCGGGATCAACGCCGCGCGCTCGTACCAGGCCATCGTCGACTCGCTGGAACGGCTCGACATGAACGAGCTGAGCATCGCGCTGTGGGTGTGGGAGAACTACGATCTCGCGGCGGCGCAGTACATGGAGCTGGTCGCCAAGTCGCAGGACAACGCCTGGGAGCTCGGCGCGCGGCTGGCGGTGGACAGCGTCCCGATGGTGCGGAGCTACGAGTGCAGCGACCTGATCGTGGTCGAAGACACCGCTGACCGCGACTCGATGGACGAGGTGACCGCCGCCACCACCGAAGAGAAAGGCTACCGCTCGCTGATCTCGGTCCCGCTGTGCCTGGATGGGCGGTTCATGGGCCTGCTCGGCTTCGAGTGCATGGCGCCGCGCGCCTTCACCGAGCGCGAAAAACGGCTGGCCGTCGGCATCGGCGAGCTGGTGAGCGCCGCCGTCGACCGCATTCGCCTGAAGGAAGAGACGGACCGGCTGAACCTCAAAGCCCAGGAGATGGCCGCGCTGGAGGAGCGCAACCGGCTGGCGCGCGAGCTGCACGACTCGGTGAGCCAGGCGCTGTACGGGATCGCGCTGGGGACGCGCACGGCGCAAACCCTGCTCGACCGCGACCCGGCGGCGCTGCGCGAGCCGCTCGATTACGTGCTGTCGCTGGCCGAGGCCGGCCTGTCCGAGATGCGCGCGCTGATCTTCGAGCTGCGCCCGGAGATGCTCGAGAACGAGGGGCTGACCGTCGCCCTCAAGAGCCAGGCCGCGTCACTCCAGGCCCGGCACGGGCTGGACGTGCGGCTGGAGCTGTGCGTCGAGCCGGACATCGCGCTGGCGGCCAAAGAGGCGCTGTACCGCATCGCGCGCGAGGCGCTGCACAACATCGTCAAGCACGCCCGCGCCCACCAGGTGACCCTGCGGATGGCCTGCTGCGACGACGACGGCGGCGTCGCGCTCGAGATCGCCGACGACGGCGCCGGGTTCGACCCCGGCGACTCCTTCCCCGGCCACCTCGGCCTGCGCTCGATGCGCGAGCGCGCGGCCCGCCTCGGCGGTACGTTCCAGGTCGAGAGCGCGCCCGGCCAGGGCACGCGCATCGCGGTATCCGTCCCCACGAACGGCTGATCCCCCCAGCCTGCCGCCGGGCATGGCCGGATCGGGGGAGCGTGTCTCCGACTTTGGTCGGATGCGCCCTCCGCCACAAGGCGCGCCCCCGAAATCAATCACAAGCCAGATGAAACCTGCGCCATGTGATGGTTGAATAGGAGTCACACAAGGGAACACACAACCATCAAGGAGCATAACACGCCATGGACATGCTGCGCACCTCATCCGCATCCGTCAGGGTGGCCCTCGACAGCCTGCAAGCGAACATTCAAGGCACCGTGCTGGTTCAAGGAGACGCCCACTATGACGATGCGCGCCGGGCCTGGAATCTCGCCGTAGACCAACACCCGGCGGTGATCGTCGTGGCGTCCACCCCCACCGACATCGTCAAGGCGGTGCGCTTTGCGCGTGAAGAGAACCTGGGGATCGCCATCCAATCGACCGGTCACGGCGTGGTCCGCCCGGCGAACGGCGGCCTGCTGATCATCACCTCGCGCATGACCAACGTCCACGTCGATCCCGACGCACAAACCGCGTGGGTCGAGGCCGGCGTCAAGTGGGGCGCGGTCCTCGAAAAGGCCCAGGCGGTCGGGCTGGCCCCCCTGCTCGGATCGTCGCCGGACGTGGGCGTGGTCGGCTATACCCTGGGCGGCGGCATGGGCTGGCTGGCGCGCAAGCACGGCATGGCCGCGGACAGCGTGCTCGTCTTCGAACTGGTGACGGCTGACGGGCGGCTGGTGCGGGCCAGCGCCAGCGAGAACAGCGACCTCTACTGGGCGCTGCGCGGCGGCGGTGGCGGCAGCTTCGGAATCGTCACCGGCATGGAAATCCAGCTTTACCCGGTGGCGACCGTCTACGGCGGCAACCTGATCTACCCGGCCAGCATGGCGAAAGCGGTCATGATGCGCTATCGCGACTGGATCGCCAACGCGCCGGACGAGCTGACGTCGGCCATCGTGCTGATGAACTTCCCGCCCATCCCGGAGGTGCCCGAATTCCTGCGCGGCAAATCGGCGGTGATGGTCCGCGGCTGCTATGCCGGGCCGGTCGAGGAAGGCGAAGCCCTGATCCAGCCGTGGCTCGACTGGCAGGCGCCGCTGGCGAACATGTGGCGGGCCATGCCGTTCGCCGAGGTCGCGACGATCAGCAACGATCCTGAGGACCCGATGCCGACCATGGCAACCGGCGCGTGGATGCGCGTGCTGTCCGACGCGGCGATCGACACGCTGATCGAGTACGGCGTGTCGGTCGATGGCTCGTCGCCACTGGTCATCACCGAGATCCGGCACACGGGCGGCGCGATCGCGCGGGGCGACAAGAACGCCAGCGCCTTCGGCAACCGCGACGCGTCGCTGGTGCTCAATCTGATCGGCGCGACGCCCACGCCCGAAGCCCGCGAGCACATGGAACGCCACACGCAGGCCATGAAAGACGCGCTGCGGCCCGCCATGACCGGCGGCGTGTACCTGAACTTCCTGGACGGGGCAGAGGCGCTCGAGCGCACGCCCGACGCCTACCTGCCCGAAACGTATCGGCGGCTGATGGCGATCAAAGCCAGCTACGACCCGGAGAATCTCTTCCGCTTCGGGTTCAACATCCCGCCCGCGAGCGATAACTAAACGACATCGACGACGCGCACTCCTCACGAAAGCCCGTCCTCGCCGGGAACGCCCCGCGCGGGGACGGGCTGTTTTGGCCCCCTTCACCGCCGCGTTGCAGACCCGCCCCCGATGATGCTATAGTTACGCGGCGCTGGCGCCCGCCCGCCCGATTCGCGCTCCATTTTGGCGCCCAACCATGATATGCTTATGGTGAGATACCTTGATGCTGTTGGGGAAATGCTGCATGTCTTTATACGACGAACAAATTAAGTGTCACGACTACCAGGTCGATACCGAGTTCTGGAAGGAGCCGTTCGGCGTCGAGGTCGACCACGACCCGCTCAAATTCCTGTTCATCCCGGATCACGTCTCGGCTTACATCGCGGCGCGGCTGGCCCATCGCGTCTACCGCTACCAGATCGACAATATCCGCACCAGGTCGCAGATCACGCACGCCGTCATGATCACGATGGGCGGGCTGCTGCCGGGCGTGCTGCTGCACGATCACCTCGCCTGGACGCTGAACAAGAACATCCCGCCGATCGAGTTCGGCACGCTGGGCGTCAAGTATTACGCCGGGCCGGGCGCGCCGCTGGACGAACCGCGCATCATCCACCCGCTGTCGATCAACGTCGAGGGGCGCGTGGTCGGCGTCGTCGAGGACCTCGTCGACCTGGGCGGCACGGCGCGCTTCGTGGCCCAGTTCCTCGTCGAGGAGCAGAAGGCGGCCAAGACGGTGCTGATCGCCCCCTACCTCAAGAGCACCAACGTCATCAACGAAATGGAGGTCATCTTCTACGGGCACGTGCCGAAAGACACCTGGATCATCACCCCGCGCGAGCGCGTGGAAACGCTGATCAAGCGCGTGCCGTTCTGGCGCGATAACGGCGCCACGCTGGAGGAATGCGAGGCGAATCTCGCCAAGATCGGCTATCCCGACTACCTCGTGAGCACGTACCTCCGCGCCACCTACGAGCGCGGTTGAAGAGACCGTCCGTTCCCCGATTTACCCCTGGACTAGATCGCAACGGCAGCCGCATGGTCCGGGCTGCCGTTTTCGATTCCGCCGGCCCCTGCACGCGGATGGGTCTCAACTTTGAGCCAAAAAGTCTACCACAGAGGCCACAGAGAGAGAAGAAGAGTTCAAGAGCCTCTCTATAATTCCTCTCTGTGATCTCCGTGTGCTCGGTGGTAAAAAAATCCGCCCCAAATCTGAAACGCACCCCCCGCACGCGGCCCGGTTTGCGGATCTGTTAGCCGGTGGTATAATTCTTATCAAATAAGACTTTTCTATCAGTGAATGAGAATTATGAGCGACCCGGCACCCTCCAACTCAGCCGTTCACAAGGTCCTGGACGTTCTGCTGCTGTTCGACGGGCAGGACATGCGGCTGTCCGCGGACGAGATCAGCCACCAGCTCCACATCCCCAAGAGCACCATCTACCGTTACATCCGGATTCTCGTCGACAAGGGCCTGCTCGAAAAAGCCGGGGCGGCGCACTACTGCCTGGGGCTGAAGTTCATCGACCTGGGCCGCAAGGCGCTCGCCAGCAACCGCGAGATCCGGCTGGTGGCACTGCCCAGCATGAAACGCCTGGCCGAGGTCGCCGGCGAGTCGATCTCGCTGATGCGCCTGTACAACCGCCAGGTGGTGTGTATCGAGAGCATCGAGGGGCGCCCCGCCCTGCGCGTCACCATCGAGCGCGGGCGAATCCAGCCGCTGCACGCCGGGGCCTCGTCGAAAATCCTGCTGGCGGGCATCCCGTTCGAGGAATGGCCGTCCTACCTGGAGCTGCCGCTGCGCCGGTTCACGGACACCACGACCACCGACCTGGACGCCCTGAAGGCGGAGATCGAGACCGTCCGGAAAACCGGGTATTGCGTATCGGATGGCGAGATCGACGTGGGCGCGCGGGCGGTGGCCGTGCCGCTCGTCAACCGCCACAACGAGATCGTCGCCGCCCTGAGCATCGAAGCCCCGCTGTCCCGCATGAACGATGCGACCGTCCTGCGCTTTCTCGAACTGCTGCGAGAAGAAGCAGGCGTGATCAACCAGCAGTTGAGCTAAGTTTTCCGGCAGCGCGCCCTGGGCCACCCTGGCCCCGCGCCGCTGCCTGTCGAAATCCGAACCACAAGGAGGCAACCGCATGAAAAAACTCGTCATTTCCTTCGTCCTGATCGCCCTGGTGCTGACCGGCACCGCCATCGCGCAAGACGCCGAGCCCCAGGCGGGCGGCACTCTGCACGCCGCGTGGCAAGCCCGTTGGGAGAGCCTCGACCCCCACTTTGCCAGCTCCGAAGCCAGCTTCCAGGTGTTGAACAACGTCCTGGAAACGCTCACCTTCTTCGACGATGACATGAACCTGATCCCGTGGCTGGCCGAATCCTGGGAACGGTCCGAGGACGGCCTGACGTGGACCTTCGCCCTGCGCGAAGGTGTGACCTTCAGCAACGGGCGCGAGATGACCGCCGAGGACGTTAAATGGTCCTTCGAGCGCCTGATCGACCCGGCGATCAGCTCCGGTAACGCGTGGCGCATCGGCGGCGCGGACACAATGATCGAGGTCGTGGACGATACGACCGTCGCCATCACTACCGCCACCCCGATCGCCAACCTGCCCAGCTCGCTGGCCGCCAACAAGTCGACCGCGGTCATGGCGTCCGAGAGCGTGGAAGAGGACGGCACGGTGAACGTCCCGATCGGCACCGGCCCGTTCGTGATCGCCGAGGTCGAGGGCACGACCCGCCTGCTGCTGGAAGCCCGCGACGACTACTGGCAGGAAGGGCTGCCCTACCTGGACGCAGTCGAGATCATCCCCATCACGGATGACACCGCGCGCGACCTGGCGCTGCAAGGCGGCGAGGTCGATTGGATCTTTACGATCAGCCCGCAGAACCTGGAAACGCTGCAGGCCGACGAAGACGTGATCGTCGATACGGCCCCGCGCCTGGCGTATGACTACTTCGGCCTGAACCTAAACCGCGAGCCGTTCGACGACGTGCGCGTGCGGCAGGCCATCGCCTACGCCATCGACCGCGAGGTGATCTGCCAGTTCGCGTTCTTCGGCCTGTGCGAGCCGACGCACGGCCCCACCGGCTCCGGCACGCCCTGGTATTTCCCCTACGCGCCATATGATCGCGACCTGGACAAAGCCCGCGAGCTGCTCGAAGAAGCGGGCGTTGGCGACGGGTTCACCATCCAGATGATGACGGCCATCGGCTTCGACGAAACGCTGCGCGGCGCCCAGGTGGTGCAGCAGCAGCTCGCTGAGGTCGGCATCGAGGTCGAGATCGAGAACATCGAGTTCAGCGAATGGCTGGAGCGCCAGGGCGCGGGCGAGTTCGACGCGTTCATGTTGAGCTGGCTCGGCCTGACGGACGTCGAAGACTACTTCTATCTCCAGCACCGCACCGGCAACTCGTTCAACTTCACCGGCTACAGCAATCCGGAGTTCGACGCGCTGGTCGACGAAGGCCGCACGATCGACGACTTCGACGAGCGCTACGCCGTCTACGAACAGGCCAACCAGATCCTGGTCGACGAGGCGCCGTACATCTTCATGTACGTCAAGCAAGAGGTGAAAGCCTACGCGCCCCACGTCCACGGATTCGGCACCCGGCCCGATTCGGCTAACAATTTCTGGACGGTCTGGCTGGAGCAGTAAGGCCAGCCCGACACGCGCATCTCACCGGGGGATGGGCCTCGCTCGTCCCCCGGATCGCCCTATCCGCCGCCGCCACCGGAAGTGACCCGGCATGAACACACAATTCATCGTGCAGCGACTCGTCCTGTCGGTGTTCGTCGTCCTGGGTGTGACGATCGCCGTCTTCCTGATCATCCAGCTCGTGCCGGGCGACCCGGCCCGCGTGTCGCTGGGCTTGCAGGCCACCGAAGAGAACGTCGCCGCGCGCCGCGAGCGGCTGGGCCTCAACCGCCCGGTGCCCGAACAGTACCTGTCGTGGGTGGCGGGCGCCGTCCGGGGCGACTTCGGCAGCAGCCTGATCACCGGCCAGGACATCACGCCGCAGATCGTGAAGCGCCTGCCCACCACGCTCCAGCTCGCCGGGCTGGCGATCGTGATCGGCATGATCATCGCCTTCCCGCTGGGCATCGTCTCCGCGCTCAAGCCGGGCTCGGCGGTGGACACCGCCGCCTCGATCATCAGCCAGCTTGGCATCGCCGTGCCCGACTTCTGGATGGCGATCCTGCTGATCCTGCTTTTCTCCACGCGGCTGGAGTGGCTCCCCCCTAGCGGCTACACGGCGATCTCGGAGGACTTCAAAGACTGGCTCGAGCACATGATCCTGCCGGCCCTGACGGCGGGCTTCATCAGCGCGTCGATCCAGACGCGGTTCATCCGCAGCGCCATGCTCGAAACGATGCGCGAGAACTTCATCACCACCGCGCGCGCCAAGGGCCTGCGTGAGAGAACCGTCGTGCTGCGCCACGGGCTGCGCAACAGCCTGATCACGATCGTGACGATTCTCGGCCTCCAGGTCACCGCCCTGCTGAGCGCGGTCGTCGTCATCGAGATCGTGTTCTCGCTGCCGGGGCTGGGCCGCCTGACGCTCGACGCCGTGCTGGACCGTGACTACCCGCTCGTGCAGGCCACCGTCTTCGTGATGGCGATCATGGTGACGGCGGTCAACCTGGCGGTGGACCTGATCTACTTCCTGCTCGATCCGCGCATTGGGAGCGCCCGATGACCGCCCACGACCGCACCGCCGATCCCCAACCATCCGCCAGCCTGCGCCCGGCAGGACAGGCCATTCCCCCGTCGCCGGGACTGTGGCGGCTCGCCGCGCGGCGCTTCGCGGGCCACCGTGTCGGGATGCTCGGCGCGCTGATCACGGGAGCCCTGATCGTCGTCGCCATCTTCGGACCGTCGCTGGCGCCCCACGATCCCAACCAGATGCACTTCATGGACGCGTTCGCGGCTCCCACCCGCGAGTTCCCGCTGGGCACCGACGACTTTGGCCGCGACACGCTCAGCCGGATCATGTACGGGGCGCGCATCTCGCTGATGGTTGGCGCGATCGCGGTCAGCATCGCCGCGTCGATCGGCACCACGCTGGGCATGATCGCGGGCTACAGCCGCCGCCTGGTCGACGAGGCCATCATGCGGACGATGGATATCCTGCTGTCGTTCCCGACCATCCTGCTCGCCATCGCGATCATGGCGATCCTGGGCCGGGGCGTGTCCAACGCGATGATCGCGATCGGGATCGTCTACATCCCAATCTTCGCTCGCATCGCGCGCGGCGAGGTGCTGTCGGTCAAGAACGAGGATTACGTCGAGGCGGCGCGCTCGCTGGGAGCTTCGGACGCGCACATCCTGATCCGGCACATTCTGCCCAACATCCTGCCGCCGATCATCGTCGAAGTGTCGCTCAGCCTGTCGTTCGCCATCCTGGCCGAGGCCGCGCTCAGCTTCTTCGGGCTGGGCACGCAGCCGCCCGATCCGAGCTGGGGGCGGATGCTCTCCGACAGCCGGGACTTCTTCAACCAGTCGACCTCGATGGGCATCTTCCCCGGATTGGCGATCATGCTGTCGGTGATGGGGTTCAACTTCCTGGGTGACGGCCTGCGCGACGTACTCGATCCGCGCATGAAAGGTCGCTAGCGGCGGTCAGGCGGCGGCATCCACGCCGCAGAGCGTGGCCCGCACCTGGGGCAGGCTGTTCTTCTCGGCGAGCACCAGCACCGCGTCGCCGGCTTCGAGCGCCGTCGCGCCGGACGGGATCACCAGGTCATCGTCGCGCCCGATCAGCACCACGAGCGTATCGTGCGGGAGCTGGATATCCACCAGGCGCAGCCCGGCCACCGGTGAGTGGTCGGGGATCACGATCTCGACGAGATCGTTCTTGACCCCGGCGCCGGGAATCAGCTCGGGATAGGTACGCCTGGGGAGTGCCGGCGTGTCGACGCCCAGCCAGCGGGCCACCGGCGCCAGCGATGTCCCCTGCACCAGCACGGACGTGAGCACGATGAAGAACACCAGGTTGAAGATGGCCTCGGCCTGCGCCAGCCCGGCCACCAGCGGGAACGTGGCCAGGATGATCGGCGCGGCGCCCTTCAGCCCAACCCACGAGATGAACGTCTTCTCCTGCCAGCTCAGACGCGTGCGCGCCAGCGTGACGAACACGGCCAGCGGGCGGGCGATCGCCATCAGGAAGATCGACACCAGCAGGCCCTCGGGGATCACCGGGATGAGCTCCGACGGAAAGACGAGCAGGCCCAGCGTCAGGAACATGACGATCTGCATCAGCCAGGCGAGGCCCTCGTGGAAACTCTTGATACTGCGCTTGTGGATGAACGTCCGGTTGCCGCTGACCACCCCGGCCAGGTACACGGCCAGGAAGCCGTTGCCGCCCAGCGCAGTCGTCGCGCCATAGGCCAGCATGACGGCAGCGATGGTCACCACCGAGTACAGACCGTCGTATTCCAGGCGCAGCCGGTTGATCAGGGCCGTGATCCCGTGCCCGATCAGGACGCCGAACAGCGCGCCCAGCGCCATCTGCTGGACGAACATCGGCACGAGGCTGAGCACCGGCCTGTCCGCGTTCTCGATCAGCGTGATCATGCCCACCGTGAGGAAGATCGCCATCGGGTCGTTGCTGCCCGACTCAAGCTCCAGCAGCGGCCTGAGCCGGCCCTTCAGCCCGACGTTTTTCCCACGCAGCACAGCGAAAACCGCCGCCGCATCGGTCGACGAGATGATCGCGCCAAACAGCAGGCTCTCTTCGAGCGAAAAATCCAGGGCCGTATAGGCGACGACCGCGACCAGCGTCGCCGTCAGAAACACGCCGACAGTAGCGAGCGCGAACCCCTGGCGCATCACCGGGCGGATGTCGTCGATCTGGGTATCCAGCCCGCCCGAAAACAGGATGAATGCCAGGGACGCCACCCCCAAAAACTGCGCCAACCAGGGATCGTCGAAATAGATGCCGCCCACGCCCTCGGAGCCGGCCAACATGCCCACCACCAGGAACAGCAACAGGGCCGGAATCCCCAGCCGGGAGGAGACTTTACTGGTAACGATGCTCACCAACAGCAGAAATGACGCCGCGACGAGGGTGTATTCAATCGACATACGGTGCTCCCAGTTCGCGCGGAGTATTGCACCGGGTCGGCGATCCGCGTGCGGCCCGGCGGCTTGTCCCCAGTCTACACGTTGGACCGGATACATGCAATCCAGAAATTGCCCGCAGTGGCAGGCTGGCACGGAATGCGCGACTCGCATCGATTATCGCAAAAAGATCGCCAGATAGCCCGTTGTCGGCTACAGTAGAGACTGTGTATCCTGCCCGCATCCGTGAGAGGTCCGCCATGTCGCTCGATGTCCAGGCCATCCGCTCGCACTTCCCGGCGCTCAACCGGCCCGCCGAAGATGGCACCCTGCCCGTGTTCTTCGACAACCCCGCCGGGACCCAGGTTCCCCAACAGGTCATCGACGCGGTGACCGACTACTACGTGACCATGAACGCCAACCACGGCGGCGCGTTCGCCACCAGCCGCCGCTCCGATGCGATGGTCCGCGCGGCGCGCGAGCGCGTCGCGGATTTTCTGCACGCGGCGCACCCGGAAGAGATCGTCTTCGGCCCCAACATGACGACGCTCAGCTTCGCGCTGAGCCGCGCGCTGGGCAAGACGCTGTCGCCCGGCGACGAGATCGTGCTGACGCGCATGGATCACGATGCCAACGTCATGCCCTGGCTGCGCATCGCCGAGGATCACGACCTGGTCGTGCGCTGGGTGGACATCCACACCGAGGACTGCACGCTGGATATGGACAGCCTCGAAGCCGCCCTGACCGACCGCACGCGGATCGTCGCCACAGTGCACGCCTCGAACGCCGTCGGGACGATCAACCCGGTCGAGCAGATCGCGGCGATGGCGCACGCGGCCTCGGCGGTGTACGTCGTGGACGCGGTCCAGAGCGCGCCGCACGTCACCATCGACGTGCAGGCCATCGGCTGCGACTTCCTGCTGTGCTCGGCCTACAAGTTCTTCGGCCCGCACATCGGCATCCTGTGGGGCCGCTACGACCTGCTGGCCGACCTGCCCGCCTACAAGGTGCGCCCGGCGGAGGACCGCCCCCCGCATCGCTGGGAGACGGGCACGTCCAGCTTCGAGACGATCCACGCCGTCGCCGCCGCGATCGACTATTTCGCTTGGATCGGGGGCGAGTTCGGCGCGGACTTCTACCCGGATCGCGTCGGGCGGCGGGCGCTGCTGCTGCGCGGGATGGAAGCGATCAAACGCCACGAGCACGCGCTGGCCCGCCACCTGATCGCGGGGTTGGAGGCGCTGCCCGGCGTCACCCTGGCGGGGATCACAGACCCGGCGCGCGTCGACCAGCGCGTGCCGACCGTGGCCTTCACGCTCGAAGGGCACACGCCGCGCGTCGTCGCCGAATACCTGGGCGACAACCACATCTACGTGTGGCACGGCAACTATTACGCCCAGGAGATCATGGAGCGGCTGGGGCGCGGCGAGCATGGCATGGTCCGCGTGGGGCCGGTGCACTACAACACGGTCGAGGAGATCGACCGCCTGCTCGACCGCTTATCCGTGCTGGCGGGCTGAGCCGCCCCACACGCCCAGCGCGACACACGCCAGCGCCGCGTTCGGCCAGGCGAACCAGTGCCGCGAGACGACCTCGCCGGTGTCGCCGCGCGTGGCTTCGGGCAGCGCGCCGTCCCACTGCGCGGCACGGCGCAGGCGGTTCCAGGCGCGACGCTCGCGCCCGGCGTCGCGCAGCAAACGCGCGGCGATCAAGTCCTGCACGTCGCCCAGCGGCCACGCCGCCCGCGTGTGGACCGATCCCAGCCGCCCGTCATAGCACCCGCCCTCATTGGCCGGAGAGAACGCGAACGCGACCGTGGCGCGCCACAGCGGATCGTCGACGGACGTGAAGCCCCACACCGGCGCGAGCACCAGCGGAATGTCATTGGCGTCGTGGTAGAAATGGACGCGCCCCGCCCCGTCCGCCGCGTAGGCATACAGCCGGGCGCCGTCGCGGTCGGCGGCGAACACTTCGAGCGCCCCCTCGCGGATGGCGGCAGCGGTCGCGCCGTGCGCGGAATCCCCGGTCAGGCGCGCGAGCTGGCGCAGGGTGTGCCACATCAGGACGTGGCTCGAAAAATGGTACGGCAGCGCGACGGGGTCGTCGGCGGGCGTTTCGTCGGTGGGAAAGAGCCACGCGCCCGGCGCCCGGCGTTCCAGCAGCCGGTCGAGCGCGGCGAGCACGGCGGGCCGCAGCCGGTCCCAGGTGGCGCGGTCGCCCGTCGCCTGGACGTAATCGGCCAGCTCCAACAGCGGGAAAAGCTGCTGGTCGAGCTGGAAGGCGCGGTCCTTGATCTGGCCGCTCGCCAGGTAACACCTGCCCCACAGCCCATCCTGGCGCTCGGCTGTCTCGAACATCCACAGCAGGTGACGCCGCACGATGTCCGCCAGCCCGCGATCGTGGTGCAGCAGGGCGCGCGCGACGTAGTACGCGTCGCGGTTCCACGACAGCGGCAGCAGCATGTGATCGGTCAGGATGCAGCGCGCCTCGCCGACCGGGACGGACAGCATCCGCCCATAGACCAGCCCGCGCCGCACGAGCCGATCGTCCGGCAAACCGGCCATGATGCGTTCCCAGTCCGCGGTGGCGCGCTCCAGGCCCAGCGCCGGATCGCTCGCCAGCCGCATCGCCGCCGCGCGGGCCGCGCCCGCCTCCGGGCCGAAGCCGTAGACCAGCGTCGTGGTGCCCGCCCGCCCGGCGATCGCCACGTCGAGCGGGCCATCGGCGCGGCGCTCCCACGGCTCACCCGGCGGAAACCCCGCGATTGCGGCGGCCCACGGCAGCGCCGGATTCTCGATGGTGAGCACGCCATCCTCGAAGCGGGCGACGATCGCGCAGGACGGCATCGGCACCGGCCCGCCCTCGGTGAGCTGGGTGTAGGCGCAGCGCTGGAGCGACAGCCGCCCGCGCCAGGGGATCGCCCGATCGAGCGTCCAGCGCTGGAACGCGCCCCCGCCCGACGCCCAGGCGATCATCTCGGCGCGCGAGCCATCGGCCAGGACCAGCCGCACGCGGGGCAGCGCCCCGGCCACCAGCGCCGCCGCTCGCTCGCGGACCGCTCCCGCCAGCGCAGGGCCGAAGCCCTCCAGCCCGGCCAGCCCGGCGCGGTAATGGCGCACCGCCGCTGGATCGTAGCGCCGGTCCTCCGGGAACGGGGCGGCGGCGGTCAGCGTGACGAAGCCGTGCCGCGGGTGCACCGCGTTGAGCGCGATCAGCCGCCCGGTGGGGTCGACGCTGCCGGTGATGCCCTCCAGCCCGAAGTCCAGCGGCTTGACGCCGTCCGCCGGGTCGAGCGCCTCGTCTGACGCGCGCATGGCTACGATACCAGCTTGTCCAGGTCCGGCACCAGCGCCCGGCCAGTGTCGCGGTCGATCCAGCGAATCTTGCTGCTGGGGAACCGGATCCAGATGTCCTGGTCGGGGACAGCCCGGAAGTCCGGGTGCGTCGCGACCTTGATGACGTCTTCCCCGATCCGGATGGTCAGCAGGTTCTGCGAGCCGAGCGGCTCGACGACCAGCACGGTCACCCTGAGCGCATCCTCCGCCGGTGTGTCCAGGGCTTCCATGTTCTCGGCGCGGATGCCCGCCACGATGTGCTGGCCGTCGTAGCGTGCCAGCGTCTCGTTCATCTCGGGGATCGGCTTGAGCGCGTAATCGCCGATGTAGACCTCGATCGCGCCGTTGACCCGCCGCACCTGCCCTTCCAGGAAGTTCATCGGCGGCGTGCCGATGAAGCCCGCTACGAACCGGTCCGCCGGCATGTCGTACACGGTGGTCGGCGAGTCGAACTGGAGGATCTTGCCGTCGCGCATCACCGCGATCCGGTCGCCCATGCTCAGCGCCTCGATCTGGTCGTGCGTCACGTAGATCGTCGTGACCTTCAGCTCGGCCAGCAGGCGCTTGAGCTCGGCGCGCATCTCCAGGCGCAGCAGCGCGTCGAGGTTGCTCAGCGGCTCGTCCATCAGCAGCACCTCAGTCGGGACGGCGATGGCGCGCGCGACGGCGACGCGCTGGCGCTGGCCGCCGCTCATCTGCGACGGGTAGCGATCCAGGAAGCTCTCGATGTGCAGCAGCTCCGCCGCGGACTGCACGCGCCGCTGGATTTCGTCTTTCGGCGTGCGCTTCATCTTCAGCCCGAAGGCGATGTTGTCGAACACGCGCATGTGCGGGAAGATGGCGTAGCTCTGGAACACCATCGAGATGTTGCGGTCCTTCGGCGCCAGGTACGTCACGTCCCGGTCGCCGATCATGATGCGCCCGGAATCGACGATGCCCAGCCCGGCCACCGCCCGCAAGAGCGTCGTCTTGCCACAGCCGCTCGGCCCCAGCAGCACGACGAATTCCTGGTCATCGACCGTCAGGCTCACATCGTCGACGGCGACCACTTTTCCAAACGTTTTGACTGCGTTTTCTACGCGAATTTCGGCCATGGTTTGTCCCCTATTTCGTGATCTGGCCCCACATATTGAACAGGTAGCGCCGGATGACAAAGATAAACACCAGCGATGGAGCCAGCATGAAGAAGCCACCGGCATACTGGAACTGGAGCGACGACTTGTTCAGCGAGTAGAGAATGAGCGCGGGCAGCGTGCGGTTGCGAATGGTGAGCAGCGTGGCCGCGAAGACTTCGTTCCACGACATGACGAACGTGAAGATAGCCGACGCCGCAATGCCCGGAATCACCAGCGGCAGCACGACTCGCATGAACGCCTGGTAGGCGTTGCAGCCGAACACCTTGGCCGCCTCCTCGAACTCGCGCGGGATGCTGGCGAACACGCTCGACACGACCAGGATCGTCGTGGGCAGCGTGAGCGCGGTGTGCATCAGCGCGACGCTGTACACCTTGTCGAACATCCCCCACTCGATGAACGTGACCGCCAGGGGAACGGCCAGGATCACGATCGGGAAGGCGCGCACCGCCAGAATGCCCAGCCGGAACGCGTCGCGCCCGGCGAAGAAGTAGCGCGAGATCGCGTAGCCCGCCGGGGCCGCGATGGCCGTCGAGAGGACCAGGGTGATCACGGCCACCACCACGCTGTTCCGCGTGGCCTCCAGGATGCCCTCCTGGTTGACGAAGAACTCCATCGTCTCGGTAGTGAACGGGATCGGCGCGATCTGCTTGGGATAGCCGTAGACGTCTTGCTGGGTGCTGAACGCCATCGTGCCGATCAGCCAGATCGGGAGCAAAATCCACAGCGCGATCAGGATCGCCAGCGCGTACACGCTGGCCCGCCGGAGCTGCCGCTGGCGGATGGCGCGGCGCTGTACGGGGTCTAGGGTTCGCGTGGTCATTCTCTCGCCGCCTCCTCTTGAGTCCGAACGGTCCGCAGGTAGAACACGGCGAACGCCAGCGAGATCAGCATGATGAAGCCCGCATAGGCCGCGGCCATGTTCGGATTATTGAACCCGCTGTCGCCGGGATCGTACCAGCGGTACGTTTCGTAGGCCAGCACGGTGAGCACGCGCCCGCCGGTGATCGCCACGACGACCGCGAACACCTGGAAGGCCAGGATCGTGCGCAGGATGAGCGCGACTTGCAGGCTGGGCTTGAGCAGCGGCAGGATGATGTGCCGCAGGCGCTGCCACAGGCTGGCGCCGAACAACTCGCCCGCCTCCAGGTACTCGCGCGGGATGGCCTGCAAGCCGGACACCACGATCACCATGACGATCGACGTGGCGCGCCATACTTCGGCCAGCACGATCGCGATGATCATCCAGTTTTCATGGTCGGCGGACAGGTAAATGAACGGCTCGTTGATGATCCCGACCTGCTGAAGAAATGTATTCAAGAAACCGCGCTGCGTGAAAATGGACACCCACACCAGGCCGGCGGCCAGGTCCGAGATCCCCAGCGGGATCGCGTAGATGTACAGGAAGATCGTGCTGCCGCGCAACTGCGCCTGAAGCACCAGCGCCATGACGATCGCCAGCACGAACTGGATCGGGAGAATGAGCACGATCAGGATCAGCGTCGTCTTCAGCGCATTGGTGAAGCGGTAATCGTTGACCATGCGCTCGACGTAATCCAGCGTCCATTCTTTGGCGCCCTCGCCGCTGGTGACGCGCGCCGTTTCAGAAGTCGTCCGCGACTCAATGAAGACATTCTTCTGGTGAGTCCACCCCTCGATCTGCTCGCCCCCTTCGGTTTCACCGACGATCTTGAACCAGTAGACGGGCCTCGTCCGGCCATTGGGAAGCACTTCGTCCAGCCGGGTCCGGTCGACGACCGCCACCTGGGTCTGCATTTCCAGGCGGCCCACGACGTCGGCATCCGGGTCCGCCTCGGCCAGGACGGGCAGAATCTGGCTGTCGCGCACGAAGGCCAGTTGCAGCGAACGGACCATCGGCCACGCGAAGAAGACCGCCAGGTAGATGAATGAGGGCAAAATCAGTAAATAGGGCGCCAGGTTCCATTTCTTTTTGTTCATGTGACGCTGCCCTTCTTTTTCAGGTAAAGTCAGGGGGAAGAATGGCTCCTCCCCCTGAGAAAAACTTGGTCATGCAATCGTCACGCCAACCGGCCAGCCTACTGAAGCTGGCAAGCGCCCTCGCTCGGGGCATCGGGCGGCCAGCAGGGCGCGCCCGTCTCGTCCAGTAGCGACTGCAGCGCGGCGCCTTCGTCGTCCAGAACGGTCTGGATGTCCTCGCCGTTGAGAACGATCCGGCTGAAGGCGTTGCGGTAGATCTCGTTGATCTCACCGCCGCGATCACCCAGGCCCACCGGCAGCAGCGCGGGCAGCGCGTCCGGCGAAGCCGCCTGGGCTTCCACCGCCGCCGCCTCGATCGCCACGCCTTCCGGCAGGTCGGCGGTGTCCACGCCACCCACGACCGGGAAGAACGCCAGGTCCTGCAGCACGCGGCCCTGAGTTTCGGGCTGCAGCAGGAAGTCGATCAGCGCCTCGGCGCCATCCGGATCGGCGGAGGTGTAGGGGACGCCCAGACCGACGACCACCGGCATGAAGCCCAGGCCAGCCGGGCCGGTCGGGGCCGGGAAGCCGACGAATTCATCGGGCTTGTCGTTGAAGGCGTTGATCAAGCGCGCGGTGTGGTCGAAGGCCAGGATCACTTCGCCCGCCAGCAGCGGTTCCTGCATGAACTCGTAGGAGGTCACCGACTGCGGGTGGACGTAGGGCCACAGCTCGTCGCGGAACCATTCCCACATCGCCACGGCTTCGGGGCTCTTGAAGCCCGTCACCATGCCGCCGGTGAACGACGGGTACAGGTAGCCTTCGAGGAAGCGGTGGAACAGGCCGGCCACCGGCAACCCCAACTGGGCCTCGCCCGTGCCGTCGTAGATGTTCTTCGCCCATTCGGCGAACTGTTCCCACGTCAGCGCGTTGATGTCCGCGCCTTCGGGCAGGTACTCGAGCGCGCTCACGTGGGCGGCCATGATGTAGGTCGCCTGCATCCACGGGATGTAGTACTGGTAGTCCGCGGTGCCCAGCTTGCCCAGCTCGACGAACGACTCCGGCAGCTCGTAGCTCTCTTCGAGCTGAGCCAGCAGGTCCGACAGGTCGAACAGGACATCTTCGTTTTGCAGCACCGGGAAGGTACCGTGCAGGGCGCCGATCAGATCGACCGAGCCCTCGCCGGTTTCGGCCTCAGCACGCAGCAGGTCGATCATCGGGCCTTCTTCGCTCGGCACAAACTCGACTTCGCCGAAATCGGCCAGAATGGTGCGGATTTTGTCGCTCTCTTCCACGATGTTGAACTGCGTGGACATGAACGTGACCGAGCCGTCCTGGGCGCTGACGCCCAGCGCGCCGGTCAACATGGCGACCAATACGAGGATCACGATAGAACGAGTTTTGGTACGAAACATGCGCTTTCTCCTCTACTATAGATACTATTTTGCCAGGCGGTGGCAATGACCGAATACGATAGGATTCATCCCCGTTTGACGGCTGGCATCGGGGCCTCAACGTCAACCCAACGTGCACGGTCCGATCTTCACATCCTCAACCTGTCTCGCGTTGCACCTCCTCCGCGTTACCGGCCAAAATCAAATCATTCCGCCGCTCGATGCCCGCACAATCAATTCGGGAACCAGCAGCACGTGCAGGTTCTCGACCGGCTCGTTGCGGATCACGCGTATGAGCATGTCCAGGGCCTGCCGCCCGATGTCGTAGATCGGCTGCCGGACGGTGGTCAACGGCGGGCTGGCGTTGGCGGCGGCGGGGATGTCGTCAAAGCCGGCGACCGCCACGTCGCGCCCGACGACCAGCTTGCGCTCCTGGATCGCCAGCATGGCGCCAATCGCCATCGAATCGTTGCAGGCAACGATGGCCGTCGGCGGCTCGGGCAGCGCCAGCAGGCGCAGGGCCGCCGCGTGACCGCTGGCGCGGGTCAGGTCGCCCTCCACGACGTAATCCTCGCGGAGCGACAGCCCGGCCTCGTCCAGCCCCTGGCAATAGCCCTCGTAGCGCAGGCTGGTGAAGGCAAGCTGCGGCGGCGACAGGATGAACGCGATTCGCCTGTGACCCAGCCGCGCCAGGTGCAGCACGATCTGGCGAATCCCGGCGCGGCCATCGACGTCGATGTAGGGGTAGTCGTTGGCATTCGAGCGGCCAAACACCACGAACGGGTGGCGGGCCTCTTTGAGAAACGTGATGCGGGGATCGTCGCGCTGGACGCGCGCCACGACCACGCCGTCGATCCGGCTGCTGGCGACGATGCGCCGGTAGGCGCTCAGTTCTTCCTCGCCGGCCTGCTGGGCCGAGAGCAGCAGGTCATAGCCGTATTCGGCGGCCTGGCGCCCCACGCCGGAGAGCAGCTCCATGAAAAACGGATCGGAATAGTACGTGGTCAGCGGGATGACCATGCCGATCGTCTTGGTTTGCTTGCTGCGGAGATGCCGGGCGGCGAGGTTGGGCTGGTACCCTAAACGTTCTGCGATGGCGATGATGTGCTGGCGCGTGTTCTCGTTGACGTCGCCATAGCCCGACAGCGCGTGGGAAACGGTCGTGATCGAATAACCAGACTCTCGCGCAATATCTTTAAGTGTAACTTTCATAACGCCATCCAAAACGTTTTGGATACCTGATCCTACAATAATCCAAAACGTTTTGGATGTCAATTCGCGATCCCGTAAGCCCGCGTGAATTCGCCCCGCCGGCCCCAACTTTTACGCAAGCAACGTCGCCAGCCGCGCCTCGAGAGTCTCGTACGAGAAATGCGCCTGCCCCGCCCCGTAGTTGTGCTCGACCACGCGCCGGACCGCCGCCGGATCGTCCAGCAGGGCCAGCACCTCGCCGATGGCCTGGGGCGTGACCTCCTCGCGGATCTCGACGGCGCGCACGCCCGCCGGTTTGATGTCCGACCGGTAGGCGGTGTAGGCGTTGACGATCAGCGGCTTGCGGAAATAGAGCGTTTCGATCAGCGCGTTGCCGAAACCCTCGTACGAGCTGAGGTACGTCACGAAGTCGGCGTGCGGATAGATGTCCCACAGCGTGTAAGTCCGCCGGCCCTCGCGCACGCCCCGCTCCTCGCCGACGCGGTCGCCGATGAACAGCGCCCGGATGCCCGCGATCTCGACCTGCCTCAACAGCCAGTCGGTGTACGTCCCCGCCTCGTCGCCGGTGTAGCCGGTCACGACCAGCACGTAGCGGTGCGCCGGGTCCTGCTCGCCCAACAGGCGCACGACCTCGACGGCGCGCTCGATGTTCTTGCGGCGCACGATGCGCGTCGGCTGGAGGATCAGCCGCTCGTCGGGCGCGATGCCCAGCTCCTCGCGCACGGTCGCCGCGTGCGCGTCCGGCGGCGGGGGCGGGTTGCGGAAGTCGAACACGTTCGGGACATAGGTCGCGCTCAGGCGGCGGCGCATGTACAGCTCGCGCTGCATGGCCATGCTGATCACGACGTGGCGGAGCGAGGTGCCCTCGGACGGGAACGCCGTGCGCAGGATGTCGGGGATGCGGTTGACGATGAAGCGCTCGCGCTCCCAGTAGAAATCGTGGTGGTGGCCGATGGCCGGGATGTGCGTCTCGTCGATGAAATCGCGCAGCGCAACGCCCAGCGCGATCTGCATGGGGATGGCCTGGGCGTTCTGCGTGATGATCATGTCCAGCGCGAACCGGTCCGCGAAGGCGTAGAGCTGCGCCTTCAGCGTGCCCGCCGACGCCGCGATCCGCCGGTACAGCGCGCGCGACTCCTCCGCCCCGCTGAACGCCTCGTCGTGCTGCGCGATGGCTTCCGGGTCCTGAAAGTGAAAGGCGGGGGCTTCCATCCCCGGCTGCGCGAATTCCCCCAGCTCGCCCGCGCAGAAGAACGTCTCGTGGCCCAGGCGGCGCAGCACGCCGGCCCACTTGTTGATCTCCAGCGACACGCCGTCCAGCCCGGCGATACGCGTCGCAACGAACCCGATCTTCATGATTGGCTCCTCTCTGCCGGGTAGCACGCCCGGCGCGCGGCGATCTTAGCGTGTTTGGCACCCCCTGACCAACGCGCCGCTACCCCTACTCGCGCCGGTGGGCTATACTCCCGGCCAGTTTCGACCGGCTGGTGTGGCCGGGCGCGTTCGCTGCCGGGAGGGGATATCTGCGATGAAGCACGTGACGCTGGCGTTGATTGGCGCGGGGGACCGGGGTTTCGCGTATGGCAAATACGCGCTCGATCATCCCGACGAGGTGCGGTTCGCGGCGGTCGCGGACCCGGTCGCTGTCCGGCGCGACCGTTTCGCTGCCGCCCAGGGCATCGCCGCCGAGAACCGCTTCGCCGACTGGCGCGACCTGCTGGAACGCCCGCCCCTGGCCGACGCCGTGATCGTCGCCACGCCGGACCGGCTGCACGTCCCGCCCGCGGTGGCCGCGCTGGAAGCGGGCTACGACGTGCTGCTCGAAAAGCCGATGGCGAATACCCTGCCGGAATGCGTCGCGCTGGTCCACGCCGCGCAGCGCACCGGGCGATCGCTCCAGGTGTGCCACGTGTTGCGCTATTCGGACTTCTTCAACCAGGTCTACCGCATCGTGCAGTCCGGGCGGCTGGGCGAGCTGGTGACCGTCGAGCACCGCGAAAACGTGGCCTACTATCACATGGTGCACAGCTTCGTGCGCGGCAACTGGCGCCGCCAGGACGAATCCAGCCCGATGATTCTCGCCAAGTGCTGCCACGACCTGGACCTGCTGACCTGGATCGTCGGCGAGCGCTTCACCCGGCTCAGCTCGGTGGGATCGCTCCGGCACTTCCGCGCCAACAGCGCTCCACACCCGGACGTCCCGCCGCGCTGCACCGACGGCTGCCCGGTCGAGGCGGAATGCCCGTTCTCCGCGCCGGGGATTTACCTGGAGCGCCGCCCCTGGCGGTCGATCGCGCAGGGGGTGGACCGCGTGCCCTACTACGATTTCTCGATGGAGCGCGGCTGGCCGGTATCCGTGCTGGCGCACGGCGACATGCGGCCCGAGGCGATCCGCCACGCGCTCGAAACCGGGCCTTACGGGCGCTGCGTGTACCACTGCGACAACGACGTCGTCGATCACCAGGTCGTGTCGATGCAGACCGAATCCGGGACCTCGGTGACGCTGACCATGCACGGCCACAGCCACGAAGAGGGCCGCACGCTCCGCCTGGACGGCACGCGCGCCACGCTCGAAGGCCGCTTCAACCACAGCCAGAACGTGATCATGGTCCACGACCACCTGGCCGGGCGCACCGAGACGGTTTACCCGCTGGGGACGCACATCGTCCACGGCGGCGGCGACGCCGGGCTGATGCAGGCCTTCGTGCAGGGGCTGCGCGAGGGAATCCGCTCGCCGCTGACCAGCGCAGAGGCAGCGCTCGACAGCCACCTGCTGGCCTTCGCCGCGGAGCAGGCCCGGCTGGACGGGACCGTGATCGACGTGGCGGCCTACCGCGCCGCCGCGCTCGGCGGGCCGGGTGCCTGATCGCGGGCGGCGGGCGATCCCCTCTTTTTCCACAATTGTACAGATGTAAGTTATTGCAAAAAGCGCCCGCCTGCGCGATAATGAGGGCAAGCCGTATCACATTCCCGACGAGTACCCCGTGGCAACACGGCAGATTGGCCGGACTCCGTGAAATCGCGTTTTGCCCTCACCCTGCTGAGCCTGTGGGCCGTGCTCACGCTCAACTTCCTGCTGCCGCGCTGGCTGCCGGGCGATCCGCTGGCTGCCCTGCTCGATCCCGACAGCTCGAGCTACGTCTACAACGCCGAGGTGCGCGGCGCGCTCGAAGCCTATTACGGGCTGGACCGCCCGCTGGGCGAGCAGTACGCGGGCTACCTGACCGGCGCGCTGAGCGGCGACCTGGGCCGGTCGATCCGGCTCAACCAGCCCGTGACGGACTTGCTGCGCGAGCACCTGCCCTGGACGCTGCTGCTCACCCTGAGCGCGCTGATCGCGGCCTCGCTGCTGGGCGTGATCACCGGGTCGGAGGCGGCGTGGCGGCGGCGCTCCCCGGTCGACCGGGCGCTGGTGGTGGTGAGCGTGGTGGCGAGCAACACCCCGGTCTTTTTCACCGGCATGATCCTGCTGATCCTCTTCGGCGTGGAGCTGCGCTGGCTGCCGCTGGCGGGAGGCCGCACGCCGTTCGCCCGCTATGACAACACGCTCGCCCAGGTCCGCGACTACGGCGCGCACCTGCTGCTGCCCGCCCTGACGCTGACGCTGGCGCTGGTCGGCAGCAAATTCCTGCTGGTGCGCAACAGCGTGATCGGCGTGCTGGGCGAAGACTTCATGCTGGTGGCGCGCGCCAAGGGCCTGCCGCCCCGCCGCCTGAAGCGCAACCACGCCCTGCGCAACGCGATCGTCCCCTTCGTCCACCACCTGGCCGCGCACGCGGGATTCGCCATCACCGGGGCGCTGTTCATCGAAACGCTGTTCCAGTACCCCGGCATGGGCCGCCTGATCTTCGAGTCGGTCGTCGCGCGCGATTACCCGGTCATTCAGGGCGTGTTCCTGGTGGTGTCGGTCCTGGTGTTGGGCGCCAACCTGCTCGCGGACTGGCTGACCACGCGGCTCGATCCGCGCACGCAGGAGGGCTGACGGTGCAGATCACGCTCCCGCAGGCCGCGCGCGCCGTCCGGCGCTCCCACACCCCCACCGCGATCCGGCGATTGGCCGCGTCGCTGGGCGGCGAAGGCGCGATCGGGCTGGCGCTGCTGGTGGCGTTCGCCATCATGGGGATCGCCGCGCCGCTGCTGGCCCCGTACGACCCGGCGGAGTTCGCCGGCGCGCCGCTCGAACGCCCCAGCGCCGGTCACCGGCTGGGCACCAACGACGTCGGGCAGGATATCCTGAGCGAGCTGATCGTCGGGGCGCGGATCTCGCTGGCGGTGGCGATCGGGGCGGCGGGCGGAGCCGTGCTGCTGGGCCTGTTGATCGGCGGCGTCGCGGGCTACGCGGGCGGCTGGATCGACACGGCGCTCATGCGGCTGGTCGACGTGATGATGGCCCTGCCCCAACTGCCGCTGCTGATCCTGGTCACAGCGCTGTTGGGCGCGGGCCTGGGCCAGATGGCCCTGGTCTTCGCGGCGCTGTTCTGGCCGGGGATGGCGCGCGTCATCCGCGCCCAGGTGCTCGGCCTGCGGCGGCGCGGCTACGTGGCCCAGGCGCGGAGTTTCGGCGCGGGCCCGGTCTACATCCTGCGGCGGCACATCCTGCCCGCCATCGGCCCGCTGATCGTCTTCGGGCTGGTCACAGCGGCGGGGCGCGCGGTCGTGTTCGAGGCCGGGCTGGCCTTCCTGGGCCTGGGCGATCCCACCGCCAAAAGCTGGGGGCTGATGATGCGCTACGCCCTCAACCTGCCCGGCCTGCTGCTGACCGATCGCTGGCTGTGGTGGCTGTTGCCGCCGGGCCTGTGCATCACCCTGCTGATCCTGGCCCTGAACCTGCTCGGCATCGGGCTGGAAAATCACCTGGACCCGAGGTTGAAACGCCCATGACCGCTCCGCTGCTGGCCGTCGAGAACCTGCGCGTGACCTTCACCCCGCCGGACGATCCGCACACCGCGATCCGGGCGGTGGATGGCGTCTCGTTCGATCTGGCGGCGGGCCAATCGCTGGCGATTGTGGGCGAAACCGGCAGCGGCAAAACCACGCTGGCGCGCGCGCTGTTGGGCCTGCACCCGGCGGGCGCGGTCGCAGGCAGCATCCGCCTGGACGGGCGCGAGCTCACCGCGCTCGACGAGCAGGGATGGCGCCCGATCCGCTGGCGGCGCATCGCGCTGGCGGTGCAGAACGCGGGCACGGCCTTCGACCCGGTGCAGCGCGCCGGGGACCAGATCGCCGAACCGATGCGCGAGCACCTGGGCTTGTCGAGCAGCGAGGCCTGGGCGCGGGCGCTCGATCTGGCTGGGGAGATGGGCCTGGGCGAGCGTCACCTGCGGTCGTACCCGCACCAGCTCAGCGGCGGCGAAAAGCAGCGGCTGATGCTGGCGATGGCCCTGAGCTGCGCGCCGGACGTCCTGATCGTGGACGAGCCGACCAGCGGCCAGGACATGCTGACTCGCGCCAAAATGCTCGCCCTGCTCGACCGCGTGCGGCAAGACACCGGGATCAGCCTGCTGCTGATCTCGCACGATTTGGCCGCCGTGGCGCGGCTGGCGGACCGGGTCGCCGTGCTCTACGCGGGCAAGCTGGCCGAGGTGGGTCCGGCCCGCGACGTGCTCCAACGCCCGCGCCATCCCTACGCGTGGGGTTTGCTCAACGCCTACCCGAATATGTCCACCGCGCGCGACCTGCGCGGCGTGCGCGGGGGCCTGCCGGACCCGGCCCACCCGCCGGGCGGGTGCCGCTTTCACCCGCGCTGCACGCAGGCGGTGGACGAATGCCGCCGGGTCGAGCCGCCCTTGCAGCCGGTCGGCGACCGGCTGGTGGCGTGTCACCTGGGCGGGCTGCAAACCCTGCTGCGCGTCGACCGGATCGCCAAGACGTTCTCGCTCAACGGCAACGGCTTCCGCGTGGAGGCGGTGCGCGATGCGTCGCTCGACGTGCTCGAAGGCGAGGTCGTGGCCGTCATCGGCGAGACGGGCAGCGGCAAGACCACGCTGGGGCGGCTGGTGGCCGGGATGCTCGACCCGGAAAGCGGCGCGATCGCGTTCAGAGAACAGGACGTGAGCGATCTCTCCGGCGCGGCCCTGAAACGCGTGCGGCGGCAGGTACAGCTCATCCCGCAGGACCCGTTCGACACGGTCAGCCCGCGCCTGACGGTGGCCGAGATCGTGCGCGAGCCGCTCGACGTGCAGCACGTCGGGGCACCCGCCGACCGGACGGTGGCGGTCCGCGAGGCGCTGGCGGCGGTCGGCCTGCCGGATGGCGACTCGTTTCTGGCGCGGCGGCCCCACGAGCTGAGCGGCGGCCAGCTTCAGCGCGTGGTCATCGCGCGGGCGCTGGTGCTGGAGCCGAAGCTGATCGTGGCCGACGAGCCGGTGTCGATGCTCGACGCCAGCGAGCAGGCCAAGCTGATCAACCTGCTGAAAGACATCCAGAACGAGCGCGGCATGGGCCTGCTGTTGATCTCGCACGACATCGCCCTGGTGCGCAAGGTGGCCGATCGCATCGTCGTGATGCGCGACGGCGAGATCGTCGAGAGCGGCCCGGCCAGCCGGGTCGTGACCCGGCCCCAGCACGCCTACACCCGCGCGCTGCTGGGCGCCGCGCCCTCGTTCGACTGGTTCGAAGACCCCGGCCCGGCTTCCGGCGCGTGATCGCCGGGCCGCACTGTTCGCACCGAATGCCAACTATGGAGGAACAACCTATGCTCAAATCGATCCGTTATGCCGCGTTCTGCCTGCTGGCCCTGCTCCTGGCGCTGAGCCTGATCGCCCCGCTGGCCGGAGCGCCCGCTGCCAGCGCTCGCCAGGACGGCGTCACGCTGCGGCTGCCCGGCGGCGGCTACTGGGGCCACCCCTCGCCGTTCGGCTACAGCCGCGGGCCGGGCTACATGCGCGCCTCGCTGCTCTTCGATTCGCTCGTCTGGCGCGACGCCAGCGGCGAGACGATCCCCTGGCTGGCGTCCGAGTGGGTGGCGTCCGAGGACGGGCTGACCTGGACCTTCACGCTGCGCGACGGCGTGACGTGGCACGACGGCCAGCCGCTGACCGTGGATGACGTCGTGTACTCGATCCAGACGTACCTGGATCACCCGGAGCTGGTGTGGTTCATGGCGCAGACGGACGTGATCGACTCGGTGGCCGCGGCGGGCGATGATCAGGTCGCGATCGCGCTCAAGCAGCCCTACGCGCCCTTCCTGCAAGCCACCGCCGAGACGCTGTTCATCTTCCCGCGCCACGTCTGGGAGAACATCGCGGACAAGAAAGCCTATGCCGAGCCGGACGCGTTCACCGGCAGCGGGGCGTACCGGCTGGTCGAGTACAGCCAGGCTGAGGGCACCTACCTGTTCGAAGCCAACCCGGACTTCTTCCTGGGCGCGCCGTACGTCGAGCGGATCGAGTTCGTGCCCACTAGCGACAACATCCTGGCGCTGATCAATGGCGACGTGGGCGCGTTCGACCAGTTCGGCGGCGTCACCGAGGACATGCTGGCGCCGTTCCGGGCCGACCCGTTCGAGGTCAAGACCGCGCCGGGCGAATGGGGCATGTTCCTCTACTTCAACCTGGAGCAGGACAGCCCGCTGCAGGACGTGCGCGTCCGCCGGGCGATTGCCCACGCCGTCGACCGTGACGCCCTGCTAGAGCGCGTGCTGTTCGGCTTCGGCGAGGCGGGCAGCCCCGGCTTTTTGCCGCCCGCCAACCCGTTCCACAACCCCGACGTGCCGGATTACGCCCACGACATCGACCGGGCCAAAGCCTTGCTCGACGAAGCCGGGTACGACGGCGCGCCGATCCGGCTGGCATATTCCACCGACTGGATCATGGCCTCGCCGCGCGTGGTCGAGATCGTCGAGAGCGGCCTGAGCGACGCCGGCATCCCGATCGAGCACGTCGTCATGGACCAGGCGACGATCGACACCGCCGCCGTCGAGGGCGACTACGAGATGATGCTGGTCGGCTATGGCGGCCTGGGCGGCGACCCGGACCTGCTGCGACGCACCTTCGCCACCAACAGCCAGATGAGCGGCTTCGCCCGCGCCCGCGGCTACAGCAACCCGGACTTCGACGCGCTGGCCGCCGCGCAGATCGCTCTGAGCGACCCGGCGGAGCGCCGCGCCGCGCTGGACGAGATGCAGGCCATCCTGGCGGCGGATCTGCCCGTGCTGCCGCTGTACACGACGGCGCGGGTGGTCGTCTTCAACGCGCAGGTCTTCGACAACTGGTATTACACGCCCGGCGGTTGGGGCGGCGGCATCCCGATGCCGTACAACAAGCACCAGTTCATCACCGGGGTGGAAACCGGCCTGGACATTCGCGACTGAGTCTCCGCGGTTCTCCCCTACACCGGCACCCGGCGCGTAACATCGTTCACGGGCCGGGTGCCCGCCGCAGGTGGCAAAATCCGGCGCCTCTCGTAGAATGAAGGGCAGTTGCCGGATCGCCGCCCGCCACGCCCACGCCCCCGGCACGCCCGGCATTCCGCGCCGCCACCAACCGAGGGAGTGAGCCAGAGTGGATCAAACGACCGACATCATCAACCGCGTGCTGCCCATCCTGCTGTTGATCGGCCTGGGCTACTGGATTCGCCGCAGCCGGTTCCTACCGGAGAGCACCGTCAGCGACCTGCGCAAGATCGCGGCCAACCTCGCCCTGCCGTCGGTGCTGTTCATCTCGTTTCTGCACACCGAGCTGAAGACCAAGTACATCGCCATCTTCATCACCATCTTCCTGGTGTGCGTGGGCCTGTGGTTTTACGGCAAGGCGCTCCAGCGGCACCGGGGCGTCCCGCAGACGTATTTCCCGTTCATGATGACCGGCTTCGAATACGGCATGCTGGGCGTCACGCTGTTCGGCAGCGCCTACGGGCTGGACAACGTCGGCTACATCGCGATCTTCGACCTGGGGCACGAGATCTTCATCTGGTTCGTGTTCCTGGCCCTGCTGCTGATGAAGCGCGACGGGCTGCAACAGCCGGCTGAGATCGTCGGGACGTTCTTCAGGTCGCCGGTCGTGATCGGCATCCTGGCGGGCATCCTGCTCAACATCGCGGGGGCGCAGGACTGGCTGTACGAAAAGCCGGTCACCGGCGGCGTGATGGCCGCGCTCGAATTCCTCAGCGGCCTGATCATCCCCCTGATCCTGATCATCGTCGGCTACGGGATCAAGCTCGACCGCCAGGGCCTGCGCGAAGCCAGCCTTGTGATCGTGGCGCGGCTGGCGGTGATCATCCCGCTGGCGCTGATCATCAACGCGGTGCTGATCCGCGGCCTGCTCGATCTCGAAAAGGGGTTCGAGGTGGCGCTGTTCACGTTGTTGATCCTGCCGCCGCCGTTCATCGTGCCGCTGTACATGCGCAGCGACATGCCCGACGAGCGGCGCTACATCAACAACGTGCTGACGGTGTATACCCTCGTCTCGATCCTGCTCTTCGCGGTCTACTTCATCCTGAACCCGGAGCTGTAGCGCGGGGACAGAGCGCCGGGCAGAAGAATCGCTTCCATACCATCACAATAACAGTGGGAGGCAGCAAAAGTGCCGTTCAATTGGAAAACAGCAAAAGACATCGATGAGAACGATTTGCTTAGCCTGATTGGTGCAAGCTGGGAAGGCCAGTCGATTGACTTCAAGAAGTCCGCCTACCCGCCGCCTCCAGACGACGCGTTGCCATCCGATCAAGGTGAAAGAGATCGGGTCAAAAACAGGTGGAAAATCGACCTCTGCACAGATCTGTCTGCCCTGGCGAATGCTCGAGGGGGCTGGATCATTTGTGGCATAAAAGAGAAGGGCGGCGTCGCCGAGGAACTTTGTGGCCTTGGCGTAGACGTCGATCTAGAAAGTGAGATCTCGCGGCTCGAACAATGCGCTATGAGTGGGATCGAGCCTACCTTACCTGCCCTGGAAATTGAGCCAGTGAAATTGGAGGATCCCACAAAGGCAGCCGCATTAGTTATCCGCGTGCCGCGCAGTTATAGAGCGCCACATCGAGTCCGTGAGACGAGAAAATTCCATGTGCGCCGCTCGGGTAGGAATGACGAGATGAACATAGATGATCTGCGAATGGCGTTCAACCTTTCAGAAAGTCTGGTTGAGCGAGTACGAGACTTTCGGACCACACGCATTGAGGCACTAGCGGCCAATCGGCAAGAAGACATCCCCGTCTTGCTGAACCCAGGCGCGAGATGCGTCTTGCATGCTATTCCGTTGACCTCCCTCGATGTAGGTTCCACGCTCGACTTGTCTGCATTTAATCCGCGTAACCCGGCTCAATGGACAGCTCAGAAAATGCTATATCATGGGCGGTTCAACCTATCAGGCTACGTTAGGCCAAACGGAATAGAGGAACCGCCCAGGGCTCTCAACGGTTATATTCAGGTTTTCCGAAACGGCGCAGTGGAATGTGTGGAGACCATCAACGCAGTAGACTCCGCCATCGGTGAGATGATCGGCCTAGACACACTTGAGCATATCATTATAAATGACTTTGAAACCGCTTTGCTCATCCAAAAGAATCTGGGCGTTTCCCTTCCAATTGTCATTATGGTCAGCGTGTTAGGAGTGAAAGATGCCGTCTTGACCATGGACCGACGACGTGCCTTTCGGTATTCAGAATACCGCTCTATTCCTCTCTATCAAGACAGGTTGCTTATACCGGATACTCTTGTTGAAGATTACGAAACTGATCCCAAAAGCGCGGCGAAACCGATTCTAGATATTCTGTGGAATGTAGCCGGTTGGGAACGTTCATTGAGTTACGATGACCATGGGAACTGGATAAATAGCTGATCTCCGGCGTTCTACCCCCGCGATCCGGTGTGAAAGTTCGCCCGGCGTGGGTATACTCTGCGCGTCGATTGCGGCGGCTCGCCTCGCGCTCGCCACCGCCCGCTTCGCCCGCGAACGCCGCCGCCCCGATCTGGTCCTGTTTCGCCTGGAGAACTGACAATGGCTCGATTTGATCGCCTGACTGTTTACAACACCATCCTGGCCGATGGCCTGGTGCCGCTGTTCTACCACGCCGACCTGGACACGGCGAAGAACGTCGCCGCCGCCCTGGCCGAAGGCGGCAGCCGCGTGCTCGAATTCACCAACCGCGGCGACTTCGCGATCGAGGTCTTCACGCCGCTGATCAAAGCCTGCGCCGCCTCCCATCCGGCCCTGATCATCGGCGTCGGCTCGGTCGAGGACGCGCCCACCGCCGCGATGTACATCGCGCATGGCGCCAATTTCGTCGTCGGCCCGACGTTCAACGAAGAGGTCGCCCGCCTGTGCAACCGGCGCAAGATCCCGTACATGCCCGGCTGCGGCACGGTCAACGAGATCGCGCTGGCCGAGGAGTTCGGCGCGGAGATCGTCAAGATCTTCCCCGGCGATTCGGTCGGCGGGCCGGGCTTCATCAAGGCCGTGCGCGGCCCGCGCCCGTGGACGCGCATCATGCCCACCGGCGGCGTCAGCCTGGACGAGGAGAACCTGCGCGGCTGGTTCGGCGCGGGGGCGGCCTGCGTGGGCATGGGCAGCAAACTGGTCCGCAAAGACCTGCTGCAAGCCGGGAACTTCGACACGATCCGCGAGAACGTCAGCACGGCGCTCGCGACGATCCGCGCGCTGCGCGGCGGGTAAGCGTCCCCGATTCCGGCTCGATCCCCGATCCCCTTTCGCGGCACAGCGGCGAGAGGGGATTTTTGCGCCCTGCCGCCGGCGGGCCCCCACGCACCGTGCTCGAAGAATGACCATAGAATGACCGTTCTGTGAATGTTTGCGGCTGATTGCGCTCGAAATATTGACTTTTCGTGCACAATCATGCTATGCTGCAAGCATAGATTGTCACCAAGCGTCCTTTTAATCCCCGGTAAAGGCCAATGGTCAAACACGGCAAGCATACATATTCCGAAATCATGAGCCAGCCGGCAGTCTGGGAGAGCACCCTGGCCGACTTCGAGGCCCAGATTCCCGACGTCAACACGCTGTGGCAGCGCGCGCGCCCGCAGCGTGTTTTATTTACCGGCTGCGGCTCCACGCACTACCTGTCGATGGCGGCGGCGAACCTGTGCCAGGCCCTGACCAGCATCCCCGCCCAGGCGCGGCCCGCGTCGGAGCTGGTGCTGTTCCCGGACCTGGTCTACGCGGCGGGCGAGGACACGCTGCTGGTCGCGATCTCGCGGTCCGGCACGACGACCGAAACGCTAGACGCGCTCGCGCTGTTCAAGTCGCGGACCGGCGGGCGCGCGCTCACCATCACCTGCTACGGCGACAGCCCGTTGAGCACGGGCGCCGATGCCCGGCTGGTGGCCGCCGCGGCCCAGGAGCAGAGCGTCGCCCAAACGCGGTCTTTCTCCAGCATGGCCGTGCTCGTGCAGGCGTTATGTGGCACGCTGGCCGGCCTGCCGGTCGCGTCGCTGCTTGCACCGCTGCCGGGCCTGTGCGATCGCCTGCTGACGGACTATCACGATCTGGCGCGCGAGCTGGGCGGCTCGCCGGACATCGAGCGGTTCTTCTTCCTCGGCTCCGGCTTCCTCTATGGCATCGCCGCCGAGGCCATGCTCAAGATGAAGGAAATGTCGCTCTCGTACAGCGAGGCGTATCACTGCCTGGAATTCCGCCACGGGCCGATGTCGATGGCGAACGAGCGCACGCTCATGACCGGCCTGCTCTCCGAACCGGCCCAGGCGCACGAAGCGGCGGTGCTGCGCGAGATGCACGCCCGCGGCGCGACCGTCCTGGCCGAGTCGGAGCGCGGCAGCGGGCTCGCGCCCGGCGAGCGCACCCACGAGGTCACGCTCGCCAGCGACCTGCCCGCCTGGGCGCGGACCATCCTGTACCTGCCGGTGCTGCACCTGCTGGCCTATTATCGCGCCATCGCCAACGGGCAGAATCCGGACCGTCCGGCGCACCTGGAAGCGGTCGTCTCGCTGGACTCGCTGCTCGCGGACTGACCCGGCCCGCGCCGCGCATGGCCTGCCGCCGGTTCGCATCGCCCGACCAGACAAGGAGACTCATCGATGACACACGCTCTGCTGCAAGGACCGCTGGTCAGTAACGGCTACACGCTCTCCACCGCGCCGGATCGCCTGGGCCGGCTGGAACCGTCCGATCCCCGCGCGCCGGTGAGCGCCCTGCGCGAGCAGTACCGCGCGCAAGGCTATCTGTGGCTGAGGGGCATCCTGAACCGCGACGACGTGCTGGCCTTTCGCGGGCGCTATTTCGCGGCCCTGGCGGATACCGGCCTGCTGGCCCCCGGCAGCGATCCGGTGGAGGGCATCTACAGCGGCGGCGGCGAGCGCCAGGACCTGATCCGCCGCGCTCAGCACGAGATCGTGCGCTGGGCGGCTTACGAATCCTTCTGCCTCGTCCCGGCCATCTGGCAGTTCTACGAAGCCTTCTTCGACAGCCCGGTCTACCTGCACAAGCGCAAGCTGATCCGCCACGTGCGGCCCGGCGATACGAACAGCACCGGCGCGCATTACGACCTGGTCTACCTGCGCGGCGGCACGGATACCGTCTGCACGAGCTGGATTCCGCTGGGCGACACGCCGATCGCGATGGGCGGGCTGATCTACCTGGAGAACTCGCACCGGTATGGCCGCCAGATGGAGGCCGACTTCGCCGCCCGCAACGCCGACCTGCCGCCGGAGGAGCGCATCAGCGCCTTCAACAAGAACATGGGCGAGGTCGGCTGGCTGACCAAAGACCTGCCCGCCCTGGCCGACAAGATCGACTCGCGCTGGCTGATCGCTGACTACGAGGCCGGGGACATGGTGGTCCACGGCGCGTACACGATCCACGCCGCGACCGACAACGTGACGCGCGATGGCCGGCTGCGGCTGTCGACCGACATCCGCTACCAGGACGTTCGCGCCGAGATCGATGCCCGCTGGAGCAATCACTGGTCGCTCGACGACATGCTGTAACAACCCTAGTTGGCAGGAGAGTGGTTATGATGTGACACCCCTACCGCACCGCAAACTTGTCCGGCACGCACCTGATGAGCATTCATAATTTTGAGGAGATACCCCATGAAGAACGTCAAACTGCTTACTTTGCTGCTGGTCGCCGCGCTGGCCCTGCCATTGGGCGTGGGCGTTTCCAGCGGGCAGGACGAGGTCAAGCTCGTCTACTGGTCGATGTGGAACGAAACCGAGCCCCAGGCCCAGGTCATCCAGAGCTGGATCGAGGCATTCGAGGCCGCCAACCCCAACATCGACATCCAGGCCACGTGGAATGGCCGCCAGAACCAGACGCTGGTCCGCACCGCGCTGAGCGCCGGTGAAACGATCGATTTCGTGGACCAGGACGCCGACCCGATCTCGGGCGGGCTGGTGGCCGAAGGCTTGGCCCTGCCGCTGAACGAATACCTGGACGAAACCGCCCTGGACGAGGATATGCCGGTCCGCGACGTGTTCACGCCCGGCACGCTCGACCTCTTCGCCGTGGACGGCCAGGTTTACCTGTGGCCGTACGTCTACAACACCTCGCAGTTCTGGTACAACAAAGACGCGTTCGCCGAGGTTGGCATCGAGCAGCCCCCGGCGACCTGGGAAGAATTCCTGGATGCGTGCCAGAAACTGCTGGACGCGGGCTATGACCCCATCGCCGCCGAGAGCGACATCCAGTTCTACCAGATCGACTACCTGACCTACCAGGCGGTACGCTATGGCGGCGTGGGCTTCCTGCTGCAGACGCTCGAAGACCCCACCGGCGAGATGTGGCGCGACCCGATCTACCTGCAGGCCGCCCAGAACATGCGCGAGCTGTGGGACAAGGGCTACATCCCGCCCGAGAGCGCGGGCTACCTGTGGCCGGCGGGCCAGCAGACGCTGGGCGTGGGCCTGGCCGCGATGGAGCTGGTCGGCTCGTGGCTGCCCATCGAGCTGGCGAACGTGGTCGAAGGCAGCTTCGAATGGGGCGGCTTCAACTTCCCGGCCATGCCCGACGGCGCGGGCGACCAGAACGACCTGATGGTGTACCTGCTCAGCTTCATGGTCGTCAAGGACACCGAGCACCCGCGCGAGATCGCCGACTTCCTGAAGTTCATCACCACCCAAGAGAACATGCAGCAGATGGCCGATGAAGCGCTGGTCGGCGTGACCCGCGTGGACGTCGAGTGGGCGCCGGAGATCGCCGATGGCGCCGCCGCGGCGGCGAACGCGACCGCCGTCTTCGGCATGGCCGATGGTGGCGTGGCGCTCTATCCGGAGCTGGTGAACAACATCCTGTACGTCAACTGGTCGAAGTTGTTCCTGGGCGAGATCACCCCCGAGGAATTCGTCGAGACGATGGTGGACGACCAAGCCGAGTACTGGGCCAACGCTGGCTAAAGCCTGGATCAGTCGCACGAGAACCGGGTGGGATGGACAACATCCCACCCCCGTTATTATTTGTTAGGAGCGGCGATTATGCGCGCGCGCACCAGACTCATTCTGACCTTTTTGTTCCCGGCAAGCCTGCTCTACATCGTCTTTTTCATCTATCCGGCGCTGCGAGCGCTGTATACCAGCTTTTTCGACTGGTCCGGGTTTTCGGACAATGCCCGGTTCACCGGCCTGGACAACTACCGCCAGTTGTACCGCGACGACCTGTTCATCGAGAGCATGAGCAACACGCTCACGATCCTGATCGCGGGCGGCATCATCGTCTTCGGGCTGGCGTTCGCCCTCACCATCCTGCTCAACTCCGGCATTCGCGGGCGCAAGCTGTTCCGGGCGGTCATCTTCCTGCCGAACATCGTCGCGGTGATCGCGCTCACCACCATGTGGAGCGTCGCCATCTACCATCCCCGTTTCGGCCTGCTGAAGAACGGGCTGGCCTACCTGGGCCTGGAGTCGTGGTCGACGATCCTGTTCACCTCGCCGCAGAACATCTTCAAGTCGATGATGGCGGCCATCATCTGGATCAACGTCGGGTTTTACGTCGTGCTGCTGATGGCCGGGATCGACAAAATCCCGACCGAGTTGTACGAAGCGGCCAAGATCGACGGCGCCAACCAGGTCCAGATGTTTTACAAGATCACCGTCCCCCTGCTGTGGGACGTGATCACGGTCGGGATCGTCTTGTGGAGCATCAACGCGCTCAAGATATTCGAGTTCCCCTTCGCGTTCACCGCGCTGGAGCCATCGCCCAACACCTACACGGTGGCGGTGTACCTGTACGTGATGGGGTTCGGCCAGCGTACGCCGATCTACCGGCTGGGCTACGCCACGGCGATGGGCGTCGTGCTGGTGCTGACCGTCATCCTGGTCGTCATCGTCCTGCGCCGCGTCATGCGCCGCGAAGTGATCCAGTACTGAGGAGGACGACATGGCGACCACGACCCCACCCACCACCATGGCCCTGAGCCGCCGCACCCGTGGCCGGCTCCAACAGCTCGTCCAGCACGTGCCCGCCTACGCGATCCTGATCCTGTGGTCGGCGTTCACGCTGTTCGCCATCGGCTGGATCGCGATGTCGTCGCTCAAGAGCACGCGCCAGTTGTTCCAGGAGCCGCTCGCGCTGCCGCCGGAGCCGCGCTTCGAGAACTATGACATCGCCTGGAACGCGGTGGACATGAGCCGCTATTTCCTCAACAGCGTGATCGTGGTGTCGATCTCGGTGGTGCTGATCCTGCTGATCTCGGCGCCCGCGGCCTACGTGCTCAGCCGGATCAAGTTTCGCGGCAGCAACGCGCTGACCACCATCTTCACCGCCGGGATGGGTATCCCCTACCCGCTGCTGTTCATCCCGCTGTTCGCGCTGATGCTCGACCTGCACCTGACCAATTCGCTGCCGGGCCTGATCCTGGTCTACGTCAGCCTGTCGCTGCCGTTCACCATTTACATCTTGACCGGGTTCTTCATCACCCTGCCCAGCGAGCTGGAGGACGCGGCGGTCATCGACGGGTGTTCGGATTACCAGGTATACTGGAAAATTATGCTGCCGCTGGCCTCGCCGGGGATGCTCACCGCGGCGATCTTCAACTTCATCGGCCTGTGGAACGAGTACCAGCTCGCCCTGGTCTTCGCCAACACCGAGAAGACGCGCACGCTGTCGCTGGGCCTGTACGCGCTGCGCAACGCCCTGCAATACACCGGCGACTGGGCCAGCCTGTTCGCCGGGATCGTGATCATCATGGTCCCGACGGTGGTAATTTACGTTGTTTTGTCCGAAAAGATGATCTCCGGCATCACGATGGGCTCGTCGAAGTAGCCCGCCGCCGGAGCGCAACCAAAGGTAGAGCGCACATGCGAACACTGATCACGGGCGGCACGATTCTCACGCCCCACACCACATTGGCCGGCCACACCCTCGTCGCGGAAGAGGGGACGATCACCGCGCTGGCCGCCGGGCCGGTCGCGCCCCAGCCCGGCGACACCGTCGTCGACGCGTCCGGCCAGTGGGTGGTGCCGGGCTTCATCGACGTGCACGTGCACGGCGGCGTCGGCTACGACACGATGGACGCGGCGCCGGAAGCCATCGCCCACATGGGCCGCTTCTTCGCCGCGCACGGCGTCACCGGCTACCTGCCGACCACCATGACCGCCTCGGCGGACGCGATCGCCGCGGCCATCGACAACGTGATGGCCTGCGACCAACCCGCCGATGGCGCCCGGCACCTGGGGCTGCACCTCGAAGGCCCGTACCTGAACCTCGACTACCGGGGCGCGCAGCACCCGGGCCATTTTCGCCCGCCCCAGCCGGACGAATACGCGCGCTGGTTCGCCACCGAGCACATCCGGCTGGTGACCGCCGCCCCAGAGCTGGACGGCGCCGAGCCGTTCGTGCGGGCCGGGCTGGCGCGCGGCGTGGAATTCGCCATCGGGCACAGCGGCGCGAGCTACCAGCAGGTCGTCGAGGCGGCCAACTGGGGGATGCGCCAGACGACGCACGCCTTCAACGGCATGCTGGGCCTGCACCACCGCGAGCCGGGCACGCTGGGCGGCGTGCTGGCCGACGAGCGAATCTACTGCCAGATCATCGTCGATGGCGTGCACGTCCACCCGGCGATGGTCAAGCTGCTGGTCCGCGCCAAGGGGCCGGGCCGGACGATCCTGATCACGGACGCCATGCGCGCGGCGGGCCTGAGCGACGGCGAATACGACCTGGGCGGGCAGGCGGTGAGCGTGCGCGACGGCGTGGCGCGCATCGCCAACGGCAGCCTCGCCGGCAGCACGCTCACGCTCGACGCGGCGCTGCACAACGTGATCGCGTTCGCCGGGCTGTCGCTGGCCGAGGCGCTGCCGATGGCGACCACCGTCCCGGCGGAAGCGCTCAACCTCGCCGGGCGCAAGGGGACGCTGGCCCCCGGCGCGGATGCCGACGTGGCGCTGCTGAACCCCGACCTGACCGTGAGCGCGACGATCGTCGCCGGGCGCGTCGTGTACCGGAGCGAACGGAGCACCGCATGAGCGCGCAGGCCCCGCTGGCCGTCGGGATCGACATCGGCGGCACGCACGCCAAGATCGGCCTCGTGAGCGTGGACGGCGCGATCTCGGCCTTCCGGCGGATCCCCACCCGCGCCCAGGGAACCGATCCCGGCCCGTTCCTCGACGACCTGATCGCCAACGCCCGCGAGGTGCAGGCCGCCGCGCCGGCGCCGCCGGTTGGCATCGGTATCTCGACGCACGGCTACATCGACGACGCGCGGCGCGGGCCGATCGTGTGCGCCAACACGCCCGCCCTGCGCGGCGTGGATATGCGCGGCCTGTTCGCGGAGACGTTCGGGCTGCCGGTCGTGGTCAACAACGACCTGACCGCGCACGCCCTGGCCGAATACCACTACGGCAGCGGGCACGGCGCGCGGCGGTTCCTGTGCATGGCGATGGGAACCGGCCTGGGCGCGGGCGTGGTGATCAACGGGCAGGCGCTGCGCTTCATCGGCGGCAAGGCGGGCGACACCGGGCGCGTGATCGTCGAGCCGGGCGGCCCGCCGGACGTCTACGGGGCGCGGGGCAGCGCCGAGGCGCTGTGCGGCGTGCCGGGCATCGAGCGGCTGGCGCGCCGCGAATACGGGCGGGACGTCCCCGCGCACGAGGTCATCCGCGCCGCGCGCGAGGGCATCGACGAGCGGGCGATTCGCGTGATGGCGCAGATCGGGGACTACCTGGGGCAGGCGCTGGCGAGCCTGTGCTCGATCTACCTGCCGAACCGCGTGGCGATCACCGGCGGGACCGCCGAGGCCGGGCCGCCGCTGCTGGACGCGTGCCGCCGCCGCTTCGACGCGCTGGTCGCGGACTATCACCGGGTCATCGCGGACATGGCGCCCGACTTCTACAGCGGGGTCGAGATCGTGCTGGGCGAGATGCGCGGCGAGACGGGCATGGTGGGCGCGGTGGTGGAGATCTTCCAGACGGAGGCCGCACCGGCCTTCACCGGGCGCGCGCAGCCTGGACCGCGACCGTAAACGCGAAGGGAGAGCATACCGGGCATGTCGAACATAGACCTCACGACCTTCGAGCGGCAGGAGCAGATCGTCGAGCTGGTCAACGTCCAGGGGCGCATCACGGTCGCCGATCTGAGCGAGCGCTTCCACATGAGCGAGACGACCATCCGCCGCGACCTGGCGGCGCTGGCCGCGCGTAACCTCGTCCGGCGCACGCACGGCGGCGCGACGCGCGTCGGGACGGTCGCCACCAGCGAGATCCCGATCGTGCAGCGGCAGGGCGAGCACGCCGCCGAGAAGGAGCGCATCGGCGCCGCCGTCGCCGAGATGATCCAGGACGGCGAAACCGTGCTGATCGCCGGCGGCAGCACCGGGCAGGCCGTCGCACGCCACCTGAACGCGCATTCCGGCCTGACCGTGATCACCGAATCGCTGCTGCTCACCCAGGAACTGCTGCGCCAGGGCCAGCACCAGGTCATGATGTTGGGCGGCATGGTCAACCCGGACGAGCAGGCGGTGCGCGGCACGCTGGCCCGCCAGATGCTGGTGCAGCTCTGCGTGGACAAGGTGATCATCGGGGCGCGGGCCGTCTCGGCGACGCGCGGCATCAGCGCCGAAACGCCCGAAGAGGCCGAATTCCTGCGCACGTTCCTGGAATGCGGCGAGCACCGCATCCTGGTGACGGACAGCAGCAAGTTCCACCTCTCGGCGCTGGCGACCATCGCGCCGCTGAACATCGTCAACACCGTGGTCACCGACACCGACCTGGACGACGACATCGCGCGGCAGGTCCGCGACATGGATATCTACCTCGTGCAGGTCTAGCCGCCCCGCGCGGCGGCGGATCGAACCCGCCTGCACCCACCCGACAGGAGTAACGTCGCTATGGCGAAGATCAAAGCGATGATCGAGCGCATCATTGCGCTGCGCGAGCAGGACATTCACCTTACGCTGCTGGCGGTCTGTCCCAATTCGGACGCCGTGCTCGAAGCGGCGGTCAAGGCCGCGGCCCGCAACCGCGCCCCCATGCTGTTCGCCGCCACGCTGAACCAGGTGGATCGCGACGGCGGTTACACCGGCTGGACGCCCGCCCAGTTCGTCGAAAAAATGAACGCGTACCGGGCCAAGTACGGCTGCCACGACGCGCTCTATCCCTGCCTGGATCACGGCGGTCAGTGGCTCAAGGACCGCCACACGCGCGACAAACTCACCTACGAGCAGACCACCGCCGAGGTCAAAGCGTCGATCGCGGCCATGCTCCGGGCGGGCTATCACCTGCTGCACATCGATCCCACCGTGGACCGGACCGCACCCGGCCCGCTGCCCGTCGAGCGGGTCGTCGAGCGCAGCCTGGACCTGATCGCCCACGCTGAGGCCGAGCGCGCCCGGTTGGGGCTGGCGCCGGTGGCCTACGAGGTCGGCACCGAGGAAGTGCACGGCGGGCTGGTGGACCTGGGCAACTTCGAGCGGTTCCTGCGCCTGCTGCACGAGGGGCTGGCCGGGCGCGGTCTGGCGGACGCGTGGCCGGCGTTCGTCGTGGCCCAGGTGGGCACGGATCTGCACACCACGCTGTTCGACCGGCGGGCCGCCGAGGCGCTGTTCGCCATCGCCGCCCCGTATGGTTCGCTGGTCAAGGGCCACTATACCGACTGGGTGGACAACCCCGGCGATTATCCGCTGGCGGGGATGGGCGGGGCCAACGTGGGGCCGGAATTCACCGCCGACGAGTACGACGCGTTGGTGGCCCTCGAAGCCCGCGAGCGCGATCTGGCCCGCGCCGTGCCGGGCATGGCGCTCTCCGGTTTCAACGACGCGCTGGCGGCAGCGGTCGATGCCTCGAACCGCTGGCAGAAGTGGCTTCAGCCCGACGAGCAGGGGCTGGCGCTGGACGAGATCAGGCCGGAGCGCCGCGAGTGGTTGCTGAAGACCGGCGCGCGCTACATCTGGACCGATCCCGGCGTCGTGGCGGCGCGCGGGCGGTTGTACGCCAACCTCGCCCCGGCCATGGGCGACCCGCATCAGGTCGTCGTGGAGTGGATCACGCACGCCATCGAGCGCTACATCGTCGCCTTCCACCTGCTCGACGCGCTGCGCTATTTCGAGGACGGTCATGACCCGGCGTGACGCCGCTGCCGGAGCGCACCGCGCGCAACCTGATCCGGTTCATCGACTCGGCCCGCGCCCTCGGCGGCGCGCCCGATTGACTTCCCTGGCACAAAGGACGGCTGCATGGAAAGCATGACCTCGAAAGAACGCTGGCTGGCGGTGCTGCGCCGCGAAACGCCGGACCGGATTCCGATGGATTACTGGGCCACGGACGAAGCTACCGCAAAACTAATGAAACACCTGGGCCTCTCGACCGGGCGCGAGCTGTTCGCGCGGCTGCACATCGACCAGCCGCTCAAGCTGGAGCCGGCCTACGTCGGGCCGCCGATCCCCCCTGGCCGAGACATCTACGGCTGTGGCTACCAGGACGTCGATTACGGGACCGGCGTGTACCCGGAATGCGTCCATCACCCACTGGCGGACTGCGCCACCATCGACGAGATCGAGGCGGCGATCACCTGGCCGAGCGCGGACTGGTTCGATGTCGCGTCGCTGGCGGACCAGATCGCGGGCAACGAAGACCGCCCGATCCGCAACATCGACTGCGAGCCGTTCCTCACCTACGTCGACATGCGCGGCATGGCGCAGGCGTACATGGACCTGTCGACCAACCGCGAGATAGTCGAGCACTGCCTGGACAGGCTGTTCGATTTTCGCTACGAGGTCGCGCGCCGCATCTTCGAGACGCTGCCCGGCCAGGTCGATATCATGTACGTGGCCGAGGACTTCGGCGCCCAGGAGAACCTGCTGTTCTCGCCCAGGCTCATCCGCGAGATCTTCATCCCGCGCATGAAACGCGTGATGGACCTGGTCCACGAGGCGGGCGCGACGGTGTTCACCCACTCCGATGGCGCGATCCGCCCGATCATCCCGGACCTGATCGCCGCCGGGATGGACGCGCTCAACCCGATTCAGTGGCGCTGCAAGGGCATGGAGCGCGAGGGCCTCAAGCGCGACTTCGGCGACCGGATCATCCTGCACGGCGGGGTCGACAACCAGCAGACGCTGCCCTTCGGGACGGTCGAGGACGTGCGGCAGGAAGTGATCGACAACATCCGGATTATGGGCGACGGCGGCGGGTACATCCTGGCGCCGTGCCACAACATCCAGGCGGTCAGCCCGCCCGAAAACGTGGTCGCGCTCTACGAAACCGGCTACGAATACGGGCAGCTCTGACGTCCCCGCCGCGCCGAAACAGGGTATACTCAACCGGCAGTGATCCTGCGCTCACACTGGAGGGGGTGAGATGTTCGCGGACGAAGCCCGCACGTTTTTGAACAAGCCGCTGGTCGCGCGTATTTCGGTGATCGATCCGGACGGTTTCCCGCACACGGTGCCGGTGTGGTTCATGCTGGACGGCGACGACATCGTCGTGATCAGCGTGCGCGGCACGAAGAAGGTCGGCTACATCGCCGCCAACGCCAAAGGCTGTGCCGTCATCGGCGGCGGGCCGGACGACGGCGGCGGCTACCTGCTCAAGGGCCACTGGTCGATCGAGCCGGACCCAGACCGCGCCTGGACCAAGAAGATCACGTACCATTACGAGGAACCCGAACAGGCCGCCAAAGACGTGGCCGACTGGGCCGACCTGGATATGATCGTGCTGCGGCTGAAGCCCACGCGCGTGCTCAAGGTGGCATGAGCGACACGCCGCCGGCTGGTGAGCGATAGATTTTGACCCTGGTTTGCGCCTGAACTGAAAGAGAGGTTTTTCCCGTGACCGAGTTGTACGTCCTGCAGAATGCTCGCGGCATAACCGTCGAGATTCTCTCCTATGGCGGCATCATCCGCTCGATCTCCGTGCCCGACCGGGCCGGCCACATGGCGAATGTGGTGCTCGGCTTCAAGACGCCCGGCGAGTACCGCGGCGCGCACCCGTACTTCGGCAGCATCACCGGGCGCTACGCCAACCGCATCGCGGGCGGCAAGTTCACGCTCGACGGCGTGCAGTACACGCTGCCCACCAACGACGGCCCGAACTCGCTGCACGGTGGCGCGACGGGGTTCGACAAGCGCGAATGGTCCGTGGACCGCGCCACGCCGACCGAGCTGGCACTCAGCTACCTGAGCCCGGACGGCGAAGAGGGCTATCCCGGCAACCTGGACGTGTGGGTGATCTACACTCTCAACGACGACAACGCGCTGCAGATCGACTACATGGCGACCACCGACAGCCCGACCATCCTCAACCTGACCAATCACTCGTATTTCAACCTGAAGGGCGAAGGCTCCGGCACGATCATCGACCACATCCTGATGCTCAACGCCGACCGCTACACGCCCATCAACGAGAACCTGATCCCGACCGGCGAGCTGGCCGCGGTCGAGGGCACGCCGTTCGACTTCCGCCAGCCGAGGGTCATCGGCGGCAGGCTGCGCACCGGCCACCCGCAGCTCGTGCGCGGGCTGGGCTACGATCACAACTTCGTGCTGTCGCGCCCCAGCCCGGACGACACCTCGCTGATCCTGGCGGCGCGGGTCTACGAGCCGGCCAGCGGGCGCGTGATGGACGTCCACACCACCGAGCCGGGCATTCAGTTCTACTCCGGGAACATGCTCGACAGCACGCTGGTCGGTTCCAGCGGGCACATTTACCGCCAGGGCGACGGGCTGGCGCTGGAAACGCAGCACTTCCCGGACTCGCCCAACCAGCCGGATTTCCCCAGCACGGTGCTGCGTCCCGGCACGACGTTCCGCTCGACGACGGCCTACACCTTCTCGACCGACGCCTCGTAACATTCAGCCCAACGACGAAGCGGGCGCACCCGGTTGGATGCGCCCGCTTTTTTGCCCCCGCAGCGAATCAAGGGCGCGCTAGGGCGGCGCGGACTCCCCCGCCGGAAAGGCCGCCACCGGTCCGCTGACCCGCAGCGCGACACGTTCCCCGGCGCGCCACCGTGCATCCGGCGCGCAGCGCGCCTTGACGGTCGCGCCCTCGTCCAGCGCCGCCCAGACGTGCTGGTGCGTGCCGTAGTACATCACCCGCGTCACCGCCGCCGGGACGCCCTGCCCCGGCCCCGCCAGCGCGATCTGCTCGGCGCGGATCAGCACGTCCACCGCGCCACGCGCCGGGCGGCGCAGCGCCAGATCGCCGAGCGCCGTCGCGGCCACGTCCCCACGCGCCTCGCCGGGCAGGGCGTTCGCCTCGCCCAGGAATTCCGCCACGCGCCGCGTCGCCGGGTCGTCGTACAGCGCGCGCGGGGCGCCGGTCTGCACGATCGCGCCGTCGAACATCACGCCCATGCAGTCCGCCATGCTCATCGCCTCGTCCTGGTCGTGCGTCACCAGGATGGCCGACACGCCCGCCTGCTTGAGGATGCGCTGCACGTCCTCGCGCACCTGGGAACGCAGCGCTACGTCCAGGTTCGAGAACGGCTCGTCCAGCAACAGGATGTCCGGCTGGGGCGCCAGCGCCCGCGCCAGGGCGACGCGCTGCTGCTGCCCGCCGGAGAGTTCCGCCGGGTGGCGCTCGTCCAGGCCGCGCAGCCCGACCAACTCCAGCATCTCGGCCACGCGCCGGGCGCGACCGTCTCCGCCGGGCAGGCCATAGCCGACGTTCTGCGCGACGGTCATGTGCGGGAACAACGCGTACGACTGGAACACCATCCCCACGCGACGGCGGTTGGGCGGCACGATGGCCGCGCCGTCGCTCATCACCTCCCCGTTGATGCGCACCTGTCCCGCGTCCGGGCGCTCCAGCCCGGCGATCAGGCGCAGGACGGTCGTCTTGCCACAGCCGCTGGGGCCCAGCAGCGCCATGAACTGCCCGCGAGCCAGCGCCAGGCTCACCGCGTTCACGGCGCGCACGCCGCCAAACGACTTGCACAGATCATAACACTCGACAGCGGGGGACTCAGTCATCAGGCTCCAATACGTAGACCAGAGAAAGCGCGGACAGCGCGACCAACACCAGCGCCGGGGCCGCCGCCCGCGCGTAGAAGGCCTCGGAGCTGGCCGACCAGATGCGCGTCGCCAGCGTATCGTAGCCGCTGGGGGCCAGCAGCAGCGTCACCGGCAGCTCCTTCATCACCGTCAGGAAGACGAGCGCCACGCCCGCCACCACGCCGGACCGCATCAGCGGCAGCGTGATGGTCGCGAAGACGTGCGCCCGGCCCCGCCCCAGCAGCAGGCCGCTCTCTTCCAGGTGCGGATTCACCTGGAGCAGCGCGGCGCGCGCCGGGCCGATGGCCTGGGCCAGGAAGCGCACCACGTACGCCGCGATCAGCAGCGCGAAGGTGCGGTAACTGCTCAGCCCTAGCAGATCGTTTAGCACACTCAGCGTATTGGCGCCCAGAAACACGAACGACAGCGCCACCACCACGCCCGGCAGCGCGTAGCCCACGTAGGCGGCGCGCGCGATGAGCTGGCTCAGCGCGCCGGGATAGCGCACCTGCAGGAAGACGAACGGCAGCGCCAGCAGGCCGCTCGCCCCCGCCGCCACCGCCGCCGCCCGCAGCGATCGCTGCAGCGGGGCGAACACGTCGCGCAGCGTCTCGCCCTGCTGCACGCCGTTGACCAGCCAGTAGGCCATCACGCCCAGGGGAGCGACCAGCGCCAGCGCGACCACCGCCGCGCAGAACGCCCCCGCCGCCCACGCCCAGCGCCCCAGCGCCACCCGTCGCGGCGCGCGGTGGGTGCGACCTGTCGCCGGGTGGGTGCGGCGCTCGGCGCGCGCGCTGATCACCAGCAGCGCCACCGTGAACGCGACCAGCACCAGCGACAGCAGCGCGGCGAGGTCCAGGTTGAGGCTCAGCCGCAGGTAGATCGCGCGCGTGAAGACGTTGTACTGCATGATCGACACCGCGCCGAAATCACTGAGCGTGTACAGCGCCACCAGCAGCGCGCCCGCCACGATCGACGGGGCGATCTGCGGCAGCGTGACGAGCCGGAACGTCGCCAGCCCGGACCGGCCCAGCGTGGCCGACGCCTCCTCCAGCGCCGGATCGATCTGCCGGAGCCCGGCGCGGGCGCTCAGGAAGACGTAGGGGTAGCTGAACAGCGTGACCGCCAGCCATGCCCCCCAGAACCCGTAAATCGACGGCAGGCGCTCCACGCCGAGCGGCTCCAGCGCGCCTTGCAGCATCCCGCGCGGGCCCAGCGCGCCGACCAGCGCGAACGCGCCCACGTAGGACGGGATCACCAGCGGGACGGTGAGCAGGATCGTCCACCAGCGCCGCCCGCGCAGGTCGGTGCGGGTGGTCAGCCACGCCGCCGGGACGCCGATCAACACCGACGCGCCCACCGTCGCCGCCACCAGCAACACGCTGCGCCCCATGATCCGCAGCGTGCCGGAGCGCGCCAGGTAGTCGACCGCCTCGGCCAGCCCCACCCCGCCGGCGCGCGCTACCAGGTAGGCGGTCGGGAGCAGCAACAGGCCGGTGAGCGGCAGGCTCACCAGCAGTAGAACGGTTCGCGTATCAACCCACGATGTTCGGGTCACGGATCAATCCCATCCAGACAGCACCCGGCGCCAGAGCGGGCGGCTCCGGCGCCGGGCACATCACGTTGCAGCGGGTACGGCGTCAGGAATTCAACACCTCGTCGAGCAGATCGAGCGTCGCTTCCAGGTCGTCCAGGTCGCTCAGGTCCACGTCCGGCGTCTCGATCTCGGCCAGCGGCTTCAGGCGCGGATCGGCGTCCATGCCCAGCAGCAGCGGGTACTCGTAGGTTTCCTCGACGAAGTAGGTCTGAGCCGTCCGCGAGAGCAGGTAGGCGATGAACTGCTGCGCCAGCGGCTTGGCGTCCGACGAAGCGACGATGGCCGCCCCGGCCACGTTGACCAGGTTGCCGATGTCGTCGCCGGGGAAGTAATAGCTGGCGAGCGGCGCGCCGGGCGTTTCGGCCAGGACGCGGTACATGTAGTAGTGATTGACCAGCGCGGCGTCGATCTCGCCCGCGGCAACCGCGGCCACCGCCGCCGAGTTGTTCTCGTACTGGCGCGCGCCGTTGTCCAGCAGCCCCTGCACGAACGCGCGGGCCGCGTCGTCACCTTCGGCCACCCGCAGGGCGGTCAGGTGCGAGAGGAACGAGGCATTGGTCGGCGCGAACCCGACGCGCCCCTGCCACGCCGGATCGGTGAAGTCGAGCAGCGAGGCGGGCAGATCGGTCTCGGCCAGCGCCTCGGTGTTGTACGTGATCACGCGGGCGCGCCCGGTGATGCCCACCCACAGGCCATCCGCCGACCGGAAGCGCGGCTCGACGCTGTCCAGAATGTACGACGGCAGCGGCGCCAGGGCGCCATCCTTGGCGAGCAGACCCAGCGCGCCGGCGTCCTGCGCGAAGAACACGTCGGCCTCGGTGTTCGCGCCCTCTTCGAGGATGGTCAGCGCCAGGTTGGACGTGCTGCCATAGCGGACCTCGACGGCGATCCCGGTGTCGGCCTCGAACTGCTCGATGACCGGCCCCACCAGGTCCTCGCTGCGGCCCGAGTAGATCGTGAGCGTGCTGCCCTGCGCTTCAGCGGCAGTCAGCAGGTGGCCGCTGTTCTGGTTGGGCAGCGGAAGAACGACGGAGAGAACGGCTGCGGTCAGCAAGGCGATGGCAACGAACTGTCGCAGTTTTCTCATGCTTACTCCTGTAAACGGTGTGAAGATAGGGTACAATTTGAGAATGATTCTCAATTTCGAGCCTCATTGTAAACGCTGTACCCGGCCAGAAACAAGGCCCTGAAGTTTAATTTCGGTTCAACCACCTTCAAAAACCAGGTTTCAACCGGGTTGAAAATCCTTGCCGTTCGAAAGGCGACGGGTTATATTTTATCAGATGAATCTTTAAGAAATTGTGGCGTGAAGCGGCGCTCCCCCGGCTGGCGCGCCGCCACCCTCGCACCGTGCAGCGTGCAGTTCAGGACAGTCAACCAACCATGTGCCCAACCGTCTGGTTTTATCTCGCGGAAATCTACCGCCTGCAAGATGAGCACCCCTGGCCGACCCTCTCGATGGTCGCGGACAGCATGGGCGTGTCGCTTCAGGCCGCCTCGCGCATGATCCGCCGTATGGCCGAAAACGGCCACATCGAGCACGAGCCGTACAAAGGCGTGCGCCTGACCCCTGAGGGCGAGAGGATCGCGCTCCAGGTCATCCGGCGGCACCGCATTCTGGAAGCGTACATGGTCACCGTGATGGGCTTTGGCTGGCACGAAGTGCACGACATGGTCGAGACGATGGAGCGCGGCGTCGACGACCGGCTGGTGGATCGCATGGACGAGATGGCCGGGTTCCCCCGCCGCTGCCCCCACGGCGAGCCGATCCCCAGCAAGGACGGCGTGATGCCGGTGGTCAACGACGGCCCGCTGTCCGACTGGCCGGAGACCACCGCCGCCGAGGTGAGCCGCGTGAAGACGCACGACCCGGACAAGCTGCAATACCTGCAAAGCGTGAACCTGGTGCCCGGCACGCCTCTGAAGGTCATCGCGCGCAGCCCGTTCAACGGCCCGGTTCACCTGGAATGCGCCGGGGAGCGCTTCGTGATCGGCAACGAACTCGCCAGCGAACTGTACGTCCAGGCGCCGGACGGCGCGTAACGGCGCGGGCGATCCGCAAACAAGAACGCGCGGTCCGATCGGGCCGCGCGCCGTGTCGTACGCCGGGCTGGCGGGGCGTCAGGACGCCGCCGCGATGTGATAGGGCACGTCGATGATCACGATGTCCGGCTGCGAGCGCAGTTGGCGGCGCAGGATGTTCGCCGTCTGGTTGTGCAGCAACTGCGAGAGCTGGTCCATTGGGACGAACTCAGGAATGACGATCGTGATGAATTTGTCGGCGAATTCCTCGTTGTTCACCCACTGGATATAGTCCACCAGCGGCGTCAGGATGTCGCGGTAGTCGTAATCGATGATCACCAGCTCCACGCCCTGCGTCAGGCCGGGGAAACGCGCCCAGCGCTCCTCGACCCGCTTGCGCGTTTTGGGCTGGTTCGAGATGCACACCGCGCGCACGTCGGACGAAATCCGCTTGGCGTACTGGAGCGCCAGCAGCGTGCCCCGGTGAATGTCACCGATCGGCACGATCGCCACGTTCGCGATCTCGTCCAGGTCGCTTTCGTCGAAGCGCTCCGTCGTCAGCGCCTCGGCCACGTCGTCATAGTGGCGGTGAATGCGGTGGAACATGAAGACCAGCAGCGGGATCGCCGCCGCGACGATCCACGCCCCATCGACGAACTTGGTCGCCGTCAGGATCACGAACACGATGCCGGTCGTCGTCGCGCCGACGATGTTGATGTACCGTTTGGCGCGCCAGTTCGGCTCGTAGTGGATGTGGGTTACGCTCGTATCCATGCTCTCGCCTGGCTGGAGCGTGCCGACCTTGCCCATCAGGCGCGACATGCCCGCCTGCGACAGCGTGAAACTCAGCATCACGCCCAGCGCGTACAGCGGCAGCATGGCGATCTCGTTCGCGCTGAACACGATCACGATCAGCGACGCAATCACTGCCAGCACCAAAATTCCCGAACTGTATACCAGCCGGTCGCCCCGGTTCTGCATCCAGCGCGGCAGGAAGCCGTCGCGCGCCAGAAACGAGCTGAGGCGCGGGAAGTCCTGAAAGCCGGTGTTGGCCGCCAGGAACAGGATCAGCGCGGTGAAGATCTGCACCCAGTAATACAGCAGGCCGCCGCCGGTGATCTGGCGCGCGATCTGCGAGAGGATGCTCTCGCCGTGCTCATCGGGGATGAGGTGCATCGTCGTCGCCAGGAACGAGATGCCGATGAACAGCGTCATGGCGATGATGCCCATTGCCACCATCGTCGCCGCCGCGTTCTTGGACTCCGGCGGCTTAAACGCCTGGATGCCGTTGCTGATGGCCTCGATCCCGGTCAGCGCCGTACAGCCTCCGGCAAACGCGCGCAGCAGCAGCCAGATGTATGCCAGGCCAACCAGGTTTTTCTCCGCCTCGATGGTGCCGTGCAGGTCGGGCAGCGGGGCCACGCCGAACAGCTCCAGCTTGCGCACGATCCCGATGCCGATCACCAACAGCACGCCGGCGACAAATGCATAGGTTGGGACGGCGAACACCGTGCCGCTCTCGCGCACGCCGCGCAGGTTCATCCACGTGATGAACCCAATCGCACCCAGGGCGATGATCACACGATAGTCGAACGCCTCCGGCACGGCGGACGTCACGGCGCGCACGCCCGCCGACACCGACACCGACACGGTGAGCACATAGTCGGTCAACAGCGCTGCTCCCGCCAAAAGAGACGGGTAACGGCCAAGATTATCCTTGGCAACCGTATAAGCACCACCCCCATCAGGATAGTGCAGGATCGTCTGGATGTAGCTGAACACCACCAGCAGCACCAGGGTGGCAACGGCCATCGCCAGCGGCAGCGTGAGCCGCAGCGCGCCGCTGCCCAACACGACCAGCACGCTCATGATCGCTTCGGTGGCATAGGCGTTACTGCTGATCGGGTCCGACGCGAAGACGGCCAGCCCGCGCACCCGGTCCAGCCGTTCGTGGATTTCGCGGCTGTTCGGGAAAGGCTGGCCGATCAGGACCCGCTTGACGTTCGTGATATCCATACTCTAGGGCTCCGTTCACCCCAACCGGCGCGCCCACACGGCGCCGCGGTCCGATACGAAAAAGACACCCACCGGCAATCGCCTGAGTGTCTTCCAAAGACTATCTACCGAGAGAAGGATACCATGAGGAATATCAAGAAAACATCAAGACGGGCCGGGAAAAGGTCAAGAAAATATCAAGGCGTCGCTCAGCCTGCCGCGCGCAGCCGGTACCCGACGCCCGGCTCGGTGAGGATGATCTGCGGGCGGGCCGGCTCGTCTTCGAGCTTGCTGCGCAGGTTGCTGATGTTCACCCGCAGCAGGTGCTTTTCGTGCTCGTAGCCCGGCCCCCACACCTCGCGCAGCAGTTGGTGATGGGTCAAGACCTTGCCCGCGTGCTGGATGAACATCCGCAGCAGCGCGTACTCGTTGGGCGTCAGTTGGACCTCCTCGCCGCGCACCCGCACCACGCGCCGCGCCAGGTCCACGCTGAGGCTGCCCAGGGTGAAAACGGCTTCCTCGCCGGGCTGGGCCTGCGTGTGGCGGAGCGCGACGCGCAGCCGGGCCAACAGCTCGCCCGCGCCGAAAGGCTTGGTCAGGTAATCGTCCGCCCCGGCATCCAGCGCGGTGATCTTGTCGTGCTCGTGCTCGCGCACCGACAACACGATGATCGGGATCTGGCTCCACTCGCGGAGCTGGCGCGTCACGTCCACGCCGTCGAGGTCGGGCAAGCCCAGGTCGAGGATGATCAGGTCCGGGTGATGCGCGATCACGGCTTCCAGGGCTTCGTGCCCGCTCGCCGCCTCGACCACCTGGTAGCCGTGCGCGCCCAGCGAGGTGCGCAGCAGGCGGCGGATCGCCCGGTCGTCGTCGACCACCAACACCCGAATCGTCTGTTCAGCCATGCGCCCCATCCTGCGTTACGGTGTGCTGCGCGGGCAGGGCAATCGACACAGCCGCCCCACCCCCGGCCCGGTTTTCGGCCCAGGCGCGGCCCCCGTGCAGCTCGATAATCCCCCTGGTGATCGACAGGCCCAGCCCGATTCCGGTCGTATCGCTGACCCGCTGGAGCCGGTAGAACTTGTCGAAGATAGATTGTAACCCATCCTGGGGAATGCCGGGCCCGCTGTCCGTCACCTCGATCACGACCTCGTCCCGCTCGTGGTAGGCGCGGATGCCGACCGGCGTGTCCGGCGGGGAATACTTCACGGCGTTGTCGATCACGTTGACCAGCGCCTGCGCCGCCAGCACGAGATCGACCGAGACGGGCGGCAGGCTCTGCGGCGCGTCGACGGTCACCGTCCGGCTGCGGAGCCGGATCGTCATCTGGCTGAGCGCCACGCCGATCAGGTCCTGCACGTCGCAGATGTCCGGCGAGAGCCGCATCGCGCCCGCCTCCAGCCGGGTCATGCTGAGCAGGTTCGACACCAGGTTGTTCAGGCGGCCCGCCTCTTCCCACGCCGTATCGATCAGGTCCTGGCGGGCGGCCTCGTCCAGGTAGCCCGCGTCGTCGCGCAGGCTGCTCAGCGCCCCGGTGATCGACGACAGCGGCGTGCGCAGGTCGTGCGAGATCGAGTTGAGCAGCGCGGTCTGGAGCTTCTCCGTTTCGCGCAGCAGGTGCGCCTGGCCCGCTTTCTCGGCGAGCTGCGTCGCTTCGACGGCCAGGGCCACCTGCCGCAGCAGCGCTTCGAGCAGCCGCTCCTGGTCCGGGTTGAGCACCTGAAACTCGTCGACCAGCTTGACGCCCACCACGCCGATCACGCTCTGGGCGGTTTTGAGCGGCAGGTATCGCGCATCCGTCCCGGCCAGCGTGCCGGTCCCCTGCCCGGCCATCCGCCCCTGCTGGTAGACCCAGTTGGCCGCCGCGTAGCCGTCGTCGTCGATGGGAAAGCCGGGGCTGCACGCGCGCAGCGCCAGCGTGTCGCCCTGGGGCAGGAAGATCGCCGAGTCGCAGTGGAACAGCTCGCCGACGTGCTTGATCGCCGCCTGGATGATCGCGCCCAGGTCCACCGTGGTCGCCAGGTCGCGGCTCAGCCCGTAGAGCGCCCCGGTATACGTTTCGCGCCGCCGGACCGTTTCGGCCTGCTCGCGCTCGCGGGCGGCCAGCGTGCTGATCACCAGCCCCACCGCCAGCAGACCGATGAACGTCAGGATGTACTGCGCATCCGACACGCGAAAGGTGAGCTGCGGCGACACCAGGAAGAAGTCGAACAACAGCACGCCGAGCACGGCGCTCAGCACGGAGGGCCCGCGCCCCCAGCGCGTGGCAGCGATCACGACAGCCAGCAGGTAGAGCATCACCAGGTTCGTCGGCGCGATCACGGAGCGGACCAACTGGCCCGCCAGCGTCACGGCGACCACCAGGGCCGCGCTGTAAGCGTAGTGCTGCCAGGGCTGGGCGGCGCGCGGCACCATCCGCGGCACGGGCGATACCCGCGATGACCGCGCGCTGATCACGTAGACGTCGATCGCGTCGCTGTCGTGGATGATGCGGTCGACGATCGAACCGCGAAACAGGTCCTGCCAGCGCAGCCCGAGCGACTTACCGACGATGATCTTGGTGATGTTGTGGGCGCGGGCGTAGTCGAGGATGGCCTCGGCGACGTCCTGGCCGGGGATGGTGACGCTGCGGCCCCCCAGGTCCTCGGCCAGGTGCAGCGTGCGCGCCACGCGGTCGCGGGCCTCCTCGGGCAGCGCGCCCGCGCCGGGCGTTTCGACGTACAGCACGAACCACTCGACGTCTAGCTGGCCGGCCAGCCGCCGCCCGGTGCGCACCAGCCGCTCGCTGAGCGGGTTGGCGCTGATGCAGACCAGCAGGCGATCGGTCGCCGCCCACGGGTTGAAGATGGCGTGCGCCTTCTTGTAGGCGCGCATCTCGTCGTCGACCTGCGCCGCCGTGTGCCGGAGCGCCATCTCGCGCAGGGCGGTCAGGTTGCCGGGCCGGAAGAACTTCTGAATGGCGCGCGCCGTCTGGTCCGGCACGGACACTTTACCCTCGTGTAGGCGCCGGATCAACTCCTCCGGCGGCAGGTCGATCAGCTCCAGGCTGTCGATCCCGTCCATGATCCGGTCGGGCACGGTGTCGCGGACCGTCACGCCGGTGATCTGGACGACCACGTCCTTGAGGCTTTCGAGGTTCTGAATGTTGAGCGTGGCGTAGACGTCGATGCCCGCCGACAGCAGTTCCTCGACGTCCTGGTAGCGGCGAGCATGGCGCGCGCCGGGCGCGTTCGTGTGGGCCAGCTCGTCGATCAGGACCAACTGCGGCTTGCGCGCCAGGATGGCGTCGATGTCCATCTCAGGCCGGGCGGCCCCGCCGGCCTCGAACCGGCAGGGGGGGATCACCTCGAGGCCGTCGACCAGGGGCTGCATCTCAGCGCGCCCGTGGGTATCGACGTGGCCGACCACCACGTCCACGCCTTCATCCCGCCGCTGGTGCGCCGCCTCGAGCATGGCGTGAGTCTTGCCCACGCCCGCCGCGTAGCCGAGGAAGACCTTGAGCTTCCCGCGCGGCGGTGGCGTCCGCACACCCATCTGAATCCCGTTGATGCTCACTTCTGCCGCTCGCCTCCACCGGGCCGGTCACGCTACGCCGGGTCGCTGCCCGGCGCGGTTACTCTCATGATAGGGCCAACCGCGCCCCAGGCCAACAGCCGCTCACCCGGCGATTGTAATGACCCTCTGCCACTCCTGCCACCGGGGCCCAAAAAACAGGGCCGCACGCAGCGGCCCCGGAACGTCACCCGGCCAGCACCGGCTCGGGCAGCCCCAGTCGCTCGTATTGTTCGGGCGGGGCATCGTTCTCGTGCATCAGGCGCATCATGTGCGCGATCATCCGCTCCTCGACGGCGCGATCCCGGATGGGATGCTCCTGGCGCGGATCGGCTGCGAGATCGAACAGCAGCGTCTCGAACGGCGCCGGGGTGGACCAGGCCCGCGCGGCGATCTTCATCGTGCGGCAGCCCTTGGTGAACGCGAACGGCTCGGCGATCTGGATGTCCTGAAGCTCCTCGACGGCGAACATGCCTTGCAGGTGCGTGGGCATCAGCGTGTACTCGTAGAGGGGCGCGTTTTCCGGCGTGGCCGGGCCGCGCATGTAGACGTAGCGCCCATCGGTCACGTTGACGTGCGCCCCCATCACGCCGAAGAGGCACGCTTCGCGGGTGGGCGCGCCGGTCGCCAGCGCGTCGCGCAGAGGGACCCCCTGCATGTCGGGCGGGCGCTCGACGCCGAAGTAGTCGAGCAGTGTGGCGGGCAGGTCGATCATCTGGACCAGGCTGTCACAGCGGACGCCCCGGCGGCGGCTGCGCGGGTCCCAGATGAAGAGCGGAATGTGCGCCAGCTCGTTATACCAGGGTTGTTTGTTCTTGGCCCACCAGTCATGCTCGCCCAGCAGGAAGCCATGATCGGTGTTGACGATCAGCAGGGTGTCGTCCCACAGGTTCAACTCGTCCATCACGTCCATCACGCGGCCCAGCGACGCGTCGCACATGCTCACCAGCGCGGCGTATTCCATCTTCAGGTGCTGCGCGGTGAGCGGGTCTTCGGTCACGCGGGCGTAGTCCGGCCAGTCGAAATGCGGCCCGTCGTACTCGTGCGGGTAGTGGTCCTTGTACTTCTGGTAGCTGAAGAACGGCTCGTGCGGGTCGAAACACTCGATCTGCACGAACCACCGGTCCTCGTTCCGGTTGGTGCGGATGAACTCGATCCCGTGATCGACCGTCACGGTCTGGGGATGGTCGGCCTCGTCGGCCATGTACAGCCGGTTGATCCAGTCCTGGCGATACTTGCGCGCCTCGAAGTCGCCGTGCCAGCCATCGATCGTCCGCGAGCCGCGCACCGGGGGGATGTCCGGGTCTTCTACGCGGCCCTTCCACTGGTCGCCCTCCTGCCCGCGCGAGAACTCCCAGGTGTGGTACCGGCTGTGATAGGTCGCGCCACCGTCTTCGAAATAGTGCTGGTGATCGGTCGTGAGGTGGGTATAGACGCCGGCCCGGCCCAGGATGGCGGGCATCGAATCGTCGAACGGCTCCAGCGGGCCCCAGCTCCGGTGCAGGAAGTTGTAGCGGCCCGTGTGCAGCTCGCGGCGGGCGGGAATGCAGGGCATGCTGCCCACGTAGCAGTTGTCGAACGTGACGCAGCGCTCGGCCAGCCGCGCGAAGTTGGGCGCGTGCACGCCCTGCGCGCCGTAGGGCGGCAGCATGTGGCGGTTGAGCGAATCAAACATCAGCATAATCGCCTTCATAACCGAACTCCTTGAACGACCCGCTTGACTGGGCCTCAAAAACCAGTTTATGATATTGACACCGGTGCCGACACCGGTGTCAGCACAGATGGTTTTATCATACTGCGGAAACGACGCCCGTTCAAGCCCATGACCACGATTACCGACGTCGCGAAAGCGGCCAACGTCTCGAAAAAAACCGTCTCGCGCGTGATCAACGATCACCCCGACGTGGCCGAGTCCACCCGCCACCACGTCCAGCAGGTCATCGCCGAGCTGGGCTACCAGCCGAGCATGCTGGCGCGCGGGCTGGCCCAGGGCAAGGCCAACTCGGTGGGTGTGATCATCGACCAGAGCGCCGAGGAAGTGTTCAGCTACCCGCTCTACAGCGACAACCTGCGCGGCATCTCGCGCGTGCTGAGCGCCCACAACATCGACATGCTCGTCCATTTCACGCGCGACGCCGTGCCCTACACCGACCTGTACCGCCAGCGGCGGGTCGATGGCTTCATCCTGATGAGCATGCCGATGAACGACCCGCAGCTCGAAGCGCTGATCGCCAGCGGCGCGCCGTGCGTCTTCACCCAGCGCATCGCCGACAACGGGACGCCCGTCGCGTGGGTCGATGTCGATTTCGAAGGCGGCGCGATCGCGGCCCTGGACCACCTCTTCGAGCTGGGACACCGCCGCATCGGGCTGGTGACCAGCCCCCCCAACAAGATTTACGCCTACCTGCTGCTGCGCGGCTATCGCACCGCCTACGAGCGCCACGGGCTGGCGATCCCGGATGCGTTCGTCCTGCACACGCCGGCCTACACCGGCCCCGACCCGGACCGCATCGCCGCGCTGCTCGCCCAGCCCGATCCGCCGACGGCCTTCGCGTGCAGCGACGACCTGATGGCGATCCGCCTGGTCCAGCTTTTGCAGCAGATGGGCTACGACGTGCCCGGCGACATCTCGGTGATCGGGTCCGACGACGCGCTGCTGGCGCAGTTCTTCACCCCGCCGCTGACGACCATCCGGCAGGACGCGCTGCGCAAAGGCTCGATGGCCGCCGAGATTCTGCTGCGGCAACTCCACGGCGAGGCCATTCCCGGCCAGCCGGAGCAGCAGCTACTGCCGACTCATTTGACCGTCCGTGGAACGACCGGCCCCATGCGGCCCGCCGACGAAAGGAGGACTGCCCGCCAATCTGAACGGACCCTGCGTCAATCTCGCCCATGACCCGACGAATATTGTGGTTATAAAAGGAGTTTGTGATGAGCCGTTCTAACCCGAAACTGACCCGCCGCCACCTGCTGAAAGGGGCCGCGGCAGCGACCGGCGCGCTGCTGGCGAGCGCGCCCGGCGTTTCGTTTGCCCAAAAAGCGAGCACCATCAACTTCCTGCGCCACCGCGCCCAGGTCGAGCCAATCACCATCCTGATCAACGACTCCCCGTGGTTCCCCGGCTTCGAAGTCCTGGTCAACAACTACGTCGACGCGACCGGCAACGACGTCAACCTCAACGTGACGCCCTTCGCCGGGATGCTCGAAAAGTCGCGCAACGCGGTCCAGGGCAACGAGAGCGAGTTCGACATCCTCAACCTGAACGAGCAGTGGTACATGCAGTTCTACGCGGGCGGGCTGGTCAAGCCGATCAAGGAGATCAAGCCCGACTTCGAGCTCGACCCGAACGTGATCGAGTACGACTCGTCCACGCGCTGGGACCCGAACGTGCGCTATTCGACGCCCGACGGCGAGATCTACGGCCTGCCCATCAACGGCAACATCCAGTTGTTCTTCTACCGCCGCGACCTGTTCGAAGCGGAAGGCGTCGCCGTCCCGACCACCTGGGACGAAGTCGAGGCCGCCGCGCAGGTCTTCCACGACCCGCCGCAGATGCACGGCTTCACCATCCGCTCCAAGCCGCCGAACTGGGAATATCAGGCGTACCTGGAGAGCTACGGCACCAGCGTGATCCGGCTGGACGTCGAAACCGGCGAATGGTCGGTGGGGCTGACCGCCCCCGAAGCGCTCGAAGCCACCAACGTGTGGCTCAACCTGGGCCGCAACTATGGCCCGGCCAACTACGCCGACATGGGCCAGGCCGAAAACCTGGCGCTGATGGCGAGCGGGCGGCTGGCGATGGCGCACATGGTCGGCGCGGCGGCGCCCAACTTCGACAACGAAGACCAGTCGGTCGTGGTGGGCAACGTCGGCGCGGACGTGGTGCCGGGCGGCCCGGCGGGCCGGGCCACCATGTCGGGCATCTGGGTGATGGGCATCCCGCACAACCTGCCGGAGGCGCGCCAGGTGGCGGCGCTCACCTTCCTGGAGTGGGCGCTCAGCAAAGAAGCCCAGCTCGACTACGCGCTCGCGGGCGCGATCCCCGTGCGCCAGGACGTCTACGAAGAACTGGCGGGCGACGAGAAGCTCGGCTGGTGGATGAAGGCCATGGGCGACAGCACGCCGTACATCAAGGCCCAGCCGCGCCTGGCCGAAACGCCGCAGATCGTCGAGGTCGTCGACCGCCGCATGAGCCAGGCGATCATCGACGAGCTGTCGCCGGAGGAAGCGCTGCAAGAGGCCGCCGAGGAAATCCAGGCGATCCTGGAAGGCGGCGGCTACAACGTCACGCCGCTCGAATAACCTGACCAACCGCGTTTGGTAGGGGCGCGCGGGGGTGCGCCCCTACCCCGAACACCAATCGCGCACTCGCTAGCCCAGGGGCAGGGAATGATGGCAACTTCGGCAGTGGACATGACCCGCCAGCAACGATGGCGATTGAGCACGTTTCTCGATGCGAACTTCCAGTATTGGGCGCTGGCACCGATCCTGATCTTCCTGGCTGTGCTGACGCTCTACCCGGTCGGCCAACTGCTGCGCATGAGCGTGTCGGACCTGGCGTTCGTCAAGGGCAAGCTCGAATGGACGTACGTCGGCCTGGACCACTTCCAGACGCTGCGCAACGACCCGGTCGTGCCCGACGCGCTGAAGAACACGCTGCTGTTCGTGGTCGTCGTGGTGTGCGTCGAGGCGGTGCTGGGGCTGCTGCTGGCGATCCTGGTGAGCCGGGCGCGGCGGTTCGCCTGGTTCTACCGCAGCGTGTACATGATCCCGCTGCTGATTCCCCCGATTGCCATTGGGACCATCTGGCGCCTGATGTACGACTATAACTACGGGATCATCAACCAGATCCTGTTCGAGCTGGGGCTCACCGGGCCGCTGTGGACCGCCAATCCGGACCTGGCGCTGGTGTCGGTCATGATCGTCGACGTGTGGCACTGGACGAGCTTCCTGTTCCTGATCATGCTGGCGGGGGTCGAGTCGCTGCCCTACGAGCTGAGCGAGGCGGCGCGCGTCGATGGCGCCAACGAAGTGCAGGTCTACCGCCACATCTTCTTCCCGCTGCTGCGGCCCACCATCATCGTCGCGCTGATGCTGCGCACCATCCTGGCCTTCAAGGTCTTCGACCAGATCTTCCTGCTCACCGGCGGCGGGCCGGGTACGTCCAGCGAGGTGATCAGCCTGTACATCTACAAGGTCTATTTCGTGCAGACGCGGCTGGGCTACGGCGCGCTGCTGGCCTTGCTGACGGCGGTGATCATGTCGGTGTTCGTCGTGTTCTACCAGTGGCTCAACAATTACGTGAACCGGCAGCGCTAGGCGAGGTGCTCCCATGAAAAAACCCGGAACTTGGCTCTTGCACGGCGTGCTGATGCTGTTCGCCCTGATCATCCTGGCGCCGGTCGTCTATACGTTCCTCACCTCGCTCAAACTGTTCCGAGACATCATCTCCGGCTCGTGGGCGTTCGACCCCACGTGGCGCAACTACGAGCAGTTGTTCATGAGCAACCGCAACAGCTTCGTCGACCTGACGCGCAACAGCCTGGTCGTCGGCGGGCTGACGCTCGCCGTGGTCATCGCCGTGGCCGCGCTGGGCGCCTACAGCCTCAGCCGGTTCAAGTGGCGGCGGGCGATCAGCGGGCTGGTGATGGCCTGGCTGCTGTTCGTGAACATGCTGCCACCGATCATCTTCGTCGGGCCGTTCTACCTCATCGCGCGCACCCTCGACATTTACGACACGCCGCTCGCCATCGTGATGGCCCACTCGATCCTCAACCTGCCGCTTGCGTTCTGGATGCTGCACAGCTTCTTCGCCGACGTGCCCGTCGAGCTGGAAGAGGCCGCCGCCATCGACGGGTGCAGCCGCCTGCAAACCTTCCTGCGCATCGTGCTGCCCATCGCCCGGCCCGGCATCGCGGCGACGGCGGTGCTGGTGTTCGTCTTTAGCTGGAAGGAATTCCTGTTCGCGCTCACGCTCAGCAGCACGCCCGCCGCCATGACCATTCCGGTCGGCATCGCCGGGTTCGCCCAGGAATACAACATCCGCTACGGCGAGATGGCCGCCGCGGCGTTCTTCGCCACCATCCCCGCCCTGATCCTGGTGTTCATCGCCCAGAAACACATCGTCAAGGGCATGACCCTGGGCGCGCTGAAAGGCTAGGGCGGCGCATGGCCCTCACCCAATCGAGCTGGCGGGGAATGCCCGCCTGGACGCTGGAGAGCGACCGGCTGCGCGTCGTCACGACGCCGGACCCCGGCGCGAAAATCACGTCGATCTTCGACAAGATAACCGGGTACGAGTGGCTGGTCGCGCCCGCGGACCGGCCCTTCCAGCCGGTCGCATACGGCGCGGAATTCATCGTGCAGGACATGAGCGGCTGGGACGAGATGCTCCCCACCATCAAGCCCTGCCGCTACCCCGCGCCCGGCCCGTACCTGGGCGCGCCGCTGCCCGATCACGGCGAAGTGTGGGCGCTGGCCTGGGACGTCGAGGCGGAGGAGGATAGCGCGCTGACCCTGGCCGTCGAGGGGCGCGCCCTGCCCTACCGCTTCACGCGGAGCCTGTCCCTGGCCGATCCGGCCACGCTGCGCCTGGGCTACACGCTGACCAACACCGGCGATGGCCCGATCACGGCGCTGTGGGCCGCGCACCCGCAGTTCACCGCGACACCCCACACGCGCATTCGCCTGCCGGAGCACGTCACCGAGCTGGTCAACGTCCGCCTGACGCACGACTTCGGCGCGATCGGGCTGCGCTACCGCTGGCCGCAAGCCACCACCCAGCACGGCGCGCCCTTCGCGCTGGACCGCGTCGCGCCGCCCGGCGCGCGCAACTGCCGCAAGCTGTACACGCCGCCGGAGATCCCGGTCGGCTGGGCGGCCCTGGTCGAGGAGCCGGGCGATCATTGGCTGTGCATGGCGTGGTCGCCGGACGAGGTCCCTTACCTGGGCATCTGGGTGGACGAGGGCGCGGTCAACAACGTGGCGACCGCCGCCCTGGAGATCACCACCGGCTTCCACGACAGCCTCGAAACGGCGTGGGGCAAGGGCCGCAGCCCGCTGCTGGAGCCGGGCGCGATCCAGGCGTGGACGGTGACGGTGCAGGTGGGCAGCGGGCCGCTGGCGGCGCCAGCCCAGCCTAGTATTTGAACAACGTTTTGGGTAGACTAGGGCCGCTTTCGCCATGCAGCAGCTAAGGGGAAACCGCCAGTATGCCCGACACACTTGAACTGCTCGAACAGCCCACCGCGACCCGCATCGACATGATCGCCGGCTGGCGCCAGTGGGCCGACGCCGGCTCGATCTCGTCCGGCCTGCCCGAGTACCTGGTCCAGCAGACCAACGCCCGCCGCATCGGGTCGATCCGCCCCGACGGGTTTTACCTGTTCCAGATCCCCGGCACGCACGACCTGGTCAGGCCGGTGATCAGGTTCGACGACGGGTATCCCGAAGAGCTGAGCGTGCCGAGCAACGAGTTCTATTACACGGGCGACGAGCGCCACGGCACCGTGATCTTCCTGGGCGACGAGCCGCACCTCGACGTCGAGCGGTACGTCGCCACCCTGCTCGAAGCGGCCCAGAAACTCGGCGTCAAGCGCATCGTCAGCCTGGGCGGCGTGTATGGCGAGCTGCCGTACAACAAGGAGCGCACCGTCTCGTGCGTGTTCAGCCTGCCCGCGCTCAAGGACGGGCTGAGCAAGCTGGCGGTCCAGTTCTCGGACTACCACGGCGGCGCGGCCATCGACTCGGTGCTCTGCCGCCGCGCGGCGGACGCCAACCAGGAGCACGTCGGGTTTTACGCGTTCGTGCCCACCTTCGATTTCTCGCAACTGGGCAAGGCGGGCCACACCATCCGCCTCGAAAACGACTACATGGCCTGGCTGGGCGTCATGCGCCGGATCAACCACATGCTCAAAACGCGGTTCGACCTGTCCGACCTGGAGGACAAAAGCGCCCGGCTGATCGAGGTGGTCGATGCGCGCGTCGACGAGATCGAGCGCGCCGCCCCGGAGCTGAACGTGCGCGAGTACTTCGCCCAACTGGCCGAGGACTTCACCGAAATGACGTTCGATCCGCTGGACGACGTGTGGGAAGAAGAACTGAAGCGGCTGTTCGACGACGAGGACGAAGAAGAGGAAGACGCCTAGCCTAGCCGCGCCGCGCCCTCACATCAACGAACGGGCCCCGGCAGGAGCGACTCCACCGGGGCCTGCTGTTTCACTACACGAAACCGGCTCAGCGCGTGAGCCACGCCCCATCGACCGGCAGGATCGCGCCGTTGACATACGCGGCGGCGTCCGACGCCAGAAAGACGACCGCGCCCTTCAGATCGTCGGGCGTGCCCCAGCGCCCCGCCGGGATGCGATCCAGGATCGACTGGCTGCGCGCCGGGTCGGCCCGCAGCGGCGCGGTGTTGGCCGTCGCCATGTAGCCGGGCGCGATGGCGTTGACGTTGATACCCAGCGACGCCCACTCGTTCGCCAGCGCGCGGGTGACGCCCGCCACGGCGCTCTTGGCCGCCGTGTAACTGGGCACCAGGATCCCGCCCTGGAACGACAGCATCGACGCGATGTTGATGATCCTGCCGCCGCCCCCCTCGCGCATGGCGCGCGCCGCCGCCTGGGACAGGAAGAACACCGCCCGCAGGTTGATGTGCAGCACGTCGTCCCAGTCCTGCTCGGTGTAGTCGATGGCGGGCGCGCGCCGGATGATCCCGGCGTTGTTCACCAGGATATCGAGCCGCCCCAGCTCCGCGACCACCCGCGCCACCTGCGCGCCAAGGTCGCTCACCGATGCGTCGAGCAGGTCGCATTCCAGGTTGATGAAGCGGCGCCCCAGCGCCTCGACCTGGGCGCACGTCTCGTTACAGTCCGGCGTGCGGTCCAGCCCGGCGATGTCCGCCCCGGCCTCGGCCAGCCCCACGGCCATCCCCTGGCCGAGTCCCTGGCTGGCCCCGGTGACGAGCGCCACCTTCCCCTTGAGGCTGAATTGTTCGAGAATGCCCATGCTGCGCTCCTGTCCCGCTAGCGCAGATCGGACATGACAACGGCGTCCATGTCGCTGAACGTCTGGTTCTCGCCGGCCATCGCCCAGATGAACGCGTAGTTGCCGGTGCCCATCCCCGCGTGGATCGACCAGCTCGGCGAGATCACGGCCTGCTCGTTACGGATCACGAGGTGGCGCGTTTCGTCCGGCGCGCCCATCAGGTGAAAGACCACGTTTTCGCCCTGGATGTCGAAGTAGAAGTAGACCTCCATGCGGCGCGCGTGGGTGTGGGCGGGCATGGTGTTCCACATGTTGTTGGGCTCTAGCAGCGTCACGCCCATCACCAACTGGCAGCTTTTCGCCCCGTCGGGATGGATATACTTGTAGATCGTGCGCTCGTTGGAGTTGGCGATGCTGCCCAGGTGCGCCGGTTCCGCCGCGTCGAGCGGGATGTGCGTGGTCGGGTAGGCGTGGTGGGCCGGGGTGCTGCTTAGGTAGAAGCGGGCCGGGTTGGCCGGGTCCTTGCTGGCAAAGGCGACGTCGCGCGTGCCCATGCCGACGTACAGCCCATCCAGCCGGTTCATGGCGTACTCGGTCCCGTCGGCGGTGATGGTGCCGGGGCCGCCCACGTTCACCACGCCCAGCTCGCGCCGCTGCAGGAAGAATTCCGCGCCCAGCTCTTTCGGGTCGCCCTTGAGCGCCACCGTGCCGCCGGCGGGATACGCCCCGCCGGTGATGATGCGGTCGATGTGGCTGTAGACCAGCGTCAGGTCGTTTTCGACGAACAGCTTGTCGATCAGAAACTCGCGGCGAAGCTCGTCGGTGGTGTAGGTCTTCACCCGGTCGGGGTGCGAGGGATAACGCATTTCCATGATAGAACTTGCTCCTCGTGGTTATAGCTCGATCAAATACAACTGCACGCGGCCCCCGTGATCGGAGGCGTAGAGAATCCGGCTGCCGTCCCAGCTCCACGTGGGGTGGCAGTGGCTCGCCTGAGTGTGCCACGACGTCTTGTGGTTGGCGAGGGTTTGCAGCGTCGCTTCCTCGCCCGCGATATCGATCAGCACCAGGTCGTCCACGTCGTCGCCGACCAGCACGGTGTTGTCCGGGTTGGCATGGTAGTGATTGCAGTAAAACGGCATGTCGATGCGCCGGACCAGCCCGCCCGAACGGTCCATCAGCCCCACGAAGGGGATCATCGTGTTCTCGTTGACCGCCACGTCGGTCACCACGGCCTGGGTGCGGTGCGAGGTGATCGTGCCGTCGTGGCCGGGGCCGCGATCGTCGAAGAACACGTAGCCGTCCTGCGTCCAGAACTCGTGGCCGATGGCGTCCTGCTCATCCTGGCGGAAGCAGGGCCGCGCCTCGCGCCGGATGAAGTCGAGGAACCAGATGCGCTGTGTCACCAGGTTCCACGGCCCCTCGTGGCAGAACATCCCCAGCGTGGAGTCGTCCGGCGAGAACTGGAAATGGCCGAGCTGGTGCGTGTCCTTGAACACGTCGAACCAGCCGGAGCCGTCCAGGTAGGCCAGCGTGACGCGCCCATCCTTGATCCGGTAGAAGCGCTCTTTGAACCCGGCGTAGTTGGCGCCGTGCTCGACGTAGGTCGGCGGCTTTTCGTTGCGACAGAAGGCCACGTACTGCCGGTTGGGCGCGATCGACGGCACGCTCGAAATGGCGTAAGCCGGGTCTTCCTCGTAGACGGTGACCGCGTCGCCCGTTTCCAGGTTCATCACCCTGACGTTGTGCTCGGTGGTGGTGTAGGCCAGCAGCGCGCTGTCCGGCGTCTTGGTGATGGTGTGGGGACCCTGGAGCACGTCGCCCGACAGCCGCTCGATCGCGCCGGTGTCGAGGTTCATCCGGTACGGGCTGAGTCTGGGCGATTCGTGCGGGGCGCGGTCCTCGCCGGACGCGCGATCGGACACGAAGATGATCTCGTTCCTGTTCCGGTCGAACGAGTTTTCGGTGAAATACATGTGAACGTTGTTGCCGGTCGAGGTCAGTTGTTTGATCGTCCGGCCCGTCTTCTCGTCCTTGAACTCGCGGATTTCCGATTGCCAGGTGTCAGTCATCGGTACTCGAACCTTTTCGATTGCGTCAAACAGGCACAACACGTAACACGAAGCGCGTCGCCCCGGCGGGCAGCGTGGCCGCCAGCCGCGCCAGCACGCCGTCGAGCATGTTCTGGCGACAGGCTTCATCCAGCCGCTCGACGGTGAAGGCCGCCCCGGCGGGTTCCACGATGCGCAGCTCCAGCGCCGCGTGCTCGCCGGTGATGCGCGCGGTCGCGCCGTCCGCCTCGACCGGGTGCCACGTGGTGAAGGCTTCCTCGATCGCGAGCGGCGGGCCGCTGAACGTGAATTCGTCGGTGAGGGTGAGCGCGCCGGTCGCCGCGTCGAACTCGAACGCCCGCCGGGCATCCACCAGCGCCGGGATGTCGTACGCCTTGTGGAACGCCACCACCGCGTATTTTAACGCATCGCGCTGCCCGTGTTCCACGATCTCGCCGTGGAACTGGCGCCGCCCGCCGAACTCCGGCCCCGGCGCCTGGAGCTGGCCGCCGATGCGCGGGACGCTGTGGCTGTAGGAATTGTTGAACACGTTCTCGTAACGCGGCTGGCGAAAATATTCCTTGCTGTACAGGCCGCGCCCCGGATCGGGGATCAGGCTGTCGCCCGCGACGTTGAGGATGAACGTGGCGATGTCGGTGTGGCTGTGGTGCCCATCGTTGTGGCCGGCCTTCGTCACGAAGACGACCGGCTCGCCGTCCGCGGTCCGGCCCACGAACTTGATCAGGCCCGTATCCGGCAGGAAGAAATCGCGCGGCTCCAGCGGCGGGGCGGGCTGCGTGCAGTCCCACCAGGCCGCGTAGCGGTGCACGATCGGCAGCTTGGAGTAGAAATTGTAGCCGAACTTGCGCGCCGCCGCGCGGTCCATCTGCGCCCCGGCCTCGGACGCGACCGCGCCGCCGTCCAGCTCGCCGAACAGCGCGCGCAGCTCGGCCACGCCGGTGCGCTCCGCCAGCCGGTTGACCACGCCCGCCGACAGGGTGAGCGTCTCGGTCGCGTCGCCGAAGTTCACGAATCGGTTGGGCGGCACCAGCGCCACGCCCGGCGGATAGGCGGCGATGTCGCGCAGGCGGGGCTGGGCCAACAGGTCCAGCTCGCCATTCGAGATCTCGCGCAGCAGCTCGGCCACCGTGATCACGTACATCATGCCGTAGTTCCAATAGCCGATGCCCTCGATCGAGCCGCCGTCGGCCTCGAACCCGGTGGCGAGGTACGCCTCGAACCCTTCCAGCACCAGTTCGAGCGCCTCGGCCAGCGTTTCGCGATCGTTCTCCAGCCGCAAAAACGCCAGCCCGATCGAGCCGTTGCACACGCCGTTCCAGTTCAGCGCGCCCTTGAACCACCAGTGATCGCGGGCGTAGGCCAGGTACGGCTTGAAGATGTGGCGCTCCACCTCGTCGCGGATGCGCTGCCGCACTTCGGGTACCAACGCGTCACCCACCAGGTACACCGTCTCGGCCAGGGCCGCACCCGTCTCGGCGGCGAACAGGTCGATCGAGTCCGGCTCGCGGGTGAGCATGGTGTGCGCGCCCAGCGGCGCCGTCCGGACGCGCGGCGGGTCCAGCTCCCAGTAATCCGGCCCCTGCTCCTCGTGCGCGGGCAGCACCCACGTCGTCTCCTCGCAGATGCTCCAGGCCACGTCGTGAATCGCGTCCAACGCCGACTCGTCGCCGGTGACGAACTCCAGCACGGCGCGCGTCAGGGTGGCCCGCTTCAGGAAATACGGCTCCTCGTAGTGGCGGCGCACGCCGGTGTGCTCGAACTGGCGGTAGAGGTTGTAGGTGAGCGATGGGATCGCGTCCCGATCCGGAATTTCGCGCCGGATGCTGTCCAACAGCCGGGGCGTGGTGGGCGACCGGCGCACTTCCTCGCGCAGATCGGCGACCGGGCCCGGTGCGGCCAGCCACGCCTTGATCTGGTCTTTCGAAGGTCGATACACGTCAATGAACTCCTGTCAGTGACAGTTCCTCCGCAAAATGGCACGCCACGCCGTGCCCGTTCTCGAACTCGCGCCATTCGGGCACCTGCTCTTTACAGATCGCCTGGGCGTAGCGGCAGCGTGGATGGAACGCGCAGCCCGGCGGCGGGTTGGCCGGGTTCGGCACGTCGCCCTTGAGGATGATGCGCTCGCGGCTGATATCCGGGTTTGTCGAGGGCACCGCCGACAGCAGCGCTTCGGTGTAGGGGTGCAGCGGGTTGACGTACAGCTCGTCCGAATTCGCCAGCTCGACGACCTTGCCCAGGTACATGACCGCGATCCGGTTGCTGATGTGCTGCACGACCGACAGATCGTGCGCGATGAACAGGTACGTCAGGCCGAGATCGTTCTGCAGGTCCTGGAGCAGGTTCACCACCTGGGCCTGCACCGACACGTCCAGCGCGGACACCGGCTCGTCGCATACGATCAGCTTGGGGCGCAGCGCCAGCGCGCGCGCTATCCCGATCCGCTGGCGCTGGCCGCCGCTGAACGCGTTCGGGTAGCGGTTCATGTATTCCGGGCGCAGCCCCACCCGCCGCAGCAGGTCGCCGACCTCGGCCTTCAGGTCGCTGCCGCGCTTGCGGGTGTGGATCACCAGCGGCTCGCTGACGATGTCCAGCACGGTCATGCGCGGGTTGAGCGACGAATACGGGTCCTGAAAGATCATCTGAATCTCGCGGCGATAGGCGCGCAGCTCGCGGTGGCTCAGCGCGGCGAAATCGATCGCGCCGTTGGCGCCGGTCGCGGCAGGCGCCGCCTCGCCATAGTACAGGATCTCGCCGGCGGTCGGTTTATAGGCGCGGACCGTGCAGCGGCCCAGCGTCGTCTTGCCGCACCCGCTCTCGCCCACCAGCCCCAGCGTTTCGCCGCGCCAGATGCCGAACGACACACCATCGACGGCGCGAACGTGCCCGACCACGTGCTTGAGCAGGCCGCGCTTGATCGGGAAGTACATCTTCAGGCCGTTGATGTCGAGCAGTTTAGTCTTGTCAGCCATGGTCAGCTCACCCCGTATACAGCGTGCAGCGCACGTAATGCCCCGGCTCGACTTCGACCAGCGGGACGCCCGCCGGGTCGGTGCAGGCCGCGTTCTTGGCCGCGGGGCAGCGCGGATGGAAGGCGCATCCCTGGGGCACGTTGAACGGATCGGGAATCATGCCGGGAATCGGGTGCAGGCGGCTGCGCTCCTTGCGGCCCATCTCCGGCACCGACTGCATCAGGCCGACGGTGTACGGGTGGGCCGGGCGCTTGAACAGCGTCTTCCGGTCCGCGACCTCGACGATCTTGCCCAGGTACATCACGGCGATGCGGTCGGCCATCTCGTTGATCACGCCCAGGTTGTGGGTGATCATGATGATGGCCGACTCGAACTCGTGCTGGAGATGCCGCATCAGGTCGAGAATCTGCGCCTGGATGGTCACGTCGAGGGCGGTGGTCGGCTCGTCGGCGATCAGCACCGAGGGGTTGCACGACAGCGCCATGGCGATCATGGCGCGCTGGCGCATCCCGCCCGAATACTGGTGCGGGTACGACCGGATGAACTCGCGCGCGTTGCCGATACTCACCGCTTCCAGCATGGCGATCGCGCGTTCTTCGGCCTCCTGCCGGTCGACGTCCTGGTGCAGGATGATCGATTCCATGATCTGGTCGCCAATGGTGTGCATCGGCGAGAGCGAGGTCATCGGCTCCTGAAAGATCATGGCGATTTCGTTGCCCCGGATCGACCGGATCAACTCGCCCTCAGGGTCGATCTGCGTCATGTCCACTTCGTCGCCGCTGCGCGTGCGAAACCAGATGTTGCCATTGGCGATGCGCGCCGTGCGCTTGGGCAGCAGGCGCATGACGCTGTGCGCCGTGACGCTCTTGCCACAGCCGGACTCCCCCACCAGGCCCAGCGTCTCGCCGTTGCGCACGTTGAAGGTGACGCCATCCACCCCCTGCACCGTGCCATCCAGCGTCCGAAAGTGAACTTCGAGGTCGGAAATTTCCAGGATGTTTTCTGGGTTCATGGCGGCCTCTAAATGGTGTAGGGGTCGGCTGCATCGCGAAGGCCGTCGCCCATGAAGCTGAAGGCCAGGATCACGATGACGATGACGATGGCCGGGGTGAAGACCCACGGATAGAGCGCCAGCGATTGCAGGTTCTGCGCTTCCTGGAGCAGCACGCCCCAACTGGTCGTGGGCGGCCTCAGGCCCAGGCCCAGAAAGCTGAGCGCCGTCTCCGCGATGATCATGGCCGGCATCGCCAGCGTCGCCACCACGATGATCTGGCCGAATGTCGCGGGGATCAGGTGTCTGAAGATGATCCGCGCGTCGCTGGCCCCGGCCAGCTTGGCCGCGATGACGTAATCGCTCTGGCGCAGCGCCAGCACCTGGCCGCGCAGTTGGCGCGCCAGCCACGTCCACCCGATCAGCGACAGGATCAGCGTCACCGCGAAATACGTCTTCGTCTGCGACCAGCCCGCCGGCAGCGCCGCCGACAGCGCCATCCACAACGGGATATCCGGGAAGGCGCGCACCAGCTCGATCAGGCGCTGCATGGCTTCGTCCACCAGCCCGCCGTAATAGCCGGAGATGATGCCGAGCGTCGTGCCAAAGACCAGGCTCATCAAGACGCCGACCAGCCCGATCGTCAGCGACACCTGGCTGCCCAGGACAATGCGCGAGAACATGTCACGCCCCTGCCGGTCGGTCCCCAACAGGCTGACGATCCCGCCCGGCGCCTGGAAGAGATGAACGTCGGTTTCGAAAAGGCCCAGCAATTTGTACGAATCGCCTTTAGCAAAGAATTTGAGATAGATTTTTTCGTCGGTCGTCTGGTGGACGCGCCGCAGGCTCTCGTCGTAGCCGGACTCGATGCCGTAGACGAACGGACGCAGCTTGCCTTCGTCGAACAGGTGGATGCGCTGCGGCGGCAGGTAAAGCTGTTTGGTGAAACGCGTCGTCAGCGAATAGGGCGCGATGAAATTGCCAAACGCCGCGACGAGGTAATAGATCACGACGATGACCATGCCGATGATCGCCGCCCGGTTGCGCCGGAAGCGCCGCCAGATCATCGTCCACTGCGACGCCGCATAGCGGGCTTCCTCTTTGGAAAGCTGCATCAGCTCGGCGTTGGCCTCGCGCGCGGCCTCGTCTTCGGCCAACCGGCGGTACAGCTCGCGCAGCGCTGCGGACTGCTGATCGATCGGGCGTTGGGGTGTGGAGTTGGGTGTCTCGATCATGAATACACAATCCTCGGATCTAACCAGGCCAGAACCAGATCGGCGATGAGGTTCGATACCAGCAGCATCAGCGACATGATCATCAGGAACGTCCCGGCCACGAACATATCCTGGCTTTGCAGCGAGCGCAGGAACAGCGGCCCGGTCGTGGGCACGGACATCACCACGCCGATCAGGATCGACGAGGAAATGATCTTGGGCACCTCCATCGCCAGCACGCTCACCACGGGGTTCAGCGCCGACCGCACCGCATATTTGTTGATCACTTTTTTCTCTTTGAGGCCCTTGGCGCGCGCCGTGGTGATGTACTGCTTGTTCATCTCATCGAGCATGCCGTTGCGCATGATGCGCATCAACTGCGCCGTGCTCGCCAGCCCCAGGATGATCGCCGGCGGCCACAAATGCAGGAAGTAATCCCACGCTTTCGCCAGGCTCATCGGCTGGTTGATGAACTCCGGCGACTGGTCGCCCATAACGTCCAGGCCCAGTTTGATCCCGCCGATGTACATCCAGATCAGCGCGAGCAGAAACCCCGGCACCGACAGCCCCAAAAACGCCACCAGCGACAAGCCCGCATCACCGAGCGAATACTGGTGGGTGGCCGAGTAGATGCCGATGGGGACGGAGAGTGTGATCATCACCAGGATCGAGCAGAACCCCAGCAGAATGGTGTACCAGATCCGCCCCGAGATCAGCGGCCACACCGGGCTGGACCACTCGTACGAGTAGCCGAAATCGCCCTTCGGAAAGCCCTTGACCCACGTCCAGTACTGCACCAGGAACGGCTCATCCAACCCGTATTTTTCCCGCAGAAGCTGCGCCTGCTCGTTCGACATGCCCCCGCCGCTGGTCCCCTGGACGGCTTGCAGCGTCGTGAGGTAGTCGCCGGGCGGAAGCTGAATGATAACGAACGAGATGAACGAGATGGCGATCAGCATCGGCACCATCGCTAACAACCGTCGAATGATAAAATGGACCATACACTCAACTCCGGGAGTAACCTTTCGGAAGGGGAGAGGGGCCGGGTGCTGGGATCAGCACCCGGCCAAAGAATCTCCAGGCGGATTACTCGCCGCCACCCTCGAAGTAGAAGGTCGCCGGTTCCAGCGTGCCGGGGGTCATGATGATCCAGTCCGCAGTGTGGACCGGGTCGACGTTCATGATGTTGTTCATCACAACCACCGGGTTCGGGACCATGCCCGCCGTGCCCAGCGTCCACAGGTTCTCGGTAGACATGCGGACGATTTCCTTGCCCAGTTCGACCTGGGCTTCGGGATCGACCGTGGCGCGATATTCGTCGTACAGCGCCATCGCGGCCTTGAACTCGTCGGTGGGCTCCAGGCCATCCGCGCCGCCCGTCTTGTACCAGATGCCGTAGGCAGGGGCCATCCACGAGCGCTCGTCGAACGGGAACTGGTAGATCGGATCCACCATCGGGACCAGACCGCGGTCGGTCGACCAGGTCGAGATCATGACCTCGTTGCCGCCCGCGCGCGGCCAGAAGACTTCGCGCGTCAGGATCTCGAACTCGTTCTTCAGGCCGATCTCATCCCAGTACTGCGAGATCAGTTCGAGCGTGTCCGCCATGCCGGTGGCCGTGGCCGACGTCTCGATGACCAGCAGCAGGTCCGACCCATCGGGGAAGTTGTAGTACCCGTCGTTGCCCTTCACCAGCCCGATCTCGTCCAGCAGCGAGGTCGCCAGCTCCGGATCGTACTGGGCGTAGTAGTCTTGCAGCTCGGGGATGAAGTACGGCGAGTCGGGCACGACCGTGATCGTCTGCGGGGTGCCCTGGCCCAGGAACGCGATCTCGTTGATCACGTCGCGATCGATGGCGACGGACGTCGCCTGGCGGAAGCGCAGGTCCTGGAACAGTTCCCGGTAGCTGTCCTCCGGGTAGCTCATGTTGAAGAACAGGGTCGCCGCAGAAGCCTGGGCCTGGGGCCACATCAGCATGTGATAGTCGTTGGCCTCGGCGTTCTCGAGGTACACCGGGTACTGGGCCAGGTCGATGCCGCGCGCCTGCATGGTCAGGTCGCCCGCAACGCCCATGATATTGATGCCCTCGACGCCATCGACGAAGTGATAGTACTGGTAGTCGATGTAGGGGAGCTGGTTGCCCTCGGTGTCAACCGCGTAGTAGTACGGGTTGCGCTCGGCGATCATCAGGGTCGTGCCGGCTTCGTATTCGGTGATCTTCCAGGCCGTCATGACCGGGCGATCGACGTTGTAGTCGAACGATTTTTCCTCGAACAGCTCGTAGGTGCCGGTGTCGCTGTACGCCGGGTGGAACTGCTCCAGGTAGTGCTTGGGCGCATAGAACCCAAAGCGCTCGAAACCGAGCGGCCACTGGTTGCCGTGGAAGGCCAGGCCCACCGTCTCGGCCAGACCATTGGGCGCCGCGAATTTCAGCTTGATGGTCGAGTCGTCGATCTTCTCGAGCTCCATCGGCTCGCCGCCAACAACCCATTCGGAGTGAATGGCCGCCGTGATGTTCGTGTCGTTCTCGATGGCTTCCCACCAGAAAATCACGTCATCGACGGTCCACGGCGTGCCGTCCGACCACTTGAGTCCCTTACGGAAGAACAGGGTCAGCTCGGTGCCGTCTTCGTTCCATTCCCAGCGCTCGGCCAGGCCCGGCTCTACCGGGTCGGACGGATTGCGCGGCCAGCGCAGGGCCGGATCGTAGTTCACGCGGCCAAAGCAGTGGAAGTCGTTCACACCGCGCCACGCGCGATGCCAGATGCCGCCGTACTCGCCGACGCTCTCGAACGGTTCGACGACGCGCGGATTCTCCGGCAGGCGCTCCTCGACCGGAGGCAGCTCACCCGCCGCGACCTTCTCGGCCAGCATCGGAGCTTCTTGGTAACCGCCATCCTGCGCGCGCGCCGGGGACGTGTTGCCCAGCGCGGGCAGGGCCATTGCCGCAACCAGGGCAATGGAGAGCACGGTAATGAGCAAACGCTTATGAGACATTTTTTCTCCTCACCTAAGGCTTAAGTCTTTCTTTCCGAGATGGTACGTCTGTCAGGGTATCGCGTTGGGTGGCCTCCTCTCTGCTGGTTGGCGAGCCCCAGGCCCGCCGCGCCCGGTCAGGGCGCGCTCGCGCGAATGATGAGCTGTGGGCGGATGATGACGTCCTGGCAGCGTCCGGTGCAGTCGAGGATGTGATCCAGCAACAGCCGCATCGCCTGCCCGCCTAGCTCGGTCATGGGAATCCGGCAGGTGGTCACCGCCGGTGTGACCAGCGCCGCCAAAGGCGTGTCGTCGAAGCCGGCGATCGCCACGTCGTCCGGCACCCGGCGCCCCAGGTCGGCGCACGCGTGCAGGGCTCCGATAGCACTCAAATCGTTGTAACAAAACAGGGCCGTGATTTCGGGATAGCGGCCCAGCAGATCGTGCGCGACCTCCCGCCCGGATTCGACGATCGGCAGGCAGGGCCGCTCCCACTCGGGTCGGTGCGGGATCCCGGCGGCTTCCAGCGCGGCGCGATAGCCGACCGCCCGCTGCTGCCCGCTGAAGGATCGCGCCGGGCCGGACAGGAATCCGATCGTGCGGTGCCCGCGGCTGATCAGGTGCTCGACGATCATCCGCCCGCCGCGCACGTCGTCGATCAGGACCGCGCCAAAGCGTCCTTCCGGGTCGCGGCGGTTGACCAGCACCACGGCAGAATGGCGCGCCAGGACGGTCTGCAGCTCGTTCTCTTCCAACCGCGAGCTGCACAGGATCACGCCGTCCACCCGTTTCTCTTCCAGGGATTGCAGCACGGCCAGCTCGCGCTGGGGGTCTTCCTCGGTGTTGCACAGGAAGACGCTGTAGCCTTCCTCGAAAGCGACCTGCTCCACCCCGCGCGCGACCTCGGAGAAGAAGGGATTGGAGTTGTCGGGGACGACGAGGCCGATCGTGCCGGTGCGGTTGGTGACGAGGCTGCGGGCGATGTCGCTGGGCCGGTAGCCGAGCCGGTTGATCACGGTCTGGACGCGCTGGCGGGTGCTGTCGCTGATCTCGCCCTTGTTGTTGACCACGCGCGAAACGGTCATGAGGGATACGCCGGCCTCGGACGCAACATCGGCCATCGTGATACGCTGTTGAGGAACTTTAAGAGGCATTTTTAAGAAGTCCTGTTAACGCTAACGAGAGCGCTAACACCATCATATCATTAATTTACGCGGTTCTGTCAAGCAAGTGCCCCGCCCGCCGGTCATTTGGCCGGATGAAAAGGCCGGGGTGTATTGTGTCATCGAGCACAATCCGTTATACTAAGGATGGGTTAGCGTTAACTCTAGAATAGCAGGGCCAAATGAAGCCCCGAACGGATGGGTTAGCGTTAACTCCACTTGAGCACAGTGTAGACTCACTTTTCCGTTTTGTCAACAGGATCGCGTCCCATGGCCCGCAAACGCGTTACCCTCGAAGACGTCGCCCGTGAAGCCGGTGTTTCGCCCATGACCGTCTCGCGCGTGATCAACAACACGGGCCGCATCAGCCAGGCCACCCGCGACCGCGTGCGCGAGATCATCACCCAGCTCGACTACCGCCCCAGCCGCGCCGCGCGCGCCCTGGTCACCCGCAAAACCTACATGATCGGGCTGGTCCTGCCGGACATCACGAACCCCTATTTCGCCGAGATCGTCCAGGGCGTGGAGAACGTCGCCTGGCAGCGCGACTACAGCGTGCTGCTGGTCAACACCGACGAGAACACCGCCCGCGAGCAGGCCGCCCTCAGCCAGATCGAGGAGACGACCGTCGACGGGATCATCGTGTGCGCCTCGCGCCTGCCGGACGACGTGCTGCTGCCCCTCATCGAGCGCCACCAGCACGTGGTCGCCGTCAACCGCCAGGTGCCGCACCACCTGGCAAGCGTGGTCCGCAGCCGGTACGCCCAGGGCCACCGCGCCCTGCGCGCCGCCGAGCTCCTGATCGAGATGGGCCGGCAGCGGATCGGGTACATCCGGCTGGCCCGCAGCGCGATCGCGGTCGAGGCGGACGAATTCGTGCGCGCCGTGGAGGCCAGGGGCGTCCCCTCGTCGCCGGCATGGTGCGTCACCGGCGCGCCCAACTGGCGCGCAGGGTACGAGGCAGGCCGGGCGCTGCTGTCCAACCACCCCGAGCTGGACGCGCTCATCGGCGGCAACGACCTGGTCGCCCTGGGCGCGATGCGGGCGGCCATCGAGCTGGGCCGGCGCATCCCGGACGATCTGGCGGTCGTCGGCGGCGACGATATCCTGATGGCGAGCCAGGTCACGCCGGCGCTCACCACGTTTCGCTCGCCGAAGGTCGAAATCGGCACCACTGCGGCCCAGCTCCTGTTCAAGCGCATCGACGGCGACCCGAACTACTACGAGCACCTGTACGACGAGACGCTGGTCCGGCGCGCGAGCACGGGCTGAGCGGGGGCCGGGGCCGGTTGACACGGCACCAAAGAATCAATTACAATGGAATCAGCGCTCTGAGAGCGCTCTCAGAAATTAAACTTACTGAGGACCTTACAGATGGTGCCCAAGTCATCGTCTCCTAAACGCTCAATGAGCCTGGAAGACATTGCGGCCAGGGCCGGGGTGTCGCGCTCGACGGTTTCCCGCGTCATCAACAACGAGACGTACGTCAGCGAGCACACCCGCCGGCAGGTGCTAGCGGTCATCGAACAGGTCGGGTATGCGCCCAACCCCGCGGCGCGCGCCCTGGCGACCCAGCGCAACAACACGATCGGCCTCGTCATCCCCCAGGTTCCGCTGGTCCTCTTCGAAGACCCGTATTACTTCCCCACCCTGCTGCAGGGCATCTCGCGCATTGCCAACGCGCACGACTTCGCGCTGGTGCTCTCGCTCGGCGATTCCGACATGGACGAGGCGCGCTTCGCCCGGCGGATCATCGCCAACCGCCTGTTGGACGGCGTGATCATCGCCTCGGCTGCGCCGGACACGCCCCTGATCGCGCGCCTTCTGGAGGCGGATACGCCGTTCGTCCTGGTCGAGCGCCCCGGCCAGGAGAGCGACCGCATCAGCTTCGTCACCATCGACAACGTCGAGGCGGCCAGCCACGTCGTCCGGCACCTGATCGCGCTGGGCCGCCGCCGCATCGGCCTGATCACCGGCGATCTCGCCAACGCCGACGCGCAGGATCGCCTGAAGGGCTACCGGCAGACGCTCGACGAGGCCGGCATCGGCGCCGACCAAAGCCTGGTCGCCACCGGCAACTTCAGCTACCGGAGCGGCTACGACGGCATGCGCGCCCTCATGGAGCGGCGCGTCGATGCCGTCTTCGCGTCCAACGACATCACCGCGCGCGGGGCGCTGCAAGCCCTGCACGACGCCGGGCGGCGCGTGCCGGATGACGTGGCCGTGGTGGGTTTCGACGACCTGCCCACCGCCACGCAGATCACGCCCCAGTTGACGACCGTGCGCCAGCCGATCGAGGAGAAGGGCGCCCAGGCGGCGAGCATCCTGCTCGACTTCATCGAGCACGGCTGCACCACGGCCTGCCGCGTCGTGCTGCCCACCGAGCTGGTCGTGCGCGACTCGTGCGGCGCTGCCAGCGCCCAGGTCCGCAAGGCGTCCTGACGCGCGCGGGCACAGCATGGTTTCTCCCGGCGCCGGGCGTGTGCCCGGCGCCGTTTTTGCCCTCCGGCGAGGCGTTGCAGATCGGCCCGATCTGCCCTATAGTTCTGGTGCGATCCCATTCACCAGCGAGGGAGCACCATGCCCGAAACAGCCGATCTGATCGTCCACAGCGCCGCCCAGATCGCCACCTGCGCCAGCCCGGACGGGCCCAAGCGCGGCGCGGCCATGCGCGACCTGGGCCTGATCGAAGATGGCGCGCTCGCCATCCGCGCCGGGCGCATCGCCGCCGTGGGGCCAACACGGGACATCCGCGCCCGCTTCAGCGCGCCCCAGGCCATCGACGCGCGCGGCAGGGCGATCTGCCCCGGCCTGGTGGACGCGCACACCCATGTCGTCTACGCCGGAGACCGCATCGGCGAGTTCGAGCAGCGCATCGCGGGCGCGACCTACCTCGAGATCATGGAGGCGGGCGGCGGGATCGTGAGCACGATGCGCGCCACGCGGGCGGCTTCCATCGAGGCGCTGGCCCGCGACGCCGCCGCCCGGCTGGACGAGATGCTGCGACTGGGCACGACCACGGTCGAGATCAAGACCGGCTACGGCCTGTCGGTCGAGGCGGAGATGGCCATGCTTGGTGCGATCGCGCAGGTGGCCGCAACCCACCCCGCGACGCTGGTCCCGACCTTTCTGGGCGCGCACGCCATCCCGCCGGAATACCGGGGCCGCGAAGACGCCTACATGACGCTGGTCGTGGACGAGATGCTGCCCCAGGCGGCGGCGTGGTACCGGGACTCGACGTTTGCAGCGGACGGGGTGCCGCTGTTCGCCGACGTGTTCTGCGAGCGCGGCGCGTTCACGCTGGACCAGTCGCGGCGCGTGCTGGAGGCGGGCCGGGCGCTGGGCCTGGGCCTGAAGATCCACGCCGACGAGTTCACCGCGCTGGGCGGCGTCGGGCTGGCGGTGGAACTGGGCGCGGCCTCGGTCGATCACCTGGACGTCACCACGCCCGAGGACATGGCCCGACTGGCCGCGTCGGACACGGTCGGCGTCGTCCTGCCGGCGGTCAATTTCCACCTGGGCAGCCACCATTACGCCGACGCGCGCGCCCTGATCGACGCGGGGGCAGCGCTGGCGCTGGCGACCGACATCAACCCCGGCTCGGCGCCCTGCCCGTCGATGCCGCTGGTCATGGCGATTGCCTGCCGCTACCAGCGCCTGCTGCCCGCTGAGGCGCTCAACGCGGCGACGATCAACGCGGCGCACGCCATCGGCCTGGGCGACCGGGTCGGATCGCTCGAAGCGGGCAAAGCCGCCGACCTGCTGATCCTGAACACCGCCGACGTCCGCCACCTCGCCTACCAGTTGGGCGGGAACGTCGTCGAGCGCGTCATCAAGAACGGCGCCGTTGTGTAGCGTGATTGCAGAGCCAAAGGACTTTGATCGTGGAAACCATTGTGCTTGATGGAAACAGTCTGACGATCGAGCAGGTCGTCGCCGTGGCCGAGGGCGTGCCCGGCGATCCGCGCGTGGTCATCGGCGACGCGGCGCGGGCCAGGGTCGCGCGGGCGGCGGACGCCGTCGCCCAACTGCTGGACGAGGGGCGCGTCGTGTACGGCATCACGACCGGCTTCGGCGCGTTCAAGAACCGGGTGATCCCGCGCGACCAGGTCGAGCTGCTCCAGCGCAACATCGTCGAGAGCCACGCGGTCGGCGTGGGCGACCCGTTCGACACGCCCACCACGCGCGCGATCATGCTGGTGCGGGCCAACACGCTCGCCAGCGGCTATTCCGGCATCCGGCCCGCCACGCTCGACGGGCTGGTCGGCCTGTTGAACGCGGGCGTGCACCCGGTCATCCCGCGCAAGGGATCGCTCGGCGCGAGCGGCGATCTCGCCCCGCTGGCGCACATGAGCCTGGCCCTGATCGGTGAGGGCGAGGCCGAATACCAGGGCGCGATCCTCCCCGGCGCCGAGGCGCTGGCCCGCGCCGGACTCCAGCCGATCACGCTGGCGGCCAAGGAAGGGCTCGCCCTCACCAACGGCACCTCGGTGATGTGCGCGATCGGCGCGCTGCAAACTTACCACGCCGAGCGGCTCAGCCAGGTGGCCGACATCGCCGGGTGCCTGAGCCTGGAGGCGCTGCACGGCACGCCGCTGGCCTTCGACGCGCGCATTCACCGGCTGCGCCCCTTCCCCCGCCAGGTGGACTGCGCGGCGTATCTCCGCGCCCTGCTGGACGGCAGTGAGTTCGTCCGCGGCGACGATCCGACGAACGTGCAGGACGCCTACACCCTGCGCTGCATCCCCCAGGTGCACGGCGCGGTGCGCGACGCCATCGCCTATGCCCGGTGGGCGATCGACATCGAGCTGAACGCCGTGACCGACAACCCGCTGATCTTCATCGACGAGGACGGCGCGATCACCGTGCTCTCCGGCGGCAATTTCCACGGCGAGCCGCTGGCGATCGCCATGGACTACCTGGGCATCGCGCTGGCCGAGCTGGGCAACATCGCCGAAAGACGCATCATGCGCCTGATCGATGAGGCATCCAACACGCAGACGCTGCCCGCCTTCCTGACGCGCGAAGGCGGCCTGAACTCCGGCTTCATGATCGTGCAGTACACCGCCGCCGCCCTGGCGACCGAGAACAAGGTGCTGGCCCACCCCGCCAGCGTGGACACCATCCCCACCTCGGCCAACACCGAGGACCACGTCAGCATGGGCTGCACCGCGGCGCTCAAGCTGCGCGACATCAGCGCCAACGTCGAGCGCATCCTGGCGATGGAGCTGATGGCCGCCGCCCAGGGGATCGACTTTCGCAAGGAAACGGTGGGCGCGGGGGCGCGGCTGGGGCGCGGCACCCAACCGGCCTACGACCTGATCCGCCAGCACGTGCCGTTCATCCCGCGCGACACGATCATGTACGGCTATATCGAGGCGGTGCGACGGCTGGTCGCCGAGGATCACATCGTCCGCGCGGTGAACCGCGCCCTCGAGCGCGCCTGACAGCCGGGCCGATCCGGTCTACGGTGTCACACCCAGGGCCTCGCGCAGCGCCGCGACCACGGTCTCGATCTGCGCCTCGGTCAGTTCGGGGTACAGTGGCAGGCTGAGGATCGTCGCGGCGGCGGCCTCGGCCTCTGGGAACTGGCCGCGCTGCCAGCCGCGATGGGCCAGCGCCGGCTGGAGGTGCAGCGGGATGGGATAGTGGACTCCCGCGCCGATGCCGCGCGCATTGAGCGCCGCCTGGATCGCGTCGCGATCCCCCGGCACGCGAATGCAGTAGATGTGATAGACGTGGCGCGCGCCCGGCAGCTCGACCGGCACCGTCACGCCGGGCACGTCCCGCAGACGCGCCGTGTAGGCGGCGGCATGGCGGCGGCGCGCTTCGGTCCACGCTTCGAGGTAAGGCAGCTTGGCGCTGAGCACTGCCGCCTGGATCGCGTCCAGCCGCTCGTTATACCCGATCACGTCGTGCACGTTCTTCGCCGCGCTGCCGTGATCGCGCAGCAGCGCCACGCGCCGCGCTAGGGCCGGGTCGCGGGTGACGACGGCGCCCGCCTCGCCGTACGCGCCCAGGTTCTTGCCGGGGTAGAAGCTGAAACACGCGGCGGCGCCCCAGTGCCCGGCCCGGTGCCCGCCGTATTCGGCGGCGTGGGCCTGGGCCGCGTCCTCGACGATCGCCAGGCCGTGGCGGCGCGCCAGGGCAGCGATCTGGTCCATCGGGCCGATCTGCCCGTAGAGGTGCACCGGCACGATGGCCCGCGTCGCCGGGGTGATGGCCGCTTCCACCTGGGCCGCGTCGAGGCAGTAGCTGAGCGGGTCGATGTCCACCAGCACCGGCGTCGCGCCGTCCAGCTCGATCGCCTCGACCGTGGCGACGAACGTGTGCGCGGACGTGATCACCTCGTCGCCCGGCCCAATTTCCAGGGCTTTGAGCGCCAGCACCAGCGCCGCTGTCCCGCTGCCGCAGCCAACCGCGTGCGGCGCCTGTTGGAACGCGGCCCAGGCCGCCTCGAAGTCGGCCACCGCCGGGCCGCCGACGAAAGCCGTGCTGGCGATGACGCGCGCGATGGCGGCGTCGATGTCCGGCTGGATAGCCGCGTACTGCGCCTTGAGATCGACCAGGGGGATGGGGGTCATTGGGCGGTCATTCATGCGGGAGCCGACCGGAGCGCGGGCTAACGGAACACGCCGGTCGGGTGACAGCCGATCTGGTCGCGCCGGGCCGCCGCTTCGAGGTCCTCGAATAGCTGGGTGAAAGCCGTGTCCGGGGGATAATAGCCCGCCTCGGCAAAGCCGCCCGCCACCAGCTCGGCGTTCACGAACACCTCGCCCACGTAGACGTAGCGCAGCAGGCGCCCGTAGCGGTCGGTGTTGCTCACGTCGCGGACCAGCGTCACGACCTGGTCGTCGACCAGCGCGGCATTGGCCGCGGTCGCGTCGTCGTAACACGGCTCGTCGCGCTCCGGCGTGTTGACGCCTACGTACCGCACGCGGTAAATCTCGGTCCCGATGCGCACGTCGATCGTGTCGCCATCGATCACGCGCGTCACGCGCCCGGTTTCGTCGCCCGCCACCGGGCTGGGGATCGCGGTTGGCTCGGGGCCCGGATCGTCCTCAAACCACTCGGTGCACCCGCCCAACACGACCAGGGCCAGCCCCCACGCCAGCGCCAGCGCGCCTATCTTCGACCAAGACCGTTTCATGTTGCTCCTTGAGATTGGGTGAGATTGTGTCCACCGGCTGCCGAACCGCGCTCGCCTCATGCTAGCGCCGGCGGGCGTGCCGGGCCTCGCGCCGGACGTCGAGCTGGCGCATCCACAGCGGCGCCTCGGAGAACGAAAAGCTCTCGATGCCCTCTTCCTCTTCGCGGGCCTCTTCGCGCCGCTCGATGGAGATGATCGCCGCCTTGACCCACAGCTCCAGGGTGCCGTAGATGATCCCCGCACCGATCAACTGAAAGCCGAGCCCCTGAAAGAAATTCTCCACGTGGCCCTGGCCGATCCAGAAGAACGAGATCAGGCCAAAAACCGCCAACACCACCACGAACACGCGTATGATCGGCCTGGTAGCCAATTGAATCCGGTCCCTGCGTTCCGACCTCACCGGCGGTGCCCCCTTGTCCTCCAGACGCGTACCCAGACAGGATAGCATAAAACCGGGCGGCCCGCTTGCCACCGCCTGCCCGTGTCGCCATTTGGGTGCTGGACGCGCATCGAAAACGTGCTATACTTGAGAATCGAACATCCGTTCTCTACCCCAGGAGGAAAACCGATGAACAGCCTCATGCAACAACACGGCGACCTGTTCCGCTCCACCCAGGAGCTGCGGCGCGATATGCTCTCCGTGCTGGCCGATGAAGACCTCGCCTACAAGCTGCCCGGCAACAACGTCACCCTCGGCGCACTCTGCCAGGAAATGGGCGAGTTCCAGCAGTCCTACATCGACGGGTTCAAGCACTTCAAGCAAGACTACCAGTACCGCCACGCCGATCCGTCGGTCGCCACCAGCGTGGCGAGCCTGTCCGCGTGGTACGACGCGCTCGACCGGGAGCTTAACGGCGTGCTCGAAGGGCTGGCCGAGGACGACCTGCAGAAGACCATCGACCGGGGCTATGGCTTTGCCCCAAGCGCAGCCCAGAATTTCCACGTCTACCGCGAGGCGCTGCTGATCTTCTACGCCAAGGCGCACCTGTTCATCAAGGCGCTGAACAAGAGCGTGCCCGGCAAGTGGCGCTGGTGGATCGGGGACCGGGCCGATTACGAGGAGTAACCCGCCCGCGCCGTCACCTTTTTGAAGCCAGGCGCGAGTTGTGCTAAAATTCACAGCTACGCCGCCGGACCGGCAGCCCTTCGCGACCGGCCCGAAAGCGGGTACAATAGCATAATCAATCTTTCTCCGAGCGGTATGGCCTAAAACCCCAACAGGGTCATGGCGTGCCGCCGCCTCACCCAGTGGTGAGAAGTTCCTGCCGTGGCAGGAACAGGGTCGCGCGTGGAAACGCCGCGGCCTCCCGAAACCCCGGCCCGCCGGGGTGGACTTGGAAAGGAGAACCTGTGCCCGACACAACTATGCCTGCATGGTGTCGCCAGTTCTCCGCTGGCGACATTTGTTTTATGGGCTGGATTGGGCTCCCAGCGCGGGCGAGATCGTGCGCTTGCCTCCGACCCGGTCGGAGCGTTCCTCTGAGGAAGGATGTGGTCGAATGTTGAAACGTATCGGAGTGTGGGCTGTCCTGGCGATCCTGTTGGTGGGCGGGGCTGCCCCGGCGATCCATGCCCAATCCGGCGAGGGCCTGCGGGTGCTGGCGCTGGAATCGGCCCAGGCGCCGGTCGAGGCGTGGGCAGCGGCCTTCAGTGAAGCCGGCGACGTCAGCGTGACGGTCGAATACGCGCCCACCAGCGACGCCGTGCTGGACCGCGCCGCCGAAGCGAACGTCCTCATCCTGGATGACGTCGAAACCGAGCCCGCGATCGCGTTCGACTGCGGGTTCGTCAGCCGCGCCTACCTGCCGCTGCCCGATCTCGGCGCGCGGGTCGTCGCCTCCAATTCGTGCGGCGGCGCGATGGATCCGCTGGACGAGGCCGCCGTGGCGCTGGCCACCTTCATGACCGGGCCGGACGGCCAGCAGATCGCGATCGACCTGGGCCTGCTGCCCGCCGTGGTCGAGGTGGTGGACCAGACCGGCGCGACGGTCAGCGTGCCGCAGCCGGTGCGGCGCATCGCCTCGCCGTACAGCGTCGCCACGTACTACGTCTACGGCGTCGGCGCGGGTGACCGGCTGGTCGCCGCCGGCTACCTGGGCGCGCGCGACCCGGTTGGCGCGGACGCCATGCGCCGCCTCGATCCCAACTTCGAAACGGTGATGAACGCCGTCTCGACGCTCAACCAGCAGGAAGCCAACATCGAAGAGCTGGCCGCGCTCCAGCCCGACCTGCTGCTGGCGAGCGCGCGCACCGACTGGCTGGACGCCGCCGGCGAGCTGGGCCTGCCGGTGATCCGCTTCGAGGGCGAGTCGCCGGAACTGTTGAAGAGCGCCATGACGCTGCTCGGCGCGGCCCTGGGGCCGGACGCAGCCCACCGCGCGGCGCTGTTCAACACCTACTATGACGAGACGCTGGCCGAGATTCTGGCCCAGACGCAGCCCATCGAGCCGCGCACCCGCGTGCTGTTCACCGGCACCAACCCGCTGCGTGTGGCCAGCGGCGCGATGTACCAGACGACGATGATCGAGGCGGCGGGCGGCGAGTCGGTGAGCGCCGAGCTGAGCGGCTTCTGGAACGACGTCAACCTGGAACAGGTCGCCATCTGGAATCCGGACGCGATCTTCTACCCGCCCTACGGCGGCGCCAACCGCGAAGCCTTCACCGAGTCGGCGGAGTGGGCCATCATCCCGGCGGTCGAGGCGGGCCGGGTGTACGGGCTGCCCAAGATGTCCGCCCCGTGGGACACGCCGGTCCCGGACTCGATTCTCGGCATCATCTGGATGGCCGAAACGCTCTACCCGGACCAGGTCGCGCTCGACTGTGCGTCCGAGGCGATCACGTTCTATAACCTGTTCTACGATTACGCGATGTCCGAGGACGAAGCCCAGGAACTTTGCCAGTGATCCGTACCCTGAACCGCCGGCTGCCCGGCATCTGGGCAACCGCCGAGCGCCGCCAGTCGGCCCTTTTCTGGCTGATTTTGCTGCTGCCCGTCCCGCTGGCGATCTACACCATCGGCCTGGGCCGCTACGCGATCCCCACCGAGGATGTCGTGCGCGCCCTGGTCGATTACGCGACCGTCGGCGAGAACACCAGCACCCAGCCGGACCTGGCCTACAACATCGTGACGCGCATTCGCCTACCGCGCATCGTCGCCGCGATGTTGATCGGCGCCAACCTGGCCGTCACGGGGACCGCCTTCCAGGGGATTTTCCGCAATCCCCTGGTCGATTCCAACATCCTGGGCGTCACGTCGGGCGCGGGCTTCGGCGCGGCGCTGGCGCTGCTGCTGCTCCGCTCGTCGTTCGAGGTGCAGATGCTGGCCTTCGTCTTCGGGCTGGTGGCGGTGATGCTGTCCTATTTCACCAGCCGCCTGTATCACACCGCGCCGCTGCTGGTGCTGACGCTGGTCGGCATCCTGGTCGGGTCGTTCTTCGCCTCGCTGACGTCGCTGCTCAAATACGTGGCCGACCCGCTGGACACGCTGCCCGCTATCACCTACTGGCTGATGGGCGGCCTGACGGACGTCACCCGCGGCGACATCCCGATGCTGGCGGCGATCTCGTTCGGGGGGATGATCTTCCTGTGGGGCGTGCGCTGGCGGCTCAACGTGCTGTCGATGGGCGACAACGAGGCGCTGGCCCTGGGCCTGAACCCGACCCGCCTCAAGCTGATGATCATCGTGTGCAGCACGCTGATGACGGCGATGGCCGTGTCGGTCGGCGGCGTGATCGGCTGGGTCGGGCTGGTGATCCCGCACGCCGCGCGGACGCTGGTCGGGCCGGATCACCAGCGGCTGGTCCCGTCGACAATGGCGCTCGGCGCGGTGTTCCTGCTGTTGATCGATACCATGTCGCGCACCCTGCTCCCGGCGGAAGTGCCGCTCGGCGTGTTCACCGGCGTGGTCGGGGTGCCCTTGCTGCTGGTTATTCTGAGAGTGAACAAGACAGGATGGCGATGAACCCGCTTTTACGCGCAGAGACGATCTCCTACGCCTACACGCCCGGCCAGCCCGTGCTGCACGACGTGAGCCTCGCGGTGCCGCCCAGATCGACGGTGTACCTGCTGGGGCATAACGGCTGTGGCAAGACCACCCTGCTCGAAATCCTGAGCGGCGTTCGCCCGCCGGGCAGCGGGTCGGTGGCGATCAACGGCGTCGACATCAGCCGCTTCCCGGCCAACAAGCGCGCCCAGCGGCTGGGTCTCGTCCCGCAGATTCACACGCCGGTCTTCGCCTATACGGTGCGCGAGGTCGTGCTGATGGGCCGGACGCCGCACCTGCGCTTCCTGGGCACGCCAGGCCGCCGCGATTACGAGATCGTGGACGCGGCCATCGAGCAGGTCGGGCTGGCGGCGCTGCGCGACCGGTCCTACACCGAGCTGAGCGGCGGCGAGCGCCAGCTCACCCTGATCGCGCGCGGGCTGGCCCAGCAGACGGACGTGCTGCTGCTCGACGAGCCGACCGCCCACCTGGACCCGGCCAACCAGCATCACGTGCTGGAGACGGTGTGCGCGCTGGCCGAGCAAAACGTCGCCTTCGTGATCTCGTCGCACAACCCGAACAGCGCCCTGCTGTACGCCAGCCAGGTCGTCGTGATGAAGTCCGGGCGCATTGTGGCCGACGGGCCGCCGGAGCACGTCCTGACCGAGCCCGTCCTGTCCGCCGCCTACGAGATGCCGATCGACGTGATCTACGCCGGGCGCACGGCGCGCGCCATCCTGCCCCGGCGGACCAACGGCAACGGCCACCAGGCGGAACCGCTCGACCCGTTCGGCCCGCCCGAGGCCGCGCTCACGTCCGAACGCGAGCGGCGCGCGGCGAGCTAGACCGCGTCCCGGCGACGGTGCTCAGCCAGTCACGACGCGACGTGCCAGCGCGTCATCGTGGTGGGGAATTCGCTCCAGGCGAAGACCTTCTCGACGCGCACGCCCCACACCGTCGGTCCATGTCGGATCCCGTACTTGACCTCGTACGCGTCGTCGATCCGCTCTTGCAGCGCCGGGTCGGTGACCTCCTCGACCACCCCTTCGAGGATCACGACCTCGTCGCCGCTCTCCAGGTGGACGACGACCGCCGGGTTGGCCGCGATGTTGCGCGCCCGGCGCGTCTCGCGTCCCCCGCCGAAATACAGCGTCCCATCCACCCACACAGCCCACGTCGGCATCGCGTGCGGGCGCCCGTCCGGGCGGGTCGAGCTCACCCAGTAATTCCGAGCCGCCGCCAGCCGGTCCGTCACCCAGTCCCAGGTCAGCATGCCGGCCTCGTCGTCGGGGATCCCGTAGTCCTTCTGCGTCGCGGGGCGGGATCGAATCAGTTCGGTGGACATGGTACGACCTCCCTCTTTTCGCGCATCCTCAAGCCTGGGCCGGGTCTTTGAGCCGTTCGAGAAAATGCTTGCGCAGCTTGGCGACCTTGGGCGCGATCACCATCCGGCAGTAGCCCTGCTCGGGGTTGCGCACGTAGTAGTCCTGGTGATAGTCCTCTGCCGGGTAAAACGCGTCCAGCGGCGTCACCTCGGTGACGATCGGCGCGTCCCACACACCCGCCGCGTCGAGCTCGGCAATGGCCCCCTCGGCGATGGCGCGCTGCTCGCCGGTGTGGTAGAAGATCGCCGAGCGGTACTGCGTGCCCACGTCCGCGCCCTGGCGGTTGAGCGTGGTCGGATCGTGGATGGTGAAGAACACGTCCAGAATATCGCGGAACGTGATCACCGCCGGGTCGAACGTGATCTGCACGACCTCCGCGTGCCCGGTCGCGCCGGTGCACACCTGCTGGTACGACGGCGACGGGACGTGCCCCCCGGCATAGCCGGACACGACGTCCTCCACGCCCTTCAGCCGGTCATAGACCGTCTCCAAACACCAGAAACACCCTCCGCCTAACGTCACGACTTCCACGGCTTGCATCCTTCCTCATACACGGTTCGACCCTGAGATTATACGAAGGCGCGGGGCGATAGCCCAAGCGCGGGGCGGGCTTAACGCGTGGCTCCCTTCACCTCACGCGGATCGTGGTCACGGTGACAAAGTCGTCGCCGAATGGACTCCGGAGACGCTCCCCGCTATCAGGACGATAGAAGCCCGTGATCAGACGGTATTCGCCCGGTGGAACATCGGCGCTGATAGTCAGCGTAAATGGCCGGCTCACCAACGTCTCGGCGGGATCGTCCCACCACCCAGTGGGACGCCGTGCGGTCACCAGCGGCGGACCATCGACCTGCGCCATGATCTCGCGCGAGTCGATCGGGATCAGATGGTTGTAGACGGAATATTCAGCGTCCGGTGTGCCGGTTGCCTGCCAGTACAGAGTAAACGTAACGGTTTCGCCACGCGCTACCGCAGTCCGGTCAATATCGTAGCCAACCAGATGGATTGGGCCGAGCGTGCCGGTGGCCTCGTGCTCGATAGGGCTCAAGCGCAAAACGGCCATGTCAGGGCCGCGGAATTTCTTCGATGGCGGATAGAGCTTGAGCAGTAGCATTTGCGTCAAATGCTCCCGTCCCTGGGCCGTTTGTTGCATGGCTTCATAGTCGCTGCAGGGCATAATGACATACACAATCCCCTGTTGGCGCCATTCCGCAATCGAACGCTCCATGATATTCATAGCGCCAGCATGACGAAATTCATTCTCACCGCCATACCCCCCCCAATCACGATTGAAGGTTTTATGGTTGTCGTCATTGCTGATGTACGGGCCGGGGGCGAGGGATGTATCCATGTAGGCGGCAAGGTCGTTACGGCGATCCGGCAGCGTGTGCTGGTAAGCGTTCTCGATG